>Ga0190271_10000006_pt1 | contig 263169 bp, 225 predicted proteins | sample Popmic356T_FD_133747 | JGI IMG/M metagenome (GOLD analysis project Ga0190271, IMG submission 133747) | Populus adjacent soil microbial communities from riparian zone of Weber River, Utah, USA - 356 T | ecosystem: Environmental > Terrestrial > Soil > Riparian zone | place: USA: Utah...
CGCGAAGCGAGCGCAGGCGCGGCTGACTCCGGCGAGGTCGTCACCGGCTTCGACGTCGGCATGGAATTCGGCGTCTGCGCCAGAGGTGTCGACTGCGCTCGGGGAAACCGAGATGCCCGTCGCGACAGGCGCAGCCGAGTCGTCCGCTGCAACGGCCGGCACAGCGCCCTCGCCGAAACTTAGCGCCGCCGCGAACCAAAAAATAACTACCGCTACCGAGCGACGCTTCAAGTCCGTCCTCCCGAAGCCGAACACGACGTAGGAGACTAGCTGTCGGTTTGCAGAAAAAGAGTTGATCGTGTGTCCAGGTCACTCCTTAATCCCACCCACGGCGGCAATTCGGTGGTCTCTATTGGAAGTCCTGGCCCTCGTAGAAGACGACCTGTCGTTTCGCCAACTCAGTTCCCCCCTCCGGCAGCATGCCTTTGCGAGCTGCCTGTTCTTTTCTTGGCTCCGACCGACTTGACGGCGCCGAGCACCATCGCGACGCAGCCGGCGACAGCGACGTAGGGTCCGATCCCTACCGCAGCAAGGCCCTGGGCTTCGCGCACGTCGCCGCGCAAGCCGATCAGCGCATAAGCGGCGATCGCGCCTCCGATCAGGCCGACGCAGAAGCCGACCCAGCGAACCGTGCTCGGCCGCTTGTCGAGGAGAACGACGATTCCCCCGCCGGCCCCGGCCAGGACGGCAGCCCACGGCCAGCCCGTCGGTCGGCCCGCGACGTTGAAGAGCTGAAAGAGGTTGAGGTTCCCGAACAGGACGACTTCGACCCAGGTCAGGAATGGCGCGATCGCCAGCGCCCCTCCGCCGCAGGCGACCAGGACCACCGCAGGCTCCAGCTTCCTCGTGGTTGAGCTCCCCGCCGGCACGACGGGGGCGCGCAGGTCTCCGGTCCACCGCAGCCCGTTCCAATAGAAGAGGCTGCCGCTTCCGTTCGGGTCCGGGTACCAGCCGGCAGGCGTCGCGCTGGCCTCGGCGCTGGTCGGATCCTCGCTCATCGGCTGAGCCCGTCGGCCAGCTCGCCGAGGAGATCCTGGAGGTGCGGATGGGCATCGAGATCGATCGGCGCGACTGCCTGGGTTTTTCCCTTGAGCGTGAGGTCCGCATCAGGCGCCGAGGTCAAGGTTCGGAGATCAGCATTGCCGCCACTCCGGAACCCGTCGCGATCAAACTCGCCCGCGTAGATCGCGGCCAGCTCCTCAGCCAGCTTGCCGGAGCCCTCGCGGCGCACGACGAGGATCCTGACCACCTTGGTGCCCGGAGCCGAGGCAAAGGCCTCCTTCACCGTCGCCAGCACGTTGCTCGCCAGCGACTTTACGTAGAGCTCGTTGATCTCGGTTTTGGTGCGCTTCTTCAGGGTCGGTTTGCCGGTCGGGGTGCGGGCGGGTTTGCGCTCGGGCACCAGCTCCTCGGGCTGAGCGAACTGCATCACCACGGTCGTCGTGGTGCCTTCGCAGTTGATCGGCGCCGCCGGCGAGGAGTTATCAGCGAAGGCCTGCTCGAGCACCGTGATCGTCGTCTGCGGCTCGTTGGCCACCAGCTTCGCCCAATCGGTATCGGCCTCGGCCTGCTCTTCATCGCGCTGCTTGTCGCGTCGCGCACGCTCGGCTCCTACCTCGATCGGCAAGCGCCCCTCGACTTCGGCGCGGGCGGCCTCGAGCCGACTCCAAAGGGTGTCGAGGCGCAGCTGCTCTTCGCCCACCGCTGCGGCTCGCCGGGCCTCCTCGGCTTCTGCGGCGAGATCGGCGGCCTGATCGGCGCGTTTTGCTGCCGCAATCTGCTCGCGAATCCGATGGATCGGGATCCCCTGCCGCTCCTGCTTTCGATGCTCTCGCATCAGCTCGTAGCGATCGACCGGCTCGGCGGCCACCGCGACCGGGGGCGCGGTGCCGCCGCCCAGCGCCGCCGCCTGGGCGGGAATCTCCAGCTCGGCCTCCAGCCGCGAGCGAATCGGAGAGGGATCGACCTGCTCGGGCGCCGCCACCTCGACCCGGCTCGCCTCCGGAAATACCTGGTGGTGGACATTGGTCAGCGCTGCTTCGAGCGCCTGCACCTTTTCGATATCGGCCTGGCGCTGAGCTGCTTTCAGCTCGCGCTGGTGGGCGGCGACCTGGGCCTTCGTCGGCCCGTAGCCGGAGCGCTGGCGCTGGGCGCGGGGGCCCGAGCCGCTGAGGTGGGTGTAACCGGAGACGGGGCCGACGCCGCTGGAGACGCCGACTCCGCGGGTGCCGACGTGGACACGGGCGACCCGCGGCCCCAAGCCGGCGCTGAGGCCGCGGCTCGATGCGCGGACCCTCACCCCGGGCGCGATTCGGAAGCTCAGACCCATGGCCTACGGCTCGCAACCGATCCCGTCGCCGTTGGAGTCGAGCCCGTACTCGTCGTAGCCGATCACTTCGACCGTGCCGGTGTAGAGCGGCCCGTCGCCACTGCCGCCTTCGCAGTCGTAGTCGGATGCCAGCGGGTCGAGACAGCCGCTGTAGTTCGGGTTGCATTCCGAGCCTTCTTCTTCTTCGGCCTCTTCTGCTTCTTCGGCGGCGAGCTCAGCTTCGACTTCGACTTCGCGGGCTTCTTGTGCTTCGAGCCGCGCGAGCTGGCGGCTCGAGCTGCGGATCTCTCCTTCAGCGGCAGTGAGCTGGCTCTGGGCTTGATGCAGTTCCTCGCGCAGACCGCGAAGCGGCTCCGCCGCTTTCTTGCGCGCTTCCTCGAGGTCACGGAACTGACGTCCGCGCCGGGAAATGGTGATTTCGGCCCTGGTCAAATCGCCTGTCGCCGCCGGTGGGATCTCACCATCGGCGCGGGCCCGCAGAGCCGCGGAGATCTCCGCTTCCTCGGGTTGATCGGCGAAGGCTCCGGCGTCGAGGCTGAGCACCGCGAGGGCTCCGAAGACGCTTGCCAGCCCGAGCGTCAGGCTGCGCGGCAACCGCTCCCGGCGCAGGATCGGCTTCGCCCGGCGCCGCTGCACTTCGGCGCTATGGCGGGCCAAGAGGAAAGCGGTAGGCATGACGAGTCCGAGCAGCGCCAGGTAGGCACCGAGGACGGCCAGGACGCCGCCGGCGTCGAGGATCGCGGCGCCGGCGATCAGCAATGCGACTCCGCCGCCGACGCAGATGCCGATCGCCTGGGCGAGCGGCAGGCTAGCGAGCCAGGCAACCGCGGCGGAGGCGCGGAACCAACCCCAGCCGAAGGCGATCAAAGAGATCGTAAGAGCTGCAAGGGCGGAGCCGATCGCGCCTGCCACCTGTTCATCATGGTCGGCGACTTCTTCGCTGTGCCTGGATTCGATCGCGGCGATCTGAGCACTGGCGCTCTGTTCGCGCCGCTCGATCAACCCCTGCGCCCGGGTCAGGTCGGCTTCGGCAGAGGCGAGCCTCGCTCTTGCCCGCGCGGCTCGCTGCTTCGCCGCGCTGTAGTCATCTTCGAGTGGCCCCAGCTCGGCCTGCAGCGCGGCGAGCTGGGATTCCACCGCGGCTGCCTGCGATTGAGCAGCGCTGAGCTGGGCGGCGGGTTCGGCAGTGGCCGGCGACGCTTGCGCTGTGATCACCAGCACCGCGGCGATAAGCGCCGCAATGATCAGCTCTCGTCTCAGGCTCACCCGCCTCCCACCGGTCATTCTCACCAAAACGCTATTCGAGAATCCTGGTACTTGCGATTACCTTCGAGTGACTGCGTTTGTATGGGTAAGGATTTTCGTTTCGGACGGGAATCCGCCGCCAGCCCGACTCATCGTCTCTCCGCTTGGATCCCGTTAGCGATACTGGGTGTGAATCCGGCACCGATTCCGATGGCCGCTGTAGTACCAGCAGTAGTCATTGACCCAGTGGATCCGGTAGCGGTCGTCCCAGACGATTTCGTTTTCGCTGACGGCGATGTAGAGCGTGATCGTGCCCCAGTAGTCGTTGGCGCCACGGTACCAACCGACCCCGCACTTGACCTTTTCGCGCTCGACTCGCCGGCAGCCGATTTCCTTCGACCGCCCGTGGGTGAAGCGCCTGCCGAAATCTTCGCTCAGACCGATGTAGGCAAGTTCCTTCGCCACCGGGAAGCTGAGGAAGGGCAGCTCTCTGCGGGTGACCGGGATCGGGGGCGCAGGAGCGCCTGCTTCGACTGCTGCGATCCATTCGAAAACCCAACTCGCGACTTGGTCGACGCGCGTGAAGATCTGCGGGGAAGCCGTCGCGCAGGCCGGAGCGCCCGAGCTGGTTATGCCGACCTGCACCAGGCTCCCGTCATTGCGCGCGGCGATCGCGGGACCGCCGCTGTCGCCGTGGCAGGTTCCGGTCGAGAAGCTGGGCGGGTTGACCGCGCAGAACTGCCGCGCCGGCAAGAAGTAAGGGGCGTACCGGCGGGTGTTCTGGCGACAGTAACTTGCGCTCTGGGCGAAGGTTTCGGCGTATTGCAAGAGAGCCGGGGTCTGGCGTGCGCGACCGGCGGTGAGCCCCCATCCGGCGATCAAGAGCGGGGTCCCGGCAGCCAGAGTCGATCCAGCGCCTTCGGCGATCGCAAGCGGCGGCGCGCTCGTCGGTTTCTCGAGCACCAGCAAGCCTGCGTCGTTGCGCAAGGTGGCGGTGCTGAACTGCGGGAAGACGAGGACTTGTGAGACCGCGAACTGATTGGCTGCCGTCGCCGTCCGCAAGTCGCCGGCGCCGATCGTGACCGTGTATTGCGTGGCGGGGTAGGTGCGGCCCGTTTCCAGGCTGAGGACGCAGTGACCTGCTGTCAGGACCAGCCGGGGGGCGATGACCGTGCCGGTGCAGCCGAAGCCGCTCCCCCGGCGGTTGAAAGCGTCGATCTCGACCAGCCAAGGCAGGGCAGCGATCGAGGCATCGTTGCCGCCGATGATCGACGTCGACGCCGCCGGGCCCGAATCTCGGCGCTCGCCGTGGTGGCCTTGACTCGCGCCGGCCGGCGCCAGCGAAGCCAGCCCGACGCCGCACACCACCATCAAGCCTAGGAAGCCTCTCCGCACGGCGCTCACCCTACATCGAACCACTCGGACCACACACACGCCGCTGCAATGAGTGAAAGGAACGGTGGCGTGAATGCGCCGGTCGAGGCCGCTCACACTGTGTGCGATAGATTCGCCGCGTGCCACCGGCAGGCGGGAATAAGGGTGCGAATCCGACCGACGGCTGGCACCCCGCGCGCCTGATCCCGACCGTCGGCCTGCGCAGCGAAGAGGAGAAGGAGCGACGTGCCACCTCCTGCCTGCTAGCCGTCATGCACGCCGTGCCCGAGTTCGCCCACGCGCTGCTCAAGGAGCTGGGCGCCCCGAAGTCGACGCAAGTCGAGGCCTTCGCCGAGGTTCGCTTCAAGGACGGCGCCGGCAAGACGATCATTCCCGACGGTGCGATCAGCTGCGAGCGCGCAGGCAGGCGCTGGACCTGCCTGGTCGAGGTGAAGACAGGCAGGAGCGCGCTAAGGAGCGAGCAGGTCAACTCCTACCTCGACGTCGCCCGTGAGAACGGCTTCGACGGCGTCCTGACGATCTCGAACCAGATCACCGCTGACTCCAGCGAAGCACCGGTAGCAGTCGATCGCCGCAAGCTGCGCCGCACCAGCCTCTGGCACTTCTCCTGGTGGCGAATCATCACCGAGGCGATCGTGCAGAGCCGCTACCGCGGCGTCTCGGACCCCGATCAGGCCTGGATCCTGGGCGAGCTGATCGCCTACTTCGACAGCGAGGCGTCCGGCACCGGCGGCTTCGAGGACATGGGCGAGCGCTGGGTCGCCGTCCGCAAGGCTGCCCATGACGGAACCCTGCGGGCCGGCGACAGCGACGCCCGCGAGGTCGCCGAGCGCTGGGAGGAGTTCTCCCAGTACCTCTCCCTCGGCCTCTCGCAAGACCTCGGCCGCTCGGTCACGCTGCCGCGACCGCGCAAGCAGACCCGCGAGGCGCGGCTCGAGGCGCTGACGCGGATGCTGGCCGGCGAGGGCGTCTTGAAGACGACCCTGAGGATTCCCGACGCGGTCGGGGCCCTCGAGGTCTGCTGTGACCTTCGCGCCCGCCAGACGCTGACCAACGTCGAGATCAAAGCCCCGGCCGAGGGCCGGGCGAAGTCACGCATCAACTGGCTCTTGCGCCAGCTCAAGGACGCGCCCGAGGCGCTGCGGATCGAGGCTTCCTACCCCAACGCCCGCGAGACGACCAGCGCCCTGCTCGGGGCCGTGCGGGAGGACGCCGCCTGCCTGCTCTACCAAGCGGACCTAAAACGCGAGCCCCGCAGCTTCACCGTCACGGCCGCTAAAGCGATGGGCAAGAAGCGCGGCAAGGCCGAGGGATCCTTCGTGCGGGAGACTCGCGCCCAGACTTTCGCCTTCTACCGCGAGCTGATTCAAGAACTGAAGGCGTGGCAGCCGCGAGCGCCGAAACTGCGCGAAGAGGGCGAGGAGGAGAGAGGGGCGCCGGCGGCGGAGCGGCCCAGCCCCGAACCGCCGCCGCTGTCCCAACCTGAGGCGCCGGACCCCGGCGAGGCGCCGGATCCGTTGTCCCGCTTGGCCTGAGGCCGGCGCCGACACTCCAAGGGTCTGGGGCTCGCCGGTGCTGCTTCCTCCGGCGATCGCGGCTTGCCCTCAGCTCTGGTCGAGGTCCAGCCGCCGCAGCTCGGACTGAGATCCAAGCATCGCCGCGATCGTCACCCGGTGCTTTCCTTGAACTCGCTTGGCGACCTCGGCGACCCAGGCGAAGGGTGCTAAATAGGCGCAGCGAACCGAGAAGTCTTCCTCGAAGAGGACCATCGCAAGCTGATCGAAGTGTTCTGCCTCCAGATTCGAGAACACGCCAAGTGGCTCGGCTTGCTGTTCGGTCCGTAGCGGCGAGATTTCACTTGAATCCGGCGTCCCTTGGCAAGAACGTCGAAGCCGGGATTAGTGCCCCCAAATCGGTTCGACGCGGAAATGGCGCGCGACCAGCAGCTCGGCGTAGTCGCCCAGCGGGTGACTTCGTAGACCAGATCAGGCCGCGATCTTCTAACTCGCGCATCACCTGCGTCCAGCAACCGAATACCTCCAGATCGCCGAGGCCTGTGAGGTCGGGCTCTGGCGCTCCGCTCATGCTCAGTGGCTCGACCGCGGCTCTGCCGTGTCGATCACCCTTTCGATCTCGGCCCGCGCCTCTTCGGATCGGGCTGCGTGCTCGACGGCGATCTTCTTCGCGAGCCGCACCCGGACCAGCAGCTCTTCGAGCAGCGGTCCGGCCGGCTCGACGCTTTCCTGGCCCAGGCTCGCGGCGAGGCCGACTTGGTGCAAGACCCTGAAGGCGGCATCCACCTCGGCCCATTCGGCTCCCGACACCGAGGCCGCAAAAGCTCCGCGAAACTCGCTCCAAGCCGCGAGCGGCCGTTCACTGTCGAAGACCACCGGCCAATCGCCGTGCTCCCGAACTCCCTGCACGAGTCCCTCGACGAGGACGAGGTCGCCGAGGATCGCCCGGGCCGCGACCTTCCGGCTCCGTTTGCGGTCTGTGTACTCCACCAAGGCTTTGACTCCGCCAGACGCCAGTGCGCCGATCACGGCGCCGGCAACCAGTAGGGCGAAGTCCTCCACTCCGGGATCTTCTGTTGGGGACCGGACACCAAGCCCGACCGCCCACCTACCTGCCCGTTGGTGGGCGGTCGGGCCTCTCCCACGCTCGCCTCGGAGCGGACTGCGGCCAAGAGTTCACGGTCGCCTAAACCGTCATCCGGGTCCCAGGCCCTTCGCCCTCAGGCACCACCCCAACCCCCGGCGGCCTGTCCAAGAACTCGACGTTGCCGATCACGCTGTAGCGCCAGCGCTTTTCGTCGTCCAGGGTCCGCCACTCCTCATATGCCAGCCTGCCGCTGACCCCGACCTTCCGTCCCTTGACCAAATACTCGGCGCAGACGTAGGCCTGCTCGCCGAAGGTCTTGATGTCGATGTAGGTGGTGGCGTAGCGGCCATTGTCGACCGCCAGCCGCATCACGCAGACGGCGACGTCATCGGCGAACTCGAGCTTCGGGTCTTCGGTCAGGTTGCCGCTCAGGGTCAGCGTGTTCATTGCTTCCTCCTTGGGTCGTGAGCCACTCTTAGGCGGCAAACCGGTGGAGTTCGCCCCAGCTTGGGGCGCCCGGGCTCAGGCGGGCGGCGAGTCAGCGGCTGTGTCGAGGTCCTCGAGGTCGGCGAGGTCCCTGGTGCGGCCGGCGGCTCTCTTCATCGTCTTCAGGTCAGCCACACCGCAGACGGGCACCTCGACCCCGAGGATCTCCGCCTCGGTCGCCCGTGAGCGCAGCTCAGGGTAGGGCGGGACCCCGTCGAGGCCCTGGACCACGTCGAGTCGGCCGAGCTCGGTTTCGATCGCTACTTGATCTCCCCCGCCCAGCAAGCCTCGAATCCCGAACTCACTGCTGACCAGCGTGTCAGCGCTCTGAACATGGCCGTTCAGAACAACCGCAAGCCCCGCCAGGCGCTGGAGGTTCTCCGGGTCGGGGTCGACGACGATGTCGACGTCCTTGGTCCCCCGCACCACCCCAGCCACGGCCAGGGCCAGTCCTCCGACCACGACGAAATCAACTTTCGAGTCGACCAGCCGCGAGAGCAACTGATCGAACGCGGGGCTCATCGTGATCTGCGGGCCTCGCGCTCGATGCGAAGCAACTGGTGACTAAGGGCGATCGCCTCCGCGAGGTTCTCGCTGGCGGATCGCTTCGCGTCTTCGCGCAGGCGTCGGGCCCGGGTCTGACCCGGGGTCTCGACCCGATCACCGCTCATATGCCGCCTACTCTCAAGCACGTTCCGTGAATCGTAAACGCGGAACAGCTCGCTGCTGGGTGATCGATCGCAGCCGAGCATGGCGGTCATCACTCGCGTTGTGACCGCCACGCGCAGGGGGGCGAGAGTTGATGGCAGCGCCCTCAAGGGCTGCATGGGCACCCTGAGTTCGAAGTGCACTACTCCGGGAGCAATCGAGACCGAGCGTCGCGTCGATGCCTCGCCGGCGCAGCGGCGCAAGGTGGCGGGTCTCGGGTGCTTGGTCTGCGGACGCCGACCGAGCGACCCCGCTCACCTGGTCCCGCAGCGCCTCGGCGGCTGCAGCCGGCCTGAGTGCGTGGTCCCGCTCTGCCGGACCCACCACCGCCTCTTCGACAGCGCCCGGCTGCGGCTCGGTCCCTACATCGGCCGCGAGCAGGGGGGCGAGATTCAGCACGCGCTCACTCATGTGAGTCAAAGCGAACTGACTCGTGCGCTCGGCGGCCACGGCTGGCCCGCGCCGTGGGCGACCCAACCGAAGGAGATGAGTGATGAGCACCAGCAACGGAACGGCCGCGATCAGTGATCTCGCCAGCGCGATGACGAGGGTCGAGGAGCGCTTCGGCGTCGAGGCCCTGGTCGAGCTCGGCGGACACGAGGCAGTCGAGATCGAGGCGATACCGACCGGAGCGCTCTCGCTAGACCTGGCGATCGGCGTCGGCGGCCTGCCGCGCGGCCGGGTGATCGAGGTCTTCGGACCGGAGTCGTCCGGCAAGACGACCCTCACCTACCACGCGATCGCCGAAGCCCAGCGCCTCGGCGGGCGCTGCGCCTTCATCGACGCCGAGTACGCTCTCGACCCGGCCTACGCCGCCGCGGTCGGCGTCGACGCTGACGAGCTCCTGCTCTCCCAGCCCGACCACGGCGAGCAGGCGCTCGAGATCGCCGACCTCCTCGCGCAATCGGGTGAGATCGCCTTGATCGTGGTCGACTCGGTCGCAGCCCTGGTCCCGAAAGCCGAGCTCGAAGGCGACATGGAGCAGGCCTCGGTTGGCCTGCAGGCGCGGATGATGGCGAAGGGCATGCGCAAGCTGGCCGGCCACCTGGCCGAGACCGGGACCACCTGCCTCTTCACCAACCAGCTGCGCGAAAAGGTCGGGGTCGTCTATGGATCGCGCGAGTACCAGCCCGGCGGCCGGGCCCTTCGCTTCGCCGCCTCGGTCCGGCTCGACATGCGGCGGATCGAGACCCTCAAGGACGGCCAGCGAGCGATCGGCAACCGCACCAGGGTCAAAGTCGTCAAGAACAAAGTCGCGGCGCCGTGGGGCATCGCCGAGTTCGACATCGACTACGGGCGCGGGATCTCGAAGATCGGCTGCCTGCTCGACTTGGCCGTCGAGGCGGGAGTCGTCGAGCGCCGCGGCTCCTACTTCGTCTACGGCGGCGAGCGGCTCGGTCAGGGTCGGGCCAAGGCGGTGGCGGCGCTGGAGGAGCGGGGGGTGCTGGTCGAGGCGATCGGCGCGACGCTTGCCGAGCGGGGTCGTCGGTGAGCGCCCTGCCTGCGAGGGCTCAACTCATGCGAACATCTGTTCGTATCCAACCGACTCATTCGGTACGTTTGCCGAATGCTGGCGGCCGCCGAGATGCAGAACGACCGTAAAGCCAGGGGCGCCTTTTTTACCCCTCCCGAGATCGCCCAATTCTTGTCCGATTGGGCAGTCCGTGACGGCGATACGCGGGTACTCGACCCAACCTGTGGCGAGGCCGTTTTCCTGCTGTCAGCGGGACGCAACCTACAGGCGGCTGGGGCGTCCCCCTCGGAGATCAAGCGCTGCCTCACCGGCATCGATCTGCACAAGCCCTCACTCGCTGAATCAAGAGTCCTCCTTCGTGAAGAGGGTCTGGATGCGAAGCTGATCTGCCAGGACTTCTTCGATGTCCCAACTCCTGGGCAGTTCGGCAACACGACCGGGTGGCAGGACGCGGTTATAGGCAACCCTCCGTTCGTGCGCTACCAAGAGTTCTCTGGCGCGACTCGGCGCAAGGCTTTGCGGGCTGCGGACGATCAAGGCGTGAAGCTCTCGCAGTTGGCCTCATCGTGGGCACCGACCTTGATCCAGGCCGCTGCCTTCCTCAAACCACAAGGCCGACTGGCAATGGTTGTGCCGGCGGAGCTACTCACCGTCGGCTACGCGGAGCCTGTACGGAGGTGGCTGCGTGAGCGATTCGGCGCGGTCAGCCTGGTCATGTTCGATCGACTCCAGTTTGCAGACGCGGAGGAGCAGGTGGTTCTGCTCGTCGCCGAGGGGGTCGGTCCCTGCGACGCGTTTGTCCTAATCCACGCCGACGACGCAGAGGACCTCAGCCGCGGACACCGCCTCGATTCGGTTGGCGTAACTCCGGCCACTGAGGGCAAGTGGTCAGACCTCGTCTTGAGTCAAGGAACCCGCAATACCTTGAAGCGCTCGATCGCCGAAATGACCCGCCTCGACAGCTACGGAACGCCCGAACTCGGACTCGTGACCGGCGCCAACAACTTCTTCGCTATCTCAGAGGCGACGCGCTTGGAATATGGAATTGATCGAAAGCACGTGGAGCCGATTAGCCCCCCCGGCAGCAAGCACATCAAAGGCGTCGAGTTCAGCCGCATGCACTGGGAGACGCTGAAGGCCGAAGGCGAGAGGGTCTGGCTTTTCCGCCCCGACCCAAAAACGAGAGCAGCCGGCGTCTGGCGCTACATCAAGCAAGGTGAAATCGACAGCACCCAGGATGCCTACAAGTGCTCGATCCGAACGCCCTGGTGGCGGCCTCCATCTGCCTCCCCTCCTGACCTTTTCTTCACCTATATGTCCCACAACTATCCCCGGCTGATTGCGAACACGGCGCAGGTCAAAACGCTCAACTCGATGCACGGAATCCGGCTCAAGCGCGGCTTCAAACGCGAAGCTAGAGAGGCCCTACCTCTCCTGGCGCTGAACTCCGCGACGCGACTGAGCGCCGAGACCATGGGGCGCTCCTACGGTGGCGGCGTCTTGAAGATGGAGCCTCGTGAGGCCGCCTCCCTGCCGATGCCAATCTCCGAACACCTCAGCTCCGCGTGGGATCGGCTCAGTGACCGCAAGGACAAGTTAGACGCGAAATTGAAGCGGGGTCACTGGCGCTCAGCAGCCAAAGAGGTAGACCAGGCGCTTCTCGTCGAGGTCATGGGCATCTCCGCCGGAGATGTCACGGCTTTAAGCGAGGGAGCCGACCTTCTGCGTGTCCGCCGCACGCGAGAAACTCCGGCGAATGGCCGCCGATGATGTCCTCGCCCCTCTAGATCAAACCCTCGCTGGATCGGATATATCGAGCTCTCCGTGGATCACCGCGGAGGACGGCGAGCGGGTTTATTTGCCCGACTACGACATCGCCCGCGCCCTCCTCAACATCCCGGTCAGCGGCGGCTACGCACAGCAGCAGCAGACAGGCCGCGTTGCGAAGGCACTCGACTCATGGATAGCGCACGAGTTGCGCCGCGCCGGCTTTCCACCGGACGCAGTCTGGCCTCGACAACAGCAACCACGGACGATCTCCGGTGACCTCGGGGCAGCAGAGGCAGCGATTGGCGAGGCCCAGGCCCGTATGGAGACCTTCGAGAAAGCTCTCGACGCCTACACGGCCAAGCAGGGCGGCAAAGCCCCGAGCCTGAAGCTCCCAAAAGCAAGCATCAACGCGATAGCGAAAGCACTTCCCGGCACCGCCAACGCAGAGATCCTCGGACGGTTCTACGTCAAGCAGGTCGACGTGGTGATGAGCTCTTGGCAGCGAGGCCCGGAGGTGCTCGTCTCGAGCAAGACCCAGTTCAGCTCCTACCTCAACAACAAAAATAATCGCTACGAGGAGGCGGTCGGGGAGGCGTTCAACCTTCGCGACCGCTACCCAATGGCCGCGATGGGATTTGCCTTCCTCGTGCGCACCAACCTCTTTGATGAGCAAGGTGCATTTGTCTACCTGCGCAACCAGCTAGCTCGGCTCCGCGCCCCAGATGGTCCCTTCGACGCGACGATGCTCCTCGCCGCGGATTGGGATGACTCTGACGCACCCGTCGTGCGAAAGGTGGACGATGCCGACGAGGTCCTGTCGGCGCCGAAGTTCTTCGAGGACCTGATCGAAGCGGTACTGCGGAATACTCCTATCGATCTCCATCAAGAGGTACGGCTGAGACAGCTGGGTAGTCAACCCGAGACCGGGATGCCACCCACAGACGAAGAACCGCTCTGAGCGCGATTAATACGATCTCCTTCCCCAAAACATGGGATAGGTTCAGCGCTTATGACACTTCAGGCCGACTATGAGCTGGTTGAGAGTCTCGCTACCACCGATGAGGCCGGGGGACTTGCCAAGGAGCGCTCGGTTCTGCTGCTTTGGTTCCTGCGAAACGTGGTGGGGTTAGACGATCTCGACGCCTATGAGTATGTATGCGATGGGGATCTAGACGGTGGCATCGATGGGCTCCGTCTCGAACAATCGACCGGCGATGAGGAGCACGAGACCCTCGTCATTTATCAATCGAAATACACGACCAAACCGTCCCAGGTTGGTCCGCGATCGATCGACCCCCTGCCGGGCCGAGCCGATCGGTTCAAGAGCGCTCAGGCACTGCAAGCGTTCCTCGACGAGGGTGTCGAAGACAAGCTCGAGGCGCTAATTGAAAAGTTCGATCTAGTCGCCAAGCTAGCGGCCGGCGCCTTCGACAACGGCAGCCTGCGTCTGAAATTGGTTCTGGTCACCTCCGGGGTCCTGAACAAAGCGGCGCGCAACCAAATCGATGCGATAAACGAGGCCAACCGCCCCGGCTACATCACCGATTACGACCTAAAGCGCCTCGGTCCCCTTGCCCGCGCGGTGGCGGCACCCGAGGCCCAGGTGAAAAAGCTCTTCGCTCCCTGCATTCCGGCCGAGCGCCTGATCGCGGGCACGGGACAAAACCGGGTTGCGGTGGCGGCGATCAAGGCAGAGGACGTCGTCGCGTGGGATGGCATCGATGACCGAACCCTCTTTTCTTTGAACGTTCGCCGAGAGCTTCGTCGCAACAAGGTGAGTCGCCAGCTCGACGATGCACTCGCTCGGAAAGACAACCATCCGGATTTCCTTGCCTACCACAACGGCCTCACGATGGTCTGCGACCACTTTGACGCCAAAGAGGACGGGTTGGCAGTGCAAAAGCCGTCGATCGTTAACGGCACACAGTCTGTGCTCGCATTCTTCCGGGCCGACGAAGACGAGTCCTTGACCGAGGACCTGCGGATCTTCGTCAAGTTCGTCGAGGTCCGTGGCCGACCTCAGCTTGCCAAGGATGTTTCTTGGCGAAGCAACACCCAGACCGCCGTCAACGCACGCAATCTCATGGCATTGGGTGGACCCCAGGAACGACTTGCCAACGAATTCAAAGCCCTCTACCCAGACACGCTCTACGAGACCCGACCCGATGCGACCCTTGGCGGCGAGGGGAATGCGCACGTGATTGCCAACGACGATGCCGCCCAGCTTCTCTGTGCCATCTACAACGCCATGCCATGGCTGGCGGTGAAACGGCTGGCGCTATTTGAGTCTGAAAACCACGCGATGATCTTTAACGAGGACATCCATGCCGAGCATGTCTACCTCGCGGACGTGATTCGCAAGGTGGTCAATGATGAAAAGGAGCGCTTTCCCGAGCGCTACCGCAAAAGCTGGCGCCTAACGCGTTTGGTCGCCGTATACCTCGTCGCACAGATCATGGAAACGGAGGCCGCCCTCCGGGACTTGCTGAACGATCCAAAGGCAGCCCTGGAGGATGTCCCCAAAGTCAAGGAGGAGCTGACCACTCCGGTCCGCGTAGCGGCGGCGACCTTGAAGCAACGCCTCGATCTCTTTGACTCCGATGAGGACAAGAAAGACGAGTACAACCGCGAATTCAAGAATCGCGATGACCTCCACACGTTGCGAGAGGTCGCCCGAAACAACTTCAACCTGATCGACACGCTGAACGTCGGTTGACCGAGGCGCCCGATAGCTACGAGGTCATCTACGGCCGTCCGCGTGCCTTCATCATCTTCATCTCCTCGAAGATGGCCGGCGGTGCGTTGGCCGCTGAGCGCCAGGCGGCGATCGAGGCCGTTGAAGAATTTCGCCCCGCCCGGCCTTGGGCATGGGAGAAGGATGCTCCAGCGGGGTCGATCTACGCGGAGGATGAGTGCGTTCAGCGGGCGGGGAACAGCGATGCCCTCGTCCTGATCGTCGATGACGAACTCACCCCGGTCACCGGCAAGGAGTTCGAAGCTGCCGAGCGGGGAACGGCCACCGTGATCGTCCTTGCTCGGCGCGGCGCAAACCAGAACGCGGAGCTTGAGCATTTCATCGCCGAGGTTCGCGAGCAGGCGATCACCAAAGAATTCTCCGGCCTTGACGAGCTCAAAGCCGAGGTTGATCTCGCCCTTTGGGAGTGGTTTGTACGGGGTGGGAGAACGCTCGGACTGCAGGTCCAGGCGCAGCGAAAGAGCTCGACGGACCTGGCCCTGCTGGAGACGACGGAGCTAGGCAGCGGATCCGAAGGTAGGAGCCTGCGCGAAGAATTGGAGCGGCTTCGCGGCGAGGTCAAGAGCGGCGAAGCGCAAACCGCTCTCGCGGAGATTTACAGCTGGGCAGAGATGGCCACCGAGGCAGACCACTTTCCGCTCGCTGCCATCCTTCTGGCCCAGCTACTGAAGATCATCCCCAGCGCGGAGATTGACGAGAGATCCCGCGGCTGGATCCTCAACCTGGAAGGCCGGGTTGCGGGTGGAATCGGTTCGGGTGATCCGAATCAGTTCTTCGAGCAGATGCGCCAGATCGGCATCGCAATCGAGGACACCGAACTGATTTCGACCGCACACCAGAACCTCGGTGTGCAGGCAGTGATCGCCCACGATCACGAGCTGGCCCGAAACCACCTGAAAACGAGCTTCGAGCTAAAGCAGGAATCCGACGACGTATACGGCGCGATCCAGGTGGCCCTCAACCTCTGCAACGTATTGATCGGCGAAGGCTCCTATGAAGCAGCCTGGAATCTCCTCGGCGAGATTGACCCCTTTATCCGCGGCCCCGAAACGTCTCGCTTGCGCTCCAGTATCGAGGGGCAACGCGGTTTGATACGCACCCACGAAAAGCGCTTCGAGGAGGCCAGGGAGCTTTTCAGTGACTCGCTTCGCCACGCCCGCCAAGCGAATTCCAGCGGCCGCCAGGCACTTGCGCTGCAGAACCTCGGCGCGAACGCGATGGAGCGAGGGCAGCAAAAAGAGGCGCTGCGCTGGTATCGGAAAGCAGACGCCATCGCCCAGAATCTTGAGGAGCGAAGCCGAATGAGAATCCTGGCCGGGGCGATCGGGACGGCGCTTGGAGAGCTCGGGTACTGGGACGAGGCGGCGGCCGAGTTTGCTCGGGCTGCCCGAATCGCTGAGAGCCTCGGGGACATCCCAGCTGAAGCTGAGGCGTGGGCAAACGTCGGCGCTTGCTGGCTGGAGCTGGGGCGGCCCGAGGAAGCCCTGCGGCTAGTCGACGAGACACTCGCTGACCCGCGGGCAGAGCGCTCGCCGGACTCAAGAGCCGCCCAGCTACGAAACCTTGCCGAGGTGCTGGAGCAACTTGAGCGCTCCGAGGATGCCTTGCAGCGGCTTGAGGAAGCCGCCAACCTCGCCGAAGACCCCGAGCTCGAGGACGCTGCCCTGCAGCGAGCGGCTGAGATCGCCCTACTTCACCCCGGCCTGGGCCACCAAGCCGAGGGCTACCTCAGACGCTCCCTGGCGCTGCAGCGGCAAAGCGGAACCAGCGTCGACGCGGCCTGGCGTGCCGCGACTATCGGCGCCCAGCTAAGCAACTCCTCGCAAGCCGCAAAGGCCCCCGAGTTCTTCACCCTGGCGCTGCGGGTGTTCTCGCGAAACGGTGATCGCCGGCGCGCCTTCCATGTGCGCAACGACCGCGGCATCGCTTGGAGCAAGACCGAGAACCTCGCTGCGGCCAGAAAGGATATGAAGGCGGCGCTCGAACTCGCGGTGGAGATCGGCGACTCAAACCTTGAGTTCCAGGCCGAGATGAACCTCGGCGAGATCGAGCGACGCAGCGAGCGTCTCGATTCCAGCGGAGAACACCTGAGCCGCGCTCTGGCGCTGGCCGAGCAAAGTGGGGACCGGGCCGACCGAGCGGCAACGCTCAACCAGCTTGGTCTGCTGGAGGTCAATCGAGGCGATCTCGAGGCGGCCGAGGCCGCCTATGGCGATGCCCTGACACTTGCCAAGGAGTTGAAGGACACGACGATTCAGGCCGAGGCGTTCGGCGGTCTTGGCGGAGTCGCCTACCGACGCGAACGCTTCGCCGAGGCAGCGCGCCGCTTTGAGCAGGCGATTCGCAAATACGGGAACGTCATCTCCACCGGTCTCGCTGAGGACCTGGGTGGTCTTGCGCTGAGCCGAGCGGCACGCGGAGAAGCGAGGGAGGAGGAGCTACAGCGGTTGATCGACGTCAGTGGCAGGCTCGGCTGGGATCAGCCCTGCGCAGAAGAGCTAGCCGAGTGCGGTCGGCTGATGCACGCCGAGAGCGGTGACCCGGACGACGCGGTCTCATTGCAAGCGATGGCGCTCAGCTGCGCCCTACGCAGCATCACCGCCGACCTCTCCGGGGGAGATAATGAGCTTGCCGACCTCCTCAACTTCGTTCTCATTCGCGGAACTATGTGGATGAGCGAGTTGCCCGATTACGACGACCGAAAACGCCAGATGCTCGACGAGGCGATCGACAACCTCAATTTCGATCGGGAGGCGATGTCATTTCTCGAGGGCATGATCGAAACGATCGAGTCGGTGATGAATGAAGGCTAGACCTCGAAGACGGGGAAGAAAATGAGCCCGGCGACTCTAAGTGAGATCAGGACGGAGTCCTCGGCAGGGGACAAGGTGCCGACCTTCACGATCTCGGAACAACGTTGGGAACAATTCTGGTGCATACCCATCCAGTACAGTCGGTTTATGTTCATCGTCAAATACTGTGATTTGCAGGTATTTGGCTTGCAGGAACCGGCTTCGATTTGCCCCAAATTTGCGCTCCTAAGGAGTAGGTCGCAGGTTCGAATCCTGCTCGGGGCGTAGATCGAGCCGTTGATCGGATCGGGGAGGCAAGAGCTTGAGGGACCCTGCGTGACTGCAATGCGCAGCCACGGCGATGCCTCATCCGACGAACTGGTCGAGCTGACGCAGGCGAAGGGATTCCGGAGTCAGGCGAATCAGGATGTCGCGGGCACGCCCGGCGCCGGCGCCCAGGATCGCGACCCGGGCCGCCCGGCGCGAACCCTTGACCAGCTTCGCCGTCCGCCCTACCCGCGCACGCTCGTACGCTTCGAGCGCGGCGGGCACCGAATCATCGGCTTCGATGGCGGCGCCGAGCGCGACCGCGTCCTCCAGCGCCTGGCAGGCGCCCTGCCCGAGGAACGGGAGCATCGGGTGGGCGGCGTCCCCGAGAAGCGTTGCGTTGTCCTCGCTCCAGCTCTCGATCGGGTCGCGGTCGTAGAGCCGGTGGACGAGCACGTCCTCCGGGGCGGTCGCCTCGATCGCCCTGCCGATGACCGGGTCGAACTCGCTCGCCCGGGCGAGCAGGGCGTCGTGGTCGGGGTCACCGCGGTAGGCGAGGTACCAGTAGACCCGTCCGTCACCGAGGTGAAGCAGTCCGGAGTCGGCATCGGGCGCCCACCACTCGCCCGAGACCTCGTCGATCGCGGCGCGGCTGACTCCGCGGTAGGCGACAAGGCCGGAATCACGCGGCTCGCCGTCACCGACCAGGGCCGCCCGCATCACTGAGTTGATCCCGTCCGCGCCGACGATCAGGTCGGCGCTGCGGGTGCTGCCGTCCGCGAAGCGCAGCTCCCCGTCCTCGTATCCGGCCAGCCTTGAGTGAAGGCAGATGCGATTGGCACCGAGGGCGCCGACCAGCGCCTCGTGGAGGTCGCCCCGATGTATCCCGATCAACGGTGCGCCGAAACGCTCCTCGAGGACCTTCGGATCGAACTCGGCCAGCACCTTGCCGTCGCTTCGGCGCAGAGCGCCGCCCGTGCTGAGGGCCGAATCGGTGAACTCGGCGAACCCGAGCTCGCGCAGGGCACGAACCCCGTTGGGCCAAATCGAGAGGCCGGCGCCGATCGGGCGTAGCTCCTCGGCTGCCTCGTAAACGGTCGGCTCCCAGCCCGCCTTCCTCAGTGCGATAGCTGCGGCCAAGCCGCCGATCCCCGCTCCGATGACTGCTACCTCTCGTGCCTCGCACATCGTCTCCACCCTTTCAGTTGTGGCGCTTCGTTCTTCAAGCCGATCGCGCGACGGGCGCCCGAGGGCGCCCGTCGCTTCGGCTGTTCGTTGACTTGCTAGGCGCGGGCGGGCTCTGCCTGCACCGGTGTCTCGTCGCTCTGCTCGGACTCGTGTCCGGGCTGCGGCAGCCACTCGAGCCAACTCGGCAGGTACCAATTCCAATCGCCGAGCAGCTTCATCGTCGCCGGGAGGAGCACGCCCCTGATGATCGTCGCGTCAATCAGGATCGCGACGGCGAGGCCGATTCCCATCTCCTTGAAATCGATGAAGGAGAGGGTCGCGAACACGCTGAACACCATCACCATCACGATCGCGGCGCTGGTGACGGTGCCGGCGGAGCCGGCGATGCCCGTGCGCACCGCGTCCTCGGTGCTCATTCCCCGGTCGTACGCTTCCCGGACCCGGGTCAGGATGAACACGTGGTAGTCCATCGAGAGCCCGAACAGGATCACGAACAGGAACAGCGGCAGCCAGTTGGTGATGCCGCCGTTGGACTCGAAGCCGAGCAGCTTCTCGCCCAGTCCTTCCTGGAACACGATGACCAGCACCCCGTAGGCAGCGCCGACGGAGAGCAGGTTCAACACGATCGCCTTGATCGGGATCACGATCGAACGGAACGTGACCAGCATCAACAGGAACGCCAGTCCGAGCACGAACGCGAACACCAGCGGCATCCGCTCGGAGAGCAGGTCGGCGAAGTCGCTCGACTGTGCGGCTCCTCCGGAGACCTTGACGGTGGCGCCTTCGACCTCACCGACCGTGGCGGGGACGATCTCGTCGCGGATCTCGTCGAGGGCGGCCATCGACTGCTCGTCGCTTGCCTGGCCCTGGGTCGGGATCGTCACTTTGGCGACCGTCCCGTCCTTGCTGTAGATGACTTCCGAGTCGCCGACGACCACCTCGGCGCGATCGGCTTGCGCGACCAGGCTCCCGATGCCCGCGGCGGACTCGCCGCTGCGGACGTCATCGGCCTCGACGACCACGGTGACCGCGTTGCCCTTGGCAGGGAACGCCGCCGTGTAGCGGTCATAGGTCTTCATCACCGGGATGTCACGGGAGAGCTCGTCCGGACCTGACTGGACGACGTTCATCTGTAGCGCCGGGACCGCCAGGGCGACAAGGAGGCCGCCGGCGACAGCGATCGAAGCGATCGGCCGGCGCATGACGCCGGAGACGACCTTGCTCCAGAAACGCGACTCGCGGGCGACGCCGCGACGACGCCTGCTGAACGGCAGCCGGCCCTTGTCGACCCGGTCGCCGAGCCAGGCGAGCACCGCCGGCAGGACCGCGAGCGTCGCGAACATCGCGATCGCCACGACCGAGACGGTCGCGATCGCGAACGAGATGAACGTCGCGTCGCCGGTGATGAACATCCCCGCCATTGCGATGATCACGGTCAGGCCGGAGATCATCACGGCGCGTCCCGAGGTGGCTGCTGCCACTTCGAGCGCTTCGCGATTGTCCCGCCCCGCCGCACGCTCCTCGCGCTGGCGTCGCATGTAGAACAGCGAATAGTCGACCCCGACCGCGAGGCCGATCAACAGAATGAGCGCCTCGGTGTTTCCCCCCAGCGCATAGGCCTGGCTGGGAATCGCGACCATCGCCATCGTCGCCAGCACCGAGGTGAGGGCGAGGACGAACGGGACGCTGGCGGCGACCATGGCGCCGAGAGCGACGAAGAGGATCAGGAGGGTGATCGGCAGCGAGAGCATCCCCGCTTTGCCGACGTCGGCCTGAAGGGTCTCTTCGATCGCCTGGTTCGCGCTGGCGCCGCCGAACTGCCCGAGGGTGTACTCGGGGTGCTCACGCTCGAGGCGCTCGACCGTCGCGCTGCTCGGGTCGAGGTTTTCTTCCGCCTCTTTTTCGTGACCGGCGATCTGAAACTCGACGAACGCAGAATGGCCGTCCGCGGAGATCCCGCCGCCTTCGCCGGCGAGCGGCGACTCGACGTTCCTGACGTGCTTCGTGGCCGCCAGGGACCGGGCGGATTCATCGATCACTGCGTCGAAGGCCGGGTCGCCGACCTTTGCGTTGTCGTTTTGGATCAGGACGATCTCTTCAGTGGGCCGGAGCTGGGCCTCGTCGAGGATGCGCTCCGCTTCTCCCGCCTGGCCGGAGATCTGGTCGACCGAGGAGAGAGTCTTTTTTTCGAGCGTGCCGCTGCCCATCAGGCCGACGGCGAGGACGACGAAGAGCAGCCACCCGAGGATGGCGGTCTTACGGTGTCCAGCGCTCCATTTCCCTACTTTCGAAGCGATGTTCTGCTTGGAATTCATCGTGTTCCTTCCCGTAGCGGTTTTCTGCTTGAGCAACTGGGTCCAGACTCGCCCGAAAACCGCCCCTGAACATCGGGGGACATCCCTCAACCGAGACCCTGAGGTTCGGGGTCTATGCTCGATCGCAGCCGATGAAGCCAGTTGGGGAGACGCTCGTTGGACGCGAGCCTGAGCTAGCGCAGATCGACTCGACCCTGGCCGCGCTCGACGCTGAGATGCCCGCCTGCCTGGCGATCGAGGGCGAGCCGGGGATCGGCAAGTCACGCCTGCTGGCCGAGCTGCGCGACCGTGCCGAGGCGGGCGGTGGCATCGTCCTCCACAGCCAAGCGGCCGAGTTCGAGCGCGACCGGCCCTTCGGCGTCCTGATCGAGGCCCTCGATCCCTACCTGCGCGCGCAGGTCGACGAAGGCCCCGCCGCGATGCCCGACTCGCTGCGGGGGGAGCTGGGCGGCATCTTCCCCTCGCTGGCGCCGGCGGGCGCGTCGGAGGCTGCGATTGGCGACGAGCGCTACCGCAGCCACCGGGCCGTGCGCGTCCTGCTCGAGCGACTCGCGGCCGACAAGCCGTTGGTGATCGCCCTCGACGATCTCCACTGGGCCGACGACGCCACCATCGAGGTGCTCGCCTCCTTGTTGCGGCGCCAGCCCGAGGCTCCGGTGCTCCTGGCCCTCTCTTTCCGCCCCGGCAACGCCCCACAGGCGCTGATCGCCGCCCTGGCGGCGCCGCTCGTCGAGCGGATCGAGCTCGGGCATCTGAGCGAGGCGGAGGCGGCTGCACTGCTCGGCGGGGTCGACGAGCAGTCCCGCGCCGCGATTTACGGTCACGGCGGCGGCAACCCTTTCTACCTCGAGCAGCTCGCCCGCCTCGACAAGCCGTTCCAGCTCGAACCGGGCTCGCCGACGCCGGTGCCGGGCGAGGTCCCGGCCGGGGTCGCCGCTTCCCTCGCCGAGGAGCTGGCGACGCTCTCCGCCGATGCCGGCTCGTTGATCGAGGCGGCGGGGGTCGTCGGCGAGCCCTTCGAACCGGGGGTGGCCGCTGAGGTCGCAGAGCTCGAGGATAAGCAGGCCCTGGCCGGACTCGACGAGCTGTTGGCCCGGGAGCTCGTGCGCCCGACCGAGGTGCCGAGGCGCTTCATCTTTCGCCACTCGCTGGTCCGCCGCAGCGTCTACGAGGGGATTGGCGGTGGCTCACGCCTGGCGGCGCACGCTCGGGCCGCAGAGGCCCTGAGGGCGCGGGGGGCGTCGGCGACCGAGCGTGCCCACCACGTCGAGCAGGCGGCGGCGCCGGGCGACCCCGGGGCCGTCGACGTCCTGCTCGAGGCGGCCGCGGCGGCTTCCGGGCGGGCGCCGGCAGTGGCCGCGCGCTGGCTCGACGGCGCCCTGCGGCTGGTCCTCGACGATGATCGCGACCGGCAGATCGCGATCCGCGTCGAACTTACATCGGCGCTGCGCTCGGCCGGCGAGCTCGAGCGATGCCGTGACGTCCTGCTGGAGACGATCGCCCTGGTCGGAAAAGGCGCTGAGCCCCGACGTTTGCAATTGGTCGCCTGGTGCGCAGCGGTCGAGCACTGGCTCGGACGTCACGAAGAGGCGCACCTGCGCTTGACCCGCGCCTGGGAGGAGCTCGAGGCCCACGAGACACCGGAGGGGGCGGCGCTCCAGGTAGAGCTATCCGTCGACGGCTTGTACAGGCTCGACTTCGAGCAGACCCTGTCGATGGGAAACGGCGCCCTGGAGACGGCACGTGGCCTCCGCGACCCTGGCCTCACGGCGATCGCCGCCGCCGCGCTCAGCCTCGGCGAGGTGAGCGTCGGCGACACCTCGGCGGCACGCGGGCACCTGGCCGAGGCGGTCGAGTTGCTCGACCGCCTCTCCGACGAAGAGCTCGCCCCCCGCCTCGACGCCTTCTACTACATAGGTTGGGTCGAGAGCTATCTCGAGCAGTACGACTCGGCGCTCGCCCATATCGACCGCGCGATCGGAATCGCCCGGAAGGCGAACGAGGGACGGTTGCTGGTCCCGCTGATGCTGACCAAGGGCTATCCGCTCGAGATGAAGGGTGAGCTCGACGAGGCCGAAGAGATCTGCGAAGCGGCGGTCGAGGCCGCCCGACTCTCGGCGAACCCTCACTACCTGTTCTGGGCGCTGTTCGAGCTCGCCTGGCCGCGGTACTTCGCCGGCGACCTCGAGGGAGCGATCGAGGCCTGCGAAGAGAGCCTTCGGCACGGGGATCGGCTCACCGGCGCGACGATCCCATCCGCCGGTGGCGGCCCGGGCTGGGCCCTGGCCGTGGCGCACTTCGCCGCCGGCAAGACCAAGGAAGCCCTCGAGATGATGAAAGCGCTCGGCAGCGAGGAGATCGAGTTCGCGGTCCCGGTCGAGCGCTGCTTCGACTGGGAAACGATGGCACTGGCCGAGCTCGCCGGGGGAAGCCTGGAGGTCGCCGAAGCCCATGCCGCCCGGGCCGAGGAGCTCGCGGCGGGTCTCGATCTCGAACTACCGCGGGCGCTGGCGGCCCGGGCTCGAGCGGCGATCCTGTTGCACAACGACGAAGCGGCGGCGGCGGTCGCCCCGGCCCGGATCGGGGTCGAGGGGGCGGAGGCGGCGGGAGCCGGTCTGCAGGCGGCTTTCTCGCGGCAGCTTCTCGGTCGGGCGCTCGTCGCGGCCGGCGAGCGCAGCGAGGCGATCGAGGTGCTGCGCGAGGCGGAGCGCGGACTCGACGCCGGCAACTCGGTCCGCGAGCGCGATGCGACGCGACGCGAACTTCGCAAGCTCGGGGCCCGCCGCGAGGCACGAGGGCCGGCGGCCGGAGAGACAGGGGTCCCCTCGCTGACCAAGCGCGAGCACGAGATCGCGGCCCTGGTCACCGACAGGATGACGAACAAAGAGATCGCCGCCGACCTCTTCCTCAGCGAGAAGACGATCGAGTCGCATCTGCGCAACATCTTCTTCAAGCTCGGCGCCTCCTCGCGGGTCGACGTCGCCCGTGCCTTCGAGCAGGAGCAGCGTGTCGGACAGCGATGAGGCGCGGCTTGCCGAGCTCGGTTACGAGCAGGAGCTCAAGCGCGGCCTCAGCGCCTTCGACACGATCGCACTGGGCTTTGCCGGGATCTCGCCCGTCGTCGGCCTCTATGCGGTGGTCCTCGTCGGCACCGCGGTCGCCGGGCCGGCCTGGATCTGGGTCCTCCCGGTCGCGCTCGCCGGTCAGTGTCTCCTGCTAGCGGTTTATTCGGAGCTCGCCTCGGAGTTCCCGATCGCCGGCGGGCCGTACCAGTGGAGCCGCCGCCTGCTGGGTCCGGGCTACGGCTGGTTCAACGGCTGGGTCGCCCTCTGCGCCTATGCCGCCGCCAACACGACGATCGCCTACCTGGGCGCGCCCTGGCTGCTGACGCTGCTCGGCATCGAAGCTGCACCCGAGGCGATCGTCGCGGCGGGTTTCGCGCTGGTGCTCGTCGCGGCGGCGATCGGCGCGCTCGGGATCGACCTCGTCGCCAAGGTCGTGCGGATCGGGATCCTGGCCGAGATCCTGGCCTCGGTCGGGATCGCGCTGACCCTGCTGCTCGTCTTTCGCGATCAGGACCTCTCGCTCCTGGGCGAAACGCTCGGCGCGGAGGCTCTCTCCGGCGGTTCGACCCTTGCCGCGATGCTGGCAGCGCTCGCCGTCGGCGGCTGGGTGTTCATCGGATTCGATTGCGCCGTCGGCGTCGCCGAGGAGACCCAGGACGCCGCCCGTCACGTTCCGCGCGCAATCTGGCTCGCCCTCCTCAGCGTCGGCGTCCTCGTGATCTCCAACGCGGTCGCGGTCACCCTCGCTCACCCGGACCCTCCCGGCGTCGTCGCCGGCGAGGATCTCGATCCGGTCACGACCGCCGTCACGTCCTCGTTCGGAACCTGGTCCGACAAGCCTTTCGCCGTCGTCGTCCTCTGCGCGTTCATCGCCTGCTCGGTCGCCGCCCAGGGCGTCACCGCGCGGATGGCCTACTCGATGGCCCGCGACAGGATCGTGCCCGGCTCGCGATGGCTGGCCCGGGTCGACCGCCGTGGAAATCCGATCGGCGGCATCTCCGCCACCGCCGTGGTCGGCTGCGCCGGTCTCCTTCTCGGCCTCGAGGCGACGGCGGTCGGCAGCCTGATCACCTTCGGCACCGCGGCCATCTACGTCTCCTTCTTGATGATCGCCGCGGCGGCGCTGCTCGCTCGCCTGCGCGGGTCCTGGCTCCCCTCGGGGCGCTTCGACCTGGGGCGCCTCGGCCTGCCGTTGAACATCGCGGCGGTCGTCTGGCTCGCCTTCGAGACGGTCAACATCGCCTGGCCGCGTGAGTCCCTCTCCCCGCCCGGAGCCCCCTTCTACCAGGTCTGGGCGGCACCGCTGGTGCTGGCGGTGATCCTCGTCGTCGGCGTCGCCTACTTCGCATTCGGCCGCACCAGCGCCGCTGCCGAGCGCTCGACGGCCGGCTCCGCCGGTTAAGGGACGGCCCCCGATGTTCGCGGCGGCGTGCTGACGCAGAATGGCGCCATGCCGCTCTTCTACCTCCACCACAGCCACGAGCCCGACGAGTGCGAGACCGCCTTCGCCGCCTGGAAGGGTTTCGAAAGCCCGCTCCGCCACCGATCGGCGGCGAGCACCTGTCTGACTGGCGGACACCGCCTCTTCTGGAAGGTCGAGGCGAGCGACCGGTCAGCCGCCGGCGCGATGCTCCCGGCCTTCGTCGCGGCGCGCACCGAGGTGATCGAAGCAAGGGAAGTGCGGATTCCCTGAGGGACCGCCTGCGGGCTCGAGAGGACGTCCCCCGCGCTAGCGGGCTCGGCGGCCGCTCTTGCGGCTCTTCTTGCAGGCGGCCTTGGCCTTCACCTTCTGCTTGGTGCGCATGCCGTTCTGGGCCGTGTAGACGATCTTCGAGATCGGCGGGTTTGCGCAGAGGCTGCGGGTGTTGATCAGGTAGCCCTGCTTGCCGCCGGTGAGGGTGAGGTTGAAGTGGCCGATCGGGGCATCGGGGACGATCGGCACGACCGCCCTGAGGGCTCCGGCCCTGGTCGATGAGACATCGGCGCGGGGCAGCAGCGATACCTGGCCGCCGAGGACGAAGGCCAGGCGCGGCAGCCCGCCCGAGCCGGAGACCGCGTAGACCGGCCCGTGCAGCGGGGCGTCGAGCAGCGGGGTGTTCGTCGAGGCGGTTCCGATCGCCTGGCGCCCGGCGCAGCGGGTCCGCACCAGTTCGGCCTCCGAGCAGAGGTTGCCGAGGTGGCTCTGGTCGATCGCGAAGGCTTTCGAGAGCGTGACCGAGACCGATTTGACGTTGGCGTCGCCGGGCCGCGTCCTGAGGTCGAAGCGCATGCTCGGATTTCGGTTGCGGGCGGTCCCCTTGCGGCCGAGCTGGCGGATGGTCATCTTGGGGCGGAACCGCAGCGAGCCGCAGTTCGCCGCCTGGAAGTAGGAGCTGAAGTCGGCGACGGTGCCCTGGTCGCCGATTCCCTGGGAGTCGATCGAGAAGGGCGAGCAGTTGGTCGGGTTGATCATGAAGTCGGGCTTGTCGATGTTGACCTGGATCGAGCGCATCCGGATCGGGACGCCGCCGATGATGCTCGGCACCGTGTCCGAGAGCGCGACGACGTGGGCGTCGTCGGGGTCGACGTGGATCGCGACGCGGACGACGACGACCCCGTAGTCGTAGGGGCCGGCCAGCGCCGGGGTGACCGCGGCGAGGCTCAGCGGAGCGCCCTTGAAGGGACCGGCCAGGTACATTTTCCCGACCGCGTGGAAGGGGTGGCTGCCGGGACCGGCGGCGACGTTGGTGGTGCCGATCTGCGAGTTCGCCGGGCAGCTGGCCGCGGCCCGCTCGGCGCGGCCGAGGTTCTGCGCCGCTCGGGCGATCGCCGACTCGGGGCAGTAGGCGATCCCGCGGAGGGTGGCGGTCAGCCCGGGCGGCATCTTGAAGTTGATGTCACCGAGGAACTGGTCGCCGTCGTCGCGATCGAGCTTCAGGGTGAAGTCGCTGAAGGATCCGGCCCTGGGGTTGGAGGTGCCGGCGACCAGTCGCGGATCGAAGGGCCGGTGCTCACCCGGGCAGAGGCGGCCGTTCGAGCCCTGGGAGATGCTGATCACCTGTTTCGAGGTTCGGTTCGGGAGCACGTGGTTCCAGGGATGGAGATCCGACTGGATGAGGTACACCGTGCAGCGGGTCGGGGTCGCGAGGACGCCGCGGTCGGAGGCGAACAGGTGGATGTCGAACTCGTCGAACGGGAGCTGGGGAAGGTCCCTGAATTCGGCGGTCAGCTGACCGGTCTCGGGGTCGGGCCGCAGGTCCCCGAACAGCTTGGAGTGGATGCCGGAGCCGTCGGCGGTCATCAGCAGGCGGTACTGGGAGTCCGGCTTCGGCTGGCCGAAGTAGATCGAGCCGGTGAGCGGCTGCTCGAGCGCGGTCGAGTGGATCGAGACTGTCCCGATCTTGGCGTTGTCGGGGCAGGCCGAGGGACCTTCGAGGCCGAAGCGGGCCTCGGCATCGGTGCACGCGGTCTGTCCGTCGGCGGCATCGGGGTTGATCGTCAGGCCATCGGGAAGCTCGAAGATCGCGGAGCGGATCTCCGATGGCGAGGCGGCGGTTCCCTGGGTCTGCGGGGCGCTGATCCGAAGGTCCATGCCCGACGGCGCGTCCGCTTCGGCCGTCGTCAGCTCGGCGTGGGCGGAGGGGTTGAAGGTGGTGCGGTCGCAGTCGACGATCGGCGGGTAGCTGGAGGATGCGCGTGAGCTCGCCCCCGGGTCGCGGTAGGTCGTGACATCGATCGTCGTCGGCAGCGACTGGCCGGAGCAGACCGAGGGATTCCCGGTCAGCGGCCGCACCGGCAGGCTGGAGGCGACCGGGGTGCTCAGGCAGCCGGCGTCGGCGAGGCCGGGACAGCCGGCGGGACTGCCCGGCGAGCCCATCGGGAACCGCTGCGCGTCGTGCGCCGTCAGCCCCGGGAAGCCCCAGAGGGTGAAGTCGACGGCGGCGACCGGGATCAGCTGGGTGATGCCGGCGACGGTGAAGCGCAGGCCGTAGTCGGTGGCCGCTCGGACCGAGACCGGGATCGAGATCGGGATGTTGATCGTCGGCACGATGAAGCTGAAGCGCGCCGCTTCCTCGGCGCCGGGCTCGACGCTGTAGATCGGGGCGGTGCCGAGCAGGTGGTCGGGGTTGCCGGCGTAGTTGGCCCGGATCGTGATCAGGCCGGCCTGGGCGTTGGGCGGGCACTTGGAGAGGCCGAAATCGACCGAGCTGCACTGGGTCACGGCGCTCGGATTTCCGAAGACCCCGACCGGGGTGTTGATGGTGATGTCCTTGGCGACTTCCGGATCTCCCGGCGACCCCAGCCTGAAGCTCGTGCTGAGGTCGGGATGACCGCCGGCCTGGGCGTTTGACATCGTCGTCGAGAAGCTCTCGATCTGCTGGACGGCGTGCGCCGGGACCGCCCAGAGGAGGGTGACCAGAAGGGCGAGGCCGAGGCCGAGCAGCGGCCGGCTCGAATTCTTCTTCCAAGCCTCAGCCATGGTTGCGGCCTCCCCTGCGATCGTGCTTCTTCTTACGCTTCTTCTTGGCCTTCTTCTTCTTCTTCGCCACGCACTTGCCGCGCTGCTTCACCTGGTGCTTCTTGCAGCGCAGCGCTGGCCGCGATTCGACGTTGCCGAGGTTGCCGGCGACCGCGCTCCTGATCGACGGCGGCCCGGGCGGCGTGGTGCCGGCGCCGTGGCACTCGTCCGACGCTTTGCAGAGCGGCGGCGGCGGGATCGCGAAGAAGCCGCCGCCGGTGCGGGCGTCGTAGATTCGGGTCAAGGTCCGGTTTTCGTCTTCGGCCGCCGCCAGCGCCTCGTGGGTGAAGAAGAACGCGTCGACCCCGTCGGCGGAGACACCGAGCAGGCCCGAGTCGAACTGGTTCATCCCCGAGGAGATCAGCTGCGGCGCGCCCTCGGCCCACTCGTAGACGTCGAGGCGGTTGTTCGAGTCGTTCAGGACGAGCGCCCCCGGGGTGGTGAAGAAGACGCGCCCGTCGTCGGTGAGGCTGAGCCCGTCGCGGGCGAGGAAGGCATCGCCGCCGGTCTCCGGGGATTCGCCCCCGGTGGGATCGCAGGACGCGCAGTCGATCTGCGCGGGGTCGGTCGCGTGGTGGCGGTAGACCTGTCGGTTGCCGCCCGTTTCGGCGCCGGTCAGCGCCGAGCCGGATACGAAGACCGCGTCGGTCCCGCTCGGTGTGACCTGGAAGTCGGAGCTGTTGCGCTCTTCGGCCGCGCCGAGCGCGTTGCGCACGAGCGCATCGTCGGGCTCCAGAGTGGTGACGAACTGCGGCGCGGAGTCCGGCGCGACGCGGTAGAGGTTGGGCTCGTCGGCGCTGCCCTCGGCTCCGTCGAGGAGCTCGGGTGAGAGCAGGTAGACGACGCCGGAGCCGGTGGCGACCCCTCCCCCGCCCGCGATCGCGACCGCATCGCAGGTGGCGGCCGGGCCGATCGAGTTCCAGTGGTCGCCGTCCGAGTTCGAAGCCGGGTCGCAGGAACCGCCGCCGCCCGGGGTGAGCAGGCTCGGGGTGGCGACTCCGGCGCCGTCGACGTCGACGGCGTAGAGATCGGCGCTGTCGTCGCCGTCGGCATCGAGCAGGCTCTCCTGCGCGGTCAGGAAGACGCGGGAGCCGTCGGCGGTCATCCCGGCGTAGAGGACCCCTTCGCTCGCCCCCGGGGCGAGGTCGACGCTCTGCTCGGACCCCGCGAGCTTCATGTAGGGGTGCCAGTAGCCGTTGCCGTTCGCGTCCTCGGCCTCCTTCTGGGCGACGATCACCCTGGAGCCGTCGGCCGAGATGTCGAGCTCGGCGATCCCGGGGCCGGTCATCGTCGTCCCCGCCGGGGTCTTCGAGACGACCTCGGTCGTGCCGGTGCTGAGGTCGCGGTCGTAGATCGAGATGTCGCCGCCGGCGTTGCCGTCGGGCTCGAACCGCGAGCTCGAGCCGAAGATCAGGTGGGCGCCGTCGGCGGAGAAGCGTTTCGCGACGTGACCCTCCGACTCGGCGCCGGGCCCGGGGTCGATGGAGCCGGCCATCCCCTGTGTCAGGGAGCCGTCGGGGAGCCGGACCGGGATCCCCGTTTCGATCCCGTCGGTGAAGCACGGGGCGCACAGCTCGTCGCCGCCGAAGGCGAAGGAGTCGAGGCCCTCGCTGGCTTCATCGAGCGTCGAGGAGAACGGACCGGAGACGTCGTTGATGTTGGCCGGGATCCCGACGTAGCGGGTCCGCCAGCCGTCGCCGCCGCGGGTCGCGAGGTAGGGGTCGGGACCGCGGTTCGTCGCGTTGCCCGCATCCGGGAGCGAGCCGGCGTGAAGCGCGTAGAGGACCCGGTCCCTGGCGTCGGGGTAGCTGCCGTAGGGAGTCTGGCCCGGGACCAGGGAGGACTCGACGTCGGAGCCGCCGGTGTTGCGGGCCGAGACCAGCTCGTAGGCGCGGCAGTCCAGCAGGGCGCGGGAGCCGGTCTGCTGGCGGACGAGCGCGTTCGGGCAGGGGTCGGTGCCTCCCGGAGGGGTCGGGTAGGTGGTGAAGGTGCGATCCGGGCCCTCGGTGGTGCCTTCGTCGTTCGTCGCCACGACCCGGTAGTGGTAGGTCGTTCCCGGGGTCAGACCCTCGATCGGAGCGCTCGGGGTGAACGGCGTAGCCTGGTTGCCGAGCTCGATCTCCTCGACGACGCTCCCGTAGCTGCTGTCGGTCCCGTATTCGAAGTGGACCGAGGTGTCGGAGCCGGCGGCGACCACCTGCGCGTTGAGGTAGGCGCTGTTCGACCGCACTTTGCTCGCCGACTGGCGCTGGACGATCGGCGCCGAGGCGGGCTGGCGGCGGAAGATGTTGACCTTGGTGCTCTTCGGGTCGCCGGGCACCCCGGTCTCGGCGACGTAGAGGTTGCCGTCGGCGTCGAAGGCGATCCCGTTGGAGGCCTGGAAGCCGGTCAGCGTTTCGAACGGGGCGCTCGGGACGAGGGGATTCGAGTAGTGGTAGCCCTGGATCACGTTCAGGTGCGCGACCCAGACGTCTTTGGTCGTCGGGTCGACGGCGATCGCGCTGACGGCGCCGGTATCGCCGATCCCGCCCAGCGAGGCGAGGTTGTTGGCCCCGTCGTATTTGGTCAGGGCGTTGAAGAGCGAGTAGACGTAGGCGTTCCCGTCGGGGTCGAACGCCGCCTGGCAACCGTCGGCCGAGACCTGGGCGCCGGTCGGCGTCCCGGCGGCCGTGTACTGGGTCATCCCGAAGAATTCGTTGATCCAGATCGTGCCGTCCGGCGCCGCCGCGACCCCGCAGTACCCGAACTGGTTGATCGGGAAGTTCGAGTTGATGGGGGTTCCGGACGGATCGAACCCGTAGGTCCCGAGCTGTTCGGTGTTGAGGTAGATGTTGCCCTGGGTGGCAGTTCCCGTGTTGTCGATCGCGAGCCTGTCCGGGTTGTTGCCCGGCCCGCCGTAGTAGCCGACCGGCAGCGGCAGCGAGGTCGAGTCCGTCGCCGGGAACTTGGTCGGGTTGCCCTGGAGGTCAAAGCGATCGATGAAGCCGGGGTAGCTGCCGCCGCCGTAGCTGCCGCCGGGGCCCCTGTCGCGGACGTAGAGGGTGCCGGCCGCCTGGTCGATGGCGATCGGCCCGATCGCGTACGGCGTGAACGGTCCGGCGCTGGATCCGGCTCCGTTGAACGAGGACTGGAAGACCTGGATGTCGGCGCCGGCCGACGGGACCGTGACCGCCAGGGTGCCCACGAGCGCGCAGAGAAGGGCGAGGGAGATGCGGCGCGGGGTCCTCATCGGCTGCTCCTCTTCGATCCGCCGGTCCGGGGCCGGTTCTTTGCCTTGCCGCACGGGGCCTTGAGCTTCGGGCGGCGGACGATCTGCTTGCCGTTCTGACCGATCAGCCGGGCCTTGACGAACGAGGCCTTCTTGCAGAGCGAGGTGGTGTTCCTGAGCAGCCCCTTCTTGCCCCCCAGAAGGCTGAGGGTGAACCGCGTCACCGCGACGTCGGGGACGGTGTCGAAGCTGGTCCGCATGCGGCCCTTGATCGAGTCGATGCGGCCGGCGAGCTCGACCTCCACCGGCTGCGAGGCGGGGCCCTTCAGAGCGGCGACCAGGTCGGGCAGCTTGTGGTCCGAGGTCCGCAGGTACACGGGCCCGCGCAGGGGCTCGTCGAGCAGCGGCGTGGTCGCCGTCGCCGCACCGAGGATCGAGCTCTCCGGGCATTCGTCGGCGGCGAACTGGCGCCGGGTGCAGGGTCGTTTGATGTGGGCGTTGTCGAGCTGCTGGCTGCGGGGCAGGGTGACGACGGCGCGCCTGATGTTGGCGTCACCCGCTCCCGCCGTGAGCGTCGCCGTCAGCGCCGGGTGGCCGAGGCGCTTGCTCGAGCCGGAGAGCCTGGTGGCCAGCTTCGGCGCGAAGGCGAGGACGTCGCAGCTGGAGGCCTGGAAGTGCGTCGAGCGGGCCGCCGAAGCGCCCTCGTCGCCGTTGATCAGGCCGTCGACGGCGAACGGATCGCAGTTGGTCGGGTTGAGGGTGAAGTCGCTGCGGTCGAGGTCGATCCGAATCGTGCGCAGCCGCAGCGGGATCCCCTCGAGGATCCGCGGCAGCGGGTCGGAGACGGCGGTGATCCGGGCGCTGACCGGGTCGATCGCGACCGCGGCCCGGACCACGACGTTGCCGAGGTCGTATGGACCCGAGACCGCCGGCGTGACGACGGCGAGGCTGAGCGGCGACCCTTTGTACGGACCGGCCAGGTAGACCTTGCCGGGGAAGTAGACCTGGTGGGTCCCGGCGCCGGCGCCGACGGTCGCGGCTCCGACCCGGCTCGCCGCGGGACAGGCTGAGGCGGCGAGCTCCGCCGCGCCGCTGCCGGAGGCGGCGATCGTCGCCAGGGCGGCGTCGGGGCAGGCCGGCACGCCCCTGAGCGTCGCCGAGAACCCGGGCGGAGTGGCGACCGTGAGCGCGTCGAAGAACTGGTGGCCGTCGGCGCGGGTCAGTTCGAGCGAGAAGGGCGTGTGCAGCCCCGAGCCGCTGCTCTTCGACGCCGCCTTGAACCCCGGGGCGAAGGGCCGCGGGGACTCCGGACAGGCGCTGCCGCCGGGGCCCGAGGTGAGGCTGAAGAACTGGGTCGAGTCCTGATCGGGAAGCGCCGAGTTCCAGGGGACGAACGTGGTCTCGACCGGGTAGGTGCCGCATTGCCCGGGGGTCGCCAGAAGACCGCGCTCGGAGCCGAAGAAGTGCATCTGGAACTCCGAGAAGGGAGTCTGGGGAAGGTCGAGGAAGGAGGTGACGAGCTGCCCGGTCCGCGGATCGGCTGCGATCGAGCCGGCCAGCTTGACGTGGGTCGCGTAGCCGTCCGCGGTGAGGATCAGGCGGTAGCGATCGCCGGGCCGTGGTTCACCGAGGTAGATGTTGCCGGGAATCGGCCCCGGCAGGGCCGAGCTGGTCAGGCTCAGGGTGCCCACCTTCGCGTGCTCGGGACAGCGCGCTTCCTCGGTCGTGCCGATCCGGGCCTCGGCGTCGCTGCACGAGGTCTTGCCGTCGGCGGCGTTGGGGTTGATCGTGAATCCCGGCGGCAGCGTGATCGTGGTCGAGCGGATCTGCGATGCAGACGGGGTGCTGGGGCTGAGGATCTGCGGCACGTCGAGGTCGACGTCCAGGCCCGAGGCCGTGTCGGCCTGCTGGGTCGAGGGCTGGGCCGAGAGGCTGGGGTTGAAGCTGAGCTGATCGCACCCGGTCGTCGCCGGCCAGGGAGCGCTCGCTTCCGAGACGCCGTGGTCGTAGGCGAGCAGTTCGATGTCGCTGCTCAGCGGGCCGGAGCAGGTGGTCGGGTTCTGGAGGAAGGGAATTTCCGGGCTGTTCGAAGCCGCGGGTGGGTCGACCGGGAAGGCGCCGCCCGACTTGAAGCGCTCGCCGTCGTTGACTTTCGCGGCGGGAACGCCCCAGAGGATCTGTTCGTAGCGGGCCAGGGCGAAGGACTGGTTGATCGCGGTGACCTTGGCGTCGAGGCCGTAGTCGCCGTCGGTCCTCGCGCTCAGCACCGTGTAGGTCGGATAGCTGAAGAGGAACGCCTTGAAGCCCAGCAGCGCGGCCTGTTCGGGCAGCGGCACCAGGTTGTAGAGGGGGACCTTCATCCGCAGGCAGGGGGTGCAGCCGAAGAGGGCGACATCGGCGATCGCCACGCCGACCTGGGAATCGACCGGGCAGATGTCCTGGGCGAACTCCATCGTGCTGCACCGCGGGGTGGCGTGGGGGTTGCCGATCACACCGGCCGGGAGGCTGACCTTGGCGTCACGAAGGTTGTTGCAGTGACAAGGGTCGCCGGTTTCCGGGTCGAGGCTGATCTCGTTCGAGAACACGACGTTGACGTCGGGGTGGCCGCCCGCCTGGGTCGTCGACGGGGTCGTTTCGAAGGAGCGAACGGCGACCGCCGCATCGGCCGGGCTCGCCGCGAGCGAGCCGAGGACGAGCGCCAGTCCGACCAAAAGCCCTAGCACGAACAGCTTCATCGCCCGACCCCGTTCTTTCCGTTTCGCTTCTGCTTGGACTGCTTCGTGCGCTTCTTGCCCTTCTTCCCCCTCTTCTTGCCCTTCTTCTTCTTGGCGGACTTCTTCTTGCCGGCCTTCCTCTTCTTCTTGCTCGCCTTCTTCTTGGCGACGGCGTTGCCGCTGTTGCCGAGTTCGGCGGCGGTGCCTTCGACCAGCGCCGCGGGGGGACCGCTGTCGGCACCGTGGCACTCGTCGGCCGCTTCGCAGTTGGGCGGCGGCAGGTCCGCGGGGAAGCCGCCGTTCACCCGGGCGTCGTAGATCTTGAGCTGCTCCCCGTTGTGGTCCTGGGTGACGAGCTGGTCGAGGGTCGCGAAGTAGGCGTCGACCCCGTCGGCGCTCACCGAGACCAGGCCGGGGATCGTGTAGAGCCCGGTGAAGCCGGTGAATTTGTTCCCGGTTCCCACCCCGATGCCGGTCGTCAGCAGCTGCGGGCGGCCGCCCGAGTACTCGTAGACGTCGAACACCCCGTTTGTGTCCTGGCGGACGATCGAGTCGTCGGTCGAGAAGAAGGTGCGGCCGTCATCGGTGATGAAGAGCCCGTTCTGGCTCCCGTAGATGTCGGCGGTCGGCGGCCCGCCGGCCCGCTTGCAGGAGACGCAGATCAACCTGTCGGTCGCCGTTTCGTACCTGTACATCTGGCCTTTGCCGGCGTTGTCGTAGGAGGTGACCTGGCTCGCCGTGATGAAGGCGATGTGGGAGCCGCTGGGGGTGACCTGCATCCGGGCGACCGGGCCTTTGCTGCATGTGATCGTGTTCGCCTGGTTGGTGCAGAGCGGCGTCGGGGTCATCGTCGCGACGTGCCGGACCACACCGCCGCGGTACAGGTAGAGGTTGACCTGGCCGAATTCGCCCTTGGCGCCGTCGAGCTGCTCGGGTGACTGGAAATAGATGTCGCCGCTCTCGGAGGCGATGTAGCCATCCGTGACCCCGTTGCCCCCCTGACCTCCCTTGAGGCTCGCGTACTGTTTGAAATCGGTGATTTCGAGGCCGCACTTTTCGGTCCAGGAGACGTTGCAGTCATCCGAGTTCCCGGAGTCGCCGCTGTCGCCGAACGACACCCGGGTCACCGGGTCGGCGCTGTCCTCGTCCCACATGAAGAGATCGACGCTGGTGTCGACGTCGTCGTCGGTCAACGGATCGGGGGAGGTGAAGTAGACCGTCGCCGCATCCGCCGTCGCGCCGACGAACTGGACCGGGTGGGCGTCGGCGATCTCCTCGGTCCTCTCGCCGTCGATCCGCACCATCAGCGGAGCCGGTTCCTTGAAGATGCTGCCGGCGCCTTCGCTGATCACGATGTGGGACCCGTCCGTCGAGACGGCGAGCGGGATGCCCGAGAACCCGGTCCCGTCGGTCCTCCGCGAGGCGAGCTCGACCTCGCCGGTGACGGTGTTGTTGTCGTAGACGGAGGCGTCCCAGGCGCGGTACTTCATCTCGTCCGCCTGCTGCGGGATGAGGGATGGGGGCACCGAGGCCACTCCGCCGTCGGCGAAGACGACGTTGGAAGAGAAGGCGAGGTGCGAGAAGTCCGCGGAAGCGATCGGTTTGCCGAGGAACTGCTCGCCGCCCTCGACCTCGTCGAGGTTCGACGGCCAGCGGTCGAGCAGCTCGTTCGTCGATGCGTCCCAGACGTAGGGGGCGTTGGACCCCGTGAACGCGCCGAAGACCGGCTTGCCGTCGTCGTAGCTGAGGATCCGGCTCATGTCCGGGGTCGCCTGGGTGCCCCTCTGGGTCTTGTCCGGCGACTGGCTGAGCAGTTCGATCATTCCCGCTTCGGGGGGACCGCCCATCTCCTGGGTCTTGGTCGCGCCGAGTCCGATGTACCGCGTGGTCCAGCCGAGGTTGCTGCGGGTCGCGACGTAGAGGTCGCCCATCGTGTTGGTCGGGTCGCCGGCATCGGGGATCGCGCCGAAGCTGCCGCCGTAGGCGATCCGCGCCGGCTGGCTGGCCTGTCCCGTGTTCGGGCCCGCCGCCGGGAAGATCGTCGTGCCGCCGGCGAAGCTCGCCGAGGCGATCTCGTAGGCCCGGCAGTCGGGCACGTGGTCGGAGTTGGTTTCCTGACGGACCTGTGCGTTCGGGCACTGCGGCGGGTAGAAGTCGAAGGTCTGGATCCCGGACTCCGTCGTCCCGTACTGGTTCTGGGCGACGACCTGGAAGTAGTAGGTGCGCCCCGGCTCGAGGTCCTCGAGGTGGACACCGACCGTGCTGTCGAGGAGGCCGGTGCCGATCGGCTCATCGGGAATCGGGACCGTCGTCCCCATGTCGACCGTGATCCCGTATTCGAAGTGGTAGGAGGTATCCCCCGCCTGCGGATTGATCACCGCGCCGAGGTCCGCCGAGGTCGCGGTGACGTTCTCGGACCAGAACGATCTGATCGACGGAGCATCGGAGGTCCGGAAGCTGCGGTCGGCGCTCCTCGTGGTTCCCCGTGAGTTGGTGGCGACGATCCGGAAGTGGTAGGTCGCCCCCTGCTGAAGGCCGCTGACGGTGACCGGCGCGACTTTCGTCGTTCCGGACCCGGTGCCGGCGTCGTTTCCGGGCGGCGCGGGGGCCGTTTTCCCGTACGAGTCGGTGGGGCCGTATTCGAAGTAGTAGTGGGTGTCGTGATCGTCGGCGCTGAAGGAGCCGTGCAGTTCCGCGGTTTCGTTGGTGACGCCGGTCGGGGCGTCGGCGGTGAGGTCGGTCACGGCGGGCGCGGTCGTGAAGGTCTGATCGGCCCCGTAGGAGGTCCCGTAGGAATTGCTGGCGACGAGCCGGTAGTGGTAGAGCGTCGCCCCCTGGAGGTCGTCGATCTCGACCGGGTCGACGCTCTGCGGGCCGGTATCCGTCCCGGCGTCGTTTCCGGGCGGCGTGGGCCGCGTCTGCCCGTAGGCGGTCGAGGTGCCGTACTCGAAGTAGTAGTGGACGTCCTGGCCGTCGCCGATGTAGGAGCCGCCGAGCACCGCGCTCTCCTTCGTCACCGAAGTCGCTGCGCCGGTGGTCACGCCCTCGATCGCGAGCGGGGTTTTGAAGGTCCGATCGTGGCCGGTGCCGACGCCGTTGCCGTTCCCGGCGAAGAGCCGGTAGTGATACGCCGTGTCGGCGGTGAGCCCCGAGAGATCGGCGGTGACCGCCGTTTTCGTCGTGATCGGCGAGCCCGGCGTGACGGCGGGCACGCAGGGGACGGAGCCGCTCGAGTAGCCCTTGTCGACGCCGTAGCGGAACTCGCAGCTGTCGACGTCGCCGGCCGAGTCGGGGTCGACCTCACCCGTCAGCGAGACCGAGTTCTGGGCGACGTTCGAGGCATCGCCCGTGGTCAGCAGGGGAAGGTCGAGCTCGGCCGGCCCGTAGACGGAGACCTGGCCGCTGGTCTCGGTCGCGTAGAGGCGCCCGTCGGCGGCGAGCACTAGGCCGGCGGAGCTGGCCAGGTCTTCCGCCGCGATCGTGGGAGGAATCTGCGAGCCGGAGGAGTCGAACCTGAGGATCTGATCGCCGAGGTTCGCGTAGACGTCGCCGTTGGACGGGTCGATCGCGAACTGGGATGCCGGTTTGGTCCCCAGCGAGGTTCCGACGGCGGACGGCTGGCCGAACTGCGAGGCGTCGTACTTCATCATCGAGCCCCAGAACGGGTAGCCGCTCGTGTAGAGGTCGCCGGCGGCATCGACCGCGAGCTGACAGGTGAAGGCGCCGACGGGCTGGAGGGTGCTGTGGACTACGGCGTCGGCCGGATCGCCGTCGCCGAGGTCGAGCCGTCGCACCTGTTCGGCGTAGTACTCGCTCATGTAGACGTCGCCGTTGGTCTGGTCGACCGCGGCGCCGCAGACGGGGCCGCTTCCGGGGATCGTCCCCTTGTAGGTGCCGGTCTCGTCGAAGACGTTGAGCCCGGGCGGGGTCGACTGGCCGATGTAGATGTAGCCGTCCCTCGGGCCGCCCGAGACGTCGACCGCGACCGCGGTGGGAATGAACGATTCGAACTGGAACGCGTCGGTCGGGGTGCCGGTGAGCTTGTTGCCGTCGATGTAGCTCTCCGAGGCGCTGAACGGAACCGGATTGCCGAAGGCGTCGAGCTTCTCGATCGCGGACCCGGCACCGACCTCGACGACGTAGAGATTCCCCGCCGAATCGAGGGCCGCGCCCATCGGGGTCGCCCCCGGCGAGACCGCGAAGCCGCGCTCGAACGGCCTCACCGAAGCTGCCGAGGCATCCGCCGCCGGAAGCACGAGGAGCGCTACCAGCAGCGCGATCAGCGCTGCGGCGGATGAGATGCCGTGGCCAACATCGCGCGATGACGTACCCGTGATCACAGTCCCTGTTTCCCTGTTCCCTGTTTTTCGCCGTGAGCCGCGTGCCCGACTGGCGATTTCCCTGGCTATCGGCTGCGGATTCCCGTGGGAGGCGTAAACAACGCCGTATCCGAGCGTGGCGAGCACGATACACGATCTGTAGGAAAAAGTATTAAGAAAAAAGCCCGTGGCTTCGCCGAAAGCTCGCCATCGGCTTGTTCATGGGGATTTCGGCACTGCTTTGCATTCGCACCTCAAGCCGCGGCGGTTGCCACCCACCCCCAATACAAACAGTGGTGTACCGCTTCAGCCCCGGCTGGGCCTGAAGCCGCGCAGGCGCAGCGAGTTGGTGACGACGAAGACGCTGGAGAAGGCCATCGTCGCCCCCGCGATCAGGGGGTTGAGGAGGCCGGCGGCGGCCAGGGGAAGCGCGGCGACGTTGTAGGCGAACGCCCAGAACAGGTTGCCCTTGATCGTCGCCAGGGTGCGGCGCGAGAGGCGGATCGCGTCGCCGACCGCGCGGGGGTCGCCGGCGATCAGGGTGATGTCCGAGGCCTCGATCGCGACGTCGGTTCCGGTCCCGATCGCGAGTCCGAGGTCGGCCTGGACCAGCGCCGGGGCGTCGTTGACGCCGTCGCCGACCATCGCCACGGTCCGGCCCTGCGCCTGGAGCTCTTCCACCACCGCGGCCTTCTCCGCCGGCAGGACCTCGGCGACGACCTCTTCGATGCCGATCTCGGCGGCGACGGCGCCGGCGGTGGCGCCGTTGTCCCCGGTCAGCAGCACCGGGCGCAGGCCGAGCCCGACCAGCTGCTCGACGGCCTCGCGGCTCTCGGGCTTGACGGTGTCGGAAACGACGAACAGCGCCCGCAGCTCACCGTCCCAGCCGGCCGCGATCGTCGTCTGCCCGTGGGCTTCGGCCCCGCGGCGGGCGTCCTCGAGCTCGGCCGGGAGCGGCATCGACCGATCGCCGAGGAAGCTCACCCGGCCGACGACGGTGGCGCGGCCTTCGACGATGCCCTCGACGCCGAGCCCGGGGTGGTTGGCGAACCCGGTGACCTCCGGCAGGCCCCCCGCCCCGCGCCTGGCGCGGGCTGCGATCGCCTGCGCGATCGGGTGCTCGGAGGCGTCCTCGAGGGCTCCGGCCAGGCGCAGGGCCTCGGTCCCGCTCTCGCCGGCGGCGGGGTGGATCGCGACGACCGCCATCTCGCCAGAGGTCACCGTGCCCGTCTTGTCGAGGACGACGGTGTCGATCCGACGCGTCGACTCGAGCACCTCGGGGCCCTTGATCAGCAGCCCGAGCTGGGCGCCGCGGCCGGTCCCGACCAGCAGCGCGGTCGGCGTCGCCAGGCCGAGCGCGCAGGGGCAGGCGATGATCAGGACCGCGACCGCGGCGGTGAAGGCGAAGGTGAGGCTGGCGCCGTTGCCGAGCCAGAAGCCGAGGGTTGCGACCGCGAGGGCGATGACGACCGGGACGAAGACCCCGCTGACCCGATCGGCGAGCCGCTGGACGGGCGCCTTCCCGGTCTGGGCCTCGCTGACGAGGCGGGCGATCTGGGCGAGCGCGGTGTCCTCGCCGATCCTGGTCGCGCGGACGACGATGCGCCCGCCGACGTTGATCGAGGCGCCGACGACCTCGTCCTCCGGCCCGACCTCGACCGGAACCGACTCGCCGGTGATCAGGGCTTGGTCGACCGCCGAGGACCCGGCCTCGACGACGCCGTCGGTCGCCACCTTCTCGCCCGGCCGGACGACGAAGCGATCGCCGACGGCGAGGTCCTCGACGGCGATGCGGCGCTCCTCCCCGGCCTCGTCGATGACGGCGACGTCCTTTGCCCCGAGGTCGAGCAGCGCCTCGAGGGCGGCGCCGGCGCGGTGCTTCGCCCGGGCCTCGAAGTAGCGCCCGGCGAGGATGAAAGTCGTGACCACGGCGGCGACCTCGAGGTAGATGTGATCGGAAGCCGCGCCCCGCTCGGTGAAGAGCTCGAACGGCATCGTCATCCCCGGGGTCCCGGCGTCGAGGAAGAAGAGGGCGACGAGCGACCATCCCAGCGCCGCCAGCGTCCCGACCGAGATCAGCGTGTCCATCGTCGCGGCGCCGTGGCGCAGGTTCTGCCAGGCGGCCCGGTGGAAGGGCCAGCCCGCCCAGAGGACGACCGGGGTCGCCAGCTGGAGGACCAGCCACTGCCAGTTCTCGAACTGGAGCGGCTCGATCATCGAGATCAGCAGCACCGGCAGCGAGAGCGCCGCGGCGAAGACGAGGCGCCGTCGCAGGTCGGCGGTGGGGTCGGCCTCCGCCGCAGTGACCGCCGGCTCCTCCTCGCTCGGGAGCGAGGCCGTGTAGCCGACCCTGCCGACCGCCTCGACCAGCTCCTCGGCGCCGGCCCGGGCCGGGTCGAAGTCGATCGCGGCACGCTCGGTGGCGAAGTTGACGCTGGCCTCGACGCCCTCGAGCTCGTTGAGGCTCTTCTCGATCCGGTTCGCGCACGAGGAGCAGGTCATGCCCTCGATCGCGAGCTCGACCCGCTCCTCCCGCGGTGAGCCGACCGCCCCGCTCATTCCGCCACCTCGACCGTGAACTCGGCGGTCCGGACGACGCCGTCGTGCCTGAACTGGAGGTAGAGGCGGTAGTGGCCGGCGGTCGGGAAGGTCGCGAGGAAGGCGATCTCGTTGGCGGCCCCGTCCTCCTCCGGATGGACGTGGAGGAAGGCCAGGTCGCCCTCGCGCAGCGCGACCAGGTGGCCCTTGGCGCCGAGGTAGGGAGCGAGGTCGTCGACATCCTCACCGCCCCTGCTGACGTCGAAGGCCAGCGGCGAGGGCTCGCCGGCGTGGAGGTCACCGGTCCGCAGGCGCAGCTCGTAGCCGGCGGTCGCGTCGACCGGCTCGGGCGCCGGGAACGGCCGCGCCTCGAACTCGCCGCCGGAGACGAGGACGTCGCTCGCCAGGGTCCGCTGCTCGCCGCCGACCGCGAAGTCCGCGAACACGCGGTAGACCCCGGGCGCGGCGAACGAGATCGGCGTCGTCCAGATCCCGCTCGCGCCCATCTCCGGGTGGAGGTGGCGGAATCGAGTTCCGTCGCGACGGACGACGATCAGGTGCATCCGGCGCTCGTGGAGCTCGTCGAAGTCGTCGACCGTCTCGCCGGACCCGTCCGTGATCTCGAATCGGAGCTCGCGCTCCTCGCCTGCTGCGATCGAGGTCGGCGCCAGGTGCAGCGCATAGCCGTCTTCGGCGATCGCGAGGCCCGCCTGCTCCTCCGCCGTCTCCCGATCAGTGCCGTGTCCGTGCATCTCCTCCTCCTTCGTCGTGCCGTCGCCGGCCTCGTGAGCGCCGTCGACGTGGGTCGCCCCCGCGTCGGTATCCGCCGGATCGACCAGGGAGCCGACTCCGGCCGCCGCGGCGAAGACGACGACGAGCCCGGCGAGGAAGACCGCGATCCGGCCGCCCGCGCCGATCGCCCGAAGTCGCGAGCCCGCTTCGCCGTTCTTCATGTCGACCTCCTCTGGATAGGGGTGGGGGGTATTGCGTGGGCAAATGTAGCACATACCCCTCAGGGGTATATACTGCGACGACCGAAAGCCTCGAGGAAGGGACCGAAGATGGCGGCGAGCGCCGAGCCGGGCTACATCGACAACAAGGACAGGGTGAAGAATCGACTGCGGCGGATCGCCGGCCAGGTCGGGGGCCTCGAGCGGATGGTCGACGAGGACCGCTACTGCATCGACGTCCTCACCCAGATCTCCGCCGTTCAGGCCGCGATCGACAAGGTCGCCCTCGAGCTGCTCGACGAACACACGCGCCACTGCGTCGTCGGCGCCGACACCGAGAAGCTTCGCGAGGAGCGGACCGCGGAGATGATGGGCGCCGTCGGCCGCCTGCTCAAGAGCCGCTAGGTGCCGGTCCGGCGCGGTCCCGCCTACTTCACTGTCGCCGGCATCCGCCTCGACGAGGAGATGTCACGGCTGCGGGAGGTGTCGGCACTCGCCGACGGCCCGCTCGCCGCGCGCGAGCCCGAGCTCAAGGTTCGACGGGCGCGGAGGCGGCCCAATCGCCTCGGCTTCGCGGTCCCGAGCGAGTTCCGCCTCTCCGTCACCTCCTATCCGGGCATCCGCGCCGGGGACGTTCTCGAGACTCTGGCCCACGAGCTCGTCCACCTCCACGTCGGCCGCGCCGAGGAGGCGCACGCCTGGCACGGAAGGACCTTCAAGGCAGTCCTCGCCAGCGTGATGGCCGAGGCCTACGGCATCGTCGCCCCGACCCCGCGCAGCACCCTCCACGGGGTCTACGCCGAGGCGATCGAGCGCTCGCGGGCGATGTCGGTCTCGCGATAGGCGAGCGACCCGTGATCGGGAAAAACCCCGGGCCGCCCGCGGTGGTGTCCGAGCCAGGGAGACTCGCGACACCGGTCTGCCGGCGGTCCGGGGTGACGGACGCGCCGAGCAGCTTGGTCAGGCGTCCGTCATCTCGCCTTGCAGCTGCGCTTCAGGGCACCGGACAGCACCTTGCCGCCCTCGAACCCGAAGCTGGTCTTGGCGAAGTTGAAGCTGGCGATGGCGACGCCCTTCGGAGTCGGGCAGCCGGCGCTCAGATAGCTGCGCTTCTTGCCCTTGAAGCTGTATTTGCGGTTCAGCGTCAGTTCGATCCCGGTCAGGTTGCCCCAGGTCTTCAGACTCTGCGGCAGGTCGGCGGTCAGGGCGGTCCCGTAGGTGCCCTTCCGGTTGCGATCGATCTCGAAGATGATCACGAACGAGGTCGCGAATGGCCGCGCCGAGTAGATCTGGCCGAAGAGGACGGGCTTGCCGTTTTTCCTGCCGTTGAAGGCGAGCAGCTTGCCTTTTGCCTTGTAGGGGTCCTGACCAGTCAATGAGATTTCGGCGTTGAAGGAGCCCTGTCCGACGAGCGAGGAACGACAGGCGGTGAGGGCCCGAGAGCTCGTCGCCGGCTGGATCAGGTCGTAGTTGCAGAGCGGCAGCCCCGCATAGGAGAGGTCGCCGTTCCGATTCAGCTCGATCTGGAGCGAACGCAGCTTCGGCGGCGCGCTCTTGTCGGTCGTCGAGATGTCGCCTCCTACGGTGACGCCGATCGGCGACGTGCCCTTGCGCGGCAGCTTGGTGGGCGAATTTCGAACGGCTGTGAGCCCTGACGCTCCTCACCCATTCCCAAGCTCCGCTTTCCCTGAACGGAACCCCGCTTCACCGCCTTACCCTTCGGCGGCTCGAGAAACTTAGACGTACTGCTACCTGAATGTCAAGTCCAGTTTCCTGACAGGGGATGCAAGTTCCCAGGGAGGGAGCTCCCAAACCCTGCCCTGCTGCGACTTTCGAACAATCCCGGGTACTTGTGCTGAGTTCAAATGAAAGCAGGTCGGGAAGCTCGGCGAAGGGCAAACCCATAGAACTCCCTGTTCATCTTGCGCGAGAGGACTCGGACATACGGCATCGCGATGGCGCTGAACGTGCCGGTGGCGAGGTGGGGACGGCTCCGCGTCGAGGGTCTCGAGTCGCTGCCGGAGAGCGGCCCGCTGCTGGTCGTCGGCAACCACGACAGCCACTGGGATCCGGTGATGGTCGGGATCGCCGCCAGGAAGCGCCGCCAGATCCGGGCGCTGGCCAAATCGACGCTCTGGGACGTCAGGGGACTCGGGCCGATCCTCAACGGGATGGGCCAGGTCCCGATCGAGCGCGGCAAGGGCGACGTCGGCGCGCTGGCGAAGGCGATCGAGGTCCTGCGCGCCGGCGCCTGCATCGGCGTCTTCCCGGAAGGAACGCGGTCGCGCGGCGAGGTCCTGCGGGCGAAATCGGGGGTCGGGCGTCTCGCGCTCGAGGTGCCCGAGGCCCACGTCAGCCTCGTCGCGATCGAGGGGACCTCGGACCTGACCGGCTTCCCGCGGCGGCCTCGGCTGCGGGTCACCTTCTTCGACCCCGCCGGGGGACAGCCCCGGCCCGACGAGGACCCCGGCGAGCTCTCGGCGCGGCTGCTCGCCGAGGTGCGGGCGATCTCGCCGCCCTCGATCTCCTACCGGAAGCGCGGCACCAGGCAGTAGGCGAAGGCGGTCATCGTCGCTGGCTCGGTCCGGCTGCGGTTGACGGCGGTGACGATCACCTTGCCCTTGGCGCCGTGGCGGAACTGCGCCGGCGTCGTCACAGACCCGTCCTGCGGGTTCGCCGGCGAGGCCTGGAAGCCGAAGAAGACTTCGCTCATTTCGCCGCGGTGCCGCTCGGGGCAGCGGGCGACCATGCGGAGGGAGGCGGCCGGCGGGACGGTCTCGGTGTTGCGGCCGACCCGCGTACTGCGGCCGTGGCCGCAGTACGCGTAGGCGGTTGCCCGGCCCGACTCGCGGAGCGAGAGGTTGACGGCGGTCACTCGGAGGTTGCGGACCCCGACCCGGCGCATCCCGGAGATCACAACGTGGCGACCGGGCCGCGGGTCGATCGAGTTGCGGAAACCGCCGGCGAGCAGGGTCTCGCCGCGCCGGCAGCGGGCGGTGACGACGGCGCTGGTCCCCGGCGCCAGCCGCTCCGCGGCGCTGCGCTCGACCGGCCGCCGGCGCCGCGGTCGATCGCAGTAGGACTCGATGCGGACACCGCGCGGCTCGTCGCTCGTGTTGGCGACGAGGACCTGCCAGCCGCGTCCCCGCACCCGGAAGGCGGTCGGCTCGGCGCCGCCGTCGACCCCGAACTGCGAGGAGAACCCGCCCCAGGGCGAGCCGAAGCCCGGTGGGCACTCGTTGCGGGCCTCGGCGGTGGCGCGAGGCTGCACATCGGCCGAGCCGGCATACGTCAGGTTGTAGGCCCCGGCCGCCCCGCCCGCGATGAGGGCCAGCGCGCCGCAGAGCACGCACGCGACCGAGATCCGTCGGAGGAGGGTCATGTGTCCAGGGTGCCACTCCGGCGCGGCCCGACCCGGGACAACCCTGGCTCGAAGGGGGGTCTAGGAGAGGCGGCGCTGGAGCAGCATCAGGCCGACCAGGGTCGTCGCGTCGTGGAGCTCCTCGACGGCGCGGTCGATCTCGGCCAGCGGCCAGCGGACGACCTCGATCTGCTCGTCCTCGTCGGGGTCGGCCTCGCACTCGGAGAGGCCGGTGGCGCGGAGGAGCGTCTGCACCTCGCTCGAGTACCCGGGGGTCGGATAGATGACCTGCATCTCCTCCCACTCGGCTGCCGCCAGCCCGACCTCCTCGCAGAGCTCGCGACGGGCGCACTCGAGCGGCGACTCGTCCTCGTCAATGGTGCCGGCCGGGAGCTCGAGCAGCCCGTCCGCTTCGATCGCCTCGCGCGGCTGCCGGACCAGGTGGACGACCTCGTCGTCGTGGGCCGCGATCGCCACCGAGCCGACGTGCTCGACGACGTCGCGCTCGACCTCGCTGCCGTCGGCCCGCCGGAAGCGGCCGCGGGTCAAATCGAAGGCGTGGGCGGCGTGCAGGCGCTCGGACTCGATCCGCTTCACCCCAGCGCCACCTCGCGCAGCCTGCCGGTCTCGACCTCGTAGACGAAGCCCCTGATCGCGTCCGTGTGGGGGACGAAGGGACTCGAGCGCAGAATCTCGGCCCCGTCGCGGACGTCCTGCTCGAGATCCTCGAACCCGTGCGCCCGCCAGCGGGGACGCTTCCCGGCGGCGTCCTCGAGGTGGGCGGCGTACTCCTCGTCGTCGACTCCCAGGAGGCCGCAGTCCGTGTGGTGGATGAGGATGATCTCCTCGGTCCCGAGCACGTGCTGGGACAGCGAGAGCGAGCGGATCGCATCCTCGGTGACGACGCCGCCCGCGTTGCGCAGCACGTGGGCCTCGCCTATCTCGAGCCCCAGCAGGCCGAAGATGTCGATCCGGGAATCCATGCAGGTGAGGACCGCGATCCTGCCCGCGGGCGACGCCGGCAGATCGACGGAATCGATGCTGCTCGCGTGGCGCTCGGCGTTGGCGATCAGGCGGTCGGTCGTGCTCCTGCTCATCGCCGCGAAGACTACGAAAACCGGGTCGGGCCGCGGTTGATCAGCGCGGGCGGATCACGCCGAGACGCAGGCGGCGGACGTCGTCGGAACCCTCGACGGCGACGTTGAGGAAGAGCGGCTCGAGCTTCCTGAAGACCAAGCCCCCGGGGAAGAACGTCGCCGGCTTGCCGGGGCACGGCTCGAAGGTGATCGCGGTCGCGAGACCGGAACCGGCGTAGTCGATCCGAAAGCGGGCGCGGAGGCGGGGCGGAACGCTGAGCGTCACCTCCTGCCGGCCGCTGACCGCGGCCGGGAACTTGCCCGTGTAGCGACGCGCGGCCGGGTTGTAGTGGGAGCCGTTGCCCGGGGCGATGTGGAAGTGGTTGGCGCTGATCGCGCCCCTGGGGATGACCGCGGCGCCGGCGGCATCGTCGCAATCGACCGCGGCCGTCCGCGGCGGCGGCAACAACCGCGGCGGCGCGGCGCCCGTCGTGCCGATGGCGCCGAGCGCCAGGACGATCCCCAGCGTCGCGATCCCCGCGAGTCTCATCCTCCGAGTGTAGGCCGGGGGAGTCGGGGGTTCAATCGCAGGGAAACTCGCGCGGGCCGCTGTCCCAGAGGGTCCGGCCGCCGGCGGTCTCGGTGACCATCCGTTCCGCGCACCAGTCGCCGCGGACGACGAAGGCCGCGTAGCGATAGCCGGGCAGGCTGGTCGCCCGAGCCTGCTGCCGGCTGAGGTCGCGCAGGGGCACCGCCCTGCCGACGCCGTCGGCGAGGGTCACCTCGAGGCGCTGGACCGCGGCCGGAACCAGCATTCCCACCGCGCTCATCCGCGCGGGCGCGCCGTTGCTGGGCTGGGTGGCGTTGGCGATCACCGGCGGCTGGGTCGCCCGCGGACGCCCGGAAGTCGGGGCGCAGGCGCGGTAGCGCTGGCGCAGGTAGCTGAGCGGTCCGGTCCGCAGAAGCGCCCCGACCTGGAGGCAGGGGTTCTGAGAACGGGCGTTCGAGGCCCGGCCCTGCGCGGCACGGTTGGCGCCCACGCTCCAGCTGTAGGGGCCGACCTGGCCACCGTCGAGCTTCACCCAGGGACCGGCGAGGGGTGCCGAGGCCGCCGCGCTCGAAGCACAGAACGCGATTCCGAGGGCGACGAGGATCCCGACCAGTCGTTTCGTTCCCTTCATGCAGCTAAGGAGAACACGAACGGACCACAAAGTCAAGATTAAAGCGATAAACAGGCGTATTCATGCCTATCTATACATACCGCTTACGTACTTTAGCTAGCTCCAGGACCGACGTCGACCCAGCGAGCCAGACCCTCGGTGCCGAGGCGGGAGAGCAGCGTCAGGTAGATCAGGTCGGCGCCGGCGGCGGGCAGTCGGTCGGCGGTCCCGGCGACGAGATGGCCGCGAACGACGGTTGCGATCGATTCGATCGTCGCGACCGCGGCCGGTGCCGGAAAGTCCTTCTCGGCGGGAGCGACGTCGACGAGCATCTGCGCGAAGTAGGCGATCACCTCTTGGTCGGGTTGGCGCCCTCCGACCGCCTCCCGACGCGCGGTCACGGTCAGCGCCTGGGCGGCGGCCGGGTCGGCGGCGCAGAACTCGAGCGCGGCCCGGACGCCGGCGACGACCTTCGCCTGCCACTCCTCCTGGGCGGCGCATGCATCGCGGACCCGTTCCTGGAGGGCGGCGAAGCTCGGGAGGAACTCGGCGGAGCCGCGGCGGGCGCGGGCCTCGGCGGTGAGCGCGGATGTCCGCCGGCGGCGGCCGTCGCTCCCGTGTGTCCTGCCCTGCGTAGCCGCCTCTCTCATCCGTGCCCGTCCACAGACGAAATCAGAACACAGACGGACCCTAGTGTCAAGCGCGACGGTATACCCGCGTTTCCATGCACCGCATAGCCAGGGCCAATTTCCCTTGTTAGAGGGAAAAAGCGCCCGATCGCAGCGCTCGACGGCCGCGAAACTTTGAGCACCACTTACGTACCATTATCGCGCGCGACAGCTTCGGACCGACTCGGTCGTCAGATCCGGGGCGTCGGTGAAGCTGAAGGTGGCGCGCGCGAAGGAGAGGAAACCGCTGGTCCAGCCGGCCGGCAGCGGGCAGGATGCGTTGAGGTAGCTGTGGGGCTTGCCCCGGTGCATGAACTCGCGGCCGACGGTGATCTGGAAGTGCGCGAAGCGGGGCCAGGGGCCGACCGTCCGCGGAACCACCGTTTCGAGAACGGTCCGGAAGCGGCCCGGCTGGCGCCGGACCCGAAACGGCAGCACGAAGGAGACCGGCGGGTCGGTCGAGTAGGCGTGGACCCAGACCGCGGGCCCGCCCTTCTTGGTCTTGCCGTTGAATGCCAGGAGGCGCGAGTGGGCGCCGAACGGGAGCTGGTGGGGGACGAATACCCGGGCGTAGAGCTTGCCGCGGCCGATCAGCGCCGGGCCGCAGTCCTCCATCGCCTGGCCCGAGTCGGCGATCCGCAGGATCGCCCGCGGGCAGACCGGCAGCCCCTTGGTGTCGACCAGCCCGCGGAAGGCCAATGCCAGCTTCACCCGTTTGACCCGGGGCAGTGGAGCGTCGTCGGAGGTTTCCACCCCACCGATCAGGCGCACCCCGACCGGCGCCTGTCGATCGCGGGGCAGCTTGCGCGGAATGATCCCGCCCTTGAGGCTGACGATCAGGTTGCCGCTCTGCGCCCGCTCGGCCCCTGCGGGCAAGGTCAGGAGGCCCAACGTCCCCAGTGAGATCAGCACGGCGATAACGGCTCGCCGACCTTTTCCAGCCACCTCGTGTCCCCTCGAATAACCCTGGCGCCCGTTATGGGCGCCGGGACACGATACCGCTTGACGACTTACCTACGGCGCTTTTTCGCCTTGCCGCAGGCGGCCCGGAGCTTGACCTTTTCGGTTTTGGCCTTGCCGTTCTGACCCTGGAACTGGACCCTTGTGACGACCGGCCTGCGACAGAGACTGCGCGTGTTCGCCAGGTAGCCGACCTTGCCTCCGAAGAGGTTGAAGCGGAAGTGGCCGATCGGGGCGTCGGGGACGACGGGGACGACCGTCTTCAGCTTCCCCGTCTTGTCGGAAGAGGACGAGGCGCGGGGGGTCAGCTCGACCTGTCCGCCGAGGATGAAGGCGAGCCGGGGCAGCCCTCCGGACCCCGATACCGCGAACACCGGCCCCGAGAGGGGGGCGTCCAGCAAGGGGGTGGTGGTCACCGCGGTGCCGATCGGCTGGCGGCCGGCGCACCTGCTCCGGGTCAGCTCTCCCTCCGAGCAGATGTTGCCGAGGTGACTCTGGTCGATCGAGAACGCCGTCGGCAGCGTGACCGTCAGAGACCTGATGTTGGCGTCGCCGAGGCGGGTGCGAAGGTCGAAGCGGATCGCCGGGTTGGCGGCGCGCCGCGTGTTCCTGCCGCCGTTCATCTGTCGCATCGTCATCTTCGGCCGGAAGCCGAGCTTCGAGCAGTTGACGGCGTGGAAGTAGGAGCTGAAGTCGGCGATCGTGCCCTCGTCGCCGATCCCCTGCGAGTCGATCGAGAAGGGCGAGCAGTTCGTCGGGTTGATCATGAAGTCGGGCTTGTCGATGTTGACCTGGATCGAGCGCATCCGGATCGGAACCCCGCCGATGATGCTCGGGACGGTGTCGGAGAGCGCGATCACGTGCGCGTCGAGCGGGTCGATGCGGATCGCCACCCGCACCACCACGACGCCGTAGTCGTAGGGGCCCGCAAGCGCCGGCGTGACCGCGACGAGACTCAGCGGCGCTCCTTTGAACGGCCCGCCCAGGTACATCTTCCCGACCGCGTGGAAGGGATGGAACCCGGGGCCGGCGGCGACGTTGGTCGTGCCGATCTGGGACGAGGCGGGGCAGCTCGCGATCGCCTGCTCGCTGCGGCCGAGGTTGTTCGCCGCGGCGGCGATCGCGCCGTCGGGGCAGTAGGCGATCCCGACGAGCCTTCCGGTCAGCCCCGGCGGCATCGTGAAATTGAGGTCACCGAGGAACTGGTCGCCGTCGTCGCGGTCGAGTTTCAGCGTGAAGCTCGAGTGATCGCCGGCGACCGGGTTCGAGGTGCCGGCGACGAGGCGCGGGTTGAAGGGCCGCACCTGCCCCGGGCAGGGCCTGCCGTTGGGGCCGCTGGAGACCTCGAGGCTCGGCTCCGAGGTCTGCCGCGCGAGGGTCGTGTTCCAGGGCGTGAACAGCGAGGACACCTGGTAGACCGAGCATCGCGTCGGGGTCGCGACGACACCGCGGTCGGAGGCGAAGAGATGCAGGTCGAAGGATTCGAAGGGAACCTCGGGGAGGTCGCGGAAGACCGCTTCCAGCTGGCCGGTCTCGGGATCGGGTCGCAGGGACCCGAAGAGCTTGGCGTGGATCCCGTAGCCGTCGGCGACCATGAAGATCCGATACTGATCGCCGGGCCGCGGTTCGCCGAAGTACACCGAGCCGAGCAGCGGGCCCTCGAGGGCCGGCGAGCCGATCGAGAAGGACCCGACTTTGGAGTTGTCGGGGCAGTTCGCCGGACGCTCGTTTCCGAAGTTCGCCAGCGCCTCCGGGCAGGCGCTCTGCCCGTCGGCGGCGTCGGGGTTGATCGTCAGGCCCTCCGGCAGGTTGACCGTCACGTTGCGGATCGTCGACGGCGATGCGGAGAAGCCGAGGAACTGTTTCGCCTGGAGGGAGAGGTCGAGCCCCGAGGCGGAATCGGCCTCGACCGTCGTCAGCCGCCCTTTCAGCACCGGATTGAAGGTCTGGACCTCGCATTCGCTGGTTGCCGGGTAGTCAGCCGAGGCGGCGCCCGGATGCTCGGGGTCCTGATAGGTGAACACCCTCAGGGTCGCGGTCAGCGGGTCGTCCGTGCAGTGGCTCGGATTCTGGGTCAGCGGCTGGATCGGGATGCTGGTTTCGGTCGGGCCCGCGAGGCAGCCGACCCCGGCCTGGCCGATGCAGGCGCCCGGCGCCCCGGGGGAGCCCTTCGGGAAGCGTTCGACGTCGTTCACGGGATCGGCCGGGAATCCCCAGAATCGGATGTCGGCGGCGGCGAGCGGGGTCGTCTGGCTGATGCCGGCGACTGTGAACCGCATCCCGTAGTCGGACCCGGTGCGGACCGCGACCGGAATCGAGACGGGAGTCTGGAGTTTCGGGATGTTGAACCCGAACAGAGCCGTCTGGTCTTCGCCGGGCTCGACGTTGTAGACCGGAGCGGTGCCGAGCAGCGTGTCCGGGTCGCCGAGGTAGTTCGCCCAGACCGTGACCAGTCCGACCTGGGAGTCGGGAGCGCACTGCGTCAGCGCGAAGTTGGCGGCGCTACAGGGGGTGACTGCGTTGGGGTTGCCGAACATCCCCTGCGGCAGGTTGACCTCTACGTCCGATGCGGCCTCGGGCTGACCGGGAGCGTCGAGCCTGAATTTCGTCCTCAGGTCGGGGTGGCCGCCTGCCTGGGTCGTCGAGGAATCGACCTCGAAGGACTCGATCGAGGATTCCGCCGCGGCGGCGGCCGGGATCGCGAGCCCGGCGAGGGCGAGGCAGAGGACGAGGATTGTCAGAGGCCTTCTCATCGACGGTTCCCCCCGCGCTTGCCCTTCCTGTTCTTCCTGTGCTTCTTGCCCTTGCCCCTCTTCTTCTTGCTCACGCACTTGCCGTGCCGTTTGACCTTGCCCTTCTTGCACTTGAGCGGGGTCTCGTTACCGAGCCTGCCCTTGAAGGTCCCGATCTGGGGGGGCAGCGGCTGCTCGGTGCCCGGCCCGTGGCACTCGTCCGAGGCCTGGCAGCGCGCCGGATCCGGGCTCCGGGGGAAGCCGCCGCCGGCGCGGGCGTCGTAGATCCGCATCAGACCGCCGTTGAGGTCTTCGTCGACCAGCTTCTCGCGGGTGAAGAAGAAGGCGTCGGTGGCGTCGGCGCTGATCCCCAACAGGCTCGAGTCATGGGGGCTGGTTCCGGGCGAGACGAGCTCGACCTTGCCGTCGGACCACTCGTAGGCGTCCTGCCGGCGGTTGAGATCACGGGCGGTCAGCTCATCGGTGGAGTTGAAGAAGACCCGGCCGTCGTCGCTGAGGCCGAGGCCGTCGGCGGGGAGCGCCGCGTCGCCGATCGCCGTCACTCCGGTCGGTGAGCAGGACACGCACCGGATCTCCCCGTCGCCCGCCTTGTAGCGGTAGACCTCGGCATGGCGATCGGTGTCGTAGCCGGTGATCGCGAGGGTCGAGCCGAAGGCAGCGTGGGCGCCGTCGGGCGTCACCTGGAAGTCCCCGTAGCGGTGGGTCTCGGCCGAGTTGACGGCGTTGACCACGATCGGGTTCTGGGTCAGGGGATCGGGCTGGGCCCGCAGCGGGCCGAAGGTCATGATCGTCGCCGCGGCGGGTTCGGAGACGTAGACGTCGCCGTCGGTGTCGATCGCAGCGTCGGAGGCCTGCGCGAGCTTGCCGCTCCCGAACTCGCCGATCAGTGCCCCGCTGTCGTCGAGCTGGACGACGCTGGCGTTCTTAGTGAAGTAGGCGTCGTCGGTGGCCGGATCGACGGCGACCGAGGTGACGCCGGTCGCGACCTGCTCGGAGACATCGGCGCCGCTGAAGCTGGAGGCGTCGTACTTGACCCCGCGGTCGTCGAACCAGACGTGGCCGTAGAGGTCGCCGCTCGAGTCGACCGCGACCTGGCAGAAGCTGCCGAATTCGATCGTGCCGCCGGCGACGTTGTTGGCCGGATCGCCATCGACGGGGGAGAACTTCTGGGCCTGCGTCGGCGAGGCGACGTAGACGTCGCCGTCGGGCCCGACCGCGACCCCGCAGTTGCCGGCGAAGAACCCGATCGCCGCGATCCGTCCCCGGAACTCCCCGGTCGAGTCGAAGACGTCGACGACGCCGTTCCCGTCGGGCGCGTTGGTATCGGTCACGTAGACATAGCCATCGGTGGGGCCGCCGGAGCTGTCGACGGCGATCTGGTGCTCGCCGGTCGGACTGTTGAAGGCGAAGTCGCCGTTCGGAGTCCCGGTCAGCTGGTTGCCCTGGACATAGGCCCGGGCGGCGCTGAACGGAACCGGGTCACCGGATGAGTCGAAGCGGCGAACCGTCTTCGTGCCGAGGTCGAGGACGTAGAGATCGCCGTTCGAGTCATCGACGGCGACGCTCTGCGGATTGGTCAACAGTCCTTGACTGCGCAGGTACTCGTGGCCGAATTCGGCCGCCGGCCCGGTCAGCTCGGACTCGAGGGTGGCGACGAGGGCCGGGGTCTGCCCAGGAGCAGCGCGGTAGAGGTTCGGGGCGCCCTCCACCCCGTTGGCGGGACCGTCCAGGAGCTCCGGCGAGAGGAAGTAGATGGAACCCTCGTCCCGGGCGATGCCGCCGCCGCCGGCGATCGCCGCGACCGAGCAGTCCGAGGCAGCGTCGGCCGAGTTCCAGTTGACGTTCGCCGGGGTGGCCACGGGATCGCAGGAGTCGGTGTCGCCGGCACCGCCGGCACCGGTCGAGATCCGGACCGGAGTCGCGGTCGTGCCCGCGACGTCGACGCGGTAGAGGTCGATGCTCGAGTCGGTGTCGGCGCTGAGCCGGTCCGGCGTCGCGAGGTAGAAGGCGGTGCCGTCCGCGTTCATGCCGTTGTAGAGGACGCCGCTGGGAGCGTCGGGGGCGAGGTCGATCGAGTTCGCCGAGGTGCCCACGTGGAGGTATGGATGCCAATAGGTGTTGCCGGCGGAGTCGGAGGAGACCCGTTTGCCGATCACGACGCGCGAGCCGTCGTCCGAGATGTCGAGCGCGGCGATACCGGGTCCGGTCATCGTGGCCCCGTCGGGGAGGGTCGAGACCACCTGGGTCGCGCCCGAGTCGAGGTCCCGCTCGTAGACCGTGACGTCCCCGTTCGAGTTGCCGGCGGGCTCGACCCTGGCGGTCGTGGCGAAGAGGAAGTGCGAGCCGTCATCCGAGAAGTGGCGCCGGACCGTCCCGGCGCTCTCGGCCGGCCCCGGGTCGAGGGCGCCGTCGATCCCCTTGACGAGCTCGCCTTCCGCCCTGCGCAGCGGCACGTTCGTGCTGCCGTCGTCGAAGCAGGGCTCGCAGATGTCCTCGCCGCCGAACGCGAAGGTCGAGAGGTCGGAGCTCGCTTCGAGCAGCGGCGAGCCGTACGGGGAGCCGCCGAGCGGGAGGTTGGCCGGGATCCCGACGTACCTGGTCGACCAACCGTCGTCGCCTCGGGTCGCGAGGTAGGGGTCGGGTCCATGGTTGGTCGGATTGCCGGCGCCGGGGACGAAGCCGTTGTTCACCGCGTAGAGAGCGCGCGACGGCCCGGTCGCGGCGGGGTAGCCGCCGAACGGGTGCTGGCCCGGGGCGAGATCGCTCTCGACGTTGTAGCCGCCGGTGTCCGTCGCGGTGACGAGCTCGTAGGCTCGGCAGTCGAGCAGGAGCGCGGCGCCGGTCTGCTGCCGAACGTGGGCGTTGGCGCAGGGGTCGACGATCACGTCGGGCTGCGGGAAGGTCGTGAAGGTGCGATCCGGGCCGACGTCTTCGCCGGACTCGTTCTCGACGATCGTCCGGAAGTGGTAGGTGGTGCCCGCCTCGAGGCCGCCGACGAACTGTGAGACCGTGTCCTCGCCGAATTGGGCCAGCACGTCTCCGTCGGGGATCGGGATGCTCGTGCATGGATTTGCGCCGCAGTCCCCGAGCCCGTACTCGAAGCGATAGCTGGTCTGGGCGCCGCCCGGTCTCACGGTGGCGCTCAGCACGGCGCTGTCGGGGTGGACGTCGCGGACGGACTGTCGGGTGACCTCCGGCGGCAGCGCCGGCGTCGTCAGGGTCCGGTCCTCGCCGAAGCTCGTACCGAAGCTGCTCACCGCGACGATCCGGTAGTGGTAGGTGTGCGCCTCGACCAGGCCGCTGATCGCGGTGCTGACGTCGCGGTTGCCCTCGGGAGTGCCGGCGACGAGCGACCCCGGCAGGGCCGGCGCGACGGTGCCGTAGCCGCTGTCGGCGCCGTATTCGAAGTAGTAGCGGGTGTCGATGCCGGCGGGGTCGAAGGAGCCGTGGAGGACCGCGGCGTGCGCTTCGACCGAGGTCGCGTCGTCGGTGCTCAGTTCGGGGATCGCCGGGATCGAGAACGTGGTGTCGACGCCGTAGTTGGACCCTTCGGCGTTGGTGGCCTTGATCCGGAAGTGGTAGGTGGTTTCGGTCTCGAGCCCGGTCAGCTGGGCGCTGACCTCGTGGTCGACGCCGTCGTCGAACGGTCCGCCCGGCGAGCAGGGGGCCGTCTGGCCGTAGCTCTGGTCGAACCCGTATTCGAACTCGCAGGTGGCGGGCCCGGCGCCATCGTCGTTGACGGTGCCGTTGAGGGTCGCGTCCGGGCGAAACACTCCGCTGGCCTCGCCGGTCAGGGCGGTGGGAACGTCGATCGCCTCGAAGATCTCGATCGTCCCGTTGTCGCTGATCCCGATGAAGAGCCGCATCAGGCCTTCGTCGTAGGCGACCCCGAAGGAGCCGGCGCCCGATTGGGTGCCGACCCGCGTCAGCTCGACCCCGTTCGGATTCGCGATCACGACGAAGCTGTAGTTGTCGTAGAGGACGTTGCCGGTCGACCGGTCGACCGTGACCGAGCGCGGGAAGTTGCCCGGGTGGGTGATCGTGCCCTTGAAGTCCCCGGCAGCGTCGTATTTGACGAAGGTCTGGTGGAAGTTGGTGACGTAGAGGTTCTCGTCACCGTCGAGCGCGATCGAGGTCGGGTAGGTCAGGTGCTCGGGGTCGGTGAGGGCGGAGACGTAGTCACCGTCGTCGACCGGACCCGATGAGGAGGCATATTTGAGGATCCTCTGGTTGCCGCTGTCGCTGACGTAGACGGACCCGCTGTCGTCGACCGCGACCCCGGCCGGCGCGCTGAGCGATCCGCCGGGTGCCGTGGATCCCGTCAGCTGGCCGAGGTAGGCGCCCGCCCCGTCGAAGATCACGATCACGTTGTGGCTGCTGTCGGCTACGTAGACGTAGCCGTTGGTCGCAGCGCCGGAGTTGTCGACGGCGACGGCGCTCGGCTCGAGCAGGGAGAGGCTTTTCGCCGGCGTCGCGCTGCCGTCGATCTTGCCCTGGTAGACGCCTTCGGAGTCGAAGATGTCGACCAGGCCGTGCTGGATGTCCAGCGCGTAGACGTCGCCGGTCGTCTGGTTGATCGCCATCCCGTGGGGCGAGAGGCTGCCGAACTGGCCGGGTTCGGTGCTGCTGCCGTCGAAGGATTTTTCGTAGGAGAAGATGTTCGCAGCCTGCGCGCTTCCCGCTCCAAGGGAGAGGAGGGCGAGCGCGAGCACCGCTGCCAGTGTCGCCTTGACCCTCACTTCTTCCTCGCTTTCTTCCCGCACGGCGGCTTGATCGCGACCATGCGCTTGAACGCCTTCCCGTTCTGTCCGGCGAATTTGGCGACCGCCTTCAGATTTGCCTTGCAGAGGTTTTCGCTGTTGACCAACAGGCCTCGCTTGCCGCCGAGGAGGTCGAGCGTGAACCTGCTGACGGGGACGTCGGGAACCGTTTCGAAGCTGGCGCGCAGGCGCTGCCTTACGGCGTCGACCCGGCCGACGAGATCGAGGTCGACCTGGCCGCGGAGCGCCGCGACCATGTCGGGGAGCTTGTTCGAGGACGAGCGCAGGTAGACCGGGCCTTCGAGGGGGTCGCTGAGGAGAGGCGACTCGGCCCGGGCGGTCCCGAGGATCGAGCTCGCCGGACACTGATCGGCGGCGTACTGGACCCGCGTGCACGGCGCCTTGATGTGGGAGTTTTCGAGGAACAGCGCGTGCGGCATCGTCACCACCGTTTCGGCGATGTTCGCTTCGCCCGCTCCGGCGCTGAGGGTCGCGTGCAGGGCCGGGTAGCCGACGCGGCGGGTCCTGCCGGTCAGCCGCAGGGAAAGCTTCGGCCGGAAGGGCAGATTGGAGCAGTTCGCGACCTGAAAGTGATTGGCGAGGGCGGCGCTGCCGCCTTCCTCACCGCTGACGGCGGCCTCGATCGCGTAAGGCGCGCAGCGGGTCGGGTTGACGGTGAAGTTCGGGCGGTTGAGCCTGACCAGGAGCGAGCGGACCCGCAGCGGGATCCCGCCGAAGATCCGCGGCAGGTCGTCGGTCAGGGCGCTGATCTGCCCCGTGCTGCGGTCGATGAACAGGGCGGTCCTGACGACGACGTTTCCGAGGTCGTAGGGGCCGCTGACGGCGGGGATGACGACGACGAAGCTGAGCGGCGCGCCCCTGTAGGGGCCGGCGAGGTAGACCTTGCCGCTCGAGTAGAGCGGGCGGGTGCCGGCGCCCGCGGCCGAGTCGGCGACGCCGATCTGGCTGGCGGCCGGGCAGACCGGGGCGCTGAGCTCCCGAAGGCCGGCATAGAGAGGGTCGGCCAGTTGCTGGAGCGAGAGCTCGGGGCAGTAGGGGATCCCGGCGATGCTGCCGGAGAAGCCCGGCGGCGTCTTCACGTTCAACGCCCTCAGGTTCTGGTTGCCGTCGGGGCGCCTGAGGTCGAACGAGAACGGCGTGTATGCCCCGGCCGTGTTGTCGGCCGTCCCGGCCAGCAGCTGCGGCGCGAAGGGACGCGGGGAGGCCGGACAGGGAGCGCCGCCTGGCCCCGAGTTGATCGAGAAGAATTGCTTCGAGCTCTGGTTCGGCAGCGCCGAATCCCAGGGGACGTAGGTGGTCTGGACTTCGTAGGTCCCGCACCGGGTCGGCGTCGCGAAGGATCCGCGCTCGGAGCCGAAGAGGTGCATGCGGAACTCCTCGAACGGGCTCTGCGGAAGCTCCGGGAAGACGGTGAGGACGCCTCCGGTCTCGGGGTCGGGCCTGATCGAGCCGGCGATTTTCACGTGGACGCCGTAACCGTCGGCGACGAGGATGATCCGGTAGCGGTCGCCCGGCTGCGGATCCCCGAGGTAGACCCAGCCGGGAAGCGGACCCGGAAGGACGGCGCTGTCGATCTCGAGCGAGCCGATCTTCGCGTACTCGGGACACCGTGCCGCGAGCTCGGTCCCGAAGCGGGCTTCCTCCTCGGAGCAGGAGACCTTGCCGTCGGCGGCATTGGGATTGATCGTGAAGCCGTCGGGGAGGCGGACCGTCACGGACTTGATCTCCGAGGCGGAGGGGACCTCGGCACTCTGCGGCTGGGGGACGCGCAGCTCGATGTCGAGACCGGAGGGGGTGTCCGCCTGGGTCGTCGTCGGCTGGGCGGCCAGGCTCGGGTTGAAGCTCAGGAGGTCACAGCCGGTGGTCGAGGGGAACGGCCGGACCTCTTCCGAGATCCCCTTGTCGTAGCTGGTGACCCTGAGCGTCGAGGTCAGCGGCTCGCCGCAGGTCGTCGGGTTGCGGAGCAGCGGGATCGGCGGGCTGTTGGACGGGATCGGTTTCTTGATCCCGTCTTCGGCCCGGTCGCCGCAGAAGTAGACCATCGTGCTCGGGTCGTCGGTGCTTTCGGTGACTTTGTCGGAGTTGCAGAGGATCCCTTCGGCCGCGTTCTGCTGCCGCTGGGAGCCCGCCCTGAACCGCATCCAGTCGTTCTTGGGGTCGGCCGGGACGCCCCAGGTCAGAACCCGGAAGCCCGCGAGCGGGACCAGGTGGGCGATCGCCGGCGAGTAGAAGTCGAGGCCGAAGTCGCCGCCGGTCCGCGGTTTGGTGGTGATGTACTGCGGGTTGCGGAAGATCGGGATCTGGAACCCGAAGACGCCCGGTTCATCGGGGCGCGGCTCGAGGTTGTAGAGCGCCGGGGCATAGATGAACCTGTCCAATCCGAAGATCGAGAGCTGGGCCAGCCCGACCTGGGAGTCGGCGGGGCAGCGTTCCATCGCGAACTGCGCCAGCGAGCACTTCGGCGTCGCGTTCGGGTTGATGACGTAGCCGGCCGGGGCGCTGACGTTGGTGATCTTCGCGTCCGCCCCTTCGCCGTCCTCGTCGGTCCTGTTTCCGAGCGAGAAGGTGACGGCGACATCGGGGTGTCCGCCTGCCTGGGTCGAGCTGGGGAGGAAGTTGAAGCGGTTGATGTCGGTCGCCGCCTCGGCATTCGCGGCAAGGCCGAGCCAGGCGGACGCGAGCCCGACCGAGATCGCGAGCGCCGTGAGGAAGGCCCGAAGGCGGACATCGCCGAGCGGCAACGTGGCCCTCATCGCCGGCCTCCCCTGCTGCCGACGATCGGGTTCTGGCGACGCCTGTGCTTCTTGGCCTTCCTCTTGCAGGAAGCCCTCTTGCCGGCCTTCTTGCCGCGGCAGCGAACCTTCTTCGGCTTCCTGTTCACCGTGGCCTGCGTGCCGAGGAAGGCGCCGGTGCCGATCTCGGCGGCGGCCGGCGCGCGCGAGGAGTCGCCGTGGCACTCATCCGCGGCGGGGCACGGCGGTGGCGGCGGTGTGAAGGGGATGCCCCCGTTTGCACGGGCGTCGTAGATCTTCAGCTCGCTGCCGTTGCGGTCCTGGCCGACGAGGGTCTCGTAGGTGGCGAAGTAGACGTCGGTGCCATCGCCGCTGACGCTGACGAGCCCGGGCTTCATCCGGAACGCCAGCCCGGTCTGGGTCGAGTCGCGGGTCGAGTCGCCGACCCCGGGAGAGATCAGCTGGGCGCGGCCTTTGACGTACTCGTAGACGTCGAGGACGCGATTCGAGTCCCTCGGGGTGAGCCCGTCGTCGGTGCTGAAGAAGACCCGCCCGTCGTCGGTGAGGAAGCGTCCGTTCTGACTGCCCTGCACATGCGAGGACGGGACCGCCCCGGAGGGGATGCAGGAGGTGCAGACCAGCTCCCGCGTTTCCGGATCCCAGATGTACATCTCGGCGACGTCGAAGTGGCATTTGTTCCCGAGCCGGTCGCAGCGTCCGTAACCGGCGTTGTCGAAGGCGGTCAGCCGGCTGTGGGTGGTGAAGGCGACCCGCCTGCCGTCGGGCGTGACCTGCATCCGCCCCACCGGCCCGACCGTGCAGTCGAACCCCTGGTAGATATTTTCGGGATTGCAGTAGCCGTCCGTGCGCAGGGTCGCGACGAATTTGATCGCGCCGTCGCGGAAGACGAAGAGGTTGCGCGCGTTGCGGAGGCCGCGGTCTCCGTCGAGCTGCTCGGGGGCGTAGAAGTAGATGTCGCCGTTCCGCGCCGCGACCGCGTTGTCGGAATGGCCGTTGCCGCCGTCACCGGCCGCCGCCGCGCCGAAGGCGTTCTCGCGAATCAGGCCGACGTCGCATTTCGACGTCCAGCCGTCGAGGGCCACGCAGTCGTCGGTGTTGCCGCGGCCGTTGGTTCCGGCGGAGACCAGTCGAATCGCGTCGTCGCTCTCGGTCCAGACGTAGATGTCGACGCTGGTGTCCTCGTCTTCGGTCGTGACCTGTTCGACGGAGGTGAAGTAAACGGTCGAACCGTCCTCGGTCATGCCGGCGAACTTGACCCGGTGGCCCTCGCTTATGTCGTGGACCAGACCGTCCGCCCACTGGTAGAGGTGGAGGTCGTTGTCGAGCCCGGGGTAGGGCGTCGACATCAGGATGTGGCTGCCGTCTCTCGAGACCGCGGGGAAGCGAATGTAGTCGTACTCCGAGGTGCCGTCGCCCTCGGACGGGATGTCCTCGCCCCCGGGCAGCTTGGAGATCAGTGAGATCTCACCCGAGTCGGTCTCGTTGTCGTAGGCGGATCCGGCGCCCCCGACAACGCCGTCCGGGTGGTAAGCGAGCCGGCGCGAGGAGAAGACGAAGTGCTCGAGGTCGGCGGAGGCGGCGACCTCCCCTTCGCAATGGAACCCGGATGCCGGGGTCCAGGGGCATTCGAGGCCATCGCCGGCCGCGGTCCCTTCCTCGACGCCGGTGGGGAGGCGGCCGAGCTCCGTGCCGTGGGCGTCGAAGACGTGGGGCGAGTTGTTCCAGAGGTTTCCGACCGTCGCGTCCCACTGGAGGAAGCGGTCCATCCCGAGATCCGTCAGCACGTCGAGCTGGACCTTGTCCGGGCCTTCTTCGACCGTGCCCGGGGGGCCCCCGGCGCGCAGGAACTCGCTGCCGGGGAGACCGACGTAGCGGGTCTGCCAACCGGTGTTGGTGCGGGTCGCGATGTAGAGGTCGCCTTCGAAGTTCATCGAGTCGGCCCCCGTGTCCGGGATCTCGCCGTAGAGGCCGGTGAAGGCGACGCGCGAGGGGTTCGTCGCGTAGGGCGACACCGGTCCGGCGCCGACGACCGTGGTGCCGGCGGTGTTTTCGGGCGAAGCCAGCTCGTAGGCGCGGCAGTCGGGCAGGTAGGAGGCGTTGGTTTCCTGGCGGACGTGTGAGTTCGGGCAGTCCGGGGGAAAGAACTCGAAGGTCTGTTCGGCGCTTCTCACGGTCCCGAACTCGTTGCTGGCGACGACCCGGAAGTAGTAGGTGTTCGGGGTCAGGCCGGTCAGCTCGACACTGACGGGGACGCCGTCGGTTCCATCCCCGATCGCCTCATCGGGTATCGGGATCTGGCTCCCGTAGGAGGGGGTGGTCCCGTACTCGAAGTGGTAGGAGGTCTCACTGCCTTTGGGATTGATCTCCGCATGCAGGATCGCCCCGGTCTCGGAGACGTCCGAGGAGGTCGCGGATTCGATCAACGGGGGCTCGAGGGAGAGGAACGTGCGGTCCTCGCCGTTGCTCCTGCCTTCGGAGTTCTCGACCACGAGCCGGTAGTGGTAGACGACCCCCGGGGAGAGGCCGTCGAGATGGGTGGTGACCGCTCGCTCCGTCGCATAGGGCGTCGCTTCGTCGCAGGGGGTCGTCTCCGTGTAGTCCGTGTCGGATCCGTATTCGACGAAGCAACCGGTGATCGGACCCCCCTCGTCGAGGCCGACCTGTCCACCGATCACCGCCGTCGTGTCGGTGATCTCGGTCGCGACACCGGTCTCGACATCGGGCAGCTCGACCCGCCGCATGTAGTCGATCCAGTAGCTGAGGTTCGTGTAGTAGATGCGGCCGGAGCTTTCCTCCACCGCGACGCCGACCGAGGAGCCGGTTCCGATCTCGAATCTGTTCGGCCCGCCGAACTTTCGGATCGTCACCCCGTAGTAGTAGCGGTCGAGGAGGAGCTCGGACTTGGCGTTGTTTATCGCGATGTCGGAGGCGGAGTCGAGGCCTCCCGAGGGGTCGCCGAGGAATTCGCCCGTCGGGCTGAACTTGGCAAAGACGCCGGCGGCGTTGTAGAGGTTCCCGTCGTCGTCGAGCGCAATCTGCCCGGGCGAGACCGAGGGGTCCGAAAACTGCACCGCGTAGTCGGAGTCTTCGACCGGCGTGCCGCTCGGCACGAATTTGTCGATAACCCCGTGGCCGCTGTCGGAGACGAACACCGCCCCGCCCGGGCCCACCGCGACCCCGTTCGGATCTGCGAACGAGCCCGCCGGGGTCGCGGTTCCGTCGAGCTGGCCGAGATAGGTCCCGGTGGGGCCGTAGATGTTGACGACGTCGTTGAGGCCGTCGGCCACGTAGAGGTAACCGGCGTCGGCGCCGCCCGAGTTGTCGACCGCGATCGCGGTGGGGGCGAATTTGCCGGCCGGGCTCGAGGCGCCGGTGATGCGTCTCAGGTAGGCGCCGTCGGCGTTGAACACGTCGACGAACTGGTCGTGGTCGTCGATCACGTAGACGTCGTCGCTGGCCTGGTCGACCGCGAGATCGCTGGGGCTGCCTTCCCCGAAGCCTTCATCGGGCGTCGTGCCCGGCGCGGCGATGCCGTCGATCAGGCCCTCGTGGACGTAGCCAAGGTTGGCCGATGCCGACCCGACGCAGAGAGACAGGAGGAGTCCGAGGGCCGCGAGGGCCGCTGCTGCCGTTGATGTCTTTCTCATCTCACCCATTCCCTGGGCGGCCCGAGGGCCGCTTGCTCTCTCCTGCCCTCCGACGCCTGCCTCCGATTCCCGTCGAAGGCCCTGTCCGTCTTGGGCTGCGGTAATGAGAACAGATGTGGACCTTTATGTCAAGAGTTGGCCTGGTATGTCCCCGTACGATTAGGCGCTTTTTGGCTTTGCTACTGGGATTTCGCTTCGAAAACTTGGCGTACCGTAAGCCGTGTTTTGGGTCCTGTCCGTACCGCAACAGCCCGGTTTTGGTCTGAATCGCCGGGTTCGGAGGACCCGTCGGCGGCGTTGACGACCGGCCGAGGTGGGAGCCGCTCGCGTTTATTTGGGACTGGAACGCGCTCTTAACTACCGCGAACCCGTGTAAGCGGTGGTGGCGTATTGGAACTTGCATGGGTCTTAACAACCCCGCCAGACCAGGTATAGAGCGGTGCCACGCGTGAGAAATAGGTCGCGCCCGTACTGCAACACCCGGCGCTCAAAGTGGCTCTCGGAGACCTTTGCGTACCAGGTTATGGTGCTCCGGCAATGGTGCAGACACCGTGGGGGAACGCTGAGGATCTGCGCTCGAGGAAGATGCGCCCCGGGCGAGGCAATCGGCCCGAGGACTCGGACCGCAGCCAGCGCGAGCGCCTGTTCGGCGCCCTGGTCGCGATCAGCTCGGAGCGCGGCTACGAGGCGACCCGGATCGCCGACCTCGTGAAGCTGGCCGGGGTCTCGAGGGCCGCCTTCTACGAGCACTTCGCCGACAAGCAGGAGTGCCTGCTGGCGGCGATGGACGCTCTGGTCGCGCCCAGCATCGAGGTGATCGAAAAGGCCGAGGACGCCCCCAGCGGCGAGGCGCGCCTGCGACAGGCGGTGAGGGCCTTCCTCGAGCTGATCGCCGCCCAGCCGGCCGCCTCGAAGATGTGCTTCGTCGAGGTCTACGCGGTCGGCCAGGAGGGCGAAGCCGCGATCGGGCGTGCGGTGGACGCGTTCGAGCGCTTCGGAGTCAGCCAGCTCGAGCAGATCCCCGACAGGGAGGGCATTCCGCCACAGATGGTGCGGGCGATCGTCGGCGGGATCCAGAAGGTGATCAGCAAGCGCCTCTACAGCGACGAAGCCGAGGCGCTGCCGGCGCTGGCCGACGAGATCGCCGACTGGGCCCTCTCATACCCCCCGCCCCCCTCGCCGCTCGAGGCCCCGAGGCGCCGCGGTCGCAAGCCCCGCCCGTTCGCCGAGCGGCAGGCGATCGCCCACCCTCCCGAGCGGGTGCTGCGAGCGCTGGCCGCGACCGTCGCCGAGAAGGGCTACCAGGCGACCACGGTCGCCGAGGTGGTCGAGCGGGCCGGCACCTCCCAGCGCGTCTTCTACGGCCACTTCGCGAACAAGGAGGAGGCGTTCCTGGCGGCGCTCGACAGCGGCTCGGCGCAGATGCTCGGCACCGTGCTCCCCGCCTTCCGCCGCGCCAACAGCTGGGCGGAGTCGGTCCGCGCCGCGTACGAGGCGATGTTCGCCTTCGGGATCGAAGAGCCCGAGTACACGCAGCTGGGCGCGGTCGAGATGTACACGGCCGGCAAACGCGCCCTCCAGACCCGCGACACGGTGATGGAAGGGCTCGAGGCGCTCCTGATACCCGGCTACGAGGAGGCATCCGACACGCCGGCGATCGCCGCCGAGGCGATCGGCGGGGCGATCTACGCGCTGATCTACGACCAGGTGAAGTCGAAGGGCCCGGCGAGCCTGCCGGAGCTGGCGCCGCTGGCGACCTACATGACCCTGGCCCCGTTTCTCGGCGCCGAGGAGGCATACGAGCGCTCGGTCGAGGAGAGCGACAAGTGGTGAGCCCGCTGCGGGATCCGGCGGTCGGGCGGTGCGGCCGGCGCTAGCGGGGGCCGGCGCCGCTCAGCGGCTCGACGCGGAAGGCGGAGCGGGTCGCGTGGCCGGCCTTGAAGAAGGTCGCGGTCTGGGTGTTGACCCGCCACGGCGCCGGCAGGCGGCCGCCGGGGGTCGAGAGGAAGCGGGTGAAGAGGACCGCCGCCGTGCGGCATTTGATCCGCGAGCCGGCCGGGATGTAGAGCAGGTAGCCGCCCCTCGCGAAGCGAAGCGGACCGACCATGCGACCGGCGTTGACGGTGTAGCTGCCCGCGCAGAGGGCGCCGACGGAGCTGCCGCCGCCGCCGCCTTCACCGCCGCCGCTCCGGCTGACGCTGAAGCCGACGACCGCACCTTTCTTGAAGCCGGCCTTGCCGCTGCCTTCGGCGACGACCCGCCAGGGACGCGGCAGGACGCCGTCGTAGTCGGAGAGGAAGCGGGTGAACAGCTTCGACGCGGCGGCGCAGCTGACGCCGGCGTCGCTCTTCGCGGTCATCGCGTAGCTGCCCGCGGGTAAGGAGGCGGGCCCGATCCGGTCGTTGTGGAGGACGCGGAAGCTCGGGCATGACGCCGCCGAGGCGGTCGAGGCCGAGCCGAGGGCGCAGGCGGCGACGGCGACGACGGCGAGAATGCCGACCAGCCCCCGCGCTCTCACCCTCTCGCCCATTCCCGCCAAGCTACACGAGACGGATCGAACGCCGCCACCAGGGCCGCGCCCCGCTCCATCCCCCCGCCGTGGCGAGGGGATGGAGGGGACGGGCTCCGGCGCTGGCGGTGCGGCTAGCCCTTCGGCGTGCAGCTTTCGCTGAACGCGCCTTTGAGGCGGATGCCGCCGACGAATTTGAGGTCGCCGTTGACGAACAGCCTGCCGCTCTTGCAGTTCGCGGTCAGCAGGCTCTGCTTCTTGCCGCCGACGTTGAACTTTTTGACGATCTTCGCGTTGAAGCTCGTCACCGAGCCGTCGCCGCTGACGATTTTCGGAACCTTGATGAAGGCGTTGGTCCCGTATTTACCGCTCGCCTTGCTGATCTTGACCGGGACGACGAAGGTCGTCGGGGCCGGCACTTTGGCGTAGACGTGCAGGATCAGCGACGGCTGGCCGCCCTTGGGCGGGCCGTTGAAGATCAGCAGCGGACCGCTGGCGCTGAACGGCGCCTGTTCCGGCAGGGCGATGTCGGCCGTGACCTTGCCGGTCCCGACCAGCGCCTTGCCGCAGGAGCTCTTCGCCTGCGCCGTCAGGGTGCTCTCGATCTTCCCGACCGTGCAGGTGGGCAGGCCCTTGGCGAAGATCTTTCCGGCCTTGTCGAAGTCGAGCGAGATCGTGTCGACCGGGGCGAGGTGGGTGCCGTCGGTCGTCTTCATCTTGCCTTCGAGCTTCAGCGTGATCGGCGCCCCGGGGCCGCTCTTGGGCAGCGCCTTGGGCGAGAGCCCGCCGCCGAAGGTGGCTTCGATGTTGCCTGCCTTGAGGGTGATTTTCGCGGCGTTCGCGACCGCGACCGCGGACAGCGCGAGCGCCGCCACCAGCAGCGTCACGACCTTGATCTTGTTCCTGCCAATTCGACTCAACGTTTTCTCCTTGGTCCCTATTTGTCTAAGTCCTCGAGCTCGCGGTCAGGGCGTCAGCCCTGCTTCGCCAGCTCCCGCCTGAGCTGCTGTGCCAGCTCGTAGACGCAACCCTGATATCCGGACCGCTGCTGGAGCTCGGGAAGCGTGGCTTCGTAGACCCCGGCGGCGATCTGTCCCGCCGCGAAGTCCGCGGTCGGGTTGTTTTCATACTGTCCGATCTTGCTGATCAGTTCTTCCTGACTCTCGTCGAAGTCATTCGCCCCCGCCTGCGGCAGGAACCGGTCGACGACCTCGGCCGGGGTCAGGCCCCGGCAGGCCTTCTGACCGGCGGCGATGAAGGCCTGCGCCTTCGGTGGCGCCCCCTCGGTCGGCTGCGGCGGGGGAAAGGTCCGTCCGAGCTGCTGCTTCAGCGGCGCGTCGGCGGGAAGCGGCGGTTTCGCCGCCGTCCCCTGGAGGGTCTCGGTCGAGGAGCCCTCATCGTCACCGCCGCAGGCCGAAAGCGTCAGAACCGCGATCGTCCCGATGGCCATGGCGATGAGAAGCATCCTCGCCGTTTCCCTCAAGCCAGCCTAGCCTCGAGCCTTGCACTGCCTCTTCAACACGCTCGAGATCTTCGTCCCGTCCTCGAAGACATAGGTGGATTTCGCGAAGCTGAAGCTCGCGATGTTCACCGCGGGGGGCAGCGGGCAGCTGGCCGAGACATAGCTCCTCTTCTGCCCCTTGAAGCTGTATTTCCGCTTCAGCGAGAGGTCGAAGGCGGAGATGTAGCCGTTGCCGCTGGCGATCTCCGGCAGGTCCGCGACCAGCGAGTTGCCGTAGGTCCCCTTGGTCTTCTTGATCACGAAGACGATCACGTAGGTGAGCGTCAGCTGACCGGTCGAGGCGACGTGGGCGAAGATCGCCGGCTTGCCCTTGTAGCGGCCGTTGAAGGCCAACATCGGGCCGTTGCTCGAGAATTCGCCCTGGTCCGGGAGTTTCACCCGCGAGGTCACGTTGCCGCTGCCGACCTCGGCATCGCCGCACACCGACTTCGCTCTGGACGACGAGGAGTTGTTGAGCTGGCCCAGAGCGCAGACCGGCAGACCCTTGTGTTCGAAGCGGCCGTTCGCGTTGATGTCGAGAATGATCTTCGACAGCTTCGGGGGCACCGACTTGTCGGTCGTCTTGATCTTGGCGCCCATCTGGACGCCGACGGGCGCCAGACCCTTCCGCGGCAGCTTCACCGGAGCGATGCTGCCGTGGAAGCTGATCTGGATCGGGCCTTTGCTCGCGATCTCGGCACTCGCCACCGTGGCGATGCTGAGGGCGAGGACCGCCACCAGGGCGATCAGCCCCTTCTTTCCCATCTTGATGTTCCTCATGCTAGGCGTACTTCGAGGGATCGATGCGGCAGTAGTTGAAGGTGTAGGAGATCACCAGGTTGTTGGTGGTCGTCGCGTTCTTTTCGAGCTTGACGACCAGCGACGTGGCCTTGGTTTTGCCGGCCTTGGTGTTCTTCTTCAGGTTGGTCGCGATCGTCTTCATCAACGCGACCTCTCCCTTGATGCCCTTCAACCACTTGGTCAGCTTGGCGGCATCCGCCGGCGGCTGCTCGACCGCGGCAAGCTGCTTGTGCGCCTTTTGGAGCGCGGCGGCGGCCTTGGAGAAGTTTTCGCCCGCCTTCTTCAGCTTGTCCTTCTTGACGAGGCTGCGGACGTTCTTCAGGTACTTGTCCGACGCCGTTTTGTTGGTCTTGCAGATCGGTTCGACCTGAGCCTTGTATTCGTCCTTGCTGATTTCGGCGGCGGCGACGCTCGCGAACACGAGCATCACCGCAAACGCCGCCGCGACCAGCTTGACGAGGCTGTTCCTTGCGGTCCTCATCAGCGGACCAACTGGTAGGCGCAGATGTACTTGGTGTTGCTGCCCACGCCTTCGGCATCGAGCTGTTTGATCGTGCCGGAACCGTCGACCGTGATCGTGAGCGGATCGAAGTCGTCGTAGTAGTAGACGTCGGCCACCGCGTGCTCGGGCGGCGTGCCGCTACCGAGGAAGACGAGGGTCCTCGCCGTGTAGAGCTCCATGACGCTGGGCAGGAAGCCGCCCTTCTGTGCGCAAGCGGTCGCCGCTTTGCCGACGCCGGCGACGGGGCCCTGGAGGGTGACGTCGTAGCAGAGGCCGCGAATCAGGACGGTGCTCTGCGGACAGGCGGCGCTGTGCCTTTCGGCGCCGAGCGTGTCGGCGTTGCCGGCGTGCGTCGCCTCGGATGCGCTGGGCACGTTCACCAGCGTGCTCATCCGGATGTCCTCGTTGGTCAAGGACTCGTTGGCCACCTTGGACCCGTTGACCGCGTTGGGGCGAATCTTGCCGGTGGTCACCGCCTTCGACTTCAGCTGTTTGGGGCCAACGCTGTTCTTGCCGAGCTGCTTGGCTGCCACGGCCGTACCGGCCAACGACATGATCAGCGCGATCACCGCAACGATCATCGCCGGTGAGGGTCGCCTCGTCCTTGAATGCATCTCTTTGAATCCTCCCGTTGTGTTCGAAGTCCCTAAGTCCCTGACCTGCTAACACGCCGCCTGCCGCCAGGCTGCGGTCAGGAGGCTACACAAAATTTTGATATCTCGCCGCTATTTCCGCCCCACGCCCGAATCTTGCGCTAACGCTTGGCCTTCTTCGGGCACTGTGTCTTGACCTTCACGTTCTGGGTGCGGCTCTTCCCGTTCTGCCCGGTGAAGTCGATCTTGATCTTCGGCGGGGTCCCGCAGAGATTGCGGGTGTTGGCGAGGTAGCCGGTCTTGCCGCCGAAGACCTTCAGGCGGAAGTGGCCGACGGGCGCGTCGGGGACGACCGGCACCGTTGTCTTCAGCTTGCCCTTCACGGTCTTCGTGTCGGCGCGCGGCAGCAGCTTGACCTGGCCGTCGAGGATGAAGGCGAGGCGCGGCAGCCCGCCCGAGCCAGAGACCGCGTAGACGGGGCCCGAGAGTGGCTCGTCAAGCAGTGGCGTCGTCGTCGACGCCTTGCCGATCCGGGTCCGGCCGGCGCAGTCTTTCTCGGCCAGCTCTTTCTCCGAGCAGATGTTGCCGAGGTGGCTCTGGTCGATCTGGAACGCTTTCGAGAGCGTCACCGAGATCGACCTGATGTTGGCGTCGCCGCGGCGAGTGCGGAGGTCGAACTTGAGCGCCGGGTTCTGCGAGCGCTTGGTCGCCTTGCTGGCGAGGTTGACCTTCATCGTCGGCTTGAACGGGAGCCTGGTGCAGTTGACGGCCTGGAAATAGGAGGAGAAGTCGGTGATCGTGCCCTGGTCGCCGATTCCCTGCGAGTCGACCGTGAACGGCGAGCAGTTGGTCGGGTTGATCGTGAATTCCGGTTTGTCGATGTTGACCTGGATCGAGCGCATCCGGATCGGAACCCCGCCGATGATCGACGGAACGGTGTCGGAGGCCGCCGTCACCTGCGCCGTCAGGGGGTTCACCGCGAGGGCGACTCGGACGACGACGACGCCGTAGTCGTAGGGGCCGGCCAGCGCCGGCGTCACCGCGACGATCGAGAGCGGCGCCCCCTTGAAGGGCCCGGCGAGGTACATCTTGCCGACCGCGTTGAACGGTTGGCTGCCTGGGCCGGCGGCGACGTTGGAGGTGCCGACCTGGCTCGAAGCAGGGCAACTGGCGGCGGCCCGCTCGGCGAGCCCGGCGTTCTGCGACGCCGCCGCGATGCCCTGCTCCGGGCAGTAGTCGATGCCGCGCAGGTTGCCGGTGAACCCGGGCGGCAGCTTGAAGTTCAGATCGCCGAGGAACTGGTCGCCGTCATCGCGGTCGAGCCGCAGGGTGAAGGCGCTGAACTCGCCGGCGACCGAGTTCGACGTTCCGGCCACCAGACGCGGGTGGAAGGGCCGCATCTGGCCGGGGCATTCGGTCCCGTTGGGTCCGGAGCTGATTCCGACTTTCGGCGACGAGGTCTGGGGCGAGACGAGGACGTTCCAGGGGGTCATCGTCGAGGTCGCGCCGTAGATCGTGCAGCGGGTCGGCGTCGCCATCAGGCCGCGGTCGGAGGCGAAGAGGTGGAGGTTGAACTCCTCGAACGGGACCTGCGGGATGTCGGTCAGGCTCATCGTCAGCTGACCGGTCTGCGGGTCCGGCTGGAAATCGGCGATCAGCTTCGCGTGGATGCCGAGGCCGTCGAAGATCATGAAGACCCGGTACTGGTCACCCGGCCTCGGTTCGCCGATGTAGAGCGAGCCGAGGAGCGGCCCGTCGAGGGCCGGGGTCTTGACTTCGACGGTGCCGATCTTCGAGTTGTCCGGGCAGTTGCCGGGGGCGGTCGATCCGAAGCCGGCCTGGGCGTCGCTGCATGAGGTCTGCCCGTCGGCGGCATCGGGATTGATCGTCAAGCCCTCGGGCAGGGTCAGCTCGGCGGTTCGCAGGGTCGAGGGCGAGGAGGCGATCCCCTCGAGGAACTGGTCGGCCTTCAACTGGACGTCGAGGCCGGAGGGCGAGTCCGCCTCGTTCGTGGTCAGCCCGAGGTTGAAGACCGGGTCGAATTTCTGGTTTTCGCAGTCGGAGGTTTCGGGGTAGGAGCTGTCCGCGGTCGAGGGCTGAGCCGGGAACTGGTAGCTGGTGACGGTGACGTCGACCGGCAGCGCCTGGCCGGTGCAGATGCTGGGATTGTTCGTGTACGGGCGCAGCTGAAGCCCCGCTTCGGGATGTGGGGAGATCAGGCAGTCTGTGCCCGAGCTTTCGACGCAGGCGGGGGGGTTGCCGGGCGAGCCGAGCTTGAACCGTTCGCGGTCGTGTTCAGGGTCGGCCGGGAAGCCCCAGATCGTGAAGTCGGCGGCGCGAAGCGGCACCTGCTGCGAGATGCCGGTGACGCCCATGCGCAGCCCGTAGTCCGAGTCGCTGCGGACCGTGATCGGCACCGTGATCGGTATGTTGACGATCGGGGCGACGAAGGAGAGCCGGGCGGCTTCGTCTTCGCTGACGGTCGCCATGTTGTAGACGGGGACCGTGCCGAGCAGATGGTCGGGATCGTTGTCGTAGTTGGCGCGGATCGTCACCAGGCCGGCCTGGGAGGCCGGCGTGCACTGGTTGACCGCAAAGTCGGAGGAGCGGCATTTGCTGATCGCGCCGGGGTTTCCGAATACTCCTGTCGGAAGGTCGATGAAGACGTCCCGCACGACCTCCGGGTTGCCCGGATCGTCGATTTCGATCAGCGTGGTGAGGTCGGGGTGGGCGCCGGCTTCCGTGTCCGAGGACCCGACCGTGAAATCGGCGATGGTCGGAGATGCCGCCGCGGGCGAAGCGCCGACGGCGGCGAATGCCAGCGCCACGGCCATCAGCGTCAGGACCCGCAGGGTGCTCATCTTCTTGCTCTCCTTGGTCGTCATCGGCTCAGCCCCGGCCCTTGTTGGCGTTGCGCTTCTTGTGCTTGCCCTTCTTCTTGTGCTTCTTCTTCTTCTTCTTCACGCACTTGCCGTGGCGCTTGACGAAGCCCTTCTTGCACTTCGGCTTCGGCGGCTTGACCACCGGAGGGGTCACGCCCGAACCCGTCTGTGAGTTGATGTTCGGCGGCCCCGGCGGGGTCGTCCCGGCGCCGTGGCACTCGTCGGAGGCGGCGCAAGGATGCGGGGGCGGGTCGAAGAGGAAGCCGCCGTTCTCGCGGGCGTCGTAGATCTTCACCGTGCTGCCGTTGCCGTCGGTGGCGACCAGCACCTGGCGGGTGAAGAAGAACGCATCCTCGCCGTCGGGCGTGACCGAGAGCATCCCCGAGTCCTCGAGGCTGCCGCCGGTCGATATCAGCTGCGTCACCGGCTCCGCACCGAGGTCCGAGAACTCGTAGGCGTCCTTGACTTCATTGGTGTCGCGGAGCACGAAGGCCTCGGCGGAGCTGAAGAAGACACGGCCGTCGTCGGTCACCGCGAGGCCGTGATTCGGCAGCGGTGAGTCCGAGATCGGGGCGGCCCCGCTGGGAGCGCAGGAGGCGCAGATCAGCGCGTCGCCGCCGAGCTCGTAGCGGAAGATCTGGGTGTGTCCCCGTGACTGGAACGAGGTCAGGTCGAGATCGGAGTCGAAGACCGCGAACTCACCGTTGCCGCTGGTCTGGAAGTCCCCATAGCGATGGATCTCGTTGTCGGCGACCGAGTCGAGCACGAGCGGGTTGTCGGGCTCGAGCGTGGCCACGTGCTCGGCGGTGCCGCCGGGGGCGATTGCGAACAGGTTCGGCTCTCCGGCCGTGCCCTCGCCGTCGAGCGCCTCCGGGCTGAGGAAGTAGATCGCGCCGGAGCCGCCGGCGACGCCGCCGCCGCCGCCGATCGAGACGACCCCGCAATCCTCGCCGGAGGACGCCCCGACCGCATTCCAGTTCTCGCCGTCGCCGTTCGCAGCCGGGTCGCAGCCGTCGGAGTTGCTCCCCCCGCTCAGCAGCGACAGCACCGCGGGCCCACCGCCGGGGCCGACGTGGGAGCGGTAGAGGTCGGCGCTTTCGTCGCCGTCGGCGGGCAGCAGTTCGTCGACGGTCGTGAAGAAGACGTCCTCGCCGTCGTCGGTCATGCCCGCGAACAGGACTCCGGACGTCGTGCCCGGGGCCAGTGGCACCGAGCCGGCGCCGGTGCCGAGGTGCAGGTAGGGCCGCCAGTGCCGGTTGCCCTCCGAGTCCTCGTCGACCTGCTTCGCGACCACGATCCGGCTGCCGTCCGCGGAGACGTCGAGGGCGCCGACGTCGCCGCCGGCGATCGCCGCCCCGGTCTCGGTCGTCGAGACGAGCTGCGTGGTGCCGGCCACGAGGTCGCGGTCGTAGATCGAGCCGGCCGCATCGCCACCGGGCGCGTAGACGGAGGCCGAGCCGAAGACGAAGTGCCTGCCGTCGTCGGAGAGCGGCTTGGCGACGTACTCGCCCGGATCGCCGGGCGGATTCGCACCGCCGGCCATCCCGGGGATCAGCCGGCCGTCGGAGAGGCGCAGCGGCACGTTGGTCGAGCCGTCGGCGAAGCACGGGTCGCAGATGCCCTCGCCGCCGAAGGCGAAGACGCCGAGCTGCGAATCGGCGCCGAGCAGCGGCGAGCCGAATGCGCCGATCTGCTCCATGCCGTCGGCCGGCAGGCCCACGTAGGCGGTCGACCAGCCGCTCTCGGGGTCACGCGAGGCGATGTAGGGGTCGCGTCCGTAGTTGGTGGGGCTCCCGGTCGCGCCGGGGACCATCCCCTGGTGCAGCGCGTAGAGCACCCGGTCGTCCGCCTCGGGGTAGGCGACCAGCGGTTCCTGGCCGGGGATCAGGTCGGACTCGACGTCGTAGCCGCCGGCGTTCGCGGCGGAGACGAGCTCGTAGGCGCGGCAGTCGAGCAGCAGGGCGGCGCCGCTCTGCTGACGGACCTGCGAGTTGTCGCAGGCGTCGGTGCCGGGATCGGGCAGGTAGGTGATGAAGTGCCGGTCCTCGCCGGTCGTCGTCCCGCGCGCATTCGTGGCGACCAGCCGGAAATAGACTTTCTCTCCCGCTTCGAAGCCGGTGACCTGGAACGACACCGGTTTCGGCACCGTGTTGCCGAAGAGGGTTTTCTGGGGCGACTGGGTGCAGGTCGAGATCGAGCACGGTTCGGGGCCGTATTCGAAGCGCCAGTTCGTCGAGAGCGCGTTGGCGTTGACTTCCGCCTCCATGATCGCGCCGTCGGTGTTCACCTGGGAAACGGTGTCGTTGATGATCTCGGGCGCGTCGTTCGCGGTGAAGGTCATGTCGCCGCCGACCGATTTACCGTGCACGTTCACGCCGACCATCCGGAAGTGGTAGGTGACACCGGGTTCGAGGTCCTCGACCGGGGCCGAGAACTGGACCGACCCCGGCGCTTCGCCGGCCGGGGCTCCCGGCGGGACGGCGGGCGCGTATCCGCCGTAGGCCACCGACGGTCCCCATTCGAAGTAGTACGTGGTCGGCAGTCCGTCGGGGTCCAACGAGCCGTGCAGCGTGGCCGAAGTCAGGTGCACGTCCGTCGCCGGCAGCGTCGTGACGGCTTTCACGGCCTGTTTCGTTTCGAAGAAGACTTCGCCGTTGGGGAACGGCGCCGTGGTCTGGCCGAGTTCGTTTTCGGCGACCATACGCACGTAGTAGCCCTGGCCGGGTTCGAGGCCGGTGAGCGGAGTCGTGACCTCGATCAGGCCCGGCGCCGATCCGGCGTCGCCACCCGGCGGAACCGGAGCCGGCACTTTCCGATCGTAGTTGCCGCCGAGTTTCGCGATTTCGAACCAGTAGTTGGTGGCGTATCCGTCGGGATCGAGCTGCCCCCGCAGGGTCGCTTCGTCATAGCCGATCGGCGACGGTGTCAGCGTCGCGACACCTTTGACGTTGCCGACCGTCTGGAATTCCCTGATCGGGCTTTTGGTTTCACCGAGTTCGTTCGTGGCGACCAGGCGATAGCGGTAGGTGGTCCCTTTGGTCAGGCCGGTCAGGTTCTCGCTCACTTCGAACGCCCCGACCGGCGTGCCGGCGTTGACCGGCGAGACCGGGATTTTGTTTCCGACCGAACCACAGCAACCGACGCCCCATTCGAACCAGTAGCTGGTCTCGAAGCCGTCGGCATCGAACGATCCGTGGATCGTGGCGCTGGTCCGGGTGATGTTCGTCGGGGGCAGCGTTATCGTGTCCTTGACGGCGCTGACCGTGTCGAAGCTGACGTTGTCGCCGTTCGACTTGCCCTCCGCGTTGGTGACCGAGAGGCGGTAGTGGTAGGTGGTGCCGCCGGTCAGTGTCGGGAGCGAGGCCGTGACCGCCACGTCGCTGCTGCCGGTGAAGGCGTTCCCCTGGTCGCACGGGGCGGAGTTCGGGTAGGAGCCGGACGCGCCCGGGCCCCATTCGAACTCGCACTCGGTGGTGTCGACCCCATCGGGATTGAGCGTTCCGTGGAGTTTCGCCGTGCTCCGCGTGAGTTCGCTCGGGTCTTCGGTGGTGACGTCGGCGATCGTGATCAGGCCCGTCGAGAGGAACTTGTCGATTCTCGGTTCGGGGCCGTTGCTGATCACGTAGACCGAGTGGTCGACCGGGTTCACCGCGATCCCTCCCGAGCCGACAATGCCGGGATAGGAGCCTTCGGGGGTGCCGAAGCTCGAGACGAACTCACCGGTCGACGTGTAGTGGTTGACCCGGGTGCCGACGTCGATGTAGACGTCGTTGTTCGAGTAGTCGGCGGCGCTCGCGGTCGAGATGCCGTTGTCGACGGTGTAGAGGAAGTTTCCGCTCGAATCGTATTTCGACGTCGGGCCCCCGCCGTAGGAGGAGGGCACGTAGAAGTTGCCGGCGGCGTCCATGTCGAAGTCGCAGAAGCCGCTCGGGGAGATGTTGACCGTGGTGCCGGTGGAGCTGCCGCCGGCGTCGAACTCGGTGACGACGGAGTTCCACGAATGGCGCCAGAGATGGCCGCTGGCATCGACCGCCGCGCCGCACTGCTCACCGCCCCCGCTGAGCGGGAAGTTGGTGTCGGCCGGGGCTTCGCCGCTCGGATCCCACGCTTTCGTGGGTCCGTAGTCCTTCAAGGTGTAGAAGCGCCCCTGGGTCTCGGTTCCCGAGTTGTCGACCTCGAGATCGCCGAGGAAGTCCATTTCGGTGCTGAGCACCGTGTTCGGAGCAAGCGCGCTGAAGGGCTGCGAGACGCCGTTGGCGTCGAACTTGTAGACGGTCCCCGTGGTCGAGGCGACGTAGACGTTGCCGGTCGCTTTGTCGACGTCGAGCTTCTGGAGCGAGCTGGCACTGAATTTCGGCGCGCCGACGGCATCGGATCCGTCGAACGATCTGTCGAAGAGGTGCAGTTCGACTTCCTTGGCGGGCGCGGAGCCGGCAAGGGCCAGCGAGGCCAGGGCGGCGCCGAGGATCGCGACCGCGAGAGCGCGGATCGAGAGCGGCTTCTTGGCGGTGCTGATCTGCATCTTGGTCCGATCTCCCGTGGTGGTCGCCATTGCCTAGCCCGCCTTCCTCGTGTCGGAGGGGCGCTTGTGTCGCTTCGTGCCCGCGTTCTTCTTGCACGCGACCTGGAGCTTGGTCTTGGTCTTCACGACGGCGCCGTTCTGGCCGACCATCCTGGTGTCCGCCTTCTTCGGCTTCCCGGCGCAGAGGCTCCTGCTGTTCTGAAGCAGCCCACGGCTGCCCCCGAGCAGCTTCAGTTCGAAGAAGCTGACCGGTGCGTCGGGAACCCCCGCGAAGGTGGTCCGCAGCGAGCCGCCCTTGACGGTGTCGATCTTGCCCGCCAGCTCGATGTCGAACTGGCCCTCGAGGTCGGCGACGACATCCGGCAGGTTGCGGTTCGGGTTCGCCCGCAGGTAGACGTTGCCGCTCAGGGGAGCGTCAAGGAGGGGCGTCTCCGCGACGGCCGTGCCGAGGCGCGAACCCTCGGGGCAGGCATCGCGGGCGAAGTCCGGCCGCGTGCAGATCGTGTCGATGTGGGCGTTGTCGAGGAGCTCGCCCTTCGGAAGCGCGACCTGGACGGTGCTCGTGTTGGATTCCCCGGGCTTGGCCCGGAAGATCGCGCGGATCGCCGGGTGGCCGAGGCGCTTGACGCCGCCGCTCAGCTTCAGGCCCAGCTTCGGCCCGTACGGCAGGTCGGAGCAGTTGGCCACCTGGAAGGGGTTGCTCGGGGACGCGATCGCGCCCTCGTCGCCGCTCAGCGTCGCCGTCACCGATTGCGTCTCGCAGTCGGTCGGGTTGACCGTGAAGTTCGGCCGGTCGAGGTTGATCTGGATGAAGCGAGCCCGCAGCGGCACCCCCTCGAGGATCTGGGGCAGCGGGTCCGAGCTGGCGCGGACCTGGGCGGTGATCGGATCGACGGTGATCGCCGCGCGGACGGCGACGACGCCGAGGTCGTAGGGGCCGGAGACGGCCGGCAGGACGACCATCAGGCTGAGCGGAGCTCCCCTGTAGGGGCCGGCCAGGTAGACCTTGCCCGGCACGAACAGCGGATGCGAGCCGGCGCCGGCGCCGGCGGTCGCGGTGCCGACCTGGCTCGCCGCCGGGCAGGCGGAGAGGGCCCGCTCGGCCGCACCGGTGTACCCCGGGGCGTTCAGCTGCGCGATCGCAGCCTCCGGGCAGTAGGACACTCCCCTGAGCGATGCCGCGAAGCCGGGAGGCGTCGAGACGTCCAGGGCGGTCATGTTCTGATCGCCGTCGGGCCGCTTGACCGTGAGGCTGAACGGTGCGTGGCTGCCGGCGGTGGTGTTCGACGTGCCGGCACGCAGGCTCGGATCGAAGGGCCGCGGCCCGTTCGGGCAGCCCGCGCCGTTGGCGCCTTCGCCGAGGGTCATGTAGCTGGTCGCCTGGCGCGTGGTCAGGGCTTTGTTCCAGGGAACAAATTCGCTGTTGACCTCGTAGGTGCCGCACTGCTCGGGTGTGGCCAGGAAGCCGCGTTCGGAGCCGAACACATGGAGGTTGAATTCCTGGAGCGGCGTCTGCGGCAGATCCTCGAAGGTGATCGTCAGCTGTCCCGTCTGCGGATCGGGTTCGACGCTGCCGAGAACCTTCACGTGAGTCGCGAAGCCGTCGCCGGTCAGCAGGATCCGGTAGGGGTCGTCGGCCTTCGGCTCGGCGAGGTAGATCGCGCCGGGGATCGGAGCCGGCAGGGCGGCGACGTCGATCTGGGCGGTGCCGATCTTCGAGAACTCCGGGCAGGTGGCTCCGAACAGCGTGCCGATGCCGGTCTGGGTGTCAGGGCAGGCGACCTTGCCGTCGGCCGCGTTCGGATTGATGCTGAAGCCCGGCGGCAGCGTGATCCGCGAGGTGCGGATCTCCGAGGAGGCCGGCGTCGTCGGACTCTGCGGCTGCGGCACTTTCAGGACCGTGTCGAGGCCCGAGGCGGTATCCGCCCTCGGGGTCGTCGGCTTCGCGGTGAGGCTCGGGTTGAAGGCGATCTGGTTGCAGCCCGTGGTCGGCGGGTACGGCGATTCGAAACGGGGTGCGCTGGGAGCGCCGTAGTACTCGATGTCGGCGCCGGCGAAGAGTTCCTCGCCGCAGGTGGTCGGGTTCTGGAGGAACGGCGCCAGCGGGATCGTCGCTTTTGCGAACGTCGGGCTGACGAAGTCGAGACCGGGCGGGCAGCCTTCGGTCGGGAAGAATTCGCGGTAACAGGCGCCGACGCTCGACATCGGCGAGACGAACCGTTCGACGTCGTGGATCGGGTCGGCCGGCACGCCCCAGAGATGACCGCGGATGCGGCCCGGGTCGAGTCCGCGGAGCTGAGGCGAGCTGATCGCGCTGAGGCCGTAATCGCTGTCGGTGCGGCCGGTCAGCGCCAGGTAGATGGAGCTCGAGATCAATGGTGTCCGCAGCGCCAGGAGACCGGCCTGTTCGGGGTTCGTCTCCATGTTGTAGGCCGGGAAGTAGAGCCAGAAGCCGAGGTTGATTTCGAAGACGCCGATCTGCGAGTCCACCGGGCAGGAGGAGGTGCTGAACTCGGCCAGCGTGCATTTTTTGGCGACGTGCGGATTGCCGATGAACCCCGTCGGCCAATGCACGGCGATCGTCTTCGCGTTCAAGCAGGGCGGATTCTGGGCGCAGGCTTCGCCTTCGCCGCCGGTTTCGAGGTTGAACGACGTGTTCCACTGGAGGTCGAGGAAGACGTCCGGATGACCGCCGGCCTGGGTCGAGCTCGGTTCCATGAGCAGGTCCTGGATCAACGGTTCTTCCGCCGAGGCCGGGCTTGCGGCGAACACGGCACCGCAGGCGATCGTCGCCGTGGCGGCGGCCAGGAGCGTCCTCAAGCGCTTACTCATCAGGCACCCCTCCCGGTCCGCTGCTTCTTTCGTTGGGCCTTCTTCTTCTTGGCCTTCTTCTTCTTCTTGGCCTTCTTCTTCTTCTTGGCCTTCTTCTTCTTCTTGGCCTTCTTCTTCTTGGCCTTCTTCTTGTTCTGCTGGACGTGGTTTCCGCCCTCGCCGAAGCCGGTGCCGGTCACCACGACCGGGGGCGGTGGTTCGGCGCTGTCGGGGCCGTGGCACTCGTCGGCCGCCGCGCACGGCGCCAGGTTCGGCGGTTCGGGGAAGCCGCCGCCGGCGCGGGCGTCGTAGAACTTGACGAAGGCGCCGTTGAGGTCGCTGTCGACCAGCGTTTCGTAGGTGGAGAAGAAGACGTCAGCCCCGTTGCGGCTCACCGCCTCGAGCCCGACGTAGGTCGGTTTCCCGACCAGGTCGAAGAGTTCTCCCCCGCCCGTGAAGTCGCGCGAGCCGACTCCCGACGTGATCAGCTGCGGGCGTCCGTCGACGTACTCGTAGACGTCGGTGATTTCCCCGTTGCGGTCGCGCGGGACCAGCGAGTCTTTGCTCGCGAAGAATGCGCGTCCGTCGTCGGCCATGAAGATGCCGCTCTGGCTCGCCTCGACGTCGGCGACCGGAGGGATCCCACGCGGGTTGCAGGACGCGCACTCGATCGCGCGGGTGTCGGCGTCGTAGGTGTACATCTGTTCGAACCCGTCGTTGTCGTATGACGTCATCCGCGAGGAGGTCACCCAGGCCGCCCTGTCACCGTCCGGGGAGACCTGGATCCGCGAGATCGTGGTCCCGTTTTCGAATGAGCCCGCCAGCTGGACCTCACCGTCGCGGTAGACGTAGAGGTTGCGCTGGTCGGGCAGCGCCGGGCGGGCTTCGTCGAGGGACTCGGGCGAGTAGAAGAAGATGTCGCCGCTCCGCTGGCCCATCGTGTTGTCGTTCCCCGGGGCGCTGATCTCGCTGTTGTCGAAGGGATGCAGGTGCTCCGGTTCGAGCAGGGTGACGTCGCAGTTGTCGGCCCAGTTGGCGTGACAGTCATCGCTGTCGCCGTTGCCGTCGCCCTGCGAGACGCGGGTGATCTCGTCGCTCGCCTGCTCCCAGAGGAAGAGGTCGTCGCTGTTGTCGTTGTCGTCGGCGGTGAGGCGCGCGGCGGACGTGAAGTAGACGGACTCGCCGTCATCGGTCATGCCGGCGAACTTGACGCCGGCGCCCTTCGAGATGTCGTAGTTGAGTCCCTCGACCGCCATGTAGAGATGCGCGGGGCCGTTGGCCGCCCGGGTCTGCATGAGGATGTGCGAGCCGTCCTCGCTGATCGCCGGGAACTCGATCCAGCGGTTGTCGCCGGGGGCGCCGGGGATGTCTTCGCCGTTGGGCAGGCGCGAGATGACCTCGACCGATTTCGCCGCGATGTCGTTGTCGTAGGCGGAGCCGATCCCTGTCGTCAGCGCCCCGGGGGCGAAGGCGACGCCCGCGTATTTGGTCGGCGGGAACGCGAAGGGCTGTTCGTATTCGGTCGAGGAGAACGCAAAGTGCGTGAAATCATCCGACATCCGCTTCGCTCCATGGAATCGGTAGGGCGCCGGGGCGTCGACCGCATTCAGGTTGGTCGGCAGCTGACCGAGGTTCTTCCCCTCGGCGGTGAACAGCCAGGGCGCGTATTCGAAGTAGTTGAACTGGGCGGCCGTCGAGGAGATGTGGTCGATGCAGCGGTCCATCGTGGTCGAGCACTGCTTCTGCGAGCCACCCGCCGCTTCGTGTTCGTCGAGCCCCGGCAGCGTCGTGAACCAGCCTTCGTTGCTGCGGGTGGCCATGTACATGTCCTGTTCGTTGTTCGGCGCCGGGACGCCGTTGACCTGACCGAAGCCGCCCCAGTAGGTGAAGCGCGGCGGGCTCGTGGCCGAGCCCGAGTTGGTCGAGCCGTAATTGACGTTCGTCGCCCAGATCAGGTCCCCGGGGAAGAGCTTGATCGCCCCCGCGTTCGGCGGCGAGACGAGCTCGTAGGCGCGGCAGTCGGGCAGGTAGCTCGATTTCGTCTGCTGGCGGATGTGCTCGTTCGGGCACGAGGGCGGCGCGAAGTCGAACGTCGTGTCCGGGCTCACCGAGGTCCCCCACTGGTTCGTCGCGACGATCCGGAAGTGGTAGGTGACGCCGCTGGCGAGGCCGGTCAGCTGCTGCTCGACGGGGACCTGGTCGTTTCCGTCCCCGATCGGCTCGAAGTCGAGCGGCGCTTTGTCGCCGTAGCTCGGGGTGATCCCGTATTCGAACTGGTATTCGGTGTCGTAGCCGACGGGATTGATCACGGCGGCGACGGTCGCCGAGGACGGCCCGAGTTCGATCGCGCGGACGCCGCCGATCAATGGCGCCGAGCCGGTGCGGAATGTTTCGTCGGCCCCGTAGGTCGTGCCCGCGGAGGTGCTGGCGACGACGCGGAAGTGGATCACCGTTCCGGAGGGAAGGTCGCCGATCGCTTCGGCGACCTCGACCGTGCCTTTGCTGGCGGGCTCGCTCTGGGTCGGCGTGCTCTGGCCGTAGTCCTTGGTCACGCCGTACTCGAAGCGGTACTCGACGGGCTCGTTGTCCGGGTCGAACGAGGCGTTCAGCGTGGCGCCGTCGGTCTCGACGTCGGTCGCTTCTTCGGTCTCCAGGTCGAGGACGTAGGCCGCGACCACGCGGCGGTCGACGCCGGCGTTGCCGCCCTCGGCGTTCGCCGCGACGAATCGGTAGTGGTAGACGTCGCCGGGCACGAGGCCGGTCATCTCCGCCGAGACCAGCGTGTCAGAGGTGTAGTTGGTCGTCCCCGCGTTCGGCAGGCAGGGGACTTTGGTGCCGTAGGAGGTGGTTTTGCCGTATTCGAGCTCGCACTGGTCGACCGGGTCGCCGCCGTCGGGCCTGACCAGACCCCTGACCGTCGCCGAGGTGTGGTCGACGTCGGCGATCACCGGGGTTTTGGTGTCGACATCGGGAACGATGTCGCCGGGCCCGAAACGGATCACGGTGTTCGATCCGCTGCCGACCCAGACGCGGTCGTCGCGGGTCACGTCGATCGCCTTCGAGCCGCTGAATTTGCCGCTGCCGAAGTCGGGCGCGTTCTTGAAGACCGGCACCTCGACGGTTCCCTGACTGTAGGTTTCGACTTTGTCACCGCGGTTGACGAGGACGTCGTTGGTGTCCCAGTCGACGTCGAGGTCGGTCACCACCTGCTCCGGGATCAGCGGCGTCCCGCCGAAGGGCGACGGGGTGCCCGGAACGAACGGCGAGGGGGTCGCCTGGACGCTCGCTTCCAGTTCGGGGGTCGCGTTCGGAGGGATGTTCAGGTTGTTCGACCACTGGTCGGCCTCGTACTTCCAGACCGAGCCGGCGCCCTCGAAGGTCGCTTTTGTGATCCACATCGCCCCGGTCGTGTCGGGCGCGATCGCCACCGGCGCCGGGGAGGTCCAGCTGTCGGAGGTGTAGAGACGCTGTTTCTCGCGCCAGGACTGCGTGTATTTGGAGATGCGGCCGGACGGACGCGGCGAGGTGACGTAGGGGGTCCCGTCGGGGCCGATCTCGATGTCGCGGGTGAAGTTGCCGGCGCCGCCTTCGGTCTTCTGTTTGATGATCCCGATGAATTCGCCGGCCTCATTGAAGATGTCGATGTTGACGTCGCCGATCGTGTACAGGAGCCCGTCGTTGGGGCCGCCCGACGTGTCGACCGCGATCTGTTTGATCGTCCCCGCTACCGATCCGGGGTCGGTGGTGATCGTGTTGCCGGAGATGTAGGGGCGGTCGCCGCTGAACGGCGCCGGGTTGCCTTCGAAGTCGAAGCGCTTGACCCAGGGGACGCCGGCGAAGAATCCGCGCGGACAGAGGACGTAGACGTATTCGTCGCCTTCGTGGACCGTGATGTCTTTGACTTCCTGGCATTCGCCGCCGATCGAGAATTCTTTCTCGACATCGGCGTGAGTCAGGGCCGCGGAGGCCGTGCCGGCGCCGAGCGCGAGGATCGCGGCGGCTGCCAGGAGGGCGGCCAGCAGAGTGCGGGTCGGGGCGGTCATCTTCGGGCGTGTCACTGTCTTTCTCCTCTTCCGATCAGCCACGGCCGTTGCTCCGCCGGTTCTTGTTCTTGCGCTTCTTCTTCTTCTTCACGCACTTGCCCTTGCGCTTCACGAACCTCTTCTTGCACTTCTTCGCCTTGGTGCGGGTGGGGCCGGAGGAGGTGTCGGGCGCGGCGCTCCGGACGCCGGAGGACGGGGTCGGCCCCGCGGGCGGGGTCGGGAGCGCCGGCGCGGCCGCGGTCGTGAAGGTCGCGTCCGGCCCGAAGGTGGGACCGCCGAAGTTCGTCGCCACCACGCGGTAGTGGTAGGTGGTCCCCGGCTGTAGGCCGGCGATCGTCTCGCTGATCGCGTGGAAGGTGCCGTCCTCGCCGATCGGGTCGCTGGCAAGCGTGTGCTCTCCGTAGGCGCTGGTGGGGCCATATTCGACCTGGAAGAAGGTCTGGCCCAGGTTCGGGTTGACCATCGCGGCGACGGCGGCGGTGGTCGCGGTCACCTCACCCGTCTCCGTGTCCTCGATCGACGGCGGTTCCGGGGACTCCGTGTTGAAGGTCCGGTCCGGTCCGAAGGTCGTGCCTTCCGCGTTGGTTGCCACGATCCGGTAGTGGTAGAGGCCGTTCTCGCCGGTGTCCGGGTGCAGGTCGGAGATCGGTTCCGAGACCGACACGGGCCCCGTCGTCGAGTCGGGGGCGCTCTCGGTGGTGGTGAAGCTGTAGCTCGTGCTGGCGCCGTACTGGAAGTAGTAGGTCGTCGGAGTGCCGTCCCCGACCCAGGAACCCTTCAGGGTCGCCGTGGTTTGCGTCACCGCTTCCGGCGCATCGGTACTGAGCGACCTGACGTTGTGGGTGGTGAAGGTCCGGTCAGGCCCCTGGCTCGTGCCGTTGGCATTGGTGGCGGAGACCCGGTAGTGGTAGGTCGTCTCCTTGTCGAGACCGGTCAGCTCCGCGGTGATCGGGGTATCGCCCGAGTAGGGGGTGCCGGCGGCGTCCGGGGTGCACTGCTCGACCGACCCGTATTCGTCGTCGGGGCCGTATTCGACCTTGCAGTCGGTGACATCGCCGGCGCCGGCGGTGCCGACGGTCGCTTTCACGGTGGCGCCGGTGACTCCGACGTCGGGGCTCGAGTAGGTGACGTCGGGCCCGATCGTGGTGGTGAAGACCTTGATTTTCGCTTCGAAGGCGTCGGTCACGTAGACCGTTCCGGTGTCGCCGTCGATCGCCACGCCCGCCGAGAAGACCAGCGAGCCGAAGCTCTCGAGCAGTTCGCCGGCCTCGTTGCGCCGCACGATCCGCGTATCGCCTTCTTTGCCGTGGACGAAGTAGACGTCGTCGGTGGCCTGGTCGACGGCGAAGCCGGTGCTGCCCTCGTCGACGATCACGCTCGGCGGCCCGGGGAGGATGTTGAAGAAGTCACGCGGGGCGCGGGCCACCGGCGCGAGCTGGAACAGCCCTTCGACCTTGCCGCCGAAATCGGGGCCCGATTTGTAGTAGCTGAAGTACTGGTCGCCGTCGCTGGATGAGGCGATCCGGCAGGTCTCCTGGAAGGAGTTGTTGCTCTGGGGCATGCTGTACATCGTTCCCGTGACCGGCCAGGCCTGTGGGTCGGGGCTGACCCCCGTCGGCAGCCATTTGCCCGGCTTGAAGCGATGGACGTAGGCGCTGCCGATCGGATCCGGATTGGTCTGTTCGATGTCGACGCCGCTGTTGTGGCCGATGTAGAGGTGTTCCTGGGAGTCTGTCGCGACCCCGCAAAAACGAGCCTGCTCGGACGTGCCGATCTGGGTGTGGACGCCTTCGCCTTCCTTGCCGGACGGCAGGAAGTTGTAGACCTTGCGGACGCCGCCGAAGCCCATTTCGCTGCCGATGTAGATCACGCCCTGGTTGACCCCGCCGGAGTTGTCGACGGCGATCGTGCTGCACGCGGCGCCGCAGGGAGGGATGAAGTTGTTGGTGCCGAGCGCCGAGAAGTCCGACGGCGCCCCGGCGGAGGTGTATTTGGCGAGCCGGCCGCTGAAGAGGTCCAGTGCGTAAACCGAGTCGCTCTCCTCGTCGAAGGCGATCGCGGTCGGGTTGGAGAGGCCGGTGGACGCGAACTCGCCGTCGAGGGTGTGGATCTCGGCGGCCTTTGCCTGGCGCGCGCCGAAGAGCCCGAGGACGAGGAGGATCAGGACGGCCGCCAGCACGGCGCCGGCGACGCCGGCGCGATGAGTCGATTCCGAGAATCGTGACTCAGCGTCAATCACTCACATCTCCTTGTCCCCAGGAGCCCCTGCCCTCGCCGCTTCCCCGCGGCCCGGACCTGTGGGCTCGATTTCCCTGTATTTCCCTGTACTGCTCCCCGGCCCGTCCCTACCGGGCTGAAGCGACTTTAACGCGACATTTCCTAATGTCAAGGACCTAACGCTTCCCCCCCGCTACTTCTTCTTCGCCCGCTTCCCACAGGCGGTCTTGACCTTCACGTTCTGCGATCGGGTCTTCTTGTTCTGCCCGGTGAAGTCGATCTTGATCTTCGGCGGGATCCCGCAGAGGTTGCGGGTGTTGGCGAGGTAACCCGTCTTGCCGCCGAAGACGGTCAGGCGGAAGTGGCCGACGGGCGCGTCGGGGACGACCGGGACCGTTGTCTTCAGCTTGCCCTTCACGGTTCTCGTGTCGGCGCGTGGGAGCAGGCTCACCTGGCCGTCGAGGATGAAGGCGAGGCGAGGCAGCCCGCCCGAGCCAGAGACCGCGTAGACGGGGCCCGAGAGCGGATCGTCGAGCAGTGGCGTCGTCGTCGAAGCCTTGCCGATCTGGGTCCGGCCGGCGCAGTCTTTCTCGGCCAGCTCTTTCTCCGAGCAGATGTTGCCGAGGTGGCTCTGGTCGATCTGGAACGCCTTCGAGAGCGTCACCGAGATCGACCTGATGTTGGCGTCGCCGCGGCGAGTGCGGAGGTCGAACTTGAGCGCCGGGTTCTGCGAGCGCTTGGTCTTCTTCTTGTTCGCCAGCTTCACCTTCATCGTCGGCTTGAACGGGAGCCTGGTGCAGTTGACGGCCTGGAAGTAGGACGAGAAGTCGGTGATCGTGCCCTGGTCGCCGATCCCCTGCGAGTCGACCGTGAACGGCGAGCAGTTGGTCGGGTTGATCGTGAATTCCGGTTTGTCGATGTTGACCTGGATCGAGCGCATCCGGATCGGGATGCCGCCGATGATCGAGGGGACGGTGTCCGAGACGGCGCTCACCTGCGCGGTCTGCGGGTCGATGTGAAGGGCGACCCTGACGACGACGACGCCGTAGTCGTAGGGGCCGGCCAGCGCCGGCGTCACCGCGACGACCGAGAACGGCGCCCCCTTGAAGGGCCCGGCGAGGTACATCCTGCCGACCGCGTGGAACGGGTGGCTGCCGGGACCGGCCGACACGTTGGTCGTGCCGACGGCGGAGGAGGCGGGACAGCTGGGAGCGGCGCGCTCGGCGCTGCCGGAATTGCCCGCCGCGGCCGCGATGCTCGCCTCCGGGCAGTAGCTGATGCCGCGCAGGCTGCCGGTGAACCCGGGCGGCAGCCTGAAGTTCAGGTCGCCGAGGAACTGGTCGCCGTCGTCGCGGTTGAGCTTCAGCGTGAAGGCGCTGAAGTCGCCGGCCGACGGGCTCGAGGTTCCCGCCACGAGGCGCGGGTTGAAGGGTCGCACCTGGCCCGGGCAGGGCCGGCCGTTCGGACCGGACGAGATCGAGAACGCCGGAGCGGAGTTCTGCGGCGCCAGCGTTTCGTTCCAGGGGGTGAGCACGGATTCCGCTCGGTAGACCGTGCACTGCGTCGGCGTCGCCATCAGGCCACGGTCGGACGCGAAGAGGTGGAGGTCGAACTGCTCGAACGGGACCTGCGGGATTTTCTCCAGCGACATCGTCACCTGCCCGGTCACCGGGTCCGGTTCGACGTCGGCGGCCAGCTTGGCGTGGATCCCCTCGCCGTCGAAGATCATGAAGACCCGGTACTGGTTGCCCGGCTGCGGCTGGCCGATGTAGAGCGACCCCTGCAACGGGTCGTCGAGCGCCGGGGTGCTGACCTGGACCGTGCCGATCTTGGAGTTGTCCGGGCAGTTGCCGGGCTCCGTCGAGCCGAAGCCCGCCTCGACGTCGGAGCACGAGGTCTGGCCGTCGGCGGCGTCGGGGTTGACCGTCAACCCCTCGGGCAGCGTCAGCGCGGCCGAGCGCAGGGTCGAGGGCGACGGCGCTTCACCGGCCAGGAACTGGTCGGCGACGAGCTCGATGTCGAGCCCCGAGGGCGAGTCCGCTTCAGGCGTCGTCACCCCGAGGTTGAAGACCGGGTCGAACTTCTGGTTTTCGCAGTTGGTCGTCGCCGGGTAGGTCGAGGTCGCCTTCGAGGGGACCGGATCCTGGTAGGTGGTGACCTCGATCGAGACCGGGAGTTCCTCCTCGGTGCAGACGCTCGGGTTGATCGTGAACGGCCTGACGATGATGCCCGCCTGTGGGTAGGGCGCTTCCAGGCACGAGGTGTTGTTGAGCGCGGCGCAGCCCGGCGGTTCGGCGGGGCTGCCGGGGAAGAAGCGATCGACATCGTGGCTGGGGGCCGCCGGGAAACCCCAGATCGTTATCGCGGCCGAGTTGAGGGCCACGGTCTGGGAGATGCTGTTGATCGACAGCTGGAGGCCGTAGTCGGAGTCGCTGCGGACGTTGATCGGCATGATCACCGGCACGTTGAGGGTCGGCACGACGAAGGCGAGGCGAGCCGCTTCGTCGTCGCTCACCGTCTCGAGGTTGTAGATCGGCGCCGTGCCCAGGACGTAGCTGGAGTTGCCTTCGTAGTTGGCGACGATCGTGATCAGGCCCGCCTGGGAACCGGCCTGGCACCTGTTGACCACGAAGACCGCCGCCCGGCAGCGGAAGATCGCGCCCGGGTTGCCGAAGATCCCCTCCGGCATGTTCACGAGGACGTTCTGCGCGACCTCCGGATCGCCCGGTTTTTCGACTTTGAGACGGGCGGTGAGATCGGGGTGGCCGCCGGCGACCTGACTGGTCGAGCCGATTTCGAATTCCGTGATCTCCTGTTTCGCGGAGGCCGAGGCGGCGAGGGCACCCAGGGCGATCGCGGCCAGGACCAGGGCGGCGGCGGTCTTGAGCATCCTCATCGTCGTCCTCTCCTCCGTCGTCGTCCGCTCAGCCATTGCCACGGCTCGACTTCTTCTTGGACTTCTTCTTGGACTTCTTCTTCGACTTCTTCTTCTTCACGCACTTGCCCTTCTTGCGCACCTTGCCCTTCTTGCACTTGGGCTTCTTCGGCTTGCGATGGGCGCCGGGGTTGTTGGCCACGCGCGACCCGGTGTTCGTCTCGATGTCCGGATTGCCCGGGGCTTCGGTGCCGGCGCCGCGGCACTCATCGGCCGCTTTGCAGGGCTGGCGGGGAACGTCGAAGAGGAAGTCCCCGTTCTGCCTCGCGACGTAGACCTTCACGGCTTTCCCGTTTTCGTCCTTCGGCGAGAGGACGTCGCGGGTGAAGAAGAACGCGTTGACGCCGTCCGCGCTGACCGAGACCAGACCCGACGGTTCGCTGTTGATCCCGGCCGAGATCAGGCCGAGGACCGGTCGCTCGAGCGCTCCTTCTTCGAACGGGATCGGATTCCACTCGTAGACGTCACGCGCCTCGTTCGTGTCGCGCAGGTTGAAGGACTCCAGGGTCTCGAAGAAGACCCGCCCGTCGTCGGCGAGGCTGAGGCCGCTCGAGGTCAGCTCGACGTCGGAGTTGCCGACCGCGCCGGTCGGCGCGCACGACGCGCAGGCGAGCTCGCCCGCATCGGCGTCGAAGCGGTAGAGCTGCGAGAAGCCTTCGTTCTGGTAGCCGGTGAGCGGGACGACGCTGGCGAAGAGCGCGAACCTGCCGTCCGGGCTGACCTGGAAGTCCTCGAAGTCGTGGACGCCGTTCTGCTGCAAGCCGTGGAGGACCGCGGGGCTCTGAATCGGTTTGTAGGGCGCGATCCGTTCTTCGAACTCGACGACTTTGGTGCCGTTGAGGGCGTAGATGTGGCCGTTGCCGGAGTAGACGGCGACTCCCCGCGAGGAGGCGCCGAGCTCGGCCGAGGAGCCGATCTCGGCGATCTGGCTGCCGCTCGAGTCGTATTTGATGATTTTGTTGCCGATGTCGTTGTAGAACTCGCCGGTGGCCGGGTCGCCGTACATCGCCCGGCTCGTCCCCGCGACCTCGGTGCCGGCCACGGCCGGCGGCGCGGCGGCGAAATCAGCGTCGTCGAAGCGCTTGAGAGGACCCGTCGGGTAACCCGTCGCATAGACGTGGCCGGCCGAGTCGGTGCCGACGCGGCACGGGCTCAGGCCGGTCGTGTTGATGCTGGTTTCGGTGTAGTTGGCGTTCGATACCGGGGTCGCGCCGCTGATCGGCGTGTATTTGCGGACGCCGCCGTAGCTGTAATCGCCGACGTAGACGTTCCCGTCTTTGTCGACGGCCACCCCGCACGGGAAGGACAATCCGCTGATCAGGCCGATTTTGTTTCCGTCCTGGTCCCAGATCCCGATCCCGGCGTTGGTCGTCGCGTAGATCGAGTTGTCGAGCAGGCCGCCGGAGCTGTCGACCGCGATCTGCTTTTCCTCGCTGCCGTACGGTTCCGTCCCTTTGACCACGTTGGTGCCGGTGAAGCTGAAGTTCTTCGGCGCCCCGCCGGACGTGTAGCGGGAGAAGCGCCCTCCTTCGGCGGTTTCGTAGATGTAGATGTCGCCGTTGTTCTGGTTGATCGCCATCTGCTCGGCGTTGGAGCTGATGCCGGCGATCAGGTTCATGTTCACGGCGGGGAATTCGGCCGGTTTGGGTGGTGGCCGGAACTCACTGGAGTCGATCAGGGCGACGAAGTCCGGTGAGGAGTCGCCCGGCCGCACCACGTAGAGGTTCGGCTCGTTCGCTTTGCCGTTGCCGAGACCGTCGAGGGTCTCGGGGCTGACGAAGTAGGCGCTGCCCTCGGCCGCGGCGACGCCGGCGCCGCCGGCGATCGGCACGACGCTACAGTCGCCGGAGCCCGAGGCGACGTTCCAGTCCGTGACCGGGGCGCAGGAATCCCCGTTGCCGGTCCCTTCGCCCCCGCTCGAGATCCATTCGACGTCGGCCGGGCCGGTCGTACCCACCTGCGCCCGGAAGAAGTCGACGCTGCCGTCGGTGTCGCCGTCGAGTTCGTCGGCGCTGGTGAAGTAGACGAGCGAGCCGTCGTCGGTCATTCCGGCGAAGGCGGCTCCCGACGCGGAGTCGAGCACCTCGATCGAGTCCTCCTCGCCGGCGAGGTGCATGTAGAGGTCGAAGAGGTCGTTGCCGGCGCCGTCGACACCGACCTTGCGGCCGATCAGCACCCGGCTGCCGTCCGAGGACTGGTCGAGCTCGGCCACCTCGCCGGTCATCGTGCTGCCGTCCGGCAGGGTCGAGACGACCTCGGTCGCGCCGCTGAAGACGTTGCGCTGGTAGATCGTCAGGGAGCCGTCGAGGCCGGCGTCCTCGAGCTTCTTCTCGGAGCCGAAGACGAGGAAGCGGCCGTCGTCCGACATCGCCTCGCGGACCTCGCCCGCGGGATCGAGGTCGGGCGGATTCGTCGACCCGCCCATGCCTTTGACCAGGCTCCCGTCCGGCCTGCGCAGCGGGACGTTGATCGAGCCGTCCTCGTAACAGGGATCGCAGATGTCGGGCCCCCCGAACGCGAAGGTGCTGAGGTCCGAGCCGGCGCCGAAGATCGGCGAGCCGTAGGCGCCCGGGTCGGCCATGCCGTCGGAGGGAAGGCCGACGTAGCGCGTCGTCCATTCCTGCGCGGCGGCGTTGCGGGTCGCCACGTAGGGGTCGAGGCCGAGGTTGGTCGGTTTGCCGGCGACGTTCGGGATCACCCCGAAGTGGACCGAGTAGAGGAGGCTGTCCTGTGCCTGCGGGTAGGCCGCGAGCGGGTCCTGCCCGGGCACGATCGTCGACTCGACGTCGTAGCCGCCGGCGTTGCGGGCCGAGACCAGCTCGTAGGAGCGGCAATCGGGCAGCAGGGATGCTTCCGCCTGCTGCCGGGCCGAGGCATTGGGGCAGGGGTCGCTGCCCGGGTCCTTGACGTAGGTCGTGAACTCCTGGGTCGGGGTGTAGACCGTGCCCGCTTCGTTGGTGATCGCGGCGCGGTATTCGTAGGTCCTGCCTTCCTCGAGGCCGGTGATTTCAGTGGAGGCGGGGTAGATCCCGGGCAGGTATTTGTTTTCGCCCGAGAACAGGCCCGCTTCGGTGCGGAACCCCTCGGTCCGCGTCTCCGCGGAGGAGCCTTCGAAGCCCTGGCCCTCGAGGCCCCATTCGAAGTGAACGCTGCCGTTGCCGCCATTCGGATCGAACTCCGTGCGGAAACGGACGCCGTCGGTATTGACGCGGTCGACTTTCAGGCTGCCGGCGATTTTCGGTTCTCCCTGCGGGAGGAAGTCCTCGGTGTTGCTGAACGCGACCTGGTCGTTCGAGTTTTTCGAGCGCAGCTTGTAGTAGTAGCGTTTGCCTTTCTGCGTCGGGATCTGCGCCGTGACTTCGACCGGGCCCGTTCCGCTGAATTTCTGGCCCTCGGAGCAGGGGATCGTTTCTTCGAACTGCTGGGTGAAGCCGTATTCGAAGACGCATTCGGTCGTTTCCTGACCGTCGGGGTCGAGCGTCCCGCGCATCTCCATGTTCTCGCCGACCGGGTCGATGTAACCCTCTTCGATCGCGGTCACCCCGGGGATCACGTGCGGGTTCGTGCGGACGAACTTCTCGACCCGGAACGAGGCGCCCGGGTATTCGCGCCGGTTCGCGACCCAGACGTCGTGGGTGACCGGATCGACCGTGATTCCGAAGGTGCCGTTGGCGAGGCCGAGGTAGCCGCCGCTCGGTTTCCCGAACCCGGAGCCGAGGATTCGGCCGGTCGAGTCGTAGAGCTCGAAGTAGCCGTCGCCGCCCGAGAATTCGTCGCTGGTCCTGACCACCGCGACGTCGTCGTTGGAGCGGTCGATGGCGACGCCGGAGGCCGTCCTCGCACGCGTCACCTCGTACTGTTCGACCCCCTGCTGGTTCATCTTCACGATCTGGTCGATGCCGCTGGCGGAGAAATACGATTTCGTCCCGTAGACGAACCCCTCGCCGTCGATCACCGGTCGGCAGACCTTGCCGCGTTCGTCCCAGTCGATCTGTTTGCCAGGCTCGTAGCCCGGGGTGCCGGCGTCGTATTCGGTGATGAATTTCCCGTCCGGCGTGCGGTGGACGAGCCCGTTGCGGCCCATCACGATGACGTCGTCTTCAGTGGGCACGACGCCGCAGTTGCTTTCTTCCTGGCCGCGGAACTCGACGTGTTCGACCCCGTTGGGCAGGAACGCGAAGTAGGCGCTGCCGAACACGTAGAAGCGTCCGTCGGTCGCGCCCCCGTACTGGTCGACCGAGACGGTCGGGCTGGGGATGTTGGTCGCGAAGCCGGCGGGCGAGACGTAGGGGATGCCGCTGGCGCTGAAGTTGGCCGGCGTGCCGTTGAGCTCGAAGCGGCTGATCCAACCGGGTTCGCCGCTGTTGGCCACGTAGAGGTCGCTCGAGTCGCGGTCGTAGTCGAGGCCGCCGAGCCCGTTGGTGAACGGTTTGCCCGCCGTGGTCCCGTCGATGTAGGTGCCCGAGTACTCGTAGTCGTAGACCGTCGTCGCCGAAGCCGAGGCCGCGAGGGCGAGGCAGAGCGCAAGCGTCGCCCCGATGCAGATCAGAAGCTTCCTGGCGCTCAACCGTCCCCCCTTGTTCTCCCTGTTGGCGTGCATGCTCTTCGCGTCTGTGCTCTTCGTCGCCATCGCCTACCGCACCGCCTTCCTCTTGTGGCGTGCCTTACCGCCGCAGGCGACCTGGAGCTTCGTCTTGCTCTTGACGACGGCGCCGTTCTGGCCGGTCATCCTGGTGTTGGCCCGTTTCGGCTTCTTGCCGCAGAGCGATTTGCTGTTCACGAGCAGCCCCTTCGGACCGCCGGCGAGCTTGAGCACGAAGGAGCTGACGGGAGCGTCGGGCACCGACGCGAACGTCGTCCGGAGGGCGCCGCCCTTGACCGTGTCGATCTTGCCGGCGAGCTCGATGTCGAACTGACCCTCGAGGTCCATGACGACGTCCGGAAGGCGGTGGGCGGGGTTCGCCCGCAGGTAGACGTTGCCCTTCAGCGGTGAGTCGAGCAGCGGGGTGGTCGCCTCGGCGGTGCCGATCTGCGAACCGGCGGGGCAGGCGTCCTTGGCGAAGTCGGGACGGGTGCAGATCGTGTTCAGGTGGGCGTTGTCGAGCTGCTCGCCGCGCGGCAGCGCCACCTGCACCCGCTTCGTGTTCGCTTCGCCCGGCTGGGCCCTGAAGGTCGCCCGGATCGCGGGATGGCCGAGCCTCCGGACCCCACCCGTCAGCTTCAGGCCGAGCTTCGGTCCGTAGGGAAGGTCGGAGCAGTTTGCGACCTGGAAATGGCTCGAGGACCGCGAGGAGCCGCCTTCGTCGCCGCTGACGGTCGAGGTCACGTCGAACTGGTCGCAGTTGGTCGGGTTGAGCGCGAACTTCTCGCGATTGAGGTCGATGAGGATCTGCCGCGCGCGCAGCGGAATCCCGTCGAGGATCTGGGGCAGCTGGTCGGAGACCGTCGTCACCTGGGCGGTCACCGGGTCGACGTCGATCGCGGCGCGGACGGCGATGTTGCCGAGGTCATAGGGCCCGGAGACGGCCGGGATGACCGTGACGAGGCTCAGCGGCGCTCCCTTGTAGGGACCGGCGAGATAGACCTTGCCGCCGACGTAGACGGGGTGCGAGCCGGCGCCGGCGCCGGCGTTCGCGACCCCGATCTGGCTGGCGGCGGGACAGGCGGAGCCGGCCTGCTCGGCGACCCCGGAGTGGGCCGGATCGGCGAGCTGGGCGATCGCCGACTCGGGGCAGTACGGAACCCCCTTGAGGGTGGCCGCGAAGCCGGGCGGCGTCGAGACGGTCAGGCCCGTCATGTGCTGTTCACCGTCGCCGCGTTTCAGCATGAAGCTGATCGGCGAGTGGGAGCCGGCGGTGTTCTCGGCGACGCCGGCTTCCAAGCGCGGGCTGAACGGGCGGGCGCCGATCGGGCAGGGCGTTCCGTTGGGGCCCGAATTGATCGTGATCGTGCTTTCGCTGTGGCGCGGCAGCAGGGAGGTGTTCCAGGGCACGAATTCGGTTTTCACGGTGTACGTGCCGCAGTGGCTGGGGGTCGCGAAGAGGCCCCGCTCGGAACCGAAGATGTGCAGGTTGAATTCCTGGAGCGGCGACTGCGGCAGGTCGGCGAACTCGACCGTCACCTGTCCCGTCCGGGGGTCGGTGTTGGTCCTGCCGAGCAGCTTGACGTTGGTGGCGAAGCCGGAGGCGGTTAGAAGCACGCGGTACGGTTCGCCCGGTTTCGGCTCGGCCAGGTACAGGGCGCCCGGAATCGCGGCGGGCAGCGCCGCGATGTCGAGCATCAGGGTGCCGATCTTGGAAAAGTCGGGGCAGTTGGCGGGCCCCAGCGTGCCGATGCCGCTGAGCGCGTCCGGGCAGGCGACCTTGCCGTCGGCGGCCCCGGGGTTGATCGTGAATCCTTCCGGCAGGACGATCCGCGATTCGTGCAGCTCCGAGGGCGCCGGGGTCACCGGGCTCTGCGTCTGCGGGACTTTCAGGATCGTGTCGAGCCCGGTCGCCGTGTCGGTGCTCTCGGTCGTCGGCTTCGCGGTGATGCTCGGCGTGAAGCTGGCCTGGTTGCAACCGGTCGTCGACGGCCAGGGGATCGTTTCCGAGGCCCGGACCCCGCCGTAGTATTCGACCTCGGCTTCCATCGTCAGCGGCACGTTGCAGGTGGTCGGGTTCTGGAGGAAGGGCGCCGGCGGCGAGGTCGATTTGGCGTAGGTCGGGCTGCCGAACGGAGACCCGGGCGGACAGCCGACGAGGCCGGGCTGTTCGAGGCAGCCCCCGAGGCCGACCAGCGGCGTCGCGAACCGCAATGGGGTGTGGCTCTCTTCCGCCGGGGTTCCCCACAGTTCGACCTGGAAGTGTTTGAAGGGCAGCCGGATCTGGGGCGAGCTGACCGCGTCGAGGCCGTAGTCGCTGTCGGTCCTGCCGGTCAGCTCGAGCAGGATCGGGATCCCGAAGAGCGGAGCCGTGAAGCCCAGCAGGCCCGCCTGCTGGGGGTTGGTCTGGAGGTTGTAGATCGGGACGTAGAGGCCTTCTTCGGCCAGGCCCTGGATGATGAAGCGGCCGACCTGGGAGTCCGAGGGACAGCGGCCGATGTGGAACTCGGTCGAGGTGCATTTCGGCGTCACGTGCGGGTTGCCGATGAAGCCCTCCGGCCAGTGGATGAACTGGCGCCGCCCGATCAGGCATTCGGCTTCGCATTCGGTTTCGTTGTCGACGCGGAATTCGAAGTCGATGAAGACGTCGGGGTGGCCGCCGGACTGCGCCGTCGACGGTTTTGCCGAGAAGAAGGTGAAGCCGGGCTCGACGTGTTCGTAGGCGGCCTGCGCGACCCCGCCCGAGACCGCCGCCAGCGCAAGCGCCGCGGCCAACGCCACGAGGACCCGGTTGCGCAGCGCTCGAATCGGCTTCGTCATCGTCTTCTCCTCGTCCCCTGGTCGACGGTCAGCCATTGCTCTTCCCGGCCTTGCGCTTGGCTCCCTTGCGGGCCTTCTTGTGCTTCTTTCGCTTCTTCTTCTTGGCCTTCTTCTTGGCTTTCTTCTTGGCCTTCTTCTTCTTCGCCTTTTCCTGGACGAGGTTGCCGCCGTCGCCGAGGTTGGTGCTGCTGTTGACGGTCGGCGCCGTCGGAGGCGAGCTGTCGGGCCCATGGCACTCGTCGGCGGCCGCGCAGGGCGCCAGTTCGGGGTCGACGGGGAAGCCGCCGTTGGCCCGCGCGTCGTAGAACTTGACGAATTCGCCGTTGTGGTCTTCGGGGACGAGGGTCTCGAAGGTCGAGAAGTAGACGTCCGTCCCGTCGCGGCTCACCGCCTCGAGGCCGATGTACTGGGGCCTGAGGAAGAGGCTGATCGCTTCCGAGCCGCCGGTGTAGTCGGTGGCCCCTAGTCCGGATGAGATCAGCTGCGGCCGCCCGTCGACGTACTCGTAGGTGTCGGTGATGAGGGCGTTCTGGTCGCGCGGCACGAGCGGGTCGGGGGTCGAGAAGAAGGTGCGTCCGTCTTCGGTCATGAAGCGTCCGCCCTGGCTGACCGTGGCGCTCGCGGTCGGCGGCAGGCCGGAGGGCTTGCAGGACGCGCAGTGGATCTCGCCGCTGCCGGCGTCGTAGGTGTAGACCTGGGCCGTGTTCTGGTTGTCGTAGGAGGTGAGTCGCGCTTTCGTCAGCATCGCGGCGTGGTCGCCGTCCGCCGAGATCTGCATGCGCTGGACTTCGGTCCCGCCCAGGAACGTCGTCACCAGCTGCACCTCGCCGTCGCGGTAGACGTAGAGGTTGCGCTGGTTGAGGATCGCCGGGTCGTCGGGGTCGAGGTTCTCGGGCGAGTAGAAGTAGACGTCGCCGGACTCTTCGGCGATCAGGTCGTCGAGCCCCCGCATGCTCACGACTTTCCCGCTCGGGAAGTCGTTTTCGGTCGTCAGCTGTTTGATCCCGCAACCCGAGACGCCCCAGCCGGCGCTGCATTCGTCGCTGTTGCCGGCTTTGTATTTGCCGGGGCTGGCCAGTTCACCGCTCTGGGAATTCTGCGAGACCACCGTGTAGGCGCCCTCGCTGCTGCCGTCCTCTTCCCACATGTAGAGATCGGTGCTGGTGTCTTTGTCGGCCGGGATCAGCGCTTCGCCGGTGACGAAGAGGACCCGGCTGCCGTCTCGGGTCATGCCGACGAACTCGACGTCGGCGTCTTTGGTGATGTCGTAGGTGACGAGGTTGTCGACGCGCATGAAGAGATGGACCAAGGAGGAGTTTTTGTTGGCCGGCGTCTGCATCAGGATGTGCGAGCCGTCCGGCGACATCCCGGGGAAGTCGAAGCCTTTGTCGGCCGGCGTTTTGCCGGCGGCGGGATCGACGAGAATGTCGTCTCCGTTCTGGTACCGGGAGATGATCTCCACCGTCCGGGCCCTGATGTCGTTGTCGTAGGCGGAGCCGACGCCTTCGGTGAGGCCCCCGGGGGCGAAGACGGCGCCCGGCGAGTTTTCACTCTGGCTGAAGCCTTTGAATTCGCTCGAGGCGAAGGCGAAGTGGCTGAAGTTGTCGGAGACCCGTTGCCCGCCCTTGAACTTCTTGCCGCCGGGGATCACCTCGACGTTGGTCGGCAGGCGGCCGAGGTATTTGCCCTGCGAGTTGAAGAGGTACGGCGCGGCTTCCTGTTCGTAGCCGAAGAACTGCGTTTCGGAATGGTCGGTGCAGAGGTCGAGGGCGTCCGAGCACTCCTTGCGTGCCGTTTCGAAGGCTTCGTTCCCCTGCAAACCCGGAACCCTGGTGATCCAACCCTGGTTGGTCCGCGTCGCCATGTACATGTCGATCGTGCCGACCGGGGAATTCGATCCTTCGACCGTCGAGATCGCGCTGTAGTAGGCGAAGCGGGAGGGTGAGCTCGCGAAGCCGCGATTGACGGGCGCGTTCACCCGTTCCGCGTACTGGGTGTTTTCTTCGCGTTCGGTCGCGAAGTGGCTCGGCATCAGCACCGCGGCGCCGGCGGCGCCCGGGGACACGAGCTCGTAGGCCCGGCAATCCGGCAGATACGCGGAGGTGGTCTGCTGGCGGACGTGGTTGTTGGGGCAGGTCGGCGGCGTGAAGTCGAAAGTCGTGTCGGGGCTCTCCGTCGTCCCCCATTTGTTGATCGCGACGACGCGGAAGTGGTAGGTGACGCCGGGCAGCAGGCCCTCGACTTTCTGGTTGACGTCGACCGGGTCGCTGCCGGCGCCGATCCCCGTGAACGACACCGGCGCCGTCTCGCCGTAGGAGGAGGTGGTGCCGTATTCGAAGACGTATTCGGTGTCGAAGCCGCCCGGGTTTATGGCGGCGCTCAGCACCGCCGAGTCGGCGGTGATTTCACTCGCCCGCACGCCCGAGACGTCGGGAGTCGACGCCACGCGGAACGTCTGGTCGTCTCCGATCGTTTCGCCTTTGGCGTTTTTCGCGATCACGCGGTAGTGGAAGACCTGGCCGCTCGGGAGGTTGTCGAGGGTGATTCCGACGGTGGCGATCCCGATCTCATCGCCGCCCGGCTGGAAGGAGGTTTCGAGCCCGTAGGCGGAGGTGACGCCGTATTCGAACTTGAATTCCGTCGGTTCCCCGTCGGCGTCGAACGAGGCGTTCAGTTTGGCGCCGTCGGTATCGATGTCGCTGGCCGGAAGCGTTTTCAGGTTCAGCACATAGGCGGGCGTCACCGTGCGGTCGATGCTGTATTCGTTTTTGCCTTTTTCGTTTTCCGCCATGACCCGGTAGTGGTAGGTCGTGCCGGTCGTCAGGCCGGTGAGCTCGGCGCTGACCTCGGTGTCGTCGCCGAAGTAGGAGCCGGGAGGGGCGGCGGCCGGGTTCGGCTCGCAGTCTTTGGAGGACCCGTAGGAGGTCGACGTCCCGTATTCGAATTTGCAGGCTTTGATCGGGGTTCCGCCGGCGAGCTGGACTTCGCCGCGAACCGTCGCCTCCTCGTGACCCACCTCGTCGATGTCGACCGCGAACGTGTGCGGCTCGGGCAGGATCTCCCCCGCTCCGAAGCGGGCGATTTCGGTCCCGTTGGTCGTCGCGTAGATGTGGTGGTCTTTGGTGACGGCGAGCGTCGAGCCCATCGAATCGCCGGAGAGGTCCCCGGTTCCGATCGGCGGCGAGTTCGGGTGCGAGAGCTCGCCCGGTTTGCCGGCGCTGTAGGTCTGGATGTAGGTGCCGCGATGGACGTAGAGGTCGTTGTCGCTGAGGTCGACGTCCATGTCGCCGACGGTGTCGCCCGAGACCACCGGGTTCGGGGCGAACGGCGAGGTTTTGGCGAAGAAGCGTTCGTAGGCTTCGGCCGGCGTTCCGAGGCGCGGCTTCAATTCATCCGTGAACTGGTCGACCTCGTACTTGCGGATCTCGTTGTTGAATTTGACCCAGACCGCACCCGTGGTATCGACGCGGATCACTTCGTTGATGCCGAAGAGGACCGAGCTCGAGCCCGTGTACATCCGTTTGAGCTCCTGGAAGGCGGAGTTGTATTTCGAGACCCGTTGCCCCGGGCTGCCGGAGGTCACGTAGATGAACCCGTTCTGGTCGACGTCGATCCCGGCCAGGTAGTTGCCGATCGTCGATTCGACCGGCTGCTCGATCTGCCCCTGCTGGATCCCGGACTGGAGAAAGATGTCGACGTCGGGACTGGAGGCGACGAAGAGCTTGCCGTGGTTGACCCCCGGCGAGTTGTCGACCGCGATGTCCGGGATGTTGAGGAGCGTCCCGTCTTCCGAGCTCGGGTCGCCGGTCAGCGTGTTCCCGGAGATGTAGGGCGCCACCCCGGAGAACGGGAGCGGGTTCCCGTTGAGATCGAACCTCTTGATCTGATCTCGTTCGTTCGGGTAGGTGCCGACGCTGCATGCCACGAAGACCTGGCCCTCCGGTTCGAGGACGGCGATGTCGAGGATGCGGAAGCATTCGCCGCCGACCGGAAATTTCGTTTCGTAGGGGTGCGTGTAGGCGGCCGCGGCGGGGATCGCCGTCAGGGCGAGGCCGGCGAGGGCGGCGATGGTCACCAGCACCGCGCAGAGGCCACGGCGCCGGGGCCGCTTGGTGCTCGAGTTCGTCATGGAGCTGTTCACCCGGTTTCTCCTATCCCGATCAGCCATTGCGGTTCCCCTTGGCCTTGCGCTTCCGCTTCTTGTGCTTCTTCTTCTTCTTCTTGACCTTCTTGCACTTGGCCTTGCCCTTGACCTTGACCTTCTTGAAGCCCTTCTTGCACCTGAGCGGCGGCTTCCTGGGTCCCGATTTCACCGGCGCCCCCTGCGTCGTGAAGACGACGCCGGAGCCGGTCGTGGTGCCGATCCCGTTGCCGGCGACCGCGCGGACCTGGTAAGTGGTGCCGGGCTGAAGGCCGCTGATGTCGGCCGAGACCTGGTGGCCGATGAGGTCCGAGCCGATCGGGACCGGACCCGTCGCCGACCCGTAGGCGCCGTTCGTTCCGTACTCGAAGCGCACCGTCGTCGGGCTCCCGTTGGCGGTGACGAGGCTGCTGAGATGCGCGCTCGTCTGGGTCACCGCGGAAACGGTCGCCGATTCGATCGTCGGCGCGTTCGGGGTGACGAAGGTCATGTCGGGGCCGTTGGTGACGCCGGTCAGGTTGATCGCGACGATCCGGTAGTGGTAGAGCGTCCCCGGTTCCAGGCCCGAGACCTGGGTGGAGACCGGGTGGAATTCGTCGTCGAGGCTCCCGAGCACGTCCGATTGCGAGGTCGCCGAGCCGTATTCGGTCGTCGGGCCCCACTCGAAGAGGTAGGTCGTCGCCCACCGATTCGGGTTGACCTCGCCGGAGAGCGTCGCCGTGGTGGGCGTCACCGCGCTGGAGCTCGTCCCCGCGATCAGAGGCAGCGGAGCGGCGAGCGTGGTCACGGTCATGTCGGGCCCGTAGGTCTTGCCGAGGCTGTTTTCGGTGACCAGGCGGTAGTGGTAGGTCGTATAGCCCTGGAAGCGGTCGATCACCGTCGGCGCCGGGGTCGTCCCGTCGGGGGCGGTGAGCTGGGTGACGTCGCTCTCCAGCCCGTATGCCTTGGTCGGGCCGTACTCGTACCAGTAGCTGACGTCGCTCCCGTCGCCGACGAACTCGCCGTTCAGGGTCAGCCCCTCCTGTCCGATGTCGCTCGCGGCGCTGGTGTTGACGCCCGCCACCGCGGGCGGGGTCGTGAAGGTTCCGTCCTCGGCGACGCTGGTCCCGGTCTCGTTGGTGGCGACGACGCGGTAGTGGTAGAGCGTCTCCAGCTCGAGCTCGTCGACCGGGGTCGACACCGTTTCGGGTCCGACCGGTTCGCCGGCCGGCTCCGGGGTCGTCTCCGACCCGTACCCGATCGTCGTCCCGTACTGGAATTTGTAGGTGGTGCTCTCGCCGTTGCCCTCGAAGGAGGCGTTGAGGGTTGCGCTCCGCGGCGCCACGTCGCTCGCGTCCTCGGTGGTGAGGCCGACGACCGCGTGCGGGGTGAATTTCCTCACGGTGCCGTTCGAGGTCCCGTTCGCGTTCGTCGTCACCAGCCGGAAGCGATACGCGGTCTCCATCGTCAGGCCGGAGATCGAGGCCTCGACCTCATCGGCGCTCGCCAGCGGCGCCGGGGGGTCGCACGGGGCCGAGGAGGTTTCTTCGAATTCTTTTTCGGTGAATTTCTGGAGCGTCGTGTACTGGAACTCACAGCCGGTGATGTTCCCCGCCCCCGCCGGGTCGACTTCGCCGAGGAGGTCGCCGGTGGTCTGGCCGGTCGCGTCGAACGATCCGGTCAGCGAGTCGGGGACGGTGACCGGATTGAAGATGTGGACGTCCTCGGTGGTCGATTCGCTGCGGTCGGCGGCGTAGAGGACGCCGGTGCTCTCGTTGACGGCGACGCCGCTCGGTTCTTCGAGTTCGTCGATCGCGAAGGTCTCGATCAAGGAGCCGTCGGGGTCGATCTTGCGGATCCGCCGGGTCCCCGAGTTGCGGGTGACGTAGACGTTGTCGTCGCCGTCGAGCGCGAAGCCCCCCGCGGGACCGGTGTCGACGACGGTGCTGGTCCGCATCAGCGAGGCCGGGACGCGATCGCCGACAGGATCGGGCTCGCCGAAATCGTCGATGCCCCAGTAGCGGAGCTGACCGGTCGCATACCATTCGCTGCCGCTCATCACGTAGATCCGCCCGGTCGAGCTGACCGCGGTTTTGCACGGAAACGCGAAGTCGGATCCGATCGTGCCGGACAACGTCGTTTTCTGGGTCGGGTTCGACTCCCAGGACCCCGGCACGTCGACCAGGTCGGAGTAGGCGAAGTCGGTCTGCCCTTCTCCGTGGCTGATGACCAGGTCGCCGCTTTCGGTGACGCCGACACCGCAAGCCCTGACACCCCAGACGAACTGGGAGAGCGTCTTGATCTTGCGCACGAAGGTACCGCTCGGCAGGTAGACCTCGATCCCACCGTCGCCGCAGCAGCCGCCTTCGGGCGGAACGCTTTCGGAGCTCGACACGTAGATCACGCCCTGGTTCGGCCCGCCGGTGTTGTCGACGGTGACCTGCATGCAGCTGTTTTCGCAATCGGCGACGAGCGAGTTTCCGCCGACGGCCGAGAAGTCGGAGGGGGCCCCCGCCGCCGTGAACTTCTTCAGTTCACCCCGGTTGTGGAGGACGTAGACGCTGCCGTCCGTTTCGTCGACCGCGACGTTGATCGGGCTGCTGAACGAGCTCGGCGGACTGCTTTCGAAGGTCGGCCCGGCGACGTGGTTGGTCGCCGCCCGGGCCGGGGCGGCGAAGATCGCGAGGGCGAGGAGCAGGACGGAGGCGAGGCCGACGGCGATCCGGCCGGGAGCCCCGAGCGCGGACGCACCACTCCCGACGGAGCCGATGCCGAAGAGACGGTCCGTGAGCCGACCACCGGTGCCGGCCTGGCGCGAGCCAGCGCGATGAGCCGATTCCGAGAACCGTGACTCAGCCTCGATCACTCACGTCTCCTTGTCCCAGGAGCCCCTGCCCTGCCGCTTCCCCGCGGCCCCGACTTGAGGCTCGTTTTCCCTGTGCTTCCCAGGCCCGTCCCTAGCGGGCTGATCGCGGACTTTAACGGGACATTTCCCGATGTCAAGAACGAATTTTCGTCCGGTCGCGAGTCCCGGGGGAGGTCGGCCGAGGCTAATCCCCGAGCGCGGAACGGAGCTCGGCGACCTCGGCGCGCAGCTCCTCGAGCCGGCGCTCGAGGCGGTCGAGGCGCTCCTCGTCCGCCGCGACCTCCCGATCCGCGACGTCCGCCTCGGCGGCCCGTGGCGCGGGCTCCGGCTCCTCCGGCTCCTCGAGCTCGCCACCGGCGCCGGCCTCCACTCCCCTGCCGCCGAGCACCTGCTCGTAGCGGTCCTCCTTCTGCCCCGGGCGGCGGGGGTGGCGCTCGACGTGACCGGCTTCGACCATCGCGCTCAGCGCCGCCTGGACGCTGGGGAGGTCGGGAAACTCGTGCATCCGCGCGGCGCGCTGCTTCAACTCGCCGGGGGTCTGCGGGCCGCGCAGCAGCAGCACCGCGAGCAGCGCCAGCTCGGCCCCGTCGTCGTCGAGCTCGAGGGCGTCGTTCATCAGATGGCGGTACTTGCGGGCCCGGCTTCCGGATCCGCTCGCCAGACGCGTCCAACCCCGAAGGGCGAGCCGCCGCAGAGCCTCGACCACCGTCTCCTCGTCGTAGTCGACGACGGGGTCGCGATTCGTCGACTGATTGCAAGCCAGCCGCAGCGCGTTGAGCGAGAGGGGGTAGACGTCCGGGGTCGTTCGCTGCTTCTCGATCAGGCAGCCGACGACGCGAGCCTCGACCTCATCCACGGTCGGGGCGCTCCGGGTAGAGCTCGTCGATCGTCACCAGCGCCCGGTACGGGGCCTCGGCCGCCGCCTCGATCCGCTCTCCTCCCCCGGCGAGCCGATCGACGACGGCGAGCACCGCGGCAACCTCGAGCCCCTGCTCGCGGACCAGCTCGATCGCGGCGGCGGTCGAGCCGCCGGTGGTGACGGTGTCCTCGACGACGAGGCACCGCGCTCCCGCCTCGACCGGGCCCTCGACCCAACGCTGGAGGCCGTGCTCCTTGCGTTCCTTGCGGACGAAGAACCCGACCAGACCCTCGCCGTCGGGCACCGCGATCGCCGCGCACGCCAGCGGGATCGCCGCCATCACCGGACCTCCGACCGCGGTGGCGCCCGCTTCGACGGCGGCCCGGGCGATCAGCTCTCCGGCGGCGAGGAATCCGGGCGGGCGCAGCAGCGCCCGGCGAGCGTCGACGTAGTACTGCGCGGTGGCGCCGCTCGAGAGCGTGACCTCGCCGAAGATCAGCGAGTGCTCGCGGAGCTCCGCGAGCAGGGTTCTCTTGGCCGCCTCCGGGTCGCTCACCGTCGCAGATCCTAGGCGAGCGATTCGCGGAAGCCCTGCCGCCAACTCGGATGGCGCGGCTGCCAGCCGAGCTCGCGCTTCGCCTTCGCGTTGGAGGCCCCGCGCAGCTCTTCGGCCTGGGCGGCGACGGCCTTGCCCGCCGCCAGCGACGCCAACCAGACCGGGACCCGTCGCGGGGGCTTCGCGCCCAGCGCTTCCGCGTAGACCGGCAACCACTCGCGCAGCGGCGAGGGCTCGTCGTCGCAGACGTTGTAGATTCCCTCGGCGCCGCTGTCGAGGGCCGCGAGAGTCGCCCCCGCGGCGTCCTCGACCGAGACGAACGAGAAGACCCCGTTCCCTTCGCCGACGATCGGGAAGCGGCGCTTGCGGGCTTCGCGGCCGAGATGCCCGTCGCGGGCGTAGTAGGTCCCGGGACCGTAGAACTGCCCGTAGCGGAGGACGAGCGCCTCGATCCCGTCCGCCTCGAGGGCGGCCTGCTCGTGGCCCGTCATCACCGCGACGGCCTTGCGAAAGTGGCCGGGCGCGTCGGTGAACGGACGCGCCTCCTCGTCCTTGACGCGGTCTCCTTCGGGCGCGTAGAGGAAGCAGATGCTCTGGGTGACGAAGCGCCGCGCGCCGGCCGCCCGGGCGGCGGCGAGCAGGTTGCCGCCACCCTCGCTGCGCACCCTGTCGGTCTCCTCGTAGAAGGAGGCCTTGCGGGGCTCGTAGCGCTCGGGAAGCGCGGTCAGCTGGTTGACGACGACCTCCGGCTCGGCGGCGCCGACCGCCCGCTCCAGCGCCGGCGCGTCGTAGACGTCGACGACGACCGGGGTCCCGCCCGCGGCGGTGATCGCCGCCGCCCGCTCCTGCGAGCGGGTCGTGCCGCTGACCTCGTGGCCCGCCTCGGCCAGCTGCCGGACCAGCGGCAGGCCGATCACCCCGCTCGCTCCCGCCACGAAGACCCTCATCTCGCGCCTCCCTCCGGATGCGTGCCGTGGGCCCCATCGCCCGGGAGCCGTTCGGCGACCCGCGCCAGCCAGGCGCTGGCCAGCGCCCCGAAGGCGATCAGGAGGGTGTCGCTCCAGCCCCTCGCCTCGCTGCGGGCCTCGCCGGTGTCGAAGGCGTGGTTGACCGCGTGAAAGCCGTACCAGAGGGCGCCGAGCCAGAGCAGCGGCGCCCGCCACGCCGGCCGCACCACGGCGATCCCGACGGCGACGCCGAAGGCGAGCACGAAGGCGCCGACATCGCCGACGTAGTGGGAGTTCTCGACCCCGTAGCTGCCGATCTCCTCGAAGAAGGTGTCGGGCGCGAGCAGCGCCAGCAACCCCTGGACGACGTGGTAGGCGGCGATCACCACGAGGATCGCCCGCAGTGCCCGCTCGCCAATCATCGTCAATCGCCCTTAGAAGACGAAGATGCTCTCGCCGTGGTTGATGCGCTCGTAGATCTCCGGCTGGTCGGAGATGAAGGTCCGGATGCAGCCGTGGCTGGCGGGGTAGTCCGGCACCGAGTTGTAGCCGTGGACCGCGTAGCCGCCGTAGAAGTAGAACGAGTAGTACATCCCGTGCGAGTTGTAGCCCGGTTCGGTCCTCATGAAGGTGAAGTGACCGGTGACCGTCGGCGTCGAGGACTTGCCCGAGGAGACCGGGTAGACCGCGAACGGCTTGTCGCCCTTGGCGAAGACGAGGACCTGCTTCGAGAGCGGCGCCTCGAGGTGTTCGCCGGCGTTCGGATGGCGGACCTTGTATTCGCCGCGGCCCGCGTAGGCGCTCTTGACGAGTCCGGCGCCGGCGCGCGAGCTGCGCGCCATGCCGTTGACTTTGCGGTAGGCGAGCACGCCGCGGGCGGTCTTGCCGCCGAAGCAGCGCCCGTCGTTGGCGATGTATCCCATCTTCCGCATCGCCTTCTTGAAGCCGATCACGACCGGGCCGCACTGGCCCCTGTGGAGGCCGGGGAAGCTCACCTTCCAGCTCTTGCGGATCGTCTCGTCGCCGCGGGTCGAGTCGGTCGCCCGCAGATGGGCGCTGGCGGCGTACTTGCCCGCCTCCTCGATCCTGATCTTGACCCGGAAGCTGCCCCCGCGCACCCTCAGCGTCTTTCTCTCGATCCGCTTGCCGTTGTGGAAGAAGCTGACGTCGACCCGCTGGCCGGGAACCGAGGGCTTGACGCTGCCGATCACCGGGACCGTGCTCATGATCTGCGCCTTACCGCCCTTGAGGTGGCCGATCTGGATCCTGACCGTCGAGCTCTCCGGGCCGCTCGGCGCGACCGGCTTCTTGGTCGCCGCGCCGGCGCCGGCGGGGAGAAGGGCGAGGAGCAGGAGGGCGAGGAGCCCGAGCAGTGGACGAGGCACGGATTTCACCGGCCGGGATCCTACTGAGCGAGCAGGGCGACAGAGTTGTTCAACATGTGGAGCAGGATCCCCGGGACGATCGAACCGGTCTCCTCGTAGAGCAGCGCGAGGATGAAGCCGAAGGCGATCAGCGGCGGCACCGCGCTGAGCCCGGTCAGCGCGTGGAGCAGACCGAAGATCGCCGCGCTCGCCAGGGCGGCCCACCATTTGGGGAACCGCTCCCGCAGGCCGCCGAACAGCATGCCCCGGAAGCAGACCTCCTCGCCGATCGGCGCCGCGACGACGATCAGGAGGATCTGGATCGGCAGCGCTCCGAAGCCCTCGGCGATGTCCTCCTGTTCGGGCTCGCCGAAGACCGCGACGTAGGCGGCGGCGAAGACCAGGTAGGCGATGACCGCGGCGGCCATCCAGCCGACGTCGGCGAACGGGAAGCGGCGGAAGCCGAGCCTGTCGATCGCCTGCCTCAGGTCGGCGCCGGCCATCGACGCGATCGCCAGCGGGACCAGCAGGAAGCCGAGCGCGGTGGCGAGCTGGAGGCCGACGTTCGCGGCCGTGCCGAGGTCCTCGCCGGGATCGGGGTTGTCGATCAGCGCGATCGGGATCGAGAGGATCCCGACGCCGACCAGCACCATCAGCACCCCGGCGATCGCCGCCCAGGGACCCCAGTTCGAGTAGGGGAACCCGGAGCCCTCGGGTGGCGCCGGGACCGGCGCCGCGGCAGGTAGGTTTGCCTCCATGACGCCGGCAGTCTCACAGGTCTCGCGCTCGACCAGAACCCGTCTGCGCTTCCTGCGCCGCCTCGCGGTCCTGATCGTGTTCCTGATCCTCGGGGCGCTCGCGATCGCCCAGTTCACCGAATTCGAGCGGCTCGCGACCGGGATCCTCGCCTCGACCGCTTTGCTGGCGGCGATCATCGGCTTCGCCGCCCAGAACACGATCGGCAACATGGCCGCCGGGGTCCAGATCGCGGTCGCTCAGCCGATCAAAATCGGCGACAGGATCGAGTTCGACGAGAAGGTCGAGGGCAGGGTCACCGACATCAGCCTCTCCTACACCTATGTCGACCCCGGCGACGGCAGCTCGGTCGTGATCCCGAACCAGCTCCTGGTCGAAGGGATAGTGCACAACCGCTCGACCGAAGACACCCAGGCCTGAGCGCCGCGCGGCTCTGGGTACGCTTCCCGCATGACGCAGCGGAGTCGCCGACGCCACCGGCGCCGCGGCGGCGCCTCGAGCAAGATCGGGTTCGTCGTCCTGGCGGCCGTCGCCCTTGTCGCGGCGCTCGCGATCGGGATCACCTCCTGGGTCCTCGACGTCGCCGCCGACGCGCCCTCGCTCTCGACCTGCAAGCCGGTCGAGAGAGGCGGCAACTCGACGATCTACGACGGCGACGGCGCCAAGCTCGGGGTGATCGCCTCCGACGAGGCACGGACACCGGTCGCGATCGACCGCGTGCCGAAGGTCCTCCAGCGGGCGACGATCGCGATCGAGGACGAGCGCTTCTACGAGCACGGCGGCGTCGACGAACAGGGCATCATCCGCGCCGCGATCAAGGACCTTGAAGCGGGGGCCGCCGTCGAGGGCGGCTCGACCATCACCCAGCAGCTGGTCCGCAACCTCTGCATCCCGGACCCCGAGGACAACCTCGAACGCAAGATCGTCGAGGCGAAGCTCGCGGAAGAGTATTCCCAGCGTCACTCCAAGCGCGAAGTCCTCGGCCAGTACCTGAACACGGCCTCCTACGGGACGATCGAAGGCAGCACCGCGGTCGGCGTCCAGGCGGCCTCGAAGATCTACTTCTCGCGCCCGGTCTGGAAGCTCGACCTGGCCCGCGCCGCCCTGCTCGCCGGCCTGCCGCAGGCGCCCACCGAATACAACCCGCTCCTCAACCCGACCGGCGCCCGCGAGCGCCGCGACGAGGTCCTCGAGAAGATGGCGAGCCTCGGGTACGTGAGCCGCTCGCGGGCGGCGGCGGCGAAGCGAGGCGGGCTCGGGATCGACGTCTCCGAGAGCTACTTCAAGCACCGCCAGCCCTATTTCTTCGACTACGTCGAGAGCAAGCTGATCGAGGCCTACGGGGTCAACACGGTGCGCCAGGGCGGGCTCGACGTCCACACGACGATCGATTCGCGCCTCCAGGCCGTCGGGCTCGAGGCGATGCGCTCGGCGCTGCCCTACTCCGAAGACCCGTCCTCGGCCTTCGTCTCGATCGACCCCCGCAACGGCGAGATCAAGGCGATGGTCTCGAGCTCGAGCTACGACAGCAGCCAGTTCAACCTCGCCGCCCAGGGCCACCGACAGCCGGGCTCGACCTTCAAGACCTTCGTCCTGACGACGGCGCTCAAGCAAGGGATCGATCCCTACTCCACCTACTACGTCTCGAAACCCCTCAGCATCGAAACCGGAGAGTGGGGGCACTGGGACGTGCACACCGCCGACGAAGGCTATTTGGGCAGCGTCAATCTCCAACAGGCGACGGTGGCCTCCGACAACACGGTGTTCGCCCAGCTCGATCTCGACGTCGGGCCCGAGAGCGTCGCCGCTACCGCGAGGTCGATGGGCATCACCAGCCCCCTCGACGGGATCCCGGCCGAGGGGATCGGCGGCCTGCGGATCGGCGTCTCGCCGCTGGAGATGTCGAGCGCCTACGCAACGCTGGCGGCGGGCGGCATCCGCCGTAACCCGGTCGCGATCCGGCGCGTCGTCTTCCCGGCCGGGAAAGTCGACAGGCCCGAACCGGCCGAGCCGCGGCGGGTCGTCTCCGAAGCGGTCGCCTACGAGGTCACCCGGCTCCTCCACGACAACATCACCGAAGGGACCGGCACCGCCGCCTACACCGGCTGCGAGGGCCAGGCCGGGAAGACGGGAACGACCGACGGCCTGACCGACGCCTGGTTCGCCGGCTACCAGCCGAACCTGGCGACCGTGGTCTGGGTCGGCTACCCCGAGTCGAACGAGATCGAAATGACCAGCGTCCACGGGATCTCGGTGTTCGGCGGGACCTTCCCGGCCGACATCTGGCACTCGGTCTACACGAACGGCGAAGTTCCCTGCGAGGAGTTCACCGAGCCCGACCAGGAGATCCGATGGGCCCCCTACTTCGGTCGCTTCACGGCCGACACCCCGGCCGGCGACTCGACCTCCGACGCCGCGGCGGGACGCGACGGGGAACTGCCGGGACAGGACTACGTCGGCGGCTACGACCCCAATGCCTACGCCCCCGGCGTCGGCCAGGACCCCTACGAGCCGCCCTCGGCGCCGGCGCCCGCCCCGCCCGCCGACGGTGGCGGCGACACCGGGGTCGGCGGTGGCGAAGCGCCGCCCGAAGGCGGCGGCGAAGCACCCGGCAAAGGCGACGGCTAAGCGCCGCGATGGATCCCGGCGTCGCCTTCGCCCTCGTCTGGGCAGGCTTCCTCGCCTACCTCGGCGTCCTCGCCGGCGCGCCGAGGATCGGCCGCCGGCCCGTCTGGGCCGCGATCGCGGTCCTGGTCACGATCTTCGCGGTGGCGCCGGTGGTCCTCTCCCACGACGTCTTCAGCTACGTCGACTACGCCCGGCTCGGAGTCGTCCACGGCCTCGATCCCTACGTCCACCCGCCCGCGGCCGCTCCCGCCGACCCGGCTTTCGCCGAAGTCGACTGGACCGGCGCGACGAGCGCCTACGGTCCTCTCTTCACTCTCGCCACCTACCCGCTGGCCTGGTTGCCCGTCGACGTCGCCGTAGCGGTCCTCAAGGCGGTCGCCGCGACCTCCGTCCTCGCCCTCGCCGCCCTCGTCGCCAGGAGCGCGCCCGCGCGCGGCGTCGACCCGGTCCGGGCCGCGGCCTTCGTCGCCCTCAACCCGCTGGTGCTCGTCCACGTCGTCGGCGGCGCCCACAACGACGCGATCGCGATCCTGCTCGCGACCGCCGGGGTCGCCGCCGTCCTCGCCGCCCGCCCGCTCACCGGCGGCGTCGCCCTCGCCGCAGCGGCGTTCGTCAAGCTCCCGGCCGCCTTCGCCCTCCCCTTCGCCCTTTCCGCGCCGACGGGCCGAAATGTCGGCTCCGGGCCGACATTTCGGCCCGTCGGCGGGGGGTTGCGGGTACTTGGGGGCGCCGCGTTCGCGGTGGGACTGGTTGCGCTTGCGGCCTACCCAGCGTTCGGTTTCCACTGGGCGGAAGCGCTCGGGCTCGCGGGCGAGAACCAGGGCCGGACCAGCTACATGAGCATCCCGATCCTCGGCTCGCGGCTGCTCGGGCTCGACCCCGCCGTCACCCGCATCGCCGCCCTCTCCTTATATGGAGCGCTGCTGATCGGCCTGCTCGTCTGGACCCGACGCGGCGGCGACTGGGTCAGGGCCGCCGCCTGGGCGGGATTCGGGTTGCTGCTGGCGACCGCCTGGCTGCTGCCCTGGTATCTGATCTGGGCCCTGCCGCTGGCCGCCCTCTCGCGCGACCGCCTGCTCCAGTTCCTGGTCCTGGGCCTGACCGCCTACCAGCTCGGCGCCCGGATCCCGCTCTGATCAGGGAGCGGAACGGCTCAGCCCTGGGCGACGATCAGGGTCGCAAGCGCGACGAAACCGGTGACCATCGCGGCCGCCATCGTGGCGAAGCCGAGAACCATGGTGCGTTGCAGCGCAGCCAGGCGCGCATCCATACCTTCGAATCGTCGGTCGAACCCTTCGAATCGTCGGTCGAACCCTTCGAACCGCCGTTCGATCGCCTCGAACCGCCGGTCGATCCCGTCGAAGCGAAGGTCGACCCGCACTCCCAGGTCGTCGACCTTGCCGTTGAGGTCGTCGAGCCGCTCGTCGGTCCACTTCTCCTTCACGGGCACCATGTTGCCTCAAGCTAGGCCGAGATGTGTTGTCTGAGCGTCACAAAGTGAAAAATCTCAGGCAACCGACGCACGCAGCTCGGCGATGTCGGCGAGCTGGTCGTCGACCCAGTCGCCGGGGTTGCGCGAGAGGATGATCCGTTTCAGGCCCTGGGACCACTCGCGCTTCTGCTCGGGATCCATGGTCAGGGCGCGGTAGATCGCGTCGGCCTGCTCCTGGATGTCGAAAGGGTTGACCGAGAGCACGTAGTCGTAGAGCTCATGGTGGGAGCCGGTGTTCTCGGAGAGCATCAGCACCCCGTCGCGCGTGTTCACCGCCGGCGCCTCCTTCGCGACCAGGTTCATGCCGTCGAAGATCGAGTTCACCATCAGCAGGTCGAAATGCTTGTAGCGGGCGACGGCGTCATGGAAGTTCTCGTAGATCTTGAGGTCGATCGGCATCCAGTCGGTGGTCCCATGACGGTGGTTGACGACCGCGACCAGAGCCTCGATCCGCTCGAGGTACTCGGCGTACTCGGGGACGTCCTGGCGCGAGGGCTGGAGATGGGCGATGAAGGTGACCTGCTCGCGGAACTCGGGGTGCTGGGTGAGGAACGTGTCGAAGGCGGTGAAGCCGCGCAGCACGTTCTTCGAAAGGTCGGCGCGATCGACGCGGATGATCAGGTGCTGGCGCCGCCGCTCGAGCACCTCGCGCTCGGCCTCGGCGACCTCGGGCGATTCCGCCGCCCGCTGGAGCCGCTCGGCGTCGATCCCCAATGGATAGGCCCGGGCCAGCGTTCGGCGGCCGTCCTCGTGGTGGACGATCGTGTTCTCGTAATCGACGTCGGCGCCGAGCAGTTCGTCGCAGCAGCGGATGAAGTTGATGCAATAGGCGTGGGTGTGGAAGCCGATGATGTCGTTGGCGAGCATCCCGCTGAGGATCGACTCGCGGATCCGTTTCGGCAGCACCCGCCAGCTGTCCGGCTGCGACCAGGGGATGTGGACGAAGTGGTGGAGGAAGGCGTCCGGGCGCTCCTCGCGGATCATCCCCGGAGCCGTGTAGAGGTGGTAATCGTGGAGCATCACCAGCGGCCGCTCGCGATCGCGGATCTGCCCGAGCACGGCATTGGCGATGTCGCGATTGACGACCTGGTAGCCCTCGTCCCAGGCGTCGAGCTCCTCCTGGCGGACGTCGGGCGCGTTGGAGAGGTCCCAGAGGTAGTGCTGGATGAACCAGAGGATCGGGTTGGCGATCACGTTGTAGAAGCGGTCGTAGGCGTCGGCGTCGCTGCCGACCAGCAGCACCCGGTAGTCGATCCCGTCGATCGTCAGCTCGGCGGGCTCAGGCCCTTCCTCGGAGACCGCGACGTCCTCGTCGGTCATCGCCGAGGCGATCCAGAGCGCGTCGCGGTGCTTGACCAGCCCCGAGAGCGCGGTGACCAGGCCGCCGCCGCCCCTGCGCACCGCCCGTTCCTTGGCGGAGTCGAGCTCGAACTGGGCCGGACCGCGGTTGGAGACGATGATCAGCGGATCGGAGTCGGGCACCTGCCCAGCCTACCCCGACCGCGAAGTCGTTATGCGTCGAGCTTGGTGAAGAGCTCGAGCCAGTCGCGCAGGAGCCGTGGCGAGAGGAACCGCTCGCGAGCGTGTTCCTTGCCCGCCCGGCCGAGGCTCTTGCCCAGCTCCGGGTCGCCGAGGATCTCGAGGCAGCGTCGGGCGCACTCCTCGGCCGAGTCGACGAGGAACCCGGAGGTCCCGTTCTCGATCTGGAGCGGGATGCCGCCGACATTGCCGGCGACCGTCGGCCGTCCCTTCCAGAGCGCCTCGGTCACGGTCAGCCCGAACCCCTCGCGGATCGACTTCTGGAGGCAGACGTCGGACTGCGACTGAAACGCGTTGACCTCGATCGCGCCGACGTTGTTGAGGTTGTTGAGGATCTTGATGTCGGGGTCGCCGTCGGCGTATTCGAAGGTCTTCTGGAAGAACTCCCACCCCTCGGGGTCGTCGGTGGCCATCGAGCCGACCAGCGCCAGCTGTGCCTCGGGGACCTCCTTGGTGACGTCTCGGTAGGCATCGATCACCCCCATCGGGTCCTTCCAGGGGGCGAAGCGGGAGACCTGGGTGATCAGCGGCCTGTCGACGTCGATTCCGAACTGGTTGCAGACGAAGGCGGCGTCGTCGGGAGAGAAGGCCATGTTCTTCGGCGAGAGCGGATCGATCGCCGGCGGGATGATCTGGATTCCGTCGTTTCCCTGCATCCCGTTCGGGACGTAGGTCGGCAGGTGCCAGACCGTCGCGTCGTACTCCTCGATCAGCGGCTGGAGCCGCGCGATCGGGGCCGGGTTCGGCTCGGAGAGGTCGATGTGGCAGCGCCAGATCCAATTGCGGCTCTTCTCCTGGGCTCCGCGCCGCAGGCCGATCGGCTGCGGGTCGTGGACGATGATCGTGTCCCATTCGCCCTGCAAACCCTCGGCGTTGATCGAGTTGATCTCGTCGAAGACGTCCCATTGCTCGTCGGTGAGGGACTCCGGCGCTCCCTGGAGGGAGTTGTGGAGCAGCTTGGTCGCGTTGAAGAACTCCTCCTTGCCGAAGATCACGTGCCAGTGGGCGTCGAGGCCGACGTCGCGCATCAAGGGCACGATCGTGTAGAGGATCTCGCTCACGCCGCCGCCGAAGGCGGTCGCGCTGACGTGGAGGACACGCTGTCCCTCGAGCTCCTCGGCGAGGCTGCGGATCCGCTCGATCAGCGGTTTTCCGGCGATGTGGGTGTAGTCCGCGAGGGACTTTTGCCCGAGGGCGACTTCCTGAAGCATCCGGGAGTTCTACACACCCGGGTCGTCGGGGCGCTTGCCGAGGGTCACCTCGAGCTTGCTGACGTCGCCGTCCCTGAGCACCTCGACGGTCACCTCGTCGCCCGGCCGGAAGGAGGTGATGTAGCGGGCGAGGTCTTCGGGGCGGACCACCTTGCGGCCGTCGACCGAGAGGATCACGTCCCCCCCGGTCCGCACCGGGATTCCCTGGAAGGTGATTTTCCCGTCGGCGTCGCGGACCCCGGCGCGGTCGGCGGGCCCGTCCTCGACGACTTCGGCGACGAGGCCGCCGTAGTCGACGTCGAGGTCGAGCTTCTCGGCCAGCTGGGGGTAGAGCGCCTAGGTCGAGACCCCGACGTAGGCGTACTCGGCGTCGCCGTCCTCTTCGAGCTGGGCGAGCGAGCGCCGGATCGCCGAGACCGGGACGGCGAAGCCGACCCCGTCGTTGGCCCCCGATTCGGTCTCGATCTGCTGGTTGATCCCGACGACCCTCGCGTCTGCGTCGAGCAGCGGCCCGCCCGAGTTGCCGGGGTTGATCGAGGCGTCGGTCTGGATCGCGCCCTCGATCTGGAACTGGGTCAGCGATTGGACCGAGCGATCGGTGGCCGAGATGATCCCGACCGAGAGCGAGTGCTGCTGCCCGAAGGGACTGCCGATCGCGGCCACCGGCTGTCCCGGGACGAGGGTCTCGTCGTCGCCCAGCTTCAACGGGTGGAGGTCGAGCCCGGCCGGGTCGACCTCGAGCAGGGCGACGTCGGCGAAGGGGTCGAAGCCGACGATCTCGGCGGAGACGACGTTGCGATCGGGGAACTCGACGAAGACCTCCTTGGCCGCCGTCCGCTTCGCCCCCGATTCGTCGGTGACGACGTGGGCGTTGGTGACGATCCTGCCGTCCTCGTCGAGCACGAAGCCCGAGCCCTCGGCGGCGCCGGCCTCGAGGATCGAGCGGACCGTGACGACGCCGGGTGCGGCCGCGCGGTAGACGGCGGCCGGGTCGAAGCCGTCGTCGGAGGTCTCGACGACCACCCGTTCGGTCGTCTCGCCGGCCGTCGTCACCGTCTGCTCGTCGCCGAGGCCGCCGTCGGAGGATCCGCAGCCCGCCAGCAGCGCCAGCGCCAGCAGCGCCGCAGGCAGCGCTTTTCGGGCGCTCACGCCGCGGCCTCGGTCTTCGGCGAGACCGGCTTCGGGGAGAGCGCCTGAATCTCGGCCGGGGGAAGATCGAGGGTGAATGCGGTGAAGCGCTTGTTCGAGGTGATCGAGATCCGTCCCCGCATCCGCTGCGCCAGCTCGCGGGCGATCGCCAGCCCGAGCCCCGAGCCGCCGCCGGACTCCGCCGTGTAGAAGCGCTCGAAGATCCGCCCCTGGACGCGCTGCGGGATCCCCGGACCTTCGTCGGAGACGGTCAGCTCGACCCTGCGGTTCACGGAATTGGCGGTCACTGTCACCTTGGTGCCCTCGGGGGTGTGGGTGAGGGCGTTGTCGAGCAGGATACGGGTGATCTGCCGCACCCTCTCGGGGTCGGCGCTGGCGATCACCGGGTGGCCGGGTCGGCGCAGCTCCAGCCGCGACCCGTGGAGGTCGGCGCGGGGGCCGAACTCGCGGGCGACGTCGCGGGCGAGCTCGCCGAGGTCGACGCTGTCGGTGCGGACGACGATCGCGCCGGCGTCGAGCTGGGAGAGGTCGAGGAGGTCGGTGGTGAGCTTCGTCAGGCGCACGATCTGCTCGCGCATCGTGCGGATGAACTCCTCGCGCTCCTCCGGGCTCGGGTCCTCTTCCTCGAGCAGCTCGACGAAGCCGCCGAGGCTGAAGATCGGCGTCCGCAGCTCGTGCGAGGCGTTGGCGATGAACTGTTTGCGGGCGCCGTCGAGCTCGGCCAGGCGGCGCTGCATTTCGTTGAAGGTCCGGGCCAGCCGCCCGAGCTGCCCGAGCGAGTCGACCGGGATCCGACTGCCGAAGTCGCCGTCCGCGATCCGGCGCGCGGCTTCCTCGATCCGATTGATCCGGCGACCGACGACCTGGGCGTTGTAGTAGCCGATCGCGAAGGCGAAGACCAGTCCGAAGAGACCCGCGATCAGAATCCCGTGATCGGCGCTGGAGTTTCCTTCGACGACGACGACCCAGAGGTAGATGACGGCTGCGCTGGTGACCCCGACCCCGAGCGAGATCCGGGTTATCCGGCCGCCGAGCTGGGTCATGCGCAGGTACTTCATTCGTTGAATCGGTAGCCGACGCCGCGCACCGTGAACAGGAACTCCGGGTTTTTGGGGTCGGCCTCGAGCTTCTCGCGAAGGTGGCGGATGTGGACGTCGACGGTGCGGGGATCGCGGTACTCCGAGTCGCCCCAGACGTGCTCGAGCAGGGTCTCGCGGCTGAGCACCCGCCCCGGGGACCGGGCGAGAGCGCCGAGGATCTCGAACTCGACGTAGGTGAGCTTGACCTCCTCCTCGCGGAGGGTGACGAGCCGGCGGCCGAAGTCGATTCGCAGGCCGCCGCGCTCGATCGCCTCGTCCTCGGGCGCCGTCCCGAGCATTCGCGAGCGCCGCAGCGCGGCCTTCACCCGGCTGCGGAACTCGCGCATCGAGAACGGCTTGGTGATGTAGTCGTCCGCCCCGACCTCGAGCCCGGCGACCTTGTCCATCTCGCTCCCTTTCGCGGTCAGCATGATGATCGGCACCTGGCTGACGGAGCGGAGCCGGCGGCAGACCTCGACGCCGTCGAGCTTCGGCAGCATCAGGTCGAGGACGACGAGGTCGAAGCGCGCCTCATCGAAGCGCTGAAGGGCTTCGCTGCCGTCGTGGGCGCTGGTCACGTGGTAGCCGTCCTTGCGCAGGGGATAGCTGAGCAGCGTCTGTATCGAGTGCTCGTCGTCCACGAGGAGTATGCGCGCCGACCCGTTGGCCACAGCCAGAGAGTATTGGTCAGATTCATTTGGACAAATGTGCGACTACCCGATACTCATGATCGCGGCACGAGTGCCGATACGAGATCCATGCAGTCGGCAGAGATCAAGAGCCTGGTGGAGACAGGCAACTACCGGCCCAGTCCCGCGCTGGTCGCCGAGGCGATGCTGAAGCGCCGCGGCGTGCGCGAGCTGCTGGTCATGGCGCCGTCCTCGGCCGCCGCAGCTGCTCAAACCCGGACGGCTCCATCGTCCGGCCCCCGGGCAGCCTGATCTCCACCCCCGACCCGGCGAGCACCTCGCCGATCTCGGTGAGCCCGATCCCGATCTCCGCCGCCAGCGCCTCGAGGTCCGCCGCGGTGGGAAGCGACGCCAGCAGCTCGTAGTCCTCGCCGCCGGAAACGGCGAGACGGAGCGGGTCGGCGGCGGCGCCGCAGACCTCCTCCAGGCCCTCGGCGAGCGGCAGCGCATCGGCGTCGATCCGCAGCCGGACCCCGCTGGCCTCGGCGAGGTGGCGCGCGTCGCCGCCGAGTCCGTCGCTGAGGTCGATCATCGCCGTCGCGCCCGCCGCGGCCAGGGCCCGGCCGGCGGCGAGCCGCGGCAGCGGACGCAACTGGCGCTCGAGCAGCCGGCGGCGCTGCGGCGGCGCGACCGCGTCCGGTTCCCCGCCGCCCTCCGCCAGGAGCAGCCCCGCGGCGGCAGCGCCCAGCTCGCCGGTGACCACGAGCCGGTCGCCGGGACGGGCGCCGGACCTGCCGAGAAGGGCGGCCGGTTCGGCGCTGTGGCCGACGACGGTGACCGCGATGAAGAGGACGGGGGAAGCGCTCACGTCGCCGCCGGCGAGCGTCACCCCCGTTTCGCGGGCGAGCTCGACCATGCCGTCGAGGAGCTCGAGGCACCCGTCCTCGTCGAGGTCGTCGGGCACGCCGAGGGCCGTGTAGGCCTCACCGGCCTCGGCGCCCATCGCGGCGAGGTCGGACAGCGCCGTCGCCAGCGCCTTGTGACCGATCCAGCCGAGGCCCGGCTCGGAGGCCCGCCGGAAGTGGACGCCCTCGACGATCGCGTCGACCGAGGTCGCCGTGGCGCCGCCGGGGACGGTGATCGCGGCATCGTCGCCCGAGCCCAGCAGGACCCGCGGGCCCTGCTTCGCGATCCGCTCGCGCACCCGTGCCAGGAGGTCGAACTCACCCATCCGCCCCATTGTCACTCCTCGATCGCGAATAAGGTGCGGGAACGTGGAGCGCCGCCGTCCAATCCTGCATCGGATCGGCGAGACGGGCGCGCAGCTCGGCACAAAACCGCCGCGCAGCAAGCGGGTCCGACTCGCGATACAGATCGCCATCGCGCTCCTGGTCTTCGGGTTCCTCGTCATCACCGTCGTCGACCAGTGGTCGGAGATCCGCGACAAGGGCGTCCACTTCCACGTCCTCTGGCTGATCCCCGCGTTCGTCCTCCTGCCCCTCTTCTACGTGCTCAGCGCCCTCGGCTGGGACCTGATCCTGCGCTTCCTCGGGTACCGGATCGGGATCGGTCGGGCGCAGGTCGCCTGGGGCCAGCCGTTGCTCGCTCGCTACGTCCCGGGCAGCGTCCTCTACGTCCTGGGCAGGGTGCTGCTCTCCGAGCGCGCCGGGGTGCCGCGCAGGATCACGGTCGCGAGCATCGTCTACGAACAGGCGCTCTCGGCGACCGCGGCGATCATCTTCTCCGCCTACTTCTTCATCGACCACCCCGACCTCCAGGACGCGCCGTGGCGCTGGGCCTTCCTGCTCCTGATCCCGCTCACGGTGACGCTCCTGCACCCGCGGGTGTTCGGACCGGTCGCCGATCGGATCCTGCGCGCCTTCGGTCGCGAGCCGCTGCCGAGGGTGATCTCCCCCCGCGGAGTCCTGACCCTGCTCGGCTACTACCTCCTCCAGTGGGGGGTGATGGCGCTCGGCGTCTACTGCGTCGCCCGCTCGGTCAGCACGATCGGCGGCGACGAGATCCTCACCGTCGGCTCCGCCCAGGCGCTCGGCTACGTAGCCGCGCTCGCGACCCTGGTCGCCCCGGCCGGGCTCGGCGTCCGCGACGCGGTCTTCGCCTGGGCCGTGAAGGCGGCGGTGCCGGGCGGCAGCTTCGCGCTCGGCTCGCTGATCGCGATCGTCGTCCGCGGGGTCCTGACCCTGGTCGAGGTGCTCTACGTGCTCGTCGTCACCGCGCTCGGGCGGCGGCGCGGCTGGAGCGTCCACACCGGGGTCTTCCATCCCTCTCCCGAGGAGGAAGAGGCCGTCGCCGAGGGGAGAGACTCGGCCTAGCCCGCCTTAGGCCCCCAATGGGTGGCCTGCGGCTCCGTTGGGCGGTGATCGGCAAGGCGGGCGGCGCCTACCTGCTTGCCCTGATCGCCGTCCTCGTCCTGCCCGGGCTGCTGCGGCCGCCGGCGCCGCCGCCCCTGGAGCCCGACGTCGGGCTCCCCCGCGGGGCGATCCCCGCCCTCGAGCGACCGGCGAGGGCGCGGCTCGAAGCGCGGCGGGGACCGCGGCCGCGGCTCGAAGCGGCGATCGGGCAGGCCCGCCGGCCGGTGTCGGTGCCCGTGCGAGCGGCGCCGGAGCCCCGGCGCTCCCGCCGCTCCTCCCGACCCCCGGCGGTCGAGTCCGCGCCGGCGCCGGCGCCGGCTCCTGCGCCCCCGCCGCCGCCCGCCGTCGCCGCGGCGCCCGCCCCCGCGCCGCCCCCGCCCCCCGGGGACGGGTCCGAGGAGTTCGCCCCTCACTAGCTATAGTGCGACGCCGTTTTGGCAGCAGCACGCGAATACGAGCTTGTCTTGATGTTGGATCCCGGGCGCGAGGCCCCGGCGCGCGATTCCCTGGCCAAGGAGGCCAAGGGGATGATCGAGAGCGGCGGGACGCTGAAGCACGAAAACGACTGGGGCCTGCGCAAGATGGCCTACGAGATCGATCGCCGCACCGAGGCCGACTACCGTTGGTTCCGCTTCGAGGCGTCGAACGAGGTGCTCGAGAAACTCGATCACAACCTGAAGATCGCCGACGGCGTCCTCCGCTTCCGGATCTTCAAGGTCGACCCCGACGCGCCGGTCATGGTGCCGCCCACGGTCGCCGCTCCGGCCCCCGGCAGGGACCGCGACCGCGACCGCGACCGGGGCGATCGTCCCGCGCCGCAGCAGCAGGAGTCGCCGGCTCCGGCCGAGACCCCCGCCGAGGCGCCCGCCGAGAGCTCGACCGAGGCGCCCATCGAGACCCCTGCCGAGAGCTCGACCGAGACGCCCGCCGAGGCGCCGGCCGAGACCGGCGTCGCCGACCCCGCCGAGTAGTACCGCTCTTTGCGGGGTTTCCCCGGGGTCGGGGGCGAGCGGCGCCGACCGCGCTCTTAGACTGGAACTCGAAAAGCGACTTGGAGGAGTGAGAGCCGTGGCGGCTTCGAATGTGAACGTGGTGGTCATCACCGGGAACTTGACGCGGGACCCCGAGCTGCGCAGCACGCCGGGAGGAACATCGGTCTGCAAGCTGAGGGTGGCTGTCAACAGCCGCCGCAAAGACGGTCAGACCGGGGAATGGGTCGACAAGCCCAACTACTTCGACGTGACCGTCTGGGGAGCGCAGGGCGAGAACTGCGCCAACTACCTCTCGAAAGGCCGGCCGGTTGCGGTCGAAGGACGGCTCGACTGGCGGGAGTGGGAGGCCAAAGAGGGCGGCGGCAAACGCCAGAGCGTCGAGATCATCGCCAACACGGTCCAGTTCCTGGGCTCGCGCGACGGGTCCGGCCAGAACGGCGGCAGCGGCGGCGGATTCGCCCCGAGCGGCGACACCCCGACCGACACCTCCGACTTCGAAGGCGCCCCGGCGGGCGGCTCCGGCGGCGACGACGACATCCCGTTCTAGCGGCGCGGGGCCGTCGAGTCGGCCAACGGGGTAGGATTCCCGGCCGGACATGCCTCGAACCAAGGAGACAAGCGGAGCTTCATCCGCGCGCCGCGGCCGGCGCGCACCCGACCGCATGCGTCCGCGCAAATACACGCGGATCAATTCCGAGGAAGTCGACTACAAGGACCTCAACCTGCTGCGCCGCTTCCTCTCCGACAAGGGGAAGACCCGCGGCCGGCGGGTGACGGGGCTCTCGCGGGCTCACCAGCGCCAGCTCTCGATCGCCGTCAAGCGGGCGCGAGAGATCGCCCTGCTGCCGTACGTCGGGGAGAGGTAAGCCGGCGATGACGCAGGCGGTTCTGCTCGAGGACGTCGAGAAGCTCGGTCGGCGCGGTGACCCGATCGACGTCGCCCCCGGCTACCTGCGCAACTACCTGATCCCCCGCAAGCTGGCGATGCCGGCGACCGACGCGGCACTCGAGGAAGCGCAGCGCCGCCGCGAGGCGGCCGAGAAAGCCGAGCAGGAGCGCGCCGCGCGCGAAGCGGAGGCCGCCTCGCTGCTCTCGAAGACCGTCCTCACGATCTACCAGCGGGCCGGCGAAGACGGCAAGCTCTTCGGCTCGGTCGGGCCGAAGGAGATCGTCGACGCGATCGACGATGCCCGCGGGGTGCGGATCGACAAACGCAAAGTGCGTCTCGAGGAGCCGATCCGCGAAATCGGCACCCACATGGTCGAGATCGACCTCGCCGACGGCGGCACCGCCTCGGTGAAGACGATCGTCACCGAGGAGAAGTAGCTCCGTCAGACGCCGCGCCGCCAAGCACCGTGCTCGCTCGGACGGGGCCACGGTGGCTCTTGCCGGCACCGCACTGCTCGCCGCGGGCGCCGTGCTCGCGGGACAGTTCGGGCGCATGCTCAGGCGCCGCTCGCACGAGCGGAACGCGCCCGAACACCTCGTCGAATCGGCCCCGGCGGCGGCGGCCGACACCGTCAACGTCGCCGTCAGCGGCTACGAAGCGACCCCCCGCAGCGAAGCCGTGCTCTTCAACCTGCTGGCCGGATTCGTCGGCGCCTTCGCCCTGGTCAGGGTCTCGACCTGGGGGATCCGCGAGGACTGGGGCCCGTTTCGCAACGTCCGCGTCGGCGGCCGCCACATCCACCACTTCGTGCCCGGGATCCTGCTCGCCTTCGCCTCCGGCACCGCCGCCCTGCTGACCGACGACGACGAGCTCGAGCAGCACCTGGCGATCCCGATGGGGGCCGGCATCGGCCTCACCTTCGACGAGGCGGCGCTGCTGCTCGACCTGCGCGACGTCTACTGGTCCCGCGAGGGGCTGCTCAGCGTCCAGCTCAGCCTCGGCGCGACGGCGATACTCAGCATCGCCATCCTCACCGGCCGGATCCTGCGCCGCGGCGAGCGCGAGCAGGAGGCCGAGGGCCTGATCCCGCCGGCCGCCTGATTTCTTTCTGCGCTCGTTGCAGGGAGGGGCGCATCGCGGTGCCTGAGCTCTGGTTTGCTTGGACTGCCGCCGCCGGTGGCCCTTAACTAGAGCAATGCCGTCCGAGATGGCCACAGCCCACGTCCCGCCGCAGAACATCGAGGCCGAGGAATCGGTTCTCGGCGCGATGCTGGTCGCCGAGTCGACCCTGACCAGGGTGATCGACGAGGTCAAGCTCAACGCCGAGGACTTCTATCTCGACAAGCACGCGGCGATCTTCCGCTGCGTCCACGACCTCTACGCCACCTCGACCCCGATCGACGAGCTGAGCGTGACCGAGGCGCTCGTGCAGCGCAACCAGATCGACGAGGCCGGCGGCAAGCACTACGTCTCCGAGCTGGCGGCGAAGGTCCCGGCCGCGGGCAACGCCAAGCATTACGCCGAGATCGTCCAACAGAACTCGCTGCTGCGGCGCCTGCTCGGCGCCGGCCAGGAAATCCAGGGCTGGGTTCACGAGCGCGACGGCGAACCCCGCGAACTCTCCGAGCGGGCGGAGAAGCTGTTGTTCGAAGTCGCCCACAAAGAGCAGGCGAGCGACTTCAGGATGCTGTCGGAGATCCTCCACGACGAGGTCGACCGGCTCGAGAAGCTCTCGACCGGCGAGCTCGACCTGACCGGGACCCCCTCGGGGTTCCGCGACATCGACGCGATCACCGGCGGCTTCCAGCCCGGCAACCTGATCATCGTCGCCGCCCGGCCGGCGATGGGGAAGTCGGCGATCGTCGCCAACATCGCCGAAAACGTCGCCGTCAAACGCGAACAGCCGGTCGCCTTCTTCTCGCTCGAGATGTCCGAGGTCGAGCTCGCCCAGCGCTTCATCGCCTGCCGGGCGCGGATCTCGGGCGACAAGCTGCGCAAGGGCCAGGTCTCCCAGAAGGACTGGCCGAAGGTCGTGCGCGCCTGCAACGAGCTCGAGCAGGCGCCGCTCTGGTTCGACGACTCCTCCGACCTCGGCCTGCTCGACCTGCGGGCGAAGGCACGCCGCCTGCACGCCCAGGAGCAGGACCGCGGCGGGCTCGGCCTGATCATCGTCGACTACCTCCAGCTGATGCGGGCCGACGATCCCCGCGCCAACCGCGTCGAGCAGGTCGGGCAGATGAGCAGGGGGCTGAAGATCCTCGCCCGCGAGCTCGAGGTGCCGGTCCTCTGCATCTCCCAGCTCTCGCGCGCGCCCGAGCAGCGGACGCCGGCGAAACCGATGCTCTCGGATCTGCGCGAGTCCGGGTCGATCGAGCAGGACGCCGATCTCGTCGCCTTCCTCTACCGCGAGGACTACTACCGCGACCGCGAGGAGGAGCCGGACGGGCTCGCCGAAGTGATCATCGCCAAGCATAGGAACGGGCCGATCGGGGCGCCGAAGCTCGTCTTCCTCGACCGCTTCCCGAAATTCGCCGACTTCTCCGGCAACGAGCGGCCGGTCGAGCAGCCCGCCGGGGAGGGACCGCCGCTCGAGGACGCCGCCGCGGCCGGGCCCGAGTTCTGATGCCGGAGCCTCCCGAGCACACCGTCCCCGAGCGGGCCTGTCCGCTCGGCGTCTGCGACGGCTCCGGCTGGATCCTCGGACCCGAGGACGTGGCGCGGCCCTGCGGCTGCCGCGAAGCGCGCCTGAAGCGCGGCAAGGTGCGAGGCGTCGCCTCCGTCATTCCGCCCCGCTACCGGGGCGGCTCCTTCGACCGGCCGCCGGTCAGCGACATGGCTCGCGACCTGGAGACGAAAGCGGCGGTCGCCAGGGTCCGCGACTACATCGGCGACCTCGACGAGCGCCTCGACGCGGGGCGCGGGCTCTGGCTCTTCGGCGACACCGGCACCGGCAAGACGACGCTCGCGATGCTGATCTCGAAGGCGGCGCTGGAGGGCGGCCGCTCGGTGGCGATCTACTCGCTGCCGAAGCTGCTGGCGAGGATCCGCCGCACCTATGACTCCGAGCCCGGCGGCGACTCCTATCTCTCGTTCTTCGAGCGGTTGACCTCCGTCGACCTGCTCCACATCGACGACCTCGGAGCCGAGAAACGCTCCGACTGGGTCCTCGAGCAGCTCTACGCCCTGATCAACGAGCGCTACGAGTCAGAGCGCTCGATCCTGATCACCACCAACCTCCCCCACGACCAGCTCGAGGAGCAGATCGGGGCGCGCACCGTGTCGCGCCTGACCCAGGTCTGCGAAGAGGTCCCGCTGTTCGGCGCCGACCGACGCTTCGGCAAGGCCGCGTAACCGTCACAATCCCCCGGTCATGCCAGGCTTGGTCATAGTCGGCGCCCAGTGGGGCGACGAGGGGAAGGGCAAGGTCACCGACCTGCTGGCCGATCGCACCGACGTGATCGTCCGCTTCCAGGGCGGCAACAACGCCGGCCACACGATCGTCCGCGACGGCGAGAAGTTCAAGTTCCACCTGATCCCCTCGGGGATCCTCCACTCGACCAAGACCTGCGTGATCGGCAACGGCGTCGTCCTCGACCCGCGGATCCTGCTCGAGGAGATCGACGGCCTCAAGCGGCGCGGCGTCGACGTCTCGAACCTGAGGATCTCCGCCAACGCGCACCTGATCATGCCCTACCACGTGCTGCTCGACACGGCCGGGGAGCTGAAGCTGGGCAAGCTCTCGCTGGGAACCACCCGGCGGGGGATCGGCCCCTGCTACGCCGACAAGGCGCTGCGGCTGGGGATCCGCGTCCAGGACCTGCTCGACGAGAAGATCCTGCGGGCGAAGATCCGCACCGCGCTCGAGCCCAAGCAGCACGCCCTGCGCGAGCTCACGGTGCGGCGCCGGAAGCTGCGCAAGGAGGCCGGCGAGGGCAGCGAGAAGGACCCGGCCGAGCAGGCCTTCGACGACCCGCGGCTCGACCTCCACGCGATGACCGAGGAGCACGTCAGCTACGGCCACCGCCTCGAGCCCCACATCGCCGACACCGCGCGGCTCTGCTGGGACGCCCTCGACGCGGGTCGCAGCGTCCTCTTCGAGGGCGCCCAGGCGACCCTGCTCGACCTCGACCACGGCACCTATCCCTTCGTCACCTCCTCGAACCCGATCGCCGGGGCCGCCACCGTCGGCGCCGGCGTCGGCCCGACCGACATCGACGAGGTCTGGGGCGTCGCCAAGGCCTACGCCACCCGGGTCGGCGCCGGCCCGTTCCCGACCGAGCTCGACGACGAGGTCGGTCGCCACATGGTCGAGCGCGGCCACGAGTTCGGCACGACGACGGGCCGCGAGCGCCGCTGCGGGTGGCTCGACCTCGTCGCCCTGCGCTACGCGGTCAGGCTCAACAACATGACCGCGCTGACGATCACCAAGCTCGACGTCCTCAGCGGCATCGACCCGCTGCGGGTCGCGGTCCGCTATCGCTCCAAGGAGGGGGCGGTCTTCGATCGCTTCCCCTACCACCAGTCGATCCTGCACTCGGCGACCCCGGAATACGAGGAGCTCGCGGGCTTCGACGCCGACGTCGAGAACTGTCGCACCGAGGCGGAGCTGCCGCCGCAGGCCCGCGCCTACCTCGACTACATCGCCGAGTTCGTCGGCGTCCCGATCCGCCTGGTCGGCGTCGGCCCGGACCGCGACCAGATCGTCTGGATCGGCGAGCAGCCTAACCTGCGCGCCGCCTGAAGGACGGGGGCGCCGGCTAGGCGCCGGGGTTGAGCGGCGTCGGTGCCAGCGCGGTGGCCTTCAGGGCGCCGTCCTCGACCGCCATCGGCCAGGCGTAGGGCGAGCCGTCGACCCCGATGTAGATCGCAAAGGCGTTTTCGTCGTCCTTGCGAATGCTGGCGACGCCGCCCTTCGGCTGCGTCGGGTTGGCGGCTCCGCTCTGGCCGGGGCTGAGCCCGGTGAGGATGTCGGTGCAGCCCTTGCCTTTGAATTTCGGGATTTTTTCGGCGATCGTCTCGAACTGTTCGATGTTCTTGCTCGAGATGTATTTCGAGCAGACTTCGTCCCAGTTGCCGGTTTCCGAGGCTTTGTTGACGGCTTTGATGACGACCAACGCTTCGGTCCGTTCGTCGGCGGCCCCTTCGCTGCCGTATTCCTGGATGCTGTTGTCGCCGCCCGGCGTGATGAAGGCCTTGCTGCGTTCACCGTCCTCGAGGCCGGTTTCACCGCCGCCGGAATCGTCGCCGGATTCGGCCGAGCCGTTCTCGTCATCGGCGCCCTGGTCGCCGGTGGCGCCGGAGCCGGTCGGGCCGGTATCGCCGGTGGTGCCGGAGCCGGAGCCGGAGTCCGTGCTCGGAGCGGTGGCGCTCGTCGAGGAGGTTGTGTCGTCGTCACCGCCGCAGGCGGACAGGAGGGTCGCGCCGAGCAGGGCGCAGACCACCATCAGCGCGATTGTTCGCGTTCTCTTCCCCATGCCGAGCCGCGATTCTAGCGCCTGGACTCGTGTCCCCTGCTTTACTAGGTCCAACGTGCCCGATGGAGGTGAAGTCGACGTAGGCGATCGACTGCCGCGGGGCCGTCACGGGTTACCGCGGGAGGCGGTGACGGAATCGCAGCGGCGACGGATGCTGCAAGCGATGATCGAAGTCGTCTCCGAACGCGGCTTCCACGAGACCCGCGTCGTCGACGTGATCGAGATCGCCAGGGTCTCGCGCAAGACCTTCTACGAGCAGTTCACCTCGAAGGAGGACTGCTTCCTCGCCACCTACGACGCCCTGCTCGTCAACCTGATCGGCGACACCGCGCGCGGGTTCGAAGCGACGCCGGGCGCGCCCTGGGCGGAGCGAGTCGCGGGCGGCCTGTTCGAGCTCCTCAAGCATCTCGCCGAGCATCCCGACGAGGCCCGCTTCGCGATCGTCGAGGTCCTCGCCGCCGGGCCCCGGGCGCTGGCGCGCCGCGACTCCGCCCTGCGCCAGTTCACCGGCTTCCTCGATGCGGGACGCTCCGAATCCTCGGTCGAGCTGCCGGGCCTGACCTCGCTCTCGGTCGCCGGCGGCATCAACGAGCTGCTCTACAGCGAGATCCTGCACGGTTCGGCGGCGCGGCTTCCGAGCCGTCTGCCGGACATGATCTTCTGGGTCGTCCTCCCCTACCTCGGGCCCGAGCGGGCCGGCGAGGAGCGGGAGAAGGTCAAGCGCCGCCTCGAGGGGCAATGAGAAGGGCGGCCAAACTGCGGCCGCCCTTCCGTTCCCCTGACTCGTCCTGAGCGCTTCGACCCAGGCGTTCCGGGGTCAGCCCTTCGGCGTGCAGGGGCGGGTCACGCCGCCTTTCGCCTTGTCGCCGTTGGCGAAGACCGCTTCGCCCTGGGCGAACAGCTTGCCGGTCGGGCACTTCGCGAGCAGGTAGCTCTTCGACTTGCCGCCGACCTTGTATTTCTTGTTGATCGTCAGGTTGAAGCTGGTGACGGACCCGTCACCACCGGCGATCACGGGGACCGTGGCCAGCGATTTGAGGCCGTATTTGCCGTTCTTCACCTTCTGGACCTTGACGTCGGTGACGATCGCCGCGGCGATCGGGTTCGAGAGGTAAGCGTGGATCAGGATCTGGGTCTTACCGCCCTTGACGCCACCGTTGAAGGCGACGAGCTTGCTCTTGATCGGGATCGGTTTCGATTCCGGGAAGAGCACCTCGACCGCGGTCGTGCCGCTGCCGACGATCGAGTCCGGGCACGCTTTCTTGGCTTCGGTGGTCGTCCGGGCTTCGAGCGCGCCTTTCTTGCAGGTCGGGTAGCCCTTGGCGTCGATGCCGCCGTTCTTGTCGGTTTCGACGATGAACTGCTTAAGCGCCGGCGGATGGGTCCCGTCCACGGTCTGGAACTTGCCGGAGACGTTGAGCCCGATCGGGGCCAGCTTGTTCTTCGGAAGCTTGGTCGGCGTGATTCCGCCGTTGAAGGTCAACTTCAAGTTCCCCACTTGGACGACCGTCGGCTTGAGGGCCGTGGCGATCCCGGCGAAGACCAGGGCGACCATCGCCGCGAGGGCGAGTGTCAGTGTCAAACGCTTGCGCATTCTGTATTTCTCTCCTTTATCGGCCTGGTCCTCAGAGCCCGGCCATTTGACAGCGTCGGAATCTGTCCCGTAGCGCCAACCTACCAACAATTGCTACTTAGTAAACCCGTCCAGGCCGCAGAAAGAGCGGCGGCGAGCTGCTATTTGCCCTGTTCGAAGGTGTGCTGGTAGCTGGTCGCGCCGCCGCTGCCGTTGATCGGCCCGAAGGGCGGCTGGAGCGTGCAGGGCGGTGCCGGGACGTTGGTGGTGTCGCCGCCGGCGAGCGCGAACCGTTTGAGGATCGTGAGGAAGCGTTCCGCGGCTTCCTGGGCGGTTTCTTTTTCGCCTTTTTCGGCCTGTTTGTCGGCCGCTTTTTCGCCGGGCCTGACGCGTTCCTGGAACGCCGGGTCTTCGGCGGTCGCGGGGTCGAGGGTGGCGGAGACGCCGGCGCTGCACTGACGGGTGTCGAAGCTCGGCAGACCCGACGCCAGCTGGTTGTAGATCAGCGGCTGCGCGTAGGCGTTGTTGCGGTTGTTGAGCAGGCGGCCGGGGTAGGTCGCGAGCGATTCCGGCGTGAACGGCCCGAGCGCGCGGAGGACGTGGATCTGGCCTTTGGCCGAGGGAGTCACGGCCTGGAAGGTGGCGGCGACGTTCGCCATCGCGGCCGTGATCTCGTGCTTGTAGAGGTTGAGGCCGGTGAGGATCGGGTTGAGGTTGCGAGCGAACGGATCGATCGCCCGCAGCAGCGGCGGGAACTCGTCGCGGAAGAGCTTGCGGAGGGCGGGAAAGCCCTTGCCGGAGCGAGCGATGACCTTGCCGAAGCCTTCGAAGAAGCCCTTCGCTTCAGGCGCGAGGTTGCCGAACGCGACCAGGGTCGGCGAGAGCTGTTCGGCGGCGGGGACGAGCTGGCGCATCAGCGGGTCGCTGTTGACCGCGAACTCTTTGAGCCGGTCGAGGGTGAGGCGGGACTCGTCCTCGAAGGTCGGGAAGGCCTGGAACAGCGCTTCGAGGTCGCGGTCGCGGGCCGCGGTCGTCGTGAAGACGTTGTTCGAGTTGCGGATCAGCTCGGCGAGCTGGCCTTCGCGCCCGCGGAATGCGTTGAGCGCGATCGCGCCGTTCTTGAACAGCTGCGTGACCGCCTCCTCCTGGGTGTCGAGGACGCGGAAGAGCTTGTCGAATTCGGCGAAGGTGGTGTCGAGTTCCCCGAGGCCGGCGCCGAGGGCCTGGCCCTGGCCCTCGATCGCGATCGCCTGGTTTTGCATCCATTCCTGGAACGCGGACCTGGTGCGGGTGTCGAAGGTGCGGAAGATCTCGTCGATCTGGACCGAGCGGGCGACGTTCGCCGCCGGCAGGTCTTCGCCGTCGTCGAGCATCGGCGCGTCGCGGCCGCCCGGCGAGAGTTCGACGTAGGTCTCGGAGAGCAGCGTCTTCGTGCGCAGGATCGCCCGGGTGTCGGCGGGGATCGGGGCGTACTTGGCGTCGATTTCGATCTTCGCGATCGCCAGCTTGCCGGGATCGCGCTCGATGTTCTTGACTTTGCCGACGTTGACGCCGGAGATCCGCACGTCGGACTGCTGCGCGAGCTGCGCGGCCTCGTGGAAGGGGATCGAGATTTCGTAGGACTTCGCCTTGAACGGGGTCGGCCCGCCGAAGGTGATCCAGAGGAAGAGCAGGATTCCGAAGCACGACAGCGCGAAGCCGGTGATCACCAGGAGCTGGGTTCCGCTTGGGGCCTTCTTGCTCATGGTTCCGGCCCGCAGGCGATCGTGCCGTCTTCAGAGGATTCGGCCGGCAGCTGGTCGATGCGCGGCACCGGGATCGACTGGACCAGCGCCCTGACGAAGTCGGATTTCTGGGCGACGCCGTAGGCCAGCTGGCTGCCGGTGCAAGAGACCATCACCAGGCCGCGCTGGATCGGGCCGTTGGGGTCGTTGAGGTTGAAGGTGGCATTGATGTTGTGGTTCAGCCAGGGCAGGTAGAAGAGATAGCTCTGCTTCGAGCCGCTCGGCTTGTAGGCGAGGCCGTTGAAGAGCGAATTGAAGCCTTTCAGCGTGTTGCCGAAGCCGGCCGTGGTCTTCTTCAGGTACTTGGCGCCCTGCTTCGTGTGGGTGAGGACGGGGCGGATTTCCCTCGTCGCCGGGCGGATCTGGTCGCGGATCGGCGCCGTGGTCTGGTCGAAGAAGCGCTCGCTGGCGGCAAACGCGGGGCCGAGCGCTTCCGCCTGCGGGATCAGCTTGATCAAGGCCGGGCGGGCGGCGACCGAGAATGCGCTCGAGCTCGCCAGGCCGGCCTGAACGGCGGCCAGGGTGGCGGGGAATTCCACCAGCGACTCCTGGATCGCGTCCTGCTCGTTGGCGAAGTTGCCGAGCGCCGCATTGGAGCTGGTCACGAAGCGTTCGATCTCGTTGCCGCGGCGGCCGAGCTCGGTGGTCAACAGCCCGAAGTTGTGGATCACCCTGGAGAGGGCGACGCGACGCTGGGCCACCGCCTCGTTGATTTCGGCGACGTAGTGGACGAAGGGCTGGAAGCGACGGAAGGCGCCGCCGAGCTGCTGCCCACGGCCGCCGAAGCCTTCGGAGCCGCCGGCGACCAGCAGCTGGATGTATTGGCGCGTGTCGGCGTCGAGGGTCGCGAGGAAGGCGTCGAGGTTGGTGTTCGATTCGGTCTGCGCGAGCGGGATGTTGTCGCCCGCCTCGATATGCCCCTTCTCGGTCCCGGGGGCGATCTCGACGACCATGTCGTTGAGGTTCGTTTTCGGCCTCAGCAGGAGCGTGGCGTCGGAGTGGATCAGCTCCAGGTATTTGGGCTCGACGTCCATGCCGACGACTGCGTGCCCGTCCTCGAGCGCGACGGAGGTGATCTTGCCGACCTGGATCCCGGCGATCACGACCGCCTGGCCCTGGCCGGGCGCGACCGCCTGCGCGGTCTCGAACTCGCCGGTGATGTGCTCGAATTCTTCGCCGACGAAAGGCGTCCACGACGGCAGCGACGCTTTCTGCTGGGTGAAGATGAACAGCATCATCGCCAGCCCGGCGAGGGCGAGGACGATGATCGCGACCGTGTCTTTGCTGCGCCCGCGCGATTGCCGCGCCAGCGAGGTGCGGAAATGCTTCCAGCGGCTCACTCCCGGCTCCCGGTTGCTCATGGCCCTCCGATCGCGCTCAGGTCGGGGGCCGCCGGCTGGCCGTTGCCGGCGTTGAGGTCCGGCACCGGCTGCTTGTCACAGCGGACGTCGAGCTTTTTCGGCGCCGCGCCCGTCAGTTCGGGCTGGAGGCCTTTCGGCGCTTCCGGCATGAAGGCGTAGTTGTGGGCGCTGGTGCTCGGCGTTCCGGTGCCGCGTTCCTTCGGGTTTTCGCCTTTGACGAGGACGCCGCCGCCGTTCGCCTGGAGGCGCAGATAGGGCCCGTTGCCGTCGAAGTTCTGACCCTGGCCGGAGAAGTTGGTGAGCGTGTAGAAGAACTCGCGGTAGTTGGGACCGCCGGTGCTGAAGCGATCGGTGATCGTCTGGTTCCCGGTCGGGATCAGGACCCGGGTCGCGCAGAGGCTGAGGCGGTTGAGCTGCGGCAGCGCGTTCGCCTTGCCTTCCCGCGCGGCGCCTGCGAGGCCGGGGGTCGCTTCCGCCAGCAGACGGGCGGTGCCGCCGCCCTCCCTGCCGGAGAGCAGCGGGCGGGCCTGCTGGAGCCATGGTTTGGCGGCCGCGATCAGGTCGGGGAGCTCGGCCACCGCCGGCCGCAGCTCGAGCGCGTAGGCGCGCAACGGCGGCAGCGTGCGGTTGAGGTTGACCAGCGAGGTCTTCGCGGTCGAGAGCGCCGGGGCGAAGGCTTGGATCGTGTCTTCCAGGTTCGCCGACTGGGAGGCGAGCGCGCCGGTGAAGATCTCGAAGTTTTCGATCAGGCCCTGGAGGTCGGCCTCGCTCTGCGCGAAGGCGCCGAAGGTACGGCCGGTGCCGGCGATCAGACGCGAGAGGTCGCGGGGGCTGGTGCCGAGGAAGGCGTCGGTGACCTGGGCGCTGTAGCGGCCGGCGTCGCCGCCGTATTTGAAGATCCCGTTGATCGCTTCGCCGCCGGTCTTGCCCTGGACCTCGGGCAGCTGGCGGGCGTCCTCCTCGGCGGTCGGCGGCTCGTTCAGCGCGGTCCCGAACCCTTCCAGCGTCCGCGCGAGGTCGGCGCGCACCGGCGACTGCAAAGCGGTGAGGATCTCGTCGAGCTGGACCGCGGTCGAGGTGTGGGAGACCGGGATCGTGCCACCGCTGTCCATCTCGTCGGCGCTCGGGCTGCCGGGGTCGAGTTCGATGAAGAAGTTCCCCTCGAGGAAGATCCGCGGCCGGATCTGGGCGAAGGCGTCGTCGTGGATCGGGCGGCCGGCCTCGGAGACCGTGAAGGTGACCTCGGTGGCGTCGCCGTCGCGGTCGGTCGCGATCACTTTCCCGACTTCGACCCCGGCGATCCTGACTGGCGAGTTTTTCGAGATGTTGACGCCGTTCGTGAACGTCGCCTTGACCTCGTACCCGTAGCTGGTGAAGGGGATGTGCTTCGTGAAGGCGATGTAGGGGCCGAGGGTCACGATCAGCAGGAAGATGATCGCGAAGGTCGCGTTGCCCGGCCGCCAGGCGAACCGCTTCTTCGGCGCGTCGCCCCTCGTGGTTCTCTTGCGGACTCCGCCGGCCATCAGCTGCCGCTCTTCCTCTGCTCGGAGCTCTGATCGGAGGTTTCGGTGCCCTGGTTGCCCGGGACGTTGCCGATCACGGTCGCGCCCGCCTTGTAGCGCTCGTTGCCGGCCTCGCACTCCTGGGGCTGGCCGGGCGCGGCGGTGTTCGGGTAGGGGTTGGTGTGGAGGTAGTTTTTGCGCGCGTTTTCGCCTTCGCCGCCGCCGCTCGCCGGTGCCGAGGCGAAGCCGGACTCGGCGTTGGGCCCTTCGGGCGCCTGGAACGACAGCGCCCGCAGCCAGCTGGAGCGGCCGTTGTTGCCGCTGAAGGCGCTCTGCACGTTGCGGAAGGCGAGGGTGAGGTAGTTGCAGGTCGTCTGCGCCGGGCCGATGAAGCGAATCGCCGGGTTCAGCGTTTCGTTGGTGTCGATCAGGAGGTCGAGGCCGTTGAAGACCCCGGGGGCTTCCTGGAAGGCGAGCAGGGCGTCGGCGGTCGGCTCGAGCTGCGCGTTGAACGCGGGCGATTCGCGCAGCACCGGGATCCCGGCCACCTGGGCGGCGTCGAGGACCGGGGCGGTCTCGGCCAGCGCGTTGGTGCCCGGTTTGAGCGCCACGAAGAAGCGCTCGGACGATTCGAGGAACGGATCGATCGCCGGCAGGTCTTCGATCGCGGTGTCGAGCGTCTCCGGGCCCTTCTCGATCGTTTCCTGGATGTAGGGACGCGAGACCCGGGCGAAGGCGAGGAAGGTCCGGTCGAGGACGACGAAGAGGTTGCCGTTGGTCTGCGCGACCGGGGCGATCGTCGCGTTGAAGGCCGCCAGGGCGCGGAAGAAGCCGCCGAAGTTCGTCGACGGGGCGACCAGGTTGCGGAGCGGCGCCCCGGCGCTTTCGGCCAGTTCGCGGAGGCTGCCGAAGGCTTCGTTCAGCTGCGGGCCGCGGCCGGCGAGGGCGTTGCCGAATCCGGCCTCGTTGCGGCGGATCGCCGTGCGCGTCTTCTCGTCGAAGACGTCGAAGAATTCGTCGATGTCGACCGGTTCGGGCTTGGCCGCCGCCAGCGGGATCGTTTCGCCCGCCTCGAAGCCCTCGTCGGAGCTGCCGGGGACCAGCTGCACGTATTTGAGCCCGAGCGGCGACTTCGGCCGGATGATCAGGGTCGAGTCCTTGGGCAGCGGTTCGGCGGTCTTGTCGAGGCTGAGGCTGAGGCGGGCCGCGACGTCGCCGTTGTCGCGCTGGATCGGCACCACCGACTTGATCACCCCGACCCGGGCCCCGCCGATCCGCACCTCGTTGCCTTTGACCAGTGCCTGGGCGTTCGGGACCTCGGCCTTGAGGTCGTAGGTCGAGACGAAGGGGAGGCCGTTGTTGGCGTTGTAGGCGAGGAAGACCGCGACCAGGATCACGAGCACCGTGACCGCCCCGACGAGGACCGGGTTGCTGGCTACGCCCTGGATTCCGCTGCGGTCTTTCATGGTCCGAGGAGGTAGTCGAGGAGGGCGCGACGGGCGGGCGAGGCGGCGCTGCTTTCGGCTTCGGCTTCGGGTTCTTCGGCGCCGAGCTCTTCGGAGCCGAGGTCTTCGCCGTCGCCGAGCTCAGGAGTGGGTTCGGTCGGCGCGGCGGGGTTGATGTAGGTGCTCGGGCCCAGCGTCGAGGCCGCGGTTCCGCCCGTTTCTTCGGCGAGTTCGCGCTGGATCTGGGCGGCCATCGCCTCGGCGTCGAACGAGGCGCCCGCTTCTTCGGAGAAGGTCGCTTTGCAGCCCGAGGTCGGTTCCAGCGTGTATTCGGTGCAGTTGGTCAGGACCACGAGGCTGCGGAGGATGTGGCCGTATTCGTCGAATTCGCTGGTCGCGCCGGTGCCGCTGTAGATCAGGTCGAGGAGGTATTTCCAGCCGCCGGTCTGGTCGGTGCTGACCAGGAACTTGGCGAGCTTGGTGGTCGGGCTGGCACCGGTCTTGGCGAGGTTGCGGGCCTTCTTCACGATCGGATCGGCTTCGGCGAATTTGGGCGCGAAGCCCTCGCTGGCGTTCCCGAGCGACCTCAGGGCGACCGTCGAGGCGGCGGTGAACGGGGCCAGATGCCTGGTCGCTTCGGTCAGCTCGGGGGTCGCCCGGTCGAGGTCTTCGAAGACCGGAGTGGCGGCGTCGGAGAAGCCCTGGAGGTTGCGCATGGTCGTCCGGAAGCGGCGCAGGAACTCGGGGAACTTCTGCAACGAGGCTTCGAGCTCGGCGCCGCGCTCGGCGGTGGCTTCCGCCGCCGCGCCGGAGTTGGTCAGGAAGCCGGCGACGTGGGTGCGCTCGCGGGCGAGCGGCTCGACCACGGCCGAGGAGTCGGAGGCGAGCTGCGCGAGTTCGTTGCGCTGGTCGCGGAGGATTTCCAGCACCCGGTCGGCGTCGCGGAGGGTCGGGTTGGCGCGCTTGACCGCCGCCTCGATGTCGTCGCCGCGGCCGGCGAGGGCGGCGCCGAGTTCGTTGAAGATGAGGCGGAAGCGCTGCGCGTAGGGAAGCGTGTGGATGTCGTTGATCAGGTCGGGGTCGACGCTGGTGCCGTTGTTCTCGAGCGGCAGCAGGCGCTGGCCGGCGCCGGGCTCGCCCTCGGGGACCTTCCGCAGCGGCGGCGGCATCTCGGCGCCGGGCGCCCGCGGCAGGGTCGGCCGGCAGTCGACGTACTTCTCGCCGATCAGCGATTGCGGGCGGATCTGGCAGGTGGCGTCCTGGCGGAAGTCCTGGAAGCCGGGGTCGGTGATCTTCATCACGATCACGGCCTTGCCGGGGATCTCTTCCGCCTTGCCGTCTTCGTAGCCGGAAACCTCGCCCGGCATCGTCACCCCGACCGATTCGACCTCGCCGACGTTGGCGCCGGCGACCCGGACCTGCTCGCCCTGGACCATGAAGCCGCCGTTGTCGAAGATGCCGCGGATCACGTAGCCGCCGTTGCCGTTGCCGCCCGAGGAGACGAGGACGACGACCACCACGGCGGCGACCAGGAGCAGGGCGGCTATCAGTCCTTTGCGGCTCTTCATGGCGAGGGGGCGTCGGCCGGGTTGCATTCGGAGGTGCTGACGCTGCTGCCGGCGTGCGGCGGGTCGACGAACGGGTTCGACCCGTCCGGGGCGGACTGGGTGCCGCCGCCGGGACAGCGGCGGCGAACGGGCGCGGAGGAGCCGAACGGCGTGTAGACCTGGTCCTGGGCCAGCGGTTTGAGGACGCCCGCGGCGTAGCTGAAGATGTTGAGGTTGGAGAAGTTGATCCGCGCGTAGTGGCCGTTGCCGTCGTAGTTGGCGGTCGTCTGGCCGAGCTTGGCGAAGCCGTTGAAGATGTCCGGCGTGTAGGCGCGGGCGAAGTTGAGGTTCGGCTGGAAGTCGGCGATCGCGTCTTCGGCGTGCGGGAACGCCCTCGAGGCCTGTTGCTGGACCGCGGGCAGCGTGCCGAGCAGTTCGGCGGCATCGTTGGCCCGCCCCGGACGCCGGACCGTGAGGCGGAGGTTGCGGAAGACCGGGACCGCTTTCTGGACGACCGGGCGCAGTTCGGTCAGGAACGGCGCCAGGTCCTTGGTCGCCGGCTTCGCGGTTTCGACCAGCGGGTCGATGTCGTCGAGCGCGGCTCGGAGGTTGACGAAGGTGGTGTTGCTCTGGCGGAAGACCGGGGCCAGCTGGCGCAGGGTGCGATCGAAGGCGACGTTCTGGCGGGCGATCGAGCCGAACGCCTGGCTCGCGTTGGAGATCGCGTTGGTCAGCGATTCGGAGCGCTCGGAGACGACCGTCGCCAGCTTGCCGGAGCTGACCACGAAGCGTTCGAAGAGGCGCTGGTCGGCGTTCAGTTCGCCGACGAAGGCATTGGTGCGATTGAGGCCGGGAGCGAAGTATTCGTAGGCCCGGTTGGCATCGGGGCCGCGGCCGACGTAGCTGGCCGCGGAGCCCTGGATGAAGTCGGCGAGGCCCTTGCGGGCGGACTTCGGAAACGAGTTGAAGAGCAGGTCGAGGTCGGCGGGCGTGGTCGTCGAGTCGAGCCCGATCGTCGCCCCGTCCTCGAGCGCCGGCTCGTCGTTGGGACCGGGGCTGATCGAGACGTAGTGGTTGGCGACGCCGGAGAGCGAGGTCGCGCGGACGACCGCGGTCGAACCCTCGTGGAGCTCCTGTTCGACGCTGATCTTGACTTCGGCCAGGTTGTCGTCGCTCAGCTCGATGCTTTCGACCGAGCCGACCGGCTGGCCGCCGATCTGGACCTGGTTGTCGGGCACGAGCTGGCTGGCGTTCTGGAAGAGGAGGCTGTACCGGTGGCCGCCGTTGCCGCCGAAGATGATGAAGGCGAGCACGATCACGACGATTGCCAATGCCGCGATCGCCGCCGCGCGTGCGGGCGTAATCCCCCGGGTCTGAGCCGGGCCTCTCTCCTCGCCTATCGCATTGGCAGCCACGGGTCGTCGCTTGCGGTTCCTACGGCCTCCGATTTCCGAAGGAACGGCGCGCGAATCGTATCCGAGCCATCCCCCTGCAAGCTCCGTGCGTAGCGGGGCTTAACTGGAATTCAACGCGCTACTCTGGCCCGGCAGAACTGTTTACACAACGGGAGGCGCTTGACCAATTCGACTGAGGAGTCAAGCCCTATGCGTAAACGTCTGACCATCGCACTGATCGGCGCCCTTGCCGTGACGGTCGCGGCTGCCGCCACTGCATTCGGCGTCGGCCCCGCCCCCGACGGCAATACCCAGGACGCCACGATCACATTCAAGCCCAAGAAGCTGGGCAAGAAGAAGGCGACCCCCGTCACCCTCGAAGTGACGACGAAGACCGCCAGCGTCACCGATCCGAACGGAAAACCCGTGCCGGCGGTGGAAGCGATCCTCGACTTCGACAAGAACGCCTCGATCTTCGCCAAGGGCTACCCGACCTGCCAGGCGTCGCAGCTCGAAAACACCTCGACCGAAGAAGGCCTGCGGGCCTGCCGCAAGGCCCAGATCGGGTCCGGCAACGCCGCGGCGCTGCTTCCTTCGGCGAAAGGCGTCCTGACCGAGAACCTGACCGTCACCGCCTTCAACGGCGTTCCCCAGGGCGGCAACCCGGTGGTGCTCCTCCAGGCCTACGGCGAGGCCCCGGTCCAGACCACCCAGGTCCTGGTCGGCGTCGTCACCAGGTACAACAAGGAAGGCTACGGCCCCCGCCTCAGCGTCAAGATCCCGCTGATCGCCAACGGCCAGGGCTCGCTGGTCGACTTCAGGGTGTCGGTCTTCAAGAAGTTCGCCTACAAGGGCAAGCAGCGCAGCTACGTGAGCTCGAAGTGCCCGAACTCGAAGAAGCTGAAAGGGCGGGCCAAGTTCGTCTACAGCGACGGCCAGTCGCTGACTCCCGAACTGGTCCAGAGGTGCGCCCAGAAGCCCGAACCCAAGAAGAAGAAGAGGAACAGGAAATAGGGGGCTGAGCTCAGACGTTCAGCCGCGGCAGGGCTCGATCGAGCCACCGCGGCAGCCACCAGACCCGGTCGCCGATCAGCAGCATCAGCGCCGGTAGGAGGACGATCCGGACGACGGTGGCGTCGAGCAGCACCGCGACGGTCAGCCCGACCCCGAGCTGGCTGACCGTCGCGATCTGCGCGCCCGAGAAGACGACGAAGACGGCCATCATGATCGCCGCGGCGCCGGTGATCACGCGGGCCGTCTTTTCGAGCCCGAACATGATCGCGGCGCGATTGTCGCCGTCGCGGTCGTAGCGCTCGCGCATTCGCACCAGGAGGAAGACGGCGTAGTCGATCGAGAGGCCGAAGACGATCCCGAAGATCATCGTCGCCCCGACCGAGTCGACGTAGGTCTGGCCGCCCAGGGGCCACTCGTCGGGCACGTCGAGGAGCAGGGTGAGGATCCCGAAGGCGACGCCGACGGTCGCCAGGTTGAGCCCGACCGCGATCGCCGCCAGGGGCAGCGAGCGGAGGATCAGGACGAGGACGAGGAAGGTGGCGAGGGTGATCGCCGCGACCACCAGCGGGATCCGCTCGCGGGTCACCCGGCTGTAGTCGTTGAGGACCGCCGGGCCCCCGGCGACGCCGGCGGTCAGGCCCGCTTCCCTTCCGAGCGCGGCGGCATCGGCGTCGAGGCGCTCGTGGAAGGCGATCGAGCCGGGTGAGTTGAGGGCGAAGCGAGAGAAGACGAGCAGGGTCGCGGCCTGGCCGGAGTCCTCGAGATCGATGCCTTCGGCGGCGCGGCTGCGCAGCCGGGGCGGGGCGCCGTCGAGAGCCGAGAGCACGAAGTAGCCGGAGTCGAAGAGGCCGGGTGAGCGGCGCCGCAGGCGGTCGGCTCGGCGTTGGAGGGAGTTGCCGGTGGTGATGATGCGGACGCTCGCCCTCCGCAGACCGGCCTGGAGGGGATAGGAGCGGACGAAGCCTTCGGCGAGACTGCGTTCGAGCGCTTCGGTGCCGCCGGTGAGGCGGGAGATCCCGGCGGCGAGGTCGGTGGCGCCGGCGGCGAGACGGGTGAGCCCGTCGCCGACGGGCTCGACCCCCTCGACCAACCGCTTCGATTCCCGCGCCAGGCGCTTGTCGGCGGCGTAGACGTCCTGGCCGGCGTCGGCGAGCTGGTCGGCGCCCTCGCTGAGCCGGCGCAGGGCCTTGATCGTGCTGACCAGGTAGGAGGTCACCGACTCGCTTTCCTCGGCGGTTTCCCGGAGGCGGGTGTCGAGCGCCGCGAGTTCGGCCGGAAGGCCGGCGTATTCGGCAGCGTGGGGCTGGCCCGAAGCCGGATCGGTCCCGCTCGTCGCGGCCAGCGCCCGCCGCACCGCCTCGAGCGTCCCCTGGTAGTTGGGGTCTCCCGTGCCGACGGTCATCGCTTCGAGCTGCGCGAGGGCCGCCCGCAGCTGCTGGTCCGTTTCCTGGGCCGGGCCGAGGAGGCGGGGGACGACGACGTTGGCCTCCCGGTTCAGCGAGCGCTGGACCGAGCGCGAGCGCCGCAGGGCGTTGCGGCGCAGGATCGGGATCTGTTCCTTCAAGCCGGTCTTCAGCTGGATGCTGCCGAAGAGAATGCGTTTCTGGGCCCGGGCGAGGCGTTCTGTGCCCGCCTGGAACGCTTCCAGCGCCCGGACCAGCCGCCGGGTCCCCCCCGTCGCCCGCCCGAGGCCGCGGGCAAGCGCCCTGGCGCCCTCCTCGGCGCGGTCGGAGCCCGCCGCCAGCAGGCCGGCGCCGTCGGCCGCTTCGGAGATCCCGCCGCGCACCTGCCCGACCCCGGCCGTCGCCTGCGCGAGGCTCCTGCCGAGCCGCGAGACTCCATCCAGCGGCCCTCCCTCCTCGCCGCCGAGCAGTTCCTTCCCCTGCTCACGCAGGGGGCCAACCGCCTGCGAGACCCGAGCCGGGCCGACCACCGCCTGGACCCCCGGGCGGGCGGCGATCTTGCGCTGCCAGCGACTCAGCGCCGCGAGCCTCGCCGGGTCGGTGATCGGCCCCCGGTCGGTCGCGGCGACGACGACGAACGGCGATTCGAAGCCGGCGCCGACAGAGCGGGCGAGCAGTTCGCTGTCCTCGCGGGCCGGATCGTCCTCGTTCAGCTGGCTCGGGCTCGGTGGTCCGGTCTTCAGGCCCAGCGCCGGGATCGCGAGGACGAGGACGACGGCGCCGATCAGGATCGCCACCGTTGCGGGACGGCGGAGGGCGGCGGTGACCAGGGCCATGAGCCCCGATTCCGCCCCCGCTGCCGGTGCCGGCCCGATCCGCCAGCGGTCGACGTTGGCGCCGAGCAGGGTGAGGACGGCCGGGCCGGCGACGGTCGCGACGAGAACGCTGAGGACGACGACGAGGGCGACCGTCGCCGCCAGCGAGGCGAGCAGCGAGCCGGGGACGATGAAGAAGGCGACCAGCATCGAGAGCAGCAGGGTGCTGCCCGCGAAGGCGGTGGTCCGACCGGCGGTGCGGCGGGTCGTCGCCGCCGCCTCGAGCGGCTTCGACCCGTTGCCCAGCTCCTCGCGGAAGCGCGAGACCATCAGCAGCGCGTAGTCGACCCCGAGCGCGAGACCCATCATCGTGCAGACCGTCAGCGCAAAGGCGTCGATGTCGAACCAGTCGGCGAGCAGGTAGAGGACCCCGCGCGAGGCGGCGACGGTGGCGGCGCCGAACAGCAGCGGGATCGCGGCGGCGATCGGCGATCGGAAGACGAGCAGGAGGACGATCAGCAGAATCGGCAGCGCGATCAGCTCGCTGCGCTCGGCGGCGGCGATCGACTCGTCCTGGATCTCGCGCGAGAGCGTCGCGTAGCTGGTCTGGGTCGCCCGCACCGGCGGTGAGACGTTGTCGGCGAGAATCGTGTCGAGCTCGTCGACCGAGTCGTTGACCGCCTCGCCGAGGCCGACGTGGAAGTCGACGACGACCAGGGCCCGGCGCGGGCCCGGCCGCAGCGGCCCGACCGAGCCGCGGTCCCAGGGCGAGAGCGTGGTGACGGCGGGGTCGGAGGCCCGCAGGGCGCGGACCAGGTCGGGGCCCTGGCGGTCGATCTCGTGCTCCGGTCCGCGCAGGAGAATCGCGAACGGCGCCGAGTCGCCGAAGTGCTCGCGGAGGACGTCGGTGGCGCGCGAGGACGACGTTCCGGGTATGTCCAAGGAGGTCGGGCTGAGGCGATCCTCGACCTTGCCGCCGAGGATCGCGAGCACCGCGAGAACCACCACCGTCGCCGCCAGGACCAGGCGCGGTCGCCCCAGCAGCCCCCCTCTCCGCTCCGACTTCACCGTGCTAGTTTGGCGGCTGGGCCACGTAGAGAATGTCTCGATACGGGAAGGCCTTGTTAAGGAGCGTGGCGGGCATGGGGCCGATACTTATCGGTGGGGCGGATTGTTGGAGATGAACATGGCACGGTCGAAGCTGCTGCGTCCGGTTCTGCTCGTCGCCTTCGTCGGCACGCTCGCCCTCGCCCTCGGGGGTGGCGCCAACGCCGCTCTGGTCAAGGTCGGGACCCTCGTCCTGCGGGCGGACGGATCCTTCAAACCGACGCACCTGCCGCGCGGCTCCTATGCGCCGATCGACCTCTTCGGGCGCGCCGACATCACCCTGACCACCGGCGGGCCGCCGCCGGCGCTCCGCGAAGTGAACCTCGACTTCGACCGCGACGGCCGGCTCTCGACCCAGGGGCTGCCGAAATGCTCGATCGACAGGATCAGGAACGCGACCACGCGCCAGGCCCGCAGCATCTGCGGCAAGGCGATCATCGGCGAAGGCTTCGTCGGCGCCTGGTTTCGCGAGGGTGAGACCAGGGTCAAGGGAACGGCTCCCGCGACGCTCTTCAACGGCCCCCGCCTGGGCGGCAACCTGTCGGCGATCGGGCACGTCTTCACCGACTTCCCCTCGCCGCGCACGTACGCGGTTCTGATCCCGATCGAAAAAACCCGCGGCCAGTACGCCTACCACGCCCACCTCGACATCCCCCAGATCGCCGACGACGGCGTCCTCACCCACATCGACGGCAAGATCTCGCGCCGCTACCGCTACCGCGGCAAGGAACGGAGCTACGTCTCCGCCCGATGCACGGCCGGCGTCCTGCGGGTCCACGGTCACTTCCAGTTCTCCAACCCGGACGCGACGATCATCGACGGCTCGATCGAAAAGCCCTGCTACCCGGAGTCGCGCTAGCTCCGCCTTCGACTCCGTTGCGTTGACCTTCCCGGGCCATCCAGCACCGGGGATTTCGTGAGTTCGCGCGGAAGGCAAAACCTGTAGAGGCGACTCCCATGCGCCGGATATCGCCCGGGCGCGAACACGCAGAATCGGACCCTCGCCGCCGGGCCTCGCAGACCAGTCGGGCCGATCGCCCGCACGCGAAGTTCGTGACGGCCGCGCGATGCCTGGTAACGAAGGGGTGAGCGACAGGGCCGGAAGCGACGGCGATCACGCTTGCATTCGAAGCCCCGGACCCGCGTCCGCGAATGGAAGCGGAAGCTGGCGAGGGTCCGGCGACGCTTGGTGTTGGTGATGTACCAAAAGTCCTCGCTCAGAAGCAGGATCGTCCGAGGCCGCCGCCGGATCTTCTTTCCGCGCCGCGGGCCGGCGGGATTTCGGGACACCGAGAAGGGCTCCGTGGCGGTGAAGATGCGCCCTTTCGCCCCGACCAGGGCGCACAACGAGGGCGAGGCACAGGAAGCGGCCCAGAGCGCGTTGCCGCCGAATTCGCCCGCGAAGGGAACGAGGTTCTCGAAGTGCCAGGCATCGGAGCCGCCGGTCGGGTCGCTCGAGGTGAGGACGCTGCCGTTGTTGTCGACCGCCGCGCAGCGGTTCGCCGTCGGGCAGGAGACACCGGTGATCTGCACCGAGGCTCCGGCGTTCGCCTCCCCCCAGGTGGAAGCGCCCGGTTTGGCGGGCGCGGTCGAGGTGAGGATGTTGCCACCCTCGTTTCCGGCCGCGCAGAGCAGGGACGAGACGCAGTCGACGCCTTCCAGGTCCCCGCTGCCGCCGGGCGATCCGGAATCGGTCCATGCGGACGCGCCGCCGGTGGGGTTGGTCGAGACGAAGATCCGGCCTTCTTTGGCGACGGCGACACACAGCGAGGGCGTTCCGCAGGAGACGCCGCGAAGGTCCAGCTCCGCACCGAGCTCGGCCACCTGCCAATCGCCCGCGGTCGGGTTTGTCGAGGTCAGGACCCTGCCGCCCTTGGAGTTGTTGCCGCCGCCGGAGACCGCCACGCAGAGCGTGGGAGAAGGACACGAGACCGAGAGCAGGTGGGTGGCGCCCCCGCTGCGGTCGTTGACGTCGCCCACCGACCACGCTCTGGCGCCGCCGGTCGGATCGGTCGAGACGTAGACGGATCCTTCATATCCGACCGCGACGCAGAGGCTCTCGCTTGCACAGGAGATGCTCTCCAGCGATCCACGCGGGCTGGAGCAGAACTCCGGGCTTTCGCCGCGTTCCAGGCAGCTCTGATTCGGTTCGTCGTAGGCGGGAGACACGACGTGCCATTTCGCCGCATCGCCGGTCGGTGTCCGGGAGAAGGCGACGGTGTTGAGGCCGCCAACGGCGACGCAGAGGGATTCGGTCGGGCAGGAGACTCCGGACAGCATGGCCGGCGATGAGCTCCCCTCTGCCGGCGGTAGCTGGCGCACCGTCCACTTCGCGGCCTCGGCCTCGGCCGAGGGTGCGGCGAGTGCCGCGAGCAGCGCGACCGCGCAGCAGCAGGCAAGCGATACGGCGTTGACGATTCGAATCTTCACCCAAGTCCTCGAAAAGAGTTGGCAGTCACAGCTCCTCGATGACCCGGAGCGGTAGATGCGATTCTGTCGCAAACTCCCGCACGCCTGCCGCGAGCTGCGAGCGCTACCTATAATCCCGAATCCCGGGCCGTTAGCTCAGTTGGTAGAGCAGGAGACTCTTAATCTCAAGGTCGTTGGTTCGATCCCAACACGGCCCATCACCGCCTCTTACCTGAACTCGAAGCTGGTCAGGTCCTGGCCGAAGATCGGGCTGAAGATCACGGCGTCGAGGTCGATCGCGTCGGAGACGAAGGTGGCGTTGGTGAAGTTGCCGAACGGCGCCCAGGGGGCCCGCCGCATGACCTTCTGGTCGAGGCGGGCGTAGGCGTCGGGGTCCAGGGGGCGGGCCGCGAGCCGCGCGATCTCGGAGTTGACCGAGGGATCGTCGAAGCGCGCCCAGTTGGTCGAGCCGGCCGGCAGGATGCTGGTGCCGGCGAGCTGCGGTTCGAAGTAGTCGTTCGGGTGCGGGTAGTCGAGCAGCCAGCTGCCCCAGCCGGTGTCGAGGTCGGGGGTCGACTCCTCGCCGATCACCGTGTAGTAGTTGGTCGAGTTGATCACCTTGAGGGTGGTCTCGAAGCCGAGCCGGCGGAGGACGTCCTGGTAGTACTGGGCCGCTTCGTCGTGGGGCGGGACGTTCTGGACCCAGACGGTTATCTCGCGGTCATCGGGGGCCGCCGCCGCGATCAGGGCCCTGGCCTTGCGCATGTCGTGGGGGTAGAGCTCGAACCGGCGGTGGCCCGGCATCGGCGGAGGCAGCACCTGCTGGGTCGGGGTGATCGTGCCGGCGTAGATCCGCTCGAGGGCGGCGGGATCGACCGCGTGGTTGACCGCGCGACGGACGCGGAGGTCGTCGAACGGCGGCGTCTGCGTGTCCATCCAAAAGTAGAACAGCGAGATCGTCGGCTCTTCCCGGAACTGGGTGTCGAGAAAGCGGCGCCGGATTTCCGGCAGTCGGTCGGGCGGCGGCGGCCCCTTCATCCAGTCGACCCGACCGCTCTCGACGTCGTTGACCTGGGTCGACGAGTTGGAGAGCACCTTGATCTCGATCGTCTCGAGGTCACCGCCGGGGAGCTGGGGCATCGCCTCGGCGTTGCCCTCGAGCCAGGCCGGATTGCGACGCAGGGTGATCGCGCTCCCCGGCTTCACCTCGGTGATCGCATAGGGCCCGGTCGCCGGGGGCGGCTCGGCCGGCGGGACGCGGTCGGGGGTGTCGGCGGGGATCAGGGCCGCGTAAAGCGTCGCGAGCTCGTTCGCGAAGGTGCCGCGGGGCCTCACCAGGCGGATCACGATGCGCCGGGAGGAGTCGTCGGCCTCGATCCCCGAGATTCCCCCTTCGAGGGTCTCGGCGAACCTTTCGGCGCCGACGATGTCGGTGAAGAAAGGCGAGCCGGGTGAGCTGACCCGGAACAGCCGCTCGATCGTGGCCCGGAAATCGGAGGCGCGGACCGGGGTCCCGTCCGAATAGCGCAGGCCCGGCCGCAGTGTGAACTCGTAGCGGCGACCGTCGGCGCTGATCTTCGGCATCTCCTCGGCCAGCGCCGGGATCAGCCGCAGCCCATCCTCGCCGCTCGCGTGCTCATAGGTGAGCAGCGGCAGGTTGACGTTCTGCATCGTGTTCCAGCTTTCCGACGTCAGCCCGAGGGCCGGGTCGAGTGAGTCCGGAAACGCACCGAAGGTCGCGTTCAGGGTCGAGCGCTCGCTGCCGCCAGACCCACAGCCGCCGAGGGCGACCGCGAGCACGGTCAAGAGCAGACCCGCTGTCCCTGTTCCCTTCAAGCACGGCAATTATTGCCGCAGGAGCGCGGATCTCCTAACGATCGCTCCGACCAGGCGAGATCAGGGAGCGGTGGTCGTGCTGCCGCCGAGACCGCCGAGCGGGTTCTGGAGGGCTTCTTTGCCCTGGGCCCTTTCGGCTTTTTCGGCCTGCTTGCGTGATTTGGCGATCTGCTTGCCCTGTTTTTCGTAGGCGTCGATCTGTTTGCCGATTTCCTTGCGCTGCTGTTTGGAGGTCGCCAGCGCTTCGGCTTCCTTGCCCGACTTCTGGCCGCCGGCGAAGTTGCCGCCGAGCATCTGGAAGGCGGCGAGGGTCGTCAGGTAGCCGACGCTGGGCCGGGCGTCGGCGGCGAACTGCTGGGCGGTGGCGGCCTCGTCGAGGTATTCGTAGGCTTCGTCGTAGGAACGCGAGTTCTGGGCCAGCGTGAAGAACGCGTTGGCGAATGTGGTCGCCGCGGCGGGGCTGACCTGCTCGCTTTTCTGGACGTAGCGCTCCCAGGCATCGACGCCTTTTTCGTACTGCGCGCGCGCCTCGCCGTCGATCACGACTTCCCCGCTGGTGGGGTCGCGTTCGGCACGCGCTTCACCGGCCCTGACTCGAGCCTGGCTCAGGGAGACGAGGATGTCCGGATTGTCCGGATCCTGGCGCAGGCGGGTTTCGATCCTTTCCGCCTGCTCTTCGAAGGTCTCCGCGGCGTCGGTCGTGGCCGAGCCGGTGTTGACGAGTTCGCCGATGCTGACCGGGCCGACGACGAGGAAGAGGCTGGCGCCCATCAGGATCGCGAGGATCGCGTAGACGACGCGGACGACGTTCTTCCGTTTCCCACGGATGTCGAACAGCATCTGGCGCTCGCCGTCCTTGGCCATCGGTCTCCTACTCCTGAGTTGAAGGCTCTGCCATTCCCGCCGCGGCGGCCGGCGTGCCGAACGCGCGGGCAAGCAAGATACTCAACTCATAGAGAATCAGCAGGGGGACCATCTCGATCAGCATCGAGATCGGGTCGACGCCGGGCAGCGCGGCGGCGGCCACCGCGATCAGCAGATAGGCATAGCGCCTGTTCCTGCGCAGCTGCGAGACCTTGACGATCCCGAGCCTGGTGACGGCGAGGATCGCCATCGGAAGCTCGAAGATCAGGCCGCCGGCGAGCATCGTCATCGCGAAGAAGCTGTAGTACTCGCGCGCCCGCAGCTGGATGTTGAACTGGCTGTCGTTGAAGTTGAGGAGGAACTTCACCGCCGCCGGCATGACGACGAAGTAGGCGAAGAGGACCCCGAGGATGAAGAGGAACGGGGCCATCACCAGGATCGGCAGGATCACCCGTTTCTCGCGATCGCTGAACGCCGGCAGCACGTAGGCGTAGATCTGGTAGACGAGGATCGGCATCGAGAGGATGATCGCCCCGTAGGTGGCGACCGTCAGGGTCACCGTGAAGGGCTCGGTCACCCCGAAGGTGAGCAGCTCCTTGTCGCCCGGCAACGGGCCCGAGGCGATCTCGAGCAGCAGCTGGTTCTGCCAGAAGCAGAGCGCGAGGGCGACGACGAGAACGCCGATGCAGACGATGACCCGGTTGCGGAGCTCGTCGAGGTGCTCGACCAGCGTCAGCTCGTCCTCGTGGGACACGGCCCTGACCCGGCGGGCCATCAGCGGGCCTCAGCCGCGGTCGTGCGCGACGGTCTCGCCCTCGGCCTTCTTCTCGCTGTCGGCGGACTCCTCCGGCGGGGGAGGAGGCTGCGTCGACCCGATTTCGGCCTTGGTCTTCTCGTCGTCGTCGTCGTCGCCGGAGATCGAGCCTTTGAACTCGCGGATGCCCCGGCCGACGGAGCGCCCCAGCTCGGGCAGGCGTTTCGGTCCGAAGATGACAAGGGCGATGATCAGCACGATCGCCAACTCGAGTGGTCCGATATTCGGCATTGCAATCCATGGTAACGCCACCTCCGCTCGATTGGATCGGGGTCCGGCGGATGGGCGGCCCTACCCGGAAGTGGGGAAATTTCGGATTCGTGTCGAACAAGTGCGAATTGATTCGCAGTTTTCCGGGTTTGAGGAGTTAGCTATGGACGGCACGAGCCACACCAAGACGAAATCGGTCCCGAAAGGGCTTCACGTCTGCGAGTCGTGTGGCTCGCGCCTCGTCCAGCCCACTCGCTGGGAGCAGGCCCAGGAGCGCGGCCGGTGGCGGCTCTGGCGTCGCTGCCCGGAGTGCGAGTGGAGCGGCAGCGCCGTCCACGGCGAGGGCGAGATCGACGCCTACGACGAGGAGCTCGACGCCGGCACCCAGGCTCTGAACGGCGTCCATCGGGACCTCATCCGCGAGAACATGCAGCACGTCGCCGACTCCTTCGCCGCCGCCCTCGCGGCGGACCTGCTGACGGCAGACGACTTCCGCTAGCCGTAGCGCTCGACGACGCCGTCGGCGACCAGCTCGAGCAGCCGCTGCTGCTCCGACCCGAGGCCGGGGTCGCGAAGCCCCCGCTTGGCGCCGGCGACCAGCTCGAGGGCCCGGGCCCGGACCTCGTCGAGGGAGCCGGTGGCGGCGATCCGGTCGCACAGATCGACCGCGCCGGCGGCATCGAGCGCGCGCAGGTCGGTGTCGCGGATCCCGGAGTCGCGCTCGGCGGCGAGGATCAGCGGCAGGGTGACCGTGCCATCGAGGAGGTCGGTGCCGCGGGCCTTGCCGGTGCGCTGCGGCGGGCCGGCGACGTCGAGGACGTCGTCGAGCAGCTGGAAGGCGAGCCCGATCCCCTCCCCGAACTCGCGCAACGGCTCGCTTTCCCGACGCCCGAGCAGGCAGGCGCAGCGGAACAGCGCCCCGGTCTTCAAGCGGCAGCGCTCCATGTATCGCACCTCGGAGACGGCGAGGTCGAAGGCGTCGGCGCGCTGCGCGAGCTCGCCGCGCGCGAGCGCGACGGATGCGTCGGCGAGCAGCTCGACCGCGCTCGCGTCGCCGGCCTCGGCGAGCAGGGCGAAGGCGCGTGAGAAGAGCAGGTCGCCGGCGGCGACCGCCATCTCCCGGCCCGAGGTCGCGACCACCGTCGGCCTCCCCCTCCGCAGGGGGGCCGCGTCGAGGACGTCGTCGTGGACGAGCGTCGCCATGTGGACGAGCTCGACCGCGGTCGCCGCCCGGACCTCCGTCTGACCCGCTTCCGGGCCCGCGCAGAGCAGGACCAGCATCGGGCGCAGGCGCTTGCCCCCGGCCGCGAGGGTCGCGCTGCCCGCCTCCGCCAGGCGCCCTCCGTGGGCGGTCATCTGGGCGCCCAGCAGTTCCTCGACCTCGGCGAGCCGGGTGGGGAGCCAGGTGCTCGAGGCATCGAGCACCGCGGTGACCGGCGGCGGTACCTCGGAGCGGCGGGTCACCCGGCGGCGGCGCTGTGGATCGCGATGATGCCGCCCGCGAGGACGGACCAGCGGATCCCCGTGAACCCTGCGGCATCCATCCTGCTCGCGAGCCGCTCCGGGCTCGGGAAGGAGCGCACCGATTCCGGCAGGTAGCTGTACGCGGCGGAGTCGGCGGTGAGCTTGCCCAGCAGGGGCACGATTCGGTCGAACCAGAGCGAGTAGAAGGTCGAGAGGGGCGGCCTCGTCGGCTGCGTTATCTCGAGGATCACCAGCCTCCCCCCCGGCCTCAGGACCCTGGCCATCTCGCTGAGCCCGCGGTCGAGGTCGGCGAGGTTTCGGATCCCGAAGCCGACCGTGACCGCATCGAAGCGGCCGGCGTCATAGGGCAGCTGGAGGGCGTCGGCCCACTCGAAGCGGGCGGCCGCCGCACCCCTCGACGCCGCCTTCTCGCGGGCGAGGTCGAGCATCGGCTCGGAGAAGTCGCAGCCGACCACGTGCCCCGTCGGCGTCACCCGCTTCGCCAGCTCGAGCGTCAGGTCTCCCGTCCCGCAGCAGATGTCGAGCGCCGAGTCGCCGGGGCGGAGCTCGGCCCGGTCGGCCGCCCGCTCGCGCCAGCGGTGGTGCAGGCCGGCGGTCATCACCGAGTTGAGGGCGTCGTAGCGACCGGCGACGCGGTCGAACATGCGGTTGACCTGATCCGCGAACTGGGCGGAGTCCCTGGAGGGCTTCGTGGTCCCGGTCACGGGACCAGGCTAATCGAGCGAGGCGAGAAAGTCGGCCATCTCGTTTTTCTTTTTCTCCGAGAGCGACCGGAACGAGGGCATGATGCCGGGGCCGATTTCGACCGAGCGCAGGATCGCCGCCCGGGGCACCCGCTCGGCGATGTGGGTGAGATCCGGCCCGAGGGTGCCGCCGTTCTCGCCGATCTTGTGGCAGGCGAGACAGCCGGCGCCGGCGACGACCTCCTTGCCGGCCTCGTAGCGGGGCGCAACCTCCATCTCGATCTCGGTCGGCGAGCCGCCGGTGGCGCCGAGGTAGGTGAGGTAGGCCATCGCGGCGATCGTCAGGCAGCCGGCGGTGGTGGCCAGCGGACGGCGCCCGGGATGGCGCTCGGGCCCGCGGTCGTAGAACGGAAGCAGCAGCAACAGGACCATGCAGATCGTCGGTATCCCGATCGTCGCGATCGGGACCAGCTCGGGGGGTTTGATCACCCGCAGGAGCTCGAAGAGGAAGAAGAAGTACCACTCGGGACGCGGCACGTAGGTGGTCGAGGTCGGGTCGGCCTTCGGCCCCTGCTCGGCGCCGAGCATGATCGACATGAAGATGATCACGACGACGACGATCAGCGCCATCACCGAGTCCTTCATCACCGCGTACGGGAAGAAGGGCTTGCCCTTCTTCTTCAGGACCTCGTACTCCTCCAGGTATGCCTGCTTGTCGGACGGCTTCATGCGCGCCGACCCGCTCCGTTGCCGGGGGTGCCGCCGTTGCCCTCGACGCCGGCGTCGAGTTGGGAGACCGGGGCGGCGATCTTCGGCTTATCGGCCCGCAGCCAGGGCGGCGCCGTGGTGCCGAGCTTGACCACCAGATACATGTGGGCGCCGATCAGGGCGATGATCGCCCCCGGCAGCAGCAGCATGTGGATCGCGTAGAAGCGCGAGAGCGTCGTCGCCCCGAGCTCGGGGCCGGCGCGCAGGAAGTCGCTCAGGTAGGGCCCGATCACCGGGCCGGTGCCGTTGATGTTGATGCCGACGACCGAGGCCCAGAAGGAGCGCTGGTCGAAGGGCAGCAGGTAGCCGGTGAAGGCCATCGTCATCGTCAGGATCAGGAGGACGACGCCGATCACCCAGTTGAGCTCGCGGGGGTACTTGTAGGCGCCGAAGAAGAAGGTCCGCCCCATGTGGAGGAAGATCAGGATCACCATCACGCTGGAGCCCCATTTGTGCATGCCGTGCACCAAGGCCCCGAGAAAGACGTCGTTGTTGATGTGGGCGATCGAGGCGTAGGCCTGGGTCGCGGAGGGCGTGTAGAACATCGCCAGGAAGACGCCGGTGACCGCCTGGACGATGAAGGCGAAGAGGGTCGCCGAGCCCAGCGTGTAGAACCAGTTGGTCCCCTTCGGGACCTTGCGGAAGAGCATCCCGGTGAGGAATCCGGAGGCGGCGGTGCGCTGGTCGATCCAGGCGAGAGCGTCGACCGGGGCCTCTTTGGCCTGGTCGAGCAGCCGGGCGGTGTCGCCGGGCCGTTCGGGCGGCGAGGACTTGAGGTCGGAGGGCGCTTCCCCCTGGGATCCGTTGCTGCCGGGCTTGGCCGGCTTGCGCAAGGGCGCCGGGATCAGTTTGTCGAGTTTGTCGAGTTTGCTCATGGCGGCGGGAAGGTCGAGGGACGCGGCGGGTAGAGGAACTCCCAGATCCCGCCGGTGAACTCACCGGGGTCGCGGGCGCGGACCGGCTCCAGCTGCGAGGTGACGCTGAAGCGGGGGCCGATCTCGACCTGCCCCCCGCGGATGCGGGTCTGGAACTGGTCGAGCGGCCGCACCGGCGGACCGCCGATCCGTTTGCCCTGAAAGTCGTAGACGCCGCCGTGGCAGGGGCAGATGAAGTTGCCGGCGGCCTCGACGAAGCGGACCGGGCAGCCGAGGTGGACGCAGCGGTTGGAGACGGCGATGAAGGCCTTCGGATCCTCGTCGAACTCCTGCGAGCCGCGGCGGACGTAGGCGGTCGTCTTGCCGGCGTCGCCGATCCCCTCGGTCTCGGTGAAGACGACCTGGCGGTAGGTCTCGACGACGAAGTCGGAGGTCGGGCCGACCGCCTCCCAGCGCTCCTTGCCGCGGTGGAAGATCGGGGCGACGGCGAAGCCGACCGCGGGAAGGACGATCGCGGCGCCGGCGAGGCCGCCGATCGCCTGGGCGCCGATCGTGAACGCGTGGCGCCGCGTCATCGACTCCCCCTCGAAGTAGCCAGGCGGGTTCGGCTTCTGCCGGTTCACCTGGGGGGAGCCCTGCGCTCCGTTCGTCTTGTCCTGATCGTCTGCCACGGGCCTTGAATTCGCGGTAACGAAGTCTATTGACTCGCGCCGAACTGGTCGTTGATGGCGGCGACCGCCTCGTCCCAGAGCTGCGGCACCCGGGCGTCGTGACCCTCGGCATGGGCGGCCGCGCAGTCGCTGATCAGGTCGGCCAGAAGCCGAACGGCGGCGACGTCGCCGCTGGCCGCGAGGCGACGGATGCCGAGCGCGTAGAGGTAGTCGCCGGCGAGCAGGGCGAGGTCCTCGTCGTGGCCGGCGAGCAGCCGTGGGGCCCCGTAGTGGAGGAGGTAGCCCTCGCGCACGGCCTCGACCACGCCCGCGTGCTCGCCCTCGCCCGGGTACGGGCCGGCCGCCGCCTCGACGACGCGGGGGGAGATCGGCGTCCCCTCGGCGGCCAGCTCTTCGCCGAGGGCGATCAGCGCCGCCCGCCCCTCCACCGCGCTCACGGCAGCACCTCGGCGAGGACCTCGCGGGCGGCGGCGACGGTGCGCTCGACGCTCTCGTCGTCGTGGGCCAGCGAGGGGAACCAGGCCTCGAACTGCGACGGCGGCGCGTATATGCGCCGCTCCAGCATCCCGCGGCAGAAGGCGGCGTGGGCCTCGAGGTCGCAGGCCGATGCGGTCGCGAAGTCGGTCACCGGGTCGGCGCTGAAGAAGAGCGTGACCAGGCCGGGGACGGATGCGACCTGGAGCGGGCGATCCGCCGCCAGCTCGCGGAAGCCGCCAGCGAGCCGGTCGGTGACGGCGCCGAGGCGCTCGTAGGCGGCGGTGTCCAGCTGTCGCAGCGTCGCCAGGCCGGCGGCGACGGCGAGCGGGTTGCCCGACAGCGTTCCCGCCTGATAGACGTCGCCGGCCGGGGCCACCCGCTCCATCGTCTCCCGCGGCCCGCCGAACGCCGCCGCCGGCAGGCCGCCGCCGAGGACCTTGCCGAACACGGTGAGGTCCGGCTCGACCCCGAACCGCTCCTGGGCGCCGCCGCGGGCGACCCGAAACCCGGTGATCACCTCGTCGAAGACGAGCAGCGCACCCGCCGCCCGGGTCGCGGCGCGGAGCTGCTCGAGGAAGCCCTCGGCCGGCGGGACCACGCCCATGTTCGCCGCCACCGGCTCGACCAGCAGGGCCGCGACCTGGTGCTCCTCGAAAGCCCCGATCAGCGCCTCGGGGTCGTTCCAGGGAACCACCACCGTGGTCGCCGCCTGCGCCGGGGTGACCCCGGGGCTGGCCGGGATCGAGAGCGTCGCCAGGCCGGAGCCGGCTTCGGCGAGGAGGCCGTCGGAGTGCCCGTGGTAGGCACCGGCGAACTTGATCACGACGTCGCGGCCGGTGATCGCCCGGGCGAGGCGGACGGCGCTCATCGCCGCCTCGGTCCCCGACGAGGTCATCCGCAGCATCTCGACCGACGGGAACCGGGTCGCGACCTCCTCGGCCAGCTCGACCTCGGCCGCGGTCGCGGCCCCGTAGCTGGTGCCGCGGGCGGCGGCCTCGACCACCGCGGCGACGACTTCGGGCTCGGCGTGACCGAGTATCAGCGGGCCCCAGGAGCCGACCCAGTCGACGTAGCGGTTGCCGTCGACGTCGATCAGCTCACAGCGCTCGCCGCGCTCGATGAAGATCGGGTCCCGGCCGATCTGCCGCATCGCCCGGACCGGCGAATTGACCCCCCCGGGCAGCACCTTCAGGGCGCGCTCGTACAACGCTGACGACTTCTCGGTGGGGATCGGAGCCCTAGCCATCGACGGTTCCGGTAGGGGTGAAACGTCTTGTACTTTTCCCGCCGCGCCGCCCGGGGACCGCCTCTCCGGACTCCCGGGAAAAGTTAAGTGGAACCCCTGCCGGAACCGGCACTAGGAGTGCTCTTGTTCCCACTGCTCGTAGTCGTCGGTGAAGTAGTGCAAGCGGATCTTCTTGTACTCGGTCGACGAGTAGAGGGTGGCGCGGTCCTCGGGGCCCATGCCGCACTCCTCCGCGATCGAGTCGAGGATCGCGTCGCACTCCTCCTTCGAGCGGCCGTGGGCCATCGTGAAGACGCTGTAGGGCCAGTCCTCATATGTGGGGCGCTGGTAGCAGTGGGAGATGCCCCGGAACGAGGCCATCCGCCGGCCGGTCTCCATGATCTCGGCCTCGGGCACCCGCCAGACCCCCATCCCGTTGGCCGAGAAGCCGGCCCGGCGGTGGAAGAGGATCGCCGCCACCCGGCGCAGGATCTTGCGGTCGACCATCCCGCGAAGGTGCTCGAGCAGCTCCTCGGTCGCCATCCCGAGCTCCCCGGCGGCCTCGTCGAAGGGGCGCTCGACCGCCGCCATCGGGCCCTGGAGGGCGCGGATCACGGCGATGTCGCGGTCGTCGTAGGGCTGCGCCTCGAGCTCGCGCGGGGGCGAGGCGTCGACGGCCGAAGAGAGGGCGTCCGTCCCCTTCTCCATCTCCAGGTTCATGTTGATCTTGAACAGGGTCAGGGTCGGCAGCTCGCGCATCGACTCGGCCCCGGTCTCCCGCATCAGGACCTCGAGGGTGCCGTCGAGCCCGAGCTCGGAGTCGGGCGGGGTCGCGATCGTGAACCAGAGGTTGAAGTCGTGGGTGCGCAGGTAGTTGTGGGAGACGCCGGGGTGGGAGTTGACGATCGCCGCCGCCCGCTGCGGGTTGTCGGAGTCGACTTTCGCCGCCACCAGCATCGACTCGTAGCCGAGCGCGCGGGTGTCGAAGATCGGGGTGATCTCGCGGATGATCCGCTCGTCGAGGAGCCGCCGGGTGCGGGTGAGGACGTCCTCGAGCTCCATCTCGGCCTCGGAGGCGACGAGGGCGAACGGCTCGGGGTCGAGCGGGAAGCTCGACTGGAGCAGGTTCATCAGCCGCTTGTCGGTGTCGTCGAGCGGCACCGCGGCGCCGTCCTTGCGCGAGCGCGCCTTCGACTGCGGGACTTTCACCGAAGCCATGTCGCGGCCTCCTTGGCGTAGTAGGTGACGATCGCGTCGGCGCCGGCGCGGCGGATCGAGGTCAGAGTCTCGAGCACGGCCGAGCGCTCGTCGATCCAGCCGTTGGCGGCGGCGGCCTTCAGCATCGAGTACTCGCCGGAGACGTGGTAGGCGGCGAGCGGGGCGCCGGTCGCGTCCTTGATCCGGCGGACGACGTCGAGGTACGGGGTCGCCGGCTTCACCATCAGCATGTCGGCACCCTCCTCGAGATCGAGCTCGGCCTCGCGCACCGCCTCCTCGGAATTGGCCGGATCCATCTGGTAGCCGCGGCGGTCGCCGAACTCCGGCGTCGTCCCGGCGGCCTCGCGAAACGGGCCGTAGAAGGCGGAGGCGTACTTGGCGCTGTAGGAGATGATCGCCGTGCCGGGGTGCCCCTCCTCGTCGAGCTGGTGGCGGATCGCTCCGACCCTGCCGTCCATCATGTCGCTCGGGGCGACGGCGTCGGCCCCTGCCTCGGCGTGGGAGACCGCGGTTTTGGCGAGCAGCTCGACGGTGATGTCGTTGTCGACGTCACCGTCGCGGACGAAGCCGCAGTGGCCGTGCGAGGTGTACTCGCAAAGGCAGACGTCGGTGATCACGGTGAGGTCGGGGTGCGCCTCCTTCAGCGCCCGCACCGCCATCTGCACGACCCCCTCGTCGTCGTAGGCGCCGCTGCCGCTCTCGTCCTTGGTCGAGGGGATGCCGAAGAGGAGCAGCGCGCCGACCCCGGTCGCGGCGATCTCGGTCGCCTCGGCGACCAGCTCCGAGATCGAGAAGCGCTCGATGCCCGGCATCGCCTCGACGTCCTCGCGAACCCCCTCGCCGGGGACGACGAAGGCGGGCTGGATCAGCTGCGAGGGCGCCAGCGAGGTCTCGCGGACGAGATCGCGCAGGGCGCCGGTGCGTCGCAGGCGGCGCATGCGTGTGGCCGGGAACGGCATCCCCTCGATTCTAGGGCGAGTAGCTTTCCGCCGATGCAGGGGTCCGTCACAGCCGCGCTCGAGGTCCGCGGCCTGGTCAAGCGCTTCGGCGGGCGCGCGGCGCTCCGCGGCGTCGATCTCTCCGTCGGCGCCGGCGAGCAGCTGGCGGTGATCGGGCCCAACGGCGCCGGCAAGACGACCCTGCTCTCGATCCTCGCCGGGGTCGCCGCTCCCGACGATGGCGAGATCGAGGTCCCGAGCGGCGCCGTCGGCTGGGTCCCGCAGCAGGCCGCCCTCTACCGCCGCCTCAGCGTCGAGGAGAACCTGTTGCTCTTCGCCCGGCTCGAGAAGCACGACGATCCGGCCGCCTCGGTCGAGGAGATGCTCGAGCTGACCGGCCTCGGCGATCGGCGCGAGGAGGCGGTGGCGCGACTCTCGGGCGGAAACCAACAGCGGATCAACATCGCGATCGGCCTGCTCTCGCGGCCCTCGGTGCTGCTCCTCGACGAGCCCAGCGTCGGCCTCGACCCGCGCCAGCGGGCGCGGCTTTGGGAGTTCGTCTCCGGCCTCGCGGGCGGCGGGACGACGGTCATCTTCTCGACCCACGACATCCAGGAGGCCGAGCGCTACGGCGGTCGCCTGCTGGTCCTCGCCGACGGCGAGGCGCTCTTCGACGGCTCGCCCGAGCAGCTCCGCGAGGTGGTCCGCAGCGAGGCGGCGGAGGCCGCCGAGCGCGACTTCGAGACCGCCTTCGTCGCCTTCCTCCACCACCGAGGTCACTGAGTGCGCTGGCTGCTGCTCAAGGACCTCCAGATCCTGCGGCGCTCGCCCCTCCAGGCGGCCCTCCTGGTCGTCTATCCGATCCTGATCGCGATCCTCGTCGGCTTCGCGATCTCGCCGGACTCCGACAAGCCCCGGGTGGCCTTCCTCAACGAGGTCCCGGCGGGCTCGCAGGTCGTGGTCGGGGACCGCGAGCTGCCCTCGATCGGGGTCAGCGACAGGATCTGCGGGCAGGTCGAGTGCATCCACGTCGAGACCCGCGAGGAAGCGGTCTCCGAGGTCGAGTCCGGCGACGCTCTGGCCGCCCTCGTCCTCCCCGAAGACCTCGTCGACGAGATCAACTCGCTCTCGACCCTGGCGCCGGGAACGCCGCGGGTCGAAGTGCTGGTCAACGAGGAGAACCCGCTCAAGGCCCAGGCGGTGAACGACAAGATCGACGCCCTGCTCGCCCAGGCCAACCTCGTGATCGCCAAGCGGGTCGCGACCGAAGGCGGCAAATACCTCAACCTGCTGATCGACGGCGGCGAGTTCGCGGTCCTCGGGACGACGGTCCAGATCCTCGGCCTGAAGACGACCGGGGCGATCCTCGAAGCCCTGCGGCCGACCGTCCCCGAGGGCGCTCGACGAAACGGTCTCGACCGGGTGATCCGCTTCTCGGCCCTGGCCCGCGAGAACCTCGGCGTCGCCGGGCCGCTGATCGAGCGGCTGGCGCAGCCGATCGAGGTCGAGAAGGAGGTGATCGACGGTTCCTCGCCGCCGCTCGACATCTTCGCGATCGCGGTGGCCGCGGCGCTCACCCTGGCGTTCGTCACCGTCCTCCTGGTGGCCGGCTCGCTGGCGCTCGAGCGCGAGGAGAACGCGTTCTCGCGTCTCACCCGCAGCCTCGTCTCCCCCACCGCCCTGCTCTGCGAGAAGGTCCTGCTCGGAATCGCGATCGGACTCGTCGTCACCCTGCTGATGCTCGCCGGGCTCCAGATCTTCGTGCCGCTCCAGTGGGATCGGTTCGGGCTCTGGCTCCTCGCGATCCTCTTCGGCGCCGCCGCTCTCGGCGCCTCGGGGGCGGCGCTCGGCGCGGTCGCGCGCGAGGTGCGGGCCGTCTCCCTGCTGGCCTTCATGGTGACCCTGCCGATCGCCTTCCTCTCGCTCGTCCCCTCGGGCGCCGTCGGCAAGACGCTGTTCGACGCGATCGAGATCGTCGTCGCCCTGTTCCCGTTCAAGCCCACCCTCGATGCCCTGAGCGCGGCGCTCGATCCGGCCGGGCCCTCGATCGGCGGGCCGCTCCTCCACCTGACGCTGCTGGCGGTCGCCTACGGCCTGCTCGCCCGGTTCGCCCTGCGTCGCTTCGCCTCCGTCTAGGGTCAGGGAGCCATGCGGGTCCTGTTCATCGGGGATGTCGTCGGCGGTCCCGGCCGCCGCGGACTCGCCGCGGCGATGCCGGCGCTGCGAGAGCGTCACGCGCCGGACCTCGTGATCGTCAACGGCGAGAACTCGGCCGGCGGCGTCGGCATCACCGAGAAGACCGCCCGCGACATCTTCGAGTCGGGCGCCGACGTGATCACCAACGGCAACCACACCTACCGCCACCGCGAGGTCTATCGCTACCTCGATGAGACCGAGACGGTCCTGCGGCCGGCCAACTACCCCCACGCAAATCCCGGTCGCGGCCACACCATCGTCGAGGCCGGCGCGATGCGGGTCGCGGTCATCAATCTCAGCGGCGCCGTCGGACTCCAGGTCGCCCGCTCGCCCTTCCACGAGGTCGACTCGCTGCTCGAGCGGATCGAGGCCGACGCCGTCGTCGTCGACTTCCACGCCGAGGTGACGAGCGAGAAGGTGGCGATGGGCTGGCACCTCGACGGCCGGGTCGCCGCGGTCTTCGGGACCCATACCCACGTGCCGACCGCCGACGGTCGCGTCCTTCCCGGCGGCACCGCCTTCATCTCCGACGTCGGCATGACCGGCTCCCGCACCAGCGTCCTCGGCGTCAAGCCCGAGCAGGCGATCGCCGCCCTCGTGACCCAAATGCCGGCCCGCTTCGAAACCGCCGAGGAGGACGTCTGGGTGATGGGAGCCGCGGTCGAGATCAACCAGCGGGGGCTGGCGGACTCCTTCGAGCAGGTGCTGGTCCCGGCGCCGACGCCGTAGCGAGCGCGACCAGCAGCAGCGGGTAGAACCAGACGAGGTAGAGGTAGAACCAGTGCTGGGCGGTGATCTGGAGGCCGATGATCAGGGCGGCGCCGAGGGCCGCCACCTGGGTGAGGGTCTTGGCCCGGGGGCGGAAGGCGAACAGGACAGAGAGGATCGCGACGGCGGCGAGGATCGCGATCCGCAACGGCTCGAGCCCGACCTGGCCCCAGATGCTGAACGGGGAGTCGCGGTCGGCCTGGTAGGCGACCGTGCGGTCGTACACGGTGCTCAGACCCGGGTCGAGCGCCGGCCAAATCATGATCGCGATGGTCACCGCCACGAAGGCAAGGACGAAGCGCAATGCCGCGGGTCCTGTCACGGAGGGAGTTGCGTCGATGCCTTCGGGACGGGGGCGGTAGGTGAGAAGCATCGGGACGAGGAGGATCGGGGCGAACTTCGTCAGCGTTGCGAGGGACGCCAAAGCTCCGCGAGCGATGGGACGGGACAGGGCCAGGAGGATGGCGATGAGGAGGACGGAGACGAGGGCGTCGTTGGAGTTCGACTCGAGGACGTAGGCGGTGTAGGGGAACGCCGCCCAGCCGAACGCGAGGGTGGCGGCCAGCTTGCGGCCTTCGGGGCCGGGACGGATCCGGCGGCCGAGCAGGAAGAGGAGGCCGAAGGCGAGGAGATCGAAGGCGACCGCGGCCCCGTGCGCCGCCGGCAGGTCGTCCCAGCTCCCGGACCAGGGCCAGACCAGCTCGGCGGGAACGTAGGCGACGTAGTTGACCGGGCCGTAGGTGTCGCCCTGGGAGACGTCCTCGGGGAAGTCGCCGTAGATCGGCTCCCCGTGGGTGATGCGATCGGCGCCGACGACGCTCGCGTAGCCGACGTCGATCGCGCCCGAGTCGGCGACGTTGAGCCCGACCCGAACCCCGACCAGGAAGAGCGCCGCGATCAGCAGCCAGCTGGCAGCCCAGACCGGTCTCAGGCCCTCCCCGCGGCCGCGGAACCCGATCCAGAGCGCGCGGGCGAAGAGGTAGGCGAGGAGCGGATAGACGATCGGCACCGAGACCCCGATCTCGGCTCGGTTGAAGAAGTAGTGGGAGGCCGCGAAGCCGAGCAGGACCAGGAGGTCGAGGTTCGCGGCCCGCCACGGTCGGCGCCAGTCGAGGAGACCGATCAGGAAGATCGCGCAGATCGGCAGGAAGACGTAGGGGGCGTTGAGCTTGTGGCCGAAGGAGCCCGAGTAGCCGCGCGCCATCCGCCAGGCGACCTGGTACCCGGTCCACGACTCCTCGACGACTCCGCTCACCGGGTCGACGATCGCCAGCGCCACCTGCTCCTCGCCGGCGAAGTAGGCGACCTCCCACCTGTCGTCCTCCATCCGCACGCTCGAGCGCAGCCCCGGGTGCAGACGGCGCTGTGCTTCGACCTTCCGGTCGCCGTCGGCCGCCTTGGTCGCCGCGGCGGCGCTCACCCTCACCGGCTCGGCGCGGGCGCCGGGGGCGACGAGGAGGAGCACGAGCAGGACGGCCCCGAGGGCACCTGCCCGGCGCCGGCTCATGCGCCGAAGTGCTCGAGGATCGCCGGGGCGACGTCGCGGAGCGACCACTGCTCGCGCTCACCCGGGTCCTCGGGCCCACAACCGACGAAGAGCAGCGGCCCGAGGCTGTCGCCGCGGTGCAGCGAGCCGTGGCTGCCTCCGCCGGCGTGGGTGACGCCGCCCCAGTCGACCGCCTCGTAGCCGGTCAGCAGCGAGACGATGAAGTCGCCGGCGTGGGGCGAGGCGAGCGCCGCGTGAACGCGGGCGAGCGGGTCCGGGTACTCGTCGCAGCGCAGAACCCCGCCGGCGACCTCGGCGTCGATCGCGGAGGGGTCGCCGCGGAGCTCCCAATCGCCGCCGCGGGCGTCCTCGATCGGGCCGCCCGGCCTGAACCAGAGGCGCCGCCCCTGCCGCTCGACGACGGCCTCGCCGGCTTCCATCCAGCAGACGATGTCGACTCCTTCGATCTCGACCAGGCGCTGGCGGACGCGATCCGGGTCGGGCCGCCCGTCGTCCCCGTCCAGCAGGTAGACGTGGGCCGCCCGGCCGGTCGGGCTGACCGCGAGCTGCGCCCGCTCGGGGCGGTCGTCGGACGGGGCGAGAACGCGCCAGTGCCGGGCCAGCAGGTCGGCCAGCGCCAGCCCGCGATGGACGTCGGTCTGGGCGTGGTCGGCGACCAGCACCAGGGCGTGGTCGGCGAGGAAGCGGTCGATCCCCCCGCCGGCCTCGACGATCTGGGCGTAGCCGTCGTCGGCGCGGGCGATCGACTCGACCGTCGCCTCGGGGCCGTGCCGGTGGGAGTAGTTGTCGTTGTCGGCGAGCGAGAAGAGGAGGAAGTCGAAGGCGTCCTCGCGGATCAGCTCGGCGGCGCAACAGGCCGAGTATGGATCGCGCATCCCGGGGATCGACGTCGACTTGCAGGGGACCTCGCGGCTCGCGTAGAGGTCGCCGTAGAAGAGCTCCTTCGGCCCGTAGGTGTGGTGGCGGAACTTCAGCTTCGAGAGGTCGACGGCGCGGCCGAGCAGGCCGTCGAGCGAGACCTGGTGGCGGTGGCGGCCGCGATAGATCAGGAACGGGGTGCAGGCGGTCCGGGCGCCGATGTCGTCGAGGCGCTCGAAGATCGTCTCCGCCTCGGGATTCAGGTGGGCGAGGTTCATGTTGTAGACGAGGTCGTAGAGCGCCCGGAAGACGCCGACCGAGCGGGTCGCGTCGAGCGAGGACCCGTACTCGACGTAGCGGCGCTCGAGACGGTGGTACCAGTTCATGCCGCTGATCCAGTGGCGATCGGAGGCGACCCCGGTGGCGATCTCGGCGCTGGCGACCGGTGTCACCGAGGGGAAGCTCGAGACGCAGTCGGGGATCAGGACGCCGCGCTCGAGCAGGGCGCCGAAGGTCGGCGCCCGCCCCTCGGCGACCGCGCGCTCGAGCATGTCGGTGCGCAGCGAGTCGACGTAGGTGAGGATGAGCTTCTTCGCGGGCATCTCCCGCGAATGATCCTCGACCGCGATCGCCGACTAGCGCAGGACGCGCAGGCCGGCGTGTTTCTTCTGCGCGCGCCGGTGGCGGGAGATCCCGAGCCAGGCGAGGGCGAGCAGAACGATCAGGATCGCCGGTGCGACGAAGACCGCGACGGCGACGACGATCACGGCGGCGAGGGCGACGAAGAGGCCCAGCGCCCCGGCGCGACTCCCCTCGCGGCGGCTGGCGCCGAAGACGAGGTCGCTGATCACGACGCAGCCGATCACCGCCCCCGCCGCGGCGAGCAGCGCCCCGGCGACGCCGTCGAGGAGGAACCCGACCACGAGGCCGATCACCACCGCCAGGATCGTCATCCGACCGCGGGCGGAGCCGTGGGTGCCGGTCGTGCCGGCGAGCATTCCGATCGCCACGCCGATGCCGAGCTCGGTGAGAAAGTCCACACGCGAAAACTAACCGCCCGGGGCGGCGAGCGTCGATCCGGCACACTTGTCGGATGGCGGACACCCCGACCGGGCACCGGCGCCGGGCCCACACCCGCACCCGCGACATCGAGCGCTACGCGGGGCTGTTCGCGGAGCGGACCGGGGTCATGCGCTCCTCGGCGATGCGCGACCTGATGGCGGTCACGGCGCGGCCGGAGGTCATCTCCCTGGCCGGCGGGCTCCCGGACACCTCGACCTTCCCGCCCCAGACGTTCGCCGCGCAGATGACCCGGATCGCCCAGACCTCGGCCGCCGAGGCGCTCCAGTACGGCCCGACCGAGGGCTTCGAGGAGACCGTCGACTGCATCCTCCAGGTGATGGGCGCGGAGGGAATGCTTCCCGACCCCGAGGACGTGATCGTCACCACCGGCGGCCAGCAGGCGATCGACCTGATCACCAAGACGCTGATCGACCCCGGCGACGTCGTAATCTGCGAGGCCCCGACCTACCCGGGGGCGGTCCCGGTCTTTTGCAGCTACCAGGCCGAGGTCGTCCAGATCGAGTGCGACGAGGACGGGATGCGAATCGACGAGCTGGAAGCGACCCTGGCCCGCCTCGATGGCGACGGCCGGCGGCCGAAATTCGTCTACTCGGTCCCCAGCTTCCAGAACCCGGCCGGCGTCTCGATGTCGATCGAGCGGCGCTCGCGGCTGGTCGAGCTGGCCCGCAGCCGCGAGATGCTGGTGATCGAGGACAACCCCTACGGGCTCCTGCGCTTCGGCGGTGATCCGCTGCCGCCGCTCTACCAGCTCGACGGCGGCGACTTCGTCATCTACATCGGCACCTTCTCGAAGATCCTCTCCCCCGGGATCCGGCTCGGCTGGGCGGTGGCGCCGCCGCCGGTGATGGAGAAGATCGTGCTCGGCAAGCAGGCGGCCGACCTCTGCACCTCGACCCTGACCCAGTACTTCGTGCGCGAGTACTTCTCCGAAGGCCACTGGCGCCAGTACGTCGACGACCTCGTCGAGATCTACCGGGGCCGCCGCGACGTGATGGTCGCCGCGCTGGCCGAGCACTTCCCGGCCGAGGCGACCTGGACCGAACCCGAAGGTGGCCTCTTCATCTGGGCCACCCTGCCCGACTACATCGACACCGGCGACCTGCTGGCGCGGGCGCTGCGCGACGACGTCGCCTTCGTCCCGGGGCAGGCCGCCTACGCCGACGAAGATCTCGGCCGCAACTCGATGCGGCTCAACTTCTCCGGCGTCGACGAGGGCGAGATCCGCGAGGGGATTCGCCGGATCGGCAAGGTGATCGACGAGCAGGTCGGCCTGTACAAGACGATCGCCGGCGCGGGCGACGGAGTCGCGGAGGGAGCGGCGCAGGGTGCCCGGGGCGCCGGCGCATCTGCCGACGGCGGCGGACGCGAGGCGGAGCAGCCGTCGGGTGACGTCAACGTCCTGCCGTTCCGCAAGACCGGCGAGGGATCGGCGTGAAGGTCGCGGTCCTCAAGGGGGGCAAGTCGCTGGAGCGGGGAGTGTCGTTGCGCTCCGGCGCCCGGGTGGAGGACGCGCTGAAGCGGCTCGGCCACGAGGTGGTCCCGGTCGACGCCGGCGCCGATCTCGTCGAGCGGCTGCTCGAGGAGGAGCCCGAGGTCGCCTTCGTCGCCCTTCACGGCCGCGGCGGCGAGGACGGCACCGCGCAGGAGCTGCTCGAGATGCTCGGCATCTCCTTCACCGGGCCCGGCGTCGCCGCCTGCACCCTCTGCATGGACAAGGCGCTGGCCAAGCACACGCTGCGGGCCGCGGGCGTCCCGACTCCCGACTGGCTGGCGCTCAGCGAGGTGGCCCTGCGCGAGCTCGGAGCGGGAGAGGCGCTCGGCGAGCTCGAGCAACGACTCGGGTTTCCCCTGGTCGTGAAGCCGAGCCGCGGCGGCTCCGCCCTCGGCGTCAAGTTCGCGGCCGACCCCGCCGAGGTTCCGGCGGCGCTGGTCGCGGCCTTCAGCTACGACGACCGGGTGCTGCTCGAGCGCTTCGTCGCCGGGCGCGAGCTCGCGGTCAGCATCCTCGGCGGCGAGGCTCTGCCGATCGTCGAGGCGATCCCGACCGGCGGCGACCGCTACGACTTCGAGGCCCGCTACGAGATCGGCCGCACCCGTTTCGAGTGCCCGGCCGACCTCGAGGACGATCGGGCGGCTGCGGTCACCGGGGCGGCGCTCGAGGCCTACGAGGCGCTCGGATGCGCCGGCTTCTCTCGGGTCGACCTGATCCTCGCCGAGGACGGGCCGCAGGTGCTGGAGGTGAACGCGATCCCCGGACTGACCGACACCAGCCTCCTCCCCCAGGCCGCGGAGGCGGCGGGCCGGTCCTTCGAGGACCTCGTCGAGCGGATCCTCGAGCTGGCGCACGAGCCCGCGGTCGCCCCCTAGGACGACCGGCTCAGGCCGGGTCCGGACTCAGTCGCCCCCCTGGGCGAAGTCGTCGGGGTTCACCTCGTCGAGGAACTCTTTGAATTTGTCGACGACCTCCTCGGTGTCCTCGACCTCGTGCTCGAACTCGATCGCCGACTCCTCGATCACCTCCTCGGCCGCGAAGATCGGGGCCGAGACCCTGACCGCGAGGGCGAGGGCGTCGGACGGGCGCGAGTCGATCTCCAGCTCGGTGCCGTTGACCGAAACCGTGATCGAGGCGAAGAAGGTGTTGTCGCGCAGCTCGGTGACCGAGACCCGCTCGCATTTCGCGTCGAGCTGCTCGAGCACGTCCGAGAGCAGGTCGTGGGTCATCGGCCGGGGGGTGGACGCCCCCTGGAGCTTCATCAGGATCGCCGCGGCCTCGGGGTGCCCGATCCAGATCGGGAGGAACTTGTTGCCGTCGACGGTCTTCAGCAGGACGATCGGCTGCTTGCCGACCATGTCGAAGCTGACTCCATAGATCTGCATCTGCTGCACGAGGGGAGCGTACCCAAGCGGCCGGGTTGCGAGCGCGCACAGGAGGGTCCGGGCGCGAGGCGGGTGACCTCGCTGCCCGGTACCCCCTGAACTTCGGTGGCCAGCCGGTCAGGGAAAGACCGGCACTACCACTGGCGGGGCCGCCAGGGACGGCGGGACCCACCCGGAAGCGCCTCCCACGGGACAGATGGAATTTGGCGCTCCGTGGACTGTAGCAGGGCTGCGTACCTGAAAGGGGCTCCACATGCTTAATGGGTGGCCGCACGTCGGAGGCGCGGTGGCGGTGGGATCTTCGACTCCTCGAGCGCGATCTTCGTCCCGAGGTAGGGGACGATGACGTTGAACATCAGGTGCGGCGTCAGCTCGAGGGCGGGTATGTCGGCCTCCAGCGCCCCCCGGATCTGGTTGAAGATGCTGCCGGCGATCGCCTCCGCGGTCGCCCGCGAGAGGCCGCAGTCGTTGTCGAGCTCGCGGCGTCCCTGGTCGATCAACCCGGCCATCACCTGGACCCCTTCCTCGCGGATCAGCTGAGCGCGGTCGCCGGCGGCGAAGACCTCGACGAACATGAACCGCCCCCAGCTCCGGTCCTCTTCGATGAAGTCGAGCATCGCGTAGGAGACCGCCCGCATCTGGGCGCGCCACGTCGTCGCGCTCGCGAACGCCGGCAGCAGCCGTTCCAGGAGACGGTGCCGCTCTATGTCGATGACGGCGCAGTAGGCATCTTCGAGGTCTTCGAACTGGCGCTCGAAGGCCTCGCGCGGCAGATCCGCGCGGCGGCAGATCCGATCGATCGAGGCGTTCGCGTAGCCGGCATCGACGACCTCGTCGAAAAGCGCCTGTTCGAGGCGCGAGCGCTCGTTGTCGTCGGCGCGCCACTTCAAACCGTCAGCGGCTCCCGGTGTTCGACCCATTCCCCGTGCATGAATCCCGATTCCGGCCGTCTCGGCCCTCGCTGCCGTCCACAAAATACCGCCGATTACCGGGGGCGCAAGGCTCAGGCCGCGGCGGCGGCGATCTCTTTCGCCTTCTTCGGCCCCAGGTACGGCATCAGGACGAAGGCGGTGAAATCGGGGAGGAGGTCCTCGAGCTCGGCGATTTCGCCGGACATGATCGAGCGCGTGATCACCGACGCCACCGATCCGATGATCGTGGCCTCGGTCGAGTCCGGCAGCGACTGGGCGCCGGAGCGGCCCTCGCGACCCGGCTTCAGCAGCGGCGCGAAGCCGACGATCACCTCGCGGTAGCGCTCGGCGACCGTCGGTCCCGCCGTCAACGACTCGACCATGCAGAGGCGAGCGAGCTCGGGCTCGGCGACGAAGAAGCGGAGCAGGGCGCCGAGGCCGGCGACGACGCGGTGGGGCCAGTCCTCGACCGGCTCGATCGCATCGTTGATCAGGCGGTGCAGGTACTCGACGAGGGTGTCGAAGGCGGCCAGGAAGCACGCCTCCTTGGAGTCGAAATGCTCGTAGAACGTGCGACGCGAAACGTGTGCGGCGGCGGTGATGTCGGCGATCGTGACGTCGGGGTAGCCACGCTCGTTCACGACCTGGGCGAGGGCCGCTATCAGGCGCTCGCGCTGGTTGTGGGAGACCTGCTCACGGGAGTAGCCATGACGGCCCGCGGGGAGCGGGCCCAGCTCTCGGCTCTCCTCAGCGGCCACGTCGACCAGGATATTTGCTCACTCCGCTCGGCGCGCCCAGAATTCGGTACGGATTCCCCCCAACGGGAATCGTGATCGGCGTCCTAGCCGCGATGTTCTTCGACCGGCACCGACGCCCTAGCCGGCTTCGGCAGCGACCAGATTGCGGCTTGCGATCGCCCCGGCACGCTCCTCGCCCAGGTAGGGACTGAGCGCGAACTGGATCGCCTCCGGCAGGAGCTTCGGCAGGCCCTCGGCGGCGTCGCCGACGATCAGTCGCTGGTACGCGATCCAGACGATGCCGCCGACCAAAGTCCCCTCGAGCGTCTCCGGCAGCGCCGCGGCGTCGGGCGCCTCGCGACGCCCCTGCCTCAGCATCTCGCCCATCGCCTGAATCGCCCCCTCGTAGCGCATCAGCACCTTCGGGCCGGCGGTCAGCGACTCGACCAGGCAGGCCCGCCAGAGCGGTGGATCCGCCGCAATCGCCTCGTAATAGGTCGCGATCGCGGCGGCGACCCTGTCCCCCCAGGGACGGTCCTCGCCGTCCGCGTAGGCGGCGGCGATCAGCTTGCTGTTGGAATCGAAGGTCTCGTCGAAGAGCGCGACGAATGCCTCCTCTTTGTCGGCGAAGAACTTGTAGAAGGTCCCGTATCCGACCCGGGCGCGGCGGACGATCAGCTCCGTCGAGGTGTCCGCGTAACCGCGCTTTGCGATCAGGTCGGCGGTGACGCGAAGGATGCGGCGCCGCTGCTCGGCGGCGACGTCGTCTCGGGGCAACGGCTGTTTCCCCGGTGGCACTCTCTCCTCTTGTCCCGGCAGAGCACGCACTCGTGGAGAGAATAGCGGGCGTTTATGGAGTATCTGTTATTTGTGTACGTGCCGTACCCGACCAGCGAGGCGGAGGGAGTTGTGTATCTGAAGATGGTTTAGGGTACCGCCGACATGATTCTGGACGGCGGCCTGAGGGGGGTTCGCCCGCATCTTCATCGAAGGGCCCGGGTCGGGGCCGCTTCCGCGGGCGGCGGATGACGCTGCGGCGAGAGTTGCTGGACGCGGTCGTCGAGCTCGCGGGCCAGGTCGGCTACCGGGGGCTGACGCTCCAGCTGGTGCTCGACCGGGTCGGGATCGGCAACCGCGCCTTCCACCGCGAGTTCGACGACGTCGGCGCCGCCTTCGACGCCGCCTACGAGCAGATCGCCGACGATCTCTGTGACGAGCTGCTCGCGGTCGGAGGAGCCGCCGAGGACTGGAGCTCCGGCTTTCGCGCCGCCCTCGACGCCTACCTCGCCTGGGTTGCGCGAGAGCCGGCGGCGGCGCGGGTGCTGCTCGTCGAGCACCGGGTGGCGGGAGGTCGCAGCACGGCGACCCATGAGCGGGTCTGCAAACGCCTCGAGCGCGCACTCGATTCCGGCCGCCGGCTGGCGGGGCCGGCGACCGAGCCCCCCTCGTTGACGCCGGCCTTCGTCCTCGGCGCGATCGAGGCGGCCAGCACCGAGCTGGTGATCCGAAGGGAAGCCGCGGGCGCCCCCGAGCTCGGGCCGAGCCTTGCTTACTTCGGGGTCCTGCTCTATCTGGGCGCCGAGGTGGCGGAGCGAGAACCGGAGCGGTAGTGGGCGATCCTGGATTCGAACCAGGGACCTCGTCCTTATCAGAGACGCGCTCTAACCAACTGAGCTAATCGCCCGAGGTGCTGGCGGCGATGATACTGGCCAGATCGAGCGCCTGGTCGAGGTCATCGAAGCGGATCTCGACCGCGACCTCCTCGCCCTTGCGGGGTCGGACCCGAACCTCGTGGCCGAGCGCCGCCTCGAAGCGGTCCTCGGCCTGGCGCAGGGCCGCCACCTCCTCGGGGTCGAGACGCTTGGACGCATTCTCCTGCTTCGGCTGGCTGGCCAGCTTGGCTCGGTTCTCGGTCTCCCGCACCGACCAGCCGTAGCGGCTGGCGTCGAGCGCGAGTCGGCGGCGGACATCGTTGCCCCGCGCCGAGAGCAGGGCCTTGCCGTGGCCCTCGCTGAGGTCGCCGGACTCGAGCAGGGCGATCGCCTCGTCGGGTAGGTCGAGGATCCGAATCAGGTTCGAGATCGCCGGCCGGCTGCGGCCGACGCGGCGGGCCAGCTCCTCCTTGGAGACGTCGAGCTCCTCGATCAGGGCGGCGCAGGCGCGCGCCTCCTCGACCGGATTGAGGTCCTCGCGGACCATGTTCTCGATCAGCGCCACCTGGAGACGCTCGGCCTGCTCGGAGTCGCGGACGATCGCCGGGACCTTCTCGAGTCCGGCCTCCTGCGCCGCCCGCCAACGCCGCTCGCCGGCGACGAGCTCGTAGCTGCCGTCGTGGAGGGGGCGGACGAGCAGCGGCTGGACGACGCCGCTGGTCTCGATCGAGGAGGCGAGGGAGGCGAGGGCCTCGGCGTCGAAGTGGGTCCTCGGCTGGTTCGGGTTCGGCTTGACCAGCGTCACCGGCAGTTCGCGCAGCTCGCCCGCGTCGAGGGCCGCGGTCTCCGGCAGGATCGCCGCCAGGCCGCGACCGATTCCAGCCTTAGCCACGGGCGACGAGCTCCTCGGCGAGCGCCCGGTAGGCGCTCGAGGCGGGTGAGGAGGGGGCGTGCTCGGTAACGGGAAGCCCGTGGCTGGGCGCCTCGGCGACTCGGACGCTGCGGGGAATGACGGTGTCGAAGACCATGTCGGGGAAGTGCTCGCGCAGCTCGCGCTCGACATCCTGGGCGAGGCGGGTGCGCTCGTCGTGCATTGTGATCAAGAGGCCCGACACGTCGAGCGCCGGGTTCATCTCGCGCCGGATCATCCCCAGCGTGTCGAGGAACTGGACCAGGCCCTCGAGCGCCAGGTACTCGGCCTGGACCGGGACGATCACGCGGTCGGCTGCGACCAGCGCATTGACGCTGACCGGGCCGAGGCTGGGCGGGCAGTCGAGGACAGTGACCGCGAACCGCTCGCGAACCGGGCCGAGGCCTTCGCGGAGGCGGATCTCGGAGCGCTCGAGACGCGGAAGCTCGACCGATGCGCCGGCGAGGTCGCGGCTCGCCGGCACCAGCCAGAGGTTGTCCGGCCCCGCCGGACGCGCCGCTTCGGCGACCGAGACGTCGCCGACCAGGCACTCGTAGGAGGAGGGGTGCATGTCGCGCTCGCCACCGAGGGCGACGGTCGCGTTGCACTGCGGATCGAGGTCGACAAGCAGGGTCTGCGAACCACCGTTCGCGACGCAGGCGGCGACGTTGACCGCGGTCGTCGTCTTGCCGACACCGCCCTTCTGGTTCGCGATCGCGTAGACGACTCCCATTCGCCCTCAGACTAGCTGCCCCGCGGCCGCTTCTTCGCCATGCCGGGACGGCGCGGCAGATCGGCGGGTGTCGGGCCCGACTTGCGCAGGACGTGGAGGTGGCGGTGGCGGCTGCCGGCGTAGGGTCCGACCGCGAGGATTCGCTCCGGGCGCATCGCCAGGCGCTCGGCGGCGCGCTCGAGCTCCGCCTCCTCGTCGTCGTCGCGACGCCCCTTCCAGGCGACGAGGACGGCGCCGTCCCGGAGCAAGGGCGAGGCCAGCTCGGCGAGGGTCGACAGCCGGCCGACGGCGCGGGCGGTGACGGCGCCGTAGGCCTCCCGCCCCTCCTCGGCCGCCAGCTCCTCGGAGCGGCGGTCGAGGATCCGCACGTTGGCGATCCCCGCCGCGCCCGCCGCCCTGCGCATGAAGTCGCACTTGCGCCCGACCGACTCGATCAGATCGATCCTGGAGCCGGGCAGGGCGACGGCCAGCGGCAGCCCCGGAAAGCCCGCCCCAGAGCCGATATCGGCGATCCGCTCGGCGGCGGCCAGGTCCGTGACCTCGAGCCCGGTGAGGCTGTCGTCGACATGGACCCGCCAGGCCCGGTCGGGCTCGGTGACCGAGCTCACCGACGCGCGCTCGTCCGCCAGCAGGCGCAGGACGGTCTCGAGCGCCTCCCTTCCGGCGGGGTCGAGCGCGGCGGAGGGCGAGCCCGCAACCATCAGCCCGGGCCGGGCCTCACTCGGAGACGAGCGGGGCGACGACCACGCAGCGATGAGGCTCGTCGCCTTCGCTGTAGGTCTCGACCCCGGACCGATCCTTGAGGTGCTCGTGGACGACGCGGCGCTCCTGGGCGCTCATCTCGTCCATCTCGACGGTGCGGTTGCCGTCGAGGGCCTGCTCGGCGGCGCGGTCGGCGCGGGCGATGAGGATCTCGCGACGGCGCTCGCGGTAGCCCGCGGCGTCGATCACTACCCGCTTGCGGTCACGCATCCCGCGGAAGGCGGCCTGGTAGCAGAGGAGCTGAAGGGCGTCGATCGTCTGGCCGCGCTTGCCGATCAGGAGGCCGTAGTCGTCCTCGCCGGTCACCTCGGCGTCGATCCGGCCGTCGGTCTCGCGGACCTCGACCTCACCTTCAAGGTCAAGCTCGGCGAGCACGCCCTCGACCAACTCGCGGACACGGTCCACGGGCTCCTCGGGCCAATCCCCAGTTCCGGCAGGCATCAGGCTTCGATCCTAACCCCTGCGGGCTGCGCGGGCGAGCGCGCTAGCGCCGCTTCTTCTTTTTCCGCGGCGGGGGCGGGGGTGGCTTCGCCGCCGTTGCCGCGGCCGCGAACTCCGGGGTCGCCGTCTCCGGCACCGGGATCACCTTTTTGACCACGAACTGCTGGCCGATGGTCCAGATGTTGGTGGTGATCCAGTAGAGGACCAGCCCGGCCGGGAAGCCGATGATGAAGGGGACGAAGATGAACGGCAGGACCATCATCAGCGTCCGCTGGCTTTTGTCGGCGCTGATCGCCATCACCATTCCCGAGATCAGCTGGGTGCCGACGTAGAGGACGAGCAGGGCGATCAGTTCGGTGCCGGTCGCCTTCGCGGTCAGGTCGTTGATGAAGAGGAAGCTCTCGCCCCAGCCACCCGGCGGGACTTCGCTGCAAACCTCCGCGGTCTGGCCGCAGATGTCGAACCGGAGGTCGTGCTGGAGGACGTAGAAGAGGGTGATGAAGACCGGCAGCTGGGCCAGCAGCGGAACGCAGGAGGCAAAGGGGTTGACTTTGTTCTCTTTGTAGAAGCGCATCATTTCCTGCTGCATGCGCTGTTTGTCGTTCTTGAACTTCTCTTTGAGCTCCTGCATCTGCGGCTGAAGGGCCTGCATCGCCCGCATGCCTTTCAGCTGCTTGTAGGTGAGCGGGATCAGCAGGGTCCTCATCACCACCGTCAGGGCGATGATCGCCCCGCCCCATGAGAGGCCGACGTCGTCGTGGAAGAAGACGAGGACCTTGTCGGCGATGTCGACCAGGAACTGCGGCGCGAGCTGGAAGGCGAGCGGCATCAGACCTTCGCCTCACCGTGGTGGTCGGCCGGGTGGACGTGGCCGAGGCCGCGCAGGGTGAACTTCTCGGGGACGGGGTCGAAACCCCCGTCGGTGAACGGGTTGCAGCGCAGCAGGCGGTAGCCGGCGAGGACGGTGCCGCGGGCGGCGCCGAAGCGGCGGATCGACTCGGCGGCATAGCCGGAGCAGGTCGGCTCGAAGCGGCAGCGGCGCGGGCGGGCGGGCGAGACCCAGCGGCTGTAGGCCGCGATCAACCAGAGCAGCGGGCGTTTCACGTGGAACGGCCTCCGGGCACCGATCCGGCGAGCGCCTCTTCGAGGCTGGAGCCGACGCCGGCCGCGCCCTCTCGCTCAATCAGGTCGCCGAGCTCGGGACGGGCGACGATGACGAAGTCATAACCCTCGGGAAGGCGGTCCGAGAGGCCCCAGAAGGCCTCGCGGAGGACGCGCTTGGCGCGGTTGCGATCGACGGCGCCGCCGAGCTTGCGGCTGGCGGAGACCCCGAGCCGCACCTCGCCCTCGTCGTCCTCGCCCTTGCGCGGGAAGCTGTAGAGCACCAGATAGCGCGTCGCATTCGACGAGCCGTCGCGGTAGACGCGGTCGAACTCACCGCTGCGCGAGAGGCGCCGTCGCTTTGGCGCCGCCACTAGACCGTCAGGCGCTTGCGGCCTTTGCGGCGCCTGCGCTTGAGGATCGCGCGGCCGCCGCGAGTGCTCATCCGGGCCCGGAATCCGTGGGTCTTGGCCCGCTTCCGCTTCTTTGGCTGGTAGGTCCGCTTCATTCGGCGTCGCAGTATAGGTGGACGCGGGGAAATCTTTTGTTCGGGATTTGCGACGGGCCCGGAGTCGGTGCTCGGGAGCGCCGCTATGGTCGCTCGCCGGTGGGCGAAGAGGCAGATCGACAACAGCTGGAACGAGTCTGGCAGGAGGTGCAGGGACGCCTCCGCGCCTCCGTCCCCGACTCGACCTTCGACCTCTGGCTGCAACCGCTCCGGGCCCTGGGGGTCAACGGGACGACGCTCCACCTCTCGGCGCCGGCCGGGATCAAGGCTTGGGTCGAGCGTCGTTACTCGGGCCTGATCCGGGAAGCCCTCGTCGCCGCCGGCTCGGCCGTCTCCGAGGTCAGCTTCGAGCCCTTCGAGGGAGAGCCGGGCGAGGGGGCCGAGGGCCTGAATCCCAACTACACCTTCGAGCGCTTCGTGATCGGGGAGGGGAATCGCTTCGCCCACGCCGCCGCCCTGGCCGCGGCAGAGGCGCCGTCGGAGGCCTACAACCCCCTCTTCCTCCACGGCCCCCCCGGGCTCGGGAAGACCCACCTGCTCGTCGCGGTCGCCAACTACCTGCGGGTCAACGCCCCGGGCCTCGGGGTGCGCTACACGACCGCGGAGTCGTTCACGAACGAGTTCGTCGACGCCCTGCGGCGGAGCGGCGCCGAGGGCTTCAAGCGTCGCTACCGCGACCTCGACGTCCTGCTCGTCGACGACGTCCAGTTCCTCGAGGGGAAGCCGAACACCGAAGAGGAGTTCTTCCACACCTTCAACGCCCTCTACGAAGGGGGCAGCCAGATCGTCCTCTCCGCCGATCGGCTCCCGAGCGAGCTCGAGGCGCTCGCCGAGCGGCTGCGGGACCGCTTCGAGTGGGGCCTGACGGTTCCCGTCGAGCCCCCGAACCTGGCGACGCGGGTGACCGTTCTCCGGCGCCTGATCCGCGAGGCCGGGATCCCCGACGGCGAGGGCGACGTCCTGCTCGAGCTGGCCGGCAGGATCAACGCCAACGTGCGCCAGCTCCACGGGGCCCTGACCCGGGTGATCGCGCATGCCTCGCTGACCTCGAAGCCGCTCGACGCGGACCTGATCGCGGAGGTCGTGCCGAGGTCCTCGACCGGTCGCGAGCTGCCGGTCGAGGAGATCCAGCAGCGGGTCGCCACCGCCTTCGGCGTCTCCCGTGCCGAGCTGATCGGCTCCAGCCGCGCCGCCACCCCGCTGCGCGCCCGCCAGGTCGCGATCCTCCTCACCCGGGAGCGGACGGGCCTTTCGCTGCCGGAGATCGGCAGGCTTCACGGAGGCCGTGACCATTCCACCGTCCTCAACGCCCTGCGCCGGATCGAGGTCGGGATGGCCGAGGACCGCGAGCTGGCCGAGCGCGTCGCCGAGATACGCAGCGAGATCCACAGCGCCGCGCCCGAAGCGGGCTGAGCGGCCGACGCCACTGTAAGAATCAACATGCCTCCACATCGCCATCCACAACCGTCGCGCCCTCTGGTCATCGGCCACGAGCCATCTCGGCCACCTTTTCCACAGGCGCTAAACCAACTCAGGAAAGTCATCTCTTGAAGCTGAGCATCAAAAGGGAAGAGCTGGTCTCGAAACTCTCGGTCGTCTCCCGCGCCGTATCCACCCGCGCCGCGACCCAGGCGCTCTCGGGAATCCTCCTCAGCAGCGCCGAGGACGGCACCGTCACCCTCGCCGCCACCGATCTCGAGCTGGGACTGCGAACGACCCTCGACGCCGACGCCGACGGAGGCGGCGCGGTCCTGCTCCCCGGGCGGCTGCTGGCCGAGCTGGCCCGCTCGCTCGGCAAGGAGGACGTCCAGATCGAGCTGCGCGAGAGCGAGCGCGACGTCGAGATCCGCAGCGGCAGCTCCAGCTTCCACCTGCGGGTCCTCCCCGCCGAGGACTTCCCGAAGCTCCCCGACGAGGGCGAGCAGCCGCTGACGATTCCGGCCCTCGCCCTCGCCGAGACCGTCGACGTCGTCGCCCGCGCCGCCTCGCGCGACGACATGCGCCCGGTCCTGACCGGCGTCCTCGTCAGCGCGTCGGGTGCCGAGATGACGATGGTCGCGACCGACTCCTACCGCCTCGCGGTCAAGCGCACCGAGTTGGAGCCGGCGCTCGCCGGCGAGATCGAGGCCAACATCCCCGCCCGGGCGCTGCGCGAGCTCGGCCGCATCGTCACCAGCGACGGAGTCGACGAGGTCGCGGTCAGCCTGCTCCCCAACCAGGCGGTCTTCAGGGCAGGGGGCGTCCTCCTCAACACGAGGCTGATCGACGGGCAGTTCCCGAACTTTCGACAACTCCTGCCGGAGTCCTACGAGCACGACGTGCGGCTGCCGCGGGCGGAGTTCCTCGAGGTCACCCGGCGGGTCAGCCAGCTGGCGCAGCGCAACGCGCCGCTGCGTCTCTCCTTCAGCTCCGGAGAGCTGACCGTCGGAGCCTCGACCCCCGACGTCGGCGACGCCGAGGAGACGATGCCGGCCGCCTTCGACGGCGAGGACCTGGAGATCGGCTTCAACCCGGAGTTCCTCAAGGAGGGGATCGAGAGCGTCGAAGGCGACGAGGTGATGCTGCGACTGATCTCGCCGTTGCGGCCGGGCCTGTTGCAGCCGGTCGACAACGAAGACCTCCGCTACCTGGTGATGCCGATTCGCCTCAACGTGTGAGGCGCTCGTGCTGGTCGCCGCAGCCGAAGCGGTGCCGCTGCGGAGCCTCGAGCGGCTGCGGGTCGATCTCGACGGCGGCGTAGTCAGCCTGATCGGTCCCAACGGGGCCGGCAAGACCAACTTCCTCGAGGCGGTCTACTTCGCCCTGACCGGCCGCTCCTTCCGCACCGCCGACCGCCGCGACCTGATCCCGTTCGGCGGCGCCCACGCCAGGGCCGAGGCGACTGTGCGCGGCGAGGACGGGATCGAGCACGTCCTGCTGGCGTCGGTGTCCCGGGCGGAGGGACGCCGCCACCTGCTCGACGGGAACCCGGCCGATCCGGCGACGATCGCCCGCCACCGGCCTCCCGTCGCCGTCTTCTCGCCCGACCGGCTGGTCCTCGTCAAGGGCCCTCCGTCGGAGCGCCGCGCCCATCTCGACGGGTTCGTCGCCGCCCGCTGGCCGCGCCGCGGCGAACTCCGCCAGGTGTACGGGCGCGCCCTCGCGCAGCGCAACGCCCTGCTGGGGCGGATCCTCGCCGGCGCCGCGGCGCCGGCTCAGCTCGACCCATGGGACGCGACCCTCGCCGGGGCCGCGGCGGCCCTGATCGCCGCCCGGGCCGAGGCGGTCGCGGAGCTGTCGGCCCCGTTCGCGGCCGCCGCCGAGGAGCTCGGCCTCGGCCCGGGGCCGGCGCTCGAGTACGCGCCGCGCGCCGAAGCGGACTCCGCCGCTGAGATCGAGGCCGGCCTGCTCGAGCGCCGCGACGCGGACCTGCGCCTCGGCCGCAGCTCGTGGGGCCCCCACCTCGACGAGCTCAAGCTCACGGTCGGCGCCAGGGCGGTGCGGCGGTTCGGTTCGCAGGGCGAACAGCGAGCGGCTCTGCTGGCGCTGATCTTCGCCGAGCGCGAGGTGCTGATGAGCTCGCGCCGGGTGATCCCGCTGCTCTTGCTGGACGACGTCATGAGCGAGCTCGACCCCGGCCGGCGCGAGCTGTTGGTCGCGCGGCTCGAGCGCGGGGGCCAGACGATGATCACCGCCGCCGCCGAGGAGTCGGTGCCGCCCGCCGCCCGCCGCGTCGTGGTTCCGATGCCGCCGTCGGCAGGCGGGCTCGAGGCCGTCGCGTGAGGCCGCGGGGGGGACGAACGTGAGTCGCCGACGGGCCCCGCGTCCGGCCTCCGGCGCCCTGCGGGCCGCGCTCGACCGAGCGGCGCCGAAGACGCCGCTCGCGGCGATCCAGGCCGGCTGGGCGGAGGCGGTCGGGGAATCGGTCGCGGCGGCGGCGCGACCGGTCTCGGAGCGTGCCGGCACCGTGGTCGTGGAGTGCGACGACCCGGTTTGGGCGGAGGAGTTGGAGCTGATGCAGGAGCAGCTGCTGGAGCGCCTCGAGCGGGCGCTGGGGGACCAGGCTCCGCGGAGTTTGCGGTTTCGCGCGGGACGAGATTCGCCTTAGGCGCTTTTTATGGTGATTTGCAGGGATTTTGTTCGGGCACCGCGGGCTTTCTGACGACCCGAACTGGTAACCTTTATGTCAACCTGAATCGACCCCGACCCCGGAGGCTGCACCGTCCCGGGAGCCGGGGTTTTCTATGAGATCCGGAAGGGATCAGTTGGCTGACAAAAGCAAGAGCGGGGCGGACAAGAAAAAGCAGTCGGACTCCTACGAGGCCAAGGACATCACCGTCCTCGAAGGCCTCGAGGCGGTTCGCAAGCGCCCCGGGATGTACATCGGCTCGACCGGTGAGCGCGGCCTCCACCATCTCGTCTACGAGATCGTCGACAACTCGGTCGACGAGGCGATCGCCGGGCACTGCGACAGCGTCAGGGTCGTCCTCCACCCCGACAACAGCTGCACCGTGATCGACGACGGCCGCGGGATTCCGGTCGCCGAAATGAAGAAAGAGAAACGCCCGGCGGCGGAGGTCGTGCTGACGACCCTGCACGCGGGGGGCAAGTTCGGCGACGGAGGCGGCTACAAAGTCTCCGGCGGCCTGCACGGCGTCGGCGTCTCGGTCGTCAATGCGCTCTCCGAGCGGCTCCATCTCGAGATCAGCCGCGACGACCACGTCTGGTCGCAGGACTACGAGCGCGGTAAACCGCAGGGAGACCTCGAGAAGGGGCCGGCGACGAAGGAGACCGGGACCTCGATCACCTTCCTGCCCGACGACGAGATCTTCGACGAGCTCGAATTCGATTACGCAACCCTGGCGGAGCGGCTGCGCGAGACGGCGTTCCTGACCCGCGGGCTGCGGATCGAGCTGGTCGACGAGCGCGGCGCCGGCGAGTCCGACACCTTCCACTACGAAGGCGGGCTGATCGACTTCGTCGCCCACCTCAACGAGAACAAGGACCCCCTGCACCGCAAGACGGTCTTCTTCGAGCACGAGACCGGGGACGGTCAGGTGGAGATCGCGATGCAGTGGAACTCGTCCTACCAGGAATCCGTATTCAGCTTCGCCAACAACATCAACACGCATGAGGGCGGCTCGCACCTGTCCGGCTTTCGATCGGCCCTGACCAGGACGCTCAACGCCTATGCCCGCGACAAAGGACTGCTCAAAGAGAAAGACGAAAACCTGACCGGCGATGATGTCCGCGAGGGGTTGACGGCGGTGATCTCGGTCAAGCTCCAGGACCCCCAGTTCGAGGGCCAGACCAAGACCAAACTCGGCAACCCGCCGATCGAGGGCCTGGTCAAAGAGAGCGTCAACCGCAAGCTCGGCGAGTTCTTCGAGGAGAACCCGGGTGAGGCCCGCCGCATCGCCGGCAAGGCGGTCGAGGCTGCCCGCGCCCGCCAGGCGGCCCGCAAAGCGCGCGACCTCACCCGCCGCAAGTCCGCGCTCGAGAACTCGACCCTGCCGGGCAAGCTCGCGGATTGCAGCGTCAGCGATCCGGCACTGACCGAGATCTTCATCGTCGAGGGTGACTCGGCCGGCGGCTCCGCCAAGCAGGGCCGCGACCGCAACACCCAGGCGGTGCTGCCGCTGCGCGGCAAGATCATCAACGTCGAGAAGGCGCGGATCGACAAGGTCCTCTCGAACAACGAGATCCAGGCCCTGATCACGGCGGTCGGAACCGGCGTCCGCGAGGAGTTCGACATCAGCGCGGCGAGGTACCACAAAATCGTCCTGATGACGGACGCCGACGTCGACGGCGCCCACATCCGGACGCTCGTCCTCACCTTCCTCTACCGGGAGATGAGGGAGCTGATCGAGGCCGGCTACGTCTACATCGCCAAGCCCCCCCTCTACAAAATCAAGAACGGCAAACAGGAGACCTACATCGAGCGCGAGTCCGAACTCGAAGAGCTGCTGCTGCGCGACAAGCTCGAGGACCTCGAGCTCGTCGACGGCACCGGCGCGAGCCACAACATGACCACCGCCAGGTGGCAGCGGTTCAACCGGCGCCTCAAAGAGCACGAGGGTTGGTCGGAGTCGCTACAGGCGGAGGTCGGCCACGAAATGGTCCGCTTCCTGGCCGAGTCCCAGATCCTCGACCAGGGTGTGACCACGGTCGACGGCCTGAAGAAGCTGCTCGCCGACGGCGGCTCCCCGGACCGCTCGTTCGAGACCGAGGTCGTGTCCGAGTCGGGCGGCGAGCTCGAGGTCAAGGCGATCCACCGTCGGGACGGGTTGGCGCGGACCTTCGTCTTCGCCCCGGCGATGTTCGAGTCCCAGGACTACCGCCGCCTGGTCGAGTCCCACTCCGAGCTGCTCAAGCAGGTGGGCCACCCTCCGTTCAAGCTCGCGCTCGGGGAGAAACACCGCGAGGCGGACTCGTTCGCGGAGTTGCGCAGATGTGTGCTCGAGCTCGCGCGGCTCGGGGTGACGATGCAGCGGTTCAAGGGCCTCGGCGAGATGAACGCGGAGCAGCTCCGTGAGACGACGATGGATCCGGCCAGCCGGATGCTCGAGCGGGTGCGGGTCGACGACGCCGCCCTCGCCGAGCGCGTCTTCACCGACCTGATGGGTGACAAGGTCGAGCCGCGCAAGGACTTCATCGAAAAGCACGCGAAGGAAGTCAGGTTCCTCGATGTCTAGCCTGGCCGCTGCAAACCGGCGCATCTCGGGGTCTTCGGTCGCCCTCCTCGGGTCACGCACCCGAAGGTGCGTTCCCCTCGTCGCCCTCCCTGCATCCCCCGACCTGCTTGGTTTTCACGGCCAGGCCGGAGCGAGGCTCTAGATGGAGGGCGGACTCGAGGCGCTGACCGGAAGGATCGAGGAGCGCGATCTGACCAACGAGATGCGCTCGTCGTATCTCGACTACGCGATGAGCGTGATCGTCGGGCGGGCGCTACCCGACGTTCGCGACGGGCTGAAGCCGGTCCACCGCCGGGTCCTCTACGGGATGCACGACCTCGGCCTGCAACCGAACCGGCCCTATCGAAAGTCGGCCACGATCGTCGGCGAGGTGATGGGGAAATACCACCCTCACGGCGACTCGGCGATCTACGACACGCTGGCGAGGATGGCGCAGGACTTCTCGCTGCGCTACCCGCTCGTCGACGGCCAGGGGAACTTCGGCTCGATCGATGACGACCCGCCGGCGGCGATGCGGTACACGGAGGCGAGGCTGGCGCGCCTCTCGACCGAGATGCTGCGCGACCTCGAATCGGACACCGTCGAGTTCGGTCCCAACTACGACGAATCGCAGCAGGAGCCCCTCGTCCTGCCGGCTCGCTTCCCGAACCTCCTCGTCAACGGCTCGTCCGGGATCGCGGTCGGGATGGCTACCAACATCCCCCCGCACAACCTGCGCGAGGTGGTCGGCGCGGTCGAGGCCTACATCGCCGACCCCGACATCGACCTCGCCGGCCTGATGGAGCACGTCAAGGGCCCCGACTTCCCCGGCGGCGGGATCATGAGCGCGGAAGGGATCAGCGACGCCTACGACTCGGGCCGGGCGACCGTCCGGATCCGGGCCCGGGCGCACGTCGAGCCGATCAAGGGCGGCCGCGAGGCGATCGTCGTCACCGAGCTGCCGTTCATGGTCAAGAAGGGCGGCGACGGCGGCCTGATCACGAAGATCGCCGAACTCGTCCGCGAAAAGAAGATCACCGGGATCTCCGACCTGCGCGACGAGTCGGACCGCTCGGGGATGCGGCTCGTGATCGAGACCAAGCGCGGGGGGGACCCGCCCGAGGTGGTCCTCAACCAGCTCTACAAGCGGACCCCGATGCAGGCGACGTTCGGGATCAACATGGTCGCTTTGGTCGACGGCGTCCCGCGGACTCTCAGCCTCAAGCGGCTGATCGAGCACTACGTCTCCCACCAGCGCGAGGTCGTCACCCGCCGCACCCAGCACGAACTGCGCCAGGCCGAGGCCCGCGCCCACATCCTCGAGGGACTGCTGATCGCGCTCGACAACCTCGACGCGGTGATCGAGCTGATCCGGGCGTCGAGCGACACCGAAGCGGCGAAAGCGGGTTTGATCGAGCGCTTCGAGCTCTCGCCCGAGCAGGCTCAGGCGATCCTCGACATGCGCCTGGCCCGGCTCACCGCGCTCGAGTCCGACAAAGTCCGCGACGAGCACCGGACGCTGGTCGAGCTGATCGGCGAGCTGCGCGCGATCCTCGGTGACCCGGAACGGGTCGACGCCCTGATCCTCGAGGAGCTCGGCGACATCGTCGAGCGCTACGGCGACGAGCGCCGGACCGAGGTCACCCACTTCGAGGGCGACATGAACATCGAGGACATGATCGCCGACCAGCAGATGGTGATCTCGATCACCCACTCCGGCTACGCGAAGAGGCTTCCGCTCGCCACCTATCGCCAGCAGAACCGCGGCGGCCGCGGGGTGATGGGCATGGACCTCAAAGAGGACGACTACATCGAGCACCTGCACATCTGCTCGACCCACGACTTCCTCCTCTTCTTCACCAACCGCGGCAAGGTCTACCGGCTCAAGGTCTACGAGCTGCCGGAGGGATCGCGGACCTCGAAAGGCAGGGCCTTGGTGAACGTGCTGCCGCTGCGCGACGGCGAGAAGGTCACAGCCGTGATCCCGACCAGGGACTTCACCGAGAACAGGTACCTGGTCTTCGCGACGGCCGAAGGCCTGGTCAAGAAAACCGAGTTCACGGCCTACAACACGCCGATCCGAGCCGACGGCATCATCGCGATCAAGATCCGCGACAAAGACGAGCTCGTCCAGGTGCGGCTGACCTCCGGCGACGACGACATCCTGCTCGTCTCGAAGTCGGGTCACGCCTCGCGCTTCTCGGAGTCGAAGGTGCGGGCGATGGGTCGCGACACCAGCGGCGTCAAGGGCATGAACGTCTCGGCGAAGGTCAACGGGGTCGAGAATCGGGTCCTGGCGATGGACATCGCCCGCGACGACTCGGAGCTGTTCGTCGTCACCGAAAACGGCTACGGAAAGCGCACCCAGGTCTCCGAGTACCCGGTCAAGGGCCGCGGCACCAAGGGCGTCCTGACCGCGAAGCTGACCGCGAAGAAGGGCGGCCTCGCCGGCGCTCTCATCGTTCGCGAGCACCAGGACCTGCTGTTCATCTCCCAGAACGGGATGGTCCAGCGCACCAAGGCCGGCGGCATCTCGCAGATGGGCCGCCCGACCCAGGGCGTGAAAGTCATGAACATGAAGGAGGACGACGTCGTCTCCGCCGTCGCCCTGGTGGTCGACGACGGCACCTCGACCGAGACCGACGTCGTCGAGGCCACCGAGCCGTTGGGCGTCGACGCCGCCCCGACCGCCTCGGAGGCCTCGGAGGCCGACGACCAAGCAGAAGGCTGAGGAGGCCGTCAGGCCGCTGCGGGCAGGTACTGCTCCCAGGCGGGCGGGATCTTCGGGCTCGCGACCTGGATGAAGACGTTCGGGCCCGGCGGGCGCGGGTTCTTGCGCGGGTGCATCTGGATCTCACGGGGCAGGCGGTTGCCCTTGCGCCGGTTGCAGGCGGCGCAGGCGGCGACGATGTTCTCCCAGACCGACTTGCCGCCGCGGCTGCGGGGGATGACGTGGTCGACGGTGAGCCCCGACTTGCGCGAGCCGCAGTACTGGCAGGTCCACGAGTCGCGGGCGAGGACGGCGCGGCGGGTGATCTTGCGCCGGTGCGCCTCGCGCGGGATCCGCACGTAGCTGACGAGGCGGATCACGTCGGGCCGCTCGAGCGTCATCCGCTCCGAGTGCAGAGCACCCCGGCGCCGCTCCAGGAGCTCGGCCTTTTCCTTCAGGAGCAACACGGTTGCTCGCCTCAGCGTGCAGACGTTGATCGGCTCATACGTCGCATTGAGTACGAGAACCCGTGACATGCTGCTCGGGAATTCTACGCAGAGCGGTTCAGGCCACGGGGTAGGAGCCCAGGATCCGGACCGATTCGGCCTTTTCGCGCAGGCCGGCGATCGCATCCGAGACCGCCTCCTCACCGGCGGCGCCTTCGAGGTCGCAGAAGAACATGTAGCGCCCCAGGCCCCGGCGCAGGGGCCGCGACTCGATCCTGGTCAGGTTGACGGCGCGGCTCGAGAACTCCTCCAGGGCCTCGACCAGGGCCCCCGGGTGGTCGGCGCCGAGCTCGTGGAAGACGAGCGAGGTCTTCCACGGTCCCTCGCCCTCCGGCTCGGTGCCGGCCGGGGCGATCCAGACGAAGCGGGTGACGTTGCCGGTGTCGGCGTCCTCGATTCCCTCGGCGATGATCTCGCCGCCGTAGAGCTCGGCCGCGGCCCGCGCCCCGATCGCCGCCGAGCGCCGGTGGGTTCGCTCGGACTCGCACACCAGGCGCACCGCCTCGGCGGTGCTCGTCGCCGTCACCCTCTCCGCCTGCGGCAAATGCTCGCGGAGGAATCGTGCGCACTGCGCGAGGGGCTGAGGATGGGAGAGGACCGCCTCGATCTCACCGAGCTCGATCTCCCGTTCGGCGATCAGGTGGGCGCGGACGGCGTAGTCGTGCTCGCCGACGATCGTGACCTCGGCGGCCTCGAAGGCGAGGGTGTCGAGGGTCGTCCGCACCGACCCCTCGACCGAGTTCTCGAAGGGGACCAGGGCACGGTCCGCCTCACCGCGTTCGACGGCGACGATCGCGTCGTGGATCGTGACCGTGCGCAGCGGCTCGTGGCTTCCCTCGGCCGCGGCCTCCCCCAGGGCGTCCTCGGTGAAGGTGCCCGCCGGTCCCAGGTAGGCGATCTTCAAGGCCTGCCCCCGCCTATTTGAAGAGGACCGTGTAGGAAGCTTCGTTGTTCTCGGTGGTTTCCTCGCCGGGCACCGAATCGACCACGATTTCCAGGGTCGTTTCGCCGCTCGGGGCGGGGACGAGAGGGATCGAGACCGAATTCGTTTCCAGCGGTTCGATCGAATCGATCGTGCCCTCGGTGCTGCCGGTGCCGTAGCTGATCGTGACCGGGATCCCGTTCTCGGTCGATTCGCCCTGGTTTTCGATCGTCACTTCGACTTCGGGTGTTTCTTCTTCGAGCACCACTTCCGTCGTCGATTCGGTCGAGAGTTCGGTGCCGTTGACGGTCACCCCGGTGAGGCCGACGCCGTGGACGCCTTCGGTTTCCTCGCTCGACACCGATCCGTCCACCGAGCCGAGCGCGGAATCGACGGCGTCCGCCTCGAGCCATTTGGTCTCGTCCGGCAGGAAGATGCTCTCCGGCGGGTCCTCGCCTTCGATCCCGTTCTCGGCCAGGACCCGTTTGATTTCCGGGCGGACCACGGTCGAGTAGAGGACGTCGCTCGCCAGCAGCTTCTTCATCTGCCCGGCGATCTTCTCGGTCGCCTTCTCGGCGCCGACGTCGCCGAGCGCGGTGCTCGCTTCGTCGGCGATCTCGTTCATCGCGCCGGCGCGGAGGGCGTAGGTCAGCTCCAGCGCCGACTGCGCCTGCCCCATCTCGCCGGGCGCGTCGAGCCCGTCGATCCGGGCCTGGTAGCTGTCGATCGCGCTGCGGTCCGCGTTGACCTGCTCGACGAACTCGGTCACCGAGAGGTCGCTGGGGTCGGAGAGCTTGGCGAAGAACGTTTTGCTCGTCTGCTGCGTCTCCTGGACGATCTGGCTGACGTCGCCCGAGTAGTCGCTGAGTGCCCTGTTCTTGCGCGCGTCGAGGCAACCCTTGACGCCGACGACGATCAGGATCAGCACGATCAGCCCGGCACCGAGCGCGAGCGCGCGCCGCAAAACGATCTGCTGGCGCTGAGGGCGACGGGGTGGCCGGCGGCTGCGCGCGGGCCTGGCTGCGGACTCCTCCACTGGTTCGGCTCTCCAAAACTGGTTGCGTGCTGGGCGGAGAGTATGAACTGGAGCGGCGGGTTGTCGCAGGATGCGGCCTCTGCATGCCGAATTCCGAACTGAATTGGTCGGTTCACTCGTCCTAGATCGCTTTCTGATCGAGCGCCGCATAGGCAGCGGTGGCTTCGGCACGGTCTACGAGGCCTGGGACGGGCGCCTCGAGCGGCCGGTGGCGGTCAAGGCGATCGACTCGGGCGCCGGCGCCGGCAGCGGCCGGGTCCTGCGCGAGGCGCAAGCGGCGGCGAGGCTCAACCACCCGGGCATCGTCACCCTCTACGAGATGGGGGAGGAGGGGGGCAACGCCCTTCTCGTCACCGAGCTGGTCGAGGGCGCGACCCTCGACAGCCTCAACCGCGAGCAGGTTCTCAGCGACCGCGAGATCGGCGAGATCGGCGCCGACCTCTGCGAGGCACTGGACCACGCCCACACCCGCTCGGTCGTCCACCGCGACATCAAGCCGCAGAACGTCCTCGTCACCGAGGAGGGGGAGCCGCACGCGAAGCTGATGGACTTCGGCGTCGCCCGCGTCACCGACGCCGCCGGGCTGACCGCCGCCGGCGACGTCGTCGGCACCCTCGCCTACATGGCACCCGAGCAGGCTGAGGGGCGGCCCGACGTCGGCCCCGAGGCCGACGTCTACTCGCTGGCCCTGGTGCTCTACGAGTGCTGGGGCGGGGAGCACCCGTACCGTCGCGCGACTCCCGCCGCGACCGCCCGGGCGATCGGCGAGCGCCCCAGGCCCCTGCGCCGCCTCCGCCCCGACCTTCCGCGCGAGCTGACCGAGGCGATCGACGCCTGCCTCCAGGCGCGCCCGACCAGGCGTCCCGACCTCGAGCAGCTGGGCGAGACGATCGAGGAGTCGTTGGAGCATCTCGACGAGGGCCGGCGCGGTCAGGCGCAGGCGCTGGTCCCGAGGGTCGGCGTCGCGGTCGCCGCGGCCGTGCTCGGGGTCTGGCTCGCCGCCGGTCACGGGGTCGCTCTACCGTAGGATTTCAGCCGATCGCCCGGGCTTCGGGCATCGTCCGCCGTGGCAGAAGGAGCCGAGCCGATTAGCGTTCTACGCAACCTCGAGAGTCGCATCGAAGGCCTTGTCGAGGGGGTCTTCAGCCGCGCCTTCAGCTCCGAGGTGCAGCCGGTCGAACTCGCCCGCAAGCTGGCCAAGGAGATGGACGCCCACAAGACCGCCGGGGTGGCCCGCGTCTACGTCCCCAACGAGTACACCGTCTACCTCTCCCAGCAGGACCGGACCAAGCTCGAGGGCTACGAGCGCTCGCTCGAGCAGGAGCTCTCCGGCTACCTCCTCGACCACGCGCGTCGACGCAACTACGACCTCCTGACCCGGCCCGCGGTCGAGTTCGAGACCGACGAGCGGCTGCGGCTCGGCGAGTTCGGGATCCAGACCCGGCTGGTGAAGCCGCCGGCCCACGAGGGCGACCGTCCGAGCCAGGGGGAGGAGGGCCACACGATGGTCTACTCCGCGGTCAAGGACGGCGAGAAGGCCGAGGCGAAGAAGAGCCCCGAGCAGAAAGCGGCGGCGATGGTCGCGACCCGGGCGGTGGTCTCGCTCGACGACCGCCGCTACGTGCTCGAGGGCCCGCGCGCGACGATCGGCCGCTCGAAGGACGTCGAGTGCGTGCTGCGCGACCCCAACGTCTCCCGCCGCCACGCCGAGCTGCGCCGCTCGTCGACCGGCGACTGGACGATCGTCGATCTCGGCTCGACCAACGGCGTCAAGATCAACGGGCGCCGCGTCGCCTCCGGCCGCCTCAATCCGGGCGACCAGGTGGTCGTCGGATCCACGACCTTCCTCTTCGACATCGAGCAGTGAGCATCGGCCCCGGGTAACCGTCGTGGACTACGACCCGATATCGGTAGCCCTGAAGTTCGGCTTCATCGTCGTCCTCTACCTGTTCGTGCTCTGGATCGCCCGCTCCGCCCTGCGGGATCTCCGCCGCACCGTCGCGCCGGCCCCCGACGCCACCGGCTTCCACCACGCCCCCGCCTTCGGCGCCGCCGCCCGCGACACCGACACCTGGCTGATCGCCGAGCGCGGCGGCGGCCTCGAGCCGGGCGAGCGCTTCGATCTGATCGGCGGGCTGTCGATCGGGCGCTCGCGCGAGGCCGACGTCCAGATCGACGACCGCTACGCCTCCGGCATACACGCAAGGATCTTCACCAGAGATGCGCGCACCTATGTGGAGGACATGAACTCGACCAACGGCACTCTCCTGAACGACGCCACGCTGAAGGGCGAGGCGGAGCTGCTCGACGGCGACGTGATCCGGATCGGCGACACCGAGTTCAGGTTCGAGACGGGGGCCTGAGGCAGTCGATGCTGCGCGTCGAGGACCAGGGGAAGCGCTCCGACACGGGGCGCCAGCGCAGCGCCAACGAGGACTCCTTCTTCGTCCGCTCGCCGATCTTCGTCGTCGCCGACGGGATGGGTGGGGCCCAGGCCGGCGAGGTCGCTTCGAAGGCCGCCGCCGACGCCTTCGATCGCGACCTCCCCTCGACCGCGCCCGAGGCCTTCCTGCGCGAGACGATCGAGGCCGCCAACAGCGAGATCCACGAGCTCGCCCGCGAAGATTCCGCGAAGGCCGGGATGGGCACGACGATCACCGCGGTGATCGTCGATGCCGAGGGTGAATCGGTCGCGATCGGCCATGTCGGCGACAGCCGTGCCTACCGCCTCCGCTCGGGCAAGCTCGAACGCCTGACCCGCGACCACTCGCTGGTCGAGGAAATGCGCCGCAAGGGACAGCTCACCGAGGAGCAGGCGGAGGACCATCCGCAGCGCTCGATCATCACCCGGGCGCTCGGCCCCGAGCCCGACGTCGAGGTCGACGTCCAGACCGTGCCGGCGACCCCCGGCGACGTCTTCCTGATCTGCTCGGACGGGCTGACGACGATGCTCGGCGACGAGCAGATCGCGAGCCTGCTCGCCGGCGCGACCTCGATGGACGCCGCCGTCCGCGCCCTCGTCGACGAGGCCAACCGCGCCGGCGGCCGCGACAACATCACGGCGCTCGCCTTCCGGCTCGAGGACGCGGCGGCGCCGAAGGACGATCCCCACGGGGCGACCCTGATCGGCCCCTCGGCCGAAGAGGCGGGGCTGACCGGAACCGAGGTCCGCCGCCGCGCCGCCGCGGCCGCCGCCAGGGAGCGCCGCGAGAAGCAGGAGGCCCGACCCAAGCGCCGCCGGGCGGGCACGGTCGCCAAGGTCCTCGTCGGGCTGATCCTGGTCGCCGCGGTCGCCTTCGGCGCCTGGTACGGCAACCGCCAGGTCTGGTTCCTCGGCACCGACGACGGCGGCCGGGTCGCGCTCTACCGCGGGCTTCCCTACCAGCTCCCGTTCGGGATCGATCTCTACCAGGCGCAGTACGCGAGCCCGATCCAGACGGCCGCGCTGCCGTCGCGTCGCCGCGACGCCGTCACCGGCCACGACCTCCGCTCCCGCTCCGATGCGACCGACCTCCTCGAAGAAATGGAAGAGAGCCAGGGGATCCCCAAGTGAGCTCGGCGCGGAACCGGGAGCTAGGCGCCCTGGTCCCGGTCGCCCTCCTTCTGACCGCGGGGTTCGCCGCCGTCTTCGCCCAGGAGGAATCCCGCCTCGACAACCTCAGCCTGATCTACGGGGCCTACTTCCTCGCCCTCTGCCTGGCGACCCACATCTACCTGCGGATCCGGCTTCCCGACGCCGACCCCTACCTGTTCCCGCTGGTGGCGCTGCTGACCGCGATCGGCCTGGTGATGATCTACCGGATCGACGCCGACCTCGCCCGCGACCAGGCCAACTGGTTCGTCTTCGGCCTCGTCCTCTTCGCCCTCACGATCCAGTTCCTGCGCGACTACGACGTCCTCGAGCGCTACCGGTACACGATCGCCGGCGTCGGCCTGCTGCTGCTGCTGGCGCCGCGCCTGCCCGGCATCGGCCAACAGGTCAACGGCGCCTTCCTCGGGATCAAGATCGGACCGCTCGCCTTCCAGCCGGCCGAGTTCTCGAAGATCTGCATCGTCGTCTTCCTCGCCAGCTACCTGCGCGAGCATCGCGAGGTCCTGATCGTCGGCGCCAGGCGGGTGCTCGGGATCACCCTGCCGCTGCTCAAGCACCTCGGGCCGTTGCTGGTCGTCTGGGGCGCCTCGATGTTCATGCTCGTCTTCATCCGCGATCTCGGCAGCTCGCTGATGTTCTTCGCCGCCTTCCTCGCCCTCCTCTACGTCGCGACCGGGCGCTTCTCTTTCGTCGTGATCGGGATGGCGATGTTCGTCGTCGGCGCCTGGTTCTTCGCCTCGACGGTCCCCCATGTCGGCGACCGGGTCGACATCTGGCTCGACCCCTACGTCGATCCGGCGACGGGCAAATACGACCCGGGAGGGAGTGGGTACCAGATCCTCCAATCGATCTTCGCCCAGGCCGACGGCGGACTCTTCGGCAAGGGCTTCGCGCAGGGGCTGATCACGATCCCCGGCACCGACAACGCCCTGTTGCCGGCGGCCCAGACCGACACGATCTACGCGCTGATCGTCAACGAGCTCGGTCTCTTCGGTGGCTGCGGCCTCGTCCTCGTCTACATGCTCGTCACCGCCCGCGGCTTCAAGATCGCGCTGCTCGCCGACGACGGCTTCTCGAAGCTGCTGGCGACCGGGCTGACCGCGGTGTTCGCGATCCAGGCGTTCGTGATCATCGGCGGCGTCACCAGGGTGATCCCGCTGACCGGCGTCACCCTTCCCTTCGTCAGCTACGGCGGCAGCTCGATCCTCGCCAACTTCGTGCTCCTCGCCCTGCTGCTCCTGATCTCCGACCGGGCGCGGCGTGAGGCGGTCGGGCGAGGGGATCCGTTTTGAACAAACAGATAGTCAAGCTCTTCGCGTTCACCGTCATCCTCTTCGGAGTCCTGATCGGCTTCACGTCCTACTGGTCCGTGTTCGACGCCGAGGCCCTGAAGGAGAAGGACGCGAACAAGCGACCGTTGCTCGAGCAGCAACAGATCAAGCGCGGGAGGATCCTCGCCGCCGACGGCACCGTGATCGCCCGCTCGGTCCCCAAGGGCCGGGGCGACAATCTCCGCTACGTCCGGCGCTACCCCGAGGGTGGCCTCTTCGGCCACCCGATCGGCTACAGCTTCGTCGAACAGGGCGACACCGAGTTCGAGCAGTTCCACAACGACCAGCTGGTCGGCAACGACTCCGAATTCAGCTCGATCTTCGACGAGCTGCGGGGGCGGGACCAGGAAGGCAACGACATCGTCACCAACATCGACGCCGGGGCTCAGGCGGTCGCGCTCGACGCGCTCGAGGCCCAGGGCTTCGGCGCCGTCGTCGCGATCGAGCCGGGGACGGGCAAGGTCAGGGTGATGGTCTCCAACGCGCCCTTCGACCCGAACCGGATTCCCTTTCCCAAGGACTTCAAGGAGCTCAGCACCGACGAATTCGAAGCGCCGCTGGTCAACCGCAGCACCCAGTCGCGCTACCCGCCGGGCTCGACCTTCAAGGTCGTGACCGCCGCCGCCGCCCTCGACGCGGGCGTGATCACCCCGGACACGCCGATCGACGCGCCGAGCTCGCTCGACGTCCAGGGCCTGCCGCTCGAAAACGACTACGGGGCCGAATACCCGGGCCTGACCCTGAACGACGCGCTGACCAACTCGGTCAACACCTACTTCGCCCAGGTCGGCGAAAAAGTCGGCGAGGACACCCTGTTCGAATACATGGAACGGTTCGGCTTCAACACCAAGCCGGCGATCGACCTGCCCTCCGACGAGCTCCAGGTCAGCGGCATCGTCGACCTCGAAGCCGGCGGCGCGGTCCTCAGCCGCGACGACCCGATCGACATCGCCCGAGTGGCGATCGGGCAGGAGCGGCTGCTCTCCACTCCCCTCCAGATGGCCGAGGTCGCGGCGGCGGTCGCCAACGGCGGCAGCCTGATGAAGCCCCAGATCTGGAACCGGGTGATCGACCCCGACGGCAGGGTGGTCGAAGAGCTGGACCCCTCCGAGTTCAGCCGCCCGATCAGCGAGGAGTCGGCGGCCGAGCTGACGACGGCGATGGAAGGCGTGGTCAGCGAAGGCACCGGCACCAACGCCGACATCCCGGGGGTCGCGGTGGCGGGCAAGACCGGCACCGCGGAAACCCCCGGCAACACCAGCTGCGGCGGCGGCGAGGAAGAAAACCAGGCCTGGTTCATCGGCTTCGCGCCCGCCGACGATCCCGAGATCGCGATCGCCGCGTCGGTCGAGTGCACACCGGAATTCGGCGGCGACGTCGCCGCCCCGATCTTCCGGGAAGTCGCGGAAGCGATCTTGGGATCAGAATGAGGCCGGCATGAAGAGGGGAGGCGGGCTGTGCCTGAACTGAGCGAGGGAAGCGTCGTCGACGGGCGCTACAACGTGATCCGCAAAATCGGCTCGGGAGGGATGGCCGACGTCTGGCTGGCGGAGGATGCGCACCTCCAGCGCCAGGTCGCGCTCAAGGTCCTCCACACCCGCTTCGCCCAGGATCGCGAATTCGTCGAGCGCTTCCGTCGCGAGGCCGAGTCGGCGGCCGGCCTCAACCACCCGAACATCGTCTCGGTCTACGACCGCGGCGACGTCGACGACACGTACTACATCGCGATGCAATACCTCCAGGGTCGCTCCCTGAAGGAGCTGATCGACATCGGTTTGACGCCCGAGCAGTCGGTCTACCTGATTCGCCAGGTCCTCGAGGGGGCCCGCTTCGCCCACAAGAACGGCGTCGTCCACCGTGACCTCAAGCCCCAGAACGTGATCGTCGACGACGAGGGCAAGGCGGTCGTCACCGACTTCGGGATCGCCAGGGCGGGGGTCTCCGAGATCACCCAGACGGGCTCGGTGATGGGGACTCCGCACTACCTCTCGCCCGAGCAGGCGCAGGGGGAAGAGGTGACGCCGGTCTCCGACCTCTACTCGGTCGGGGTGATCCTCTACGAGGCGCTCGCCGGTCGGGTGCCGTTCGAAGGCGAAAGCGCGGTCGCGGTCGCGATGAAACAGGTCTCGCAGGCGCCGCAGCTGCCGAGCTCGATCAAAACCGGGATCTCGCCGGCGCTCGACGCGGTCGTGATGCGGGCCCTCCAGAAGAGCCCGGGCGACCGCTTCCAGACCGCCGACGCCTTCATCGCCGCCCTCGACAACGCGCTCAAGGCCGGCGACGAGGCCGGTGGAGGCACGGCGGTCTTCGCCCCGCTTCCCGCCGCCGTCATGGTCGACGAGGCCGAGGCGGCGGAGATGGACGAGCTCGAACGCGAGGAACGGCGTCGCCGGCGCTGGCTCTGGGCCGCCGCGGCGCTCGCGGCCCTGCTCATCGCCCTGCTGGTCTGGAACTTCTCCCGCGACACCTCGACCGACGTCCCCAACGTCACCGGCAACCAGCTCAACGTCGCGATCGCCCTGCTCCAGCAGGACGGGTTCGACGTCGGCGAAGTCAACCGGGTCCAGCGCCAGACCGCGGCCAACCAGGTCCTCGAGCAGGATCCCTCGCCCGGCGACGCCTCGCTCAGCTGCGCGCTCCTCAACTTCTTCTGCTCGAAGCCGAAGGTCGATCTCACGGTCAGCGCCGGCCCCGGCAACGCGAAGGTCCCGTCGACGGCCGGGCTCGGGCAGGAGGCGGCGATGGAGAAGGTCGAAGAAGCGGGGTTCCAGGCCCAGGTCTCGAGGGTCAACTCCGAAGAGGTCGAGGAAGGGCTCGTGATCAAGTCGAGCCCCCCGGGCGGCTCGACGACGACCCGCGGCTCGACCGTCAACCTGGTGGTCTCCTCCGGCCCGAAGCTGATCCGGGTCCCGGTGCTGGTCGGGACCCAGCGCTCGGTCGCCGTCCAGCAGATCCGCGGTCGCGGGCTCGAACCGGCGATCCGCGAAGAAGAAAGCTCCGAGCCCGAAGGCCAGGTGATCGAACAGGTCCCCGACGCCGGTTCCGAGATCACCCGCGGCTCGCAGGTGTCGATCGTCGTCAGCGGCGGCGAAGAGCAGGCAACGGTCCCGAACGTGATCGGCAAGCTTCGCCCCGACGCCGTCTCGATGATCCGGGCGGCCGGCCTCGACCCCTCGGTCAGCGAACAGGTCACCGACGTGCCCTCGAAAGTCGGCAAGGTCACCGACCAGTTCCCGCCGCCCGGGACCGAAGCCGAACCGGGCACCGAAGTGACGATCGTGGTCGGCAAGGCCGCGCCGGGCGGGACCGCCGAAGAAGAAGAAGAATGAGCCGCGTCGCCGTGATCTCGGGCGGCCGCTCCTCCGAGCGCGAGGTGTCGCTGCGCTCCGGCGCGGCGGTCGCGGCCGGGCTGCGGGAGGCGGGGCACGAGGCGGTCGAGGTGACGATCTCCGCCGCGGGCCGATGGACGGTGGCCGGCGCCCCCGTCGCGCTCACCCCCGGCGACGGCCTGCTCGGCGCCGACGTCGCCTTCCCCGCCCTGCACGGTCCCTTCGGCGAGGACGGCAGTGCCCAGGGCCTGCTCGAGTGGCTCGACGTGCCCTACGTCGGTTCCGACGTCCTCTCCTCGGCGATCTGCATGGACAAGCTCACCCTGAAGCGGCTCTTCGCCGAGGGCGGGATTCCCCAGGTCGATTTCGTCGCCGTCGGCGCCGAGGGCTGGAGGGAGCGGGCGGCGGAGCTCGGCTCGCCGCTCTGGGTCAAGCCCTCACGCCTCGGCTCGAGCGTCGGCATCACCCGGGTCGAGTCGGCCCCGAGCGCCGAGTTCGACGCCGCGGTCGAGCTCGCCCTGCGCCACGACCCGCGGGTGATTGTCGAGGCCTCGGCGAGCGGCCGCGAGCTCGAGTGCTCGCTGCTCGGCAATCAGGAGCCGGAGGTCTCGCCGCCGGGGGAGATCGTCGCCCATGGGGAATGGTACGACTACGAGACGAAGTACCGCGACGGCGGCATGGAGCTCGTCGTCCCGGCCGACATCCCGGCCACCCAGGTCGAGCGGCTGCAAGAGCTGGCGGTCGAGTCGTTCGCGCTCGGCGGCTGCTCCGGGCTCGCCCGCTGCGACTTCTTCGTCGAGACCGGCGGCGCCGTGCTCGTCAACGAGATCAACACGATGCCCGGCTTCACCGAGACCAGCGTCTACGCGAAGCTCTGGGAGTCGGCGGGCCTCTCCTACCCGGACCTCTGCGACCGCCTCATCGGCCTCGGCATCGAACGCCACCGCCGCGCCCGCTCGCACGAGTTCTGAGCCGGGGCTACTTCGGGGCGGGGCGGAAGACGCCGGCGACCTTGAATGGGGAGCGTTTTGTGATCCCGCCGGCGGTCCCGATCAGCCTGTAGCTCCCCCGCCGCAGGGTCCGGCCCGCAAGCCGGCCGCTGAGGGTAAAGCCGTTCTCGCCGCCGTTCCCGTCGACCGTGAAGCCGCCCTTCACCGGCAGCAGCTTGGTGCAGGGCCTCTTCCCCCGGTTCGCGGCCGAGCGCCGCTTGCATTTGGCGCCGACCCGCCGCCCGGCGACCGCGCGGCTGACCTCGAAGGAGACGGTGGCGGCGGCGCTGAGCCCGTAGCTCACGCGGGTGCGGATCGGCGGCCGCGCCCGGCCCTGCCTGATGATGCCGCCGCCGGTCGGGCCGCCGACGCTGATCGACCTGAAGCGCCGCGGGGCCACCTTCAGCGACCGCAGCTGGCCGGGGGTCGCCGGGGAGGAAAGCTCGTAGGCGCCGATGTCCGGCGCCGGTCCCGACAGCCGCGGGGCTCCGGCGAGGTCGAGCTCGCCGATCTGGTCGGTGGCGCCGGCGTCGATCGTCGGCGATCCCGCCGCCTCGCGGAAGTCGCCCGCCGCCGCGTCGACGTAGAGGGGAGGGGCGCCCTGGTTCCCGCCCAGGTCCTTGACGAGCGAGAGACCGCCGCCGCTGGCGACGTCGAAGTTCGAGTTGGCGATCGCGATGTGAGCACGGCCGAAGGCGGAGTCGATCGCGCGAAGGTCGTTCTCCTCGCCGCTCGCGATCGCGTTCCTGACGTCGAGGGTGTTGTCGCCGCCCATCGCCGGGTTGTCGCTGCGGGCCGCGATCCCGACCGAATGGATCCCGGTTGCGAGTGCCGTCACGTTGCGGACAGGGCCGGAGACTTTGGCGAATTCCGGCCGCGCGAAGATCGCGACCGCGTCCTCGCCGCCGGCCCGGACCAATGCGTTCCGCGCCGCGCACTCCTCCGAGATCTGGAGGCCGACCGGTTCGACGCCCGAGGTCGAGACGACCACCCTCTCGACGAGGTCACCGCCGCGGCAGGAGACACCCACGACCTGGAACCCGCTCGCGACGATCGCGACGTAGCGGAGTCTCGATTCGCCGTACAGCAGGAACCCGCTGCTGTCCTCGGCGAACACGACGGTCGGCATCGGCCCCCCGAGGTCGCCGTGGATGTCGATCCCGGCGGTGCCGAATTCGGGCGCCGCGGGCTGAGCCAGCGAGTGGACACCCGGCCCGACGATCACCTCGTCCCCGGCTTTCGATTCTTCGACCGCGGTTTCGAGCGAGCAGGGCGCGTTCTGAAAGCAGGCGGTGCCGCTGCCCGCGGGCGCGGCGTGGCGCTGGGTCGCGCCCGCCGCCGCGGCGAGGGTGGCGAACAGGACGACGCTGATGGCGGCGATCGCCGCGGGCTTCATCGGCCGATGGTAGTGCCGGCGCCGCCGGCCGTGCGCGGGGGTGGCCGATCAGGCGAGACGGCTGAGGACTAGTCGCGGAGCTCGATGTCGCTGATCTCGACCTGGTAGCGCCCGGCCTGATCGCGGGCTTCCGAGGCTTTGTTGAACCAGAGGAGGAAGAACTTGGCCGGTTTCGCCACCGTGAGATCGATCTCCTCGGTGGCCGAGGCGCCGACCACCTCACCAACCGGCTCCCCCCATTCCTCGAGCGATTCCGGCGGGCCGGAGCCGACGGCGAAGATCTCGGCGTCCCAGCCGGGGGTGGGGGTCTCGACGATCATCGTCCTCGGCCGCGCCGGCGAGTCGGTCGTCACGTAGATCCCGACCCCGGGGTCCTCGCCTTCGCCCTCCGGTTCCTTGGTTCCCGCGAAGGTTTCGCTGTCGTAGTGCTCGGTTTCCCAGGCGGTGCCCTTCGGGTTGCCGTCGACGACGAGCTTGACCTTGCTGCCGACCTCTTCGCCGTCGCCCTGGGGGTCGTAGTCGGTCGCCGAGGAGATCGCCACGGCGCCGCCTTTGTCCTTCTTGGCGCCGCCGCCGCCGAGGAGACCGTCGGAGATCAGCCAGGTCGCGGCCAGCGCCCCGGCCCCGACCAGGGCCAGGAGGGCGATCGCGGCCCAAGACCAGCGGGCTCCGCTCGAGAGCTTGCGCTTGGGCGCCGGCACCGCGTCGAGGACGCTGGTCGCCTCGCCGGTGGTCGAGCCGGCCCGCGCCGCCTCGACCTCGAGCGCGGTCTCGAGGTCGTCGATCATCTCGCCGACGTCCTGGTAGCGCTCGTCGGGATCCTTGGCGGTCGAGCGCTCGACGACCAGCGCCACCGCGGCGGAGACCTCGGGCCGGCGCCGCTGCACGTCGGGCAGATCCTCGTTGACGTGTTTCATCGCCACCCCGACCTGGCTGTCGGCGTGGAACGGGACCTGGCCGACGAGCATCTCGTAGAGGACGACCCCGAGGCTGTAGACGTCGGAGCGGGGGTCGACCGGGCGGCCCATCGCCTGCTCGGGGGCGACGTAGTCGGTCGTTCCGAGGACGCGGCCGGTCGCGGTCATCCCGTCCTGTTCGAGCTGGCGGGAGATCCCGAAGTCGGTCAGTTTCGCGCGTCCCTCGTCGTCGATGAGGACGTTCTGGGGCTTGATGTCGCGGTGCACCATGTTGCGGGCATGGGCGATCGTCAGTCCGCGGGCGATCTCGATCGCGTAGGCGATCGCCTCCTGGATGTCGATCGCCCCGATCCGCGCGATCCGCTGCTTCAGCGTCTCCCCTTCGACGTACTCGAAGACGATGTAGGGATAGCCGTGGTCCTCGCCGGCGTCGATCACCGCGACGACGTTCGGGTGCGAGATCTTCGCCACCGCCCGGGCCTCCTGGCGGAAGCGCTCGATCTGGTCGGGCTGCTCGGACATCTCGCGGTGCATGACCTTGACCGCGACCGGGCGGTCGAGGGTGTCGTCTTTGGCGAGGTAGACGGTCGACATCCCGCCAGAGCCCAGCTTCGCCTCCAACCGGTAACGGCCGGAAAGCAGGGTTCCGATCATCGAGCTTGAGGGTCGAGCGTCCATCTACCGCCTCATTTGAGGGTATCCCGCCTCAGGAGCGCAGGATCTCGCTCGAACCTTCTACCGCACCGCCGATCCGATCGGCGCCGGGATGGTGGCGCCGCAAGAGTTCGAGCGCGACCTCGGTGTCGGACGCCGGGACCACCACGCAGAAGCCGCAGCCCATGTTGAAGACGTCGTGCATCTCGTCGTCGCCGACCCCGCCTCGCTCGGCCACCAACTCGAAGATCGGCGGGACCGGGAGCGGAGAATCGACCGCGTAGGAGACACCCTCGGCGGCGAGGCGCAGGAGGTTGCCGAGGCCGCCCGAGGTGATGTGGGCGAGACCGTGGACGGCGACCTCGGAGCGCAGCAGCTCGAGCACCGCCTTCACGTATATCGCCGTCGGCTCCAGCAGCTCGTCGCCCAGCGGCCGCCCGAGGCGTCCCTCGGGGTCCTCCTCGAGCGGGATCCCGTCGAGCGCCGAGCGCGCCAGCGTGTAGCCGTTGGAGTGGATCCCGGAGGAGGGGATGCCGATGATCGCGTCGCCGGCGACGACCGCGGAGCCGTCGACGATCTCGGCGAGGGCGACGGTCCCGAAGCAGGCCCCGGAGAGGTCGACGCTGCTGACCAGGTCGCCGAGCTGGGCGAGCTCGCCGCCGGGGATCTCGATCCCGGCGAGCTCGGCACCGCGGGCGAGACCGACGCCGATCTGCTCGCAGATCGCCGGGTCGGCGCTGGGGACGGCGATGTAGTCGAGCATCGCAAGCGGCTCGGCGCCGACGCAGATCACGTCGTTGACGTTCATCGCGATGCAGTCGATCCCGACGCTGTCGAAGCGGCCGAGCTGCTCGGCGACCAACAGCTTGGTGCCGACCCCGTCCGTCGAGAGCGCGATGCCGTTGCGCTCGTCGAGCTTGATCACGCTCGCGTAGTGGCCCGGCAGCGGGACCTGGCGCGAGGGGCGGCCGAGGTCGATCGCCCCGAGGGCGCGCACGAGCCCGGCGACCGCCGCGTCGGCTGTCCCCTGGTCGACGCCGCTCTCGGCGTATGCGTCGCTCATCCGCTCCTCATCTCATGCCACCGCTCGTTCGCCATGCGCCTCCCAGCTTCGCAAGAACCGCGGCGGCGAGTACCGCCCGGTAGGCCGCGTAGGGCCAGAGGGCGCGATCGCGCTCGACGAGCCGGATCAGCCGCTGCGACGCGAGCGTCGAGGCGAACGACGCGGCGACCCCGAGCGCCATCCCGCGCCGCATCTCCGGAGAGACCCCGCGCCGGCGCAGCCGCACGCCCTTGAGCCCGGTCGCTCCGACGATGATCGGCAGCGCGATCGTCCGCGAGAGGAGATTCGCCTGGTCGCGGGAGAAGCGCCGCGATCGCGCCGCCGCCAGGGTGATCCCGTTGCGCGAGACGCCGGGCGCCAACGCCAGGGCCTGGGCCAGCCCGAGCGCGAGCCCGTCGGCCGCGGTCGCCTCCCCGCGTCCCCGCGCCTGCGGCCTGCGGTCGCCGAGCAGCATCGCCGCCGCCCCGGCGAGCAATCCGGCGGCGGTCGCCCCGGGCCCGCCGAGCCGCCGCTCGATCGGGCGCTCGAGGGTGTAGCCGACGATCGCCGCCGGCAGGAACGAGAGGACGAGGACGGCCACGCCGCGGGCGTCGAAGGCGCGCAGCTCCTCGGCGATCAGGCGCCGCTGGCCGACGATCAGCGCCGCCGCCGCCCCCGCGTGCAGGGCGACCTCGAAGCTCTTGCGGACCTCGGGGTCGATCCGCTCCCAATCCCAGCCCGCGAGCCAGGGCAGGAGGACGATGTGGGCCGAGCTCGAGACCGGTAGGAGCTCGGCCGGGCCCTGGACGATCCCGAGGGCGAGGGCGCGCCCGTCGGGAATCGCCTCAGCTGGTACCGCTCTGCTCAAGCTCCCCAATCGGCTCCGCCGTTCCGCCCGTCCCGCCCCCGCGGCGGCGGCGGAGGACCAGGTAGACGACGAGCCCGAGGACCGCCACGACGACGGCGTAGTCGAGGTAGTGCAGGTGGTCGCGCCACTCTTCCCAGTTGTCGCCGACCGCCTCGCCGATCAGCCCCAGCATCAGGACCCAGGGAATGCAGCCGAGCAGGGTCAGGAGCGTGAACCGCCAGAACGGCATCTTCGCGATCCCGGCCGGGAGCGAGATGAAGGTGCGGATGATCGGCAGCATCCGCGAGAAGAAGACGGTGGCGTCGCCGTAGCGCTCGAACCAATCGTCGGCCCATTTGAGGTGCTTGGGGCTGACGTGGATCAGCCGGTTTTTCTCGAGCAGGTCGAGGCGACCGTAGTAGCCGACGGCGTAGGCCGCCCAGGAGCCGACCAGGTTGCCGAGCACCCCCGCGGTCACGATCCCGACCATCGTCAGGTCGCCGGCGGCGACGCTGGAGCCGGCGAACAGCATGATCGCCTCGCTCGGTACCGGCAGGCAGGCCGACTCGAGCGCCATCAGGATGAAGACCGCGGGCAGCCCGGTCGAGCTGATGAAGTCGGTCCCCGCGTTGACGATCGGGTCGAGGAAGAAGTCGGTGACGCTGGCTATGAGGATCGCTGGCACGAGTGAAGCGGGGATTGTAGGGCGAGTGCTGAACACCAACTAAACTCGGGGTCTCCCCATGCGCCGGTTGAACCACCCCGTCTACCGCAACCGCGTGCTCCAGATCCTCGCCGATGCGGCTCTGGTCGCGCTCTCGTTCTACCTGGCGTTCCGCCTGCGCTTCCTCGACGAAGCCGGGGTTCCGCACCGCTACGAGGTGCTCTTCACGCAGGCCGTCGGCTTCGTCGTCGTCGGCAAGATCGTCGTCTTCGCGGCCTTCGGGCTCTACCAGAAGTGGTGGCGCTACGTGAGCGGGCGCGACTTCCTCTCGATCGTCCGCGCCGTCGCCGTCTCGAGCGCGATCCTGGTCGTCGCCTTCACCGTCCTCCAGCCGTTCGCCAACACGCTGCCGCGCTCGGTCGCGGTGATGGACTTCATCCTCACCCTGCTGCTGGTCGCCGGCGCGCGGCTTGCGGTGCGGCTGATCGTCGAGCGCCCCTCGCGCGGGTCGCGGATCCCGAAGCACGAGGTGCTGATCATCGGCGCCGGCTCCGGCGGCCAGATGGTCGTCCGCGAGCTCCAGCTCAACCCGAAGCTCGGCGCCACCGCGATCGGCTTCGTCGACGACGACCCGCGCAAGCGCGGGATGCGGATGTCCGGCGGCCTCAAGGTCCTCGGGACGACGGACGAGATCGAGACGATCCTCGATGAGACCGAGCCCGAGGAGGTCGTGATCGCGATCCCCTCGGCGCCGGGAACCCTGCGCGCCAAGGTCGTCGCCGCCGCCCGCGAGCGGGAGATCGCGGTCCGCACCCTGCCGACGGTCTTCGAGCTGCTGCGGGGCGGGGTCCAGCTCAACAAACAGCTGCGCGAGGTCCGCGTCGAGGACGTGCTCGGCCGCGACCCGATCGTCCGCGAGCTCGATCGGGTCGGCGCCTACCTGCGCGACCGGATCGTCCTCGTCACCGGCGCCGGCGGCTCGATCGGCTCGGAGCTCTGCCGCCAGATCGCCCAGGTCAAGCCGCGCCTGCTGGTGATGCTCGACCACGCCGAGGACAACCTCTTCCAGATCGACCGCGAGATGGTCGAGGAGCGTCACTTCTCCAACGTCGAGTCGGTCCTCGCCGACTGCAAGGAGCCGCACCGGATGCTCGAGGTGATGCAGCGCTTCAAACCGACGGTCGTCTTCCACGCGGCCGCCTACAAGCACGTGCCGCTGATGGAGGCGAACCCGCTCGAGGCGGTCCGCAACAACGCGATCGCGACCCGGATCACGGCCGAGACCGCGGCCGCCTCGAAGGTCGAGCGCTTCGTCCTGATCTCCACCGACAAGGCCGTCAACCCGCAGACGGTGATGGGCGCCTCGAAGGCGATGGCCGAGTGGATCGTCGAGGCAGCCGGCGACAAGCACCCGGAGACCCGCTTCTCGTCGGTGCGCTTCGGCAACGTCCTCGCCTCGTCCGGGAGCGTGGTCCCGATCTTCCGCCGCCAGATCGAGCGCGGCGGTCCGGTGACGGTCACCCACCCGGAGATGAGCCGCTACTTCATGACGATCCCCGAGGCGGTGCAGCTGGTGATCCGCTCCGGCGACATCGGCGCCGGCAAGGGCGAGGTCTTCGTCCTCGACATGGGCGAGCCGGTGAAGATCCTCGACCTCGCGCACAACATGATCCGCCTCGCCGGCTACGAGCCGGAGACCGACATCGCGGTCGAGTTCACCCAGCCGCGACCGGGGGAGAAGCTGGGCGAGGAGCTCTTCGGAGCCGGCGAGAACGTCCAGCCGACGGCGGCCCGGCGGATCCGCCGAGCGGTCCGCGAACAGCCCCTCGACGCCGATTGGGTCGAGAGCACCCTCAACTCCCTGGAGCACCTGGTGCTCGCCGGCGACGAGGCGAATCTGGCCGAGAGAGTGGTCTCGATGATCACCTCATCCGGCGGCGACGCGGCGGCGGTCGTCTCCGACGAGTAGCCTCACGCAGCTGCTTTGCGCGAGATCCTGACCGAAATCGGAGCCTTCGCGGGCTTGGCCTCATTCTTCGGGCTGGTCGTCCTCGCCCTGCTCACCTTCACCCAGGGCAGGGACCTGAGACGCCTGCGCGACTGGGCCGGGTCTGCCCCTGAGCGCGATGCCGAGCGCAAGGAGTCGACCTCGGAGGCCGCCGCCGAGCGTGCCGAGGAGATGCGCAGGCTCGAGGAGGCGCGGACCGCCGAGCAGGAGGCCGCCGACCTGCGCGAGACCCGGCGCGAGCGCCGCGAGGCCGGGCTTCCCGAACTGACCCGGCGCGAGCGCCTGAGCGGCGCCTTCGCCGGCCGCGGCAGCTCGCGGCTCGGGTCGCCCGGGGTTCTGGTCGCGCTGTTCGCGCTCGTCGTCCTGATCGGCGGCGGCGTCGCCTATGCGGTCACCCAGGGCGGCGACGAGGATTCTGGCACCGGCAAGAAGGCGCGGAACATGAAGCCGGGCGAAGTCGAAGTGGCGGTCCTCAACGGCACCGCCGTGCCCAACCTCGCGGCCAGCTACGGCGACAAGGTCGAGGGCCGCGGGTTCGACCTCGGGCAGATCACCAACACCGACTCGGCCTTCGAGGAAAGCGAAGTCATGTTCAGGAACGGCTACGGGGCGGAGGCCCACAAGATCGCGAAGCTGCTCGAGATCGATCGGGTCCGGGCGATGACCTCGGAAATCACAGCGGTGTCCGGCGGTGCCCCGGTGGCGGTCGTGATCGGCGAGGACAATGCCTCGTCGGCGGGTTAGCTTCGCGGGCGTCGCCTTCGCGCTCCTTGTCCTCGCCACCCTCGCTGCCTTCGCCTGGTCGCAGCGGCTGAAGCGCGACCCGCTGGTGCTCGACCGGGTGACCTTCGGCGTCGTCGAAAGCCGCGCCTTCACCCCCAACGGCGACTGTGTATTCGATCGCGAGCGGATCCGCTTCCGGGTGACCCGATCCGATCACGCGGTGATCCAGGTCGTGAAACCGGGTGGGCGGCTGATGGTCACGCTCGTCCGCGACAAGTACCTCAAGCGCTACAGCTTCACCACCCTCTACTGGGACGGACGGACCCGGTTCGGGCACAGGGCGCCGCCGGGCCGCTACAAGCTGCGGGTCAAGCTGCTCGAGCAGGACCGGGTGCTGGTGCCCCCGGGCGCCCTGAAACTGCACCGCGCCGCCAAGGTCCGCGGCGCCTGCAAGGCGGCCGCCCGCGCCGGAGCGAGGGACGGCGCTTGAGCGACCTCCTGGCCGGCGCCGGCCTCCTGATCGCCGCGGCCGCCGCGGCCGCCGCGATCCTGCTGCCCCCCGGCCGCGCCCGCTCGGTCGCGATGCTGACGGCGCTGGTTCTCTTTCCGACGCTGATCCTCGGCGACCAGTGGCACACCCGCGCGATCGCCGATCTCCGCGACGACAGCGCCCGCCTCCTCGCCCTGGCGGCCCTCGGCCTCCTCGCCAGCGCCGCCCTCGCGTTCACCTTCCGCCGCTGGCCGCTGTTGCTGCCCCTGGCGATAGTCGCCGCCCTCCCCTTCCGCGTCCCCCTGCACGCCGGCGGCGACACCGCCAACCTCCTCGTCCCGCTTTATCTGGTGATCGCCGGCGGAGTCCTGGCGACGGCGTGGACCTCGCTCGCGACCGGGCGAGGACCGCGGAAGCCCGGCGAGGCGAATCCTGCGGCGGGTGGCGTGGGGGGAGGGGGGGCGAGGACCGACCGTGGATCGACCGCAGGCCCCCCTCCCCCCACGACAGGACCCGCCGCTCGATTCCCCATCGTCTGGCTTCCCCGCACCCTGGCCACGGTCGTCGCCCTCTACGCAGTCCAGACCCTGTACTCAGACGACTTCTCAAAGGGCTTGCAGGACGTCTGCTTCTTCTTCGTCCCCTTCAGCCTCGTCTACGCGCTGCTCCGCGACGTGACCTGGGACCGGCGCCTGCTGACGCTGATCCTCTGGGTCGTCGGAGTCGAGGCGGTCGCCTTCGTCCTGATCGGATCGGTCGAGTACCTGACCCGCGAGCTGTTCTGGAACGACCAGGTGATCCGCTCGAACGAATTCCACACCTACTTCCGGGTCAACTCGGTGTTCTGGGACCCGAACATCTACGGTCGCTACCTGGCGCTGGTGATCGTGATCGCGATGGCGGCGCTGCTGTGGGCTCGCGAGCGGCGCAGCCTGGCGCTGCTGGCCGCGCTCGTCGCCGTCCTCTGGGTCGGCCTGGCGCCGACCTTCTCGCAGTCGAGCTTCATCGCCCTGCTGGCCGGGCTGGCGGTGCTGGCGGCGCTGCGCTGGAGCATGAGATGGACCCTGGCCGCAGTCGCGCTCGGCGCCGTCGGCGCGGTCCTCGTCGTCACCCTCGTCGGCGGCTCCTCGACGATCAACTTCTCGCGCATAAACATCGACACCAGCGGTCGCGCCAACCTCGTCTCCGGGGGGCTCCACCTCTTCGCCCAGCGCCCCGTGCAGGGCTACGGCTCGGGCTCCTTCCAACGCGCGTACCGCGAACACGTCGAGACCGACGAGGTGCCCGTCTCCGTCTCCCACACCGAGCCGATCACCGTCGCCGCCGAGCAGGGGATCATCGGCTTGGCCGCATACCTCGCCCTGCTGACAACCGCGTTATGGACGATGGGCAGCGGCCTGTTGCGGTCTCGGCCGGCGGGTCCTGTCGTGGAGGAAGCGGGGCCTGCGGTCGATCCACGGTCGGTCCTCGACCCCCCTTCCCCCACGCCACCCGCCGGGGAGATCGCAGCCAGGGCCGCCGTGCTCGCAGCGTTCGTGGCGCTGTTGGTGCACACGATGGCGTACGCGGGGTTCTACGAGGACCCGATCACCTGGGTGCTGCTCGCCGCCGGAGTTTCTCTGGCGCCCGCGGTCCGCGACCCGGCGTAGGGTCCGCGCATGTCGGGTTACCTGCGCAGGCTGGCGACGACCGGCGCCGCCTACACCGCGGCCAGCGTGCTCTCGAAGCTGATCGCGGTCGCCCTGCTGCCGCTCTACACGCGCTTCCTGACGCCCGCCGACTACGGCGCCGCCGAGGTCCTCTTCGCGGCCGCCGTCGCCGCCTCGATCGTGATCCGGTTCGGGACGATCGAGGCCCTGCTGCGCTTCTACTACAAGGACGGCGAGGATCCGTCCGAGGTGCTGCGCTCCTCGTTCGCCGCCCTCTTCTGGTTCTCGACGCTCGCCGCGCTGCTGCTGCTGCCGCTGGCCGGACCGATCTCCGAAGCGCTGCTCTCCACCGACGGTCTCGACCCCGCCGAAGCGAGGGCACTGAACGAAGAGGCGGCCGGCCTCGTCCGGATCTCGGTCGGCGGGCTCTGGGTCCTGACCCTGTTCGAGTTCCTGCTGACGATCTTCCGTCTCGAGGAGCGCGCCCGCGCCTATTTCACGACGACGATGTTGAGCGTGCTCGCCGCCATCGGCCTGACCGTCGTCCTCGTCGTCGGCGATGACGAGGGGGCGCGGGGCCTCCTGCTCGGCAGCTACGCCAGCGGCTTCGCCTTCGTCGTAGCCCTGATCTTCGTCCACCGCCGTCGGCTCTCGCTGTTCTTCGATCGCGCTCTGCTGCGGCGGCTGCTGCGGTTCGGGCTGCCGACGATGCCGGCCGAGCTCTCCCTCTACCTGCTCAATTTCGTCGACCGGATCATCATCGTCCGCACCCTCGGTCTCGCCGAGGCCGGCCTCTACTCGTTGGCGGTGAAGTTCGCCCAGGGCGTCAACGTCCTCGTCCGCGGCTTCCAGCTCGCCTGGCCACCGCTCGCCTACTCGATTCGCGACGACGACGAGGCGCGGCGCGCGTACGCGGCGATCGTCACCTGGTTCGTCGCCGCCTGCGCCTTCGTCGTCGTCGGGATGTGGCTGCTCTCCCGCTGGATCGTGCGGACCCTGGCCGCCCCCGAGTTCTTCGACTCCTACGAGGCGATCGGGCTGATCGCCACCGGGGTGACGCTCTACGCGCTCTACATGGTGCTGCTCGTGATCCTCGGCCGTACCGGGCGGACCGAGTTCAACTTCCCGGCCACCGCGGCGGCGCTGGTCGCCAACGTCGCCCTCAACCTGCTGCTGGTGCCGCCGCTCGGGATCGTCGGCGCCGGGCTCGCCCTGGTCGCCTCCTACGTCGTCGTCGTCGGCCTCATGTACGTGTTCACGCAACGGCTCTTCCCGGTCCCCTACGAATGGGGGCGGCTCGGCAGGATCCTGCTGCTCTCCGCCGCTTTGGTCGGGCTCGGCGAGCTGCTGCTGCCGACCGAGGGGGCGCCGGGCCTGATCGCCCGCGTCCTGGTCTGGCTGGCATATCCGTTCGCGCTGCTGCTCGCCAGGTTCTTCACCGACGAGGAGCGCGGTTGGCTGGCGCTGCTGCGGCGGCCTCGCGAGCTGGTCGGCCGCTACCGCGCCGCCGCCGAACGGCCGGCCGCGGTCGAGGGCCGGATCCCGGAGACCTACGAGGCGGAGATGCGGGACGAGGACTCCCGCCCCTGAGCTTCGGCCCGCTCGCGGATTCCCTCGCCGCGGTTCGGGAACAGCGCCTGGCGGGCGTGGGCGCCGTGGATGCGAGCCGAGTGCCGGGGCAGGACGAGTGCCGCCAGGGCGCGGAGCGCGTAGGAGAAGGCGGTCAGCGCTCGGACCGTCGCCGCCGCGAGGGTGGAGTGGTGCTTGCGCATGTAGAGCTCGCGGTTGCGGTGGAATTCGACGATCCGCGGCAGCCCGGCCGCGAGGTCGTTCGAGAGCTGGTCGTGGTGCACGGCCTCGGCGGCGGGAACGTAGAGCGTGTGCCAACCGGCGTCGGCGAGGCGCTTGCAGAGATCGCACTCGTCGTAGTAGACGAAGAAGGCCGGGTCCAGGTAGCCGACCTCGACCGCGGCGTCGCGGCGGACGAGGAGGGCGCTCGACTGCGCCCAGTCGACGGTCCGCACTCGCCCACCGCGGCTCTGCACCGTGTAGAGGCGGTGCAGCATCAGCGCCGCCGCCAGCGCGGTGAGGACTCCGGGGAAGCGCCAGGCGCAGGGGACCGGCCGGCCCTCGGAGTCGAGCAGCTGCGCGCCCGCCGCGGCCGCCCGTCGGTCGGCGTCGAGGGCCGCGACCAGCGCCGCCGCCGCCCCCGGCCGCAGCTCGGAGTCCTCGTTCAGCAGCAGGCAGAAACGCCCCCGCGCCTCGCGGATCAGGGTCGAGTCGTTCTCGGCCTTGCCGCTGCGCCGCTCGAGCGCGATCAACCTGATCTCCCCGCCGTCGCGGGCGCGCACCGCCGCCGCCGATCCGTCATCGGAAGCGTTGTCGAGGACGATGATCTCGTGCTCGATCGCCGTCGGATGGTGGCGCTCGATCGCGTCCAGGCAGGCGAGGAGGTGATCGCGGCCGTTCGTGTTCACGACGCAGTAGGAGAGCGTGGGCGGCACGCCGCCACGATAATCGCCCAGGTATGCGCGCGGAGCTAGTCGACCCGTCGGCCTTCACGCCCCCTTACGACCGCGCTCTGGCGGCGGCGCTCGCGCGCGCCGGCGTCGAGGTCGAGCTGCTGACCAGCCGCTTCCTCTACGGCCCGGTGCCGGATGCCGACGGCTACCGGGTGCGCGAGCTCTTCTACCGCCGCAGCGCCGGTCGCGGCCTCGACGCCCCCGGCCGCCGCGCCTTCAAGCTGGCCGAGCACCTGCCGGGCATGGCGCGCCTGCGCCGCGCGACCGCCGCCGCCGACGTCGTCCATTACCAGTGGCTGACGCTGCCGGCTCTCGACTCGCGGATCCTGCCCCGCGCCCGGCCGCGGGTGATGACCGCCCACTACGTGCTGCCACCGAACCCGAGCCGGCGGCAGCTGGCGGGCGCCCGCGGCGCCTTCGGGGCGATGGACGCCGTGATCGCCCACTCCGAGCACGGGGCCCGGCGCCTGCGCGAGGAGATCGGGCTCGACCCGGGCCGCGTTCACGTCATCCCCCACGGCGCCTTCGGCTACCTGACCGAGCTCGCCGCCGAGAAGCCGCTGCCGGCCGAGCTCGCGGACGCCGAGGGACCGGTGATCCTCTTCTTCGGCCTGCTCCGCCCCTACAAGGGGATCGAGGTTCTGCTGGAGGCGTTTCGCCGGGTCGAGGGCGTCGAGCTCTGGGTGGTCGGCAATCCGCGGATGGATGTCGCTCCGCTGCGTGCCCTCGCCGCCGCCGCCGAGGGTCGGGTCCGGTTCCTCACCCGCTTCGTCGAGGACTCCGAGATCCCGGCGATCATGCGCCGCTCCGACCTCCTCGTCCTCCCCTACCTCGACGCCGAGCACTCCGGCGTCCTCTACACCGGCCTCGCCTTCGGCAAGCCGATGATCCTGAGCGCGGTCGGCGGCTTTCCCGAGGTCGCCGCGACGGGCGCCGCGACCACGGTCCCGCCCGGCGACCCCGGCGCCCTCGCCGCGGAGCTGCGGCGGCTGATCGGCGACGAGGACGCCCGCGCCGATCTTTCGCGCGCCGCACTCGCCGCCGCCGCCGGTCCCTACTCGTGGGACGCCGTCGCCGGGCGGACGCTCGACCTCTACGAGGAGCTGCTGGAGGCTCGCCGGTGATCGCGCTCGAGATCGTCTTCTGGATCTGTGCCGGGGCGATCGTCTACACGCACCTGGGTTATCCCGTGGTCCTGTGGGTACTCACGCGAGCCCGGACCGGCGGCCGGCGCGGCCTTGCGGGAGCGGAGGAGATTCCGGAATCGATGGCGAAGCCCGTCGGCGATCCCGGGGCGCTTCCAAGGGTCTCCCTGATCGTCGCCGCCTACGACGAGGAAGAGGTGATCACCGCCAAGATCGCGAACGCGCTCGCGCTCGAGTACCCGCGCGATCGCCTCGAGGTGATCGTCGCCTCCGACGGCTCCGCCGATGCGACCGTCGAGCGGGCGCGGGAGGCCGGCGCCGACCTCGTCCTCGAGCTTCCTCGCGGCGGCAAGGTGGTCGCCCAGAACGCGGCGGCGGAGCGCGCGAGCGGGGAGATCCTCGCCTTCTCCGACGCCAACTCGATCTGGTCGCCGGACGCCCTGCGGCGGCTCGTCGCCCCCTTCGCCGATCCCGCCCTCGGCTACGCCTGCGGCCAGGTCCGCTTCGTCGATCCCGAGGGCGGCAATCTCGAGGGCGCCTACTGGCGCTACGAGATGGCCGTGCGGGAGATGGAGTCCTCGCTGGCCGGGGTGACCGCCGGCAACGGCGCCATCTACGCGGTCCGCGCCGACGCCTACGTGGCGCTGCCGCCGTCGGGAAGCCACGACCTCTCGTTCCCCTTCGCCCTCGCCAAGCGAGGCCTGCGCTCCCTGTACGAGCCCGGCGCCCGGGCCGAGGAGAAGATGGTCCCGACGATCGAGGGAGAGTTCGCCCGCAAACGCCGGATGATGGTCGGGATCTGGGACATCGTCGTCGGCGAGGGGATGCTCTCGCCGCGCGGGTACTCCGCCCTCTACGCCTTCGAGATCGGCTCGCACCGGCTGCTCCGCTACCTGTCGCCGTTCCTCCACCTGATCGCCCTGGCGGCCAACCTCGCCCTGCTCGGCGGCGGGTGGGTGTATTCGGCGACGCTGGCGCTCCAGGCCGCGCTGCTGCTCGCGGCGATCCTCGGCCGGACGCTGCCGATCGCCCCCCTGCGGATCGCCCGCTACTACGTGATGAGCACCGCCTCGATCGCGGCCGGCCTCTGGGACCGCGCCCGGCGCGGCGCCCCGGGGACCTGGGAGAAGGCGGAGGGAACGCGATGAGCGGGGGGCGCGGCTGATGCCGAGGTTCGTCGACGTCCTCATCGCCGCCCTCGCCCTGGCGGTCCTCTCGCCGCTGCTGCTGATCGCGGCGATCGCGATCAAGCTCGGCAGCCGCGGCCCCGTCATCTATCGCCAGCGCCGGGTCGGCCTCGCCGGGGTCGAGTTCGAGATGCTGAAGCTGCGGACGATGGTCGCCGGCTCGGATCCGGTCGGCATCGGCACCGCGGTGATGCGGGACGACCCCCGGGTCACCGCCGCCGGCCGCATGCTGCGCCGCACCTCGCTCGACGAGATCCCCAACCTCGTCAACGTCCTCCGCGGCGAGATGGCGATCGTCGGCCCGCGCCCGACGATCCCGGCCCAGGTCGAGGACTACACGCCGCGGCAGCGCCGTCGCCACGAGGTCAAGCCCGGGATCACCGGTTGGGCCCAGGTCCAGGGACGGGCCGGGATCCCCTGGGAGGAGCGCATCGAGCTCGACGTCTGGTACGTCGATCACCGCAGCGCCGGCCTCGACGCGCGGATCCTGCTGAGGACGGCCGGCCTGCTCGTCACGGGCCGCGGGCTCGCGCCCGACTAGGGTTAGCGGCGTGGCGGAGGTCAAGCTCACCTATGTCGGCGGCCCCACGGCGCTGATCGAGGTCGCCGGGTTGCGGCTGCTCACCGACCCGACGTTCGATCCTCCGGGGCGCAGGTACAACTTCGGCTGGGGCACCTCCTCGGTGAAGCTGGACGGCCCGGCGCTGAGCGCCGAGCAGCTCGCTCCGATCGACGCGGTCCTGCTCAGCCACGACCATCACGACGACAACCTCGACGACGCCGGCCGGGCGATGCTGCCCACGGCGACGCGGGTGATCACGACGCCGGCCGGCGAGAAGCGGCTCGGTGCAAACGCGACCGGGCTGGCGCCGTGGAGCTCGACCGTGCTGAGCGCCGCCGGCGGGACCGAGGTTCGGATCACCGCCACTCCCTGCCGCCACGGTCCGCCTCTGAGCAAGCCGATCGTCGGCGAAGTCGTCGGCTTCGTCCTCGAGTGGGAGGGCCAGCGCGACGGCGCCCTCTGGATCACCGGCGACACGGTCTGGTTCGGCGGCCTCGCCGAGGTCGCCCGGCGCTTCGACGTCGGCACCGCGATCGTCCACCTCGGCGGCGTCCGCTTCCCGATCACCGGCCCCGCCCGCTACACGATGAACGCGGCCGAGGCGGTCCGTGTCTGCCGTGACTTCGACCTCGCCAACCTGGTGCCGCTCCACTTCGAGGGCTGGAAGCATTTCCGCCAGGGGCCGAGCGAGGTGAGGAGCGCCTTCGCCGCTGCCGGCATCGAGGAGCGGGTCCGCTGGCCGATCCCGGGCGAGCCGGTCGCGATCGAGGTCTGAGTTGGACGCCGCGCCGGTGGTCAGCCTGCGGCGCTTCGAGCCCGGGGACGCCGAGGCCGTTCACCGCTGGTTCAACAACCGCGCGGCGACCAGGTCGCTCGTCGAGCAGCGCCGCAGCTTCACGATCGAGGAAGCGCACGATTGGGTACGGCGCGCGATCGACGACTCGGGCGAGGACCGCAAATACGCGATCCTGGTCGAGGGTCGCGAGCAGCCGGTCGGCTTCACGGCGCTCTACGGGCTCTCCCGCGAGGGCGGGCCCGAGCTGGGCGCCCTGATCGGCGACGAATTGAGACGCAGCGGGGTCGGCCGCCGGGCCGAGGCGCTGACGATCGCGAAGGCCTTCGACGAGTTCGGCGCCGAGCGCGTGTACGGCGAGATCCCGGCCTTCAACGAAGCCGCGAAGCGGACGGTGACGAGCCTGGGCTGGCACTTCGTCGAGGTCAGGAAGGACCACGACGAGCGCGGCGGCGAGCGTTTCGACCTCGAGATCTGGGCCGTCCTCCCCGACGACTTCCGCGCCGCCGCCGCGGACCTGCTTTGAGCGCCCACCGCAAGGGAGCTGCTTCGAGCGCCCACGGCAGCGGACCCGTTTCGAGCGCCCGGGCCGAGCTGCTCGACGACGGGGGCGCCGCCGCGTCCTCGGCCGAGCACTTCTTCCGCTCGCCCGAGTTCCTCAGCGCCGAGGGGGTCACCCACACGCTGCGGATCGAGACCGACGACGGCGCCCTGGTCGCGCCGCTGATCGTCCGCGACATCCCGGCTGCCGGTTCCGCCGCCCCCGAGCGCGACGCGACCTCGCCCTACGGCTACCCCGGCCTCGTCCCCGCCGCGGATCGAAGCGAACATTCGGCACCTCCTGGGTGCAGAACATTCATTTCGACGCTCGATCCCGACGAGATCGACTTCTCGGCGACGGGGTTGGTCTCGGTCTTCGTTCGCCACACGCTCGGGGAGCCGCCGCTCGCCGGCGCCCGCGGGCGCAACGTGGTCCAGATCGCCGACCCCGCCCTGCCGCCGAAGAGCCGGATGAGCGACCGCCAGCAGATCCGCAAGAACCTGAAGCGCGGCTACGAGCTGCGGATCGTCTCCGGGCCGGATTCCTCAGCCGAAGAGCGGGCCGCCTTCCTCGAGGCCTACGAGCAGACGATGCGCCGCACCGAGGCGGCCGAGCGGTACTTCTTCGGCGCCGAGTACTTCGACCGTCTCCTCGCCGCGACGAGCACCTGGCTCGCGCTTGCGCGTGCCCCCGACGGGATCGTCGCCGCGGCCTCGATCGCGGCTCGCAGCGACGGCTTCCTGCACTACTACCTGAGCGGCAGCGTCGACTCGCACCTCCGCGACTCGCCGATGAAGAACGTCGTCGCGGCGCTGGTCGAGCTGGGCGGCGAGATCGGTCTGCCGCTCAACCTCGGCGGCGGCATCACCGCCGGAGACCGCCTCGAGGAGTTCAAGCGCGGTTTCGCCAACCGTGAGGAGGCCTGGCGAAGCTCGGAGCTGATCTGCGACCGCGAGGCCTACTCCCGCCTTTCGCAGGGGATCGAGGCCGGGGAGTACTTCCCGGCCTACCGCGCCGCCGGCTAGCTCGGGTTGCGCGGGGTCGGGGCGTCGGTCAGGCCGAAGGCCTGGGCGGGCTCGCCGCCGAACTTGCCCCAGGTCGCCTTGCCGAAGGCGCTGATCGCGTCGAGGGTTTTCTGCCCCTCGTAGGTTTTGCATCCGAGCAGGTTGGTCCAGGTCGTGGCGGCGACGGCGTAGGGCATTTCGTCGTTCGGGAAGAGCAGGGTGCCCCCGTACATCGTTTCGTAGAGCCCCTTCAGTTCGAGCTGCTCGTCCTCGGAGAGGTCGGGGCTGTACTGGATCTCCATCCGCCCGTGCTCGAGCGAGTGGACCATGTCGATCGGCAGCGGCATCTCGCTGTAGGCGCCGTCGGCCTGCTGGTAGGGCGGGTCGACGTGGTTGCCGGAGGTCGGCGGGTTGGTTTTGTATTCGGGCGCTTCGGAGCCGGGCGGGATGTGCGTTTTGCCCTCGTCCGGCAGGCCCCGGCGCAGCTCGCAGCCGGCCGCTTTCGCCGCCTGCTCGAGGTCGGTCGTCTTCGCCGCGGCGACCGTGGTGCCGGTCCGCTCGTCGGGCTGGATCGCGTTGCTCGATCCGCTCTGAAGGTTGATGTGGGACGCGCCCGAGTCATCCCCGCCCGAGTTGAGGATCAGGGCGACGACCCCGGCGACGACGATCAGCCCGATCACCGCGGCGGCGCCGTATCCGAGGATCAGCCGATTGCGCTCGGAGGAGGTGTGGGTCTTTTCCTGGGCTTCGCGGGCTTCGCGGAGCCGCTCCCTCTCTTCTTCCCTGCGGTTCGCCATGCGGCCGGAAGTCTAATCCCAAGGCCGCGCCGCGCGCAGAGCGGACAGGATCGCGCGGGTCGCGGGCGCGCGGTTGAGCGCGTAGAAGTGGATTCCGGGGGCGCCCCCGGCCAGCAGCTCGGCGCACTGCTGGGCGGCGAATGCGATGCCGAGCTCGAACTCGGCCCGCTCGTCGCCGCCGGCGGTCGCGAAGGCGCGTTCGAGGTTGGCGGGGATCGAGGCGTCGCAGAGGTCGCAGATGCGCCTCGTCTGCGCGAAGCTGGCCACCGGGATCACGCCGGCGATGATCGGCACGTCGATCCCCTTTGCGCGGGCGGCCTCGACGAAGTCGAAGTAGACCTTGTTGTCGAAGAAGAGCTGGGTGATGAGGAAGGAGGCGCCGGACTCGACCTTCGTCTTCAGGTAGTCGAGATCGGTGTCGAGGTCGGGCGCCTCGGGATGGACCTCCGGGAAGCAGGCGCCGCCGATCGTGAAGTCCCAGCCGTCGGCGATGAACTCGGAGAGCTCGGCGGCGCTGCCGAGGCCGCCCTCGGGCTGAACGAAGTCCTCCTCGCCGCGCGGCGGGTCGCCGCGCAGGGCGAAGATGTTCTCGATCCCGGCCGCGGCGATCCGGTCGATCGTCGTCGCCAGCCCCTCGCGGCTCTCGCCGACGCAGCTCAGGTGGGCCATCGTCTCGAGGCCGACCTCGTCCTTGAGCGCGCGCGTGATCTCGACGGTGCCGTCGCGGGTGCCGCCGCCGGCGCCGTAGGTGACGGAGACGAAGTCGGGCTCGAGCTCCTTCAACGAGCGGGCGGTCGCGAACAGCTGCTCGGTCGCCTCCTCGGACTTCGGCGGAAAGAACTCGACCGAGAACGTCGGTCGTCGCGAGGCGATGATCTCGTCGATGCGCATCGCGGCAGCGTAGCTAGGCGGAGTGGCGGCGGCGGTCCACCCCGTCGATGCCCGACCCCGGGGCTCGGGGATCGCAAATCGCCGGAGTTTGCGGGAAGGCCGTCGCCGGGCCCCTTGCGCTCGCCGAAGGGCCGGGCTAGGTTCGTTCTGCAACCGGGAGAGAGAGGCCCCACGGAAGCCAAGTGGGACACCATCTCGAAGGTGATGTGAAGAGCTTCTACGTGCGAAGGCTACGCGCGAGGCAGGCTACGAATGTCACCACCGGTTGCTTTTTCGTTCCTTCACGGCCCTCGGCGCGTCCGACCCGACTCGTAGCTTGGGCCGGCCGCGGGGACCTGCCCTCCGTCGGCCGCGCGCCGGGGCGTACCCGGGAGCATGGCGTCGCACGCGAGACCCGGACACCCGCCGCGACTAGCCCGCCCGCTCCCGCTCTGGAAGGATGCTCGGCGATGAGCGAGCTTCGCTACCAGCGGATCGGCGCCGCCGCGGTCCTGACGATCGACCGGCCCGAACGCCGCAACGCGGTCGACGCCGCCACCGCCGAGCTCTTCCGGCAGGGGCTGAACGACTTCGAGGCCGACGAGGGCGCCCGCGTCCTCGTCCTCACCGGCGCCGGCGGCGAGGCGTTCTGCGCGGGCGCCGACCTCAAGGCGATGAACCTCGACGTCGCCAACCCCGACGGCCCGATGGGTCCGACCCGCCTCACCCCCTCGAAGCCGGCGATCGCCGCGGTCGAGGGCTGGTGCCTCGCCGGCGGTGTCGAGCTGGCGCTCTGGTGCGACATCCGGATCGCCACCGAGGGCTCGACCTTCGGCCTCTTCGAGCGCCGCTGGGGAGTGCCGCTGCTCGACGGCGGCACCCAGCGCCTGCCGCGGACGATCGGGATGGGCCGGGCCCTGGAGCTGATCCTCACCGGCCGCCCGGTCGAGGCCGAGGAGGCGCACCGGATCGGCCTCGTCAACGAGGTCGTCGCCCCCGGCAGGCACCTCGAGCGGGCGCTGGAGCTGGCCGAGCGGATCGCCTCGTTCCCGCAGGAGACGATGCTCGCCGACCGCCGCGGAGCGCTCGAGGGCTTCGGGCTGCCGCTCGCCGAGGGCCTGGCCCTGGAGGCGAGCTACGGCAACGAGGTGCTCGAGGTCGCCGTCCGCGGCGCCGCCCGCTTCGCCGGCGGCGAGGGCCGCCACGGGGAGTTCTCCCGATGAAGGTCGGGATCGTCGGCCTCGGCTACGTCGGGCTGCCGCTCGCGGTCGCCTTCGCCGAGGCGGGACAGGAGGTCATCGGCCTCGACACCGACACCGCCAGGGTCGACTCGCTGAACGCCGGCCGCAGCCACATCGAGGACGTCCCCGACTCGGCGCTCGAGCCGGTGCGCGATCGCATCGTCGCGACCGTCCGGCCCGAGGACCTCGGCCCCTGCGACGCGATCGTGATCTGCGTGCCGACGCCGCTGACCAGCTCGCGGGAACCGGATCTCGCCTACCTCAACGCCGCCGCGGAGTCGCTGGCGACGGTCCTGCGCAAGGGGCAGCTCGTCGTCCTCGAGTCGACCACCTACCCGGGGACCACCCGGGAGGAGCTGCTGCCGGCGCTCGAGCGCTCGGGGCTCTCGGCCGGCCGGGACTTCCACCTCGCGTTCTCGCCGGAGCGCATCGACCCGGGCCGGACCGACTACACGATCCGCACGACCCCGAAGCTGGTCGGCGGCCTGACCGAGGCCTGCACCGAGCGCGCCCGCGAGCTCTACGCGACGATCTGCGACGAGGTCGTGGTGCTGACGACGCTCGAGGCGGCGGAGCTCTCGAAGCTGCTCGAGAACATCTTCCGCTCGGTCAACATCGCCTTCGTCAACGAGCTCGCCCAGCTCTGCGACCGCCTCGGGATCGACGTCTGGGAGGTGATCGACGCCGCCTCGACCAAGCCCTTCGGGTTCATGCGCTTCGACCCCGGCCCGGGGATGGGCGGCCACTGCCTCCCGATCGACCCGTTCTACCTCGCCTTCAAGGCCCGCGAGGCCGACTTCTACCCCGAGTTCATCGAGCTCGCCGGCAAGGTCAACCAGGCCCAGCCCGCCTTCTGCGTCGAGCGGATCGAGCGGGCCTTGAACGACTCGGGCAAGCCGGTCAGGGGTTCGCGGGTCCTGCTCCTCGGGGTCAGCTACAAGGGTGGGGTGGGGGACACGCGCGAGTCGCCGGCACTGAAGATCGCCCGGTTGCTCGGGAAACGCGGAGCCGAGGTGGCGTACCACGACCCCCACGTCCCCGAGCTCCTCGATCTCGACCTCAGGTCGGTCGAGATCGAGCAGGTGGCCGACGCCGACGCCGTCGCGATCGTCACCTCGCACCCGGAGTTCGACTACGAGCAGATCGTGAAGGCGGCCCCGTTGGTGATCGACTTCCGCGGCGTCACCCGCCACATCGAAGCCGACAATCTCGTGCGCCTCTAAGTCAGAAAAGCCTCGGAGATCGAGGAAGGGCGCAAGCAGATCGCCGCCGACACGCGGGCGGTGCTCGGCGTTCTTCGACCGACTCGAGGGTGGCGCCGGGGCCCGACCCCGGTTCGAGCCTTGCAGCGCGTTCTCTTAACTTGACAGACGTTCCTCCGAATACGAACATACGTTCGTATGGAAGTCACCTGTGTTTTGGTCCCGGATTCCGAGCTGCGTGCCGTCGGCGAGGCTCGTCGACTCCCCCGCGAGGACGTCTGGGAGGACGAGCTGCGTTGCCTCGAGGGGATCGGCGCGGCGGTCGAGTCGGAGCGCGCGGGCGAGGCGTTCTTCGCCCTCGGCGGCCTCCGCGGCATCCACGGCGGTCGCCGCACCGGGGTCCTGGCAGCGGCCCGGCGGGCGCTGAGCCTGCCGGTGCGGATCGGGGTCGCCCCCACCCGCTTCGCCGCCTTCGCCGCCGCTCGCGCCGACGAGGGCGTGGTGGGGCCGGAGCGGCTGCGCGAGTTCCTCGATCCGCTGCCGATCGCGTCCCTGAGTCCCCGCCTCGAGCTCGGCGAGCGCGAGCGCGAGGGCCTGCTCGAGACACTGAGGCGACTCGGGGTCGACACCCTGGGCGCGCTCGCCGCCCTCTCGCCGGCGCGGGTCGCGGACCGCTTCGGGCCGCCGGGCCTGAGCGCCCTCCGCCTCGCCCGCGGCGAGGAGCCGCCGCTGCGCACCCGCCGGCCCCACGAGGAGCTGGCGGCCGAGATCGAGCTGCCCGAGGGAACCGCGGGGCCCCAGCTCGAGCGCGCCCTCGAGCTCCTCGTCGACCGCTTCCTCGCCGTCCCCCAACGCAAGGGCAGGACGCTGCTCTCCCTCCGCCTCGGCGCCCTGCTCGCCGACGGCGACAGCTGGAGCGTCGAGCAGGGCCTCGGCCGCCCGACCGCCTCCGAGCGGGTGCTGCGCATGGTCCTGACTCCGCGGCTCGAGGACCTGCCGTCGCCGGCCGTGACCCTGCGGCTGCGGGCGCTCTCGATCGGGCCGCCGGCGAGCGAGCAGATGGCCATGCCGGCGGTTCGCGGTCACGAGCACCGCCTCCACCGCCTCGACGACGCGGCGCGCCAGGTCCGCGCCGCCCAGGGTGCGGAGGCGCTGCTCAAGGTCCTCCCCGTCGACCCCGCCTCCCGGGTCCCGGAGCGCCGCGTCGCCCTGACTCCCTACCGGCCGTGAGCGGCGCCGCGGCCCGCCGGCTCTACGCCCCCCGCCGGGTCGAGGTGCGGGCGGGCGATGACGGCGTTCCCGACACGGTCGCCGGCGTCGGGGTCGAGGCGCTGCGCGAGCACTGGCTGGTCGAGGACCGCTGGTGGACTCCGCGGCCGGTCCTCCGCAGCTACTTCGAGCTGGTCCTCGCCGACGGCCGCGACGCGGTCGTCTTCCGCGAGGGGCGCAGCGGCCGCTGGTACCGGCAGCGGGCCTGACGATGGGGGCCACTCCATATGTAGAGCTGCACGCCCACTCGGCCTACTCGTTCCTCGACGGGGCCTCGGCGCCGGATGAGCTCGCCGCCGCCGCCGCCAGGCTCGGGTACCCGGCGCTGGCCCTCACCGACCACGACGGGATCTGGGGGTCGCTGGAGTTCGCCCACGCCTGCAAGGGCCTCGGGGTGCGCCCGATCACCGGCGCCGAGCTGACCCTCGAGGGCGGCGCCCACCTGACCCTCCTGGTCGAGGAGGCCGCCGGCTACCGCAACCTCTGCCGGCTGCTGAGCGCCGCCCACTCCCACACCCGCGACAACCGGCAGCGGCGGGCGACGCAGCCGTGGGTCACGCTGGCGGCGGTCGAGGAGCGCGCCGGCGGACTGGTCTGCCTCTCGGGTTGCGCCCGCGACGGCCTGATCGCCGGCGCCTGGGAGCGGGGCGAGAGGCCGGAGGGCATGGCGCTGGCGCGGCGGCTGCTCGCCGCCTTCGGGCGCGACCGCTTCCGCCTCGAGCTCCAGCGCCCCTACTGGCGACGCGATCGCGCCCGCAACCGCTGGCTCGCCGCCCTCGCCGAGCGCCTCGGCGTCGCGACCGTGGCGACCGGCAACGTCCACTCCCACGCCCCCTCCCGCACCCACCTCCAGGACGCCCTCGTCGCGGTCCGGCTGGGGACGACACTCGAGGCCTCCGAGGCGATGCGCCGCGGCAACCCGAGCTCGGCGCTCGCCTCGCCGTCGGAGATGGCGTCCCGCTTCGCCGAGCATCCCGACGCCGTCGCGGAGACGGGGCGGCTCGCCGAGCGGCTCCGCTTCGACCTCACCGAGGAGCTCGGCTACCGCTATCCCGGCGCCGAGGACGCGAGCGCCGACCGCCGCCTCGCCGAGCTCGGCCGGACGCTCCTGGAGGAGCGCTACCGCGGTCGCCCGAGCCGGCCCGAGGCGGAGGCGCGGCTGGAGTCGGAGCTGGCGACGATTCGCAAGCTCGGCCTCTCGGGGTTCTTCCTCCTCCACCGCGAGCTCCTCGAGCTGGCCCGCGAGGTCGCCCGCGAGGTCCGCGGCCCGGACTCGGCCCGCTCGGTGCTGCCGCCGGGGCGGGGGAGGGGGTCCAGCGTCAGCTCGATCGTCTGCTACCTGACCGGCCTCTCGCACATCGACCCGGTCGAGAAAAACCTCTTCACCGGACGCTTCCTCAACGACGAAGTCACCTCGATGCCCGACATCGACCTCGACTTCCCCCGCGACATCCGCGAGGTCCTGATCCCGCGCGTCCACGACGTCTACGGGGCCGACCGCTCGGCCCTGGTCGCCGCCTTCCCGACCTATCGCCCGAAGGGGGCGGTGCGCGACCTCGGCAAGGCGCTGGCGCTGCCGCCGGCCGAGATCGACCGGGTCGCGAAGGTGCTCGGCTTCCACGAGACGACGATCGAGCTCGAGCGCGACGTCGCCGCCGCGCTCGGACCCCGCCGCGCCGCCGCCCCGGGCTGGCGGACCCTGGTCGAGCTCAGCGGCGCAATCATGGGCCTTCCCCGCCACGCCTCCCAGCACCCGGGCGGGATGGTGATCTCGACCCGGCCGCTGATCGACGTCTGCCCGGTCGTCCCGGCGGCGATGGAGGGGCGCCAGATCGTCCAGTGGGACAAGGACTCCTGCGCCGACGCCGGCTTCCTCAAGATCGACCTGCTCGGGCTCGGCATGCTCTCCGCGGTCGAGCGCTGCGTCGACGAAGTGCGGCGGACGCGGGACGAGGTCCTCGACCTCTCCCGCATCGACCACGAGGACGAGCAGACCTTCGAATCGATTCGCGCCGCCGAGACGACCGGCGTCTTCCAGATCGAGAGCCGGGCCCAGATGCAGATGCTGCCCCGGACCCGGCCCGCGGACCTCGAAGACATCACCGTGCAGGTGGCGCTGGTCCGTCCCGGCCCGATCCAGGGCGGCGCCGTCCACCCGTACATAGAGAGGCGCAAGCTGCTGCGCGAGGATCCCTCCTACGAGGTCCCCTACGCCCACCCGCTGCTGGAGCCGGTGCTGGAAGAGACGCTCGGCACGATCGTCTACCAGGAGCAGGTTCTCGAAGTGGCGCGGGCGCTGTCCGGGTTCACCGCCGCCGAAGCCGAGTCGCTGCGGCGGGCGATGAGCCGCCGCCGCTCCGAGGCCGCGATCGCCGCGCACCACCGCCGCTTCGTCGACGGCGCCGCCGCCAACGGGGTCGAGCGTCCGGTCGCGCAGCGGGTCTGGGAGCAGATTCAGGGCTTCTCGGGATTCGGCTTCCCGAAGGCGCACTCGGTCGCCTTCGGCCTGCTCGCCTACCAATCGGCCTGGCTGCGGGTGCATCGCGGGCCGGAGTTCCTCTGCGCGCTCCTGAACGAGCAGCCGATGGGCTTCTACCCGCCCGACTCGCTCGCCCACGAGGCGCAGCGGCGCGGCATCCGCCTTGCCGGCCCTGATGTCAACCGCAGCCGGGTCCTCTGCCATGTCGAGCGACCGCGCGGGGGGTTGGTCGTGCGGATCGGGCTCGGCTACGTGAAGGGCGTGCGCGAGGAGGAGATGCGGAGCCTGGTGGCGGCCCGCGAGGGCGGCGAGTACCGCGGCGTCGCCGACCTCGCCTCGCGCTCGGGGGCCGGCCGCGACGGGCTCGAACGCCTGGCCTGGGCGGGGGCCCTGGACGAGCTCCCCAGCTCGGGCGAGGACCGCCGCGGGGCCCTCTGGCAGGTCGGGGTCGCGCCGAGCTCCCCCGGCGCCCAGCTGACCCTGCCGCTGGAGCCCCCCGCACCGCCCGGCCTCGAGCCGCTCGGCGGCTGGGAGCGGATGATCGCCGACTACCGCTCGACCGGGATCACGCTCGACGAGCACCCGATGGCGTTGATGCGAGGCGATCTCGACCCCGCGATCCTGCGCAGCACCGACCTCGACCGGGTCGCCGACGGCAGCGAGGTCGAGATCGCCGGAATGGTCGTCGCCCGCCAGCGGCCCGAGACCGCGAAGGGGATCGTCTTCATGCTCTTCGAGGACGAGCGCGGCGTCGTCAACCTGATCGTCCCGCCGCCCGTCTACGAGCGTCACCGCGCCCTGGTCCGCGCCGCCCCCCTGCTGCGTGCCCGCGGGCGCCTCGAGCGCCGCGAAGGCGTCGTCAACGTCCTCGTCCACGAGGTCGCCGAGCTCGAGCGCCGTCCCCGCCGCCGAAATGGAAGTTATGCACCCAGGAGAGGCTCAACATTCGACTCGACCGGTGAGGAGGGCCGACGGCGGGTGCGCGAGCGCGCCGTCGCCGAGCTGCGCGCCGTCGCCCCCGCCGGCCACAGCTTCGGAAGGCGCGGCCGCTGACTCGCCGTCATCGGAGTCGTGCCCTCTCTGGCACTGGACGCAGGGGGTGCCAATTCCCCGAACCGTGGGCCGAGCTAGGGTCCGCTTGTGGCCACCGAGGACGACGTCCGCGAGCTCGCCCTCGCCCTGCCCGACACCTTCGAGAAGCCCTCCTACGGGATGCCCGGCTTCCGGGTCAAAGACCGCCTCTTCGCCCGCATCCGCGAAGCGGGCGTCCTCGTCCTCTGGTGCGAGAGCATCGAGGAGAAGGAGTTCCTGATCGAAGGCGAGCCGGAGAAGTTCTTCACCACCTCCCACTACGACGGCCACCCCCACGTCCTCCTGCGGCTCGAGGCGGTCGACCGCGAGGAGCTCTCCGAGCTGCTCGCCGAATCGCACCGGGTTCGCAACTAGGGCGCGATCGAGCTCATACCGTCGCCAGCTCCGGCATCGGAAAGAGCTTGAGGAAGCGGCCGAGGGCGCGGCGGCCGTGGAGCACGTCGACCTCGCCGGCGGTGACCGCGGCGTCGAGCGGAAGCTGGCCGCCGATGACGGCGGCGAAGGAACCGGCGGCTCCGGCCAGGGCGGCATCGGGATCGGCGACGGCGCCGCGTCCGATCTCGAGCTCACCGTCATGGACGGCGGCCCGGAAGTCCTCGCCGTCGAGGGTCATGGCGACCTCGAGGTCGACGTCGGCACCGGCCTCGGCGTCGAAGAGGGAGCGCAGGGCCAGGACGATCGAGTCGGAGTTGATCTCCTCGGTGCACGGCGGCGCCGGCGAGCGCGCGCCCCAGGCACCGAGGCGGGTCATGATCGGCTCGAGGTCGGCCCCCCACTCGGTCAGCTCGTAGACGCTGGCGGCGGCGGGCGGCGGCAGCTTGCGTTTGCGGATGACACCACCGTCCTCGAGGTCCCGGAGCCGCTCTGCAAGGATGTTGGTGCTGGCGTTTGGAAGCCCCCGACGCAGGTCGGTGAAGCGCTTGGGGCCGAGCAGAAGCTCCCGGACGACGAGCAGCGCCCACCTCTCACCGACGAGGTCGAGCGCATGAGCGAGGCGGCAGGCCTCTCCGTAGGAACGCTTTTTCGCCTTTGCCATGGGACAAAGTCTACCCCGTTACTTCACTTTTGCAACCTACTGGTTGTTTTTCTGAACCATCTGCTACGGTGCCACGATGACTTCCACCGAAGACCGCAGCCGCTGGCTCGCCCTCTACGTCCTTTGCAGCGGAGTTCTGATGATCGTCCTCGACGTGACGATCGTGAACGTCGCCCTGCCCTCGATCCAGGACAGCCTCGACTTCTCCCAGAGCGATCTCGCCTGGGTCGTCAACTCCTACCTGATCCCCTTCGGCGGGCTGCTCCTGCTCGCCGGGCGCATGGGCGACCTGATCGGCCAGCGGCGGATCTTCCTAGGCGGGCTCGTCGTCTTCATCGTCGCCTCCCTGCTCTGCGCCGTCTCCGAGAACCAGGCGATGCTGATCGCCGGCCGCTTCTTCGCCGGCGTCGGCGGCGCCTTCGCCTCGGCGGTGGTGCTGGGGATGATCGTGACGATGTTCCCCGAGCCCCGCGAGCAGGCCAAAGCGATCGGGGTCTTCGGCTTCGTCGCGTCGGCCGGCGGCTCGATCGGCCTCCTGCTCGGCGGCATCCTCACCCAGGCGATCAGCTGGCACTGGATCTTCCTGATCAACCTCCCGATCGGGCTCGGCGTCCTCTACGGCGCGATGCGCCTGGTCCCGAATCGACCCGGCGTCGGGATCAAGGAAGGCGCCGACGTGATCGGCGCGGCGCTGATAACCGGCTCGCTGATGATCGGCACCTACTCGATCCTCGGGGTCAACGAGCACGGCTGGACCTCCGCCCAGACGCTTCTGCTCGGCGCCGTCTCCGCGCTGCTGTTCGCCGGATTCCTGGTCCGCCAGTCGACGGTCTCGAAGCCGCTGGTGCCGCTCAGCCTGTTCCGCAACCGCAACCTCTCCGGCGCGAACGTGATCCAGGCCCTGCTGGTGGCGGGGATGTTCGGGATGTTCTTCCTCGGCGCCCTGTATCTCCAGCAGGTCCTCAAGTACGACGCGCTCGAGGTCGGGCTCGCCTTCCTGCCGACCACGGTGGTGATGGGAACGCTCTCGCTCGGGTTCTCCGAAAAGCTGATCATGCGCTTCGGACCGCGGACGACCCTGATCCCCGGAGTCGCGCTCGTCACCGTCGGGCTCCTGCTCTTCGCCCGCACGCCGGTCGACGGCAACTACCTCACCGACCTCCTGCCGCCCCTGCTCCTGGTCGGCCTCGGGGTCGGTACGTCCTTCCCCTCGTTGATGACCCTGGCGATGTCGGGTGTGACCCCGGAGGAGTCCGGCCTCGCCTCGGGCGTCGTCAACACCAGCGTCCAGGTCGGCGGCGCGATCGGGCTCGCGGTCCTCGCCACCCTGGCGGCCGAGCGGACCTCCTCCCAGGAAGCGGGCGGCGTCTCGCACCTCGAGGCGCTCAACGCCGGGTTCCACGTCGCCTACCTGGTCGGAGCGGCACTGGTCGCGGTCGCGCTCGTGGTCGCGATCACGGTCCTGCGCCAGCCCGACATGGAGGCGATGGCGGCCGCCCACGGGGGCGGCGACGGCCCCGAGGCCGAGGGTGCTCAGGCGTCGGAGCCGCAGCCCGAGCCCGCGTACTCCGACGCGACGATCTGATCCGCGTAAACGCCGGCGAAAAGGAGGAGCGATGGGACAGCCAGTCGTCCATTTTGAGGTGATCGGTCGGGATCCCGACAAGCTGCGGGGTTATTACTCCGAGCTGTTCGACTGGAAGATCGACGCCGACAACCCGATGAACTACGGGATCGTCGACAAGGCGGACAACCCCGCCCCCGACGGCAGCTTCGGGATCGGCGGAGGGGTGGCCGGCGGTTATGAGGGCGTCGAGGGCCACGTCACCTTCTACGTCGCGGTTCCCGACGTCGAGGCGGCCCTGGCCAAGGCCGAGAGCCTCGGCGGGACCAGGGTGATGGGCCCCCAGAAGGTCAACGACGAAGTCGAGCTCGGCCAGTTCACGGACCCGGAGGGTCACCTGATAGGCCTCGTTCAGGACGGCTCCTGACTCAAACACGGGCCTGAATCCGTCGATAGGCGGGAAATGGGCACCGAAGCACCGTATGACGAGCGCTCGCGCATGGGGCGCATCTCGGGGGGCCTCTGGATCCTCGGCGCACTGATCGGGATCGTCGGCACCTTCCTGCCCGGCGCCTCGCACCAGGACGTCGCCATCGTCCTCGCCCTCTCCACGGCAGTGCTGGCCTACGGCGTCGGCAGCGTCACCGGGCTGATCCCCTGGGAGGACGCCTCGTTGCGGGCGCTGGCGATCGGGATGGTCGTCACGATCCCGGTCGTCGGCGTCGCGATCTATCTGACCGGCGCCTCGATCAGCTACGTCGAGCCGCTCCTCGTCTGCTCTCTGCTCTACGCCGCGCTCTTCTTTCCCGCCCGCTGGGCCTGGCCGCTGGCGGTCGAGCTGGTCCTCGTCGCCGGGGCGCCGCTGCTCTACGACGACACCGCGATCGACAACGCCTTCCTGCCCCGCTACCTCGCCCTCGCCGCCGGCTTCCTCGCGGTCACGGGCGTGATGGTCAACCTCAAGCGCCACCTCGTCGAGGCCGAGGCGCGGCAGCGCCAGATCGCCAACCGCGACCCGCTGACCGGGGTCGCCAACCGCCGCGCCTTCGACTCGACGCTGCGAGGGGAGATCGAGGCCCGGACGGGACTCACCGCCCGCCGCCAGAGCGACGAAGAGCCGCTGGCGCTGCTGATCGTCGACGTCGACGACTTCAAGTCGGTCAACGACGACCACGGGCACCAGGTCGGCGACGCGGTCCTCCGTCAGACCGCCACGCGAGCCGCCTCGGTGCTTCGCTCGGGCGACGAGCTGGCCCGGATCGGCGGCGACGAGTTCGCGATCATCGCCCCCGGGGCTCATGGCGACGGCGCCCACCGCCTCGCTGCGGCCGTCCGCGACGCGGTCTCTCGGCCCGAGCCGGATGCGGAGCTGCCGTCGCCCCGCGCTTCGGTCGGGGTGGCGGTCTTTCCCGAGGACGGCCGCGAATTCGAGACCCTGCTGCGCGTCGCCGACCAGCGATTGCTTCGGACGAAGTCCAAAAATGCCATTCGCGCCGAGCGGGGCCGCGGTGGCGACACGCTTAGACTTCTCTGATCGGGAAGACGATCTACACCGCGAAGGCCCATGTCGCCGGCGGCAGGCAGGAAGGCCATGGCCGCACCTCGGACGGAGCTCTCGAGGTCGATCTCCGTCCCCCGGTCGAGGGCGAGGACGTCGGCGGCACCAATCCCGAGCAGCTCTTCGCGGTCGGCTACGCCGCCTGCTTCGAGAGCGCACTCGGCGCCGTCGCCCGCCGCCGCAAGCTCGAGGCCGGGGACGTCGAGATCGATTCCTCGGTCTCGCTCGTCACCGGCGAGGAACGAAGCTTCACGCTGGCGGTCGAGCTCGCCGTCACCCTGCCCTCGATCGACGACCCGGAGGAGGCCGCCGACCTCGTCCGCGCCGCCCACGGTGTCTGCCCCTACTCGAACGCGACCCGCGGCAACATCGAGGTCGCGCTCAGCGCCAACGGTGCCGAGCTGTGAGCGCCACCGGCAGCCGCAGCGGCCAACGGGTTCCCGGCGGGGTGGTGCACCGGCTGCCGAGGGACCTGCGCGAGGCGTTGCTCGGCGACCCGACCGCGCTCGAGGCCTGGAAGGACATCACGCCGCTGGCCCGCAACGAGTTCATCTGCTGGGTCGAGGACGCCAAGCGGGAGGCGACCCGCGAGCGCCGAATCCGCCGCACCCGCGAAGAGCTCGAGGAAGGCCAGCGCCGGCCCTGCTGCTGGCCGGGCTGCAAGCACCGCGACCGCGTCGCGAGCTGATCGCCCGCTGCGGAGCTAGCCGGCGACGGTCCTGACCTTTCCGCCCGGGGCGTGCTCGGCGAGCCCTTCGCGACTGAGCGAGTTGCGGGCGTTGACCAAAAGCGCCCGCGGGATCGCCCGCGCGAAGACACTGGCCGGGTGCGAGCGCCTGGTCGCCAGCTCGTCGACAAGGCCCGCGACCTTCGGGTCCCGGGCGGCCGCTCTGAACATCATCCGCTCGTTTGCGTTGAAGCGACGGCCGTCGGCCTGATCGTGGATCAGGAAGGCGTGGGCGCCGAGCTGGCGGCGATGCGCCTTGCGGTAGCGCTTCAGCCCCCGTTCGAGCGACTCCTCGCCGCGCAGGGCGGGAGCGACCGAGTCGGCCAGCCACTCTCCCGACTGGAAGGCCCAGCCGCAGCCGACGCCGAACAGCGGGTCGGTGGCAAGCGCCGCGTCCCCGATCAGCGCGAGCCCGGGGGCGACGGGACCGCGAACCCGGTTCGTCATGTCGATCTTCCCGATCACGTCGTCGACGCGGCGGCCGTCGTGGATTGGCGGCGGTTCCGGCAGCCCGGCCAGGAACTCGATCATCGCCCGCTCGGCGTCGCGCTTGAACGCCGGCAGATGGTCCATCGTCGGCATCACCGCGTAGAAGGTCAGGCCCTCGTCGGTCGGGAAGGCGGCGGCCCACTGCGGATCGGTCATCCAGATCGTCCCGTCCGGGGCGCCCTCCGGCGTCGCGCCCTCGAAGTAGGTGCCGTAGGCGAAGCGACCGTGCGGGTGGGTCTTCTCTCGGACCCCCGAGAGCTTCGCGACCTTCGAGTCGCGCCCGTCGGCGCCGATCACGAGCCTCGCCGCCAGCGTCTCCTCGTTGCCGTCCCGATCGCGGACGGTGACCCCGGAGAAGGCCGGTCCGCTCTTGGTCAGGCCGATCGCGGTGCGGCCGAGCAGGATGTCGACGCCGTCGGTGGCCGCGGCGGCCCTGCGGACCATCGGGTCGAGCTTCTCGCGGCGCAGGTTGAGGCAGCTGCCCGCCTTCTCGGGCGGCGCCACGATCCAGCCCTCCGGCGTCCAGGCCCGGATCCGCGAGCGAACCCCGCCGGCTTCTTCGATCGGCTCGAGGAGGCCGAGGCGTTCGATCGTCGGCACTCCACCGGCCTGGATGAAGTGCGAGCACATCCGCTTGTAGGCATCGGCCTCGGGCTGCCTCTCGACCACCGCGACCCGCAGGCCCTCGCGGCCGAGGAGGATGGCCGCCGTGCACCCTGCGAGGCTGCCGCCCACCACCACCACGTCGTAGCGCTCCGAACCGATCGTCACCTCTGGCCTCCTGTCGATAGTTCGTTACGTACTATACGCGGCGAATGATGAAAAGCAAGCCGATGAAATTGACGACGACCTCCTACGCGGTGCTCGCCGTGCTCGACCAGATCGGCGAGGCGACCTCGTACGACATCAAGCAGTCGATCGAGAAATCGATCCAGAACTTCTGGCCGGTTCCCCACACGACCGCGTACGAGGAGCCGGCGCGCCTCGCCGAGTCGGGCTACCTGAGCGTCAGCCAGGAGGAGGGAGGACGTCGGCGCAAGACCTACGCGATGACAGCCCGCGGTCGCCGGGCGCTGCGCGCCTGGGCCGAGGATCCCGGTGTCGCGGCGCCGCAGCTTCGCGACGAACTGGTGCTCAAAGTGTTCGCCGGCGGCGACCCCGCCGGGATGCTGGACGAGCGCACGGCCTGGCACCGGGCAAAGCTCGAGGAGCTGGGCGCGATGCTCGAGGGCCTGCACGGGATCGAGGGCTATGAGCGCTCGAAGTTGACGCTGATGGCGGGCCTCTCGTACCATCGTCGGATGCTTCAGATGCTGGAGGACCTGAGCTGATGGGAAGGATCGTGGTCACCGAGTTCCTCTCCTTGGACGGCGTCCTCGAGGATCCGGGGGGCTCCGAGGACTTCGCGCACGGCGGCTGGACCTTCGAGTTCGAGCGTGGCGAGGAGGGCGATCGCTTCAAGCTCGAGGAGACCGAGAACTCCGATGCGCTGCTGCTCGGCCGGGTCACCTACGAAGGCTTTGCCGAGGCCTGGCCCGAGCGCGACGGCGATTTTGCCGACCAGCTCAACTCGATGCCCAAGTACGTGGTCTCCTCGACCCTCTCCGACCCGGAGTGGAGCAACTCGACCGTGATCGCCGGCGGCGGCGAGCTGGCGGCCGAGGTCGCGAAGGTGAGGGACGCGCACGACGGCGACGTCGTCGTCCACGGCAGCGCCACCCTCGCCCGGGCGCTGCTCGAGGAAGGCCTCGTCGAGGAGCTGCGGCTGATGGTCTTCCCGGTCGTGCTCGGCTCCGGCAAGCGCCTGTTCGGCGAGAGCGACGAGCTCAAGGCCCTGACCCTCGCCGATTCCAAGGTCGTCGGCGACGGGGTCGCGATCCTCGTCTACCGGCCGGCGGGCGAGTAACGGCGATGCGACGGCCCCTGGCCGCGCTCGCGGCAGCCGCGACGCTCGCCGTCCTGGCCGGCGCCCTCGCCCAGGCCGAGGTGATCACCGGCGGCAACGCGCGGGTCAGCTTTCACGGGGCGATAACGCCGCACGTCCTGCCGCGCGCGGGGACGGCTCCGGTCACCCTCGAGGTCGCCGGCGCCGTGAAGCCGATCGGCGATGCGCGACCCGCCGGGATACTGCGGGTCGAGATCGCGATCAACCGCCACGGCGTCGTCGCCACCCGGGGCCTGCCGGTCTGCCCCCGCCGTCGGTTGCTCTCGAGCAGCACCGCCCAGGCGCTCGCCGCCTGCCGGGGCGCGCTCGTCGGCAGCGGCCACTTCAGCGCGCACATCGACATCCCCGAACAGTCCCCGTTCCCGGCCGCTGGCCGGATGCTCGCCTTCAACGCCCGCATCGACGGCCGTCGGGCCCTGCTCGCCCATGTCTACGGGATCAAGCCGGTCCCCAACGCGGAAGTCCTGCCGATGACGATCCGGCGCGAGAGCGACGGTCAGTTCGGCTCGACCCTGACGGTCCGGATGCCCGACGTCGGCAACGATTGGGGCTACGTCACCGGCTTCGACCTGACCTTGCAGCGGCGCTACGTGTTCCGCGGTCGCGAGCGCAGCTTCCTCTCGGCCAGCTGCCCGGCGCCGTCCGGCGTTCGCGAAGCGGCGTTCAGGGCTGCGCGCGGCACCTTCTTCCTCAGCGAGGGCGATCCCGTGACCCGGGTCGTCACCAGCCGCTGCCGGGTCGCCGCACCGTAGCCGCCGGTCGGCCGCCTGACCGGCGTTTAGGGTGACCGCATGGATGACTACGGCAGCGACACGAAATGGCTCTGGGTGTTGGGGATCGTGGTATTGATCGTGGCCGTGGTCGGTCTCGTCTTCGCCATCTCCGCCAAGAACAGCAGCGTCGACGAGGACAAGGTGACCAGCCAGATCAGCGAAGAACTGGAAGCGGCCGGGGTCGCCGTCGAAGGCGAGAAGGCCGCCTCCGACAAGGCGACTCGCCTGGCCGCGGCAGACCGTCTCCAGATCAAGCGAGCGGTCCGGGCCGAGCGCAAGGAAGCCGAACGGCGGATCGACAACCTCGCCGCCGCCAACAAGAGGGTCACCGCCGCGAACAAGAAGGTCGCCGCCGAGAACGCCGAATTGAAGAGCGACGTGACCAGGCTCGAGGACGACTACTCGCAGCTGTTCGAAAGGCAGGAAAGCACCGAAGCCGACCTCGAAGCGCTCGAAAAACGGGTCAGGCGGCTGGCCGGCTGAGAAAGCCCTCGCGCGGGTAGCCTGAGGGAGCGTGCCCAAAGACGAGAAGAGCACCAACTGGCGCACCTGGGTGATCGGGATCCTCGCCGGCCTGGTCCTGATCGTCGCCCTCCAGAACTCGCAGGAGGTGCGGGTCGACGTGCTCTTCATCAGCGTCAACGCGCCGCTGATCGTGACCCTCCTGGTCGCGGTCGGCGCCGGCATGCTGATCGGCTACGCCGCGCCGGTCCTGCGCCGCCACCGCCGTGAGGAGCGCGGCCGATCCGGCTGATCGCGACGATCGTCGCGCTGCTGGCGGCGCCGCCTTTCCACGGCCGGGTCGAGAAGATCGACCCGGAGACGAGGGCGAGGATGACCGGGGTCTCCTGGCACCCGGGCTGCCCGGTCGGCTTCGCCGATCTGCGGCTGCTGACCGTCAGCCGCTGGGGGTTCGACGGCCGCGCCCACCGCGGGCGTCTCGTCGTTCACCGCGACCAGGCTCGCCCGATCATCGCGGTGATGCGCTCGCTCTATCGCCACCGTTTCCCGATTCGCCGGATGCGGTTGGTCGACGCCTACGGCGCCGACGATCACCGCAGCATGAACGCCGACAACACCTCGGCCTTCAACTGCCGCACCGTCGCCGGCACCGGCCGCTGGTCCGAACACGCCTACGGTCGGGCGATCGACCTCAACCCGATCGAGAACCCTTACGTGACCGGGTCCGGCCACGTCTCGCCACCAGCCGGCGCCCCGTTCGTCCGCCGCTCCCGCCGCGCCGCCGGGCTGGTCCACCGCGGCGGCGCCGTCGTCCGCGCCTTCGCGAGCGCGGGTTGGGCCTGGGGCGGGGACTGGCCCTGGCCCAAGGACTATCAGCACTTCTCGGCCGGCGGTCACTAGACGTCATCATGGGACGATGAGCGACGAGCCCCGAATCCTCCGCAACTACGTGAACGGCGCTTGGGTCGCCAGCTCGGCGACCGACCTGCTCGACGTCATCGAGCCCGCCAGCGGCACGCCCCTGGCCCGCGTCCCGCTCTCCTCGTCGGCGGACCTCGATGCCGCGGTCGAGGCGGCGCGGGCCGCGCTGCCCGCCTGGCGCGGGGTCTCGGTGATCGAGCGCGGCCGCCGCCTCTTCGCGCTGCGGGCAGCGCTCGACGCCCGCCGCGAGGATCTCGCCCGCTCGGTGACGGCGGAGATGGGCAAGACGATCGCCGACGCTCGCGCCGAGGTCGCGCGGATGATCGAGATGGTCGAGGCGGCCTGCGCGATCCCGACCACGATCCAGGGCCGGGTCGCCGAAGACGTCTCGCGCGGGATCGACGCCGAAACGGTGCGCCAGCCGGTCGGCGTCTGCGCCGCGATCGTCCCCTTCAACTTCCCGGCGATGGTCCCGTTCTGGTTCCTGCCGTTCGCGATCGCCTGCGGCAACGCGTTCGTGCTGAAGCCGTCCGAGCAGGTGCCGCTGACCCAGCAGCTCGCCTTCGAGGCGCTTGACGAAATCGCGCTGCCCCCCGGCGTCGTCAACCTCGTCAACGGTGGCCGCGAGGTGGTCGAGGGGATCCTCGAGCACCCGGGCATCGACGCAGTCTCGTTCGTCGGCTCGGCACCGGTGGCGCGTCTCGTCTACGAGCGCGCGGCGAAGGCCGGCAAGCGCGTCCAGGCGCTGGGCGGCGCCAAGAACCACATGGTCGTGATGCCGGACGCGGTGATCGACAAGACCGTCGCCGGGCTGACCGGCTCGGCCTTCGGGGCGGCGGGCCAGCGCTGCATGGCGGGCTCGGTGGTCGTCACCGTCGGCGCCGCCCACGACGCCCTGATGCCGCCGCTGCGCGAGGCGACCGAGCAGCTCACGGTCGGAGACGGCATCGACGAGAGCGTCGACGTCGGCCCGGTCATCTCCGCCTCCGCGCGGGAGCGGATCATCGCCGCCATCGATCGCGCCGAGGAGGAGGGGGCGACGGTCGCCGTCGACGGCCGCCGGGTCCAGGGACCCGGGGGCGGCTCCTACGTCGGGCCGACGATCCTCGACGACGTCCGCCCCGGGACCGAGGCCGCCGCCGAGGAGATCTTCGGCCCGGTTCTCTCGGTCGTCCAGGTCGCCGACCTCGAGGAGGCGATCGAGCTGATCGGCGCCAGCCGCTTCGGCAACGGCGCCTCGATCTTCACCGAGTCGGGAGCCTCGGTCCGGCGCTTTCGGGCCGGCGTCGAGGCGGGGATGATCGGCGTCAACATCGGCGTCGCGGCCCCGGTCGCCTTCTTCCCCTTCTCGGGCTGGAACGACTCTTTTCTCGGTGACCTCCATGCCCACGGGCCCGATGCGGTCGAGTTCTTCACCCGCAAGAAGACCGTCACCAGCCGCTGGTTCTCGGACGGCTCGGGTTCGGGGTCCTACTTCGTCGAGAGCTAGTAAGCCCTCAATTTTCCTCGACCTTCCTCCTCAATATTTGGTAGAACCTGCGGGATGCGAACTTCCCGCGCGGTCGTCTCCCTAGCCCTGCTCGCCGCCCTCCTGGCATCGGCGCCGGCCTCGCCGGCGCGGGCCGCCGACTCGCGCTTCTCGCTCGCGGGCGAATGCCGGTCGCTGCGGATCGGCTCCGGCGAGGTCACGAGCAGCGGCCTCGGCTACGCGGTCCGCGCCGGCGCCGGGGCGCCGTTCCTCATGAAGGCGACCGGCCTCGGCAGCTATCTGCTCCAGGACCCCGACGGCCGGCTGATCGCCACCGGCGCGCTCGGCAACACCGTCCTCGCCGCAACGCGACCGGGGCCGACGGCGGATTGGGAGCTGCGCGAAGCGAGCGGCGGCTTCGAGCTCGTCAGCCGCGACAGCGGCCGTTCGCTGGCGGTCGACGGCGCCGGGCGCCTGATCCAGTCGAACGGTCGGGGAGCGACGGTCGTCCCGCAGGCGGCCGCGGGCTGCTCGAGCTTTCCCGAGCCGGGGCTCGGCGCCAGCGGCGAGCCCTGGCGCGGTTCCACCTCCTACGCCGAAGTCGAGGGCACGATCGACGGGCACAACCACGTCACCGCCTACGAGTTCCTCGGCGGCGACGCCCATTGCGGCGAACCGTGGAGCCGCTACGGAGCGCCGGCGGCCTTGGTCGATTGCCCGGACCATTACCCGAACGGAGCCGGGGCGGCGCTCGAGAACGTCCTCTACGGGAACCCTGTCCGCACCCATGACCCGGTCGGCTGGCCGACCTTCGAGGATTGGCCGGCGCCGCGATCGATGACCCACGAGCAGACCTACTACCGCTGGATCGAGCGCGCCTACCTGGGCGGCGTCCGGATCATGGTCAACGACCTGGTCGAGAACGTCGCCCTCTGCGACATCTACCCGATCAAGCACAACAGCTGCCAGGACATGGACAGCATCCGCCTCCAGGCCCGCCGAATCCACGAACTCGAGGAATACATCGACGCCCAGGCCGGCGGCCCGGGCAGGGGCTGGTTCCGGATCGTCCGCTCCCCGTTCGAGGCCAGGCGGGTGGTCAACGAAGGCAAGCTCGCGGTCGTCCTCGGGATCGAGACCTCGGAGATCTTCGGCTGCGGCGGCTCCGAGGCCCGGCCGCGCTGCGACCGCGACCAGATCGTCCGCGGCCTCGAGGAGATCGAAGCGATGGGCGTCGCCTCGCTGTTCCCGATCCACAAGTTCGACAATGCCTTCGGCGGCGTCCGCTTCGACGGCGGCGCCTTCGGCGTCGCGATCAACGCCGCCAACCTCAAGCAGACCGGCAGCTTCTGGAACATCCATCCCTGCGAGGGGCCCGAGCACGACAACCAGCAGGACACGGCGCTGCCCGGAGGGGAGGCCGGGATCATCGGGGCTGCCGCGCTCACCCTCCTGCCCGGCGGGACCGTCCCCGTCTACGGGCCACCGCCCCATTGCAACGCCCGCGGCCTGACCCCGCTCGGGGAATTCCTGATCGAGCAGATGATCGATCGCGGCCTGATGATCGAGCTCGACCACGAGGGCGAGCGGACCGCGAAGCGGGTCCTCGAGATCGCCGAACAGCACGGCTACTCGGGGCTGATCGCCTCGCATTCGTGGAGCGACCCCCACCTGTGGTCGCGGATCTACCGGCTCGGCGGCTTCGCCGAGCCGATCACGACCGGCGCCGAGAGCTTCCTCGCGGAGTGGGCGCAGCTGAGGGCCGCCGCCGACCCTCGCTTCGAGTTCGGGATCGGCTTCGGGGCCGACGCCAACGGCTTCCACGCCCAGCCGCCGGCCCGCGGCGCCGAGGGGTCGAGCCCGGTCGCCTACCCGTTCCAGTCGCTCGACGGTCGCGTCACCTTCGACAAGCAGGTCGCGGGGCGGCGGACCTGGGACGTGAACGTCGACGGCGTCGCCCAGTACGGGCTGCACCCGGACTGGATGGAGCAGCTGCGCCTGCTCGGCGGCAAGCCGATCGCCGACGACCTGATGAACGGCGCCGAGGCCTACCTTCAGACCTGGGAGCGGGCCGTCGGGGTCCCCGGCCCGCGCTGCCTGGCTCCCCCGAAGCGCCTCTCGCGGACCGGCTTCGGAGCGCTGCGCTTGGGTCGCGACGCCGATCAGACGCTGATCGCCGCCGGCCAGCCGAGCAGGCGCGTCGGCACCGCCTTTCGCTGGTGCTCCTCGCGGCCGAAGGCGAAGCGTGCGAAGAGCGCCGGCGCCGCGGTCGTCTTCGACGATTCCGGCAAGGCCGTGCTGGTCCTCAGCACGGCGGCGGGCAAGGGCAAGCCGAAGAGCGCCAAGAAGCTCGGCAAGGGACTCTTCGTGAAGCGCAGGGGCCCCGGCGGCGACCGGGTCTGGGGCTATCGCAGAGGGAAGCTGCGCTTCAGCGCCGTCGCCACCCCGCGGCTCGCCCGCGGCGCCAAGGCCTTCCGCGAGGCGCTGCGCCGATCCGGGCTCGGGTAGCTCAGATCCGGCCGAGCAGAAGGAGGACCAGGAGGATCAGCGCGATGACGCCGAGGATCCCGCCGGCCACCGCCACCTCCAGCAGCACCAGCGCGATCGCGACCACGACGAGGAGCGCGATGACTGCTCCGACCATTTCCTTCCCCTTCAGGTTGATTGCCCGAATGAAACGGAACGGGAACGGGAATGTCAGGGCTTACCGGCCGTCGTCGGAGCTTGTAAACAGTCCTGTCCCCTTGACAATGGTACGCCTGTGTGTCTAAAGTCCCGCCACGACCTTGGGGCGGGAAGTGGGTTGAAGCTCAGGGGTCGCTACAGGGAGCAGTCCTGCCGAGTGTGAGAAAGGCCCGGGAGCCGTGGGGATGTCCCTGATCTCCCAGCGCCCGGGTCTTTCTCGCTCTGGGCAGCGCGTCGTCCGACTCGGGGCGACGGTGCCGTGCCCGATCTCCGGGACGTCCAGCATCCGCGCGCGGCTCACCGGGCTTCGCTCTAGACGTGTCGCAACTTGTCGGGGTTGCGGACGATTCGGATCGCCCGGATCCGCCCCTCGGCGACCTCGATGGTCAGCACCCCTTCGACCGCACCGGCGCCGTCGATCCAGATCCACCCCCGGCGTCCGTTGACGCGGAGGTCGCGTCGCTCGCTGGCGCCGCGCGCGTGTCGCCGGTTCCAGATCTTGACCATGAAGTGGGCGATCCGCTCGACACCTCCGAACGGGACCCGCGCCGCGACGACCTTGCCGCCGCCGTCGGAATAGACCACCGCGTCCGCCGACAGCAGCTCTTTCAGGGCGTCGACGTCACCGTTCTCGTTCGCGTCGATGAAGCGGTCGAGCAGCTTCTCGTAGACGTCGTCGTCGGGCTCGAAGCGAGTCCGGTTGGCGTCGACGTGCTTGCGAGCCCGGGTCGCGATCTGGCGGCAGTTCACCTCGCTCCGTCCGACCGCGTCGGCGACCTGGGCGTACTCGAAGCCGAAGACCTCGCGCAGCAGGAAGACGGCGCGTTCCACCGGCGACAGGCGCTCGAGGAGAACCAGAAAGGCCTGCGAGAGCGAATCGGCGACCTCCGCGTGCTCGGCCGGCCCGGGACTCTCGTCGGTGAGGAGCGGCTCCGGCAGCCAGGGGCCGACGTAACGCTCGCGGCGCACCCGGGCCGAGCGCAGGTGATCGATCGCGAGCCGGGTCGTGACGGTCGAGATCCAGGCCCGGCGCGACTCGATCTTCCCTCCCGATCGTTCGCTCTCCTCGAGGCGGACGAACGCCTCCTGGCTGAGGTCCTCGGCATCGCTGACGCTGCCCGTCATCCGGTAGGCGATCCCGAAGGTCAGCCCACGCAGGTCCTCGAGCCCGCGTCTCTCTTCGACGTCGCGGTTCAAGAGCAGCTCCTGCTGTCCCCTACCCGTCTCCAGAGCGCTCATGCGGCCTCCTGCATCGCCGCTTCGTAGTGACCCGGCTCGGCGCCGGAGGCGATCATCAGGCGATTCCAGGCATTGACCGCGGTCGTCTCGAGAGCGACCTGGATCGCGTCGTCGCCGAGGATCCCCGTCGCCTCGAGCCAGGCCGCCTCGGTGAAGCCTCCGGCCGGCAGCAGCGTCAATGCTTCGCAGAGGCCCAGCGCCGCGCGCTCCCGGGCGTTGTAGCGGCGGCTCTCGCGCCAGGCGTCGAGGGAGTACAGCCGCTCCTCGGTCGCACCTTCGGCGCGCGCGTCGATCCAATACATGTCGAGACAGAAGACGCAGCCGTTGAGCTGTGAGACGCGGATCTTGATCAGGTTGCGGAGCTCGGGAGCCAGATCGATCGATTCTTCGAGGCGCATCAGCGCCGCGTTTTGGGCCCTCATCACGCTGAGGTCGAAGCGCCTGGCGGGGAATCCCGGTGTCATCAGGTCCTCCTTCGCTTGAGGTGTCGTAGAGACGACGAGACCGAGCGCCGGTTCGTGACAGGCGAAGGGCGAGTGATGGAGCTAGCCGGACTCGAACCGGCGACCTCCTGGGTGCGATCCAGGCGCTCTTCCAGCTGAGCTATAGCCCCGTGCGGGTGACCTGAAACGAACCTCCCAGGCCTCTGGCAACGGCAAGGATAACCGCATAGGCTTTAGGTTCCCCTGGGAACGGCTATGGGCATTCTCGACGAGGCAATCCGAGAGCATCTCGAGCTCAAGCGCCAGCATGGCGCCGACGACAGCGAGCTGAAGCAGCTCGAGGACGACGCGTTCGGCTCACCGGGGCGTGCCGGCGAGGAAGCGCCGGACCCGGTCGCCGAGGCGGCGACCGAGTTCATGGCCCAGCCCGACCTCGGTGACGAGGCCGAGGGCGACGCCGCGACCGCGGAAGGTGACGCGGGCACCGGCACCGCCGCCCAGGCGCCCGCCAGGCGCGAGCGCCCGGGCGGGCTGGTCGACCTCCAGGAGGCGCCGGAGACCGCGGACGAGGAGCCGCGGGAGGGGCAGGGCGAGGAGACCGCCGCGGGGCAGGGCGAGGCCGAGGTGCCGGCCGAGGAGGACCATCCGGCGGGCGAACACGAGGCCGTTCCCGAGCCGGTCCAGAGCGGCCCCAACACCGAAGAGCGCCATGCGATCGCCGACCAGCCGACCGAGATGTTCGACGTCGAGGAGTCCTTCGGCGACGCGGAGGGCGGGGCGACGGAGAAGCCCGCCCCGGCCGACGAGGACCTCGTCGCCGAGGAGATCTCCGAGCCGAGGCTCGCCCCGGCCGAGCCGATCCACGACCTCGAGCCGGCCGTCGAGCCCGAGCAGGGTGACGCCGAGGAGGACGACGCCTTCTGGAACGAGCAACGCCTCTCCGACGAGCTCGACCAGGCCCTGGAGGCACCGGTGACCGAGCCGGAGTCAGACGAGCACGTCGTCCTCGAGGACGAGGCCGTCGAGGGTGCTCCCGCCGAGGAGCACACCCAGATCTACGAGACGGTGCCCGAGCCCGAGCAGACGGTGCCCGAGCCCGAGCAGACAGAAGAGCATGCGGCCGAGGCGCCCAAGGACGACACCGACCACGACGCGCTCGAGGAGACCCCGGACTTCCTCGAGGAGGCGCCGGAGGACGACCAGCTCTGGTTCGAGCAGAAGCCCCCGAAGGACTTCGACTTCGACGACTGAGTCGCGCCATGCGCGGATCTCGAGCGCATGTTGTTTCGATCGGCGCGTCTGTCGCGTCCCCCGCGCCTCCGGCTCGTCCCGGCTCGCAACGGGCAGGTCCGCGGCGTCAGAGCTGCAGCCGACTACCTCGAGCCCGATTTCCGGAAACCGCCAGGATGGGAAGTGGAGCCAGCCGGATTCGAACCGGCGACCTTCGCGGTGCAAGCGCGACGCTCTGCCAACTGAGCTATGGCCCCGCCCGTGAGATTGTAGGAACCGTCAGCCGGCGAGACCGATCATCAGCGCCGAGTGGTCGTTCGGGTCGACCTTCACCGGCACCTGGGCCCCGGGCTGAAGCTGGCCGATCACGGCGGGGGAGACGACCTGCTTGTGGGTCACTTCCGAGCTGCTGCCGTTGACGTCGAGTTTGAGCTGGAAGAGCAGCTCCGGCTGCATGTTGATCGTCGCGCCGGTGGCCTGCATCGAGACGATCGTCGCGGTACCGTCGACGCCTTCGTTGGCGAGGCGCTCGGCGAGCTCCTGGTCGGCCTGCACGCCCTGAACCATCTCGTTCGCCTGGGCGAGGCCGTCTTTCATCATTTTGAGGCTGCCGCCCCGTTCCTTCTTCATCTGGTTGCCGGCCTTGGTCAGGTCCCTCATGTCCTTGAACATGCCCATCTCGCTGCGCTCCTTTGGCTCAGGGGGCCCTGCCGACTCCCCAGATTTACGGCCCGACCCTATCGTCCCGTTTGGCGCGAGTGTAAATTTCCCGCGTGCTCATCTCGGGCGTATTCCTCTTGATCCTGGGCCTGATCGGACTCGTGTTCTCGATCGTCCCACCGGTCGAGGAGGCGCGCCTCGGAGCGATCGGCGTCGCCCTCGGATGCGGCCTCAGCGGCTTGCTTCTGGTCTACCTGTCGGCGCCGGGCCGGAGCGAGAAGCCGCCGGCGGGGAGCCGGAAGGCGAAGGCGACGATCCTCGCCGCCGAGGCGACGCCGGGCTCGGTCGCCGGCTATCCGATGGTCGAGCTGACGCTCGAGGTCCGGCCCAAGGGCGGCGGCACCCCGTTCCAGGTGAAGCGCAAGTTCTCCTCCGGACGCCTCGGGAGGATCGAGGCCGGCCGCAGGCTCGACGTCTTCTACGACCCGGTCAACCCCGAGAAGCTCGAGCTCGCCTGACCCGGCGGCCGGGTCAGCCTTCCGGCACCGAGCCGGGCAGGTCGCTGGTCCCGGACTCGACCAGGAAGCCCTCGCGGGCGCCCTCGGCGAGGACGACCCGCTGCCGTTGCAGCTCCCGAACGGCGTTGATCGCGTCGACGACCGCGCGCTCCTCTTCGATCCCGTAACGGCGCTCGAGCTCTGCCGCCGCATCGCCGATCGTGCCGCCGTCGAGCGAATCCATCACCAACGCGCCCGACTCGTTCAGGCGCAGATAGGTTCCGTCGCCACCCAGTCGAACGAAGCGCGTCGCCGGCCCGCCGGTCGAGCGCAGCGGCGATTGCCGGTAGCGGCGGGCAAGGGCGAGCTCGCGGATCTTCGTCCGCGCCGCGGCCAGGTCGGCCTCGGGGTCGACCGGCTTGGGCGGGGTCTTGGCGGGAACCGGGGCGTCGCGCCCGGTTCCCCGATCGCCGCTCTCACCGCTGATCTCGACCTCGTCGTCGAGGTAGGCGACCAGATCCTGCTTGGGCAGGTCGCCGGAGCGCTTCATCTTCTCCGCCCAGCGGTTGATCCGCTCGTCGTTCCAGCCTTCGCGCAGGGCCTCCCAGCAGGCGGCGACGCCCTCGCCGGCGGCATTGCCGAAGGTGAACGGCCGCATCGAGTCGGGCCGCACGTCGCCGTTCGGGCGGACCAGGAAGCTGCCGGGGGCATGGCGCCCCTGCATCGCGATCGAGCCGCCGGTGCCCGGCACCAGCTGGATCCGCATCGTCTCGCCGTGCCGCGCTTCGAACTCGCTGACCGCGCGCTGGAGGTCCTGGCGCGACACCGACCAGTCGCCGCCGCGGGCGGCGGCGCCGGTCACCACCACCGGTGTCATTCGAATCCAGGGGACGCCGAGCGTCCACATCTGCTCGAGCAGCTCCGGCACGCCCTTCTCGTTGTCGGGGGTGACGACGTGGACGACGCAGACGCCGACCCCGGCGCCGAGCAGGCGGTCGATCCCCTCGATCGCCCGGCGCCAGCTCCCGGGGACGCCGCGCGAGGCGTCGTGCAGCCCCGCCCGGGCGCCGTCGACCGAGATGTGGGCGGTGACCCCGCGCAGCGCCCCGAGCCGCTCGGTCACCTCGTCGTCGACGAACCAGCCGTTGGTGTTGAGGGTGACGCCGACCCCGGCGCCGGCCAGCTTCTCGACGATTCCGAGCGTCGCCTCCTGGCGCAGCAGCGGCTCGCCGCCGGTGACGACGGCCTCGACGATTCCGAGCTCGAGGCACTCGTCGACGACTCGCGCCCACTCCTCATCGCTCAGCTCCGGCGTCCGCTGCAACGTCCGCCGCGGGCTGTCGGTGTAACAGAAATCGCAGCGCAGGTTGCAGGCGTAGGTGATCTCCAGCTTGGCGCCGATCGGCCGCTGCGGCGCCTCGGTGAGGACGGTCGGGCCGCGCCCACGCCCGAGCCGCCACGCCAGGCGGCCCAGGGTGAAGTTTTCGGCGCGGCTCCTCAGAGCGTTACTCGACGTCGATCGGACCGCCGCTGATCATCGAGACCGTGTCGATCGGGCAGAGCCCGTCGGAGATCTCCTCGACGCTGGGTGCTTCGTAGGGCTTCGGGCTCTCGGTCATGACTCCCTTTGGTTCGAGGTTGCCGGGTCGCTCATCCGGGCTGGGGATTGTTCGTCGCCCCGGGCGTCGTCTCGACCGGACCGTCGCTCTCGATTTCTTCGATGCTCGGTTTCTCGTAGGGCTGCGGCTGGTCGCTCATCAGACGTTGCTGGTGCCGGCGACGGTCTCGATCGGGTAGCCGCCGTTGTCGATCTGCTCGACGCTGGGGGCCTCGTAGGGCGCCTTCTCGCCGCCGCTCACTCGGGCACCTGGATGCTGTTGCCGGGCGAGGTCTCGATCGGGCCGTCGCTATCGATTTCCTCGATGCTGGGCTTCTCGTAAGGCGTGGGGTCCGTCATCTCTCCTCCTGGGTGGGGTCCGACTTGAGGCGAGTCTAATGCGAGACGAGCGCCGCGTCGAGCAATTTCCCGGCCGCCCGCGGCAGAGCTTCGAGGTCGTCCGGGACCGAAGCCAGGACCGGTGGGACCGTGTGGAAGAGACGAGCCAGGTTCGCGAACGCCGCGGCGATCCCGGCGCGGCCGCCGGGATGGATCAGCGAAGAGGTGAAGCTCGCCATCGCCGTCGCCGGCTCCAGCCGCTCGATCGCCAGCCCCTCGCCGCGCTCTCCGAGCAGGATCACGGCCGCGACCTCGCAGGGCCCCGGCTCGCCGGGGCCGGTCTCGGTGTCGAGGCTCACCCTCCCCAGCTCGTCGCGGACCCGGATCCCCCGCGCTCCCGGATGGGCGACGGGCGTCTCGTCGAGGGTCACCACCAGCCCGTCCTCCGCCAGCACCCGATGCCCGGCCGCGGCCAGGGTGCGCGCGATCGTCGACTTTCCCCGGTGTGACGGGCCGCAGAAGACGATGGCGCGCCCGTCGCCCGCTTCCACCGCGGCGGCATGGAGGGCGAGGTCGCCGCGCATCGCCAGCAGGGTGCAGAGCGCCGACGACTCGAGGCGGTGCTCGAAGAGCTCGTCGCGCTCGACGGCGTCGGCGGTGACCCGGCCGGCGCCCGGCTCGATCAGGAACGACCCCGAGGGGGGCATCGCCAGCAGGCAACCCCCCTCGACCTCGTAGGAGGCGTAGACCAGCGGCCCTCCGTCCTCGATCTCGAGGGTCGCCACCGGCTCCCCCTCCGGCACCGCCAGCGGCGAGGGGGATGCGAGGAGCGCCAGCGTGCCCCGTGCGCCCGGCGCCTCGTTCAGCCGCTCGAGCGGGAGATCGGTCTCGATCTCGTATCCGTAGAGGCTTCCCATCCGCGCGTAGGCTATGGAACGTGAGCGCCGCGGAGATCGGACCCGAAACGACCCTGCGAAGGGCCGACCGCGCGGTTCACGGCGAGTTGCCCGAGGAGACAGTCCTGCTCGACCTCGAGGACAAGGTCGCCGTCCGTCTCAACCGGACCGGGGCCTGGTTGTGGGAGCGGCTCGAGCGACCGGCGACCGTCGCCGAGCTCGCCTCCGAACTCGCCTCCGAGTTCGAGATCGACGTCGATCGGGCGCTCGCCGACGTCGAAACCTTCGCCGCCGACCTCGCCGGGCGCTCGCTGCTCGAGACGACCTAGCTCGCGGCGCGCTTACGCTCGGGCAGGTTCTGATCCGCGTGGTAGCTGGAGCGGACCAGCGGCCCGGCGGCGACCGACTCGAAGCCGAGCTCGTAGGCCGCCTTCTCGAGGGCGGCGAACTCGTCGGGGTGCCAATAGCGAACGACCGGCAGGTGGTTCTCGGTCGGTCGCAGGTACTGGCCGACGGTGAGCACCTGTACCCGGTGCTCGCGGAGGATTCCGAAGGTCTCGATCATTTCCTCGTGGGTCTCGCCGAGCCCGACCATCAGGCCGGACTTGGTGACCACGTCGTCCCCGCCCATCTCCTTCGCCAACCGCAGCACCCGCGCCGAACGCAGGAACTTGGAGCCACGCCGCGCCTTCGGGTAGAGGCCGGGCACCGTCTCGACGTTGTGGTTGAAGACGTCGGGGCGCTCGGCGATCACCTTCGCCAGCGGCATCTCCTGGCCGCGGAAGTCGGGGGTCAGGACCTCGACCTTGCAACCCGGAGCCTGCATCCGGATCGAGCGGATGACGCCGACGAACGCACTGGCGCCGTAGTCCGGCAGGTCGTCGCGGTCGACCGAGGTGACGACCGCGTGGCGTAGACCCATCTGCTTGACCTGACGGGCGACCCGGGCAGGCTCCAGCGGATCGTGCCAGGTCGGAACGCCGGTCTTGACGTTGCAGAACCCGCAGCGCCTGGTGCAGGTGTCGCCGAGGATCATGAAGGTCGCCGTGCCGCGCTCCCAGCACTCGCCGACATTGGGGCAGTTGGCCTCCTCGCAGACGGTGTGAAGGCCCTCGGAGCCGATCTCGGCCTTGAGCCGGCGGTAGTTGGGCCCGCCGGGGGCCGGGACCTTCAGCCACGGCGGCTTGCGGGCACGCCTGAAGGGGACGGTCCCCTCGACCTCCGCCGCGACGCCGCCGGGCTTCGCCCGCGAGCGGGTCGCCACCGATGTTCGCGCCGCGCTCACTGCGGAGAGGGCCAAGGACGGATGCTTGCTCGCTCGGCGCTCATATCGTCAGCGTACCTGCGGGCAGGGCTCGGCCCACCTCACGCGGCTCCCGGCCGTAGACCTCGCCGTAGCGCGCGGCGACGGTGTCGGCGAACGCCCCCAGGTCCTGCTCGCCCCCGAGCTCGCGGCTCAGCGAGGTGACCCGGCAGCCCTCGATCCCGCAGGGCACCACCCACTCGAACGGCTGTAGGTCGTTGTTGACGTTGATCGCCATCCCGTGCGTGGTGACCCCCCGGCTCACGTGCACCCCGATCGACCCGATCTTCCGCGCCGATGGGCCGATATGTCCAGTCGGAGCCGACATTTCGGCCCGTCGGCGGGGGGGTGGGACCCAGATGCCGGTCAGGCCGTCGATCGGCTCCGCCTCGACTCCGTGGGCCGCGAGCGAGGAGATCGCGACCCGCTCGAGGCGGCGCACGTACTCGTGGACGTCGTCGCCGTAGGGGCGCAGGGAGACGATCGGGTAGGCGACGAGCTGGCCCGGCCCGTGGTAGGTGACCCGGCCGCCGCGGTCGGTCTCGACGACCTCGATCCCCTGCGCCTCGTACCACTCGACCCCCATCGGCAGCTCCTCCGGGCCCGAGCGCCGTCCACGCGTGTAGACGGGATGGTGCTCGAGCAGGATCAGCGCGTCGGGGATCGCCTCCTCCTGGCGGGCGGCCTCCAGGCGTCGTTGCAGCCCGAGACCCTCTTCGTAGGAGAGGAGGCCGGGGCGGATGACGAGGATCTCGTCGCTCACTATCGAAATCGTTGCACGACGCCGGTTTATCCTTGGCGTCTCCCCATGGCCCAGTCAAGGACCCTTCGACCCGACTGGCTGCCGGCGGTCGCGCTCAGCGCCCTGCTCGCCGCCGCGATGATGGCCTGGAATCCCCAGGTCGGAGATCTGGCCGCCCAGGTCTTCCGCACCGAGCTGTTCCAGCGCGGCGGTCTCGCGATCTGGAACGGCAGCTGGTACGGGGGCCACTACACGCTCACCTACAGCTTCCTTTTCCCGCCGCTCGCCGCGCTGCTCGGGCCGCAGCTGGTCGGCACCCTCGCCGTCGTCTCCTCCTCGTACCTGTTCGATCGCCTGGTCCGCGACCGCTGGGGGGACGGCGCCCGTCTGGCGACGCTCTGGTTCGCGGCCGGGGTCGTGACCCTGCTCGCCGACGGCCAGCTCACCTTCGCGCTCGGGGGCGCCTTCGGCCTGGCGACGATCAGGGCGCTCCAGCTCGACCGACCGAAGCTCGCCCTCGCCGCCGCGGCCGCCTGCGCCCTATCCAGCCCGGTCGCCGCCGCCTTTCTCGCCGGGACCGTCTTCGTCGGCGCCCTCGAGCGCGGTCGCCCACTCGCCCGCTCGGCGGTCTGGGTCGCCGCGATCGCCCTCGGCCTGGTCCTGATCCCCAACCTCGCCTTCCCCGAATCGGGCCAGTTCCCGTTCACCTTCTCCTCCTACGTCGCGATCCCACTCTGGTGCGGCTCGGCGCTGTTCGTGACCCGCGGCGTCGCCGCCGAGGAGCGCGACCTGCGCTGGGTGATCGCCGCCTACATGCTCGCCGCGACCGTCGTCTGGCTCGTCCCCAACCCGATGGGGGGCAACGCCGTCAGGCTGGGAGCGCTCTTCGGCGGGCCGCTCGTCGCCGCGGTCGTCCTCGCCCGGCGCCCGCGGGTCTCGCCCTGGTTCCTGACGCTGTTCCTCGCCGGCGGGCTCTATTGGCAGCTGACCGCGAGCGTCAACCAGATCGCCCGCAGCGTCGGCGACCCGTCGACCAAGTCCGCCTACTTCCAGCCGCTCACCGAGTGGCTCGACGCCCACGGCGGCCCCGGCGTGCGGGTCGAGGTCCCGCCGACCGCCAACCATTGGGAGGCCGCCTATCTGGCGCCGGGGATCGAGCTCGCGCGCGGCTGGCTGCGACAGCTCGACACCACCCGTGACGACATCTTCTACGCCGAGGAGAACCTCAGCCATCCCGGCTATCGCAACTGGTTGCAGGACAACGCGATCCGCTACGTGGCGCTGCCCGACGCCCCCCTCGACTACTCCTCGGTCGCCGAGCGCCGGCTGATCCTCGACGCGCCCTCATACCTCGACCTGCGCTGGCGCTCGGAGCACTGGCGCGTCTACTCGGTGCGCGGAGCGAAGCCGATCATGCAGCCGCTGGCCGGCGCCGAGGCGAGCACCCGCTGGATCGGCCACCAGGGCTTCGCGCTCGACGTCGAGAGGCCCGGCGAGTTCCTGGTCCGGGTCAACTTCACGCCCTACTGGTCGGTGTCCCAGGGCAACGGCTGCCTCGCCCGGCGCGGCGGCTGGACGGTCGCCCACGCCGAGAGCTCCGGCGTCTTCCGCGTCGCCGCGGATTTCTCCCTCGGTCGTGCCTGGGACGCCGTCACCGGCGCCAAGAAAACCTGCTGACGCGCAGCTCGGCGTCCTCGGTCGCTCGCCTGCGAAGCACGCCACGCTCCCTTCGTCCTTGATCTACGCGTCAGATGGCCAGGGCGAAGGGCTCTTCGAGCAGTGCCCGGATCCTGGCGAGGAACTCGGCGCCCTGGGCGCCGTAGAGGATCCGGTGGTCGCAGGCGAGGTTGATCCGCATCAGCTGCGCGGTCTCGAGCTCGTCGTCGCGGATCACCGGGCGCTCGACGATCGCACCGACGGCGAGGATCGCCGCCTGGGGCGGGTTGATGACCGCCGAGAAGGCGTCGACGCCGAACATGCCGAGGTTGGAGACCGTGAAGGTCGCGCCGGAGAGCTCCGGCGGCGTCACCGTGGCGTCGCGGACCTTCCGCGACAGCGAGCGCGAGTCGAGCGCGATCTCCCAGATGCTCTTGCGGTCGGCGTCGAAGATCGTCGGGACGACGAGCGCGTCCTGGGCGGCGACGGCGATGCCGACGTTGACCCGCGAGTAGAGCTCGAAGCGACCGTCGCGATAGGCCCCGTTGGCGCGCGGGTGCTCGCGCAGGGCGAGGGCGCAGGCCTTGACGACGAGGTCGTTGAAGGAGGGCACGACGTCGCCCTCGGCCGCGAGCGACTTGAGCCGGGCGCGATCCTCGACCGCCCTGGTCATGTCGACCTCGGTCTCGAGGTAGAAGTGCGGCGCCGTCGCCTTCGACTCGGCCATCCGACGGGAGACGGTCGACTGGAGCTTGGTGAGCTCCTGAATCTCGACCCTGCCCTTTGCCGTCTCGGGACCAGCGTCCCCGGCCCCGGGTCCTGTCGCGACTGCCGGGGGGCCTGCGGTCGATCCACGGTCGGTCCTCGACCCCCCGTCAATCGCGCCACCCGGGGACGAGGCCGCCGAATCCGAAACCGCCGATTCCACGTCCACCTTGAGGATCCGGCCTCCAGGCCCTGATCCCGCTAGCTGCTTGAGGTCGAGGCCGCTGTCCTTCGCCATTCGCTTAGCGAGCGGTGACGCCTTGACCCGCTCCCCACCCTCCGCTGGCTTGCCGTCGCCGGAGCTCTGCTCGCCGGCCGGGGCTTTCTCCTGCTCGGCCGGTCCCTCGCCCGCTGTTCCCGACGCCTCTTCCGCGGGTGGCGCGGATGATGGGGGGGTCGAGGACGACCCCGCCCGCAGCGCCCCCCCATCATCCGTGTCAGGACCCGCGGTCGGGCGCTCTGAACCTGCGTCAGGACCCGCGGTCGGGCGCTCTGAACTTTCGACAGGACCCGCGGCCGAGTCGTCTGAACCCTCATCCGAATCACCGATCCGCGCGATCACCTCGCCGATCGGCAGCGTCGCCCCCTCCTCGGCGATGATCTCGGTCAGGGTCCCGGCGACGTCTGATTCGTAGGCCATGTTCGCCTTGTCGGTCTCGATCTCGACCAGCTCGTCGCCGACAGCGACCTCGTCCCCGACCTGCTTCAGCCACTGGAGGATCGTCCCCTCCTCCATCGAGTCCGAGAGCCGGGGCATGACGACGTCGGCCATCAGATCGCTCCCTCCAGCGCCGCCAGCGCGGCTTTGACCACGTGCTCGGAATGGGGGATGGAAGCCTGCTCCAGGCGCCGCGAGTAGGGCATGTGGACGTCGGCGCCGGTGACCCGCTGGACCGGCGCGTCGAGGTGATCGAAGGCCTGCTCGGTGATCAGCGCCGAGAGGTTGGCGCCGACTCCCCCGTGCGGCCAGCCCTCCTCGACGATCACCGCGCGGTTGGTCTTGCGCACGGACTCGAGGATCGTGTCGAGGTCGAGCGGCCGCAGGGTGCGGGGGTCGATCACCTCGGCCTCGACGCCGTGCGAATCGGCCAGCTCCGCCGCCGCTTCCTCGGCGACGTGCGCCATCTTGAGGATGCCGACGATCGTCACGTCGCCGCCCTCCCGCCGCACCGCGGCTTCGCCGAAGCGGAGGATCTCGTCGTCGTCCTCGGCGACCTCGCCGCGTTTGCCGTAGAGGCTCTCGTGCTCGATGAAGACCACCGGGTTGTCGTCGCGGATCGCGGTCTTCAGCAGCGCCTTGCCGTCGCCGGCGGTCGAGGGGCAGGCGACCAGCAGGCCCGGCACCTGGAGGTAGAGCGCCTCGAGGCTGTGCGAGTGGGTGGGACCGAGCTGGTGACCGCCGCCGCCCGGCATCCGGATCACCATCGGCACCCGGGCCTGGCCGTTGAACATGTAGGGGATCGCGGCGGCGTGGTTGATGATCTGATCGAGGGCCAGCAGCGAGAAGTTGACGGTCATCAGCTCGACCACCGGTCGCAGGCCTCCCATCGCCGCCCCGACGCCGGCGCCGACGATCGTGTTCTCGGAGATCGGCGTGTCGCGCACCCGCTTCTCGCCGAACTCGTTCAGCAGGCCTTCGGTCACCTTGAAGGCGCCTTCGAAGACGCCGACGTCCTCGCCCATCACGAAGACCGCCTCGTCACGGCGCATCTCCTCGGCGATCGCGTCGCGCAGGGCCTCTCGCATCCGCAGCTCGGCCATCAGCCCTCGCCTTCCTCGCGCGGCCCGTCCTCGCCGCTGTCGTCGTCGACCTCGGACGCGACCTCGGGCGGAACCCCCAGCTCGGCATCTCCGTGGACGGCGGGGTTCGGGCGTTCGGCCTGCTCCTCCTCGGCGTAGGCGGCGCCGGCCTCGGCCAGCTCGCGGGCCGCGTCGGGCATCGTTGCCTCGCGCTCGCCGCGGTGCGGCTCGGGGCTGCGCTCGTCGACCGCGTACCAGGCGTCGCTGTCGAGGACGTAGAGGTTCTCGTAGAGGGTGTCGAGCGCCGGCTCCGGCGAGGCGTCGGCGAACTCGACCGCGGCGGCGACCAGCTCCTCGGCCTTCTCGCGCACGGTCCGCACCTCCTTCTCGCCCAGGACCCCCTCCTCGATGCAGCGCTTGGAGAAGGTCTCGATCGGGTCCTTCTGCCGCCACTCGTCGACCTCCTCGGGCTCGCGATAGACCTCGGGGTCGGCGGCGGAGTGGCCGCGGTAGCGGTAAGTCGAGAGCTCGAGCAGGGTGGGCCGCTGCTCCTCTCGCGCCAGCCGGATCCCCTTGGAGACCGCCTCCCGAACCGCGATCACGTCCATGCCGTCGATCCGCTCGCCCGGGATCCCGTAGCCCTCGGCCTTCTCGGAGAGGTCGGTCTGGGCCGAGTGGCGCTCGACCGCCGTCCCCATCCCGTAGAGGTTGTTCTCGACCAGGAAGAGGACCGGCAGGGTCCAGAGCGCGGCCATGTTCATCGTCTCGCCGAAGTTCCCGGTGTTGGAGGCGCCGTCGCCGAACATGCAGACGGTGACCGAGTCCTCGCCCTTGTACTGCGAGGAGAGCGCCAGGCCGGCGGCGATCGGAAGGTTGCCGCCGACGATCCCGTAGCCGCCCATGAAGCGCACCTCGCCATCGAAGATGTGCATCGAGCCGCCGCGGCCGCCGCTGGTCCCGTCGACGCGGCCGAAGAGCTCCGCCATCACCCGCTTCGGGTCGGTGCCGCGGGCGATCGCGTGGCCGTGGGTCCGGTAGGTCCCGATCAGGTAATCCTCGGGCTTCATCACCGAGGTGGTGCCGACGATCGTCGCCTCCTCGCCGATCGCGAGGTGCAGGAAGCCGCCCGCTTTCGCCCGCTGGTACTGCCTTCCCGCCTCCTCCTCGAAGCGGCGGATCAGGGCCATCCGCGCCAGCAGCTCGTAACAGGTGGTGGCGTCGGGGAGTGAGGACACGACTCCGAGGTTAGCTCGCCGCTTCGATCGCTTCCTCGAGACGATCGTCTCCCCAGAAGACCTCGCCGTCGACGACGAGCGAGGGAACGCCGAACACCCCGGCCGCGGCGGCGGCATCGGTGGCCTCGCGGAGGGCGTCCTTGACCACCGCCGTCCCGGTCGCTTTGAGCACCGCCCGCGGGTGCAGCTCGATCGCGGCGGCGGAGATGACGACGTTGTCGGGATCGGTCAGGTCGCGCCCACCCGCGAACGCCTGCCGAAAGGCGGCCAACGCGAAGGAGACGGTGCGGCCGGTCTGCTTGGCGAAGGTCGCCGCCCGCATCGCCAACAGCGTGTTGCCCGGCCAGGGGTCGGGCCAGACGATCGGCGGCAGCCCGTACTCGGCGGCGCGGCGCTCGATCTCGGCGATCCCCTCCTCGCGAGCCGGCGTCTGCGACCAGGAGCCGCGGTCGAAGTGGGCGAAGAGGCCGCCGAGCAGGACCGGTTGCCACTCCGGCTGTTCGACCCCGGCCTCGGTGAAGAGGCTGCTGATCCGCTCCGCGCTCAGGTACGCATATGGGCTGCCGAGGTCGAAGTAGAAGGTCGCCGCGCTCATCTGCTGCGGTAGAGGTGGGTGGTCAGCGGCGCGAAGACGGCGGTCAGCGCGGCGGCCGTCGCCAGCACGACGGCGATGTCCCCGCCCACGGCATCGCCATGCATCAACCCCCGCGAGGCCGTCGCCAGGATCGAGATCGGGTTGACGTTCACGAAGGCCTCCAGGACGCTCGGCAGGGTCTCGGGTTCGACGAACACGTTGCTGAGGAAGGTGAGCGGGAAGATGCCCATGAAGCCCGCGTTCATCACCGCGTTCGGGGAGCGCAGCAGCAGGCCCATCGTCGTGAAGACCCATGAGAGAGCGAAGGCGAAGACGGTGACCAGGGCCAGCGCTGCGACCACACCTCCAACCCCCGCATCGGGCCGGAAGCCGAGGATCACGCCGAGGACGACGATCACCGTGCCGGCGATCAGGTAGCGGACGCTGTCGCCGAGCAGGGCGCCGACCAGCGGTGCCGGCCGCCAGATCGGCAGCGAGCGGAAGCGGTCGACGACCCCTTTGGTGAGGTCAGTGTTCAGGGCGATTCCCGAGTAGACGGTGGTGAAGAGGACCGACATGACGAGGACGCCGGGCAGGATGTAGTCGAGGTACTCGCTGGTCGAGCCCGAGATGGCGCCGCCGAAGAGGTAGGTGAACATGAGCAGGAACATCACCGGCGTGATCGTCACGTCGAGGAGCTGCTCGGGCACGTGTTTGACCTTGAGCATCCCCCGCCAGCCGAAGGTGAGGGCGGCCGAAAGGGCGCCGGCGCGGGGCGGGCGCGTCGTCGAGGCGAGCGCCTTGCGCAGCGCCGCCTCCTCCAGGGTCGATGGGCCTCGGTCCGGCGTCGTCGGGGTCGTGCTCATGCCGGCCGCTCCTCCTCGACGTCGCCGCCGGACTCCTCGGCCGGCCGGCCGGTCAGCGCCAGGAAGACCTCGTCGAGGCTGGGCTGGCCGAGGGAGAACGAGGCGATGCCGACATCCGAGCGGGCCAGCTCGGCGATCGCCTCCCCGGCGCGATCGCTGTCGGGCGAATTACTCGTCAGTGCCGCCGGGTCGGGGTCGAGGCTGACCGAACCGAGGGTTCGGGCCAGCAGCCGCTCGGCCTCCGGTCGCTGTTCGGGATCGAGCAGGCGGACGTGCAGCGCACCGGACCCGACCGACGCCTTGAGCTGACCGGGCGTCCCCTCGGCGATCACCTTGCCGTGGTCGATCACGGCGATGCCGTCGGCGAGCTGGTCGGCCTCGTCGAGGTATTGCGTGCAAAGGAGAATCGTGGTCCCCTCCTCGATCAGCGCCCGGATGATGTCCCAGACCAGGTTCCGCGAGCGTGGATCCAGGCCGGTCGTGGGCTCGTCGAGGAACATCAGCTCCGGCGTGACGACGATGCTCGCGGCGACGTCGAGCCGGCGGCGCATCCCGCCCGAGTAGTGCTTGACGAGCCGGGTCGCGGCGTCGGCCAGGCCGAAGGCATCGAGCAGCTCGTCGGCCCGCCCCTTGGCGTCGGCGCGGCTCAGCCCGAGCAGCCGACCGATCAGGGTCAGGTTCTCCCATCCGCTGAGGTCCTCGTCGACCGACGCGAGCTGGCCGGTGAGGCTGACCAGACCCCGTACGTCGGCCGCTTCGGTGACGATGTCGTGGCCGAGGACCCGCGCCGAGCCGGCGTCCGGGCGCAGCAGGGTCGCGAGCATCCTGATCGTCGTCGTCTTGCCGGCGCCGTTCGGCCCCAGGACGCCGTAGACGGAGCCCCTGCGAACCGCCAGGTCCACACCGTCGACCGCGCGGGTGTCGCCGAACGACTTGACGATCCCGGTCGCCTCGATCGCGAGGGGCGCCTGGTTCACCCGCCCTGGCTCCTAGGCGTGGATGGCCCAGCCATCGACCGCCCGTGCCGCGTCGAGGATCGCCTCGGAGATCGTCGGGTGGGGGTGGACGATCCGCGCCAGCTCCTGGTAGCCGCCCTCGAGCGCCATCGTCGCGACCAGCTCGGCGATCATGTCGCAGGCCCGGTTGCCGACGATGTGGGCGCCGAGAATCTCTCCGTACTTGGAGTCGACCACCAGCTTCACCAATCCGTCTTTGTCGTCGTAGACGGTGGCGCCGCCGACCCCGCCGAGCTTCTGTTTGCCGACCTTGATCTCGTGCCCGGCCTCCTTCGCGGCGGCCTCGGTGAGCCCGACGCTGGCGACCTGTGGGTGGCAGAAGGTCGCGCCGGCGACGAGTTCCTGATCGACCGGGTGGGTGTCGACGCCGGCGGCGTGCTCGACCGCGACGACGCCCTCCTCGGAGGCCTTGTGGGCGAGCGCCTTGCCGTTGACGAGGTCGCCGATCGCGTAGACCTTCTGATTCGAGGTGCGCTGGTACTCGTCGACCTTGACCCTGCCGTTCTCCTCGAGCTCGACCTTGGCCTCGTCGAGCCCGAGGCCCTCGACATCGGGGGCGCGGCCACCGGCGATCAGGAGGTAGTCGACCTCGGCCGACTCCTCGCCGTAGCTGAACTTGACCGAGCTCTCTCCGGCCTCGACGTTCTCGACCGGGGTGCCGGTGGAGACGGTGACGTTCTGCTTCTTGAAGGCTCGCTCGACCACTCGCGCCATGTCCTTGTCCTCGACGGGGAGGATCTGGTCGAGCATCTCGATCAGCAGGACCTCGGTGCCGAAGCGCCCGTAGGCGGAGGCGATCTCGCAGCCGGAGGCGCCGGCGCCGACGACGGCGATCTTCTGCGGCAGCTCCGGCAGCGACCAGCCGCCCCAGGTGTCGAGGACGCGGTCGCCGAACTCGACGCCGGGGATCGGCAGCGCGACCGAGCCGGTGGCGAGGATCACGACGCCGGCCTCGTGGGTATCGCCGCCGACCTTGACGTTGCCGTCGGCATCGAGCGACCCGGCCCCCTCGATCACCTCGATCTTGTTCTTCTTCCAGAGCCCTTCGACTCCGTTGGAGAGCGATTCCGAGACGGCGGCGCGGCGCTTGCCGAGTGCGTCCCAGTCGAGCGAGATGTCTTTGGCGACGACCCCGAGCTCGGCGCCCTCGCGAGCCTGGTCATAGATCTCGGCGGTGCGGAGGACGGTCTTCGCCGGGATGCAGGCGTAGTTGAGGCAGCGCCCACCGGCCTTGTCGCGCTCGACCACCGCGGTCTTCTTGCCGAGCTGCGCCGCCCGGATCGCGGCGACATAGCCGCCCGGCCCGCCGCCGATGACGATCACGTCGAAAGAGTCAGCCATAGCTCGAGCCTATAGAACGATCGAGGTCGGTTCTCCGGAGGGCCGATCGGCGAGCATCACGATCTGACTCCTTGCGAGCGACGCTCAATATGGCGATTGCCGCCACCCCCGGAACGCGAAGCGGAGGAGGTGGCGGTTACTTCCTCTCCGGCATCTGGATCCGGGCCATCGCCTTGACCATGAAGTAGAAGAAGGTGCCGCTGATCGCGAGCAGGACGAAGGTGGCGATGAACTCGGGCGCGGTCGAGGCCTGGACGAGGAGCCCGAAGACGGCGCTGAAGATCAGGAAGACGAGCAGCAGCTGGAAGCCGAGCACGGCCCAGTAGCGCGCGTTCCACATCCCCCAGGCCATGACCCCCATGATCATCGCCGGCGCCAGCACCTGGACGAAGCGGGGTTTGTCGCCTTCGACCTCGACGCCGGCGAGATAGCCGCCGACGATCGAGAGCGCGATCAGGGCGGCGACGACGGCGCCGACCGTGACCACCGTCGGCCGCTCGCCGTCGCCGAGCGGCTCGAGCGCCTCGCGCGCTTCCTGGTTGCGAACCTCGGCCTTCGCGTAGCCCCGCTGCATCCGCTCGCGCGGCGAGGGCCCGGCCCCGCGACGCTTGCGCTTGCTCGGGCGCTCAGCCACCGGGTGCCGCCTCTCCGATCGCACCGAGAGCTCGGCGCAGGGTTTCCGCCGCCGCGGTCGGGGCCTGGGCGTCGCGGATCGCCCGCACGACACCGAGCCGGCCGGCGCCCGCGGCGACGACCGCGGCGGCGTTGCCGGAGTCGATTCCGCCGATCGCGAAGAAGGGGTGCGGGGCGCTGTCGGCGGCGTGCTCGACGAGGCGGAGGCCGACCCCGGGGCGACCCCGTTTGGTCGGCGTCTCCCAGACCGGGCCGACGCTGATGTAGTCGACCGGGTCGGAGGCGGAGGCGGCGACCTGCTCCTCGGAGTGCGTCGAGAGGCCGATGATCGCGTCGGGTCCGACCGCCTCGCGGGCCGCCGCCGCCGGGGCGTCGTCCTGGCCGACATGGACGCCGTCGGCGCCGCAGGCCGCGGCCAGCTCGGGGTCGTCGTTGACGATGAACAGGGCGCTGTAGGTGTCGCAGAGGCGACGGAAGGTCATCGCCGCGAGCTCGATCTCCCGGCGCGGCAGCTCCTTCTCGCGGAGCTGGACGATGTCGACGCCGCCGCTCAGTGCGGCCCGCAGCAGCGGCTCCGGATCGCCGCCGCCGGGGTGGGCCTCGCAGACGAAATAGAGGCGGGCGGTGCGCAGGCGCTCGCGCCGCAGCGGGCCCTGTGCCTCTGGGGGAGCGAGACTCATGCCGCGATTATCGCTTGCCGAGGGGCCGGGCGGGGTAGCATCACCGGTACCGGGAGCCCAATGGGCTGAGAGGGCGGCACCGAGGCCGCCGACCGTTTGGACCTGATCCGGGTAATGCCGGCGGAGGCATTTTGAGCGAGCATCGAAGCAGGTACGACGCGATCATCGTCGGAGGTGGAGTCATCGGGCTCGCCTCCGCCTGGCGAGCCGCCCAGAGCGGTGCCGACGTCCTCGTCCTCGAGCGTGAGCAACGGCTGCCGGCGGGCGCGACCCGGGTCGCCGCCGGGATGCTGGCGCCGGTCGGCGAGCTCACCTTCGGCGAGCCGGAGCTGCTCGAGCTGACCCTCTCCGCGGCGGAGCTCTACCCCGGCTTCGTCGCCGAGCTCGAGGAGGCGACCGGCGAGGACACCGGCTACGTCGCCTGCGGCGCGCTCCACCTCGCCCTCGATCCCGACGAGGCGGCGCAGCTGCGCCGCGTTCACGACCTTCAGCGCAGCCGGCTGCTCGACGCCGAGTGGCTGGTCCCGAGCGCCTGTCGTCGCCTCGAGCCCGCCCTGGCGCCGTCGCTGAGCGGGGGCGTCAACGCCCCCGGGGAGGCCGCGATCGATCCCCGTGCCCTGACCCGGGCGCTGCTGGCGGCGCTCGAGGCCGAGGGCGTCGAGGTCCGGCTCGGGGCCACGGTCGAGGAGGCGGTGATCGACGCCGAGCGGATCGTCGGCCTGCGGGCCGGGGGAGAGGAGCTGCGGGCCGACGCGGTGGTGCTCGCGACGGGCGCCTGGTCCGGCGCCACCGCCTGGCTGCCGGAGGAGGTGCGACCGCCGGTGCGCCCGGTCAAGGGCCAGATCCTCGAGCTGCGGGCGCTCGACGGCGAGTGCCCGATCACCGGAATCGTCGCCTCCGAGCGGGTCTACCTCGTCCCTCGCGGCGACGGCCGCATGATCGCCGGCGCGACCGTCGAGGAGCGCGGCTTCGACACCGCCGTGACCGCCGGCGGCGTCCACGAGATCCTCCGTGAGGCCTACCGCCTCGTCCCCGAGGTCGCGGAGATGGAGCTGGTCGAGGCGATGGCGGCCCTGCGCCCCGGGACCCCCGACAACCTGCCGCGGGTCGGCCCCGGCGGTCTCGAGAACCTGATCCTCGCCACCGGCCACTTCCGCAACGGCATCCTCCTCGCTCCCCTCGCCGCCGAATCGGTGAGTGCGCAGCTGCGCTCGGGCAGCGGTCGGACAGGGGCGCTCGCGTGAGGATCGAGCTCAACGGCGAGCCGCTGGAGCTGCCCGACGGCGCCCTCCTCGCCGACGCGGTCCGGGCCAAGCTCGGCGGCGAAGAGCCGGGGCGCCGCGGCTTCGCGGTCGCGCTCGACGGCGAGGTGGTTCCACGCCGGGAGTGGGATTCGACCACGCTGTCGAACGGGGGCAGGGTCGAGGTCCTGGCGGCGATCCAGGGCGGAGCCGGAGACGAGGGCTGGGAGCTCGGCGGCCGCCGCTGGACCTCGCGGCTGATCGCCGGAACCGGCGGCTTCCGCTCGCTCGAGCAGATGGAGGAGGCGCTCCTCGCCTCCGGCGCCGAGATCGTCACCGTCGCCCTGCGCCGAATCGATCCCCAGGCGGGCGGCTCGGTGCTTGACGTCCTCGACCGGCTCGGCCTCTTCGCGCTCCCGAACACCGCCGGCTGCTTCACCGCCCGTGACGCGGTCCGCACGGCCCGGCTCGCCCGCGAGGCCTTCGAGACCGACTGGATCAAGCTCGAGGTGATCGGCGACGACCGCACTCTCTATCCGGACGCGGTCGAGCTCCTGAGCGCGGCCGAGACCCTGGTCGGCGAGGGCTTCACGGTCCTTCCGTACAGCAACGACGACCCGATCCTGGCGCGGCGGCTCGAGGACGTCGGCTGCGCCGCGGTGATGCCGCTCGGCTCGCCGATCGGCTCCGGCGCCGGGATCCGCAATCCGTACAACCTCGCGATCATCGTCGAGCGGGCGGGGGTGCCGGTGATCCTCGACGCCGGCGTCGGCACCGCCTCCGACGGCGCCCTGGCGATGGAGATCGGCTGCGACGCGGTGATGGCCGCGAGCTCGATCTTCGGCGCCGAGGACCCGGCCGCGATGGCGGCCGCCCTGCGCCAGGGTGTCGAAGCCGGCCACGCGGCCCAGGCCGCCGGGCGCATCCCCCGGCGCGCCCACGCCGAGGCCTCGACTCCCGAGCAGGGTCTGCCCGAGCTCTCCTGAACTACGATGGGGCTGCTTGCCCCTGTAGCTCAGTTGGTTAGAGCGGCGGCCTTTTAAGCCGCGCGGCGCGGGTTCGAATCCCGCCGGGGGCACTCTGGGATCGCTCGTCGCCCTCATCGCAATCGCGGCCGCCCCGCACGTGCCGCACCCGACGATCCACGCCTGGCCGATTCCCTTCGGCGCCGAGCGCAAGCGCGAGATGGCCGCCTACGGCGCCCGCCACTACCGCGAACGGACCTGGCGGCTGCGCCGGCCCCGGGTGATCGTCGAGCACGTCGCCGAGGTCGGCTCCGCGCGCGGCGTCTTCAACACCTTCGCCCCGGACGTGCGCGACCCCGAGCTGCACGAGCTCCCCAACGTCTGCGCCCACTTCGTCGTCTCCTCGCGGGGCGCGATCTACCGTCTCGTCAAGACCCGGATCCGCTGCCGCCACACCGTCGGGCTGAACTGGACCGCGATCGGCATCGAGCACACCGGCCACTCCGACCGCGAGGTGCTCGGCGACCGCCGCCAGCTGCGCGCCTCGCTGCGCCTGACCCGCTTCCTGCGCTGCCGCTTCGGGATCCCGGTCCGCAACGTGATCGGGCACGCCGAGAGCCTGCGCTCGCCCTACCACCGCGAGCGGGTCCCCTCGCTCCGTCGCCGGACCCACGGCGACATGCGCCACGCGTCGATGCGGATCTACCGCAAGCGGCTGCGGCGGATGGGAGGCTGTCGTCGATGAGCCCACGCCGCGACGAGCACCTGCTCCGCGTCCCCGGCGACATCGAGGCCGAAGACGAGCGGCGCCTGCGGCGCATCCACGCCGAGGTCGATATGGGCTTCGACGCGCTGCGCGACGTCGAGGACGGTGTCTCGGTCTTCGGGTCGGCGCGGATCCCGGAGGGGGAGCGGCGCTACGAGCTCGCCCGCCGGGTCGGCGCCTGCCTCGTCGAGCACGGCTTCTCGGTGATCACCGGCGGCGGACCGGGGCTGATGGAGGCGGCGAACCGGGGCGCAGCCGAGGCCGGCGGGCTCTCGGTCGGGCTCAACATCGAACTTCCCGCCGAGCAGGAGCCGAACCGGTTCCAGAACCGTCGGCTCCATTTCCACTACTTCTTCGCCCGCAAGCTGATGTTCGTCCGCTACGCCCGCGCCTTCGTGATCCTTCCCGGCGGGTTCGGCACCCTCGACGAGACCTTCGAGGCCCTGACCTTGGTCCAGACCCACCGGATCCGCGCCTTCCCGGTGATCCTCGTCGACGCCGAGTTCTGGGGGCCGATGCTCGGCTGGATCGACGACGTGCTCGAGGATCAGGGCCTGATCTCCCCCGGCGACAAGGAGCTGCTGCTGGTTGCCGATAGCCCGGAGGAGGTCTGCGCCCACGTCTCCCGCGCCAGGGAGGCCCAGAGGGAGCTCCCCGCGGATTAGTTGCACTCGGGGCGGGGCATGTCTATACTGAACCAAATGGTTCAGTATCAACCTCAACTCGACCAGACCCTCGCGGCGATCTCGGACCCGACCCGTCGCGGCATCCTCGAGCGGCTCGGCCGTGACGGGAGCGCCTCGATCTCCGAGCTCGCCGAGCCCTTCGACATATCGCTGACGGGCGTGAAGAAGCACGTCTCGGTGCTCGAGGAGGCCGGGCTCGTGACGACCGAGAAGGTCGGCCGCACGCGGCGCTGCCGGCTCGGGCCGGGCGGGCTGGACGAGGCAAGGGATTGGATCGAGGCCCACGGGCGCTCCCTCGCGGCGCGACTCGACCGCCTCGCCGATCTGCTCGAAGACGAATCCAAAGGAGACACAAGATGAGCAGCAGCGATCAACAGACGGCAACCGCAAACGTGACCAAGAAGGGCGACCGGGAGATCACGACCGAGCGCCATCTCGCCGCCCCGCCGGAGCGCGTGTACGCGGCGTTCACCGACCCCGAGCTGGTCCCGAGGTGGTGGGGGCTCGAATCCTCGGAGACCGTGATCGACGAGATGGACGTCCGGGTCGGCGGGACCTGGCGATTCGTCGAGAAGACGGAGGACGGCGAGGGGACCGCGTTCCGCGGCGTCTACCGTGAGCTCGATCCCGGCAAGCGCGTCGCCCAGACCTTCGAATGGGAGGGGATGCCCGGCCACGTCTCGGTCGACACGATCACCTTCGAGGCCGAGGGCGACGGGACCAGGGCGATCGGCCACACGATCTTCCACTACGCGGAGGAACGCGACGGCATGATCGACGCCGGCATGGAGAAGGGCCTGAACCAGTCCTACGACCAGCTCGACCGGCTGTTGGCGGAAGGCGCCTAACGGTCCAAAAGAGAGAAAAGGACTGGCCAAGAGGGGGTGGCCGGAGGTAGTCTGCGCACCAATGTTTCGGTCCAGGTTCCCTGCGGTCGCCGCCCTCCTCGTCTTCGCCGCGCTGCTGGTCCCGGCGGGCGCGGCCGCCAACGACGTCGCCACCCTCGATGCGAACGCGGTGACCGACGGCCACGTGATCGTCGACGGCGCCGGCAACGCCTACATCGGCTGGGCCAGCGACGGCGCCGGCACCAATCCCGAGCCGGTCAGGTTCTGCAAGGTCGCCCCGGGCGGCGGCTGCTCGCCGATCGACCTTCCGATCCCGGGAGCCGTCTCGATCTCGGACAGCGTCAGCGCCGCGATCCCGGTCTTCGGCTCCGGCGAAACGGTCTACGTGGTCGCTCCCCGGTACGCGCGGAGCGACGTCATCTTCTGGACCTCGACGAACGGTGGGGCCAGCTTCGACGCCGGAACCCAGCGAAAATTCTATTCGAGCAAGACCGACCCGACCGAGGTCTTCCTCAGCGGCGGCACCGATTTCCTGATCGGTGCCTACAACTCGGGCGTCGGCTTCAGCACCGCGGGTATCGCCGGTGGCGGCGGCGCGCTCAACTTCACGAACCCGGGGGACTCCGTCGGCACCTCGAGCATGGGCCTCGACGAAGGGGGCAACCCGGTGATCGCCTACTTCAATCTCAGCGATACCTACACGGTCCAGTACTACCGCTACAAAGGCGTCGGCGACCGCAACGTCGAGGCGAACTGGGAAGGGCCGAACCTCGTCACCAACGGCTACGAACCGGTCCTCGCCGGCGGCCCCGCCGGGCTGTTCATGGCGTCGATGGACTACAGCGGCGGTCAGTATCCGACCGCGATCAACCTGCGCCGCTTCGAAGGCACCGGTTTCGGTGCCCCCAGGAACCTGGCGACCAGCGCCGACACCGGCCTCTTCATCGGCGGCGCGATCGCTCAGTCGCCGAGCGGGAACCGCCTCGCGGTCGCCTGGCCGGGCAAGCGCAGCGGCGACGCGGCCTCGGTGATGCGCCTCTTCTCCTCCGCCGACGGAGGCGGCAACTTCGCCGAAAGCCACGTTGCCAACCTCGGCGACGCCTTCGCGATCGGTCGCAACGCCGACCTCGCGATCAACGACGCCGGCGGCGGCTGGGTCGTGTTCCGCGACAACACCGGCCTGCGCCTTGCCGACCTCAGCCCGGTGACACCGCCGAAACAGGCAAAACCCCCGATCTACAAAGGCAAAACCAAAGTCGCCGACAAGAAGAAGGTCGGCAACTTCAACCTGATCCTGCGGCTGCCGAAGCGCTGCGTGCAGTCGCAGCAGCGCTTCTTCGCCGGCGTCGGCGCCCGCAAGCGGCGCGCCCTCTCGAAGAAGCTCGGCGGCAAGATCAGGCTGAAGAAGGTCGTCTTCATCTACGACGGCAAGAAACTGAAGGTGAAGAAGAAGCGACCGTTCCGCTACCTGATCGACCCCGGGGCGATGAAAGCCGGCAGCGTCCACGTCGTCAAGGCGAAGGTGACCGCGATCCTGACCAAGAAGGGCAAGTCGCGGAAGGTCAAACGGACCCTGAGAGGGACGATCAAGGCTTGCTGAGATGAGCCTGCGAGCGCACCTCAGCTACGCCAACGTCGTCTCCACGCTCTGCCTGTTCATCCTTCTCGGAGGCGTCGCGTTCGCGGCGACCCAGCTGCCCAAGAACAGCGTCGGCACCAAGCAGCTCAAGAAGAACGCGGTCAACGGCGCCAAGGTCGCCGACGGCTCGCTGAGCGCCGCCGACATCTCGGGGTCTGTCAACAGCGCGGTCAACGCAACCGAGGCGGCCCACGCAGCACGCGCCACCGTGGCCGATCGCGCAAGCTCGGCCGACCAGGCGGGCAACGCCACCCTGCTGGGAGGCGCCCCGGCCTCGAGCTTCTACCCGAGCAGCGGCGTGGAGCGGTTCGATCTCGAAGTCGAAGAGACCGTCGAAGGGTCCCACGATCATCCGCTCGGGACGATCGGCCCCCTGTCGCTGGACCTCGCGTGCAACAAGGCGGCATCCTCGATGACGATCGGCCTGACGGCTTCGAGCTCGGCCCCGGGGGCGACGATCTACGCCGGCTTCACGACCAACGACCCCTTGACCGGCGCGGAAATCTACCCATTGTCAGGGGGCAAAACCGACTTCTTCACGAGGCTCGACAACGGGCTCGGCGAATCCGGCACCGGCGAGATGATCTATCGCGACGCGACGACGACGATCACGATGACCTACGGGTACTTCGTCAGCGATCTGCTCGACGAATGCAGGCTGTCCGGCGCCGCGCTGCAGAGCTGAGCAGCCCGGCCTAGTGCCGGAAGTGGCGGTGCTTGGTGAAGACCATCGCGACGCCGGCCTCGTCGCAGGCGGCGATCACCTCGGCGTCTTTTTTCGAGCCGCCGGGTTGGATCACGGCGTTCGAGCCCGCCTTGATCGCGGCCTCGGGGCCGTCGGCGAACGGGAAGAAGGCGTCTGAGGCGACCGAGGAGCCGGCCAGCAGCCCGGCAGCCTCCTCACCGCGGGCGTCGCGGCACTTCTCGATCGAGAGCCGGACCGAGTCGACCCGGCTCATCTGGCCGGCGCCGATCCCGAGGGTGGCGCCGTCCTTGGCGATCACGATCGCGTTCGAGCGGACGTGGCGGACGACGGTCCAGGCGAACAGGAGATCTCGCCACACGCCCTCGTCGGGCTCGGACTCGGTCACCACCTCCATCAGCTCTCGCGGCTCCGGGTCGCCGTCGCGGTCCTGGATCAGGAGGCCTCCGAGCACGCGTTTGGCATCGCGCTCGACCGGGTCGGCGCTGCGGCGCTCCTCGCCGCAGAGGATCCGGATCGCCTCCTTCTGCTGGAGCACGTCGAGGGCCCCGTCCTCGTAGGCGGGGGCGATCAGGACCTCGACGAAATTCTCGTGCAGCTTCTCGGCCAGGGCGACGCCGATCGGGCGGTTGAAGGCGATCACGCCGCCGAAGGCCGACATCGGATCGCAGGCGAGGGCCTTCAGGTAGGCGTCGAGGGCGTCCTCCCCGATCGCCACGCCACAGGGGTTGTTGTGCTTGACGATCGTGCAGGCCGGCTCCTCGAAGTCTTCGACGACCCGCCGTGCGGAGTCGAGGTCGAGGACGTTGTTGAAGGAGAGGGCGCGGCCGTGGAGCTTCGCCACCCGCGAGAGGACGTGGCTGCGGACGCCCGCTTCCGAGTAGAGCGCCGCGCGCTGGTGCGGGTTCTCGCCGTAGGAGAGGTCGAGGACCTTCTCGTAGGCGACCGCGAGGTGCTCCGGAAAGTCCTCGTAGGAGGTCGAGAACCAGCGGCTGATCGCGGCGTCGTAGCGGGCCGTCTGGGCGAAGGCCTCGTTGGCGAGCCAGTGGCGGGTCGAGGCCGAGACCTCGCCGCCGCTCTCCTCGAGCTCGGCGCAGACCGCGTCGTAGGACTCGGGCTTGACGACGACGGCGACGCCCTCGTGGTTCTTGGCGGCGGCGCGGATCATCGTCGGCCCGCCGATGTCGATGTTCTCGATCGC
>Ga0190271_10000007_pt1 | contig 246385 bp, 248 predicted proteins | sample Popmic356T_FD_133747 | JGI IMG/M metagenome (GOLD analysis project Ga0190271, IMG submission 133747) | Populus adjacent soil microbial communities from riparian zone of Weber River, Utah, USA - 356 T | ecosystem: Environmental > Terrestrial > Soil > Riparian zone | place: USA: Utah...
ACCTCGATGTCGGCTCGTCGCATCCTGGGGCTGGAGTAGGTCCCAAGGGTTGGGCTGTTCGCCCATTAAAGCGGTACGCGAGCTGGGTTCAGAACGTCGTGAGACAGTTCGGTCCCTATCTGCTGTGGGCGTTGGAGAGTTGAGGGGAGTCATCCCTAGTACGAGAGGACCGGGATGAACGTGCCTCTGGTGTACCTGTTGTCCTGCCAAGGGCACCGCAGGTTAGCTACGCACGGAACGGATAACCGCTGAAAGCATCTAAGCGGGAAGCCGTCCTCGAGATGAGCTCTCCCATCCCCTTGAGGGAGTAAGACCCCTGGTAGACCACCAGGTTGATAGGCCGGCGGTGGAAGTGCAGCAATGCACGTAGCTGACCGGTACTAATGGGTCGAGGGCTTGACGGATATTTTTACCCTTTGGCACTTGTGCGGTTTTCAAGCTCCACCGGGCTTGCGAGGTTTCGCAAAGTCTCCGGTGGCGCATGGCGAGTGGGAAACACCTCTTCCCATTCCGAACAGAGCAGTTAAGCCACTCTGCGCCGATGGTACTTGGGGGGCAACCCCCTGGGAGAGTAGGTCGCCGCCGGTTTTTCGTCTGACCAGGGCCGTCCCTCGTGGGCGGCCCTTTTTCGTTCGCTGGACGTCGCTGCCGGGACTAGGACTGGGCGGCGAAGCGGGCGATCGCCGCGTCCCAGGCTCCGGTGCTGCGCGACGCCCGCGGGCGCCTGCGCGTCTCGCAGGTCCTGGTCGGGGCGGTGACGGGCTCGAGCCCGTACTCGCCGAGGGTTGCGAAGTCGATCATCAGGTCGACGGCGTCGAGGACGCGGTCTGTCTTGTTTGTTTTCGAATCGAACATGGGTTCGTAAATTAGGGGTGCTTCCGGACGCCTTTCCCGTTTTGCAGGCCTTCTTGCATGAAGTCGAGGATCAGGGCCGCCGTCAGCGCCGGTCTCTCGACATTGGGCGAGTGGCCGGCCCCGCGGACCAGCTCCGCGCGGGCGTCGGAATTTCGGGCGTAGGCGGCGAGCGAGCTGTTCGGGTCGTAGAGCTGCTCCTCGGCGCCGAAGATCGCCATCACGGGGATATCGGCGCCGGCGAGGCGGCGGTCGAGCGGGGTCTCGTCGCTGTACGTGTTCTCTTCGTCCGGGGTCGAGTCGTAGGAGGTGTAGGTCATCCGCTTGAAGTCCTCGACGAAGGCGTCGGGAACCTTGAATCCGGGGGCGAAGGCGACCTCGAGCCCGTCCTCGATGGCGAAGTCCGGGGTCAGCTGCCAGAGCGCCGGGCCGAGGACCGGCACGAAGGTCAGCGAGGCGGTGAAGGGGAAGCCCTCCGACTCGAAGCTCTGATCAGGGGCCTGGTCGATGATCACCGCGCGGTCGACCAGCTCCGGCGAGCGTTCGGCGAGCGCGGTGGTCACCGTTCCACCCAGCGAATGGCCGGCGACGGTCGCCTCCTCGACCTCCAGCGCCTCCAGTGCTTCGGCGACGAGGTCGGCCTGCTGCTCCATCGAGTAGCCGGAGGAGGGCTTCTCCGAGCCGCCGAAGCCGCGCAGATCGACCCTCACGACCCGGTGGCGGCGCGAGAGCGGCGGCACCATCGCGTCCCACCAGTCCATCGCGCACACGTAGCAGTGGATCAGGACCACCGGCGCGCCTCCGCGGGGGCCGCTTTCGGCGACCTGGACCTCGCCGCCCCCGAGTGCGAGGAGGGTGCCCCCGTCGACCGTCACCTCGGCGTCCTCGGTCTGTCCGTCGACCGACAGCGTGTTCGCCGCCAGGACGATCGCCAGCACGACGACCGATCCGATCAGGATCTTCAAGCCTCTCCCCATGGCTGTCGCTACCCTAGCTCAGGCCGGGGCGCCCGGCGCCCGCCGCGCACTAGGACAAATGGAGAAATTCGTCATAACCGGAGGTGTGCCGCTCTCGGGCGAGCTCACCGTGGCCGGCAACAAGAACGCGGCCCTGCCGATCCTCGCCGCCTGCCTGCTCACCGAGGAGGAGCTGCTGCTGCACCGGGTCCCACGGATCCGCGACACCGAGGCGCAGGTCGCGTTGCTGGAGCGCCTCGGAGTCGAGGCGGAGTGGGTGGCCGACAACAGCCTCCGCCTCTGCGCCGGCTCCGTGGTGGACGTCGCCGTCGACGAGGATCTCTCGAGTCAGATCCGGGCCTCGTTCCTGCTCGCCGGCCCGCTCCTGGCGCGCTTCGGCGAGGCGCGGATGCCGCCGCCCGGGGGGGACTTCATCGGCCGTCGCCGGCTTGACGCTCACCTTGACGCCTTTCGCGACCTCGGCGCCGAGGTCGACGGCGAGCGGGAGATCGCCCTGCACGCCCCGACCGGTGGCCTGCGGGCCTGCGCGATCTTCATGGACGAGCCGTCGGTGATGGGCACCGAGAACGCGCTGATGGCGGCGGCGCTGACCCCGGGGCCGACGACGATCTCCAACGCGGCGTCCGAGCCCCACGTCCAGGATCTCGCCCGGCTCCTGGCCGCGATGGGGGCCGAGGTCGACGGCATCGGCTCCAACGTGATGACCGTCCACGGCCGCGACAAGCTCGGCGGCGCCGAGCACACGATCTCCGCCGACCACATCGAGGTCGGCAGCTTCATGGCGCTCGCCGCCGCGACCGGCGGCGAGGTCCGGATCCGCGACGTCGAGCCCGCCGATCTCGTCAACGTCCGCCGTCAGTTCGGCAGGCTCGGATTCGAGTCGACGATCGAGGGCGGCGACGTGCTGGTGCCCCCGGGGCAGCCGCTGCGGGTCCAGACCGACGTCGGCGGCGCGATCCCGAAGATCGAGGACGGACCGTGGCCCGCCTTCCCCGCCGACCTCACCTCGATCGCCCTCGCCCTCGCAACCCAGGCCGACGGCGAGGTCCTGATCTTCGAGAAGATGTTCGAGAACCGCCTCTTCTTCGTCGACAAGCTGGTCGCGATGGGCGCTCGGATCACGCTTTGCGATCCCCACAGGGCGATCGTCAGCGGTCCGAGCCGGCTTCATGGAGAACGGGTCGAGAGCCCCGACATCCGGGCCGGGATGGCGATGCTCATCGCCGCCCTTGCAGCCGACGGCGTCTCGGAGATCGGCAACATCCGCCAGATCGACCGCGGCTACGAGCAGATCGACGAGCGCCTGCGAGGGCTCGGGGCGCGGATTGAACGGGTCTCTGCGGAGATCCCGGCATAGCAGGGCTTTTGGCCCCACTCTCGTAAGGTCCGGCGTTCGATGATCCACCCGATCCCGCCAGGGACCAGAGACGTCCTGCCCGATGAGATGCGCGAGCTGCGCAAGCTCCACGTCGCGATGATCGACGTCTTCGAAGGTTTCGGGTACGGCGAGGTCGCGACCCCGGCGATCGAGTACGACGAGGTCCTCTCGCGCGGCGACGGCCGGGCGGCGGCCTCCGGGTACAGGTTCTTCGACGAGAGCGGCGACCTGCTGGCGCTGCGCTCGGAAATGACGGTGCCGATCGCGCGGCTCGTCTCGACCCGCTTCGCCGACTCCGAGACCCCGATCCGGCTCTGCTACCTCGCCAACGCGTTCCGCGCGGTGCGCCCCCAGCGAGGGCAGATGCGCGAGTTCGCCCAGGTCGGCGTCGAGCTGATCGGCGCCTCCGCTCCCGACGGCACCGCCGAGGTGATCGAGGTCCTCGAGGCCGCCCTCGATGCCGCCGGGCTCGACCGCGCCGTGATCGGGCTCGGGGACGCCGACCTCTACCGTCAGCTCCTCGCCGAGCTCGGGGTCGAGGGGGAGACCCGCGACTCGATCCTCGCGCGCCTCGCGACCCACGACCTCGTCGGCCTCGAGGCCGAGCTCTCCGAGGTGGTCGACGATCGCGATTGCGAGACCTGCGTCGCCCTCTCGCAGCTGCGCGGCGGCCGGGAGGTTCTCGAGGAGGCGCGGGCGATGGGCGGCCCGGCGGTCGAAAGGGCGACGGCGAGGATCGGCGAAACCTACGAGGCGCTGGCCGCCCGCGGCGCCGCCGAGCGGGTCCGGATCGACCTCGGGCTGCTGCGGGACCTCGGCTACTACAGCGGCGCGATCCTCGAGGTCTACGATCCGGCGCTCGGCCACGTCCTCGGCGGCGGCGGCCGCTATGACGCGCTGATGAAGCGCTTCGGGCTCGACCTGCCGGCGGCCGGCTTCGCCCTTTACATGGAGCGCGTGCACGTCGCCCAGATGGAGGAGGAGCCGCGCCGGGAGGAGCCATCGTGAGCGCGCCCGGGCTGGCGGGGCTCGGTCCCGCCAAGGCCGACGGGCCGCTGAAGATCGCGGTTCCCCGCGGGTCCCTGCTCGGAGGCACCCTCGACCTCCTCGACGCGGTCGGGATCGACACCGCCGCCGTGCGCGGCGAGTCGCGGGCGCTGATCTTTCCCGGCGAGGACGTCACCCTGGTGACGATGCGGCCCTCCGACGTGCCCACCTACGTCGAGGCCGGCGCCGCCGACGTCGGGATCACCGGCAAGGACGTCCTCCTCGAGCAGGCCGATCGCGTCGTCTACGAGCTGCTCGACCTCGGCTTCGGACGCTGCCGGATGGTGCTCGCCGGGAGGCGGGGGGACACCCGGCTCGGCGAGGCCGAGCGACGCCTGGGAATGATGCGGATCGCGACCAAGTACCCGCGGATCGCCGAGCGCCACTTCGAGGAAACCGGTCGTCAGGTCGAGGTGATCGAGGTCAAGGGGTCGGTCGAGCTGGCGCCGCTGATCGGGCTCGGCGACGGCATCGTCGATCTCGTCGCGACCGGTCGCACCCTCGAGGACAACGACCTCGAGGTTCGCGAGGAGATCCTCGAGTGCACGGCGCGCTTCGTCGCCAATCGAGTCGCCCACAAGCTGCGCGCCGCCGAGGTCGACGAGCTGACCGCGAAGCTGCGCGACACGGTGGCGGCGAGATGAACGTCAGGCGATTCGAGTGGGAGGGGGCGCGGGAGACCGCGGCCCGGATCCGCGGCTGGACGTCGAAGCTCTCCGAGCCGCCCGTCCTCGATGAGATCTTCCGTGAAGTGATCGCCGGCGGCGACCAGGCGGTGATCGAGCTGACCAACCGCTTCGACGCGACGGAGCGGCCGGTCGAGCGCCTGGAGGTCGATCTCGACTCCGCCGCACGGGCCCTTGCCGGACTCGACCCCGACCTTCGCGCCGCCCTGGAAGCCGCCGCCGCGAACATCCGCGCGGTCGCCGAGGGACAGCTCTGCGAGCGCGAGCCGATCTCGTTGCCGGCGGGACAGACCGTGACGGTTCGCGAGGTCCCGGTCTCGGCTGCGGGGATCTACGCCCCGGGCGGCACCGCCGCCTACCCGTCGAGCGTCCTGATGTGCGCGATCCCCGCCCGGGTCGCCGGTGTCGAGCGCCTCGCCCTCGCCTCGCCGCCGGGCCCCGACGGCCTGATCAGCCCGCTCGTCCTCGCGGCGGCGGCGCTCTGCGGGGTCGACGAGATCTACTCGATGGGCGGCGCCCAGGCGATCTTCGCGCTCGCCTACGGCACCCACTCGATCGACTCGGTCGACGCGATCGTCGGGCCCGGGAACGCCTGGGTCCGGGACGCGAAGAAGGCGGTCGCCGGCGTGGTCGCGATCGACTCGCTCGCCGGGCCCTCCGAGCTGATGGTGATCCCGGGCCACGACACCGACCCTCACTGGGCCGCCCTCGATCTCTGCGCCCAGGCCGAGCATGGTCCCGACAGCCCGCTGTTGATCGCCGCCGTCGAGGAGCGCGTCCTCGAGGCGATCGCGGCCGCCACGGCCGAGGCGGCCGCGTCGCGACCGAGCGTCGCCGACGCGCCGCTGGCGCTCGTCCAGGTCGCCGACGCCGAGGCGGCGATCGACCTCGCCAACGCCTACGCGCCCGAGCACCTCGAGCTGCTCGAGGAGGGCGCGGCGCTGCTCGCCGACCGGGTCAGGACCGCGGGCTGCGTCTTCGCCGGCCGCCACGCCGCCACCGCCTTCGGCGACTACGTCGCCGGCTCGAACCACGTGCTGCCGACCGGCGGCGCCGGCCGCTTCTCTGGTCCGCTCGGACCCGCCACGTTCTGCCGCAAGATCGCCACGGTCGAGGTTCCGGCCGAGGCGGCGAGGAAGCTGGCACCCGATGTCGAGACGATCGCCCGCGCCGAGGGCTTCCCGGTCCACGGCGAGTCGGCGATGATTAGGAGCGAGGACAGATGAGCCGCACAGCCGCAAAGGAGCGCAGCACCGCCGAGACCAGGATCAAGCTCTCGCTCGATCTCGACGGCGGCAGCGCGAGCGCGAGCACGGGCGTCGGCTTCCTCGACCACATGCTCGACCTGCTCGCCCGTCACGGCCGGCTGGGTCTGGAGGTCGAGGCCAGCGGCGACCTCGAGACCGGCGCCCACCACACGGTCGAGGACGTCGGCATCGTCCTCGGCCAGGCGCTCGACGAGGCGCTCGGCGACCGGGCGGGCATCCGGCGCTACGGGTCCGCCCTGGTGCCGATGGACGAGAGCCTCGCCGAGTGCGCGATCGACATCTCCGGGCGCCCCTACTGCGCCTTCGACGCCGACCTGCCGACGACGTCGATCGCCGGCTTCGACACCGAGCTCGCCGAGGAGTTCTTCCGCGCCGTCGCCAACAGCGCCAAGCTGACCCTGCACGTCAACGTCCGCGAGGGGACCAACGCGCACCACATGATCGAGGCCGCCTTCAAGTCCTTCGCCCGCGCCCTGCGGGTCGCCGTCGCCATCGATCCCGACGATAGCGGCGTGCCCTCGACCAAGGGGACCCTGAGTGAGTAGCGGCGCCGCCAGCATCGCGATCCTCGACTACGGGATGGGCAACCTGCGCTCGGTCGAGAAGGCGCTCGAGCACGTCGGCGCGAGCGTGACCATCACCGCCGACCCCGACCGAGCGCGGCGCTCCGACGGCCTGATCCTGCCCGGGGTCGGCGCCCTTCCCCGGGCGATGGAGGAGATCCGTGCCCGCGGGCTCGACGAGCTGGTCGAGGAGCGTCGGAGCGCCGGGGTCCCGATCCTCGGGATCTGCCTCGGGCTCCAGCTGCTCTTCGACTCGACCACCGAGCTCGGCGGCGCCGACGGCCTCGGTCTGCTCCCCGGCGGCGTGGTCGACCTCGAGGCCGAGGACCTGAAGGTGCCGCACATCGGCTGGGCTCCGGTCCGCTGGGAGCGCGAGTCCCGTCTCGTCGACGGGATCGAGACCGGGACGCCGTTCTACTTCGTCCACTCCTTCGCGCCGGTCCCGGCCGAGCCCGGGGACCTGCTCGGCACCGCCGCCTACGGTGCCCGCTTCGCCTGCGCCGCCGAGCGCGAGAACGTCTACGGGATCCAGTTCCACCCCGAGAAGTCGAGCTCGGCGGGCCTGCGGCTGCTCTCCAACTTCGCCGGCATCTGTAGCGCGGTCCCGGCCTAGGCCTTGATCCTCTATCCGGCGATAGACATCCGCGGGGGGCAGGCGGTCCGCCTGCTCCAGGGCGATTACGACCGCGAGACCGCCTACGACGCCGATCCGGTCGACGCCGCCGCCCGCTGGGCGGCCGAAGGCGCCGAGTACCTCCACGTCGTCGACCTCGACGGGGCCAAGGCGGGAGCGCCCCGGAACCTGGACGCCGTGCGTCGGATCGCGGATGCGGTCGGCTGCCCGCTCCAGCTCGGCGGCGGCCTCCGCGGCCGGTCCGCGGTCGAGGCCGCCCTCGAGGCGGGGGCGGACCGGGTCGTGATCGGGACCGCCGCGCTTCGCGACCCATCCTTCCTCGACTCGGTGGTGGCCTCCCACCGAGACCGGATCGTCGTCTCGGTCGATGCCCGCGGCGGCAAGGTCTCGCTGGCCGGGTGGACCGAAGCCAGCGAGAAGGACGCCGCCGAGGCCGTCGCCGAGCTCGCCGAGCGCGGCGTCGCGCGCTTCCTCCACACGACGATCGAGGTCGACGGAACGATGGAGGGGCCGGCGATCGACGACCTCAACGCCGTCGCCGCGGCCACCGACGGCGCCGTGATCGCCTCCGGGGGCGTCGGGACGGTGTCCGACCTCGAGCTCCTGAGCCGGGTCGCGGCCCCCAACGTCGAGGGCGCGATCGTCGGCCGCGCCCTCTACGAGCGGCGCTTCAGCGTCGCCGAGGGCAAGGCTGCCCTAGCCTGAGTCGATGCACCTCAAACGGGTGATCCCATGCCTCGACGTCGACGCCGGGCGCGTCGTCAAGGGCACGAACTTCGTCGGCCTGCGCGATGCCGGCGATCCGGTCGAGCTCGCCGAGCGCTACGACGCGGAGGGCGCCGACGAGCTCGTGTTCCTCGACATCACCGCCTCGCACGAGAAGCGGGCGACGATCGTCGAGCTGGCGCGGCGCACCGCCGACAACGTCTTCATCCCGTTCACGATCGGGGGCGGCATCCGCTCGGTCGCCGACGCCCAGGCGGTGCTCGACGCCGGCGCCGACAAGGTCTCGGTCAACTCCTCGGCGCTCGAGCGGCCCGAGCTGCTCGCCGAGCTGGCCGACCGCTTCGGCGCCCAGTGCGTGGTGATCGCGATCGACGCCAAGCGCGAGGAGCAGGGCTGGGGCGTCTACGTCAACGGCGGCCGCCGCCGGGTCGAGGGTCGCGACGCGGTCTCCTGGGCGCGGGAGGCGGTCGAGCTGGGAGCGGGGGAGGTGCTTCTGACCAGCATGGATCGAGACGGGACAAACGACGGCTACGAGCTCGAGCTGACCCGGGCGGTCGCCGACGCGGTGCCGGTGCCGGTGATCGCATCCGGGGGCGCCGGCGAGCTCGATCACCTGAATCAGGCGATCGAGGAGGGCGGCGCCGACGCCGTGCTCTGCGCCTCGATCTTCCACTACGGCACCTTCCGCGTCCGCGACGCCAAGCGCCACATGGCCGACGCCGGCATCCCCGTCCGCCTCTAAGGTCGCGGCGGTGGCCCTGATCTCAGAACAGGAGCTGGGGCCGGAGCTGCGACGCAGCTATCCGGAGCTCGCCGCGGTCAGCGAGGTCGCGAGCGATCCGGTCTACCTGGTCGGGGGCGCGGTGCGCGACCTCTTGCTGGGCCGGGGCCGGGCCGACCTCGACCTCGTCGTCGTGGGCGACGCGATCGCCCTCGCCCGCCGGCTCGGGACCGAGCCGGTCGAGCACGGCCGCTTCGCGACGGCCAAGGTCGCGCTCGCGGGGCACGAGGTCGACATCGCCACCGCGCGCAGCGAGAGCTACCCGCACCCCGGGGCGCTGCCGGAGGTCGTTCCGGCGGCGAGCCTGGAGGCCGATCTCGCCCGCCGGGACTTCACCGTCAACGCGATCGCGATCCCCCTCGAGGATGAGCCGCATTTGATCGACCCGCACGGCGGGCGCGCCGACCTCGAGCGCGGGTTCCTGCGGGTCCTCCATCGCGATTCCTTCCGCGACGATCCGACGCGGGCGATCCGGGGCGCCCGCTACGCCGCCCGCCTCGGTCTCGAGCCCGACCGGGAGACCGAGGCGCTGCTGCGGGCCGCCGACCTCGACACCGTCTCCGAGGACCGCCGCGAGGCCGAGCTGCTGCGGCTGGCCGCCGAACCCTCCGCCCCCGAGGGCTACCGGCTGCTGGCCGAGTGGAGGCTGCTCGAGCTCAGGGACGGCGGGGTCGAGCTGGCGCGCCGGGTCGGGGAGCTGCTCGAGCTGCCGCTCTGGGAGCTACGCGAGCTCAGGGACCGGGCCGTCCACGCGGCGGCGACCGGCGCGCCGGGCGGCGAGGTGGAGCTGGCCGGGGCGCGGCCGGGGCGCCCCTCGGAGGGATTGGCCCTGGCGACGGCCTACGGCGTCGTCGAGCAGGCGCTGGCGCGGGCGAGCGGGGCGACCTGGCTCGACGACTATCGCCGCAGCTGGAGCAAGGTCGAGCTCGAGATCGACGGCGACGATCTGATCGCGGCCGGGGTCGAGGAGGGCAGGGCTGTAGGCGTCGGGTTGGCCGAGGCCAAGCGCCGCAAGATCGACGGTGAGATCTCGGGTCACGAGCGCGAGCTGGCGGTCGCGCTCGAGGCCGCGCGGGCGGCGTCGTGAACTGGCGCGAGGCCGGCGGCCTGCGACTGCTCGAGGCGACCTTGCCCGGGGCGCGGGCGGCTTTCACCACCCGGCTCGGCGGGGTCAGCGAGGGTGACTTCGCCAGCCTCAACCTCGGCATCCTCACCGATGACGATCAGTCCGCGGTCCTCGAGAACCGCCGCCGTCTCGCCGCCGCGCTGGGGGTCGAGCCGGGAGCGGTCGCGATCGGCCGCCAGGTCCATCGGGCCGAGCTCGCCGTCCACACGGGTCCGCAATCCCCGTCTCCCTATGCCGAGCCCGGCCACCCGATCCCCGAGGTCGACGGACACGTCACCGCCGAGCCCGGGCTGGCGACGCTGGTCCTCGTCGCCGACTGCCTTCCCGTCGCCCTCGCCGGGCCGGGCGGGGTCGCGATGCTCCACTGCGGCTGGCGCGGACTCGCCGCCGGCATCCTCGCCGCGGGCGTCGAAGCCGTCGCCGCCACCGACGCCGCGATCGGTCCCGGGATCGGTCGCTGTTGCTACGAGGTCGGCGACGAGGTGCTCGGCGCCTTCGCCGGGCTCGGCGAGGGAGTCGCCACGGGCCGCATGCTCGACCTTCCCGAGGTCGCCCTGCGGCTGCTCGGCGAGGCGGGGGTCGAGCGGGTCCAGACCGCCGGGATCTGCACCAGCTGCGAGGAGGAGCTGTTCTTCTCCCACCGCCGCGACGAGGGACGCACGGGCCGGCAGGCCGGAGTCGCCTGGCTCGAGGGGGACCGGGGATGGCCGAGCTGATCCACGGGCTCGATCCCGGCCGGATCGCCGCCAACCTCGAGCGGGTCCGTTCGGTGGCGGGCGCCGGGGTCGAGGTCCTGGCCGCCACCAAGTACGTGCCGATCGAGGAGATGGGCACCCTCGCCGAGGCCGGTGTGCGGCTCGTCGGCGAGAACCGCCAGCAGGACCTCGCCGCCAAGCAGGAGCGCTGGGGCGAGTCCTTCGAATGGGATTTCATCGGCAACCTCCAGAGCCGCAAGGTCAAGCAGCTGGTCCCGGCTTGCAGGCTGATCCACTCGGTGGCCAGCGACTCCGCCCTCGAGCAGCTGGGGCGCCACGGCGACGAGGGGACCGAGATCCTGATCGAGGTCAACGTCGCCGGCGAGGCGGGCAAGGGCGGCATCGCACCCGCCGATCTCGGCGGCGTCATCGCCAGGGCGCCGGTCCGCGTCGTCGGCCTGATGACGATGCCCCCGTTCAGCGAGGATCCGGAGGACTCGCGGCCCCACTTCGCGCGCCTGGCCGAGCTCGCCGACGAGCACGGCCTCTCACGGCTCTCGATGGGAACGTCCCAGGACTGGGAGGTCGCGGTGGGGGAGGGTGCGACGATCATCCGGCTCGGCACCTCGCTGTTTGTGTGAAACGTCGCTACCCTGCGGCATAATCAGTAAAGGATTCGGCAACTGAGGGCCGAACATCGGGTCATGGCACTTCGCGACACTTGGCATCGAGCGCTGGTCTACTTCGGTTTGGCCGAGGATCACGACTACGGGCCCGAATACGACGAAGTCGACGAACCGGAGACCGGTTCGGAGGACCTCTTCGAAGGGCGCCGCGAACGCGAACCCGCCCAGGTCCGCCGGCTGCCGAGCGCGCGCCGCTCGCGCCGCGACGAGATCGACGACATCTTCGCCGACGACGAGCCGATCTCGGCGACCCGGACACGCACCCTGCGCCCGGTCGGGAACGGCGACTCCGACGTCCAGGTTCACCTGGTGATCCCCCGCAACTTCAACGACGCCCAGCAGGTCGCCGACCAGTTCAAGCGATCGGTTCCGGTGATCCTCAACCTCCAGACGACCGAGAACGAGCTCTCGAAGCGGATGATCGACTTCTGCTCCGGTCTCACCTACTCGCTCGACGGCGGCATGCAGCGGATCGCCGAGAAGGTCTTCTTGCTGACCCCTCGCAACGTCGAGGTGTCGGCCGAGGAGAAAGCCCGGCTGATCGACAAGGGCTTCTTCAACCAGTCCTAGCTTCATTAGTCTCCCGACGATGATCGTCGGCTTCTGTGGTTCCGGCAGCATGGCCGCCGCGATGGCCCGCGGCTGGACCGGCGAGGCCCCGATGCTGTTCACCGACTCCGGGTCGGGACGAGCGCGGGAGCTGGCGGCCGAGGTCGGCGGCGAGGCACTCGACTCGAACGCCGAGCTGGCCGCGCGGGCCGACCTGGTGGTACTCGCCGTCAAGCCCGCCGCCCTCGAGGCCGCGGCCTCCGAGCTCGCCGGCGCCGGAACCGTGATCTCGCTGCTCGGGGCGACCTCGCTGGAGCGACTGGAGGCGGCGTTCCCGCAGGCGGAGGTGACGCGGGTGATGCCGAACGTCGCCACCGAGGTCGGGCGCGGGGTCCTCTGCCTCGCCGGCACGGCCGGCGCCGAGGCGCGGGCCCTGCTCGAGAAGCTCGGCACCGTCGTCGAGCTTCCCGACGAGCAGTTCGACGCCGCGACGGCGGTGATGGGCTGCGCGCCCGCCTACCTGGCGCTGGCGATCGAGGCGATCGCCGACGCGGGTGCTGAGGCCGGCCTCGACCCCGAGCTCTCCCGGGAGCTGGTCGTCGACACCGCCGCCGGCACCGCCGAGCTCCTGCGTCGCCGCCACCCGGCCGACGTCCGCCGGGCGGTCGCCTCGCCGGGCGGCAGCACCGAGGCCGGTCTCGAGGCGCTCGAGGCCGAGGGGGCCGGGGAGGCCTTCCGAGCCGCCGTGCGGGCATCGCTGGAGAGGATGCGGGGAAGTTGATCCCGCTGGCCCTTACCAGGGGCGACGTCGCCGACTACGTCGCCGCGCTCTTCCTCGTCTACAGCATCCTGATCCTGCTCAACATCCTCCTCCAGTGGCTGCCGCGGATGCCCTTCTACAGCCGCTGGTTCCGCGCGATCCTCGACTTCATCACCGAGACGACCGACCCCTACCTGAACGTCTTCAGGCGCCTGATCCCGTCGATGGGCAGCGGCGGCTTCGTCTTCAGCGTCGCCCCGATCGTGGCCCTGCTCGTCCTCCTTGTGGTCGAGGCGATCGTCGTCGGCCTGATCCGCGGGTGAGCGCCGGCGCGGCGCGTGCCTGGCGCCTCTCGGGGGCCCTGTGCCTGCTGGTGCTGGCGCTCGATCAGATCGCGAAGGCGGCGGTCGAGGACGCCCTCGTCCCGGGCGAGGACGTGGATCTGCTGGGCCCGGTCGGCCTCACCCTCGCCCACAACAGCGGCGTCGCCTTCGGGCTCGCCAGCGGCGGCGACGCCGTCCTGATCGCCTTCGCGGTGGCGGCCCTCGGCGTGGTCGGCTACCTGCTCGCCCGCGACCCGCGACGGCGGGGGCTCTGGGTGGCGGCGGGCCTCGTCGCCGGCGGCGCCCTCGGCAACCTCGTCGACCGGGTGCGCACCGGCGTCGTCACCGACTACATCGCCGTCGGCTCCTGGCCGCCGTTCAACCTCGCCGACATCGCGATCACGATCGGAGTCGCGATCTTCGCCTGGGCCTACCTTCGGGAGGGCGGATGAGCGGGCCGGAGATCGTCCATCTCGACGACGAGATCGCGGTCGTCGACAAGCCCGCGGGACTGGTCGTCCACCCGGCCCCGTCCCACAGCGGGCCGACCCTGGTCTCCGAGCTGGCCGAGATCCTCGGCGGCGGCGGCGATCCCGAGCGGCCGGGGATCGTCCACCGGCTCGACAAGGGGACCAGCGGCCTGCTCGTGGTTGCCCGCAGCGACGCCGCCCATGCCGCCCTCCAGCAGCAGGTGCGCGACCGCGAGGTCGACCGCGTCTATTTGGCGCTGGCCGGCGGCCGCCTCGGCTCGCGGACGGGGACGATCGATGCGCCGATCGGCCGCGCCTCCCGCCAGCGCCACCGGATGGCGGTCTCCGGCGCCGCCTCGCGCGAGGCCCGCACCCACTTCACGGTCCTCGAGCTGCTGTCCGAGGAGACCTACCTCGAGGCCCGGCTCGAGACCGGGCGCACCCACCAGATCCGCGCCCATTTCGCCGCGATCGGCCACCCCCTGAGCGGCGATCCGACCTACGGCGGCGAGCTGCGCCACGGGCTCGAGCGCCAGTTCCTCCACGCCCACCACCTCGCCTTCACCCATCCCGGCAGCGGCGAGCGGCTCGGGTTCGACTCGCCCCTGCCGGCCGACCTCGAGCAAGCCCTGAAGGCCGCCCGCGGCGCCTAGCGCGCCCCGACTACAATCCCGGACTCGGTAACCGACCCCCGTCGACACCGTCCCGGATCCTGACCGGCCCCGATCGAGGGCCGGGTCCCGGCAAGGGCGGCGGGAGATTCAAGACAAACACAAGGAGATTCACCAGATGCCCGCCAGCACAGGCCTGCAAGAGCTGCTGGAGGCCGGAGTCCACTTCGGCCACCAGACGCGCCGCTGGAACCCGAACATGCGCCGCTACATCTTCGGCGAATTGGACGGGATCCACATCATCGACCTGGTCCAGACCGAAACGCTGCTGGAGGAAGCGCGCGTCTTCGCCGGCGAGCTCGCCAGCGGCGGCGGCACCGTCCTCTTCGTCGGCACCAAGAAGCAGGCCCGGGGCCCCGTCAAGGAGTGGGCCGACCGCTGCAAGATGCCCTACGTGAACCAGCGCTGGCTCGGCGGGCTGCTGACCAACTTCAACACGATCTCCCAGCGCATCGGCCGCCTCCACGAGCTGACCGGATGGCAGGACGAGGGCAAACTCGACCTGCTCCCGACCAAGGAGCGGATGGGCATGCAGGCCGAGCTCGCGAAGCTCGAGTACAACCTCGGCGGCGTGCGCGACATGGACCGCCTGCCCGACGCGATCTTCGTGATCGACCTCAAAACCGAGGAGATCGCGGTTCGCGAGGCGGCCCGCTTGCGGATCCCGATCATCGGCCTCGTCGACACCAACTGCGATCCGACGCCGGTCGATTTCGTGATTCCCGGGAACGACGACGCGATCCGCTCCTGCCAGCTCGCGATCGGGACGATCGGCGGCGCGATCGAGACCGGCGCCGGCGCCTGGCGCGTCCAGGAGGAGAAGCGCCTCGCCGAGGAGATGGAGAGGCGGCGCAAGGACGAGGAAGAGCGCAAAAAGCGCGAGGAGGAAGAGAAAGAGCGCGTCGCTGCGGAGGAGGCCGCCAAGAAAATCGCGGCCGAAGCCGAGGCCGCCAAGAAAGCCGCCGAAGCCCCGGCGAACCCGACGACGCAGCCGCCCGCCAACCCGACGACGCAGCCGCCCGCACCGCCGCGCCCGTCGGCCCCGGCCAAACCGGCCGCGCCGCCCGCCCAGCCGGCGACAGCGACCGAGAAAGCCCCGCAGCAGCCGAGCGGAGGGGAGGGCAAATGAGCGCCATCACCGCAGCAGACGTGAAGGCGCTCCGCGACCGAACCGGCGCGGCGATGATGGACTGCAAAGCCGCCCTGACCGAGTCCGACGGCGACGTCGAGCGCGCGATCGAGATCCTGCGGGTCAAGGGGCAGGCTTCGGCTGCCAAGCGTGAAGGCCGCGGCACCGACGAGGGTGTCGTCGCCTCCTACATCCACGCCAACGACAGGGTCGGCGCGATGGTCGAGGTCCAGTGCGAGACCGACTTCGTCGCCCGCAACGAGGACTTCAAGGCGTTCGCCTACGAGGTCGCCCTCCACGTCGCGGCGACGGCGCCGAGCTACGTCTCCTCCGATGAGATCCCCGCCGAGGAGCGCGAGGCCGAGAGGAAGGTCTTCGAAGAGAAGGCGAAGGAGGAAGGCAAGCCCGACAACGTCGTCGAGAAAATCGTCGAGGGCCAGCTCTCGAAGTGGGCGAGTGAGGTGGCGCTGCTCGATCAGGCCCACGTCAATGCCGACAAGCACGACTCGAAGTCGATCGAGGAGCTGCGCCAGGAGCTCGCCGCGAAGACCGGCGAGAACGTCCGCATCGCCCGCTTCGCCTACTTCCGCGTCGGGGAGTAGGCGCCGCGGTGTCGACCCCGGAGCCCAGATTCGGGCGGATCCTCCTCAAGCTCTCCGGTGAGGCTCTGATGGGGAACCTGGAGTTCGGCACCGACGCCGGCGAGGTGCAGCGGATCGCGAAGCAGGTCGGGGTACTCCGCGAGCGCGGGGTCGAGGTGGCGATCGTCGTCGGCGCCGGCAACATCTACCGCGGCATCGACGGCGCCGCCACCGGCATGGACCGCGCGACCGGCGACTACATGGGGATGCTGGCCACGGTTCTGAACGCGCTCACGCTCCAGGACGCCCTCGAGGGCTTCGGCCAGCACACCAGGGTGCTCTCCGCGATCGACGTCAAGGAGGTCGCCGAGCCCTACATCCGCCGCCGCGCGATGCGCCACCTCGAGAAGGGCCGGGTCGTGATCTTCGCCGCCGGCACCGGCAACCCGTTCTTCACGACCGACACGGCCGCCGCCCTGCGCGCGCTCGAGATCCACGCCCAGGCGATCCTGATGGCGAAGAACGGCGTCGAGGGGGTCTACGACTCCGACCCCGCCACCAACCCCGACGCGCAGTTCATCGCCGCGATCAGCCACCGCGAGGCGATCGAGCGCGGCCTCAAGGTGATGGACTCGACGGCGCTGTCGCTCTGCATGGACAACGACCTTCCGATCCACGTCTTCAACATGGGAGACGAGAAGAACATAGATAGGATCGTCAGCGGCGAGAAGGTCGGCACGCTGGTCTCCTCCGGCGCGGCCGCCAACCAGTAGACGGGAGCAGCGGTGGAGCTGATCGACGAATTGCTCGGAGACGCGAGAGGGCGGATGGAGAAGTCCGTCGAGGCGAGCCGCAACGAGCTCGCGACGGTGCGCACCGGACGCGCCTCCCCGCACCTCCTCGACCGCATCGTCGTCGACTACTACGGGGCCGCCACCCCGCTCAAGCAGCTGGCCAACGTCTCCGCCTCCGACGCCAGGCTGCTGACCGTCACCCCGTTCGACAGCTCGGCGATCGGCGCGATCGAGAAGGCGATCAACGAGTCCGACGTCGGCCTGACCCCGAACAACGACGGCAGCCTGATCCGCCTCCAGATTCCCGACATGACCGAGGAGCGCCGGCGCGAGATGGTCAAGGTCGTCAACGGGGTCGCCGAGGAGGGCCGGGTCGCGGTCCGAAACGTGCGCCGCGACGTCATGCACGACCTCCGCGAGCTGAAGAAGGAGGGCGAAGCCGGCGAGGACGACGAGCGCCGCGCCGAGACCGCCCTCCAGAAGCAGACCGACGAGGCGATCGCAGAGATCGACGCGCTCCTGAAGGGAAAGGAAGAGGAGATCCTGGAGGTGTGAGTGCCTCCGCGCGGCACGTAGCGATCATCACCGACGGCAACGGGCGCTGGGCCCAGGAACGGGGCCTGCCGGTGATCGAGGGGCACCGAGCCGGCGCCGACGTCGTCAAGGCCAGGCTCCGGGACGCGGTCGAGCTCGGCATCGAGCAGCTCACGGTCTTCTCGTTCTCGACCGAGAACTGGACCCGCCCGACGGATGAGGTCGAGGGCCTGATGCGGATGTTCGGCGAGCGGATCGACGCCGAGACCCCCGAGCTCGACGAGGAGGGGGTGCGGATCCGCTTCGTCGGCCGCCGCGAGGGCATCGGCGAGGAGCTCGTCGAGAAGATGGACTGGGCCGAACGGAAGACGGCCGGCAACACGCGGATCGAGTTCTTCGTCGCCTTCAACTACGGCGGCAGGGCGGAGATCGTCGACGCGGCACGAAGCTTCGCGGGGGAGGGTGGCGAGGAGGAGTTCCGCCGCCATCTCTACGCCCCCGAGATGAACGATCCCGACCTCCTGATACGGACCAGCGGCGAGCAGCGGATCTCGAACTACCTGCTCTGGCAGTGCGCCTACTCGGAGCTGGTCTTCCGCGACGAGCTCTGGCCGGATTTCACCCGAGTCGGTCTCGAGGAGGCGTTGAGCGAGTTCGAGTCACGGCGGCGGCGGTTCGGGGCGAGGGCCTGATGGACCTCTTCGACGACGAGATGCTCGAGGTCGAGGAGAGGCCGTCCCGGCGCGGCAAACCCCCGCCACGGAGGAAACGGCGTGGTGGCAGCGGCGAGACGGTGAAGCGGATCCTCTTCGCGCTGCCGTGGATCGTCTTCGCGATCGCGATCACCGTCGCCGGGGGGATCGCCTTCACCCTGGCGATGATCGCGATCGGCGTCCTCTGTTTGCGCGAGTACTGCACGATGACCGCGGCCCTGCGACCGATCGAGCGGGCGGCCCTGATCGCGGTGCCGGCCCTCGTCCTCGCCGCCCATTTCGGCACCGCGTTCAACGTCCTGCTGGTCCTCGCCGCCTCGTTCCCGTTGATCTTCCTCTTCGGGCTCGACCAGAAGCACCGGGACGGGATCACCGTCTCGATGGGGGCGACCCTGCTCGGGATCGTCTGGATCGGGATCCCGCTCGTCCACGCGGTGCTGCTCCGCGACCTCCCCAGCCATGGGGCGGCGCTGCTCGTCGACGTGCTGGTCGGCACCTTCGCCACCGACACCGGCGCCTATGCGACCGGCCGCATGTTCGGCGCCCACAAGATCGCCCCGAAGCTGTCGCCGAACAAGACGATCGAGGGCCTGGTCGGCGGCTTCGTGATCGGCACGATGGCCTTCTGGTTCGCCGGCCTCTACCAGGACTGGCTCTCGGGGGTGGACGCCCTGATCCTCGGCGCCGCGGTCGCCGCCGTCGCGCCGGTCGGCGACCTCTTCGAGTCGATGCTGAAGCGCGACCTCGGGGTCAAGGACACGGGCAAGATCCTCGGCCCCCACGGCGGCATCCTCGACCGCCTCGACGCGGTCTTCTTCACGATCGTCGTCGGCTATTACCTCGCCGTCCAGCTGGTCTACTGACCCACCTACACTGAGCTGATGAAGAAGCTGGTAATCCTCGGCTCGACGGGGTCGATCGGGCGCCAGGCGCTCGAGATCGTCGCCGCCTCCGAGCAGCTCGAGGTCGTCGGCCTGGCCGCCGGCTCGAGCTGGGAGCTCGCGATCGAGCAGGCGGGGCGCTTCGGCGTCCCCGCGGTGGCGCTCGGCGACGGCGATGCCGCCGCCCGGGCCGGCGAGGCCTGGGAGGGCAGGGTGCTCGTGGGGGAGGAGGGGGTGCGCGAGCTGGTCGCCGGCTCGGGCGCCGACCTCGTGCTCAACGGGATGGTCGGCGCCGCCGGCCTCGGACCGACGATCGTCGCCCTGACCGCGGGCATCGACGTCGCCCTCGCCAACAAGGAGAGCCTGGTGATCGGCGGCGAGCTGACGATGGCGCTGGCCGAGGCGACCGGGGCCCGCCTGCTGCCCGTCGACTCCGAGCACTCGGCGCTCTTCCAGCTGCTCGGCGCGGAGTCACCGGGGACGGTCGAGCGGCTCGTCCTGACGGCCTCGGGCGGCCCGTTCCGCGGCCGCACCGACCTCGACGGGGTCTCGATCGACGACGCCCTCGCCCATCCGACCTGGACGATGGGCGGCAGGATCACGATCGACTCGGCGACCCTGATGAACAAGGGCTTCGAGGCGATCGAGGCCCACCATCTCTTCGGCGTTCCCTACGGGCGCATCGAGGTGGTCGTCCACCCGCAGTCGATCGTCCACTCGCTGGTCGACCTCAACGACGGCGCCACCCTCGCGCACCTCGGCCTGCCCGACATGAAGGTCCCGATCTCCTACGCGCTCCACTATCCGGAGCGCGCCGACGTCGACGTTCCGCGGCTCGACCTGGCGACGGTCGGCGCCCTCGAGTTCGAGGCTCCCGACGAAGCGACGTTCGCCTGCCTGCGCCTGGCGCGGGGGGCCGGCGAGGCCGGGGGGAGCGCTCCCTGCGTCCTCAACGCCGCCGACGAGGTCGCGGTCGCCGCCTTCCTCGAGGGAAGGATCGGCTTTGCCGCGATCGCCGAGGCGATCGAGCGGGTTCTCGGCGAGATGCCGGCGGCTCCGGTCACGCACTTCGAGGAGCTGTTCGCGATCGATGCCGAGGCCCGCCGCCGCACCGAGGACCAGGTTCGGGGGTTGGCACGGGTATGAGCTGGCTCTGGGTATTCCTCGGCTTCTCGCTGCTGATCATCCTCCACGAGGCGGGGCACTTCCTCGCCGCGAAGTGGACCGGGATGCGGGTCGAGAAGTTCTTCCTCTTCTTCGGGCCGCGGATCTGGTCGGTCAAACGCGGCGAGACCGAGTACGGGGTGGCGGCGATCCCTGCCGGCGGCTACGTGAAGATCAGCGGCATGAACCCCGACGACGTCCTGCCGGAGGGGGAGGAGCACCGCGGCTACTACGAAATGCCGGTCTGGAAGCGGATCGTCGTGATCGGGGCGGGACCGGCCGTGAACATCGTGCTCGCGTTCGCGATCTTCTTCGGCGTCTATCTGACCAGCGCCCAGGAGGGAACCCAGAAGGTCGGGGAGATCGAGAGCGGCTCGCCGGCCGCCGTGCACCTGCGGAGCGGCGACCGGATCGTCGCCGTCGACGGGCGCGCCTATCCGGGCCTCGACCTCGGGGAGAGGCTCGAACGCTTCCGCGACGACGTCGCCGCCCACGAGTGCGCCGGCGAGCCGCGCAAGGGCTGCCTGGCTGCAACTCCGGTTGCGCTGCGGATAGTTCGCGGGGGCGAGCCGCAGACGATCTCGCTGCGCCCCGAATACGACCCGGCCCTGGAGCGGACCCGGATCGGGTTCGCCTACGGGACCCGGCCGGCCGACCTCGGGGTCGCCGCCGCCGCCGACCAGTCGGTCGGCTTCATGTGGGAAATCACCACGAAGACGGTGACCGTCTTCGCCAACCTCCTCGACGCCGAGAACCGCAAGGAAGTCTCAGGCGTGGTCGGCACCAGCGAGGTCGCCCATCAGACGATCGACAAGTTCGGCCTCACCGAGGCGTTGCTGCTGCTGGCGGTCGTCAGCCTCTCGCTCGGCCTGATCAACCTGTTTCCGTTCCTGCCCCTCGACGGCGGCCACATCTTCTGGAGCCTGGTCGAGAAAGCGCGTGGCAAGCGGGTGCCGTTCAGCGTCATGGAGCGCGCCGGCGCCGTCGGCTTCGTGCTCGTGATCATGCTCTTCGTCCTCGGCCTCTCGAACGACATCGGCAGGCTTACCGGCGAAGGCTTCAACGTCCGCTAACAGGGGCGGCCGGGGAAGGAGCCGACAGCGGGCGAGGCGTCCGCAGGAGCGGACAGGCGGCTCCTGGCCCCAGTCTTCTCGCCAGTCCCGTCATCCCGATGCCCTTGCCCGTGAGATGAGCGCCCGATCCCCGGGCGACTCGAGAAGCGAGGTTACCGGGGCTTGCGCTTCGGCTTCAGCACCTTGAACGAGATCGTCGCGGGCGAGGAATCCGAGAGGCTGCCGCTGAGCGCCCTGACCTGGATCTTGTGCTTGCCGAAGCTCAGCTTCTTGGTCGTGAACGGCGAGCGGCAGGGCTTGAACGGCCCGCCGTCGACCTTGCACTGGAAGCTCGCGCCCGCCGCGCTCGAGGCGAACCTGACCGTCGGCGTGCGGTCGCGGGTCTTCGCCAGAACCTTGCCGAGGATCGTCGTGTCGGGTGAGACCAACGGGACGGGTGTCGGGCCCGGGTCGACCGGCGGAGGGGGTGGGGGAGGCGGCGGTGGCGGGGGTGGGGGAGGCGGTTCGACCTGGCCTTCCGGCGCAGTCGTGAAGGTTTTGTCGCCCCCCTCGACGGTGTCGGAGCTGTTGCTGGCGACGAGCTGGAAGTGGTATTCGGTTTCCGGCTCGAGACCGGTCAGGGTCGCCGTGGCGGAGACCGCCGTGGTGCCGGAGCCCGCGGGTTTGGCGGCGGTCGATTTTTCGTAGTCGGTGCCGGTGCCGTATTCGAAGACGTAGGTCGTCGCCTGGCCGCCGGCTTTGACGATGCCCTGGAGGACGGCACCGGTCGCGGTGATCGAGGTCGCTCCGGTGGTGGCCGCCGTCGGCGGCCCGGGCGGGGCGGGGGTGGTGAACGTCTTATCCCCACCCTCGGTCGTCCCTTCGTCGTTCTCTGCAACCAGCTGGAAGTGGTAGACGGTGCTGGGCGCGAGGCCGGAGATGCTCGCCGAGGCGTTGACGGGATTGTTCCCGGCCGCGACCGGCACCACGCCGGTGCTCGTCCCGTAGGCGGTCGAGGTTCCGTATTCGAAGAAGTACGTGGTCGCCAGGCCGTTGGGGTTCACGGATCCGGCGAGCTTCGCGGCGGTGGGGCCCGTGGGGGTGCCCGTGCCGGTGGTCGCCGCCGGCTTTTCGGGCCCGCTGCTGTTGACCGTGATCGTCCCCGTCATCTGCGGGTGCAGCGTGCAGACGAACGGATAGCTCCCGGCGGTCGTGAAGGTGCAGGACCCGGACCAGTTGGCCTGGGCGGGGCTGCCGGGGACGCCGGTGCAGCTCGGGGTTGCGGGCGCGGACGCTCCCCAGCCGACGCCGTGAGCAAGGGTTTCGGTGTTTTCGAAGGTCACCGATTCGCCGCTGTCGACGACTGCCGATGTCGGGCTCCAGGCTGGATAGACCGCCTCGATCGTCGCCGCCGCGGCGGGGCTCGCGGTGGCCACCGCGAGCGCCAGGAAGACCCCGACCGTGCCGACCATCGCCAGCGACCTCCGCGAAACCCTCATCCCGCACCCCCTGTCGATTTCCCGCTCCGCAGCACCAGGCCCCGGCTCTGCTCGTAGCGCTCGCCGCTCTGCGGTTCGACGGCGACCCTGGCGCTCAGCGGCAGGGCCGCCCCTGAACCCAAGGCCCGCCGCGCGACCCGCTTCAACGGCACCGCGAAGCTCACCCTGCCGGCGGGGACCGAGCGGACGATCCGCCCGACCCGGACCCGGCCGCCGCCCTGTCCGAGCAGCACCGCCCTGGCGGCGAACAGCCTGACGTCGAGCCTGCCGCCGTCCACCCGCACCTCGAGCGATCCGCGGACGGCGGTTCCGCGCTGCCGCTTGGCGATCCGCAGCTGTGATGCGACGGGGCCGGCATCGGTGCCCGGCGGGGTCGGACCGGGCTGCTCGGGGGTGCCGGACCCGACCGCGACGGTTCCGGTCATTTCCGGGTGGACGTAGCAGACGTAGCTGTAGGAACCGGCCTGAGCGAAGGTGCAATCGCCGCTCCAGCTCGTTTTCGCATCGTTGACCGGCACGCCGGCGCAGGCCGGGGTTTCGGGGCCGCCTTTCCAGCTCAATCCGTGCAGCACCGAGGCGCTCGGGTTCGTGAAGGTCACCGTGGCGCCGGGCGTCGTCGAAGCGCTCGCCGGGTTCCAGTAGTAGCCGTAGGCGCCTCCGGCCGCTTCGACGGTCGGCCCCGCGGCCGTGCCGGTGGCCGTGAAGAGCATGCAGGCACCGATCGCCAGCGCTATCGCCAGGCGAGCTCCCAACCCCGTTGCGTGGGCGGACGCACCCATCTGCACTGCATACGAACCTTCCGGTGGAGAGGTTCAAACCGGTCCGGAAGGCCGAGCCAGATACCCTGCATTCGTGGCTTCCAAGCGCCAGATATTCGTCGGCGGGGTGCCGATCGGGGGTGGTGCCCCGGTCGCGGTCCAGACGATGACGAAGACCGAGACCGCGAACCTGCCCGCGACGATGGAGCAGATCCGCAAGGTCGCCGACGCCGGCGCCGACATCGTCCGCTGCGCGGTCCCGCGCGAGCAGGACGCCGAGGCGCTGAAGACGATCGTCAAGGAGTCGCCGATCCCGGTGATCGCCGACATCCATTTCAACCACACCCTGGCGCTGAAAGCGATCGACGCCGGCGCCCACTGCATCCGCCTCAACCCAGGCAACATCGGCGGTCGCGAGAAGGTCGCCGAGGTCGCGGTCAAGGCCAACGCCGCCGAGGTTCCGATGCGGATCGGGGTCAACTCGGGATCACTTCCCAAGCACCTCCACGATCTCGAGCGCGAGGCGCCGGTCGAGGCCCTGGTCGCGGCCGCGGTCGAGTTCACCGAACTGATGGAGGGTCTCGACTTCGAGAACTTCAAGGTCTCGATCAAGTCGACCAACGTGCCCAACACGATCGCCGCCAACCGGATGCTGGCGGAGAAGATCCCCTATCCGCTCCACCTCGGCATCACCGAGGCGGGGACGAAATGGGCGGGATCGCTTAAATCGGCGGTCGGGCTCGGGACCCTGTTGGCCGACGGGGTCGGCGACACGATCCGGATCAGCCTCTCCACCTTCCATGCCGAGGAGGAGGTCAAAGTCGCCTGGGAGATCCTCAAAGCGCTGCAACTGCGCGAGCGCGGCCCGGTCCTGATCGCCTGTCCGACCTGCGGCCGCCTCCAGTTCGACATGGACTCGGTCGTCGCTGAAATCGAGCGCCGCCTCGAAAGCTACGAGGAGCCGATCGAGGTCGCCGTCCTCGGCTGCGCGGTCAACGGGATCGGCGAGGCGAGCCACGCCGACTTCGGGATCGCCGGCGCCAAGAACGAGGGGCTGATCTACGCCCACGGCAAGCCGCTGCGAAAGGTCCCGCAGGAGACCCTGGTCGACACCCTGTTCGAGGAGATCGACAAGTCGCTCGACCGCGGCGGCAAGGTCGAGTTCGACGAGGCCGAGTCTCGCGAGGGCGCCGCCTGGCTGGCGAAGATCGAGGAGGAGAACGCCGACGAACTCACCCCCGAGAAGATCGCCAGGATGGAGCAGGAAGCGGTCGAACGCGGCGAGTCGGACCGGGTCCTGCTCGACGAGGAGGCCTCGCCGACGGCCGGCCGCCGCTTCACCCGCGCCTAGGATCGTCGCGCGGGTCGGCCCTCGGCGCGTCGGCCCGCCGGGTAGGTTTCGGGTCGTGACCCGTCTCAGCCAGACCTTTCTGCCGACCTTGAAGGACCCGCCCGCCGACGCCGAGGCGATCTCGCACAAGCTGATGGTGCGGGCCGGCCTGATCCGGCAGCTCGGTGCCGGCCTCTGGACCTACCTGCCGGCGGGCTGGCGGGTCGAGCGCAAGGTCGAGCGGATCATCCGCGAGGAGATGGAGGCGATCGGCTGCCAGGAGATGCTGATGCCGCTCCTGCAACCGGCCGAGGCTTGGGAGAAGTCGGGCCGCTACGCGATCACGGAGCTGTTCAAGCTCGACGACCGCAAGGGATCGCCGATGGTGTTGGCGATGACCCACGAGGAGGCGATCACGACCCACGTCGCCAAGGAGGTCCGCTCCTACCGCGACCTGCCGCTGATGGTCTTCCAGATCCAGACCAAGGAGCGCGACGAGCCGCGCCCGCGGGCGGGCGTGCTGCGGACCCGCGAGTTCACGATGAAGGACGCCTACTCGTTCGACCGCGACGAGGAGGGACTGGAGCGCTCCTACGAGCTCCAGGCGGGCGCCTACGAGCGGATCCTCGATCGCTGCGGCATCCGCTGGTATCGCTCCGAGGCGGACGTCGGGATGATGGGCGGGTCCGGCGCCCACGAGTACATGGCCCCCTGCGCGGCGGGCGAGAACGAGGTCGCGGTCGCGGGCGAGTACACCGCCAACATCGAGGTCGCCTCGGCGCAGCCGGCCGCCGTCGACGCACAGGCGCGGCTCGACGCGCCGGAGGAGGTCGCGACCCCGGGGCTGACCACGGTCGAGGAGGTGGCGGCGGAGCTCGACGTTCCGAGCGGAGCCCTGATCAAGGCGATGCCGGTCGTCGTCGAGGGCCGGGGCCTGCTCCTCGTCCTGCTGCGCGGCGACCACCGCCTCAACGAGGTCAAGCTGCGAAACGCCCTCGGCGCCGACTTCCGTCCCGCGCGCGAGGACGAGATCGAGGCCGGCCTCGGCCCGGTCGGCTACGTCGGCCCGGTCGGCGCCGAGATCGAGATCCTCAAGGACAGGGCCCTCGACGGCGAGTCCTACGTGGCCGGCGCGAACCGCGCCGACGCGCACCTGCGGGGGGTTCAGCCGGGCCGCGACTTCGAGTTCGAGGAGGTCGACGTGCGGACGGTCGAGGCAGGCGACACGACCGCCGACGGCGAGACGATCGAGATCGAGCCGGCGATCGAGGTCGGAAACATCTTCAAGCTCGGCACCCGGTACTCGGAGCCGCTCGGCGCCACCTACCTCGACGAGGAAGGACAGGAGCGGACGGTCGTGATGGGCTGCTACGGGCTCGGGCCGGCGCGGATAGCCGCCGCGCTGATCGAGCAGACCGCCGACGAGAACGGCATCGTCTGGCCGCGCTCGATCGCTCCCTGGCAGGTCCACCTCGTCTCGCTCGCGAAGGGCGGGGAGGAGGAGCGCGGTGCCGCCGACCACCTCTACGAAGAGCTCCAGGCGACGATCGGCGAGGAGGTTCTCTACGACGATCGCGACGCGGGTCCGGGCGAGAAGCTGACCGACGCCGAGCTTCTCGGCTGCCCGTTGCGGATCGTGGTCGGCCGACGCGGGCTCGCGAAGGGAGTCGTCGAGGCGGTCGAGCGCGCCTCGGGAGAGGAGCACGAGCTGCCGGTCGAGGATGCCGCCGCGAGGGCGTTGGAGATACTCCAGGCGCTCGATGGCCCCTGACACCGCACCCTTCGGACGCGGTCGCATCCGGCGCCTGTTCGGACTCGACCGGTCGGCCCCGCCGCCGCCGGTCACCCGCCGCGGCGCGCCCCTGAACCCGTGGACGATCCCCAACTTCGTCGGCTACGCGCGGCTGGCGGCGATCCCGCTCTTCCTCTATCTCGCGCTCGAATCCGACGACGGGCGCGACGCCGCGGCGGCGATCGTCTTCTGGCTGATCGCGGCGGGCGACTACGTCGACGGCTTCCTCGCCCGGGTCACCGGCCAGTACAGCCGTCTGGGAACCATGCTCGACCCGCTGATCGACCGCCTCACGATCCTCGCGGGGGCGATCGTCTGCTGGCACTTCGACCTCTTGCCGCGCTGGGCGCTCGCGCTGCTGGCGGCACGCGAAGTGGCGATGCTGGCCCTCGCCCAGTACGGGCTCCGGCACGGGGTCGAGATCCGCGTCAACTGGCCGGGCCGGATCTCGGTCTTCCCGATCATGGGCGGGATCTTCTTTGCGCTGGTCCTCGACGGCTGGGTTCCGACCTTCCTGCTGCTCCTCGGGCTGGTGCTGGCGGTCGTCGCCACCGTCCTCTACGCGCGGGTCGGAATCCGGGAAACCAGGGCCGCGCGAGGACTGCAAGGACCCGGCCAGTGTCCATAAACCTTCAACCTCCGGTTGAACCTTCGGCCCGAACCCACCTATAATCGCCGGACGCAATCAGGGGCGACGCCTCTCCCAGAGCAAGGAGCGAGATGGAGGACACCTTTCCCGATCTTGGTTCCCTCGGCGACAAAGAGCTGAAGGACCTGATCGACAAGCTGACGCAGGAGGAGAACGAGATCTCCTACCAACGCCGCGTGCTGCACGGGAAGATCGACATCCTGCGCGCCGAGCTGGTCAACCGGCTGCGGCAAAAACGCGAGCAGGGCGAGACCCTGATCTCCGGGGACGACGTCAGCCGGCTGACCGAGATCCTGGCCGGGCGAGCGGAGACGCCGCCCGAGGACGAGCCGAGCGCCTAGGGGGGACGGAGCCGTGGCCGCCCACTGCCCCGAGTGCGGGTTCGTCAACCCCGAGGGGGCGAACTACTGCCAGAAGTGCGGCGCCTACCTGGGCGGTCCGTCCGAGGGCGGGGAGGACCCGACGACGATGACCTACACGGTCGATGACACCGGCGACATGCAGCCGATCGACATCGACGAGGCGGTCGAGCGCAGCGGGGCCGCGCTCGTGATCCGCGCCGGTGGCGGCCGCGCCGGCGAGAGCTTCACCGTCAGCGAGGACCGGGTCTCGATCGGGCGCAGCCCCGACGCCGGGGTCTTCCTCGACGACGTCACCGTCTCCCGCAACCACGCGCTTCTGGTCAGGCGCCGCGACGGCCTCTACATCGACGACCTCGGCTCGCTCAACGGGACCTACGTCAACCGCCGCCGGATCGAGTCCCACCGCCTCTCCGATGGGGACGAGATCCAGGTCGGCAAGTACAAGCTCAGCTACCTGGAGAAGTAGATGCCGCTTCCAGAACAGACCAAGAAGGCCCCGGAATCCGCCAGCCGGCCGCGCAAGGCGCTGACGATCGGCGCCGTCTGCAAGATCCTCCAGTCCGAGTTCGACGACATCTCGATCTCGAAGATCCGTTACCTCGAGGACCAGAAGCTGCTGACGCCGCGCCGGACCGCGGGCGGCTACCGCCTCTACAGCCAATCCGACGTCGAACGGCTGCGGACGATCCTGCGGCTACAGCGCGACGAGTTCCTGCCCCTGCGGGTCATCCGCCAGGAGCTGGCGGCGGGCGGCGAGATCGACCTGGTCGGCGACGGCGACAGCGAGCGACGCTCGGGCGGAGCCGTCCGGCGCGCGATCCTCGTCACCACCTCGAGCGCCTACCTGACCCTCGACGAGGTGATCGAGGAGACGGGGGCCCGCGAGGAGCTGATCCTCGAGCTCGAGAACTTCGGCATCGTCCAGCCCGAGAAGCGCGAGGGGAAGCTGGTCTACGACGAGACCGACCGCGAGGTTGTCAGGGCCGCCAACGAACTCGCCCGCTTCGGGGTCGGGGCCCGCAACATGAGGGTCTTCCGCTCCTCGGCGGACCGCGAGTCCCAGCTCCTCGAAGCGCTGCTCGGCCCGTCGCTCCGCTCCCGCAATCCCGACCGCCGCAAGGAAGCGCTGGAGAGCCTCGAGAGCCTGGCGGCGACGGTCAGCCACCTCAAGCACCTGCTGCTCGTCAGGGACCTGCGCCGGCTGGCGGGCAACTAGCCCGCTCCGGATGGCCAGGGTCGCACGCCGCCGCAGCATCCCGGCCCCGGTGTCGGACGTCTGGAAGCTGGTCTCCGACCCGCACAGCCTGCCGCGCTGGTGGCCGCACACGGCCCGGGTCGAGAACGTCGAGCGCGGGGGGGAACGGCGCGGTGAATGGACCCAGGTCCTGGAGACCTCCGAGGGCCGCGGGGTGCGAGCGGACTTCCGCTGCATCAGCTCGGCCGAGCCGAAGCGCTTCGCATGGGAGCAGCGCCTCGAGGGCACGCCGTTCGAGCGCCACCTGAAAGCGGCCCGGTTCCAGATCGACCTCGGGGCCGAGGACGCCGGCACCAGGGTCGAGATCTCCTCCGAGCAGACCCTGCGCGGAATGTCGCGGCTCGGCTCGCCGATGATGCGCCGAGGCCAGGGCGAGATCCTCGAGCAGGCGCTCGACGGAATCGAGAGGGCCCTGGGGAGCGAGGGGCGGTGAGCGGGGAGACCCCGCGCAGGGATTCGAAGTGGTGGGGGTGGGGCGACCCGGCGATCGATGCCGACCTCGACCAGAGCGCGCGCTCGGCTCTCGCCGAACGGGTCGGCGTCCTCGAACCGGGGACGCGACCGGCCGACGTCGAGGAGCTGGAGCTGCCGATCGCCGAGGAGCTGCCGGCGGCGCTGATCGAGGCGGCGGGCGCCGGTCGGGTCTTCACCGCGGCCGAGGATCGCGTCCGCCACGCGACCGGTTGCGGCTACGCCGACCTGGCGCGGCTGCGGCGCGGCGTCCTCGAGGCGGCCCCGGACGCCGTCGTCCTCGCCGACGAGAGCAACCTCCTGCGGATCCTCGAGGTCTGCTCGGCCGAGGGCGTCGCCGTCGTCCCCTTCGGCGGCGGCACCAGCGTCGTCGGCGGGGTCGAGCCGCTGCGCGGCGGCCATGGGCGGGTGATCAGCCTCGACCTGGCGCTGCTGCGCAAGGTCGACGTCGATCGCCGGGCGCTGACCGCGACGCTCGGCGCCGGGCTGCGCGGCCCGGAGGCCGAAGCGGCGCTCGGCCGCCACGGGCTCGTCCTCGGCCACTATCCGCAGTCCTTCGAGTACGCGACGATCGGCGGCTTCGCGGCGACCCGCTCCGCCGGTCAGGCTTCGAGTGGATACGGGCGCTTCGACTCGCTGGTCAGCTCGGTCCGCCTCCTGACGCCGGTCGGCGAGATGCGGACCCTCCAGAGCCCGCACACCGCCGCCGGGCCGTCCCTGCGGGAGCTGATCGTCGGCTCCGAGGGCACCCTGGGCGTGATCCCCGACGTGACCGTCAGGGTCCGTCCCGCGCCGACGGTTCGCCGCTACGAGGCCTGGATCGCGGAGAGCTTCGAGGCCGGCTCCGAGATCGTCCGCGGACTCGCCCAGGGCCCGGGGCTCCCCGACGTGACCAGGGTCTCCGACGAGGAGGAGAGCTGGGTCTCGCTGACCCTCTCCGGCCCCCGCGGTGCGAGCGCCCGCGCGCTCGACGGCTACCTCGGCCTGCGCCGCCGCCGCGGCGGGGCCCTGATGATCATCGGGTTCGAGGGCGAGGAGGAGTCGGTGGCCCGCCGTCGCGCCCTGACAGTGCGCGGGCTGCGCTCGGGGGGCGCCGTCTACCTCGGCAAGTCGGCCGGTCGCTCCTGGGAGCACGGCCGCTACCAGGGCCCCTACGTGCGCGACACTCTGATGGACATGGGGGCGATGGTCGAGACCCTGGAGACCTCGCACACCTGGTCGCGGCTGGCCGAGCTGAAGGCCGCGGTGGGCGCCGCGATCTCGGGGTCGCTCGCGGCGCAGGGGACGCCGGGACTCGTCTTCTGCCATCTCTCCCACGCCTACGCCGACGGCGCCTCGCTCTATTTCACCTTCGTCTCCCGGGCCCGGGCCGGCGCCGAGCTCGAGCAGTGGCGAGAGGTCAAGGCGGCCGCCTGCGAGGCGATCGTCGCCGCGGAGGGCACGATCACCCACCACCACGCGGTCGGCCGCGACCACGCCCCCTACATGGAGTCGGAGGTCGGCCCGCTCGGGATCGAGACGCTGCGGGCGATCAAGTCCCGCCTCGACCCGGCCGCGGTGATGAACCCCGGGAAGCTGGTTCCCTAGCCGTCCTCGGCGGCTTTTTCGCCGGCCTCGACGATCGGCCCGGTGACGGCTCCGCTCGCCAGCTCGGTGCCTCCATAGGCGGGCGCGGTGCCGCTTTTCTGCGCCGCTTTCAGGGCCGTGCCGAGCTCGTCGTTGGGGACGAGGGAGACTTCCATGGTGTCGTAGCCGCTGGCGAGGAGGCCGAGTATCTGCGGCGCGATCCGAAAGCTGCCTACGATTTCGCCTTTGCCGTTCGGCCGCGAGGCGACCAGGGGGACCCGCTCCTGCGCCGATTTGCCGATCGAGACCGTGTAGGACTGCCCGGCGGGGGCGGGGTCGAGGCCGCGCACCCTGAGCAGGAGGGCGACCTGTTTGCCGGCGCGGCCGAACAGCGCCTGGCCGCTGACCCCGGACCCGTCGATTTCCTCCATCGCCGCCTGGGTCGGGACTTTGCCGCCGTTCTGGCCTGCGGGGGCGGCGGTGGTCGCCGCCGCCGAATCGCCGCCGCCGTCGTCGTCATCCCCGCCGAGGACCCCGGTGACGAGGAGCAGCACCAGGACGACGACCACGGCCCCACCGGCGATCAGGGCGTTGCGGGCTCCCCTGTCCTCGGGCAGCTTGATGGCCGGACGCGCCTTCGCCGGCCTGGCCCGCTTCGCCACCTTCGGCTTCGGCTCGGCAGGCGCTTCCCGCTCCGGCGCGACAGGCGCTTCCCGCTCCGGCGTTTTCGGAGTCGACCCCCCCACGGGGGCGCTGACTCCCGAAGCCGTGGCCGGAGGGGGAGGTTCGGGGGATTGGGCATCTCCCGTGTCGAGCTGGCGCAGGGCGTCGTCGACCTTGGCCCGCACCTCCTCGACGCTCAGGCCCATCAGGGCGGCGATGTCCTCGTAGCTGGTGTCGGGCTGCGACACCAGCTTCAACATCGCCTTCTGGTCCTCGCTCAGCGCCATCGGCGGGGAAGCCTACGCGACCGGCCCGCACGGGTAGGGTCAGGGCGATGAGCGCAGGCGCAGGCGAGCTCCCTTCCCACTTCGATGCCCTGATCGGCACCGAGTGGCTCGACGACGATCCCGAGCACGCGCGGGTCCGGATCGCGATGCGCGACGACCTGCGCCAGCCGGTCGGTCTCATGCACGGCGGGGTGATGTCGACGATCGTCGAGAGCGTCTGCTCGCGGGCGACCGCGCTCGCGGTGTTCGACCGGGGAATGGCGGCCATGGGGCAGTCGATCAGCGTCAATTTTCTTCGCCCGATCACCTCGGGCCACGCCGAGGTCAGCGCCCGCGCCCGCCATCGCGGCCGCACGACCTGGGTCTGGGAGGCCGAGGTACGCGATGCCGAGGAGCGCCTCTGCGCGCTCGCGCAGATGACGATCGCGGTCCGGCCGCTGCCGTCCGGCGGCTAGTTCCCGAAGCGGTTGGTGATCGGCAGGCGGCGGTCGCGGCCGAATGCCCGCGGGGTGATCTTCACGCCCGGCGCCGCCTGACGGCGCTTGTACTCGGAGCGGTCGACCATGCGGATGACCTCCTCGACCGTCTCGGCCGGCAGGCCGGCGGCGATCATCTCCTCACGGCCCAGGTCGCGCTCGACGTAGGCCTCGAGCACGCTGTCGAGCAGGTCGTACGGGGGCAGCGAGTCGCTGTCGCGCTGGTCCGGCCGCAGCTCCGCCGAGGGCGGGCGCTCGATCACCGAAGCCGGGATCAGCTCGCGTCCCGCGATCGCATTGCGGTTGGCGACGAGCTCGTAGACGAGCGTCTTCGGGACGTCCTTGATCGCGGCGAAGCCACCCGCCATGTCGCCGTAGAGGGTCGCGTAGCCGACCGACATCTCGCTCTTGTTCCCGGTCGTCAGGATCAGCCAGCCGTGCTCGTTGGAGAGCGCCATCATCAGGTTCCCGCGGATCCGGGCCTGGATGTTCTCGGCGGCGACGCCGCCGCCGTCGACGGAGGGAGAGAGGGCGCGCTCGTACTCCTGCATCGCGCCCTCGATCCGGATCTCGAGCACCTCGACCCCGAGGCCGGCGGCGATACTCCGGGCGTCCTCCTGTGTCTCAGAGCTGGAATGAGGAGACGGCATCACCACGCAGGTCACGCGCTCGGGGCCGAGGGCGTCGACCGCGAGGAGGGCCACGAGCGCCGAGTCGATGCCCCCCGAGAGCGCGATCCCGACGTGAGCGAACCCGTTCTTGGCGACGTAGTCGCGGAGGCCGAGGACGAGGGCGCCGTAGACCTCGGCCAGGTCCGGGAGCGGCTCGGCGAGCGGGCCCGGCGCGACGGGGGGGACCTCGCAGACGAGCAGCTCCTCCTCGAACTGCGCCGCCCGCGCCAGGGTCTCGCCGTCGGGTCCGAGCAGCAGGCTCTGGCCGTCGAAGACGAGTTCGTCCTGGCCGCCGACCATGTTGCAGAAGGCGAAGTGGACCCCGTAGCCGCGGGCGAGGCCGCCGAACAGCAGCTCGCGCTCGCGCCCCTTGCCGCGGTGGTACGGCGACCCGGAGGGATTGGCGATCAGCTCCGCGCCTGCGGCCACCTCTGTCGCGGCGGGTGGACCCTCGACCCAGCAGTCCTCGCAGACGGTGAGGCCGACCCGGGTCCCGGCGATGTCGACGCTCTTCGACTCGGCACCCGGGATGAAGTAGCGCTGCTCGTCGAAGACCGCGTAGTTCGGGAGCCGTTGCTTGCGGTAGACGTTCGCGACCCGACCGCCGGAGAGATGGGCGAGGGAATTGTGGGCGTGGCGGAAGTCCTCGACCGCGGCCGGCTCGGAGAACCCGACGAGCACGTCGATGCCGGCGGCGCGCGGGGCGAGCTCCTCGACGGCGCGCCGGGAGGCCTCGTTGAAGTGCCGCTTCAGGTAGAGGTCCTCGGCCGGATAGCCGGGGATGCAGAGCTCCGGGAAGATCGCCAGATCGACGCCGGCTGCGGCAGCCTGGTCGATCCAGGCGGCGACCTTGGCGGCGTTGCCGTCGATGTCGCCGACCGTCGGGTTGATCTGGGCCAGGGCTAGGCGCAAGGGAGGCTCACGCGTGAAGTGTAGATTTGCCGCCGTGCGGGGGTTCGCGAAGCTGCTGCTGGTGGCGCTGTCGGCGCTGGCGTCGTTTGCGGCGCTGCCGGCCCTCGCCCCGGCGGCCGACCAGTGGGTCTTCCGGGCGCCGGCGGCCCGACCGACCGACAAACCCGACCCCAACCGCCACACCTACGATGAGAAGCAGGCTCCCGAGTCACCGGCCTGCACCCCCAATTTCTGCATCCACTGGGTCGCCCGCGGAGCCGACGCGCCGAGTCCGATCGATGACGACGGGATCGAGGACGGCGACGGCGTCCCCGACTTCGTCGAGCGGGTCGAGGAAGTCTCCGAGCACGTCTACGAGGTCGAGAACCGGAGGCTCGGCTGGCGCGACCCGCGCTCGGACGGCACCGTCGGCGGCGGCAGGGGGAAGACCGACGTCTACCTGGCCGAGATCGGCGGCAGCCTGTTCGGCTACGCCGCTCCCGACAAAGGCCAGGCGACGAAGGAGCACACCCTGCCGCGGCGCCTGCACGGCTATCTCGTGATCGACAACGACTACGACCCCTTCGAGTTCCCGGGCACCGACCCGATCGAGGACCTTCAGGTCACCTTCTCCCACGAGTACACCCACATCCTCCAATTCGGCTACGACGCCTACCAGGACGCCTGGTTCGCGGAGTCGACGGCCACCTGGATGGAGGACCAGGTCTACAACCGGATCAACGACTACCTCCGCTACGTCCGCCGCTGGGAGCGCCTCAACGAGGTCCCGATCACCGAGAGCGCGATCCGCGAGTACGGCTCCGCGGTCTGGAACCAGTGGCTGGCCCGCCGCTACGGACGCGCGGTCATCCGCCGGGCCTGGGCGGGCGCGATCCACGTCCGCCCGGGCGGATTCTCGGTCGCCGCCTACGACCGCGCGATCAGGGAAGCCGGGCCTTCCGACTTCGACCGTGACTTCGCCCGCTTCGCCCGCGATCTCGCCGAGTGGCGGACCGAGGAGATCTTCCGCGAGGGGGCGCTCTACGGCGACCTGCCGCGACAGGGCTCGCTCTCGCCGAGCAGCCCCGACCGCCGCCGGCTGCTCGACCACACCACGTTCCAGCTGCTCAGGGTCGACGCCCCGGGCGGGCGCGCGGTGGTGGTCGAAGCGGCGGCGCCGACGGGCGCCTCGGCCGGGCTGGCGCTGGTCGGCAGGATCGGCGGCGAGGAGGACGGCGAGGTGGTCTCGCGGCTGCGGTTCAAGCGTCGCGGGGGGAGGCTCTCGGTCAAGCTGCCGGACCCCGGCAGGTTCGACCGGCTGACGGCGGTGCTCGTCAACGCAGACTCGACCGCGATCGGGTTCAGCGCCAGGCAGCTGGACTGGAACTACCTGACCGACACGGCGCCGTTCTGGGCGCGGGCGCGAGTCTTGCGCTGACCGTTGGTCGACGGTGGCAGGGTCGCGACGGCCTCGTCGATCGCGGCTTCGAGGTCGAGGCCGAAGCTCTCGAGGTCGGACATCGCGTCGTAGTCGCCGACGAGGCCGAAGTCGACCTGGCCGTCGTAGGACATGATCCCGACGCAGAGCGCCTGGCGGCGGGCGAGCGGGACCATCGGAAAGATCGATTCCATCCGCCGTCCCAGTAGGTAGAGGGGGAACTGCGGCCCCGGCACATTGGTGATGACGAGGTTGAAGAAACGCTGGGCGGGCTGGAGGCGGGCCGCCTGGGCGGCGATCGTCGGCGGCGCGAAGTCGGTGATCTTGGTCAGGATCTCGGCGCCGACCGCCTGTCCCGAGCCCTTCAGGTCACCCATCGTCTCGGTGATCAGACGCAACCGCTCGACCGGATCGGTCGACCAGACCGGGAGCGGCGCCATCATCGCCGAGATCCGGTTGCCGAGCGCTCCGTGCTCCTCGTCGGCACGGACGCTGACCGGCACCATCGCCCGCAGCTCGAGACCCGCAGTATCGGTTCCACGGGCCCGCAGGTAGTTGCCGAGAGCCCCGGTCACGACCGAGAGGACGACGTCGTTGACGGTGCCTCCGTGCTCGTTCTTCACCTGCTTGAGAAGCGCGAGGTCGGTGCGGACGAACGCCAGCCTGCGGTGCGGCCCGATCTCGACGTTGAGCGGGGTCGGCGGCGCCGCCATCCCGGCGCCCACCATCTTGCCGGTGGCGCCGATCCCCTCCAGGACCTGGCGCGGCCCGCGCAGGACGGCACGGAAGCCGCGGACGATCTCCCTCGGGCTGGTCGCGCGCTCGCGCAGGGCATCGGCCAGGAGGTCCATGTCGGTCGGCTCCGGGCGGGGTGCCCACTTCGGCGCTCGCATCGGCTCCTCCGGCTCGGCATCGAGGTCGAAGAGGACGGTGGTGATGCCGACGCCGGAGACCCCGTCGACGAGGGCGTGGTGGCTCTTGCCGACGACGGCGAAGCGATCGCCGTCGAGGCCCTCGATCAGCCGCAGCTCCCAGAGCGGCTTGGTCCGGTCGAGCTGCTGGGAGAAGATCCGGCCGGCGAGGTTGCGGAGCTGCTCCTCGGACCCGGGGGCGGGCAGGGCGCTCTGGCGCACGTGGTAGTCGAGGTTGAGGTGGGGATCGTCGACCCATACCGGCCGCCCCTGGCCGAAGGGCACCGAGCGGAGCTTCTGGCGAAAGCGTGGAACCAGGTGCAGGCGCGAGGCGATGTGGTCGCGAAATTCCGCGTGGCTGGGGGGCGAACCCTCGAAGATGATCGTCGAGGCGACGTGCATATGGGCGCCGGAGCGCTCCATGTGAAGGAACGACGCATCGAGCCCGCTGAGTCGATCCTTGCTACCCATCGCCAGATCTTCGCACAAGATCGTCGAGGCACCTGGCAACGGCGGAATCCGCTTGCCAGAGCGGTTTGCAGGATCGAGGCCGGAACCGGGGAGTGTGATGGTCCTCACTCCCGGTCGGGCCCGGGACCCCTACGGTGCCCGGTTCCGATCGACCTATCCCGAACTGCCGAGTCCCGCGGCGAGCGCCGTGGGAGCGGGGGACCCAATGACGTGGCTGAGGCCATGGCCGATGTGCGGCCTCGAGCTCTCGGCCACGTCCGGGGCGAATCGGGCGGTGAACCGCCCGTAGCGACCCAGGACTCCGAAATGCCTGGGCACGCGAGCCCGTCAGCTAACTCCGTAGGCAGATGAGAAAGCGAGTTGAGCCAACGCATGCGCCATCGCCTGCCAATCGTGCTGTCCGCAGCGCTGATCGCCCTGAGCGCTTCCAGCGCGACGGCGAAGCAGAGGGACCGAGGAGCCGCCGAGCCCGCCACCGGCCACGTCTCCCTCCACGTCGACCACCACAGCCTGATCGCCGGTGAAAAGCTGATCGTCGACGGGCGCGTGCGCCCGCGCGGCCAGCACCGGGTCAAGGTCGTCGTCCGCGGTCGCGCCGGCGGCGTCACCCGGACCGCGACCGGGCGCGACGGCTCCTTCCGGGTCGTCTTCGCGCTGCCGAGCACCGGGCTCTACAAGGTGCGGGCGTTCGGCATCCACAACCCGCGGGCGACCGGCTCGACGAGCCCGGCCCGTCGCTTCACCGTCTACCGACGAGCCGCCGCCTCCTACTACGGGCCAGGCTTCTACGGCGGCGCCCTCGCCTGCGGGGGAACCCTTCAGCCGGGCACCCTCGGAGTCGCCCACAAGACCCTGCCCTGCGGGACCCGGGTGCGGCTGCGCTACCGCGGCCGGTCGCTGACGGTCCCGGTCGTCGACCGCGGCCCCTACGTCGGCGGCCGCGACTACGACCTCACCGAGGCGACCAAGCAACGGCTGCGCTTCCCCGATCTCGGGGTCGTGCTCGCGAGCCGCTAGGAGGAGGCGCCGAGCTCGAGCTGGGGATCGCCGCCGGCCTCCTCGGAGCCGGCGGCGTCCTCATCGCCGGCCTCGCCGAACTGAGCGACCCTGACCCCGAGCAACCGCACCGGTCGCGGCGGCGCGTAGGCGCGCAGCAGCTCGATCGAGATCGAGCTCACAGCCTCGACGTCGTTCGTCGGCTCCTCGACCGTGTGCGAGCGGGTGACGTTGGTCCAGTCGTCGAGTCGGACCTTGATCCCGATCGTGCGGCCGGCGAGGCCGCGCTCGCGCAGGCGCGCGCAGAGCCGGCTCGCCAACTCCGCCAGCGAGGCCTCGAGCACCGCCGGGTCGGAGACGTCGACGTCGAAGGTCGTCTCCGCGGACTGCGATTTCGCCTCCCGGACCGTCGTCAGCGGGGTCTCGTCCTCGAAGCGCGATCGGTGCGAGAGCCAGGTCCCGGTCCGGGGGCCGAACAGAGCACGGAGCTCGTCGGGGTCGCGGCGGCGCAGCTCGGCGAGGGTGCGGATCCCGTGGCGCTCGAGCCTTTGCACCGTTTTCGGGCCGATCCCCGGGACCAGGCCGGGGGAGTCCTCGGCGAAGCGCTCGAGCGCCTCGGCCCGGGAGAGGACGACGAGGCCGCCGGGCTTGCCGAGCTCGCTCGTGATCTTCGCCAGCATCCGGTTCTCGGATATTCCGACCGAGCAGCCGAGCTGCGTCTCCTCCGTGATCTGGGCCGCGACCCTCCGCATCGTCGCCTTCGGCGAGAACAGCCCGGTCAGGTCGAGGTAGGCCTCGTCGAGGCCGACCACCTCGACCGTCTCGACGTTGCGGCGCAGGATCGCCATCACCTCTCGGGAGGCGGCGCGGTAGGCGTCGAAGTCGGGGCTCAGGTAGACGGCGTCCGGCAGCCTGCGACGGGCGACCGCCGCCGGCATCGCCGAGTGGATCCCGGCCAGCCGCCGCGCCTCGTAGCTTGCCGTCGTCACCACCGCCCGCGGCCCCGAGCCGCAGACGACGACCGGCTTGCCCCTCAGCTCGGGCCGCCGGCGCAGCTCGACCGACGCGTAGAACGCGTCCATGTCGAGATGGGCGATGCAGCGGGCCGGGTCGGTCACCCACCAAGGGTAGGACCCGGCGAAGCGGAGGCTCGGCGCCTCGCGACCCCCCCCGGAAGCTGAATTTCGCCGGCTGATCCTAAACTTGGCCGGTGGCATCAGCCGAGGCCAAGAACCTGGAGGCGATCTCCAGGGCGATCGACCAGCACAACGCCAACTGCCCGTTCCCGGCGGCGGAGGTGCGGATGAACCCGTTCGAGATCGAGCGCCTCGGCTGGGATCAGATCCGCGGCCTGCCGCTGATCCCCGACCCCGAGCTCGGCACCGGCCGCTTTCGGATCGTCTGCTCGCGCGAACTCGACGGCGGTGGTCTCGAGGAGACCGAGGCGGTGGGCGAAGAGGTCGCGGTCGGGGCGCCGGCCGAGATCCCGACGCCGGTCGAGCCGAGCCCGAACTAGAAGTCGTAGAAGTCCAGTCCGACTTCGGAGAGCCAGCGCTGGGCTTCGTTGTTGAGCCGGGTCAGCTCGTCGGTGAGGATCAGGACGCCCATCGCGATCAGGATCACTCCGCCGACGGCGACGATCAGCTGGTAGTGGCGCTTGACCACCGCGAAGGCGGTCGTCATCCGCGAGAAGGCGAGCGCGGTGAGCAGGAAGGGGATCGCCAGGCCGGCCGAATAGACCGCCAGCAGGAGGCCGCCCCTGGCCGCCGAGCCGGTCAGCGCGGCTGCCGAGAGGATCGCGCCCAGGGTCGGGCCGATGCACGGCGTCCAGGCGATCGCGAAGGCGGCGCCGGCGACGAGCGGCCCGCCCCTCCCGGCCCGCTCGAGAAGCGCGTCGACGTGCCACTCGCGGTTCAGCCTGGTGACGAACAGCGAGGCGACGAAGAGCACGCCCATCGCGATGATCAGGATTCCGGAGATCGTCTGCAAGAGGTCGTCGTTGTCCTTGAGGAAGGAGCCGAGCCCGGTCGCGGTCAGGCCGAGGGCGACGAAGATCGCCGAGAAGCTGGCGACGAAGAGGAGGCTCGGTCCGAGGACCCGGCGCCAGTTCGCGTCCTCGAGCTCGTTCGCCGAGACGCCGGTCACGGCCGAGAGGTAGCCGGGGACCAGCGGCAGCACGCAGGGGGAGAGGAAGGAGACGATCCCGGCGCCGAGCGCCGCGAAGAAGGTGACTCCCGCCGCCGGATCGCCGCCGCTTATCTCCGCCATCAGCACCGCCGGAAAGGCTACTCACGCGCGCCCGCCGCGGCTCGCGAGACGATTCGGCGATGGAACTCTTCGACGCCTCGGGGGCGGCGACCCGACTGCGGGCCTCGCCGCTGACCTCGATCGGTCCCGCCGAGCCGGGGCCGGCGTTGCGGCGGGGGTTCCTGCTCGCGATCCCGATCGGCCTGGCGCTGGTCGCCGAGCTCGGCTTCGACTCGCCGACCAAGGGCGCGATCGCGACCGGCGCCCTGCTGGCCGGGTTCCCGGGCATGGACGCGCCGGCCAAGGTCCGGGCGGCCTGGCAGGCGGCGGTCGCGCCGCTGGTCGGGATCATGGCCACGATCGGCATCCTCTCCGGCGCCTCGCCGTGGCTCGCGGTCCCGACGATGGCGCTCGTCGGCGCCGCCGCCGGGTATTGCTACGCCGTCTCCCTGCGGTTCTCGATCGCGGGCCTCTCGGTCGCCCTCTCGCTGCTGATCGCCCAGGGCCTGCCGCTCGATTCCGGGGACGCGGCGGCGGCCTTCGTCCTCACGACCGCGGGCGGCCTGCTCCAGGCGCTCTGGTCGCTGCTCGTCTACGCGGCGGGGGACCGCGACGAGGAGGGCGGCGAGCGCGCCTGGAGCACCGCGGGCGCGATCGCCGCGCTGCGCTCGAACCTCACCCTCGGCAGCGTCGCCGCCCGCCACGGGATCCGTTTCGGGTCAGCGCTCGCCGCGGGGGTCGCGACCTACTGGGCGATCGGGATGGAGGACCACGGGTTCTGGATCCCGTTGACGATCCTCTTCGTCCTGCGGCCCGAGCGCGAGGAGACCGACCGCCGCCTCGTCCTGCGCGCGGTCGGCACCGCGATCGGGCTGGCGCTGGCCACCGCGCTCTCGTTCTGGCTCCAGGACTCCCCGATCGCCCTGGCGCTGGTCCTCACCGCGGCGGCCGGCTTCTCCTACGGGCTGCTGACCGTCCAATACGCGCTGTTCACGGCCGCGATCACCGTCTTCGCGGTGATCATGGCCGACACCCTCGGGGACCGGGCGCTGAGCGCCGCGGGTCAGCGCGGCGGCGCGACGCTGCTCGGGATCGTCATCGCCGGCGCCGCTTTCGTCCTCTGGTCGAACCCGCGCCAGCTCGAGGCGGAAACCGCCTAGAGCCAGCCCGCCTGCCGGAAGCGGCGGTGGAGCAGCAGGCAGGCGACGGCGATCAGGACCAGCACCGTCGGGTAGCCGAAGCGCCAGCGCAGCTCCGGCATCTGCTCGAAGTTCATCCCGTAGATGCCGGCCACCATCGTCGGCACGGCGAGGATCGCGACCCACGCCGAGATCTTCCGCATGTCCTCGTTCTGGCGCACCGAGACCTGCGTCAGGTTGGCGTGCAGGGCGCTGCCGAGCAGATCGCGGAAGCCCGTGATCTCGCCGCCGACCCGCCGCAGGTGGTCGTGGACGTCGCGGAAGTACTCGTGGAGGTCCTCGGGGACCATCTCGTAGTGCCCGCGGGCGAGCTCGTCGACGGCGCTCGCCAGCGGCAGCACCGCGCGGCCGAAGTCGAGGACCTCGCGCTCGAGCTTGTAGATCCGCTCGGTCGGGTTCTCACCGTCGTCGGAGAAGACCTGGAGCTCGACCTGCTGGATGTCGACGTCGACCCCGCGCGCCGCCTCTTCGTATCCGTCGACGCAGTGGTCGAGGACCGCGTAGAGGGCCATCGCCGGCCCCTGGCGGAGGAACTCGGGCCGCCGCTCGATCCGCTCGCGAACCGGGGCGAGGTCGCCGTTCCCGTGGCGGACGGTGACGATGAACGAGCGGTGGACGAAGAGCATCACCTCGCCGACCTCGATCACCTCCTCGGAGTCGACGTAGTCGGCGGTCTTGACGACCACGAAGAGGGTGTCGTCGTAGAGCTCGACCTTGGGGCGCTGGTGCGCTTTGACCGCGTCCTCGACCGCCAGCTCGTGGAGCCCGAACCGTTCCGCGATCGCCTCGAACTCCTCGGCCCCGGGCTCGACCACGCCGAGCCAGACGAAGCGGCCCTCGTCGCGGGCGACCTCACCGGCCTGCTCCAGGGTCAGCGTCCCGCCGACCCTGCGACCGTCCTCGTAGGTGGCGCAATCGACGATCACGCGGCAAGTATCGCCCTCGCGCCGGTCGCGCCCTGTAGATTTCCTGGCCAGCCAGCCAATTCAGACCCGTCGCGGGACAGCGGCGGCGGAACATCGTCAGGAGAGACTTTGAGCAACCGCACTTTCGTGATCGGGGTCGGGATGACCAAGTTCGAGAAGCCCGGGACCAAGGAGGGCGACTATCCCGACTGGGCCAAGGAGGCCGGGGAGATGGCGCTCTCGGATGCCGGCATCCCCTACGAGGACGTCGAGCAGGCCTACGCCGGCTATTGCTACGGCGACTCGACCTACGGGCAGCGGGCGCTCTACCAGCTGGGTCTGACCGGGATCCCGGTCGTCAACGTCAACAACAACTGCTCGACCGGCTCCTCGGCGCTGTTCCTGGCGCGCCAGGCGGTCAGGGGCGGGGCCGCCGATTGCGCGCTGGCGCTCGGCTTCGAGAAGATGGAGCCCGGCAGCCTCGGGGTCAAGTACACCGACCGCACCAACGCGCTCGACAAGCACGCGATGCGGATGTTCGAGATCCGCGACCCGGAGCAGTCGCCACCGGCGCCGCAGATGTTCGGCAACGCCGGCCGCGACCACATGGAGAAGTACGGCTCCAACCCCGACCACTACGCCTGGATCGGCTGGAAGAACCACAAGCACTCGGTCAACAATCCCTACGCCCAGTTCCAGGACGAGTACTCGCTCGAGGACATCAAGTCGGCGAAGATGATCCACGACCCGCTGACCAAGCTCCAGTGCTCGCCGACCTCCGACGGCTCGGCCTGCGCGATCGTCGCCTCCGAGCGCTACGTCGACGAGCACGACCTCTGGGGCCAGGCGGTCGAGATCGCCGGCCAGTCGATGGTCACCGACCTCAGCTCCACCTTCGACGAGGGCGCCGACTGCATGACGATCGTCGGTTCCGACATGTCGGCGAAAGCGGCTCGAGAGGCCTACGAGGAAGCCGGTGTGGCGGCCGAGGAAGTCGACGTCTGCGAGCTCCACGACTGCTTCAGCGCCAACGAGCTCATCACCTACGAAGCACTCGGCTTCGCGGCGCAGGGCGAGGGTCACAAGCTGGTCGAGGAAGAGGCGACCACCTACGGCGGCAAGGTCGTCGTCAATCCGTCGGGAGGGCTGATCTCGAAGGGCCACCCGCTCGGCGCCACCGGCCTGGCGCAGTGCTCGGAGCTGAGCTGGCAGTTGCGCGGCGAAGCCGACGCGCGGCAGGTCGAGGGCGCCAAGGTCGCGCTCCAACACAACATCGGCCTCGGCGGCGCCGCCGTGGTCACGGTCTACAAGCCGGCGGCCTGAGCGCGCCGGCAAGGAGGTAAGGATGGCGAAACAGCGCACCCCACTGGACGGGAAGGTCGTCGCGATCACAGGCGGCGCCCGCGGGATCGGCAAGGCCACGGCCACGGCGCTGGTCCGCAAGGGCTGCCGGGTCGCGATCGGCGATATCGACTCCGGCCTCGCCGAAGAGACCGCCGCGGGGTTGGGCGGCGGCACCGTGGCGCTGCCCGTCGACGTCACCGATCGCGGTTCCTTCGCGAGCTTCCTCGACGAGGCCGAACGCCAGCTCGGCCCGCTCGACGTCGTCATCAACAACGCCGGGATCATGCCGGTGACCCAGCTCGTCGACGAGTCGGTCGAGTCGATCCACCGCCAGATCGACATCAACCTGCACGGGGTCATCACCGGCACCCAGTTCGCGATCGAGCGAATGACGCCCCGCCGGACGGGCCACATCGTCAACATCGCCTCCCAGGCCGGAAAGGGCGCCCTACCGGGCATCGCGACCTACTCGGCGACCAAGCACGCCGTCGTCGGCCTCAGCGAGGCGGTCAAGGCGGAGCTGCGCGACACCGGGATCGACATCTCCTGCGTGATGCCGACCGTCGTCAACACGGAGCTGACCAGCGGCGTCGGCCAGCGATGGGTGAAGCCGGTCGAGGCATCGGATGTCGCCGACGCGATCGTCGAGGCGCTCGAAACCGGTCGCTACGACGTTTGGGTGCCGAAGGAGAACGGCGTAATCTACAAAGCCCTCACCCTGATGCCGCGCGGTTTGCGCGAGACCCTCGGGAGGCTGATGAAGGTCGACAAGCTGATGCTCGAAGTGGACCACGGAGCGCGCGCCTCCTATGAGGATCGGGCCGCGCACTCGGAGCCGAGCGCCGCCGAGCAGCCCGAGAAGGAGCGGGAAGCCGCCTAGGGCGGCCGTCCTCGAGCGATGGGGCGGATCTACGACGCGACCTGGGGGAGGGGCTTCGCCGCTCTCTACGACAGCTGCTTCAAGGCGACCGAAGAGGCGGGGCTGCGCGATATGCGTCGCGAAGCGCTGGCCCCGGCACGGGGGCGGACCCTGGACCTCGGCGCCGGAACGGGCGCGAATCTCGGGCTCTATCCGGATTCGGTGTCCGAGCTGGTGCTCGCCGAGCCCGACCCGCACATGCTGCGGCAGCTGCGAGAGAAAGTTTCCCAGTCAACCGATAGCGCGGAGATCGTCGATGCGCCGGCCGAAGCGCTGCCGTTCGGAGATGACTCCTTCGACACCGTCGCCTTCACGCTCGTGCTCTGCACGGTCCCGGACCAGGGCGCGGCGCTGGCCGAGGCCTCGCGGGTGCTCAAGCCCGGCGGCCAGCTGCTGTTCCTCGAGCACGTCCGCTCCGAGCAACCCGGCCTGGCGCGCTGGCAGGACCGGCTCGAACGCCCGTGGCGGTTCCTCGGCGACGGTTGCCACTGCAACCGCGACACCGTCGCGACGATCGCCGCGACTCCGGGCCTCGAATTGGGCTCCGTCGAGTCCGGCGAGCTGCCCAAGGCGCCACCGATCGTCAAGCCGCTCGTCCGCGGCACCGCGGTCCTCGAGGCCTCCTGAGCGCCTCCCGACCGCCGTTTCGGGCTTCTCCAACCCCTATGGGGGGTCAAATTCCGATCGCGGCGCCCTCATGCGCGGTGGCTGCGCACGATAATGGTGGTTATGTAAACCCGGTTCGCTTTGGCGGGTGAAGGCGCCGTGGCGCTCTGCTCCCCGGCCGCGGGCTATTTGGCGCCGGCGATAGCTTCTTCCAGCTGCTCGACCGGCGATTCGTAGGCTTCGAAGGGCTCGAGCCCGTCGGTCGCCGGGCCTTCGACCGCGAACGACGGCGTCCCCGTGAAGCCGAGCTCTTCGGCGGCAGCGGTCGATGACGCGACCGCGTCGGTCGCTTTCGGGCTCTGGCGGTCGCGCTGCCACCTCGCGATGTCCTTGACGCCGGCTGCGTCGGCGACCGCGGTGAGGAACTCGTCGGTCACGTAGGCCGCGGCCTCGTTGCCCTGGTTGCGGTAGAAGATCTCGACGAAGTTCCAGCCCCGACCCTGCTCGCCCGCGGCGATGGCCGCGGCTCCGGCCGGCCCCGACTGCTCGTCGATGATCGTGTAGTTTCGGAACTCGATCCGCGCCCTGCCGGTTCGAACCTGGCTGTCGATCACCGCCGGGATGACTTCCTCCGCATAGGAGGCGCAGACCGGGCACTTGAGGTCGCCGAACTCGACCAGCTTCACCCTCGCGCTCGGGTCGCCGAGGACCATGCCGTCCTGCGGGATCCCACCCAATCGCCGGTTCACCTCACCGGCGCCCTCGATGCTCTCCGCATCGCCGCCGTCGTTCTCGCTGGCGCTGACGACGATCAGGACGGCGACGGCGATCACGGCGAGGAAGACCGCGGCGCTGGCGATCTTGAGCAGGTTCTGGCGGCGCCGGTCGTCTGCTCCCGCGCTCATGCCGGCTCCCCGACGTAGCGCACCATGCGCACCGCGTTGACGGCGAACAGCAGCGTCATCAGGATCGCGCTCGCAACGCACCACTGGCAGATCGCATCGATGACCCAGAGCTCGAGATAGGTGAGATACACGCTGTATCCGAACCCGCCGAGGGCGACGATGAAGCCGCCCATCCTGGCGAGGTCTCCGCGCCCCCAGGCCGCGGCTAGCAGGAGCAGGTAGGCGATCGCGCCGAAGATCGCGATATTGACGCCGAGCACGTGCGAGTAGGAGCTCTCGGCGACCGTCTGGCAGCCGCCGCTGCCGCCGATGCAGGCCGGCGCGCTGCCGCCCGAGTCGGCGATCGCGATATAGGTCGCCACCCCGACGCCCAGCGCCGCCAGGAAGGTCGCGACCATGCGCAGCGAGCCCTCGTCGATTCTCAAGCGGCGAAACCCATCTAGCGCTTGCGGCCGAACAGTCGCCCGAGGACGCCGCCGCCGGTGCCGCCGCCGGCCAACGGCCCGGACTGCTTCTCGGGCGGCCCGAGCCGCGCCGCCGCCTCGGCGTCGATCGCGAGGGTCACCCCGCGCTCGGCCGTGCGGGCGACCTCGGGGGCGTCGGCGAAACGGACCGTGCCGCCGCTGTCGCGAAAGATCAGGCCGTCGAAGATGTGCTCGCGGTAGTTGTCGAGCATCTCGCGGACGACCCCGACCTCGACCCCGTCGGAGGAGTAGACGGGCGTCCCGGCCGCCACCGCCGAGTAGTGGATCGCCGGCCCGTCGTCGATCGGGGTTCCCTCGCCGCCGCTGACCATGGCCGTCATTCTTGCGATTCGCGCCCTTCGGCGCAGAACGCCGCGATCTCGCGCGAGAGCCGGCCCCCCTGCCAGGCCAGCGGCGATGCGCCCTCCTCCTCGCCGACCAGCCTCGCCCGCGGCAGGCGGCGCGCGTACTCCTCGGCCACCGCCCGCGGGTGCCCGGGGTCGGCCCGGTCGCCGCTGGCGACCACCAGCGCCGGCATCTCCAGCGCCTCGAGCTCCTCGAGGCCGCCGAACGGACGCGAGCGCGGAACCTCGCGGAGCGCCTGGGCGACCGCCTCGAGGTCGCGGTGGCGGGAGATCCGCTCGCGGGTGAAGCGCAGGACCGAGTCGCGCCAGAGCGGGTCGGTCTCGGTGTGGCGATCGATGTAGTCGACGAACCCGTCGACCCCACCGCCCGCCAGCGCCTCGGCGAGGCCGTCCCAGTATCCGAGCCCCTCCTCGTCGATCGCTCCCGCGTAGACGGGGCCGATCACGATCAGCCGGGCGACCCGTTCGGGGTTGGCGAGCGCGTAGGCGATCGCCGTGTGGGCGCCCATCGAGTGGCCGCCGAGGGTTAGCGGGCCGCTTCCGGCCTCGGCGTCGATCACCGCCCCGAGGTCCGCGGCCAGCTCGGGGTATCCATAACCCCCGCCCCCCGGGGCCGGGTCGGACTCCCCGTGACCGCGGGCGTCATAGGTGAGGACCCGGTTCCCGGAGCGCTCGAGGACCCGCGACCCGTGGACCACGTAGCGCCGGGTCGCGGTCAGCCCGTGACAGAGCACGATCGGGGGCCCCTCCCCCGCCGCCTCGCCGCCGATCGCAGGCTCCGTGCCGACCTCGAATGCGACCGGCTCGGCCGGCGCCATCAGCCGATCGCGGCGACGGCCCGCTCGAGGTCGCCCACCGACTGGTACGTGGCGCCGGTCCGCGAGACGTGCCGGTGGCGGACGATGCCGTCGCCGTCGATGACGAAGATCGCGCGCTGGACGTAGCGGCCGTCGACCGTCTCTCCGGAGATCTCGGTCAGCCGGGCGAGCGGGCCGATCCAGGCCGTCACCCCGTAGCTCTTCGAGACCGCGATGTCCTCGTCGGCGAGCAGCGGCACGTTCAGTTCCTGCTCCTTGGTCCAGCGCTCGTGCGAGTCGACCGACTGCGGCGATATCCCCAGGACCTCGGCGTCGAGCCGGTCGATCCGATCGTCTTCCTCACGGTAGGAGCAGAACTGCTTGGTGCAGGTCGATGTCGCGTCGCCCGGGTAGAAGGCGAGAACCACGTTGCGCCCGCTGTAATCGGAGAGCCGGTAGGTCTTGCCGCCGGTGCCGGGCAGCTCGAAATCCGGGGCTCTGTCACCGACGTCGACCTTGGCCATGCGGCCAAGCCTAGTGGCTAGGAGGGCTCGATCTCGACGCGTTCGATGACGACGGTCTGTTTCGGCGTCCCGGCCTGGCTGCCGAGCTTGGCGATCCTCTCGACCACGTCGAGGCCCTCGCCGACCCTGCCGACCAGCGCGTATTCGGGCGGCAGGCCGGCGTCGGCGCCGACCACCACGTAGAACTGGCTGCCGGAGCGACCGGGGGGCTCGGCTTCGGTCTTCGCCATCGCGACCACGCCTTTCGTGTAGGCGAGGTTGGCGGGCGGTTTCTCGTCGACGCTGTAGCCCGGCCCGCCGGAGCCGTCACCCTGCGGATCACCGCCCTGGACGACGAATCCGGGGATGATCCGGTGGAAGGGAAGGCCGTCGTAGAACCCCTCTTCGGAGAGGTGGACGAAGGAGTTGACCGTCTTCGGCGCCCGTTTGGCGTCGAGGGCGATGACGAACTCCCCGCAGCTGGTCTCCACCCGGGCGGCCAGCTCGTCGCTCGGTTTCACGGTCTGCGGAGGCGCTTTCAGGGCGACGTTCTTCGGTTTCGGCTCGGCGACCTCCTCGCAGCCGGACGCGGTCGCACCCGACCCCTCGTCGTCACCGCCGCCGCTGCGCCCGATCAGGATCGCGGCGACGACCGCGACGGCGACAGCAGCGAAGACGGCGAGGATGATCCAACGTCGGTCCGGCGCCTCCGTCTCCATAGCGACGGCACCCTATCGGCTGGAGGGGAGGGTGCGCGCCTGCGAAGATCGGAAGATGGAGGCCCCGGACCTGACCGGGTTCGCCCGCGCCCTCCTCGACGTCGAGGGCGAGCCCGAGCGCGTGCTCGAGATCGGCTGCGGTGAGGGCGACGCGACCCTCTTCCTCGCCCGCGAGTACCCACGGGCGAGGGTCCGTGGCCTCGATCCGTCCGAGGCCGCCGTCCGAGCCGCGACCGACCGGGTGGGGCTCGACCCCGAGGGCAGGGTCGCGTTCAAGATCGGCGACCCGCGTGCCCTCCCCTTCCCCGCCGACCACTTCGACCTGGTCGTCCAGCGCCACGGTCGCCTCGACCCCGCGGAGATCGCCCGGGTGACGCGTCCCGCCGGATCCCTGATCGTCCCCGCCGACGCCCGTGCCGGAGCCCCGCTCGGCTTCTCCCGGGGGGCGATGAGACCGCTGCTGGCGCGGGGGTTCGTCGCCTCCCCCTCCGGCGACGGGGAGTTCCTTCTCATGCGGCTGGCCGCGGCGGAGGCCGAAGCGTCCCGCAACTAGTCTGCGAAACATGAGCGGTGACGACAGCGGTGAGCGCGGCCGCCTCGACCCCGAGGCGCCGCTGACGATCCTCGTCAACCCGTCCTCGGGCGGCGGCAGGGGCATCAAGCTCCTGCCCCGGATCGAGGCGGCGCTGGACGCTCGGCGGACGGTCTTTCGGGTCCAGCGGACGAAGAGCCTCGAGCACGGCGTCGAGCAGGCCCTGGCCGCGATCGAGGTCGGCGAGATCCCGGTCGTCCTCAGCGGCGACGGCCTGATCGGGGCGATCGGCGGGGCGATGGCGGGATCCGACACTCCCCTCGGGATCATCCCCGGGGGTCGCGGCAACGACCTGGCGCGGGTCCTGGAGATTCCCGAGGAGCCGGAGGAGGCGGTCGCGGTGCTGGCCGCCGGCCGCACCCGAACGATCGACGTCGGCGAGGTAAACGGCAAGCGATTCCTCGGCATCGTCAGCGTCGGCTTCGACTCCGAAGCCAACCGGGTTGCGAACGAAACGAGCTTCCTGCGCGGCAACCTCGTCTACGCCTTCGCCGCGATCCGGACCCTGATCAGCTGGAAGCCGGCCCGCTTCACGGTCCGCGCCGACGCAGAGCGCTACCGCTTCACCGGCTACTCCGTCTCGGTCGCCAACAACAAGGCCTTCGGCGGCGGGATGTTCATCGCCCCCGACGCCGAGCTCGACGACGGCGAGTTCGACATCGTCGTCGTCGGCGAGGTCGGCAAGCTGCGATTCGTGGGTAACCTGCCGAAGGTGTTCAAGGGCACCCACGTCGAGGCGGACGAGGTGCGTGTGTTCCGGGCCCGCCACCTCGAGCTCAGCGCCAGCAGCCCGTTCCCCGTCTACGCCGACGGCGAGCACCTCGCCGATCTGCCGGCCTCGCTGCGCGTGCTTCCGGCAGCGCTGAGGGTGATCGCACCCTGAGCTTCGCCGCCAAGCGGGCCCTGGCCCGCGGGATCGGCTCGGCGAGCCGGGTCAGCGGGCGCGGCGGCGGAACCACCCTGCCCGGTCGGGTCCTGCTGCGGATGGCGCCGGACGCGATCGCCCGCCTCGGCGCCCCCCTGCGCCAAACCACGATCGTCAGCGCAACCAACGGCAAGACGACGACCGCGGGGATGATCGCCGCCGTCCTCGCCGCCCGGGGACGCGAGCCGATCCACAACAGGGCGGGGTCGAACATGACCTGGGGGGTCGCGACCGCGCTCCTCGACCAACGGGGCGAGGAGGGGCTCTTCGAGGTCGACGAGGCGTGGCTCCCGAAGGTGGCAGCCGAACTCGACCCCGGCCTGATCGTGCTCGGCAACCTCTTCCGCGACCAGCTCGACCGCTACGGCGAGGTCGAGATCCTCGCCGACGAATGGGCCGCCCTGGTCGGTGAGCGAGTCGGCCGCAGCCGCTTCGTCCTCAACGCCGACGATCCCCTGATCGCCGACCTCGGTCGCGACCGCGAGGGCGAGCGCCGCGAGGGCACCGTCTACTTCGGGATCGACGATCCCTCGCAGGCGCTGCCGGAGCTCCAGCACGCCTCCGACGCCAAGCACTGCCGCCGCTGCGGCCATCCCTACGCCTACGAGCGCGCCTTCGTCGGCCACCTCGGCCACTACGCGTGCCCCGACTGCGGCGCCTCCCGACCCGTCCCGGACCTGGCGGCGACCGAGATCGAGCTGCGGGGGATGAGCGGGTCGCGCTCGATCCTGAGGCTGCGCGACGGCAGCCAGCTGACCCTATCGCTGCCGCTGCCCGGCCTCTACAACGTCTACAACGCGCTGGCCGCGCTGGCGGCGGCGATCGAGCTCGGGGTGCCGGCGGCCGATGCCGCCGCCGCCCTCGGCGACGTGCGGGCGGCCTTCGGGCGGGTCGAGACCGTGGCGGTCGGCGCCAAGAGCGTCTCGATCCTCCTGATCAAGAACCCGGCCGGCGCCAACGAGGTGTTGCGCACGCTCGCGCTCGAGGCGGGCGGGGACGGGGTCGACCTCTGGGTCGGCCTCAACGACGGGATCGCCGACGGGCGTGACGTCTCCTGGGTCTGGGACGCCGACTTCGAGCTGCTCGCCGGCTCGGTTCGACGGGTCACCTGCGCCGGCACCAGAGCGCCGGAGATGGCTCTGCGGCTCAAGTACGCGGGATGGCCCGTCGAGGCGATCGCGGTCGAGGAGTCGATTCCCGCGTCGTTCGACCGTGCCGTGGACGAGGCCCCCGGCACGCTTTTCGCACTCCCCACCTACACCGCCCTGCTCGAGCTGCGCAAGCTGCTGGCCGACCGCGGCCTGGCGAAGGAGTTCTGGCGATGAGCGCCGCCCGAGATCTCCCGGCGCCGGCCGCCGCGGCCGTGATCTGGCACGAGGTCGAGTGCGGCGCCTTCGAGGCCGACCTCGAGCTCTGGGACGAGCTCGCCCGCGACGGCGGCGGGCCGGTCCTCGATCTCGGTTGCGGGACCGGGCGCGTCGCCCTCCACCTGGCGCGGCGCGGGCACCGGGTCCACGGCCTCGACCTCGACCCGGACCTCGTCGAGGCCCTGCGGAGGCGCTCGCAGGAGGCCGGCCTGGAGGTGGCGGTGAGCGCCGCCGACGCCCGCGAGTTCTCGCTCGGGCGCGAGTTCGCGACGGTGCTGGCGCCGATGCAGCTGATCCAGCTCTTCGAGGGCTCGGAGCAGCGGGTCGCCTGCATGCGCTGCGCCCGCCGGCACCTGAGACCGGGTGGGTCGATGGCGGTGGCGATCGTCGACGGCTTTCCCGACGAGCTCGCCGAGGAGGTCCCTCCCCCGCTCCCCGACACCCGCGAGGTCGACGGCTGGGTCTACTCGAGCCTGCCGCTCGACGCAACCCTCGACGGGGGCGCGATCGTGATCCGGCGCCTGCGCCAGACCGTCTCCCCGGCCGGCGAGATCGACGACGAGGTGGACGAGATCCCGCTGCTGCTGCTCGATGCCGAGACCGTCGAATCCGAGGCGCTCGAAGCCGGCTTCGAGCTCGGCGGCCGCCGCGAGGTCCCGGCAACCGACCTCCACGTCGGCTCGACCGTCCTGCTGCTGGAGGATCGGGCCTGATGGAGCTCCGCGTCCTTTCCCTCTACCCCGAGCAGATGAACATCTACGCGGATCGCGGGAACATCATCTTCCTGCGCCGCCGCTGCGAGTGGCGCGGGATCGACTTCGAGCATCGCGGCGCCGGTCCCGGCGAGGCGATCGATCCCGATGCCCATGACCTCTTCTACATCGGCGGCGGCCAGGATCGCGATCAGCGAGCGGTCGCCGCGGACATGGCGAGCACCAAGCGCGAGGCGCCTGCCTCGGCGCTCGCCGACGGAGCCGCGCTGCTGGCCGTCTGCGGCGGGTACCAGCTGCTCGGTCACAGCTACCAGCTCGGCGAGGAGCGACTTCCCGGCCTCGGCCTGGCCGATCTCGAGACGGTTCGCGAGCCCGGCCCGCGGCTGATCGGCAACGTCGCGATCGAGGCCGAGCTCGGGACCGGCCCGCGGACAATCGCCGGCTTCGAGAACCACGGCGGTCGCACCTACCTCGGCGCCGCCGCGGAGCCGCTGGGCAGGGTTCTCAGCGGTTTCGGCAACAACGGCGTCGACAAGCTCGAGGGAGTCCGCCAGGGCAACCTGATCGGCACCTACCTGCACGGGCCGCTGCTGCCGAAGAACGCCTGGCTGGCGGACCGCCTGATCTCACTCGCGCTGGGCCGCCGCCACGACGAGCCGCAGCTCGAGCCCCTCGATGACTCGATGGAGCGGGCCGCGCACGAGAACGCCCGCCGCGCCGTCGCCGAGTGATGAATCGACCACACCCTGGTGTGGTCGATTCATCACTCGGCCTGCGATGCGATGGCGCTAGCGGCCGCTGGAGCCGAAGCCGCCGTCGCCGCGGGTGGTGCTTGCGAGCGCATCGACCTCGACCGGTGCGGCGGTCGCGATCGGGGTTATGAGGAGCTGGGCGATGCGGTCGCCGACCTCGACCCGGAAGGTGTCGGCGGGGTCGGTGTTGAGCAGCAGGACCGAGATCTCGCCGCGGTAGCCGGCGTCGATCAAGCCGGGGCTGTTGACCAGCGCGATCCCGCGCTCACGGGCCAGACCCGAGCGGGGCAGGACCAGGCCGGCGTGACCGGCCGGGACCTCGACCGCGATCCCGGTGGCCACGCTCCAGCGCTCGCCGGGTCCGATGTGGGCCGCCTCGCAGGCGTAGAGGTCGAGGCCGGCATCGCCCTCGTGCGCCCTCGTCGGCAACTTCGCCTCCTCGCGCAGCAGCGCGACGTTCAGGTTCACGGCCGCAACCCTAGACGACGGCGAGATCGTCGAAGCGATGCAGCTCGGCGACCGGGACCTTGGCGTGGACGAGGACCCCGTCCTCGCGGTCGGTGCGCTCGAGGTCGCCGGCAAGCTCGTGGAGCTCGTGCAGGCGAGCCCCCTCGGCGTAGGGGATCAGCAGCTCGACCTCGGCCAGCGTCTCCTCGAAGGCGGCCTCCACCCGGGCGCGGAGGGCGTCGAGACCCGTGCCCTCCAGCGCCGAGACCAGGACCGCGTCGGGGTGGCGCAGGAGGACGTCGCCGCGCTCGTCCTCGTCGAGCAGGTCGGCCTTGTTGAGGACGAGGAGGCGCGGCTTCGAGCCCGCCCCGATCTCCTCGAGCACTTCGTCGACCGCGGTCAGGTCGGCGCCCAGCCGCTCCGCCGACGAGGAGGCGTCGGCGACGTGGAGGACGAGGTCGGCCAGGACGGTCTCCTCGAGGGTCGCCTTGAAGGCCTCGACCAGCTGGTGGGGCAGCTTCTCGATGAATCCGACCGTGTCGGTCAGCAGGTAGTCGCGCCCCGAGAGCTCGAGGCTGCGGGTCGTCGGGTCGAGCGTGTGGAAGAGCCGGTCGCCGACCCCGACCTCGGCCCCGGTGAGCGCGTTCAGAAGCGTCGACTTACCCGCGTTGGTGTAGCCCGCCAGCGCCACCCTGGGCAGCGAGGAGCGATCCCGGCGCGCCCTCATGACACCGCGGTTGCGCTCGAGGCGCGCCAGGCGCCGGCGCAGGGCCGAGATCCGGTCGCGGGCGAGCCGACGGTCGGTCTCGATCTGGCTCTCCCCCGGGCCCCTGGTGCCGATGCCGCCGTCCATCCTGCCGGCGCCGAGGCGCTCGAGGTGGGTCCACAGCCCCCGCATGCGGGCCATGTTGTACTCCAGCTGGGCGAGCTCGACCTGGAGCTTGCCCTCTGCCGAATGGGCGTGGTCGGCGAAGATGTCGAGGATCACCGCGGTGCGGTCGATCACCGGCACCCCGAGCTCGGCCTCGAGATTGCGCTCCTGGCGTGGCGCCAGCTCGTCGTCGCAGGCGACCAGGTTCGCGTCGCATGCCTTGATCTCGCTCTTCAGCTCGGCCAGCCGGCCACGCCCGAAGTAGCGGTCGGGGTCGGGCTCCGGCCGCTGCTGGGTCGCGGTGCCGGCGGTGGCGACCCCCGCGGTACGCAGCAGCTCCTTGAGCTCGGCGAGCGGCTCCCCCTCCTCGCGGCCGTCGACGATGCCGATCGCGAGCGCCCGCTGGCGCGCGCGGGGATTCGAGATCCCGGCGCCGTTGTCCGCCGCCCGGCTGGTCTGTTTCGAACGCCCGTTCCTGGATCGATCCACTCGCCCGATTGTAGGCGGCGATCCCGCCGAACCTGGCCGGGCGGCCAGGTTCGCGTATAGGCTTCGCGCCGATGGTGGTCTTCCTCACCGGCGGCACCGGCTTCATCGGCGGCACCGTCGCCCGACGGCTGCGTGAGAGGGGCGACGAGGTCCGCTGCCTGGTCCGCAACCCGGCGAAGGCGTCCGCGGTGACCGAGCTCGGCTGCGAGACGGTGGCCGGCGATCTCAGCGACAGGACGAACCTGACGAGCGCGATGGCGGGCTGCGACGCGGTCATCCACGCCGCCGCGATGTACGAGGTCGGGATCCCCGAGTCACAGCGCCCGGCGATGCACGAGGCGAACGTCCTCGGCACCGAGAACGTCCTCGGCGCCGCCAAGGACGCCGGGGTCGCGAAGATCGTCTACGTCTCGACCTGCGGGGTCTTCGGCGACACCCACGGTAAAACGGTCGACGAGACCTACGAGCACCCCGGCCTCGAGTTCACCTCCTACTACGAGGAGACGAAGCTCGAGGCCCACCGGATCGCCAAGAGGATGATGGCCGAGGGCCTGCCCTGCGTGATCGTCCAGCCGGGCGGCGTCTACGGCCCCGGGGACACCTCTCAGGTCGCCGACCTGCTCGAGGAATTCTTCGCCGGCAAGCTGATCTTGCTGCCGCTCCCCGACCTCGGCATCTGCATGAGCCACGTCGACGACATCGCCGCCGGCATCATCCTCGGGCTCGACAAGGGCACCACCGGCGAGGCCTACGTGATCAGCGGCCCCGAGACGACGATGCGGGGGGCGATCGAGATGGTCGCCAAGGTCAGCGGCCGCAAGGCGCCGAAGCACGACCTGCCGACGCCCGTCCTCAAGGCCCTGACCCCGCTTGGACCGCTGATCGGCAAGCTGATGGGGCAGCCGCCGAACCTGCGCGAGCTGATCTCCTCGGGCGACGGGGTCACCTTCTGGGCCAGCTACGAGAAGGCCGCTCGCGAGCTCGGCTACGCGCCGCGGGGACTCGAAGAGGGACTGCGCGAAACGCTGGCCGCGGACGACCGCTTCCCCGCCCCCGCGGCCTGAGCGCGCCGCGATGCGCGTCATCGACGTGGAGCACCTCGGCCGCGAGCACGTGATCGGCTGCTGGGAGATCGACGGCGCCCTCGTCGACCCCGGGCCGGAGTCCTCGTTGGAGACGCTCCTCGCCAAGCTCGGCGGCGAGCAGCCGCGGGCTGTGGTGCTCACCCACATCCACCTCGACCACGCGGCGGCGACCGGCGCGATCGTCCGCCGCTGGCCGGAGACCGAGGTCTTCGTTCACGAGCGCGGCGCCCCCCACCTGATCGACCCCACGCGCCTGCTGGCCAGCGCCGAGCGGCTCTACGGCGACGCGATGGAGCGTCTCTGGGGCGAGATCGTCCCGGTGCCCGAGGAGAACGTCCGGCCTCTGGCGGGCGGCGAGACGGTCCTCGGCATGCGGGTCGCCTACACGCCCGGCCACGCCTCCCACCACGTCTGCTATCTCGACGAGCGCAGCGGCACCGCCTTCGTCGGCGACGTCGCCGCCTGCCTGGTCCCCGGGACCAACCTCGTCGTTCCGCCGACGCCGCCGCCGGACATCGACATCGAGACCTGGCTCGACTCGATCGCGACCGTGGAATCCTGGCGACCCGAGCGGCTCGCGGTGACCCACTTCGGCGCGATCGAGGACCCGGAGCCCCATCTGGCCACGGTTCGCGAGCGCCTGCGCGAGGAGGCCGAGCTGGCGAGGGAGCTCGACGAGGAGACCTACGAGAAGCGCCATCGCGCCCTGGTCGCGTCGCGGGCACCGACCGAGGAGGCCGCCGAGGAGCTGATCCAGTGCGTGCCGCCGCAGTACCAGTGGCGCGGGCTCGACCGCTATTGGCGCAAGCGCGACGAGCGCGAGTCCGGCCGGTAAGGAAATCTCATCCAGTTGCTGTGCGGACGCCGCCGAAACAGGCGTTAGGTTGTCGGCAGCGCGGGTACGTCCACCCGCGTCGGCCCACAACCTCAAGGGGAGAAACCAGTGACTCGAGGCATCCGCGGTACCCACCTTCGAGCAGTGCTCTGCGCCGCCCTGGCGCTGATCGCCGCGCTCGTCTTCGCCGCCTGCGGCGACAGCGACGACGACGGCGACCAGAAGCTGTCCGTGACCCTCTCGGGCAGCGCCTTCACCGTGCCGAAGAGCGCGGAGCCGGGCAGCGCCGAGATCAGCTTCAAGAACGAGGAAAAGAAAGGCGCCGCGGACATGCAGCTGATCCGCGTCGAGGGTGAGCACACGCCCGAGGAAGTGGTCCAGGCCCTCGGCGGCGTGATGAAAGGCAAAGCGTTCCCGGAGTGGCTGTTCGCCGCCGGTGGGATCGCCGTGGTCCCGGCCGGTAAGAGCGCCACCGTCGACCAGGTCCTGGTGCCCGGCACCTACTACCCCTTCAACACCGAATCGAAAGGGCCGCCGGACCCGAAGACGACCGTCTCCTTCGCGGTCGAGGGTGACGAGTCCGACGCCGAGCTCGAGTCCGACGCCGTCGTCACCGCCGATGACGCCGACGACGACTACCAGTTCAGCGCCGAGGGGCTCTCGAGCGGGAAGAACGAGATCCTCTTCGAGAACTCGGGCGAACAGCCTCACCACCTGCTGCTCGCGGAGATCAAAGGCGACGCCACCGTCGAGGACATCGAAAAGGCCTTCAAAGAGGAAAAAGGCCCGCCTCCGCTGGAGGAAAAAGGCAGCCAGTCGACCGCGGTGATCGAAGGCGGCGAAGGCCAGCTCGTCACGGTCGACCTCAAACAGGGTCGCTACGCGATGTTCTGCTTCATCACCGACCGCAAGGGCGGCAAGCCGCACGCCCTCAAGGGCATGGTCGACGAAGTCGAGGTCGACTGACCCCGACGGCGCCCCTCGAGGTCGAACCGACCCCGACGGGCCCGAGGATGAGCGCGGGCGCCTGGCTCAGGCCAGGTGCTCGCGCATCCGCTCGACGGCCTCTTCGATCCGCTGGTCGGGCGTCGTCAGCGAGATCCTGAAGAAGCCCTCGCCGCTTGGCCCGTACATCGACCCCGGCGAGACGATGACCGCCGCCTCTTCGAGCACCAGCTCGGCGAACGACGTCGACGTGTGGCCGTCGGGCACGGGGGCCCAGACGTAGATCGTCCCCTTCGGCGGCTGGACGTCGACCCCGATCTCGCGCAGCGCCCCGACCACGAGATCGCGGCGGCGGGCGTAGGTCTCGTTCATCCGTTGCAGCGGGCCGGCCGGACCCGCGAGGGCGGCGGCACCGGCAAGCTGGACCGCCTCGAACAGGCCCGAGTCGACGTTCGTCTTCAGGCGCCAGTAGGTCTCGATCGCCTCGGCGTTGCCGAGAATCGCGGCGCAGCGCCAGCCGGTCATGTTGTAGCCCTTCGAGAGCGAGAAGACCTCGACCCCGACCTCCCTGGCGCCCGGCGTCGCCAGGAAGCTCGGCGCCACGTAGCCGTCGTAGGTGGTCTCCGAGTAGGCGTTGTCGTGGACGACGAGGATCTCGTGCTCGCGGGCGAACGAGACGACCATCTCGAAGAAGCCCTCGGGGACGATCGCGCCGCTCGGGTTGTTGGGGTAGTTGAGGAACATCAGCCTCGCCTTCGCGGCGGTCTCGGCCGGCACCGCGCTGAGGTCGGGCGCGAAGCCGAGCTCGGAAACCAGCGGCAGCAGCTCGGGCGTGGCGCCGGCGAGGATCGGGCCTCCCGTGTAGACCGGGTAGCCCGGATCGGATGCGAGCGCGACCCCGCCCGGGTCGAGGAAGGCGAAGCAGAGGTTGTAGATGCACTCCTTGGCGCCGATCGCCGGAATCACCTCGGTCTCGGGATCGACCTCGACCCCGAAACGGGCGTCGTAGAAGTCGGCGAACGCCTCGCGGAACTCGGCCCGGCCTCGATTGCTCGGGTACTTCTGGTTCCCCGGCGCGGCCACCGCCTCCTGCATCGCCTTGACGATGTGCGGATAGGTCGGTTCGTCGGGGTCGCCGATCCCGAGGCTGATCACGTCGATCCCGGCGGCGCGCTTGTCGGCGACGCGGCGCTCGAGTTCGGCGAACATGTACGGAGGCATCGCCTCCAGGCGCTTGGACGGATCGGCGATACCCACGAGGCGGAAATCTATTCGTGCGGCGATCTACTCGTCGCTAGGCCGAGAAGTCGCCGCAAGGGGGGTCAATCCAGGTCCTCGAGCGCCGCCAGCAGCTCCGTCGAGAGCTCGCCGGAGCAGATCGGCTCGGCCCAGCCGCTCAGGCGAACCCCGAGGTCGGACGAGACCTCGACCTCGAGCTCGCCGCCGTCGAGCTCGACCGTGATCGGGCTCGCGGCGCCGTTGATGAAGGCGGTCACCGCAGCGCCGCTGGCCCCGGTGCCGGACGAGAGGGTCTCCCCCACCCCGCGCTCGAAGATCCGCGCCCGCGCCCTGCTGCCCTCGATCCGGAGAAAGGAGACGTTGGAGCGGTTCGGGAACTGCGGGTCGGATTCGATCTCCGGTCCGATCGCGGCGAGGTCGAGCTCCTCGAGGCGCTCGCCGACGACGATCGCGCACTGTGGGTTCCCGATCGAGACGTGCTGGAACGACCAGTCGCGGCCGCCGGCGAAGACGCTGCCGCGCCCGTCCTCGGGACCGTCCGGGAAGTCCTTGGAGGTGGTCGAGGCACGGCCCATGGCCACCGAGCAGGTCCGCTCGGAAGTGATCGTCGGCGTGATCGGCCCGGCCGCGGTCAGGATCGAGAAGGTCTCGGCGTCGGTCCAGCCGTGGCGGCGCAGGTAGAGGATCGCCTCGCGCGCCCCGTTGCCGGAGAGCTCCGCCTCGGACCCGTCGGGATTGAAGATCCGCAGCTCGGCGACGAACTCGCGCTCGTCGCTGCGCGAGAGCAGCAGGACCCCGTCGGAGCCGATCCCGAAGTGCGGGTCGCAGAGTCGCCGAACCCGGGCGCCGGTCAGCTCCCAGGGCAGCGCCTCCGCCTCGAGGATCAGGTAGTCGTTGCCGAGCGCCTGCCACTTCTCGAATCGCATCCGGGCAGCCTAGTCGTCGAGGGCGCCGGCGATCTCGGCCGCGACCTCGTCGTCGTCGCGCCCGCTGCGGTCGATCGCGACCAGGTTCGGGATCTTCCGCATCCAGGTCAGCTGCCGGCGGGCGTAGTTTCGCGAGCGCCTCTTCATCAGCTCGAGATCGCCGCCGAGGAGCTCGTCGAAGCCCAGCGCCCTGCGGGCCGTCCGCGACGGTCCGGCCTCCTCGGCGGCACGCACCTCATCGAGCGCCCCCGATGAGGCGATCGCCTCGGTGCGGGCGTCGATCCGCTCGTAGAGGAGCGAGCGCTCCATGTCGAGCCCGAAGATCGTCGTCGGATGCCGCGTCTCCGGCGACCAGAGCTCGGAGCGCTCGGATTCCGGCGGCGCCTTGACCAACGAGAGCTCGGCGAGGGCCGCCCGTAGGTAGAGACCGGTCCCCCCGACCACGAGCGGGCGCCTGCCGGACTCGAGGGCGGAGTCCACCTCCCGATGGGCCCGCCGCATGTAGTCCCCCACCGAGAAGGGGCTCGTGACCGGCACGATTCCGATCAGCCGGTGCTCGAGGCGCGCCCGTTCCTCCTCGCCGGCGGCGCCGGTCAATCGCTCGAGCCCCCGGTAGACCTGAAGCGCGTCGCAGGAGATCGCGATCGGGTCCTCGCCGCGCTCGCGCAGCCTTTCGGCGAGGGCGACTGCGACCCCGGTCTTGCCGACCCCGGTCGGGCCGAAGATCCCTACGACCCTCACGGAGTGACGGGAACCGCGGCGACCCCCGAGAGCGTCTGCGACGTGGCCGCGTCGATCCGGACGTCGACGAGGCTGCCCGGCGCGGCGATCCCTTCGAAGTTGACCGCCTTGTTGTGTCGGCTTCGACCCCGCAGGCGCGAGGGGTCGGTGCGGCTCGCGCCCTCGACGAGGACCTCGATCTCGCGGCCGACGAAACGCTGCGCACGCTCGCCGGCCCGCCGCTGGACGAGGTCGACGAGCCGTTCCATCCGCTCCACCTTGACCGGATGCGGCAGCTGCTCGTCGATCGTCGCCGCCTCGGTCTCGCGCCGGGGCGAGAAGACGAAGGTGAAGGCGCCGTCGTATCCGACCTCGTCGACCACCTCGAGGGTCTCGGCGAAATCGGCCTCGGACTCGCCCGGGAAGCCGACGATGATGTCCGTGGTTATCGCGCAGTCGGGAACCCGCTCGCGGATCAACGCGACGCGGTCCATGTAGCGCCCGCGGTCGTAGGTGCGGCGCATCCGCTTCAGGATCCGGCTGGAGCCTGATTGCAGCGGCAGGTGGATGTGCTCGCAGAGGGCCGGCAGCTCGGCGTGGGCGCGGACGACGTCCTCCTTCATGTCCTTGGGGTGCGGGCTCGTGTAGCGAATGCGGTCGATGCCCTCGATCGCGTCGATCCGCGCCAGCAGCTCCGAGAACCCGATCCGCGACTCGCGCGGGAGGTCGCGGCCGTAGCTGTTCACGTTCTGCCCCAGCAGGGTCACCTCGCGGACCCCGTCGGCGGCGAGCGCGACGGCCTCGGCGACCAGCTCCGCCGGATCCCGGCTGACCTCGCGGCCCCGGGTCGAGGGGACGATGCAGTAGGAGCAGCGGCAATTACAGCCCTGCGAGATCTGAAGCCACCCCTGGAACCTGCGCTCGCGGCGGGTCGGGAGGTGGCCGGAGAAGTCCTCGAACTCGAAGTAGCCCTGGGCACTGAGCGAATCGGAGTTGAGGAACTCCGCCAGCTTGTGGATCTGACCGGGGCCGAAGGCCACGTCGACGAAGGGAAAGCGCCGGAAGACCTCGTCCTTGACCGACTGGGCCCAGCAGCCGCCGACGCCGACGACCCGCTCCGGATCCTCGCCCTTCAGCCGCTTCGCCTCGCCGAGGTGGGCGATGAAGCGATTGTCGGCCGACTCCCGGATCGAGCAGGTGTTGAAGAGGATCAGATCGGCATCCTCGCGCGAGTCGACGGGCTCGTAGCCCAGCGACTCGAGCATCCCCTGCATCCGCTCGGAGTCGTGCACGTTCATCTGACACCCGAAGGTCGTCACGTGAAACCGCTTCGCCATCCCGTGCAGGGTATCGACGGACCGCCGTCAGGCACCGATGACAGGACGTTCCGAGATCCGAGCGCGGCAGGGGCGCAGAATGCCCGCGTGCTCCTCGCGCGAGCGACCGAGGACGGCGCCCCGCGCGGCCATGCGACCCGAGCTATTCGACCGTCAGGGTGCCCTGCATGCCGGCTTCGGCATGCCCGGGGACGGTGCAGAGGAAGGTGTACTCCCCCGGCCCGAGCGGCTCGGTGACCGAGGTCTCGCTCTGGGTGATCGTTTCCGATTCGCCGATGATCTTGCCATCCTGCTCGATCGCGACGTTGTGTGGGATCGCCGCCGGATTCGTGAGTTTGATCGTGACTTCGCCCGGGGCGCTGCTCAGCTCGGTGGTGTCGAAGGCGATCTCCTCGGGCGCCGCCTCCAGATCGAGGTTGCCGCCCGGCCCGTTGACGGTGGCATCCGCTCCCCCGCCCTCGGAGACCTCTCCCGGTTCCGGTGGGCTCGTGTCCTGCTGCTCGGATTCGACCAGCTCGTTCGCCTCTTCGAGCTCGGCCGCCCGGACCTCCTCCTCGTGCTGGCCGTTGAGGACCGAGAAGGTGGCCGCGCCGCCGATCAGCGCGACGAAGACCAGGATCACCACCGGTCCGGCCTTGCCCGGGAACTTCTCGACTTTGATGCCGAGAAAGCTGACGACCACCGCCGAAGCGGCAAGGATGCCGGCGAGGATGTAGAAGATCGTCGCGTCGCTCATGCGGCGCGCATCCTATCTATGCGGCTTTGACCTCGGCGGTCTCCTGCCCGGTGTCCTCAGGCGTGGCCTCCGGCGCAGGAGCAGGGGCCGGACCGGCGTCCAACCCGAGCGCGGTGCGGATCTTTCCTTCGATCTCCGCCGCCAGCTCCGGGTTGTCCTTGAGGAATTGCTTGGCGTTGTTCCGCCCCTGGCCGAGCCGGGTCTCGCCATAGGAGAAGAACGAGCCCGATTTTTGGACCAGATCCTGCTCGATGCCGAAATCAAGGAGCCCTCCCTCGCGTGAGATCCCCTCGCCGTACTCGATGTCGAACTCGGCCTGGCGGAACGGAGCCGCGACTTTGTTCTTCACGACTTTCACGCGGACCCTGTTGCCGACCGCCTCGGTCCCTTCTTTGAGCGTTTCGATCCGGCGGATGTCGAGGCGCTGCGAGGAGGCGAACTTGAGCGCCCGGCCTCCGGGCTGGGTCTCGGGCGACCCGAACTGAACCCCGACTTTTTCGCGGATCTGGTTGGTGAAGAGGCAGACGGTGTTGGTCCGATTGAGGTTGCCGGCCAATTTGCGCATCGCCTGCGACATCAGCCGAGCCTGCAACCCCACCGTCGTGTCGCCGATCTGCCCTTCGAGCTCGGCCTTCGGCGTCAATGCCGCGACCGAATCGATCGCGACGACGTCGATCGCCGCCGAGGCGATCAGGCGGTCGGCGATCTGTAGCGCCTGCTCGCCGTAGTCGGGCTGGGAGACGAGGAGCTCGTCGCAGTCGACGCCGATCGCGGTCGCGTAGATCGGGTCCATCGCGTGCTCGGTGTCGATGAAGACGCAGACGCCGCCGCGGGCCTGGGCCTGGGCGATCACGTGGTAGATCAGCGTCGTCTTTCCGGAGGACTCCGGGCCGAAGATCTCGACGATCCGCCCCCGTGGGACGCCGCCGATCCCGAGTGCCAGATCGAGCGCCAGGGAGCCGGTCGGGATCGCGCCGATCTGCACTTTGCTGTCCTCGCCGAGGCGCATCAGCATTCCCTCGCCGAACTCCTTGTGAATCCCCGTGACCGCGCTCTCGAGAGCGGCGTCCTTGGCCTTGGCTTCCTTCGCCGAGGCGTCTTTCAAAGCGGGTTTCCTGTCTGCTGCCATCTGTTTCACCTCAAGTCGGTATGCGCCAAGGGGGAATAGGTCGCACCCCATGGCTTGAGTTCAGAACGGTAGAGCGACACTCGGACGCCAACGGCGGGCTGCAAGAGACCCTGCGGCAGCGGTCCCGGGGGTCTCCGAACGACCTGCGGGCGCCTCGACCCGCGCTTCTCCGGCCTCACCCTGGCGACCGTCAGGTGGGGCCAGAATCGCCGCTTCTCCGGCTCGTGGAGGCCCGCCGCCGCCAGGCCGCCCTCGAGGTCGGCCTGCATCTCGCCGAGGCCACCGGAGTCGAGCGGGAGGGCGTAGAGGCGTGCTCTCCCCCGCTCCGGCCGCTGGACCGGGTCCAGGAGGCGGAACCGCTGCGGTCCGAACGCCCCGACCCGCTCGAGGACCGCGGAGATCTCATCGATCTCCTTCACCGGGCGGTAGCCGAGAAAGACGAGGGTCACATGGAGGGAGTCGCCCGGCAGCGGGCGCAGGGCCGGATCCGAGAGCTCCTCCCCCGCCCACGACTCGATGTCCCGACGGGTCTCCTCCGGCAGCTCGAGCGCCACGAAGAGGCGCGCCCGGGGGCTCTTGAGGCGATCCGCGGTCATCACCCGGCCACGCTACGGGCGGAGACCGCGCGAGACAACATCGCTTTGCAAGGAATTCCGGGCGGCGGTCTAAAGAGCGGGGTCGCCGCCGCCGAGCAGGACGCGCAGAAGGTGCAGCCCGACCAGCGCCGAGCGTTCGCGGATGTCCTCGCGGCCACCGGGAATCACCGGTTGGCGCGCGATCGAGGTCCCGTCGGCGAGCCGGGCGTCGAAGCAGACGTATCCGACCGGCTTCTCCTCGCTGCCGCCGTCGGGCCCGGCGATGCCGGTGATCGAGACGGCGACGTCGGCGCCGAAGCGCTCCAGGGCCCCCAGCGCCATCGCCTCGGCGACCTGCGCGGAGACGGCGCCGTGCTCCGCGATCAGCGCCGGGCCGACCCCGAGGAGCTCGGTCTTCGCCTCGTTCGAGTAGGAGACGACGCTGCCGGCCATGTAGGCCGAGGCCCCCGGCAGAGCCGTGATCCGGGCTGCCATCAGGCCGCCGCTACAGGACTCCGCCAGGCCCAGCCGCCGCCCGGCCAGCAGCGCCGCGACCTGGGCGTCGATCGTGGTCCCGTCCTCGCTGAAGAGCTGGGCCGGGTGGCGCTCGGCGAGCCCCGCGCGGACCGCCGCCGCGGTCGCCGCCGCCTCGTCGCGGTAGCGGACGTCGATCTCGATCTCCCCCCGTCGCAGGCAGGTCGTGATCTCGACGTCGGGCACCGAAACGCCCTCCTCCTCGATCTCGCGCAGGCTCTTGGCGATTTCGGACTCGGGGATGCCGAACATCCTCAGCGTGTATCCGCGCAGCGGTGTCGCCCGCGCGAGGATCTCGCGCACGGGCTCGGTCTCGAGCGCCGCCGGCCACATCGGCCGGAGCTCGCGCGGCGGCCCCGGCAGCACCACGATCGCGAGCTCGCCGGCCGGCACGACGAGCCCGGGGGCGGTGCCGATCGGATCCAGGGGGGTCGCCCCCCGCGGCACCATCGCCTGCTTGCGATTGGCCTCCACGACCGCCTCGTGGTCGAAGTCGAACCGCTTCGCGAACTCCCGCAGGATCTCGGCGATCTTCGCCTCGACCTCCTCGTCGAGGACGAGCTCGCGGCCGGCGAAGCTGGCCACGACCTCGGCGGTCAGGTCGTCGGCCGTCGGCCCGAGGCCGCCCGAGGTGACGATCAGGTCCATGCCCTCCTCGGCGAGGAAGCGCAGGGCGGCCTCGAGGTCGTCGAAACGGTCGGCGACGATCAGGATGTGGGCGACCTCGACGCCGAGCTCGGCCAGCGCTTCCGACACCCAGGGACCGTTGCGGTCGACGATCCGCCCGGTCAGCACCTCGGTCCCGGTGACCACGATCCCCGCTCTGACCGGCCCCTGGCTCATGGGGACGGAAGCTACCGGACGGGTTCGCTCAGTCGGCGGGCTCGGAGTCGACCGCGACCGGCTCGCCGCCGCCGAGCACCCGCGGCAGGTCGGCCCCGGTGATCAGGACCTGGCGCGGCTTCGAGCCTTCGTAGCCGGAGATGACCCCGCGGCGCTCGAGCATGTCGATCAGGCGTCCGGCACGGGTGTAGCCGACCCGCAGGCGGCGCTGGATCATCGAGACGGAGGCGGTTTCGGTCTCGACGACGATTCGAATCGCGTCGTCGAGCATGTCGTCGGCGTCGGGATCGAAGTCGCCGCCGGCTTCCACTCCCTCCTCGGTGACCTTGTGCTCCTCGAGCAGCTGCTCCTCGAAGTCGGGTTCACCCTGCTTCGCCCAGTGCTTGGTGATCCGGGCGATCTCGTCCTCGGTGATGAAGGCGCCCTGGATCCGGGCCAGCTTCGAGGTGCCGGCGCCGCGGAGCAGCATGTCGCCCTGGCCGAGCAGCGCCTCCGCCCCACCCTGGTCGAGGATCACGCGGGAATCGGTCTGCGAGGAGACGGCGAAGGCGATCCGGGCCGGGATGTTGACCTTGATCGTGCCGGTGATGATGTCGGTCGAAGGCCGCTGGGTCGCGAGGACGAGGTGGATCCCGGTCGCCCGCGACTTCTGGGCGAGGCGGATGATCGAGTCCTCGACCTCGGCCGGGGAGACCATCATCAGGTCCGCGAGCTCGTCGATCACGCAGAGGATGTGGGGAAGCGGCGCTTCCCCGGCCTTCGCCCGGGCGCGGTTGAGCTCGTCGAGGTTGCGGCAACGAGCGGTGCTCATGATCCCGTAGCGGCTCTCCATCTCGACGATCAGGTTCTGGAGGACGTTCGCGGCCAGGCGCGGCGAGGTGACGACCGGAGTCAGCAGGTGCGGGACGTGCTCGTAGTGGTTGAGCTCGACCTGCTTGGGGTCGACGAGGACGAACCGGACGTCGTTCGGCGAGGCCTGCATCAGGATCGAGGAGAGGATCGCGTTGACGCAGCCGCTCTTGCCCGAGCCGGTGGTGCCGGCGACGAGGACGTGCGGCATCTTCGCCAGGTCGGCCCAGACCGGGTTGCCGTCGATCCCCTTGCCGAGCCATGCGACCAGCGGCGAGGTCTTCTTCGGGCGGCCCGCGTAGATGTCTCCGAGACGGACCATCCGGCGGCGGCTGTTCGGGACCTCGACGCCGACGGCCTGTTTGCCGGGAATCGGAGCGAGGATGCGGATGTCGGTCGAGGCCAGCGCGTAGGCGAGGTCGTTCGCGAGCTCGGTGACTTTCTTGACCTTCGTCCCCGGCGCCAGGCGCAGCTCGAAGCGGGAGACGTGCGGTCCGCTGACGACGCCGACGATCTTCGCCTCGACCCCGAAGTGGCCGAGCGTCTCGACCAGCTTGCGGCCGATCGCCTCCTGGTCGCGCGGGTCGGGGCCGGAGTCGTTCTTGCTGCCGCGCTCCAGCGCCTTGGCGGGCGGCGGCACGTAGGCGATCTGCTCCGATTCGGTGACGCCGCTCTTGTTGCCCTGGGGAGTGAGGGCGGGCGGATCCACGGCTGCCATCTCGGTCGTGTCGACCCCTTGGGCGGATGTGGCGGGGCCATCGACCTCCTCGGAGAGAGTCAGATCGTGATCCTCGTCTGCCGATGGCAGGGCTTCGCCGTCAACCGCCACCTCCTCCGCTTCGCCTCCGGGGGCGGCGGCGCCACCCTCAGCGTCTGGGTCATCATCATCTCCTCGGGCGCCGGGGTAGTCGTATCCCTCGTTCTCGGCGAGGGCGACGGTGGGCTCGAACTCGTCCTCGTCGGGGTAGGTCGACATCACGTCGGTGACGCCGGCGCGGGTCTCGGCGGTCTTTTCCTCCCGGCGCTGTTCGCGGTGCTGGATCGCGGTCTGGGCGACGTCGCGGCTGCCGAGGAAGATGCGCCTGAGGCCGCGGCCGATCGCGCGGAAGAGAGTCGAGATCGAGGTGCCGGTGACGAGCAGTCCGCCGACGATCAGGATCAGAACGGTCGCGATCCGCGCCCCGACCGAGCCGACCAGGTACTCGAGGCCGGTTTCGATCCCGTAGCCGACCTTGCCGCCCTCCCAGCCGAAGAAGAGGACGAAGGAGAGATAGACGCCGGCCGCGATCATGAACAGGCCGATCAGGTCGAGGTGGCGCTGCTGAAGGCCGCCGGGCAGCCGCGGGCGAGGGACCTGGCGTTTGGGTCCCTTCTTCGCTTTCGAGCCGCGTTTGACCGGCCGCTTCTTGCGCACGAACATCGACCACCCGTTCGACACCCGGGACGCTTCCCCTCTTGAGGCCTAAATTCGCGGTAAATCCAGGAGGATTCACGCCCCGCCCTCTTTAAGATCGGTCGGGGAATGAACGGAGCAGCTGCCGACAGCGCCGAAGGTCGCGTCCTCCTCGTCGAGGACGACGCCGAGATCGCCGACGTCCTCCGGCGCTCGCTGCGTAACGAGGGCTACGAGGTGAGGACCTCGGCCGACGGAATCGAGGCCCTCGACGTCGCCGCCGGGTTCGTCCCCGACCTCGTCGTCCTCGATCTCGGCCTGCCCCGCCTCGACGGGATCGAGGTCTGCCGCCGCCTGCGCGCCGACTCGGACGTCCCGATCCTGATGCTGACCGCCCGCAGCGAGACCGAGGACCGCGTCGAGGGACTCGACAGCGGCGCCGACGACTACCTCGCGAAGCCCTTCGAGCGCCGCGAGCTGCTGGCCCGGATCCGGGCGCTCCTGCGCCGCCGTCCTCCCCGCGGCGCCGCCTCGCTCGAGGTCGGCGACCTCTCGCTCAACCCCGACACCCGCGAGGTGAGGAGGGGCGAGCGCGAGATCGAGCTCACCAACCGTGAGTTCGAGCTGCTCGAGTTCCTGCTCCGCAACCAGCGCCTCGTCGTCTCCCGCGAGCGGCTGCTCGATGAGGTCTGGGGTTACGACCCGACCGCCGCGACCAACACGATCGACGTCTTCATCTCGAACCTGCGGCGAAAGCTCGAGGCCGACGGCGAGGATCGCCTTTTGCACACGAAACGGGGCGCCGGGTACGTGATCAAGGACTGAGATGCGTCTTCACCCCCGCAACTGGCCCGTCCGCTGGCGCCTCGCGATCACATCGGCCGCACTGACGCTGGTGATCCTCCTCGTCTTCGGGGGCGTGATCGGGCAGGTCACGAGCAACCGCATCCGCGACGACTTCAATCGCGAGGTCCGCAGCGCGGCCCAGACCCTGGCGGCCGAACTCCAGATCGTCTACACCCCGGTCCCATCGATCGCCGGCGGACCCAGTCTCGACGACTTCGTCCGCCCCGACGACGCCTCGGTTCTCGTCTACGACGCCTACGGCAACCTGATCGGGCACAGCCGGGCGGCCGACCAGCTCGGCCCGATCGACACCCTCGGCGGCCTCTCGACCTTCGAGGGCCATCGCGTCGCCACCGCCCAGGTCCGCAGCGACGAAGGCATCCCCCTCGGCTACGTCGAGTACGGCCGCAGCATCGACCGCGTCGACGCCACGATCGACCGGCTCTGGCTGTTCATCGCCGCCGGCGTCTTCGGCGGCACCCTGCTCGCCGTCCTCGCCGGCCTGGCGATCGCCGGCCGCGCGATGCGGCCCGTCTCCTCGCTGACCGCGAGCGCCCGCACGATCGCCGAGACCGGCGACTCCTCCCGGCACATGCCGGCCCCCAAGTCCGACGACGAGGTCGGCGAACTGGCGCGAACGCTGGAGCAGATGCTGCGATCCCTCGACTCGGCCCGCAACGAGCGCGAGGGCGCGATGAAGAAGCAGCGCGAGTTCGTCGCCGACGCCTCGCACGAGCTGCGCACGCCGCTGACCAGCATCCTCGCCAACCTCGAGTTGCTCCAGGCCTCCCTGCGCGAGCCGGGACACGACGAGGACCGGGCGATGATCGACTCGGCGCTGCGCTCCTCGCAGCGGATGAGCAGGCTGGTCGCCGACCTGCTGCTGCTTGCCAAGGCGGACGCCGGCCGCAGCGGCGCCCACGTCGAGTGCGACCTCGCCGAGGTCGCGGGCAACGCCGCGGCCGAGGCGGCGCCGCTGATGGGGGATCGCGAGCTCCTGGTCGACAACGACCGTCCGCTGCGGCTCGGCGGCAACCCGGACGAGCTCCACCGGATGGTCCTCAACCTCCTCGACAACGCCTCGCGCCACACCCCGCCGGGCTCGACGATCGAGCTCCGGCTGCGCTCGGAAGACGGGCGTGCCGTGGTCGAGGTCGCCGACGACGGGCCGGGCATCCCACCGCAGCTGCGAGCCCAGATCTTCGACCGCTTCGTCCGCGGCGACGGGCCGGCCGACACCGCGACCGGACCCGGCAGCGGCCTCGGCCTGGCGATCGTCAGCGCCGTCGCCGCTTCCCACGGCGGCGCCGCGGAGGCGGGCGAATCGGAGAGCGGCGGCGCCCTTTTTCGGGTCTCGCTGCCGCTCGAGCGCAGCTCTCAGACAGCTATTACGCCCGCTTTAGACCACCTTTAGCGCCCCGTCCTACCTTGGCTGGTGGACGAGACACAGGGGTCCGCCGGGTTCTCCCCAACAGCCTCCGGCGGGCCCCTTTTTACTTCTCTCAGACCTCGACCACGACCGGCAGCACCATCGGCCGGCGTCGCAATTTGTCGTAGACGTACTTGGCGACGGCGTCGTGGAGGTCCTCCTGGATCAGGTGCAGCTCGCGGGTGCCGGCGTCGGCCGCTTCCTCCAGCGAATCCTCGGCGACGTCCTGGATCCGTTCGACCAGCGCCTCCGCCTCCTCGACGATCGGCACGCCCCGGAAGATCACCTCGGGATCGGCGACGACGCTGCCGTCGTCGCTCGAGATCGTCGCGACGACGATGAAGATTCCGTCGGCGGAGATCGCCCGCCGGTCGCGGAGCGCGACGTCGTCCGGCTCGCCGACGTTGACCCCGTCGACGAAGATCACGCCGGCGTGAATGTCCTCGCCGAAGCGGGCGCCGCTCCCGTCGATCTCGAGCGGCAGGCCGTTGCGGCCCTGGAAGACGTTGGCGGCGTCGATCCCGACCGACTGGGCGAGTTCGGAGTGCAGGCGCAAACGCTTGAAGTCGCCGTGGACGGGAAGCACGTACTTCGGTTTGGTCAGGTTGATCATCAGCTTCAGCTCCTCCTGCCAGCCGTGACCGGAGGCGTGGATCGGCGCGTCCTTGGCAGTCACCACGGTGGCGCCGATCTCGTAGATGCGGTCGATCGTTTCGTTGACCGCACGCTCGTTGCCGGGGACCGGGGTGGCCGAGAACACGACCGTGTCGCCGGAGTGGAGCTCGACGTCTCGGTGGTCGTTGTTGGCCATCCGTCGCAAGGCCGAGAGCGGCTCGCCCTGGCTGCCGGTCGAGATCACCACGACCTTCTCGTCGGGGAAGTTCGCGATCTCGCGGGGCTGGATGAAGAGCCCCTGGGGGGCGTTTGCGATTCCGAGGCTGGAGGCGATGTTGAAGTTCTTGCGCATCGAGCGCCCGACCAGGGCGACCCTGCGGTCGAGCTGGATCGCGGCGTCGATCACCTGCTGGACGCGGTGGATGTTCGAGGCGAACGAGGTGACGATGATCCTGCCCCGGCAGCCGGAGAAGGTCTCGAGCAGGGCGGGCCCGACGCTCGACTCCGAAGGAGCGATCCCGGGGCGGTCGGCGTTGGTCGAGTCGCCGCAGAGGAGGAGCAGGCCTTCGCGGCCGACCTCGGCGAGCCTCGAGATGTCCGCCGGGCGGCCATCGACCGGGGTCTGGTCGAACTTGTAGTCGCCCGTCATCAGGACCGAGCCGAGCTCCGTCTTCAGCAACACCGCCCGCATGTCCGGGATCGAGTGGGAGAGGTGGATCAGCTCGAGCTCGAAGGGCCCGGCTTTGACCTTCTCCCCGGCCGGCAGCTCCTGGAGCGGCGCGTCGCCGAGCTTGTGCTCGTCGAGCTTCGAGCGGACCATGCCGATCGTCAGCATGCCTCCGTAGATCACCGGGGGCTGGCCGATTTCGCGCAGGACGTAGGGCAGGGCCCCGACGTGGTCCTCGTGGCCGTGGGTGAGGACGATCGCCTCGATGTCGTCGGCGCGCTCGCGCAGGTAGGAGAAGTCGGGCAGGACGAGGTCGATTCCGAGCATCTCGGCGGTCGGGAACATCAGGCCGGTGTCGACGACGATGATGCGACCGTCGTACTCGACCACGGTCATGTTCTTGCCGATCTCCCCCAGCCCGCCGAGCGGGAGGATGCGTAGCTTCTTCGCCGCCACCGTCAGCCCGCCGCCACCGTGACGCCGGCGCCCTCGAGCGCGGCCCTGATGACCTCGCGCTCGGACTCGCTCACTTCGACCAACGGCAAACGCAGCCTCCCGCTCGGGATCGCGCCGAGCATCTCCAGCGCGGCCTTGACCGGCATCGGGTTGGTGCTCACCCCCATCGCGTCGTAGACCGGATGCAGGCGAGCGTCGATCTCGCGGGCGCGCTCGAGGTCACCGGCCACGGCCGCGTCGTAGATCTCGCGCATCTGCGGGCCGACCAGCTGCGAGGCGACGCAGATGCCGCCCGCCAGGCCGAGTTCCAGGGTCTTCAGGAAGATGTCGTCGTTGCCGGCCAGGACCTCCATCCCCGGGATCGGCCGGAGCTCGTCGTTGTTCGCCTGCTTGACGGCGACCACGTTGTCGATCTCGGCAAGATCGGCGAGATCCTCCGGCGGGACGTTGACGATCACCCGCGAGGGGATGTTGTAGGCGATCAGGGGAAGGTCGGGGACGGCGGCGGCGATCGCCTCGAAGTGGGCGCGGATCCCGGCTCGGTTGGGCTTGTTGTAGTACGGCGTGACGATCAGCGCCGCCTCGGCGCCCGCCTCGGCGGCGGCCTTGGTCAGCTCGATCGAGTGGCGGGTGTCGTTGGTGCCGGTCCCGCAGACGACGGTGGCGTCGCCGCCGACCTCGGCGACCACCGCCCGCAGGAGCGAGATGTGCTCGCGGTCGTCGAGGGTCGCGGCCTCGCCGGTCGAACCGGCCACCACCACCCCGTGGGAGCCGTCGGCGATCAGCGAGGCGGCGAGCTCGCGGGTGGCGGCCTCGTCGACCTCGCCGTTCTCCCCGAACGGGGTCGCGATCGCGGTCAGGATTCCTCTCAGGTCGGCCATCGTCCCCAGCGTACCTTTCCTCAGAGCAGCTTCTCGAGCCCGACCGTGAAGCGGTCGGGCCGGTCGGCGACCGCGCGCACCGCGAGCAGCACGCCCGGCATGAACGAACGGCGGTCGATCGAGTCGTGGCGGACGGTCAGGGTCTGGCCGACGCCGCCGAAGACGACCTCCTGGTGGGCGACCAGACCGGGCAGGCGGATCGAGTGGATCGGCTCGTGGACGTTGCCGCCGGCCGCGGAGATCAGCTCCGCGGTCCGCTTCGCGGTCCCCGAAGGCGCGTCGAGCTTGCGGTCGTGGTGGAGCTCGACGATCTCGCACTCGAGCATGTGCGCGGCGATCGTCTGCGAGACCTCCATCAGCAGGACGGCACCGATCGCGAAGTTGGGAGCGACGAAGCACTTGGCGTCGCCCGGAGCCGCCTCGGCGGCCTCGCGCAGGTCCTCGACCTCGAAGCCGGTGGTGCCGACGACCGCGTGGACCCCCGCCTCGAGGCAGGCGCTCACGTTCTCGACCGCGGTGTCGGGGGTGGTGAAATCGACGACGACGTCCGCCTCGGCGAGAACGTCCGCGAGCGCGACACCCAGCGAGGGGTCGGCCCTCGCAGCCAGCTCCATGTCCTCGGCGCCCTCGACGGCCTCGCAGACCGCCTGGCCCATGCGCCCGGCGGCCCCTGACGCGACCACCCGTATCACTCCGCCTTCAGGCATTCGCGAGAGCAGAGGAGATGGCGGAGTTGTGCAACGCCTGCCGGAAGCGGCTTTCATCGCGGCCGACGCAGGCGGCGGAGAGCCGGTCGGCGCCGTAGAGCTCGGCGGCGAGCCCTGTCAGCTCCTCGACGGTGATCGCGTCGACCTTGGCGAGCATCTCATCGAGGGTGTCGATCGGCAGGCCGAAGAGCGTCGCCCGGGAGATCCGGGTCATCCGCGCCGCGGTCGACTCCGAGGAGAGCACGAGCCTGCCCTTGACGTTCTCCTTGGCCCGGCTCAGCTCCTCCTCGCTGACCGGCTCGGAGCGCAGGCGCTGGAGCTCGGTTCCGATGATCGAGCAGGCCTCCTCGACGTTGTCCTCGCGGGTGCCGACGTAGGTGGCGACCAGGCCGGAGTCGGTGTACTGCTCGTTGTAGGAGCCGACCGAGTAGGCGAGGCCGCGCTTCTCGCGCACCTCGCGGAAGAGGCGCGAGGAGGTCGAGCCGCCGAAGATCGAGTCGAGCACGGCGAGCGCATAGCGGCGCTCGTCCTCGCGGGTGATGCCCGGCGCCCCGAAGCAGATGTGGTACTGCTCGGTGTCCTTGCGGTGGAAGCGAAGCCGGGAGGTGTCCTCCGGAGCGCCGCCGTCGGCCGGACCTCCGCCCGACCCGGCGTCCGGCGAGACCAGACGCTCGGCGAGCTCGTGGATGCGGTCGTGGTCGAGGTGGCCGGCGGCGCCGACGACGACGTTGGCGCCGGTGTAGCGGGCGCCGTGGTAGGCCTCGATCTCCGGGATCGGAATCGAGGCGATCACGTCCGCCGCACCGAGGACGCGGCGGCCGAGCGGATGGTCGCCGAAGACGGCATCGGCGAGGAAGTCGTGGACCCGGTCCTGGGGCTCGTCCTCGTACATCGCGATCTCCTCGAGGACGACGTCGCGCTCCGAGTCGATTTCCGGATAGGTCGGCGCCAGCAGCATTTCCGAGAGCAGCTCGAAGACCTCGTCGGTGTGCTCGTCGAGGAAGCGCGCGTGCAGGTGGGTCGTCTCCTTGCCGGTGGCGGCGTTGACCGAGGCGCCGAGGCCGTCGAATCGCTCGGAGATCTCGATCGCCGAATAGCGCGCCGTGCCCTTGAAGAGAAGGTGCTCGAGAAAGTGCGAGACCCCGGCCTGAGCCGGGGTCTCGTCACGGGAGCCTGTCCTCACCCACAGCCCGAGCGCGACCGAGCGGACCGAGGGAACCTCCTCGGTGACCACCCGGACGCCCGAGTCGAGCTCGGTCAGCCTATGGCTGTCAGTCACGGTCACGATCGCGACGGGGGCGACGCTCGCGCCCACCGCCACCGCGCCGCTCGCGGCCGCGGTCGCCGCCGTTGCGGCTGCTGCCGCCACCGCCGGAGCCGATCGCGAGCAGCTCCTCCTGCGATTTGCCCTCGACCGAGGGATCGTCGGAGAGGCGCAGCCCGATGCGGCCGCGCTCGCGGTCGACCTCGACCACGGTGACGTCGATCACGTCACCGGCGGAGAGCACGTCGTCGACGGAGTCGACCCTCTCCCCCGGCTTCACGTTCGAGATGTGAAGCAGGCCGTCGGTGCCTTTGACGAGCTCGACGAAGGCGCCGAACGTCGTCGTCTTGACCACTTTGGCGCCGGTGTAGGTGTCCCCCACCTCGGCCTCCTTGGTCATCGACTCGATCCGGGCGACGCATTCCTCGACCAGGGTCCCGGTCGGGGCGTAGATCCGGATCGTGCCGTCGTCTTCGACGTCGATGTCGGCTTCGAACTCCTCGCAGAGGGCGCGGATCGTTTCGCCGCCTTTGCCGATCACGGCGCCGATCTTCTCCTGGTCGATCTTGATCGACTCGATCCGCGGCGCGTGCTGGGAGAGCTGCTCGCGAGGACCGTCGATCGCCTCGGCCATCTTGCCGAGGATGAACTGGCGGCCCTTGTTCGCCTGCTCGAGGGCGTCGGTGAGGATCTCGAAGGTGACCCCCGTGATCTTGATGTCCATCTGCAGGGCGGTGATGCCCTCGGCGGTGCCGGCGACCTTGAAGTCCATGTCGCCGAGATGGTCCTCGACGCCGGCGATGTCGGTGAGCACGATGTAGTCGTCGCCCTCCTTGATCAGCCCCATCGCCACACCGGCGACCGGTGCCGAGACCGGGACTCCGGCGGCCTGGAGCGCCATCGAGGACGCGCAGACCGATCCCATCGACGAGGAGCCGTTCGACTCCAGCGTCTCGGACACCACCCGGACCACGTAGGGGAAGTCGTCCTCGTTCGGGATCGTCGCCACCAGCGCCCGCTCCGCGAGCGCCCCGTGGCCGATGTCACGGCGCTTCGGGCCGCGCATGAAGCCGGCCTCCCCGACCGAGAAGGGCGGGAAGTTGTAGGGGTGCCAGAACTTCTTCGAGGTCTCGAGGCCGAGCGTGTCGATCCGCATGTCCATCCGCGTCGTGCCGAGCGCGACGTTGGAGAGGATCTGAGTCTCGCCGCGGGTGAACAGCGCCGAGCCGTGCACGCGCGGGGAGATGTCGACCTCGGTCTCGATCGGCCGGATCTCGTCCGCGGCGCGACCGTCGGGGCGCTTCTTGTCGACGGCGATCGCCTTGCGGATCGTGTCCTTCTCGACGTCGTTGACCGCGACTTCGACCGCCGCCTTGCGCAGCAGGTCGGCTTCCTCCTCGCCGGTCTCCGGCGCGTACTTGGCGACCACTTCCTCCTTGACCACGTCGATCGCGTCGTAGCGCTCGAGCTTGCCCTCGGTGGCGATCGCGTCGACGAGCGCCTGGCCGTGGGAGTCGCGGATTTCGCCGATCAGGGTCTCGTCGGTCTGCGGGACGTCGATCTCGATCTTGTCCTTGCCGACCTTCTCCTGAAGCTCCTCGATCGTCGCGACGATCTTCTTGATTTCGCTGTGGGCGATGTCGAGGGCGTCGAGGATCTCCTGCTCGGTGACGCCGCTGGCGCCGGCCTCGACCATCAGGATCGCCTCCTTGGTGCCGGCGACGATCAGGTCGAGCTCGAGCTCGGCGTGATCCTCCTCGCTCGGGTTGACGACGAAGTCGCCGTCGAGCTTGCCGACCCGGACCGCGCCGACGTGCTCGGCGACGGGGATCGGGGAGATCGCCAGCGCCGCGGAGGCGCCGTTCATCGCGAGGATGTCGTAGGGGTTCTCGCCGTCGACCGACATCGGGATCGCGACCAGCTGCGTCTCGTAGTGCCAGCCCTTGGGGAAGAGCGGCCGGATCGGCCGGTCGATCATGCGCGCGGTCAGCGTCGCCTTCTCGCTCGATTTGCCCTCGCGACGGAAGAACGAGCCGGGGATTTTGCCCGCGGCGTACATGCGCTCCTCGATGTCGACGGTGAGGGGAAGGAAGTCCACGTCACGAAGGCTCCCGACGGTTGCGGTGCAGAGCACCATCGTGTCGCCGGCCTGGACCACGACCGCGCCACCCGCCTGCTTCGCGAGTTTTCCGGTCTCGAAGGAGATCTGGCTGTCGCCGACATCCGCCGAAACGCGGGTTACGTCAAACATGCTCATTTAGTTTTCCTACCTCCGGCCACCCGGTTGGCGGCCATACTGGGTTCAGAACTCTCGTTCTCTGTCGCAAAGAGGGTACAGGCGCGGCTAGGGGAGCGCGTCGAGGACCAAATTCGGCCCGGGGCTCTCCCCCGGGCTCGGCGATTCGTAGGTCCACTCGACCCTGCCGTCCTCGTCGACGAGGACGAGGGTGCGGTTCGCCATGCCCGCCGGCTCGAACCACGAGCCGTACGCCTTGGCCACCTCGCCCTTGGGCTCGAAGTCGGCGAGCAGCGTGGTCTCGATGCCGAGGCTCTCGCGAAAGGCCTTCTGGGCGTTGTGCTGGTCGACGCTGATCGCGACCATCTCGATGCCCTTCTCGGCGAGCTGGGGCTTGAGATCGGTCTCGTAGCGGGAAAGCTGGTCGGTGCAGACCCCGCTGAAGGCGAAGGGGAAGAAGACGATCAGGACCTTCTTGCCGCGGAAGTCCGCGAGCGAGACCTCCTCGCCGTCCTGGTCCTTCAGCGTGAAGTCCGGGGCCGTCTCTCCGGCCGCGATCATTTACGCAGGCCGAGCTCGGCGACCAGGGCGCGGTAGCGCTCGAGGTCCCGGCGCTCGAGATAGCGGAGCATGCGGCGCCGCTTGCCGACCAGCATCAGGAGCCCGCGCCGCGAGTGGTGATCCTTGGCGTGGGTGCGGAGGTGCTCGGTGAGCTCGTTGATCCGCTCGGTCATCAGAGCGACCTGGACCTCGGCGGAACCGGTGTCCGCGTCGGACCGGCCGTGCTTGCCGATCAGCTCGCTCTGCTTTTCCTTGGTCAGGCCCATATCTCGTAGAAACGCCGCGCACGGGGGCGCGACGGCCGTTGGAAGCTAGCACAGACCAGCCATGGAAACGCCATGTAATCGCCACGTAGAGACTGCGTTCACGAGCGCCCGAATGATCGCGCCCATGCGCTTCACCCTGATCCTCCTCGCCGGCCTCGCGATCTGCGGCGGCGCCTTCGCCGCGACGGCCGGCGCCGGTGCCGATCCCGCGCTGACGGGGCGCGAGGCCGCGCTCGCCGTGAGGGAAGAGGTCGGCAACAACTGGGCCCTGCTCGAGACCGTCCCCCGCCACCCCCAGAGCCGCGAGACCACCGTCTCCGTGACCTGCGCCGGGGTCTCGTCGCGACGCCGGCTCTGCTCCTGGGAGGCCAGCAACCGCAGGCGCGGGCAGGTCGCCGAAGGGCTTGCCGTGGTCGTCGATCACAGCAATGGCGCCAGCGCCCGGCTCTACGCCTACCGCTGCGAGGGCCGGGCCGGCCTCGGCTGCCTCTGAGGCGCGCTCAGCTCGTGAACGAGCCGCAGACGCGCCTGGCGTCCTCGACGTCGATCTTCATCTGGGCGACCAGGTCCTCGACGCCGGTGAAGCGCTTCTCGCCCCGCAGTCGCTCGACGAAGGCGACCCGCAGCTCGCTGCCGTAGAGGTCCTTGTCGTAGTCGATGATGTAGGTCTCGATCAGGACGCCACGGCCGGTCTCGAAGGTCGGTCGAACGCCGACGTTGACGGCCGCCGGCTCGCCGTTGGCGAACGCCGCGTAGACCCCGTGGCCGGGGATGACCAGGGCGTCGTCGGGGACGATGTTGGCGGTCGGGAAGCCGAGCTCGCGGCCACGCTGGTCGCCCGGCACGACCGTGCCCTCGACCATGAATGGCGCCCCGAGGCAGTGGCGCGCGCCCTCCATGTCGCCGGCGGCGACGAGGGCCCGGATCCGGGTCGAGGAGACGGTCTCGCCGTCGACCTCGATCAGCGGCACGACCCTGGTCTCGAACTCGGGGTGGGCGGCCAGCATCTCGGGGTCGCCCTTGGCCTTGGCGCCGAAGCGAAAGTTCTCGCCGACCGAGACCCGCTCCGCGGTCAGCTTCTCGACCAGGACCCGCTCGATGAACGCCTCGCCGCCGAGCTTGGCGAAGTCCTCGTCGAAGGGGATGACGACCAGCTCCCGCACCCCCAGCCCCTCGATCACGTCGCGCTTGACGGCGAACGGCATGATCAGTTTCGGCAACGCCTCGGGGTGGATCACCGAGAGCGGGTGGGGATCGAAGGTGAGGACGGTGTCGGCGCCCTCGATCACCGCCTGGTGGCCCTTGTGGACGCCGTCGAAGGTCCCGATCGCGACGTGGCGCGGCCGCGGCTCGGCTTCGGGAAGTGATGTGACCTCTATCTGGGCCATCGCTCGCAGGGCACTATCGCAGTGCCTGGGCCGCGGCGGGCACGAGCTCGGCGATCCGCACGAGATCGACCTCCTGGCCGGCGTCCTCGATCGCGAACGGGCCGACCGCGGTGCGGCGCAGCTCCGAGCAGTAGGCGTCGCCCCCGGGCAGCGCCTCGATCAGGGTCCGGACGTAGGTCCCGGCCGAGCATTCGATCTCGAAGCGGGCCTCGTCGCCCTCGTCGCCGAGCAGCTCGGCCCGGTGCACCTCGACCTCCCGCTCCGGGGTCTCGATCGTCTCGCCCCGGTGGGCCTTGCGGTAGAGCCGCTCGCCGCCGACCCGGACCGCCGAGGTCATCGGCACCCGCTGGCGGACCCGGCCGCTCGGCAGCTCGAGCGCGACCGGCAGCCTGCCGGTCTCCTCGAGCTCACCGTCGGGGTCTCCCGTGCTCGAGCGCCAGCCGAGCTTCGCGGTCGCGCGATAGACCTTCGGCAGGGCGACCAGGAACCGCTGCAACTTGGTCGCCCTCCCGAGCAGCACCAGCAGGACGCCGGTCGCGAACGGGTCGAGGGTCCCCGCGTGACCGACCTTGCAGCGGCGCTCGCGCCTGACCAGGGCGACGATGTCATGGGAGGTGACGCCGGCGGGCTTGTCGTAGATCAGCAGCCCGTCGACCGACTCGGACACCGCTACTCGCCGAGCTGGGCAGCGACCTCGCTGCAAATGAAGCGGACCAGCTCCTCGTACTCGAGGTCGGTCGAGAAGCCGGCGGCGCGTTTGTGGCCGCCGCCGCCCTTGTGCCGGGCGATCGCGGAGACGTCGACGTCCCCCTCGCTGGAGCGCAGGCTGACCTTTCGGGCGGCGCGGCCACGGGAGCCCTGGTCGCGGATCAGGGCCGCGACCTTCGCGCCCTCGACCGAGCGCAGGTGGTCGATGATCCCCTCGGTCATCTCCTCGCCGGCGCCGGTGGCCTCGTAGTCGGACTCGCGCACGTAGGTGACGACGAGCCGCTCGTCGCAGTGGCGCTCGATCTTGTCGAGCGCCCGCGAGACCAGGCGCAGCTTCTCGAGCGGGACGTGCTCGTAGAGGCGGCGGTAGGTGTCGTCGACCTCGACCCCCGCTTCGATCAGATCGGCGGCGATCCGGTGGGTGCTGGCGTCGGTGTTCTCGTACATGAACTTGCCGGTGTCGGTGACCAGCCCGACGTAGAGGGCGGCGGCGATCTCAGGCGTGATCCGGCCGCCGAGCAGGACCGCCAGCTGGTAGACGATCTCGGCCGTGCTCGAGGCGGCGGTGTCGACCAGGTTGACGGTCCCGAAGCGGGTGTTGTCGTGATGGTGGTCGATGTTGATGCGGAAGTTGTCGCCGGCGCTGAGGAACTCGACCGGCATCCGATCGATGTTGCCGCAGTCGAGGAAGACCACGGTGCGATCGGCCATGTCGGCCGGCGCCTCGTGGAAGACCTCCTCGAGCGGCAGGAAGCGGTACTCGATCGGCAGCGGGAACTCCTTCGCCGCCATGAACATCACCGAGTCCTTGCCGAGCTGGGTGAGCAGGTGGTGCATCCCGAGCAGCGAGCCGAGGGCGTCGCCGTCGGGGCCCTCGTGGGCCGTGAGCAGGAAGCGGTCGCGATCGCGGAGCTCGCTGGCGACGCGCTCGATGTCGGTCGCGGTGGCGCCGGTGCTCATCGTCCCTCCCCCTCCCCGGCGTCGTCCTCGTCGAGGATTTCGGTGATCCGCATTCCGGTCTCGACCGTCGGGTCATAGTGGAAGGTCAGGGTCGGGGTCCGCTTCATCCGGGTCTCGGCGGCGATCCGCTGCTGGATGACCCCGTGGGAGGAGCGCAGGCCGGCGAGCGTCTCCTCGCGCTGCTCCTCGTCGCCGAGCACGCTGACGTGCACCCGGGCGGCGCTGAGGTCTGCACTTGTCTCAACCGAGGTCACAGTGACGAAGCCGATACGGGGGTCGCTCAACTCAGTGCTGATGGTCGCGCCGATCACCTCTCGCAGCACCTCGTTGATGCGGCGCATGCGAGGCGCGGCCATCTTAGTCGAGGGTCTGCTCGACCTGTTTCGTCCGGAAGAACTCGAGCACGTCTTCCTCTTTGACGTCGGCGTAGCCGTCAAGGACGATCCCGCACTCCTGACCCTCCTCGACTTCCTGCACGTTGTCTTTGAACCTGCGCAGGGAGCCGAGTTTGCCGTCCCAGATGACGGTGCCTTCGCGGATCAGGCGGACGCCGGCGTCGCGTTGGACCTTGCCCTCGGTGACGATGCAGCCGGCGATCCGACCGACCTTCGAGGCTTTGAAGGTCTGCTTGATCTCGGCCTCGCCGAGCGTCTCCTCGACCTCGACCGCCTCGAGCAGGCCCTCCATCGCGTTGCGGAGGTCTTCGGTGATTTTGTAGATCACCGAGTAGGTGCGGACGTCGACGCCCTCGCGCTCGGCCGCTTTGCGGGCGTCGGCGAGCGGGCGCACGTTGAAGCCGATGATGATCGCGTCGGATGCGGCGGCGAGCATCACGTCGGACTCGTTGATGCCACCGGTCTGCGAGTGGATGATGTTGATCGCGACCTGCTCCTGCGGGACTTTCGCGATCTCGTCCTGGAGCGCCTCCAGGGAGCCGGCGACGTCGGCCTTGAGGACGATGTCGAGCTCCTTGATGTCGCCCTCCTGGACCCGCGAGAAGACCTCCTCGAGGCTGACCTTGCGGGCGTTGCGGCGAGCGAGCGCCTCGGTCTTGAGCCGGTTGGCCCGTTCCTGGGCGAGCTGGCGGGCGCGGCGGTCGTTCTCGACGGCCTGGACGAACTCGCCGGCGTCGGCGACTCCGTCGAACCCGAGGACCTCGACCGGCATGCCGGGCCCGGCCGCCTCCACCCGGTCTCCCATGAAGTCGTGCATGGCCCGCACCCGACCCCACTGGGAGCCGGCGACGAGGGCGTCGCCGATCTCGAGGGTGCCGCGCTGGACGAGGATGCTGACGACAGGGCCGCGGCCCGGGTCGAGCTGGGACTCGATCACGGTCCCCGATGCCTCGGCCTCGGGGTTCGCCCCCAGCTCCTCGAGCTCGGTGACGAGCAGGATCATGTCGAGCAGGTTCTCGAGGCCTTCGTGGGTCTTGGCGGAGACGTCGCAGTAGACGGTCTCCCCGCCCCAATCCTCGGGCGTGAGGCCGTCGGCGGCGAGCTCGTTGCGGACCCGGTCCGGCTGCGCGCCCTCCTTGTCGATCTTGTTGACCGCGATCAGGATCGGCACGTCGGCGGCCCTGGCGTGGTCGATCGCCTCTTTTGTCTGCGGCATGACGCCGTCGTCGGCGGCGACTACCACGACCGCGATGTCGGTCACCTTGGCGCCGCGGGCACGCATCGCGGTGAAGGCCGCGTGGCCGGGGGTGTCGAGGAAGGTGATCGTCTTCTGCTCGTGGTGGACCTGGTAGGCGCCGATGTGCTGGGTGATGCCGCCGGCCTCGCCGGCGGCGACCTCGGTCTCGCGGATCGCGTCTAGCAGCGAGGTCTTGCCGTGGTCGACGTGCCCCATGATCGTCACCACCGGCGGCCGGTCCTCGAGGCTCTCGTCGGAGTCCTCGAACTCGGGCGCCTCGGGCTCCTCGTCGGCGGCGGTGACGATTTCGATCTTGCGGTCGTACTCGTCGGCGATCGCCCTCACCGACTCGTCCGTGAGGGTCTGCGTGAGCGTCGCCATCTCGCCCATCATCATCAGTTTTTTGATCACCTCGGCGCTGCCGAGCCCGAGCAGCTCGGAGACCTCGCGCACGGTGGCTCCGGACTGGACCTTGGTCGCCTGCTCGATCACCGGCTCGTCGGATTTGGGCGGCGGCTCCTCCAGCAAGGGCCGGCGGCGTCGGCCTCCGCGGCGGCGAGGCGGCCGCTGCGGCGGCGGGCCGCCCATCTGGTCGCGGCGCGATGCCTGCGAGTCGATCACGACGCGACGTTTTTTGGTCGAGGCACTGCTCCCGCCCGCCGCTTTCGCCGGTTTCTTCGCCTCGGCGGCGGGTTTGGCTTTCGAGGCCGGGGCGCCGTCGCCGTCGGCCTTCGCCGCGGCGGCGGGCTTGCCGCTCTCGGCGCCGTCGCTCTTCGGCTTCGCCGCGGTCGCGGTGCCGCCGTCACCCCTGGCGGCGGCGATCGCTTTCTTCGCATCTGCCTCCTCGACGCTCGAGGCGGCGGCTTTCGCCTCGACGCCGGCGGCCTTCAGGGCGGCGAGCAGCTCCTTGCTGCTCAGCCCCTCCGCCTTGGCGATCTCATGAACCCTCTTCTTTGCCACTAGGCCTGCTCAGCCTCCTCGGCGACCGCTGTCTCATCGGCCTCGGAAGGCTCCTCGGCGAGAGGCTCCGCAGCCTCATCCTCAGGCTCGGCGGCCTCGGTGGCCGCATCCTCGGCGAGCGCCTCGGGCGCCTCGACCTGATCCTGCTCGGGAGGCGACTCGGCCGGGTCGGCGGGGCCCTCGGCGGCAGCGTCCTCGGACGGCACGTCCTCCGACGCCTCATCCGTGGGTGGCGTGGATGTGGGCTCCTCGCCCGCAGCTTGCGAGGACGAGGTGTCCTCATCCACGACAGGACCCGCGGGCTGGGCCTCCGAGGAATCGTCGTCCGGCGCCTCGGCCTGGGACTCCTCCGCCTCGGGCTCGTCGACCGGCTCCACGAATTGGGATGCGGCGCGCTCGACCAGCTCGGAGACCTGGCCTTCGTCGGCGCCGTCGTCGGCGAGGATCGCGACCTCGGTCTCGGAAAGCGGCGCGAGGACGGCGATCTGGTTGGTCTCGAAGCGGGCCAGCGCCTGGTGCTGGGGCAGGCCGCAGTAGTGCGAGTCGGCGATCGCCGCGTTCGGGCAGCGGCGCCCGTTGGAGAGGACGGCGAGGCAGCGGCCGTCGGCCTGCTCCTCGCCCTCGTACTCGATCTCCTCGTCGTCCTGGGCGAACTCGGTCTCGGATTTGATGTCGACCCGCCAACCGGTCAGACGCGCCGCCAGACGGGCGTTCTGGCCGTCCCGGCCGATCGCCAGCGAGAGCTGGTCGTCGGGGACGATCACCGTCGCCTGGCGCTCCTCGTCGTCGACGATGACCTCGCGCACGCGGGCGGGCGAGAGGGCCTTGGCGACGAAGCGAGCGGGCTCGTCGTTGTGGGGAATGATGTCGATCTTCTCGCCGCGCAGCTCGGAGACGACCATCCGCACCCGGGAGCCGCGCGGGCCGACGCAGGCGCCGACCGGGTCGACGCCGTCGGCGTGGGAGATCACCGCGATCTTCGAGCGGTAGCCGGGCTCGCGGGCGACGCCGACGATCTCGACCAGCTTGTCGGCGATCTCCGGGACCTCCATTTCGAACAGGCTCTTGATCAGCTCGGGGCTGCGGCGGGAGACGACGATCGCCGGCCCTTTGGTCGAGTCGGAGACGTCGGTGATGACGGCCTTGACCCGCATCCCGTGGTCGTAGCGCTCGTTGTAGACCTGCTCCGACTTCGGCAGCAGCGCCTCGACGCGCTCGCGCAGCTGGACCAGGGTGTAGCGCTTGTCGGACTGCTGGATGATCCCCGTGATCAGCTCGCCGACGCGGTCCTGGTACTCATCGAACATCATCATCCGTTCGGCCTCGCGGATCCGCTGGAGGATCACCTGCTTGGCGGTCTGGGCGGCGATCCGGCCGAAGTCTTCGGGAGTGACGTCCTCGGTCGTGATCTGGTCCTCGTAGGGAGCGATCATCTCCGGGTCGAGCTCCGGGTCCTCGGGCTCTTTCAGCTCGCCGGTTTCGGGGTCGACCTCGCGCTCCTCCTCCTCCTGGGCCTCGGCGGCCTCGGCGAGGAGCTTCTCCTCGAGCTCGGGCGGCAGGATCAGTTCGAAGACGCGAAAGTCGCCGGTCTCGTGATCGAGGTCGACGCGGGCGTATTTGGCGGCGCCGGGAGTCTTCTTGTAGGCGGAGAGGAGCGCGTCGGCGAGCGCGTCCATCAGCTTGTCTGCGGAGATTCCCTTCTCCTGCTCGAGCGCCTTGACGGCGTCGACGATCTCTTTGCTCACGGGCTCTCCTTGACTTCGGTTGATGGACTGGTTCGGCTGTATTTCGGCCCCGGTGAGGACACCTCGAGCGTGTAGTCGGCGCGCAGCTGGTCGAGGTGCCGCGTCACCCGTTCGCAGAGCGCGAGATCGACCCCGCCCGGGTGATCGATGAAGAGCCGCAGGCCGTCCTTGCCGGGCTGCTCGAGCGCGACCAGATCGAGCTCGGAATCGAGCTCGGAAAGCTGGGTCTGGATGTCCTGTCGGAGGTCTGTCATACGACTTCGGGGCGAAAAAAAAGTGGGCCAGGCCCACTTCTCAGCACTACTGGCGACGGAAAACTGCCTGCATTATAGCCCCGCCGCGATGCCGGGCAAATCAGGCCTCGGCCTGGCTCCCCGTTTGGCTCCGCAGCTGCGCGACACGGTCGAGGATCGAGTCCGCGATCACGTCCTTGGACGCCCGCGCGACCCTCGACTCCGACGAGCGGTCGATCAGGGTGACGGCGTTCTCCGCGCTCTCGAAGCCGATCGTCGGATCGGCGACGTCGTTGAGGACGATCAGATCGGCCCCCTTGCGCACGAGCTTCTCCCGCGCCCGCTCGGCTCCCCCCTCGCCGTGCTCGGCGGCGAAGCCGACGATCGTCTGGCCGGCGCCGTGGTCGGCGGCCACCGCGGCGAGGATGTCCTCGGTCGGCTCGAGCCTGAGGTCGAGGGTGCCGCTGCGCTTGATCTTTCCCGCCGCCACCTCGACGGCGCGGAAGTCGGCCGGAGCGGCGGCCATCAGGAGGACGTGGGAGCCGGCGAACTCGGCCCGGGTCGCCGCCGCGAGCTCGGCGGCGGTCTCGACGTCGACCCGTCGCACTCCCGCCGGCTCCGGCAGCGAGACGTTGGCGGCGATCAGGGTGACCTCGGCGCCGCGGCGGGCGGCCGCCGCGGCCAGGGCGATGCCCATCCGACCGCTCGAGCGGTTGCCGATGAACCGCACCGGGTCGAGCGGCTCGCGGGTTCCTCCGGCTGTGACCAGGACCCGCAGCCCGTCCCAGGGCCGCTCGCCAATCGGCAGCACCGATTCGACCTCGGCGAGCAGGCGGGCGGGGTCGGGGAGGCGGCCGCGTCCCTGCTCGCCGCGCGAGGCGAGCGCGCCCTCGTCGGGCTCGATCACGGTGACCCCGCGCTCGCGCAGGGTCGCGACGCTCGCCTGGGTGGCGGCGTCGGCGTACATGCGGTCGTTCATCGCCGGAGCCACCAGCCGCGGAGCGGCGCAGGCGAGGAAGGAGGTGGTGAGCATCGAGTCCGCGGCGCCGGCCGCGAGCTTGGAGAGGGTGTTGGCGGTCGCCGGCGCCACCAGGTAGGCGTCGCAGTTGGCGGCCAGCTCGAGGTGGCCGATCGGGTCGTGCTCGGGCCGAGGGTCGCCGGGAAAGGCGCCGCGCAGGGGATCGCGCTCGAACTCGGAGCTGAGGACCGGGGCGCCGACGATCCCCTCGAACGAAGCGGCGCCGACGAAATGAGTCGCACCCGGGGTCATCAGGACCCGGACGCCGTGCCCGCCGAGCGTCGCCAGGCGTGCGAGCTCGAGCGCCTTGTAGGCGGCGATCCCACCACTGACACCGAGCAGGACTCTGGCCATCGGTTCCTCCTATGGCGCCGCTCGGCGCCGGCCGCTAGCTGCGGTACTCGTATTTGAGCTTGCCATCGGCAAGCTCTTCGAGCGCCACGGAGAGGTAGTTGGTCTCGTTGGCGGTGTCCACCATCGGCGGCGGGTACTCGCCGAAGCTGCCCTCACCGAGGTTGTGGAAGTAGCTGTTGATCTGTCTCGCCCGCTTCGCCGCGACGACGACTGCCGCGTAATGGGAGTCGGCGTGGTCGAGGAGCTTGTCTACGCGTGGTTTGATCATTCGGCCGGGGAGTCTAGAGGTAAGCCGAGCTCGGCGCGCACGATCCCCTCCAACTCCCTCGCCGCCTGGTCGAGATCGTCGTTGACGACCCGGTGATCGAAGTCCCCCTGGGCGGCGAGCTCGATTTCGGCGGTCTCCAGCCGCGAGTCGATCGCGTCGGCGGAATCGGTGCCGCGGCCCTCGAGCCGGCTGCGCAGCTGTTCGGGGTCCGGTGGGGCGATGAAGATCTGCACCGAGTCGGGCCGGGCGGCGCGCACCTGCTGGGCGCCCTGGACCTCGATCTCGAGGACGACGGAGCGGCCGGCGTCGAGGCGGCGCTGGACCTCGGTGTTGAGGGTGCCGTAGTGGTTGCCGCTGTAGGCGGCGAACTCGAGGAAGTCGCCGTCGTCGCGCCGACGCTCGAACTCCTCCGGGGTGAGGAAGTGGTAGTCGCGGCCGTCGACCTCGCCCGATCGCGGCGCCCGCGTCGTCGCCGAGATCGAGAGCTCGAGGTCGGGAACGTTCTCCAGCAAACGGGAGATCAGGGTCCCCTTGCCGACCCCCGAGGGACCTGTGATTACGAAGACCTTGGCCATGCGACCGCAGGGAAACTAGGCGACCCGGCGGATGGGCCGCTACCTGCGGAGCTGGGAGACGAGCTCGTTGCGCTGGCGCTCGGAGAGCCCGCCGATCGTCTTCGAAGGCGAGATCCTGCACTGGTTGAGAATCCGATTCGCCTTCACCCGGCCGTACTTGGGGACGGCGAGCAGCATGTCGAAGACCTTGGCGGTCTGGACGTAGTCGGGCGGATCGAGGAGCAGGGCGTGAATGCTCGCCTTGCCCGCTTTCAGGTCCTTCTTCAGCTTCGCCCGGGCGGTGCGGATGTCGTTTGCCCGTTTGAGAGCGTCCATCCTCTGGTCCAACGACCTCTCGGGGGCCGCGGCTGAGGTCTTGACTGGGGCGCTCATTGGGCGGCGAGTATAGCCGTGGCCTGAGCACGCGCAAGGGCATATCGCCAATTGCCCATCAAATTCACCTAGACCTCGAGTCGAGGTCGAGGATCGGGAGCTACCGGGGAGGACTCGGACGCAACCGAGCGACCTCCGCGGCGACCCTTTTTCCGGCGAGCGAGTCGCGAAAGCTCTCGGTGCCGACGGCCACCAGCGCCGCCCCGGCGTCGAGGAATTCGACCGCGTCGGCGCCTCCGCCGATGCCGCCCATGCCGATGATCGGCAGGCCGACGGCGGCGGCGACGGCGCGGACCTGGGCGATCGCCACGGGCCTCACCGCCGGGCCGGAGAGGCCGCCGTGCCCGGCGGCGATACCCGGTTCGCCGGTCTCGGGGTCGATCGCGCTGGCCTTCAGGGTGTTGATCAGGGAGACCGCGTCCGCTCCCCCCTCTTCGGCCGCGACTGCGACGGCCGCCGGGTCGGCGACGTTCGGGGTCAGCTTCACGATCAGCGGCTTCGCGCTCAGAGGACGGATCGCCTCCAGCAGCGCCGCCGTCTCGGTCGGCTGCTCGCCGACGATCAGGCCCGAGTGGACGTTCGGGCAGGAGACGTTGAGCTCGATCGCCGCCACCTCGTCACGCTCGCCGACCCCGCGCAGGAGCCGTTCGAACTGCTCGTGGCTCGTCCCCATGACCGAGACGACGAGCGGGACCGGCAGCTCGGCGAGCTGGGGCAGATCCTCGGCCAGGAAGCCGTCGAGGCCCTTGTTCGGGAGCCCGATCGAGTTGATCATCCCGGCCGGCGTCTCCCAGATCCGCTGCGGCTCGTTGCCCGTCCGCGGCTCGATCGTGATCGTCTTCGAGACGAAGGCCGCGAACGGGAAGTCCTCGAGCAGAGCGTCGCCGTAGACGCGGCGCGCGGCGATCGCGTCGAAAGTCCCGGAGGCGTTGAGAACCGGATGCGCAAGCGGAACCCCACACAGCTCAAACGCCCCTCGCTTCATCGATTGACCACGCCCTGGGGTGGAAAAGTGCTGAAGCGCGGTTGGGGGACGTGGGCGATGCGCTCGCCGCGCGTCACCGGGCCGTCGACGCAGAGGCGCATGTAGCCACCCTCCGCGAGTGGCACGGCGCAGCCGAAGCAGGCGCCGAAGCCGCACGCCATCGGCGACTCCAGGGCCAGCTCGCAGGCGACGCCACGCTCGGCGCACATCACCCGCACCGCCTCGAGCATCGCCGGCGGGCCGCAGGCGTAGACGGCGGCGCTGGCGGCGTCATCGCCCTTGAGCATCGCCGCCAGCAGCTCGGTCACGTAGCCGCGCTCGCCGCGGTACCCGTCGTCGCTGGCGAGGCCGATCTGGCAGTTGGAGAAGAGGTCGTCGAGGCCGCCGGAGTGGGCTTCGTCGCGGAAGCCGAGCAGGATCTGGGTCGGCACCCCTCGACCCGAGAGGCGTCGGCGCAGCAGGGCCAACGGCGCCACCCCGATGCCGCCGCCGACGAGGATCGCGCCGGCCGCGGAGGACGCCAGCTCGCGTGGTTCGGAGAAGGCGTTGCCGAGCGGGCCGTTGACCCAGACCTGCTCGTCCTCGGCGAGCGTCAGGAAGCGGTCTGTCCCGGGGCCGATCCCCTCGATCAGGAAGTCGAGGCGGACAGAGCCGTCGCGCTCGGCCGCGTCGGCGACCGAAAGCGCCCGTGGCAGGTAGGGCCGGCCTCCCCCCTGCTCCCAGCCCTCGCGGGTGGCGAGCATGTAGAACTGGCCCGCCTCGGGCAGCGGCCCCTCCTCGTCGCGCAGCGAGAAGAGCCTGTAGCCCCCGGAGGGCCGGTTCTCGGTGACCCGGCAGAGGCGCCGGCCAAGTGGGGCCGCGCTCATCGCGCCTCGGCGCGGGCCGAGCCGTGGATCTCTTGCAGCGAGCGCACCTCGGCGCCGCCGGCGGCCTGGGCGGCGATCGCCCTGACCGCCGCCGAGGCGCCGGTCATCGTCGTCACCGAGGGAATGTCGTGGCGGACCGCGGCGGTGCGGATCTCGTAGCCGTCGGAGCGGGCGCCGGACCCGGTCGGGGTGTTGATCACGAGGTTGCAGCGACGTTCGCGGATCAGGTCGACGACGTTCGGCGATCCCTCGCCGATCTTGTGGATGCGGGTGACCGGGATGCCCATCGAGGAGATCGCCTGGGCGGTGCCCGAGGTCGCGATGACCTCGAAGCCGAGGTCGTGGAAGCGGGCCGCGATCTGGGTGGCGGCGGGCTTGTCGGTATCGGTGACGGTGATGAAGACGGCGCCGCCGGTGGGCAGGTCGACGCCGGCCGCCGACTGGGCTTTGCCGAAGGCGGTCGGGAAGTCGGCCGCGATCCCCATCACCTCGCCGGTGCTCTTCATCTCCGGGCCGAGCACCGAGTCGGTGCCGGCGAAGCGCGAGAACGGGAGCACCGCCTCCTTGACGCTGACGTGGGTCGGCTGGGTGTCGGGCAGGTCCTGATCGGCGAGCGGCTCGCCCAGCATCAGGCGACAGGCGATCTTCGCCAGCGGCGCCCCGATCGCCTTCGAGACGAACGGCACCGTGCGCGAGGCGCGCGGGTTGGCCTCGATCACGTAGAGCTTGCCTTCCGCGACCGCGTACTGGATGTTCAGCAGGCCGATCACCCCCAGCTCGAGGGCGATGCGCTCGGTGGTCGCGCGGATCTCCTCGAGCATCTCCTCGCCGAGGCTCATCGGCGGCAGCACGCAGGCCGAGTCGCCGGAGTGGACACCGGCCTCCTCGACGTGCTGCATGACCCCCGCGACCCGGGCGGTCTCGCCGTCGGCGAGGGCGTCGACGTCGACCTCGATCGCGTTCTCGAGGAAGCGGTCGAGCAGCAGCGGGTGCTCCTGGTCGGCCTTCACGTGCGCCTTCAGGTACGAGTTCAGGTCCTCGGTCGAGTAGCAGATCTCCATCGCCCTGCCGCCGAGCACGTAGGAGGGCCGGACCAGGAGCGGGTAGCCGACCTCTTCGGCGATCACCGCCGCCTCCTCGGCCGAGAGCGCCGTCCCGTAGGGCGGGTGGTCGACCCCGAGCTTGCGCAACAGGGCGCCGAAACTGCCGCGGTCTTCCGCGAGGTGAATCGCGTTGACGGGGGTGCCGAGCAAGGGGATCCCCGCCGCCTCCAGCTCGCGCGCCAGCTTCAGCGGCGTCTGGCCACCGAACTGGACGATCACGCCCTCGGGTCGCTCCTGTTCGCAGACCGCGATCACGTCCGCCGCCGTCAGCGGCTCGAAGTAGAGACGGTCGGAGGTGTCGTAGTCGGTCGAGACCGTCTCCGGGTTGCAGTTGATCATCACCGCATCGCGGTCGAGCTCGCGGGCGGTCATCGCCGCGTGGACGCAGCAGTAGTCGAACTCGATCCCCTGCCCGATCCGGTTCGGCCCGGCGCCGAGGATCACGACCGAATCGCGGTCGCCTCGCCGCACCTCCGAGTCGGTCGAGCCGTCGGGCCGCGGCCGCTCGTGGGCGGAGTAGTAGTAGGGAGTCGCCGCCTCGAACTCGGCGGCGCAGGTGTCGACCGACTTGTAGGTGCGGGCAAGCCCCTCGGTGCCGTCGCCGTCGCGCTGGAGAGCCTCCAGCTCGCGCAGGAACCAGCGGTCGACGAGGCAGCGCTCGTGGACGGACTCGACGTCGATGCCTCGGCGGAAGGCCTCGAGAACCAGGTCGAAGCGCTCCGTGCAGGGTCGCTCCAGCTCGGTCAGCAGCTCCTCGTCGGCGGCCGGGTACTCCGGCGCCGAGTCGAGCTCGCGCGAGCGCATCGCCTTGGCGAAGGACTCGCGGAAGGTGCGTCCGATCGCCATCACCTCGCCGACGCTCTGCATGTGGGTCGAGAGCCGGCCGGTCGCCCCCGGGAACTTCTCGAACGCGAAGCGCGGGATCTTGGTCACGACGTAGTCGATCGTCGGCTCGAAGGAGGCGGGCGTGGCCCGGGTGATGTCGTTCGGGATCTCCTCCAGCGCGTAGCCGACCGCGAGCTTCGCCGCCATCTTCGCGATCGGGAAGCCGGTTGCCTTCGAGGCCAGCGCCGACGAGCGCGAGACCCGCGGGTTCATCTCGATGACGACGATCTCGCCGCTCTCGGGGTCGACCCCGAACTGGACGTTGGAGCCGCCGGTCTCGACGCCGATCGCGCGGATCACCTTGATCGCCTGGTCGCGCAGGCCCTGGTAGAGCGCGTCGGTGAGCGTCTGGGCCGGCGCCACGGTGACCGAGTCGCCCGTGTGGACGCCCATCGGGTCGACGTTCTCGATCGAGCAGATGATCACGACGTTGTCATTGCGGTCGCGCATCACCTCGAGCTCGAACTCACCCCAGCCGAGCACCGACTCCTCGACCAGGACCTGGTTGATCGGGCTCGCCGCGAGACCCTCGGAGACGACCTGGCGGAGCTCGGTCTCGGTCTCCCCGACGCCGCCGCCCTGGCCGCCCATCGTGAAGGCCGGGCGGACGATCGCCGGCAGGCTGATCTTGCCCTCGGCGAGGGCGGCCTCGACCTCGCCGAGGCTCTCGACCGTGATCGACCAGGGGATGCGCAGGCCCGCCTCGGTCATCGTCGTCCGGAACAGCTCGCGGTCCTCAGCGCGGCGGATCGCGTCGGCGTCGGCGCCGATCAGCTCGACTCCGAGGCGCTCGAGGGTGCCGTCCTCGTGCAGGGCCATCGCGACGTTGAGCGCGGTCTGGCCGCCGAGGGTCGGCAGCAACGCGTCGGGGCGCTCCTTTTCGATGATCTTGGTCACCGGCCCCGGCAGCAGCGGCTCCACGTAGGTCGAGGTCGCGAACTCGGGGTCGGTCATGATCGTCGCCGGGTTCGAGTTGACGAGGACGACCTCGTAGCCCTCCTCGAGCAGCACCTTGCAGGCCTGGACGCCGGAGTAGTCGAACTCGGCCGCCTGGCCGATCACGATCGGACCGGAGCCGATCAGGAGGATCTTGTCGATGTCGGTCCGCCTAGGCATGGGCCTCCGTGAGCTCGAGGAAGGAATCGAAGAGGTGGCGGGCGTCGTGCGGCCCGGGGCCGGCCTCCGGGTGGTACTGGACCGTCGCCGCGGCGACCTCGCGCAGGGCGAGGCCCTCGACCGTGCGGTCGTAGAGGTTGAGGTGGGTGAGCTCGGCGGCGCCGAAGTCGGTTTCCCAGCGCACCGGCTCGTCGCCCTCGATCCGCGCCTCCCCGCCCGGTCCCTCGACGGCGAAGCCGTGGTTCTGGGAGGTGATGTCGATGCGGCCGCTGGCGAGGTCCTTGACCGGATGGTTGGCGCCGCGGTGACCGAAGGGCAGCTTGAAGGTCTCGAGCCCGACGGCCCGGCAGAGCAACTGATGGCCGAGGCAGATCCCGAAGACCGGCTTCTCGCCGATCAGCTCGCGGACCGTGGCGACGACGTGGTCGAGGGCCGCCGGGTCGCCCGGGCCGTTGGCGAGGAAGACCAGATCGGGGTCCTCGGCGAGGACGCCGGCGGCGGGAGTCGCGCAGGGCAGCAGGGTCACCTTGCAGCCGCGCTCGCGCAGCTGGCGGACGATGCTCATCTTGATCCCGGTGTCGATCCCGACGACGTGGGGACCGTCGCCGTCGAAGCGAACCGGCTCCGGCGGGGTGACCGTGGCGGCGAGGTCGGCGCCGGCCATGGTCGGCTCCGCCGCGACCCGCTCCCGGGCCTCGTCCTCGGAGATCTCGGCGGGGAAGATCCCGCCCCGCATCGCGCCGCGGTCGCGGATGTGGCGGACCAAGCCGCGGGTGTCGACGCCGCCGATCCCGGTCACGCCGCAGTCGTCGAGCCAGTCGAGCCAGCCTCCCTCGGCGGTGAAGACGTCCTCGCCGTTCTTGGGGTCGCGCATGACGACGCCGCGGGCGTGGGCGCGGTCGGACTCCATCGCCGCCGCCGAGACGCCGTAGTTGCCGATCAGCGGATAGGTGAAGACGATGATCTGCCCGGCGTAGGAGGGGTCGGTGACCGACTCCTGGTAGCCGGTCATCGCGGTGTTGAAGACGACCTCGCCGGTGACGGGCTCGCGGTTCCCGCAGAGCTCGGCGACCCCGTCGAAGCGCGAGCCGTCCTCGAGCAGGACGTAGGCGCCGGCCATCAGGCGGCCCCCACCGAGAAGCTGCGAAGGCGGAACGCGACCTGTCCGGCGGCGATCGTGACGACGACCCGGCCGGTCAGCGTGCGCCCGGCGCACCAGGAGTTCGAGGAGCGGCTCTCGTAGCCGTCCTCGCCGACCGTCCACTCGGCGCCGAGGTCGCAGAGGGCGATGTTGGCCTCGCTGCCCGGCGCCAGGGTCGGCCGCTCGATTCCGAACGGCTCGGCGCCTCCGGCCAGGCGCTCGACCAGCAGCGCGAGCTCGATCGTCCCCGGCAGCACGAGGTCGGTGTGGACCGCTGCGAAGGCGGTCTCGAGGCCGGTGACGCCCATTGCCGCGCCCTCGAACGGCACCTCCTTTTCCTCCGCCGCGTGCGGCGCGTGGTCGGTCGCGATGCAGTCGATCGTCCCGTCGCGCAGGCCCGCGATCAGGGCCTGGCGGTCGGCCTCGGCGCGCAGCGGCGGGTTCATCTTGAAGCGCGTCGCGTCGAGGCTGCGGACCTCCTCGTCGGTGATGCAGAGGTGGTGGGGCGTCGCCTCGGCGCTGATCCGAACCCCGGCCGCCCGGGCGGCGCGGACGGCCTCGACCGACTCGACCGCGGAGAGGTGCTGGACGTGGATCCGGCCGCCCTCGTAGCGGGCGAGCTCGGCGTCGCGGGCGATCATCGTCGACTCCGAGACCGAGGGGACGCCGTCGAGGCCGAGCGCGGCCGAGACGACGCCCTCGTGCATCGCGCCCCCCGCCGAGAGGTCGGGATCCTCCTCGTGGAGCGCGATGGTGCCGCCGCAGAGGCGCTGGTACTGGAGGGCGCGGCGCATGATCCCGGCGCTGCGGATCGGCAGCCCGTCGTCCGAGAACCCGAGGGCGCCCGCTTCGCGCAGCTCGGCCATCTCGGTCAGCTCCTCCCCCTCCATCCCCTTGGTCACCGTCGCCAGGAAGCCGGTCGGCACCGATGCCCCCTCGCGGGCGGCCTCGCGCAGGGCCTCGACGTCGGCGGCGGTCGAGACCGGCGGCTCTGTGTTGGCCATCGCGATCACCCCGCAGAACCCGCCGGCAGCGGCCGAGCGGGTGCCGGTTTCGACATCCTCCTTGTGCTCCTGGCCGGGGGTCCGCAGGTGGACATGGGGGTCGAAGAAGGCCGGGAAGGCGTGGAGGCTCGAGGCGTCGATCCGCTCGGCACCCTCGAGCTCGGCCGTGCCCGGAGCGGCGAGCTCGGCGATCCTGCCGGCGCGGACCACGAGGTCGTGGCGGCCGTCGATCCCCGCGACCGGGTCGAGGACGAGGGCTTCCGAGAGAACGAGGTCCGGGCTCTCGCCGGCGCGCGAGTCGAGCGCCTCACCGACCGGGGTGAGGGCCTGGTTCGTGGCGGCGCTCACGCCGGCTGACCGATCGGGGTCGGAGCGCCCGGGGCGCCCTCGGGACCGCCGGTCGCCGGCTCGTCGAGGCCGGACGCGGCAAGCAGCTCGTAGAGGATCGCCATCCGCACCACCAGGCCGGAGGCGACCTGCTCGGTGATCAGCGACTGCGGCGAGTCGATCACCTCGCCGGAGAGCTCGACGCCGCGGTTGACCGGCCCCGGGTGCATCAGCAGCTGGCGCGGTCCGAGCCGGCGCGAGTCGATCTGGAAGTTGGCCGCGTACTCGCGGATCGAGGGCACGAAGCTCTCCCGCATCCGCTCCCGCTGCATGCGCAGGGCGTAGACGACGTCGGCGTCCTCGATCCCATCGAGCGAGTGGGCGACGTCGCAGCCGAGCTCCTCGATCCCGCGCGGGAGCAGGGTCGGCGGGCCGCAGAGGGTCACCTCGGCGCCCATCGCCTGAAAGGCGGTGAGGTTGGAGCGGGCGACGCGGCTGTGGAGGACGTCGCCGACGATCCAGATCCGCCTGCCCTCGAGCGAGCCGAGGCGGCGGCGCAGGGTGAAGACGTCGAGCAGGGCCTGGCTCGGGTGGGCGTGCTTGCCGTCGCCGGCGTTGATGACCGCGGCCTCGCTCTGCCAGGCGGCGACGAGGTTGGCGGCGCCGGCGTGCGGGTGGCGGATCACGATCGCGGCCGGGTCGTAGGCGGAGAGCGTCGCGATCGTGTCCTTGAGCGACTCCCCCTTGTCGACCGAGGAACCTGCGGCCTTGACCGAGACGAGGTCGGCCGAGAGTCGCTTCGCCGCCAGCTCGAAGGAGGAGCTCGTGCGGGTGCTCGACTCGTAGAACAGCGAGACGACCGTGCGGCCGCGAAGCGTCGGCACCTTCTTGATGTCGCGACGGCCGACCTCGGCGAAGCTTTCGGCGCGATCGAGGATCGAGTCGATCTCGGCGCGCGCGAGCCCCTCGATCGTCAGCAGATGCTTCATGCCGTCGCCTCGACCGGCTCGCTGATCGTGACCTCGTCGACCTCGTCGCTCTCCTCGAGGCGGACGTTGACCCGCTCCTCGCGGGCGGTCGGAAGGTTCTTGCCGACGTAGTCGGGCCGGAAGGGGAGCTCGCGATGGCCGCGGTCGCAGAGGACCGCGAGCTGGACCCGGCGGGGGCGGCCGTAGTCGAAGATCGCCTCGATCGCGGCTCGCACGGTGCGGCCGGTGAAGAGGACGTCGTCGACCAGGATCAGGGTGCGGTCGCTGAGGTCGAAGTCGATGTGCGACGCGTGGACGACGGGCTGGGCCGCGGGCGACTTGGCGCCGACGTCGTCGCGGTAGAAGGAGATGTCGATGTCGCCGATCGGCAGGTCGGCGGCGGTCAGCTCACCGAGCATCGCGTGCAGGCGGCGGGCGAGCAGGGCGCCGCGGGTGTGGATGCCGACGATCGCCAGGTCCTCGGCTTCCGGGTTCTTCTCGGCGATCTCATGGGCGATCCGCTTCAGCGTTCGCCGCAGATCGTCGCGCTCGAGCACGACCTTCTCGGTCATCCTGCTTTTTGCTCCTTCCTGGCCTCGCGGGACCGGGTTAAAGGACGACCCGCAGGCTAGCAGTCGCCGCGGCGCTCTCGGGTGCCGTTCTTGACCAGGTTCGGCTCCCCGCGCTCGGAAAATGGGACTTCGACGAGGTCGAAATCGCGCGGCGCGACGGCGGCCTCGAAGACCTCCTGCGCCTCCTCCAAGACCTGGCCGACGTGGTAGCGGGAGGAGATGTGGACCAGGGCGAGCATCTTGACCTCCGCCTCGCGCGCGACCGCCGCCGCCTGCCCGACTGTCGAGTGACGGGTGTCGAGCGCCCGCTGGAGCTCCTCCTCGGCGAAGCTGGCGTCGTGGACGAGGAGCTCGGCCCCGCGCGCCGCCTCGACCGTCGCCTGACAGGGGCCGGTGTCGCCGGTGATGACGATCGTCCGCCCGGCCCGCGACTCGCCGACGACCTGCTCGGGGGTGACCGGCCCTTCCGAGCCGGCAACGGTCTCGCCGCGCTGGAGCGCCGCGAAGGCGGGTCCTTCGGGCACCCCGAGGCGTTTCGCCGCCCCGAGGTCGAAGCGCCCCGGGCGCTCGTCCTCGACCAGGGCATAGCCGTTCGCGCGCACACTGTGCTCGACCGCGAACGGCCGCACCTCGCCGTCGGCGATCGGCACCGCCTCGCCCGGCTCGAGCTCGACCAGGTCGAGCTTGAACCCGATCCGGCCGATCAGCCGCCCGAGGACCTTGAAGAGATCGACCAGGCCGCGCGGGCCGTAGATCGTCAACGGCACCTCGCGATCGGTGAGGTCGTACGTTTTCACCAGCCCGGGGACGCCGAGGAAATGGTCGGCATGGAAGTGGGTGAGGAAGATCGCGTCGACCTGGACCAGGCCCAGCGACTTCTGCATCTGGCGCTGGGTCCCCTCGCCGCAGTCGAACATCAGCCGTTCCCCCCCGCGCGAGACCAGCACGCTCGCGGTCGAGCGCCGGGCCGAGGGCACGGCGCCGCCGGTGCCGAGAAATGCGACCGAGAGGTCCATGGCTCGCGAGCCTACGCGAGAGGACGCCGACTAAGCTGGTGGTGCTGCGCCCGTAGCTCAGCTGGATAGAGCGCTTCCCTCCGGAGGAAGAGGTCACAGGTTCGAATCCTGTCGGGCGCGTCTCCTCAGGCGATCGGCGACGGGCGCCCTAGGCGGCGGGCTCGACCGGCCGGAAGCGCGCCTCCCACTCGCCGCGATCGAACCTGGCCGGCTCGGTCTCGGTGAGGAAGCGCTGGAGCGTGAGGACGAAACGGCCGGGAGCCTCGACCTGGGGCAGGTGACCGACGCCCTCGAAGATCTCGAGCCGGCTTTCCGGCAGGGTCTCGTGCGTCGCTTCCCCATGCTGCGCGGGGATGATCGAGTCCTCGGCGCCCCAGATGATCAGCAGCGGCATGCCGTCGGCGAGGTAGAGGCGATCGGCGGCGGCGATCCGCTGGCCCTCGACCCCGAGGACCGCGTGGACGGTCGCCAGGAACGCATTGCGCCGCTCGCGGTCGGAGAGCGACGCGTAGGCGCGGGTCACCTCGGCGACGTCGGCACTGGGACGGAGGCCGAGGAGGCCGAGGCCCCTGCCGACCAGGGAGCCGACCGCCGCGCCCGGGCCCGCGGTGGCGGCGATGAAGGTGTCGGCGCCCGGCAGGGTCGCCGCTCTCAGCGCGAAGCTCACCTCGGTGCCGAGGCCGCCGCTGGAGACGAGCACCAGCCTCTCGACCATCTCGGGGAACTGGTAGGCGAACTGCATCGCGACGCCACCGCCGAGCGAGTGGCCGACGAGGGTGGCGCGCTCGTGTCCGAGCGCGACCAGCAGGTCGCGGAGGCCGGCGGCGAGCGAGCCCAACGAGTAGTCGCCGCCGCCCGGCGCCGAGCCCCCGTGCCCGGGAAGATCGGTCGCGATCACCGTGTGTTCGCGGGCAAGCATCTCCCGCACCGGCTCCCAGTGCTCGGCGGATCCGGCCATCCCGTGGATCAGCAGCAGCACCGGCCCCGACCCCGACTCCGAATAGGAGACGGAGCGGCCGTGGATCGTCGTCGTTTGGAGGTCGATGCCCTGCACCGTAGCCGGTACTGTGCCCGCCGTGGACGGCAGTCAAACAAGCAACCGCCCCCCGCGCGGCGCGCTGATCGTCGTCGCCATCGGCCTGATCGCAACCGTCGCGGCCGCGGCCCTCGCGAACGAGAACCTCTCCGGCGAGGCGGCGCAGCTGGAATGGGTCCAGTTCGAGGAAATGCCGGACTCGAAAGCCGTCCCGATCCCGGGCGGCGAGGGCGAGATGCAGCTGACCAACGCGGGCCTGCGCTCGACCGGCACCAACGTCAGCGGCTACTCGCTGTTCCGCAGCGCCGCCAAGCTAAATGTCAGCGCCGGGGCGCCGATCGGCGGGGCCAGGGTCAAGTGCTCGATCCGCTCCCCCGGCTCCGAAGTCGCCCAGACCCCCGACCTGCGGGCGACCTACCCGCGATCGAGCGAAAAGAGCGTCGCCGACCAGGAGGTGCCCGAGGTGGTGCTGGTCGAGTTCGCCTCCCACGGCACCGGCCTGGCGACGGTCGACGTCGAAGATCTCGACCGCCCCTTCGCGACCGGGCCGGGGATCAAAGTCGAATGGCCGACCTTCCACGACGGGATCGAGCGCTGGAAGTGGTACCTGCCCTCCGGCCCCCCGGCCGAGGCGCTGGAACTGCCCTTCTACGTGGTCTGGCGGGCGACCAAGGCCCCCGCCGTCGAGGTCGAGTGCACGCTCGAAACCAGCGCCGGTGCGGCGACGGTGGCGACAGCCGGCGAGATGGACGAGGTCGGCCCGCCGATCGACGAAGAGGAAGACGCCTGACGAAGGCGCGCCTCAGGGCGCGACGAGCAGCTCCGGCCCTTCCTCCGAGCCTTTCCCGACCTTGTTCAGCTTCGGGTTGGCCGGCGCTCCTTCCATTCGGCGCGGGTCGAGCGGGCCCAGCATCTGGAGCGCGTCGTCGACCTCGAGGTCCGGGCGCAGCCAGGCGGCCTCGGCCTCGGGGCTGCCGAGGATCACCGGCATCCGGTCGTGGACCTTGGCGACGACGTCGTTCGGCGTCGTCGTGACGATCGTGCAGCTGTAGAGCCAGCCGTCGTCGAAGCCGCGGTCGCCCTCGTCCTCCCACTCTTTGCGCGTGCAGAGGCCGGCGAAGGCAAAGGGCTCACCGCCGTCGACGGTGAAGCGCCAGGGCTGGCGCGGCTGCTTGGGGTCCTCGGCCTTCATCCACTCGTAGAAGCCGTCGGCGACGATCAGGCAGCGGTGGCGGAACTTGCCGACCAGCGGGCTGTAGGCACGGCTCGAGGTCAGGTTCTCGGCTTTCGCGTTGATCATCTTGTAGCCGACCTTGAGGTCCTTGGCCCAACGCGGGACCAGGCCCCAGCGCATCAGCCGCGCCTCGCGCTCACCGGCGGCCGCCTCGTCGGGATCCGGCGAGGAGCGAACCGTGAGGATCTCCTGCGAGGGGGCGACGTTGAATCGCTCGAGGCCTTTGGCGACCTCCTCGACCCGCTCCTTCGACGGCGGCGGCGCCTCGCCGGTCTGCGAGTTGCGCTCGAGGGCCTTCTCGAGCTCGACCTGGAAGCGGTCGGCGACCTTCTTCGTGTCCTTGGTGGTGACGGTGAAGCGCCCGCACATGGGGGCGCAGACTAGCCGGGGCGTGCCTCCGGGTTCTCGCGGTACCACTCCAGCGTGCGGCGGAGGCCGTCGCGCAGCTCGACCTCGGGCCGCCAGCCGGTCAGCTCGCGCAGCTTCGTCGAGTCGACGTACTGGCGGTCGATCTCACCGGCGGGGCTGCCGGCGCCGAGGTATTCCGGCTCGATCTCGCGGTCGCTGACGGCCGCGACCAGCTCCAGCACCTCGGCGACCGAGTGGGGTCGCTCGCCGCCGGCGTTGAAGGCCTCTCCCGCCCCCGGCCCGCCGGCGCCGACCGCGCGCTCGACCGCGAGGTAGGCGGCGACGGCGTCGTCGACGAAGACGAAGTCGCGTTCGGGGCTGCCGTCGGAGCGGATCGCGGGGCGCCTCCCCTCGAGCAAGGCGACGATCGACTCCGGGACCAGGCGCGAGAAGTTCATGTCGCCGCCGCCGTAGACGTTCGCGAAGCGGGTGACTGCGACCGGCAGCCCGTACGCGGGCCGGTAGCTGAGCGCGATCGCGTCGGCCGCCGCCTTGCTCGCCTCATAGGGCGATGCCGGGCGCAGCTGCGCGCTCTCTCGGTAGGGGAGCTCCGGATGGGGGCCGTAGGCCTTGTCGGAGGAGGCGACGACGACAGCCGGGACCTCGGCCCGCCGGCAGGCCTCGAGCAGGACCCAGGTGCCGCGGACGTTGGCATCGAAGGTGGCGGTCGGATCCGCCATCGCCGGGCCGACCAGGGTCTGGGCGGCGAGATGGAAGACGGCGTCGAACTCCCCCGCGTCGAGCGTCGCCCCGACCGCCTCCGCGTCGCGGACGTCGGCCTCGATCAGCTCGACCTCGGCGGCGATCCGCTGTAGCGCCAGGCCCGAGGGCCGATCCCCGCCGGGAAGGTCGAGAACGGTTACGACGTCGCCGCGCTCGAGCAGGGCGCGGGCGAGGTGGGAGGCGATGAAGCCGTGGCCGCCGGTGACTAGCGAGCGCTTCACGCAGGACCCGCGCCGGCGGCCTCCCAGACCCTCCAGGGCGCCTCGCCGCGGACCCAGAGGTCGTCGAGCTCGACCGCGTCCTTGTAGGTGTCCATGCAGTCCCAGAAGCCCTCGTGGCGGAAGCCGTGCAGCTGGCCCTCGGCGGCAAGTGCGGACAGCGGCTCGCGCTCGAGGACGCTGGCCTCGCCGAGGTGGTCGAAGACCGAGGGCTCGAAGCAGAAGAAGCCGCCGTTGATCCAATGCTCGCTGCGCGGCTTCTCGTCGAACCCGGCGACCCGACCGTCGGCCCCGACGTCGGCGATCCCCCACTGTAGGCGCGGGCGGACGACGGCCATCGTCGCCGCGCCGCCGTGGCCGCGGTGGAACGCGATCTCCCGTCCGAGGTCGATGTCGGCGACCCCGTCGGCGTAGGTGACGCAGAAGGTCCCGTCGACGAAGCGGTCGGCGAGCCGGGCGATCCGTCCCCCGGTCGGGGTGTCGAGGCCGGTGTCGACGCACTCGACCTCGATCTCACCGGGCCAGCTCTCCTCGGCGGCGAACCGCTCGACCATCTCCCCCAGGTATCCCGTCGCGAGCGTGAAGCGATCGAACCCCTGGGCCGCGTAGATCCCGATCACGTGCCAGAGGATCGGCCGGCCGCCGATCTCGACCAGCGCCTTCGGCACGGTCTCGGCCCGCAGCCGCGTCCCACGCCCACCGCAAAGAATGACGACGGGAGGTCTCATCGCTTCAGCAGTTGTCCCCCCTAGGGGGTGGTCAAGTGATGAAGCGCGGACACGTCAGGAGCCGCCGGCGACTGCGGGGAGGATGGTTACCTCGTCGCCGTCGTTGATCTCGGTGTCGAGGCCCTGCTGGAAACGGATGTCCTCGCCGTCGACGTAGACGTTGACGAAACGGCGCAGGTCGCCGTCCTGTGTGATTCGCTCGCGCAGGTCCCCGTGGGCGTCGAAGACGGCGTCCAGCACCTCGCCCACGGTGCCGCCGGCGACCTCGAGCTCGGACTCGCCGCCGGTGGCGGCGCGGAGCTGGGTCGGGATCTTCACGGTGACGCTCATCAGACGGTGACCTCCTGGTGCTCGAACTCGGACTCGAAGCTGTCGAGATCGGGCTCGATCTCGTGCATCCGGAACCTATCGCGGGTCGCGTCGAGGGTCTTCAGCCCCTCGCCGGTCAGGTAAACGACGACTCGCTCGCCGGCCCCGATGTCACCGCGTTCGGCGAGCTTCTTGAGGACGCCGACGGTGACGCCCCCGGCGGTCTCCGTGAAGATCCCGGTCGTCTCCGCCAGGAGCCTGATCGCGTCGCGGATCTCGCCGTCGTCGACCGAGTCGATCCCGCCTTCGGTGCGGCGGGCATGCTCGACCGCGTAGGGCCCGTCGGCCGGGTCCCCGATCGCGAGGCTCTTGGCGATCGTGTCCGGCTTCTGTGGCTTGCAGACGTCCCAGCCTTCGGAGAAGGCGGTCGCGACCGGGCTGCACCCGAGCGCCTGGGCGCCGTTGAACACCGGCTGGGCGCCCTCGACGAGGCCGAGGTCGAGCCACTCCTGGAAGCCGCGCCCCAGCTTCGTGAACAGCGAGCCGGAGGCGATCGGGCAGACGACCCGGTCGGGCAGCTCCCAGCCCAGCTGCTCGGCGGTCTCGTAGGCGAGGGTCTTCGAGCCCTCCGCGTAATAGGGACGCAGGTTGACGTTGACGAAGGCCCAGGGGCGGGTGTCGGCGAGCTGGGTGCAGAGCCGGTTGACGTCGTCGTAGTTGCCGCGGACCCCGACCAGGTTGGTCCCGTAGACGCCGGTCGCGAGCAGCTTCTGCTCCTCGAGGTTCGCGGGGACGAAGACGTAGGAGTCGAGGCCGGCGGCGGCGGCGTGGGCGGCGACCGCGTTGGCGAGGTTGCCGGTCGAGGCGCAGGCCACGGTGTCGAAGCCGAGCTCCTGGGCCTTGGCGACGGCGACCGCGACGACCCGGTCCTTGAACGAGTGGGTCGGGTTGGCGGCGTCGTTCTTGATCCAGAGCTCGGCGTCGAGGCCCAGCCGCTCGGCGAGGCGGTCGGCACGCAGCAGCGGCGTCAGGCCGGGCTCGAGCGGGTCGCCGGGGCGGCCCTTGAACGGAAGAAAGTCGGCGTAGCGCCAGATCCCCTGCGAGCCGGCCTGGATCCGCCGCTTGGCCTCGGCGGGGTCGAGGTCGGAGTGGTCGTAGGTGACCTCCAGCGGTCCGAAACAGCTTTCGCAGAAGTAGCTCGCGTCCAGCTCGTAGGTGGACCCGCACTCCTTGCACCTGAGACTCTCAATCGACATCCGATCAACTTCCTTTCGAAAACACGAAGACCTCCGCCAAACTGTGGGGCAGAGGTCCGGATCGGACATCCCCCACATCTTCCAGGCCCGAACCGCAGACCTGCTGGAGTTGGCACCTGCTTTCGGGTCTCGCGACTCGAAGTGGTTGCCGGGGCTTCACTGGGCCAGTCCCTCCACCCCTCTAGATGTGGCGCTTATGTGCGGGCAATCCTACCAGGGGATTTTTCGTTCAGTTCGGGTGCCGCCGGGCGTTTAACCTAGGCGGCGATGCCCGGAGACGAGACCGACATGACGATGGGTGCGAGCGATGCCGAACCTTCCGAAGCCGAGGCTGCGGCGGGCGACCCGGCGCGGCGAGTCCCATCTGGCCTCGGCCGGGCCGGCTGAGCAGCAGACCCCGAACGTCGAGCAGATCGACGCCGCCGGCCTGCGCTGGGTCAACATCGAGCGTCCCGGCGCCCTCGAGCGCGGCTGGCTGGAGGAGAACTTCGACTTCCACGCCCTCGACCTCGAGGACGTCCTCTCCCGCAACCAGCGGCCGAAGATCGACGTCTACGACGAGTACCTGTTCATCGTCCTCCACTTCCCGATCTTCGATCGCGCCGCCGGGCGGCTCGGGACCGGCGAGCTCGACGTCTTCGTCGGGCCCGGCTACCTGGTGACGATTCCGAACCAGCCCCTTCAGCCGGTCGAGTACCTGTTCGAGCGCTGCCGCGCCAAAGAGGAGATGCGCGACCAGCTCTTCGCCCGTGGCTCCGGGTACCTGCTCTACCGGCTCGTCGACGACAGCTTCGACTACTGCTTCCCGATGCTGCGCAAGATCGGCAACAAACTCGACGCGCTCGAGGACGACATCTTCGAGGGCCGCTCGGAGGAGGTCGTCCGCGACATCTCCAACGTCAAGCAGGAGATCATCAACTTCCGCAAAGTGATCAGGCCCCAGCGCCCGGTGCTGCGAGACCTCGAGAAGGTCAAGCAGCGCTACCTCGCTCCCGACCTCGACCTCGAGATCTACTTCGACGACATCGTCGACGCCCACGAGCGGATCTGGGACATGCTCGAGAACTACAAGGAGGTGGTCGAGGCGCTCGCCGAGACCAACGAGTCGGTGATCTCCCACCGGGTCAACGACATCCTCCGGGTGCTGACCTCGATCAGCGTCATCGTCCTGCCGCTGACCCTGATCGCCAGCATCTGGGGCATGAACGTCGGCGTTCCCGGCGAGGGCGACCCGACCGACTTCTACCTGATCGTCGGCGGCATGTTCGCGATGCTGGCGGCGATGGTCGCCTACTTCCGGCGGCGCGGTTGGCTATAGCCTCAGGCACGTGGCCAACCATCGGATCTGGGCGCCCGACCGCTTCGAGTACGTGAAGGACGCATCGAAGGACATCGAGGAGGACTGCGTCTTCTGCGCCAAGCAGGCGGAGGAGGACGATCGCGAGAACCTGATCGTCCACCGCGGCGAGCGCTGCTTCGTGATCCTCAACCTCTACCCCTACACGAACGGCCACCTGATGGTCACCCCGTTCGAGCACGTCGCCCGCCTCCAGGACCTGCCGACCGAGACGACCGCGGAGATGATGTCGCTGGCCCAGCGCGCGATGGCCCGCCTCGAGCAGGTCTACGAGCCGCACGGCTTCAACGTCGGCCTCAACCAGGGACGGGTCGCCGGCGCCGGCGTCGAGCACCACATCCACCTCCACGTCGTCCCGCGCTGGGGCGGCGACACGAACTTCATGCCGGTCATCGCCGACACCAAGGTGATGCCGCAGACGCTCGAGCAAAGCTACGACGCGCTCGAGGGGGCGTTTTGACGCCAATGGTCTTCCCCGCCGCCCCCGGACGCGGAAGCGCGGGCGCGAGGCCTCCGGTTGCAATGAGCGCGCCCGTGCGAAAGCGGAGGAAGCGCCGCTGATGTCCATCTTCAAGGCGTACGACATCCGCGGCCTCCACGGCGAGGAAATGGACGAGACGACGGCGCTGGCGATTGGCCGCGCCTTCGCCCGGGTCCTCGGCGAGCTCCGCGGCAAGCCGCCGGCCGATCTGCGGATCGGCCTCGGCCGCGACATGCGCCTCACCGCGCCGGCGATGGCCGCCGCGGTGCGCGAGGGGCTGACGGCCGAGGGCGCGACGGTGCTCGACGCCGGGATGGTCGCGACCGAGATGCTCTACCACCTGGTCGGCTCCCGCGAGCTCGACGGCGGCGCGATGGTCACCGCCTCCCACAACCCCAAGGCCTACACCGGGGTGAAGCTCGTACGCGAGGGCGCCCTGGCGCTCTCCGGGGACGCCGGGATCGGCGACGTCCGCCGCCTGATCGAGGCCGGTCTCGGCGAGGCCCCCGGCGGCGGCGAGTCCGAGACCGTCGACATCTGGGACGAGTACCACTCCCAGGCGCGCTCGTTCATCGATCCCGAGAAGGTGAGGCCGATGAAGGTCGTCGTCGACGGCGGCAACGGGATGGCGGGGCCGATGGTCGGCCCGATCCTCGAGCGGCTCGGCATGGACCTCGACCGCATGTACTTCGAGCCCGACGGCGAGTTCCCCGACCACGAGCCGAACCCCCTCCTGGAGGAGAACCGGCGGATGATCATCGAGCGGGTCCGCTCGAGCGGCGCCGATCTCGGGATCGCCTGGGACGGCGACGCCGACCGCTGCTTCTTCATCGACGGGGACGGCGTCTTCTGCGACGGCGACTTCGTCTGCGCGCTGCTCGCCCGGTCGGCGCTGAAGACCCACCCCGGGGCGACGATCCTCTACGACCCGCGCTCGAGCCGGGCGGTGCCGGACCTCGTCGCCGCCGACGGCGGGCGCTCCGAGCTCTCGCGGGTCGGCCACGCGTTCTTCAAGCAGCGGATGCGCGAGGAGGGCGCGGTGTTCGGCGGCGAGGTCTCGGGCCACTACTACTTCCGCGACTTCTGGAACGCCGACTCGGGCACGATCCCGGCGCTGCTGATGCTCGAGCTGCTCTCGATCGACGGGCGCACCCTGGCGGAGCTGATGTCGGACTTCCGCTCCCGCTACTTCATCTCCGGTGAGATCAACTCGGAAGTCGCCGACCCGGTCGCGAAGCTGGCCGAGATCCTCGAGCGCTACGGCGAGGGGGCCGTGGTCACCCGGCTCGACGGAGTCTCGATCGACCACCCCGATTGGCACTTCAACGTCCGGCCCTCGAACACCGAGCCGCTGCTGCGCCTCAACCTCGAGTCGCTCGTCTCGCGCGAGGACATGGAAGCCAAGCGCGACGAGATCCTCGCTCTGATCCGGTCGTGACCCTGACCCCCGAGCAGGCGCTGGAGCAGGCCGCACTCGCCGGGATCCACTGCCTCGAGATACCGACGCCGTTCGCCGTCGGCCGCGTCAACTGTTATCTGCTCGAGGACGAGCCGCTGACCCTGATCGATGCCGGGCCGAACTCCGGCAAGGCGCTCGACTCGCTCCAGTCGCAGCTCGGCGAGCGCGGCCACTCGATCGACGACCTCGAGCTGGTGATCGTCACCCACCAGCACATCGACCACCTCGGCCTGGTCGAGATCATCGTCGAGCACTCGGGCGCCGAGGTCGCGGCGCTCGGGATCGCCGCCCAGCGCCTCGGGGACTTCGCCGACGACGCGGAGGCCGAGGACGCCTTCGCGGTCGAGCTGATGATCCGCAGCGGCATCCCCGAGGAGGTGACCGTCGCCCTGCGCGGCGTCTCCCGCAGCTTCCGCGGTTGGGGATCGCACGTGAAGGTGACCCGCCCGCTTGCCGACGGCGAGCGAATCGAGTTCCGCGACCGCACCCTGGAAGCGCTCCACCGGCCCGGGCACAGCCCCTCCGACACCGTCTTCTGGGACGAGGAGCGCCGGATCCTGATCGCGGCCGACCATCTGCTCGCCCACATCTCCTCGAATCCGCTGATCTCGCGGCCCCTCGACGGGTCCTCCGAGCGGACCCAGGCGCTGGTCACCTACATCGAGTCGATGCGAAGGACCCGCGAGATGCCGGCCGAGTTCGTCCTCGGCGGCCACGGCGAGCCGATCGTCGACCACGTCGCGCTGATCGACGATCGGATCGCCAAGCACGAGCGGCGCAAGGAGAAGATCTTCGGCCTGATCGCCGAGCGCCCGCGCAGCGGCTACGAGCTCGCGCAGGCGATCTGGGGCGACGTCGCGGTCACCCAGGCCTTCCTCACCCTCTCGGAGGTGATCGGCCACGCCGATCTGCTGGTCAACGAAGGGAGGGTGCGGGAAGTCGCCGACGGCGAGGTGCTGCGCTACGAAGCCAGCGCCTGAGCCCCAATCCTCGAATACCCTTCCGTTGTGAGCAAGCAGGGGTCGATGGGTTCGGCACGGGGGATCGCGGCGATGTTCGCGGTGGCCGCCTTGACGATCGCTCTGCTCAGCCCGGCGGCCGGTGTCGCTGCGCAGGGTGCTCGTCCCAGCGCCGCCGGCGCGACCCAGAAGCTCGGCCTCGACCTGTTGCGAGAGCTGTCCCCCGGCAATCTGGTCGTCTCCCCGAACAGCGTCGCCACCGCCCTGGCGATGGCCGGCACGGGAGCCAGGGGCCGGACGGCCGAGGAGATGGCGCGCACCCTCCATCTCGACGACCCAAGGCGCTTCTCGACCCTCGGGCGGTTGCAACGGGAACTGACCGAAGCGTGGTCCCTGGCCGCCGGCGGCGACCCCGAAGCGCCGGCTCTGAACATCGCCAACGGGCTCTTCGCCCAGCGGGGCTTCGCGCTCAGGCCCCGATTCACCACCGGACTCCAGCGCGACTTCGCCGCAACGCCACGGCTGGTCGACTTCGAGAACGACATGCCGGGCGCGCTCGCCGCCATCAACGGCTGGGTCAGCGAACAGACGAACGGATTGATCCCGACCCTGTTCGACGACCTCGACCCGAGGACGAAGCTGGTCCTCGGCAACGCCCTGTACCTCGACGCGAGGTGGGCGGCCCCGTTCAACGCCAGCGCGACAGCGAGCGGCACGTTCAGGAATCGCAGCGGCCGCGGGCCGGCCGAATTCATGAACGGCACCAGAACCGTCGCCTACACGGTCGGCGAGGGATTCAAGGCGGTGGAGCTCGGCTACCGCGCCTCCACCCTCTCGATGCTGGTCGTCCTGCCCGACACTCTGAGGCTCGGCGCCTTCGTCGATCGACTAGACGCGCGAGGGCTGCGGGAGATCGTCCGCGGCCTGCGGCCGATGCGCGTCGACCTCAGCCTCCCCCGCTTCGAAATCCAGTTGCAGCGGAAGCTCAACGTTGTCCTCGCCCGTCTCGGGATGCCGACCGCCTTCGGCGACGGGGCGAATTTCAGCGGCATGACCGGCGTCGGCCCGCTGAGGATCGGCGAAGTCGCTCACGCCGCCCGGATCAAGGTCGATGAGGCGGGAACGGTCGCCGGCGCCGCGACCGGGATCGGCATAAAGCTGGTCTCGAAGCCCGCCGCGTTCAGGGCCGACCACCCCTTCCTCTTCTTCCTCCGCGACAGCGAGACCGGCGCGGTGCTCTTCGCCGGCCGTGTGGTCGATCCGGCCGGCACGCTCGACTGAGAGTCGGTGCCTCCTCAGCGCCTGAGGCCGAACTCGCGGATCGCGAGCCAACCGACGATCAGGATCGCGATCACGGCGATCGTCCATCCGGCGGCGTCCATGCTCTGCGGTTACCCGGTTTCGAACCCGAGTACGCCGCGGCCGCCCTTCGCCGGGGGCGGATCAGGCGTGGATTTCGGGACTCGACGGATCGAGGCCGATCTCGGAGGCCAGGCGGGCGCGTTCCCGCCGCAGGTCTGCGGCCCGCCTTCGCTTGGACAGCATCCGGGCCCGCGGCAAGGAGACGTCTTGCATGGGCGACCGGCAGTCCGGACAAATGCCCCCTTCGCCGACGAAGCTGAACTTGCGGGCGACGTAGCCGCACCGAAGGCAACCGATCAATGCTCGAACCATTTGCTCACTCCTGTCTGGGATGTGCCCCTGTCGAGGCGACTATCCGGTCCCCGCACCGGCGTTCAAACGGCGGCGAGTGAGCGGTTCGAATGGCGCCCGGGGTGCTGCGTCGACTCCCCGAGCTGCACCTGGGAAAGTAGCAGGGGCCCGGCGCGGGGCGCCGGGGCTCGGGTGAGCGCGAACCGCATTACGCTGCACGGATGCCGCCGCCCCCTCGCCCCCTCGATCACCGATACCGGTGCAGCGCTCATCGGCGCGTGAACCGGCGTCGGGGCGGCTGAGATGTCCAGATTCGGCGCCCGGGCCGGCCGAAGGTCCGGCAAGAAGCGGATGTTGATCATCGTCAACCCGTACGCGACGACCGTCTCCGATCGACTCAAGAACCTCGTCGTCTACGCGTTGCAGGGCCGCTTCGACGTCGAGACCGTCGCAACCGAGGCGCAGAACCACGCCACCGAGATCGGCCGCGAGGTCAGGGACCACGGGTACGACGTGGTCGTCGCATTCGGCGGCGACGGCACCCTCAACGAGGTCGCCAACGGGCTGGTCGGGACGGACGTCCCGGTCTCGGTCCTGCCGGGGGGCTCGACCAACGTCGTCTGTCGCACCCTTGGGATCCCCAACGACGTCGTCGACGCCACCGAGCACCTGCTCGCGCTCGCCGACGACTGGTCACCGCGGAAGATCGATCTCGGCCGGGTCGACGACCGCCACTTCGTCTTCTCCTGCGGGGTCGGCATCGACGCGACCGTCGTCAAGCGGGTCGACGCCCACCCGAAGCTGAAGGCCCGGGCCGGCCCCTACTACTACACCTGGGCGGCGATCTCGAGCTTCTACCGCAACTACATGCGCAACCCGGTGCGGCTGCGGATGGAGACGAGCGCCGGCGCCGGCGCCGAGGGCGTCACCGCTCTGGCCCAGAACTCGGATCCCTTCACCTACTTCGCCAGCCGTCCGATCCGCGTCTGCGAGAACGTCGCGATCGACGACGGCACCCTCTCGATCGGCGTCCTCGAACGCGCCACCCAGCGCGACATGCCGAGCCTGATCCCGAAGCTCTTCAGCGAGACCAAGCCCGGCGCCCGCCACCGCCGCATCGAGCACTTCGACGACGTCACCGGGGCGACGGTCAGGTCGATCTCGGAGACCGCCGACGGCTCGGTCCGCCCGTTTCCGGTTCAGGTCGACGGCGACTACATCGGCGAGTCGACGAGCATCGAGCTGGCCGCGGAGCCCGCGGCACTGACGATCGTCGCCTGAGTCAGCCGCGGCCGCGGCCCGCGGTGAGGTCGGCGAAAGGGGGCGGCTGCCGTCGCAGGACGGTGCGGAGGGCCGCTCGGGCCCTGAGCCTGGAGCGCCGGTCGCCGACCCAGGGCAGCGAGTGCGCGAGCAGGCGCAGCCCGTAGCGCAACGCCGTCGCCGCGCGGTAGAGGGAGGCGCCGCCTCCGAGGTGCTTCTCGGCGAACTGAATCCGCGAGAACGCGGCCTGCGCCTCGATCCGGGGATCGACGACGGCGGCGTCGTGGTGGGTGATCGTCACCAGCGGCAGGTGCACGACCGCCCAACCCCGCCGCCGGAAGCGCCAGCAGAGGTCGGTCTCCTCCGAGAACAGGAAGAAGCGCTCGTCGAAGCCGCCGCACTCCGCGAGCGCCTCCGACCTGGCGAGCATGAACGAACCCGAGGTCCAGTCGCAGGCGCGCTCGAGCCCGTAGGCGCCGGCGTCCAGCTCGCGCTCGCCGAGGACGCGCCGCAGGCCGGGGATCCGCTCGACCCCGATCGCTTCGGCCAGCATGTTGGCCGTCGAGGGGAAGCGCCTGATGCTCGGCGCCAGACCGCCGTCGCTGCCGAGCTGGCGGACGCCGGCGATCCCGACCCCCGGTCGCAGGTCGAGCGCCGCGACGAGCTCGGCGATGCTGCCGGCGACGACCTCGGTATCGGGGTTGAGGAACAGGACGTAGCGCGCGTCGGCGGTCTCGAGCGCCCGGTTGTTGGCGTGGCCGAAGCCGTGGTTCTCGCAGCGGAGCACCCGCGCCTGCGGGAAGTGCTGCTCGACATAGTCCCCGGCGCCGTCGCTGCCGTTGTCGACGACGACCAGGTCGAGCGAGATGTCCCCCGCCCGGGCGAGCAGCGTCGAGAGGGCGTCCTCCAGCCACTCCTTGCCGTTGTGCGAGACGACGATCGCGCAGACGTCGTGCGCCGCAACTCGCTCCAGGGCCGGAATCCGCATCACGCTGGTCTCCACGCAGATGTGAACGAGCGCCCGCCTCCCCCGCTTCCACGCCTGCGGCTAGGATCGCCCCGATCTTGAGCGGCTCGGCGCTGAAACCATCGGACCTCGCCCCCGGCCTGCTGCTCGGCGCCGACGTCCACATCGGCGACGCGGTCATGCTCGGCGGCCACGTCGTGATCCACGCCGGAGTCGAGATCGGCGAAGGCGCGCGAGTCGGCGACCACGCCCAGATCCGGAACGGCGCGATGATCGGCGCCGGGGCCACGATCGGCAGCTATTCCTCGATCGACCCCGGCGTCTCGATCGGGGAGCGCTCCAGCATCCAGACCCGTTGCTACATCACCGCCGGCGCGGTCGTCGAGGCCGACGTCTTCGTCGGCCCCGGAGTGACCCTGACCAACGACAACACGATGGCCCGCCACGGTCCGGAGAAGGAGTTCGAAGGCCCGACCCTGCGACGCGCCTGCCGGGTCGGCGGCGGCAGCGTGATCTGCCCCGGGGTCGAGATCGGCGAGGAGGCCTTCGTCGCCGCCGGCGCGGTCGTCACCGCGGACGTCGAGCCGCGGACCGTCGTGATGGGAGTACCCGCCCGCCGGCTCAGGGACGTCCCCCCCGCGGACCTGCTCGAGAACTGGCGCTGAGGCTCAGCGCGCCGGGTTGCCGACGACGGTCGCGCCGGCGGGAACGTCGGCGGTGACGACCGCTCCCGCGCCGACCGTCGCTTCGCGACCGATCCGCACGCCGCCGAGGACGACGGCGCCCGAACCGACCGTGGCCCGTCGCTCGACGACCGTCGGCAGCAGCTCCCAGTCGGTCTCGTCCTGGCGGCGTCCCTCCGCGGTCGTCGCCCGAGGGTGCTTGTCGTTGACGAAGCAGACCCCGTGCCCGATGAAGACCTCGTCCTCCAGGGTCACCCCGTCGCAGATGAAGGAGTGGCTCTGGACCTTGCAGAGGGCGCCGACCGCGGCGCCGCGCTGAATCTCGACGAAGGTCCCGACCATGGTTCCGGCCCCGATCCGGCAGCCGTACAGGTTGGTGAAGGCCTGGACGACGACGCCCTCGCCGAACTCGACCTCGTCGATCAGGCGGTTCGGAGCGTCGTTGACGGGAGCGGTCTGCCGGACTGTGCTCATCGGGGGACCAACGTCGCGTGGATCGGCGAGCTTGCGCCCGACACGCGCAAGCTTTGGCCCCGCCGGCTCGTTCGTCTCCCATGGCTGGAGTGGGCGAAGCAACCGGCGACGGGAGCGCGACAGGAGTGCTGCGCGTCTACGTCGCCGCGGAAACGGCGGCGATGCGGACCCGGATCGCCGACGCGCTCGCGCACAGCGACTTCGAGATGTTCGTGGTCGAGGCCGAGACCGGTGAAGCGATCGTCGAGCTGAAGATCGATCCGACCGCGATCGTCGTCCAATCCTGCGACGTCGAGCTGCCCCAGGCGATGGCGCGGCTGCGACTGATGCGCCGCCATCTGCGCGAGCACGCGATCGTGATCGTCTCCCCCGTCGCGAGCGGCACCGGGATCCGGCGCGCCCTCGACGCCGGCGCCTACGCGATCGTCTTCGAGTCCGAACTCGAGTCGACCCTGGCGGTCGCCCTGCGAGCCGTCGCCAGCGGCCAGTCGGTGGTCCCGCACAAGGTCCGCGCCAACGTCGAGCCGCCGACGCTCTCCCACCGCGAGCGCCAGGTGCTCGGTCACGTGGCGCAGGGGCTCACCAACGCCCAGATCGCGGACAAGCTCTTCCTCTCGGAAAGCACTGTCAAGAGCCACCTCTCCTCCGCCTTCGTCAAATGTGGCGTGCGCTCGCGACGCGAGGCCGCCGCGGTCTTCATGGAGCTCGAGCGGCGCAACCCGCCTCGCGTCGACCCCGAAGCCCAGATCCTCCCCGAGCCTGCCTGAAAGGAAGAACCGATGAGCACCGCAACCCAGTCGCCGACCAAGCTGCCCCCTGCCGCCACCCAGGGCGGGCAGGTTCCCTTCATCCGTCTCGACAAAGCCGACCCCGAGCTGTTCGCCGAGCTGCTCGAGGTCGTCGAGCGCGTCGCCGGCGACGCCGCCTTCACCCTCGGTCCCGAGGTCGAGGCGTTCGAGGCCGACTTCGCGCGGGCATGTGGCACCGCCCACGCGATCGGCGTCTCCTCGGGGACGATGGCCCTCGAGCTGGCCCTGCGCGCCCTCGGGATCGGCCCCGGCGACGAGGTCATAGTCCCGACCTACAGCTTCATCGCGACCGCCGAGGCGGTGACGACCACCGGCGCCGAGCCGCGCCTGGTCGACGTCGATCCGGAGACGGCGCTGATCTCGCTCGAGGCCGTCGAGGCCGCGATCACCCCCCGCACCCGCTGCGTGATCCCGGTCCACCTGTTCGGCAGGCCGGTCGACATGGACCCGCTGATGGCGCTCTGCCGCTCGCGCGGGCTGGCCGTGATCGAGGATGCCTGCCAGGCCCACGGCGCTCTCTACAAGGGCCGTCCGGTGGGTTCGATCGGCGATGCCGGCTGCTTCAGCTTCTACCCGACCAAGAACCTCGGTGGCTGGGGCGACGGCGGTGCGCTGACCACCGACGACCAGGGGATCGCCGACAGCGTCACCCTGCTCCGCTCCCACGGCGAGGCCGTCCGCCACCGCCACGAGGTAGCCACCGGCACCCATCGGCTCGACGCATTGCAGGCGGCGATCCTCCAGGTGAAGCTTCGCCACCTCGCCGACTGGAACGAGCGCCGCCGAGCGGCCGCGGTGAAGCTGCGCGCCGAGCTGGCCACGACCGACCTGGTCCTGCCGCCCGACGCCGCCGCCGAAAGCGACCACGTCTACCACCTCTTCGTCGTCCACACCCCCGAACGCGATGCGCTGCGAGAGCACCTCGACGCGAACGGGATCGCCAGCGCCATCCACTATCCGACTCCGATCCACCTTCAGCCGGCGTATTCGGGCCTCGGCCTCGGCAAGGGAAGCCTCCCGGTCGCCGAGGGCCTCGCCTCGCAGGCCTGCTCGCTGCCGATCTTCCCGGCGATCGAGGACTGGCAGATCGAGGAGATCGGGAAAGCGGCTCGTAGCTTTGGAAGCCCAGACCCTTCCTGATCGATCCAAGCGGGGGCGGCGCGCGGGCGGCCTGCGCGTCTGCATGGTCCACTACTCCGACTTCACCGTCGATTCGCGGATCCAACGGCAGGCCCGAGCCCTCGCCGAGCGCGGCGACCACGTCGACTGCGTCTGCCTCAGCGACGATCAGGACCTGACCGTGGGCAGGGGCTCGATCAGCCTCCACCGGGCGGCGCTCGACAAGCCCCGCGGCGGTGCCCGCGCCTACATCCAGGGCAACCTCCGCTTTCTCCGCGGGGCGCGGCGGAAGGTCTCGGCCCTCGACCGCGCCAACCCGTTCGACATCGTCGAGATCCACAACATGCCGGACGCGCTGGTCTTCTCCGCCCTGCGCCCGAAGGCCCGTGGGGTGCCGATGATCCTCAACTTCCACGACACCTTTCCGGAGCTGTTCGCAACCCTCTTCGACCGCTCTCCCGGCCACCCGCTCGTCCGCCTGGTCCGGACCGAGGAGCGGGTCAGCGCCGCGCTCGCCGACGGCCATGTCTTCGTCACCGATGAGGCGCGCGACCTGCTCGACGCCCGCGGGGTCCACGCCGATCGCACCCAGGTGGTCATGAACACCCCCGACGAGCGGATCTTCGGCGAGCGCCACAAGCCGAAGCCGGTGCCGATCGAGGGAGCGCTGAAGGTCGTCTACCACGGCGGCCTCGCCGATCGCTTCGGCGTCGAGACCCTGGTCCGCGCGGTCGGCGGCCTTCGAGCCGAGGGCGCCGACGTCGAGCTGCGCGTCTACGGCTCCGATCAGGAGGCCGCACGCAAGCTCGCCGCACTGGCCGCGGAGATCGCCCCCACCGGAGTCTGGATCGCCCCCGAGCCGACCCCGGTCGAGGAGATCCCGGCGAAGCTCGCCGAGGCCGACCTCGGCGTCGTTCCGACCCTCCGCGACGGCTTCACCGAGATGCTGCTGCCGGTCAAGCTGCTCGAGTTCGTCCACATGGGCCTGCCGGTGGTCGCCTCCCGCCTGCCGGTGATCGAGAGCTACTTCGGGGACGACGTCCTCCTCGCCGAGCCCGGTTCGGCGGCGTCGTTCGCGGCGGCGATCGAAGGCGTCAGGTCGAATCCGGAGCGGGCGCTCTGCCGGGCCGAGAGGGCCTCGAGGAGGCTGGGCGAGATCGAGTGGCGGCGCCAGAAGAAGGGGTATCTGGCGCTGGTCGACGACCTCGTCGCCGGCGCCCCGGCCGGCTGAGATGAGCCGCCTGCTGCTGATCACCCCGGCCCGCGACGAGGCCGCCCACCTGGAGCGGACGATCGCCGCCGTCGCGGCCCAGACCCGGCCGCCGGACCGCTGGCTGATCGTCGACGACGGCTCGACCGACGAGACCCCGCGAATCCTCGAGCGCCGGGCGGCGGAGCTCCCCTTCCTCGAGGTGATCCGGGCGCCGGGCCGGCGCTCGGCGCCCGACCAGGACGGCCTCGCCATCGCGGCCGAGGCGGTCGCCTTCAACGCCGCGCTGGCGAGCGTGCCGCTCACGGACTTCACCCACGTCGGCAAGCTCGACGCCGACGTCGAGCTCGCCCCGGACTACTTCGAGCTGCTGCTCGCCCGCTTCGAGGCCGAGCCGGAGCTGGGGGTCGCCGGAGGGGTGCTCCTCGAGCGCAACGGAAAGGATTGGGCGCCGACCAGCATCCCCGCCCACCACGTGCGCGGGGCGCTCAAGGTCTACAGCCGCGAGTGCCTCCATGTGATCGGCGGCATCGAGGAGCGGCTCGGCTGGGACACGATCGACGAGACCTACGCCCGGATGCACGGCTACCGGACCCGCTCGCTGCCGGAGATCACCGCTCGCCACCACCGACCGGTGGGCACTCGCGGCGGCGCCCTGCGGGGCCGAGCCCGCCACGGCCAGTGCGCCTACATACTCCGCTACGGCGCCTGGTGGGTCGTCCTGCGCTCGTTCAAGGTCGCGCTCCAGCGCCCCTACGGACTCTCCGGACTGGCCTTCCTCTACGGCTATTTCAGGGCCGTCCTTAAGGCTCAACCAAAGGTTGAGGATGAGGGCTTCAAGCGGTTCGTTCGGGGTGAGCTGAGGGCGCGAGCTCGGGGTGGTTCGTCCTTTTTTCACCCATCCGGTGCGAACTAAATGACGTTTCATTCACGTTGCTGTGGTGGGTCCGCTGTGACCGCCGCGGCGCTGCTCCGGATCCGAACCCATAAATGACCCTTTCCCAAGCCAAGAGCCTGGCCCTCGTCGCCCTCGCCCTCCTCGCTGCGGTTTTGCTGCTCCCACGGGGTGCCGAGGCCGACGTCAGCTGCCCCAGCGAAATCCCGGTCGTCCAGGAGAACAACTGCTCCGGCCCGGGCTCCGACGGCTGGCGCCTGGTCGAGTACAGCCCCGACGTCGCCGGCTTCGCCACCAAGACCAGCGTCAATCTCGGCGAAAACGTCACCCTCAAGCTCGGCCGCGTCAACACCTCGGCGGCCGCCAGCGTCCGCGTCGACGTCTACCGGATGGGCTATTACGGCAACACCGGCGGCCGCCTGATCAGCGCCGCCTCGAGCACCGGCGTCAGCGTCAACAACCTCTTCGGCAACTGCTCGGCCACCAACACGACGACCGGCCTCAAGAGCTGCTCGGGATGGGCCAGCAGCTACACGATCCCCGGCGCCGCGCTGCCGGCCTCCGGCGTCTACACGGTGAAGCTGACGACGCCGGGCGGGCTCGAGAACACGATCACCTTCGTCGTCCGCGACGACTCGCGGGTCCCGAACGCGGACATGCTGTTCGCCGTCCCGACCGCCTCCTACGAGGCGTACAACGATTGGGGCGGCAAGTCGCTCTACTTCGACACCGGCGGGGGCGGGAAAACGATCGCCGGGACCCCGCGCGCAGTCAAGGTCTCATTCGACCGGCCGCTCAACGACCCCCGCCAGGGCAACCGCTTCATCGGCCCCGACTTCTTCATGGTCCAGTGGCTCGAGAAGCAGGGCTACGACGTCGCCTACACCGAGGACGTCGCCATCCACCAGAACCCGGCGCAGCTGAAAAAAACCAAGATCGACGTGATCTCGGGACACAGCGAGTACTGGTCGCTGGAGCAGATGAAAGGCTATCTCGCGGCCCGCGACGCCGGCGTGAGCATCGCCTCCTTCAGCGGCAACACCGCCTACTGGAAGGTTCGCTACGAGGACGGCGGCCGGACCCTGGTCTGTTACAAGACCGTCGAGGGATCGGGATCCTCCGGCAGCGGCGAGGACGGGGCCAACGATTGGGGCCCGGACGGCAAACTCGGCACCGCCGACGATGCGCTCGGGCTCGATCAGATCGCCGGCACCGCCGACGACCGTCCCGAGAACTCGACGACGACCTTCCGTGACAACGGCGCCCCCAACGGCGACCCGAACGCACCCGAGGGAGGCCGGGTCGGACCCGACATGCCCGAGAACCAGCTGCTGGGGAACATGTACTACGGGGCCGAGCTCCAGGCGGGAGCCTTCCCGATGCGGATCCCGGCCGCCAGCGGCGGCAACTACGCCGGCGATCGGATCTGGCGCAACACCGGGATACCCGCCGGCTCGACGACGACGATCGGCACCAACCTGACCGGCTGGGAGTGGGACGCGATCCCGACCCAGGCCCAGTACCTGAGCCGGCAGCCGGCCGGGGTCAAGCCGCTGACCAGCTCGCCGATCCCGCTCGGCCAGAACGTCGACTGGCTCCAGGACGAGGGGCGGATCTACGCGAAGACGGCGCCGCCCGGGCAGTGCGCCTGCGGACAGGCGGTCAAGTACACGGCGGCCAGCGGCGCCATCGTCTTCGCCGCCGGCACCAACGACTGGGCCAACGCGCTGGCGCCGAACCCCGACAGCCGCGTCATCCAGGCGACCTACAACATCTTCTCCGACATGTCGGTCCAGCCGCAGACGCCGGTCGACCTCACCCTCGACCCGCCTTCCGGCCCCCAGCCTCCCGTCGCCTCCTTCTCGGTCACGCCGAATCCGGCGCAGACCAACCAGACGGTGACCTTCGACGGCAGCAGCTCGGGCGACCTCGATGGCGGCATCGCCAAATACGAGTGGGACCTCGACGGCAACGGGACCTACGAGACCGACGGCGGCGCCAACCCGCTCACCACCAACAGCTACACCGCCACCGGGGTCTACACCGTGCGGCTGCGGGTCACCGACGAGCAGGGCGTTCGCAGCACCACCAACCGGGCGCTCTCGATCGACAACAGCGGCAGCGGCAGCTACCCGTCGCGGGTGCTGGGGACGACCGGCCTGCTCAGCTACTGGCGGCTCGGCGACGCGGGCGGCTCGAGCACGCTGATCGACTCCTTCGGGACGAGCAACGCGACCGTCAACGGCTCGCCGACGCTGGGCGTCGGCGGGGCCCTCGGCGGTGACGCCGACTCGGCGGCGAGCTTCGACGGTCTCGACGACGCGGCGACCGCGAATCTCGCCCTCTCCGGAACCAGCAAGGTGACGGTCGAGTTCTGGATGAAGTGGAACGGCTTCGCCAACGACGACGACCTGGCGATGGAGTACACCCCGAACTTCAACTCCTTCGCCGGTGGTTTCCTGATCGACCCGAACGCCCCTCAGGAGGCCGGCAAGTTCGGCGTCGCGATCGGCAACGGCTCGGCCCGCAACAACGTCTTCTTCACCCGCCCCAGCGCCGGCGTCTGGCACCACTACGCGTTCGTCATGGACACCGCCCTCGGCGCCGCGGACCAGATCAAGCCCTTCGTCGACGGCAAACCCGTCGCCTTCACCAAGACCGACTCCGGCACCGGGGCGGGCAACTTCGCCAACTCCTCGCTGCACTTCATGTCACGCGCCGCCAGCGCCCTCTTCGGCGCCGGCTCGCTCGACGAGGTCGCGATCTACAACCGCGCTCTCGACGCCTCGACGATCGCCGCCCATTACGCCGGCAACCCGCAGGCCCCGAGCGCCTCGTTCGACACCTCCCCCAACCCGGCCGACGTCGGGCAATCGGTCGGCTTCAACGCCTCCTCCTCGAGCTCGCCGAACGGGGCGATCACAAAGTACGAGTGGGACCTCGACGGCAACGGCAGCTACGAGACCGACACCGGCACGACCCCGACCGCGAGCAGCGCCTACGAAGCGGCGGGACCGGTCACCGTCGGCCTCCGCGTCACCGACACAGCCGGCAAAACCGCGACCGCCTCGGAGACCGTCAGCATCGACGGCGCCGGCGCGGGCTCCTACTCCGCCCGGGTGATGGCGACCGCCGGCCTGATCGACTACTGGCGTCTCGGCGAGACCAGCGGGACGACGCTCGCCGACAGCAAGGGGACGGCCCCGGCGACGCTGACCGGCGGACCCGGCCTCGGAGTCGGCGGCGCGGTCGCCGGCGACCCCGACACCGCGGTCAGCTTCAACGGCGCCGGCGACGCCGCCCAGGCGGCACTGAACCTTTCGAACACCAACAGGCTGACGCTCGAGTTCTGGATGAAGTGGGACGGCTACGCCAACGACGACGACCTCGCCTTCGAGCTGACGCCGAACTTCAACTCCAACCCCGGCGGCTTCCTCGTCGATCCCAACGCGCCCGAGGAAGGCGGCAAATTCGGGGTCGGGATCGGCAGCGGCGAAAGCCGCAACACGGCTTACTTCACCCGGCCGAGCGCCGGCCAGTGGCACCACTACGCGCTGGTGATGGACTCTGGCGCGCCCGCCGCCGAGCAGGTCGTGCCCTACGTCGACGGCCAGCCCGTGCCCTATGTCAAGACGCGCTCCGGCACCGGCGCCGGCAACTTCGCCAACTCCTCCCTCTACTTCATGTCGCGCGCCGCCGGCGCCCTGTTCGGGGCCGGCGACCTCGACGAGGTCGCGCTCTACAACCGGGCCCTGCCGGCGTCGACGATCGCCCAGCACTTCGGCGGCAACAGCCAGGCGCCGATCGCCTCCTTCAACGCCTCGCCCAACCCCGCGCAGGCCGGCCAGTCGGTCAGCTTCGACGGCTCCGCCTCGACCGACCCCGACGGCTCGATCGCCAAATACGAGTGGGACCTCGACGGCAACGGGACCTACGAGACCGACACCGGCACGACCCCCACCACCAGCGCCACGTTCAGCTCGCCCGGCACCTACGAGATCAGGCTGCGGGCAACCGACGGCGACGGCAACAGCGGCCAGGCGACGCGCGCGCTGACGGTCGAACAGTCCGGCGCCGGGGCCTATTCGAGCCGCGTGCTCGCCACCGCCGGGCTGACGAACTACTGGCGGATGAGCGACGCCTCCGGGACGACGCTCGCCGACAGCAAGGGCGGCGCCGGCGCCACCGTCGTCGGCGAACCCGAGCTCGGGATCCCCGGCGCCCTCTCCGGCGGGTCGGACTCCGCGGTCAGCTTCAACGGCACCAGCGGCGCCGCCCAGGCCGCCCTCGACCTCTCGGCGACGAGCAGGCTGACGCTCGAGTTCTGGATGAGGTGGGACGGCTACGCGAACGACGACGACCTCGCCTTCGAGCTGACGCCGAACTTCAACTCCAACCCCGGCGGCTTCCTCGTCGATCCCAACGCGCCCGAGGAGGAAGGGAAGTTCGGAGTCGGGATCGGCAGCGGCGAGAGCCGCAACACGGCCTACTTCACGCGGCCGAGCGCCGGCCAGTGGCACCACTACGCCCTGGTCATGGACTCCGGCGCACCCGCGGCCGAGCAGGTCGTCCCCTACGTCGACGGCCAGGCGATCGCCTACGTCAAGACCCGCTCCGGCACCGGCGCCGGCAACTTCGCCAACTCGAATCTCTACTTCATGTCGCGCGCCGCCAGCGCCCTGTTCGGCGCCGGCGACCTCGACGAGGTCGCGCTCTACAACCGGGCCCTGCCGGCGTCGACGATCGAAGACCACTACTTCGGCACGATCGGCGGCGGCGAGCCGCCCCTCGCCTCCTTCACGGCGTCGCCTAACCCGGTGCAGACCGCCGAGGTCGTCAACCTCGACGGCTCCGCCTCCAGCGATCCCGACGGGTCGATCGCCAAATACGAGTGGGATCTCGACGGCAACGGCAGCTACGAGACCGAAACCGGCACCGAACCGGTGGTGACCAAGTCATATGCGTCGGCCGGCAGCTACGACGTGCGGCTGCGGGTCACCGACTCCAGCGGCAACAGGTCGACGACGCTGCGGACGATCAACGTCAGCAACCGGCTCCCGTCCTCCGTCTTCACGGCGACCCCGGGGTCGGTCAACAAAAACCAGCCGGTCGCCTTCGACGGGTCCGCCTCCAGCGATCCCGACGGGACGATCGCCAAATACGAGTGGGACCTCGACGGCAACGGCAGCTTCGAGACCGAAACCGGCACGACCCCGACCACCAGCCGCTCCTACACGATCCCGGGCAGCTTTGAGACGAAGCTGCGGGTCACCGATGACAAGGGCGGCACCTCGACCTCGACGAGCACCGTGACGATGACACTGCTGCCGCCGTCCGCCTCGTTCACGGTCTCGCCGAGCCCGGCGGACACCGGGACCACCGTCAGCTTCGACGGATCGGCCTCGACCGACCCCGACGCGACGATCGCCAAGTACGAGTGGGACCTCGACGGCAACGGAACCTACGAGACCGACACCGGGACGACGGCGACGACAAGCCGCTCCTACCCCACGCCGGGGATTTTCGAAACGAGGCTCCGCGTCACCGACGACGACGGCCAGAGCGCGACGACCGCCCGGACGCTGACGATCAACAACCGCCCGCCCGTCCCCTCCTACACCGTGACCCCGAATCCGGCCAACACCGGCGCCACCGTGACCTTCAACGGCAGCGGCTCCACCGACCCCGACGGGACGATCACCAAATACGAGTGGGACCTCGACGGAAATGGCAGCTTCGAGACCAACACCAACACGACCGCGACGACCAGCCGCTCCTACAGCACTCCCGGCAGCTTCGAAACAAAGCTGCGCGTCACCGACAACCGGGGCCAGGCGGTGACGACGAGCCGCACGCTGACGATCAACAATCGCCTGCCGGTCGCCTCATTCACCGTCTCCCCCAGTCCCGCCAACACCCGCCAGACCGTGACCTTTAACGGCGGCGGCTCCAGCGACCCCGACGGGACGATCACGAAATACGAGTGGGACCTCGACGGCAACGGCAGCTTCGAGACCAACACCAACACGACCGCGAGCACGACGAAGACGTTCACCGCCACCGGCGCCCTGACCCTCGCCCTGCGGGTGACCGACAGCAACGGCGCGACCGCGACGACGACCCGCTCGCTGACCGTCAACAGCGCCTACCGCGCGGCGGTCATCGGCACCTCCGGGATCAGCGACCTCTGGCGCCTCGACGAGACCTCGGGGACGACCGCAGCCGACGCGAACGGGGCCAACAACAACGGCAGCTACGTCAGCAGCCCGGCCTCGGTCGCGGCCCTGATCAGCGGCGAGTCCAACAGCTTCGCCCGCTCGTTCAACGGCAGCAGCCAGTACATCGACCTCTCGGCGAGCCCGTTCGGAAGCCCCGGCAGCTTCTCGGTCGAGGCCTGGGTTCGCACGAGCGCAACCAAGGCCTCGGGCGGCTACCACTTCCTGGTCAGCGATTCGAGCTCCGACCTCAACAACGGGTTCTCGCTGGTGATCGACTCCAGCAACCGGCCGATCTTCGTCGCCGCCCGCGAAACCATCCTCGGGGGTGTGACGCGCGGCCAGGCGATCAGCACGACCACCGCTCCGCCCAACACGACCCACCACCTGGTCGGGACCTACGGGGGCAGCAGGCTGCGGATCTACGTCGACGGAGTCGAGCGCGCCAACGTCAGCTTCAACTCCGGTCCGACCTGGGCCAGCGGGCGCGACCTGCGGATCGGCCGCCCGGTCTCCTCGACCAGCCTCTCCCAGCGCTACCTCCAGGGCTCGATCGACGAGCCGGCGCTCTACACCTCCACCCTCTCGGCGGCGACCGTGCTCGCGCACTACAACGCGGGCAAACCCTAGAAACGCCCGCCGAACCCGGCCGCAAGCCCGCCGCGGCCCGGATCGTTGATTTCCCGTGAGCGCAAACGACGCGACCGTCACGGGACGCCCCGACAGGGTGCGCCGGGCTCGGCCCGAGCGCCTGCTGGCGCTGGCGCGCTCGGGTGACGCCGTCGCGCTGACCGGGCTCGGCCTGCTCATCGTCCTGCTGTCGGCGATCAGCTGGCGAAAGTGGGGAACGCCAGAGATCGACGCCGGCGCCGAGCTCACCACCGCCGCGCAGGCGGTCCGAGGGCAGCTTCCCTACGAGGACACCCGCTATTTCTACGGCCCGCTCGGCGTCTACACGCTGACCGCCGCCTTCAAGCTGTTCGGAACTGGGCTCGCGACCGCCTACGCGCTGGGTTTGACGATGACGGTGGCGATCGCCGGGTCCTTCTTCGCCCTCTGCCGGCAGCTCCTGCGGCCCCTGGCGGCGGCACTCTCGACGGCGATCCTGATCGCGATCGGGTTCTCCGGCACCCAGTTCAACTTCGTCCTCCCCCACACCAACTCGGCGACCTTCGGGCTGCTGCTCCTGATCCTGACCCTGTTGGCGCTCTCGCGGGGCCATTTCCTCCTCGCCGGCACGGCGATCGGGGCGGCGGCGCTGACCCGGGTCGAGTTCGCCGCCGCGGCCGCGGTCGCGGGCCTCGCCTGGGCGGCGGGGATCTGGCGGGAAGAGGACTCCCGCGCCGCCCTGCGGGCCCTGGCCTGGATGGCGGGCCCGGCGCTGGCGATCCCGGTCGCCGTGCTCGGGGCGCTCGCCGCGAGCGTCGGCGCCGAGCGCCTGTTCTGGCAGAACCTCTGGCCGATCGACTTCCTCCGCGCCGCGGGCTTCAACGCCTACCGTGAGTGGACCCCGTTCGACCTCGCCAGCGTCGCCTCCTCGCTCGCCCGAGGGGCGATCTACCTGGCGCTGCTGGCCGGATTGACAGCGACCGCGCTGAGGCTCCACGGCGCCCGCGGGATCGCCCGGGCACGGGCGCTCTGGCCGCTCGGAGCCGCCTGCGTCGGCTCGCTGCTCCTGCTCGCCGCCTGGAGGGCCGCCGGGGTCTTCTCCGGTGCCGAGGCCGCGGTCGAGGAGGAGGGCAAGCAGCTGCTCCTCGGGATGAGCTGGCTGCCGCTTCTCTCGCTGCTGGCGGCGGCGTCGGTCGGGCGGGCGCTCGTGCGGCGCCAGGCAGCGCCGCTCACCGGCCGCTGGCCGCTCGACCTGGCCCTGGTGGCGGTCGCCGTCCTGCTCTGCTCGCGGGCCTACGACCAGTTCACGATGACCTCGGCCGCTCCCTACTACGCGGCTCCCGCCGTGCTCCTGCTCGGACTCCTCCACCAGCGGATCGGCGATCGCCTGCCCGCCGCTCGGCCCGCGGTGATGGCGATGCTCGGGGCCGTCGCCGCGGGGATCGCTGTCTACGCCGCCGTCGGCCTCTATCCCGACAAGGGCACCGTGGTCCACACGGCCGCCGGCGACTACGTCGCCGACAGCCGCAGCGCTGCCGCCCAGCAGCAGGCGATCGACTTCATCCGCGATCACACCGCGCCCGGCGAGCCGATCCTCGCCCTGCCGGCCGACGCCGGCACCTATTTCCTCAGCGACCGGCCCCAGGCCCTCTACGAGAACATGTTTCTGCCCGGCCTGCTCGAGACGAGGGCCGACGAGCGGGCTGCGATCGCGAGGCTGCGGCAGGAGCGAGTCCGCTACGCGCTGATCAGCAACCGCGACACCTCGGCCTTCGAGACGGGTCGCTTCGGCAGCGGCTACGACCGGCTGCTCGGCCGCTATCTGCGCTCCGGCCGTCTCGTCGCGACCTACGGTGACGTCGAGGCGGCGCCGGGCGGCGGCAACCCCTCGCAGGGCTTCCGCCTCTACGCGCTACCGTGAGCGCCGTGCGGCTGGTGGGCGTCCATCCAGGCGCCGAGCTGCGGCGCAGGCCGCGGCTCTTCGTGACCCTGGCGGAGGCTTTCCCGGGGGTGCGTTTCGAGGCCCGCGACGCCGGCTCGACGGTCGGGCTCGATGCGCTGATCGAGCTCGGCGGCGACCGCGAGGCGAGGAACGCGGCCGACGCCGGCCTGCGGGCGCTCGCCGCCCTCGAGCCCGAGAGTGAGGCGGGCACTGCCGAGATCGTCGAGCTCGCCGCCGCCGGCCTCGACCGGCGCCTCCAGGGCCAGGCGCTGCCGGACCGCCACCTGAGCGGCGCCGCCCCTTTGCAAGCGGGCCGGGACGCGGAGATCCTGGCGCGGGTCGCCGGGGCGCCGGTCTGGGCCCGGGAGGGCGGGCTCGACCTCGTCGCGGTCGCCGCCGCGGAGCTCGGCGAGACCGAGCCCCTGCGCGATCGACTGCGGTCCGGACGCGCATCGGCCCTGCTGCCGCTGGTCGAGCTCCTGCGCGAGCTGACCGCGAAGGCGGACTGGCGGTCGCCACCCCCGAGGGCCGCGTTCCTGCTCGACGACCCGAACCTGCACTGGCCCTCCTACGGATTCCTCTCGCTGCCGGCCCTGGGCCGCCACGCGTCCGCGCACGGCTACCACCTGGCCCTGGCGATGGTGCCGCTCGACGCCCGGGTCGCCCACCCGGGCGCGACCCGGATCCTCCGCGATCACGGCGAGATGTCCCTCTGCGTCCACGGCAACGATCACTTCGGCGGCGAGCTCGGGCGGGCCCGGGGCCTGCCGCAGGCATTGGCCATGGCGGCCCAGGCACGGCGCCGGATCACCGCCTTCGAACGGAGATCCGGAGTGCCGGTCTCGCCGGTGATGGTCCCGCCTCACGAGGAGTGCTCGGAGGCGATGGCCGCAGCCCTGGCCCGGACCGGCTTCGCGGCGATCTCGATGACCCGCCCCTTCCCCTGGCTCTCGCCGCCGCCTCGGCACTGGCTGACCGCCGCCGGGGACGGAGCCGCGCTTGCCGGCTGGGGCCCCGCCGATGCCGGGATCGACGGATTGCCGGTCCTCCTGCGCCACCCTCTCGCCGAGCCGCACTTCTCGCCCGCCGAGCTCGCCCTCCGGGCCTACCTGGACCAACCGCTGATCCTCTACGGGCACCATGACGATCTCGCCGACGGGCTCGACGTCCTCGCCGAGCGCAGCGCCACGGTCAACCAGCTCGGTTCCGTGCGCTGGGGGTCGCTGGAGGCGCTCGCCGCGGCCAACTTCCGCTGGCGCCTCGAGGACGACCTCCTGCGGATACGCCCCTACTCGCGCCGGGTCTCGGTCGAGGTGCCGGCGGGGGCCCGGCGCGTCGTCGTCGACCCACCCTGGGGCTCGGAGGGCGAGCTGGTCCGGGGTTCCGACGGCAAGGTCGCGGCCGGGGAGCCGTTCGAGATCACCGGGTCGGGGGTTCTCGAGCTGGAGCTGAGCCGGGCCGACGCGGTCGCCGTCGACCGCGTCTCCGCACCGCCGCGTCGCCCCTGGCCGCTGGTCCGCCGGCTCGCCGGGGAGACCCGCGACCGGATCGCGCCGGCCCGGCACCGCCTGCGCAGCCGGGCCTAGGGCTCAGCCGACGCCGAGCGCCATTCGCACGATCGGGTCCTGGCGCCGCCGCCAGGAGTTGGCCCGCGCGAACTCGAGGCGCTCCGGCTCCGGAGCGCGTCCCAGGGCCAGCGCCGCGGTGATCGCTTCACCGAGGTCGTCGCGGATGATGACCCGCGGGGAGACGTCCCGGATCGGAGCCAGGTCGAGCGCCGCCACCGGCGCCCCGCCGGCGAGGTACTCGTAGAGCTTCAACGGGCTCATCGCCCGGGTCAGGGGGTTGTCGACATGGGGAATCAGGCAGGCGTCGGCGGCGGCGACCAGGGCGACGACCTCCGCCCTCGACGCCGGCGGCAAGAAGCGCACGTTGGCGAGCCCCCGCAGCGGCGCGAAGTGAGCCTCGTCGAGCAGAGGTCCGACCAGCGCGAAGGAGGCCTCGGGCCGGGCCGCGGCGGCGGCGGCGATCGCGTCGACGTCGACCCGTGACTCGAGGCTGCCGACGTAGAGCAGCCGTGGCCCCGGCAGCTCGGCGAACCAGCTCGGCGCCGGGCCCGGGCTCAGCCACTCGCCCGGGTCGACGCCGTTGGGAGCGACGATGCTCTCACCGCTCGGCCCGATCGCCTCGAGGATCGCCGGCGAGACGGCGGCGACGGCGCGCCCGTTCTCGCGGATTCGCCGATAGGCCTCGCGGTATGCGGGCCACAACCGGCGCAGCGGCCGCGACTCGGCGAGGTCGTCGTAGGCATAGAAGGTGACCGAGGAAGCCCACTCGAGCGGTGCGAACCCGGCGACGAGCGGGTGGGTGGTGATCAGCGCCGGCCGCTCGAGGCCGCGCCGCGCCGCGACCCGGCGCAGGCGGGCGTCCCAGCGTCGGAAGCTCCGCTCGACCGCGCCGATCCGGCTCGGGTCCGAGCGGCGCAGCCGGGTCGGGCCGTGGAGCGAGGCCCGATCGGAGGCCGGGAAGCTCGGCGGACGCCGGAGCGCCTCACGGGCGAGCTTGAGAGGCAGGCTGCGCGCGGTCTCGACCACGAGCAGGCGCCGGACGGCGGGGTGCTCGAGCAGCGTCTCGACCATCCTGTCTTCCGAGAAGCACATGCCGCGAGCGACCGCGGTCCCCCAGCTCGCGTAGGCGAAGCTGAAGACGACGTCTCGCTCCCCTGGGACGGCCATCGCGATCCCCGCTCAGCGCGTCGCCGTGACCGGCCCGCCGGGGCCGACCGGGGAACGCCCCGCGGTCCGCGCCGCTCGGGGCGCCGATTCGGCGCCGAGCTCGCGCGAGAGAACGGCCGCGAAGCCGGCGATGAAGCAGACCAGATAGGGCAGCTGCGGAAGCGCGAGGACGTCGAGGAGGCCGCTTCCGACCAGCATCGCCGCGGTCGCCGCGGCGATCGCCAGCGCCGGCCCCGCCCTCCCCGGCTTGCCGTTGCGGGCCACCCGGTGGGCGATCAGGAAGATCGCCAGGAAGATCGAGATGTAGGAGAGGATGCCGACGACCCCGGTGCCGATGATCGTGGTCAGGAACTGGTTGTCGAGGATTCTGTATTTCTTCTGGTCGTAGGTCTCATAGCCGCGCCCGAGCAGCGGCCGGTTGACGACGTCGGGCTCGATCGCCGCGTAATCGTTCTGGCGATCGATCGTGCTGGCGACGCCGAACATGTTCTGCGGCAGCAGCTGCTTGCCAACCCCGCCGAGCGCGCCCGGGGTGAACAGGTGGGCGATGATGAACAGGCCGATCGCGCCCGGGATCAACGCCCGCAGCATCCGCGGCCGGTAGGCGACCAGGACCGCGATCGCCGCGATCGGGGCGACGATGCTCGTTTTGCGCTGGGTGGCGAGCGCCGCCGCGAACATGATCCCGGCGGCGAGCCCCCAGAGGATCTTGCGACGACGATCCTCGTTTTCGTACATCGAGATCAGGGCGTAGGGCAGCGCGCAGGCCATCATCATCGCCGGCGCCAGCGGGTGGATGGTCGGGCCGATGACCGAGCGCCGGCCGATCGAGTCGGAGTTGCCGAGCTCCTCCGGCAGCGAGACCGGGAGGACCATCTGGGTCCATTCGAAGAAGATGTTGAATTCGGAGCGGTACTCCCAGATCACCGCCAGGGCCGTGACCACCGCGAGGCCGCACATGAAGTTCATGAAGGCGCGAACCTCGCTGGGCCGGACCCCGGAGGCGACGACGACGAACAGGGTCAGGTAGGAGATCAGCAGCGCCAGCTTCCTGACCCCGAGTTCCAGCTCCCCCAGGCGCACGGTCGTCTCGGCGTTGTAGACGAGGCTGAGGACCGCGACGAGCACGAACCCGACGAAGGCGTAGTGGATCGGCGTGAAGCGAACCCGCTGGGGACCGTCGAGGATCGTCAGCGAAAGCACCCAGAGGGCGACGATCAGGAGCAGAACCGGGCGGTCGAGCTTGGCTTCCAGCGGCAGCCCGATCGGGAGGTCGATGCTGTCGAACGGCACCAGCCAGAGCATCAGCATGAAGCCGGCCAGCGCCCAGGGCAGCGGTCGCGTCGTCCGCGGCCAATCGCCGACCAGGCCCCTCAGGGTGCGACGGCCCTGCTCGTCCAGGAGCCCGGTCGGTCCGGCTTCCTGGGCGGAGGGGGTCACGAACTGGTTTTGGCCTGCCCGCGCTCCCGTTTCTTGGGCGCCGGCACCGATGAGTCCTTGAGCCAGTCGTCGGCCTCGGCGCCGATCCGCTCCATCTCACCGGCGAGGCGCCAGTGGCGCATGAACCCGGAGCCGGCGGCGACGACCAGGCAGCCGATCCCGAACACGGCGAGGAAGGCCAGCACCATCAGAACCAGGTCGGCGCTACCCCCGACCAGGCCGCCCTCCGGCTCCCCGAGCTCGCGCACGACGATGTTTTCGACCAGCGGCACGCTCGAGGTCGCGGTCGCGACCTTGGGCGGCGGGATCGTCTTTTCGGCGACCTTTGCTTCCGCCTTGAGCTGCCCGATGTAGCGCTGGAGGACGTTGAAGGATGCGTGGGCGAGGTCGAGGGCCTGCGCGGTGGCCGGACCGGTGGCGTAGACGGTGATGATCGGGACGTCTTCCTGGGCCTCGAAGACGAGTCGGTATTCCTTCCCCTCGTCGACCAGGTCGCGGGCTCGGGACTCGGCGCCCTGCTGGTCGTAGTCCTGGATCCCGGTGCCTTCGCTGAACGGCCCGTGGGCGGTGATCATCCGCGGGTTGACGTCGAGCTCGGCGGCGATCTTGTTGACCGCGTCGCGGCTGCTCAGGTACTGCGCGTAGACCCGGGCCCGGGTGCCGAGAGCGGCGATCTGATCGGTTCCGGCACCCTCGACGAGGGTCGATTCGGCCGAGTCGACGAGGATCTGGCTGGTCGCGGCGCCGACCGCCACCGACCGTCTTTCGACCCCCCCGGGGCCGATCTTGAAGGCGGTCATCAGGGCGGCGAGGGTCGCGAGCCCGAGCAGGATGCCGAGCACGAGCTTGCGCTGGAGAAGCGTTCTGACGAATCCGACTATCTCCATGCCCGCTCCATTTCAGTTCGGTCCTTTTTCATTCGCTCCACCACGGCAAGAACGGTGGCGCCGGGGTAAAACTTGCTTGCGGCCCGGTTGCCGCCGCACAAGCCGTTCGTGCCCCCGCGCGTTCGTAGTGCGGTGAGCACCGAGCACAACCGTGGAGAGTCCGAGCTCGACAGCGACCAGCTGAAGCTGGCGGCGGTCTCCGGCGTGCGCTGGTTCGCGGCGGCGAAGGCCTCGACGGAGGTGTTCCAGCTGGCGGCGGCGATCGCCCTCGCCCGCCTCGTCAGCCCCGCCGACTTCGGCAACGCGGCCGTCGCGCTGATCATCCTGCCGCTCTCGGTGATCCTCACCTACGAGGGCTTCGGCAGCGCCCTCGTCCAGCGCAAGCTCGTCCACGAGGGCCACTTCGAGGCAGCGACGCTGACCAGCCTGGTGGCTGGAGTGCTGCTCAGCGGCGCCACCTTCCTGCTGGCGCCGCCGGTCGCGGGGTCGATCTTCAGCTCCGAGATCGCCCACCTGATTCAGCTGGTCTCGCCGGCCTTCGCCCTCGCCGGCCTCGGCACCGTCTCCCGCGCCGTCCTCTCGCGCAACCTCGACTTCAGGCTGATCAGCATCATCGAGGCCGGCTCGCTGGCCCTCGGCGCCCTGATCGCCGTCGGCCTCGCCGCGCTCGGGCTCGGCGCCGACGCGATCGTGCTCGGCGGCGTCGCCGCCGTCGGCCTCGCCTCGTTTGCGCTGCTCGCCGTCACCCCGCGCCGCCGCCCCCGCTGGCGCCGCCGCGAGGTCTCGGAAATCGCCCGCTTCGGAGGTCCCGCCTCCGCCGCCGGGGTCGTCTTCGTCGCGATCAGCAACGTCGACTACGCGGTCCTTGCCGCCCGCCTCAGCCCGGCCCAGGTAGGGATCTACTGGCGCGCCTTCCAGCTCGGCGTCCAGTACCAGGACAAGCTCAGCGGAGTCATGATGAGGCTCGCCTTCCCGATCTACTCGCGGACCAGCGACCTGGCCGAGATGAAGAGCCTGCACGAGCGGGCGACCCGGATCCACGGTGCCGTCGTCGCGCCGTTGCTGGCGATCCTGATCGTGACCGCGCCGGAGCTCGTCCCGCTCGTCTTCGGCGAGGCCTGGCGGGCAGCGGTCGAGCCCGCCCAGATCCTCGCCGTGGCGGGGATGATCGCCGCGATCCTGACCGGCTACCCACAGGTGATGCTCGCCGCCGGCAGGCCGCGGCCGCTGATGGTCTTCAACTGCTGCGTCCTGGTCGTCTACGGCGCCGCCGTCTACCTGACCGCCGGCCTCGGCCTGGTCGCGGTCGCGCTGGCCGTCGTCGGCGTCCACGTCGGGATCCTCGCCGCGGTGTACCTGGTCCTCTTCCGCAGCGTCCTCGGGATGCCGATCGGCCGGCTCGTCACCGACCTCGCGCCGGCGGTCGCCGGCAGCGGCCTGGTCGTGGCGGTCGGCTTCCCGCTCGCCGACCTGCTGCGGGACGCCGAGGTCCCGGCGCCCCTGCTCGTCCTCCTCGCCGGCAGCGCCGGGGTCGCGGTCCAGGCGCTGGCGATGCGGGCGCTCTTCCCCCGGGTCTGGGCCGACGTCAGCGGCCTCCTGCGTCGCCTGATCCCGGACCGCCTGCCGTTGCCGGGTCGCACGCCGATCTCCTCGAGCGCGAGCTGAATCGAATGAGAAGTTCCATCCCCTCCCGATCGTTGTTCAGAGGATGAGCGATGAGGCAAACAAGGGGAAGCGGGCCAAGGCCGGGGTCGTCATGGCCGCGGCCACGTTCTCGATGGCCGCCGCCTCGGGGATACAGGCGGCCCTCTACCTGCGCTCCTTCGGCATCGACGGGCGCACCGACGGTTTCTTCGTCGCCTTCGCCCTCTACACGGTCTTCGGCGTGTTCAGCCAGAGCATCCGCGTCTCCTCGGCGCCGCTGCTGGTCGACGGCAGGCGATCGCTCTCGTTGCGGGAGTTCGCCGCCACGCTCGCCCTGATCGCGATCCCGGTGGCGTTGCTGACGATCCCCCTGGCCCACCCGCTGTCGATGCTCCTGGCGCCGGGGCTCAGCGAGGCCGATCGCGCCGTCACCCAGGAGGCGCTGCCGATCCTCGGAGGGGCGATGATCCTCCAGCTCTGGGCGGCGGGAGGCGCCACCGTCCTCGCGGTCCGCGACCGCTTCAACACGATCGCCGGCGCCTACATCGCCGGCGCCGGCGCCGGATTGGTCGCTTACCTGGCGGTCTCCGGCAGCGCCGGCGAGCTCTCGCTCGGGTACGCGATGCTGGCGATGGCGGTCGTCACCTTCAGCCTGATGATGGTCGGCCTGCGGCGCAGCGGTCGCGGCACGGCCGAGGCGGCGCCGGCGCGCCGCCTGCGGCTGCGACGGATGCTCGCCGACGCCGGGATGATCCTCGGTCGGACCAGCGTCTACCTGGCCTTCAACGCGCTCTACCTGATCACTCTTGCACTGACCACCTCCTTCTCCCCCGGAGATGCGACCGTGCTCTCCTACGCCTACCTCTTCGCCAGCTACCTGGTCGCCGGAACCGCCTTCGCCCTCGGGATGTCGCGGATCGCCGACATGAGCCGCAAGGCCCGCTCCGACCCCCGTCGCGCCTTCGGCGACACCGTCCCCCAGGGCTTTCGCTATTCGATGCTGATCTGCGCCCCGGCGCTGGCCGCCTTCGTCGCCGCCGGCGCCCCGATCATCGGGGTCGTCTTCTCGGCCAGCCTGCACCCGAGCGACATCCGCACCCTCCAGGAGTTCGGCGCCCTGCTCTCGATCTGGACCGTGGCGGCGCTGCTCGTCAACCTGATGCTGCCGGCGATGTTCGCGCTCGGCCGGGCGCGGCTCACGAACCTGCTGGCGCCGGCGCTGCTCGTCGTCCACGTCGTCGCCTCGGTTGCGGGCGGAGCCCTGTTCGGATCGCTCGGCGTCGTCGGCGCCGCCTTCATCGCGCCGAGCCTGTTCGCCGCGGTCATGCTCGCCAGGGGCGCGCCGGAAATCGCCGGCCACCTGGCGCGAGAGGTGAGCCGCGACGCCCTGCGCTTCATCCTCGCCGCCTCCGCCTGTTACGGGCTCGGAGCGATCCTCGGCGCCGCCGTCGGCGGCACGTTCGCGGCGGCGTTGATCGCCGGCGCGGTCGGGTCGGTCCTCTACCTCGGAGCGCTGCCGTTCATCGCCCCGACCGAGGTCGACCTGTTCCTGCGCCTGCTGCGGCCCCTGTTCAGGGCCCGAAGGACCGATCCGCAGGCCGCCACGTGATCCCCGCCCGCCCGCTGCTGAAATCGCCGGCCGAGCCGGGCGCCAGACGCCAGTCCTGACTCGAGCTGGCGACGAAGGTCGGCGCCGCCGAGGTGTCGTGGGCGCCGCGCTTGCCGATCGATCCGCTGGTGACGACGTTGTAGTCCTGGGTCAGCTCGCCGAGGACGCAGGAGGTGCCATCCGGGGCCGACCAGCCGTCCATCACGTTGTATTCGACCAGGATCTGCTTGTTCTGGCACTCCCGGGCGTAGGTGATGTTCGGGTTCGACCAGATCGTGTTGTGGCGGATCGCCATCCCGTATCCGGTGTAGAACGGGTGCGAGGCGTTCGGCACCGTGTCGAAGAACTGGAGCGGCGACCCCGCGTACGGGGCCTTGCTCGGCCGGCCGGCGACGAGGTTGTCTTCGAAGCTGACGTTGGAGACCTCGCCGTCCTTGATGAAGAACCCCTGTGAGCCGGCGCCCCCCCGGATCCAGTTGCCGCGGAAGATCAGGCCGCGGCCGCCCCAAACGGTCTGCAACCCGTCGTTGTGGCCCCCGTCCTCGTCGGCGACCCAGATCTCGTTCTCTTCGATCCGCAGGCCTTCGAAGCGCTGGACCATGATCGTGTCCTTCTCGCCGCTGCCGCTGCCGGGCCGAATCAGGTTGCCGATCAGCTCGACGTTCTTGGCGTAGGAGCTCGTGCTGCCGATCACGTAGACGCCGCCGGAGACCGAGTTGTGCCTGAAGGCGACGCGGTTGGCCGACGACGAGGCGTTGAGCGAGCCGGTGACGAAGCGCTCGACCGCGACTCCGGAGCCGCTGACCCTGACGCTGCCCAGCGTCGCGCCGCCCGGGTTCTGGGCCCGCAGCACCACCCCGGGAGCGGACCGCTGCGTCGAGAGGCTGAGGCTGCCGTAGGTGCCGTCGGCCAGGCACACAACCGAGCCGACCGCGACCGATCCGAGCGCGCTCTGCGCCGCGGTCAGGGAGCTGACGGTCTGATCGCAATCCGAACCCGCCGGAGGCTCCTCGGGGTCCGGCTCGGGCGGCGGCGGCGACACGATCGTCCAGACCCGCGTCGCGGGGGTCGCATCGGCGTTGCCGGCGGCGTCGGTGGCGCGGACGGAGAATTCATGGCTGCCGAGGGCGAGGGCGGAGTAGGACTTCGGCGAGGAGCACGACGCCCAGCTGCCGGCGTCGAGCTTGCAGCTGAACGACGAGCCGGCCTCGCTGGCGCCGAACGCGAACCCGGCGCCGGTCGCCGTGGTGCTCGACTCGGGTCCGCTCGAGATGCTCGTCTCGGGCGCAGTGGTGTCGGCGGGCGGGGTCGGCGCCGGCGTGGGCGCGGTCGGGGCGACGATCGTCCAGCCGTGCAGGGCCGGGGTCGTGTCCGTGTTTCCGGCGGAGTCGGTGGCCCGGACGGAGAGCTGGTGGAATCCGAGCGCGAGTGAGGAGTAGGACTTCGGCGAGGAGCAGCGGCTCCATCTGCCGGCATCGAGCCTGCACGCGAAGGTCGACCTCGACTCGCTCGAGACGAAGGCGAAGCCCGCGGTCCGCCCGGTCGTGCTCGAAGGCGGTGCCTGGGTGATCCAGGTGTTGGGCGCGGTGATGTCCCGTGCCGGCTTGAGCCGGGAGCCGCTGAAGCTCGAGAGCGCCTGGCGATCGAAGATCGCGGGCTTGGCGGCCACAACGCTGGCCCCGAAGGCGCCGAGGATCGAGACCACCAGAACGACGACGATCGACCGTTTCATGCCGGTCCACCTTTCGGCGAATTTATCTGTCTTTTCAGGCACCCCCGTTAGGTCGGGTGGCGAATCGGCGGCGTTGACCCCCGGAGCCGCTCTCAGACAGATGTACTAGGGCGCCGCTGGACGCATGTCGAGCGGACGACGTGCCTGCGACACGGTTGGCCAGGCACGCGGAGGGCTAGGGCCCGTAGTGCTGCTCGGCCGGGACCCAGTCGACTCCGCGGCCGTCGGCGAGTCGGTAATCGCCGGCCGCGGGATCGAGGAAGGCCGGGTCGCAGTCCTTGGTCGAGCCCGGGGGAACGTCCCAGCCGCCCGAGTTGCAGTAGCTGTTGTTCGAGCCGCTCGGCGCCGGGACGCTGCCGCCGCTGTCGGTCTCGGAGAGGCGGTTGAAGACGTTGTCGGAGAACTCGATGTCGGTGTAGGTCCCGGTCAGGACCGCCGTGCCTCCACCGGATCCCCACCCGACCGTGTTGTGGTTCATCTCCCCGTTGGCGATCGGGCCGAAGACCTGCCAGGGGGCGAGCTGGTAGCCGCTGCACAGCGAAGCCGGTTCGCAGGGAAGGTCCTGGTCGACGATCAGGTTGTTGCTGGCGATGAAGCCGTCGATCGGCGTGCCCTGGTCCTTGACGAAGAACCCCTGCCCGCCGAAGTCGTGCAGGTAGTTCTTTCGGAACACGAGGTGATCGCCGACCCAGACCGTCTGGAAGACGTCGTTGTGGCCGCCGCGCTCGGTGTTGCCGGTGAACTCGTTCCCTTCGACCAGGAGACCGACGCCGTCACCGTCGCCGTCGTGGAAGACGTTGGCCCGGATCTGGTCCTCGCTCATCGCGCCGTCGAAGAAGTTGCCGGTGATCTCGGTGTCGTTGCACTGGTCGGGGGGTTCGGCGGTGCAGACGAAGACGCCGTAGTGGCGTCCGGCGAGAAAGTGGTTGTGGTCGACGACGGTGCGATCGACGTTGGCGCTGATGCTCACGCCCCCGTCGATCACGAAGCGCGAGATCGTGTAGCCCGAGCCCGACACCGAGACACCGCCGATCGTCGCCGCGCCCGGGCTCGCCGCGGTCAGGGTGACGCCGGGCGCCGGCTTCGAGGAGCCCAGGGAGAGGCTTCCGTAGGTGCCGTCGGCGAGGCAGACGACCGAACCCGCGCTCGCCGAGGAGAGCGTCGACTCCGCCGCCGAGGCGCTCGACACCGTCGAGTCGCAATCGCCCGAGGGCGGCGGCGCCTCGACCACCGTCCAGGCCCGCGTCGCGGGGGTCGCGTCGGTGTTGCCGGCGGCGTCGGTGGCGCGGACGGAGAATTCATGGCTGCCGAGGGCGAGAGCGGAGTAGGACTTCGGCGAGGAGCACGACGCCCAGCTGCCGGCGTCGAGCTTGCAGCTGAAGCCGGAGCCCGACTCGCTGGCGCTGAACGCGAACCCGGCGCCGGTCGCCGTGGTGCTCGACTCGGGTCCGCTCGAGATGCTCGTCTCGGGCGCAGTGGTGTCGGCGGGCGGGGGCGTGGTCGGCGGAGGCGTGGTCGGCGGGGTCGCCACCGTCCAGGCCCGCGTCGCCGGGGTCGCGTCGGTATTGCCGGCGGCGTCGGTGGCGCGAACCGCGAAGAGGTGTTCGCCGATCGTCAGCGATGAATAGGACGTCGGCGAGGCGCACGACGCCCAGCTGCCGCCGTCGAGCTTGCAGCTGAACGACGAGCCGGCCTCGCTGGAGCCGAAGGAGAACCCGACCGTCGTCGCGAGGATGGTGCTGGGCGGGCCGCTGAGGATCGACGTGCGGGGCGGCGCGGTGTCGCCGGGGATCGGCGGCGTCGGCTCCTCCGGCTCGGATGAGAGCGGCGGCAGCTGGAGCGAGATGCGGGGCAACCCCGGCACCGCCGGCACGGCCGCGATCGGCGGGATGACCGTCGGCCTGACCCGCCGACGCGCGGCGACGCGGCGACGCTCGCGGAGGCCGAGGCGCTCGCGAGCCTGTCGGCGGCAGCTCGTCGAGTGCGGTGCCACCGCCCTCGCGCCGGTGCAGAGGTTGATCGCCCCGAACGGCTTCTGGCCCAAGGAGACGGCGCGCTGGGGCTCTCCGGACCAGGCCAGGGAGAGGCCGGTTCCGGCGACCATTGCCGCGAGAAGCACCGCGAGTCCGACTGGGCCACGAGACATTTCGCGCATGCTACCCGCACGGGACGCGCAAATAACCTGTCAACTCTCGCGGCGAAGCGCGGATAACCTGTGAACTCCTTGCGGCTCCGGCCCCCGGGTCGTCTGGAATTCGTGCGTCGGCCCCGCTCAGGGACCGAAGTCGCGTTCGCGCGGCGCCCAGGTGACGCCGCGGTCACCACGGAGGCGGTAATCGTCGAAACGCGGAGCCCGGAAGCGCGGGGCGCAGGAGACGACCTCCCCCACGACCCGCGCCGGCCAGGACCCGCCCGTCGAGGACTGGCGTTGACAGCGGGTGTTGTCGCGAAAGCGGGCCGCGGAGAGGTCGGTCGAGGTCCAGAGCTTGAAGACGACGTTGGATTGGATCCTCGCCCTGGTCCCGTCCGCCTCCTGGAAAGCGGCGATCGCGCCGTTGCCCCAGATCGTGTTGCGGCGCATCCGCAGGCCGGAGTGGGGCCCGAAGACCTGGAGGTCGCTGGGCGCCCCGCACCCCTGCGCCCGCGCTGCGCAGGGCGCATCGTTGCGGAGGAACAGGTTGTCCTCGATCAGGATCCCCCTGACCGGACGCTTCTGGTCCTTGACGAAGAACCCCTGACAGCGGTTGTCGTGAAGGTAGTTACCGCGGAAGACCAGGTGGTCTCCGACCCATACCGTTTGCAGGCAGTCGCTGTGGTTGCCGTTCTCCCTGACGTTGGTGAACTCGTTGCCCGCGACCAGGGCGCCGACCCCGTCCCCGTCCGCGTCGTGGTAGCGGTTCAAGCGAATCGCGTCCTCGCCGAACGGGCCGACGAACTCGTTGCCGACGATCCTGACGTCGTCGACCGTGGTCGTCGTCGTCGGCCCGGCGTCGACCCCGAGGTAGCCGCCGGAGATTCGGTTGTGGGCGACGGTGACCCCGATCGTCCCCGGCTCGATCGATACGCCGTCGCCGATCGCGAAGCGCGCCAGCGTCAACCGCGAGCGGCCGAGGTCGGCGCCGGCAAGGGTCGCCCGGCCCGGATGCTCGGCCCGCACCGTGACCCGCCCCGCGGCCCTGCTCGCGGAGCGCACGGCCAGCTTGCCGTAGGAGCCGTCGGAGAGGCAGATGACGTCACCGGGCGCAGCGACCTCGACGGCCGTGCGCAGCGCGGCCAGCGAGTTCCGGGTGACCCCGCAGCCGCCCTCGGAACCCTTTGCGCTGGCATCGTCGTCGACCCCCTCCCCCGGCCCCACGGCGCCGACCCAGACGCCGAGCACGATCAGCGCGGCGACGGCGAGGCCGACCATCGCCAGCCCTCGTCCGGTCGATCCCATCCTCAGTTCCTCAGGGCGACCGGCGAGGTCGCGTCGCGGACCAGGAGCTGCGGCTCGCCGCCGCCGTCGGCGTCGACGACGAAGACGTCGGTCCCGTCGGAATAGACGAGGGTGTCGCGGTCGAGCCACTCCGCCTGGTCGTCGATCGAACGCGTCTCCGCGACCGGGTGGTCCGCCAGCGAAGCGAGGTCGAGCACGTGCAGGCGCCAGCGACCCTCCCCGGTCCTGCTCTTGAAGGCGATTCGGCTTCCGTCGGGCGACAGCGACGGGCACTCGATCCCGTCGCGCAGGACCCGCATCGACCGCGCTCCGACGCTGCCCTCGACCAGATAGTGGTGGGACCCCGTCCCGAGCGTCGCGTAGAACCGGTCGGAGTCGGCGGGGTCGAAGGTGATCCCCCAGAAGTTGAAATCGGCGGCGTCGAAGCGAGCCCCGTCCTTGAGGACCTCGAACTGCTCCAGCTGCCCGATCGTCTCGCCGCGCGCCATGTCGAGGACGTAGGTGCGGGTCGAGAAGGCGGTGCTCGACTCGAGGTAGGCGTCACCGCTGACGAACACGGTCATCGCTCCGTAGCGGCCGTCCGCCGAGACCCGCGCCCGGGAGGGCAACCCGGTCAGCGAGATCGAGTGCTCGGGCCGCAACCTGCGGTCGAAGACAGTGGCGCCGTAATCGACGCCCGAGGCCGCGACCCCCATGCAGATGCCGCGCCCGGCCGCGAAGTAGACCCGCTCGCAGGCCAGCTCCTTGGAGCGGCGCCGGACTTTGCCGTCGGCGACGACGAAGACGCCCCCGTTGAGGTTGGGGTTCGCGGGATCGACGGCCCGGACCATGACCGGGGTCTCGACCGAGGACGCGACGGCGTCGGGGCTGGCATCGGTCGTCGTCCGGCTGGGCCCGAAGGCCGCGTGGACGACGTACCCGCCGCCGAGCACCACGCACAGCGCCAGGATCACGGCCAGCGCCCTCTTGCTGCGCCTATCCATGCAGGGGGTGCCTCTGGGCGCGCAGCAGCAGCGGCGCCGCGATCGCGAGCATCAGCGCCAGCGCGACCCCGAACGCGAGGACCGCGGCCTCGAGGCCGATCGCGAACCAGAGCGCTCCGAAGGCGAGCGAGGAGACCAGTTTCCCGATGCTGACCACCGTGATCAGGATCCCGATGCCGCTCGCCTGGAGCCGCTCCGGCAGGACGGCGGCGGCGAGCGCCGTCATCACTCCTTCGGTGGCGTCGAAGTAGGCGCCGAGGGCGACGAGGGAAAGGATCAGCACCGCGTAGTCGAGGCCGTTCAACAGCAGCGCGCCGTAGACGAGGAAGAGCATCGCGTGGCCGGCGAGCAGGACCGGCACCCGGCCGACCCGGTCCGCCAGCTGGCCGAAGGGGATCGCGAGCGCCATGAAGGCGATCGCGGTGACCACGAAGAGGAGCGGGAAGACGGCCGGCTCGAAGTCGATCTTGCGCTGGAGGCCGACGTAGATCAGCGCGTCGGAGATGCTGGCGACGGAGAGCCCGGCGGCAGCCAGCAGCAGCAGGCCGAAGCGGGGATCGCGGACCAGGCCGGCGGCGGCGCGGAAGCTGGGCGCATCGTCGGCCTCCGTGGGTGCCGGCGCCCTCCGGGGGCGCCCCTGGACGGTCAGGAACAGGACGGCGACTCCGAGCACGGCGAACATCGTGCTGACGACGAAGACCGCGTCGAACCTCGCCGGGGCGACGAGCAGGATCCCGAAGGCGACCAGCGGTCCGAGCATCGCGCCGGCGCTGTCGAGGGCGCGATGCACGCCGAACGAGGTGGCGAGCCCCTCCTTCGTGCTCGAGAGCGAGATCAGGGCGTCACGCGGGGCCGTGCGGATGCCCTTGCCGATCCGGTCGAAGGCGACGATCGCGCCGATCCCCGCGATCGTGTTCCCGGCCCCGGCCAGGGCGACCTTGCCGAGGGCCGACATCGCGTAGCCGGTCCCCGCGACCTCCTTGGGGCGCCGCCAGCGATCGGAGGCGAAGCCGCTCGCGACCTGGACGAGGGCGGCGGCGCCGCGGTAGGTGCCGTCGATGGCGCCGAGCGCCAACGGGCTGGCGCCGAGGCTGAAGACGAGGTACATCGGCAGAACCGTCGCGACCATCTCCGCGGAGATGTCGGTCAGCATGCTGACGATGCCCAGCAGGACCACGTTGCGCGGGACGCGAAGGCCGAGCGGCCGCCGCGCCCAGAGGCGCGGCTTCAGCAGTGCTTTTGAGGCTTCGACTTGGTACATGAGCTCGAACGAGAGCCCACGACCGGCGAGAACCCTCAGTCAACCAACGCTGCGACTAGTCCTTTTCTCGCACTCTGCGTGCCGCCGGGAAGGTCGAATCGCGCCGCGACTTCGCCGGCGACGGCTTCCGCGAAGCGCATCACCGAGTCGCCGTTGAGGAGCTCCGGGTAGATCTGGGCGTTGGAGGCCAGCGCCAGGCCCTCGACGTCGGGCCAGATCGGCGCCAGCCGCGGCTCGCCCTGGGGACGGATCGTGTGGACGGGCTCGACCAGCTTCGCGCGCTGGACGGTCCAGTCGACGACCTCGTCGCGACTGAAGCCCGGCGAGAGTCGTCCCAGATAGTCGCTGAAGCGGCGGTAGACGCTCTCGTCGTCCTCGCTCTGCTCGGGCGCGTCGGGGTCGCAGTACTTCGGCATGTAGACGAGGTGGAGCCCGTCGGTGTGCTCTGTGCCGAGCACCTGGGTGGTCTCGACGGCGCTCGTCAGCGGGGTCTTCTCGGTGATGTTGGTCGCGTAGTAGGGCAGCAGCGAGCGGCGGACCTTGATGATCGGGCAGACGACGCCGAGCCAGCGCTCCGGATAGGGAGCGAGCAGCGCCCGGTGGCGCTCGGGGAGCAGGAACCTGAGCGCCGGCGGTTGCAGGGTGGGGATCGTCAGGTCGAACTCGAGCGACTCGTCGCCGAGCTCGACTCCGGTCACGGCCCCGTCCTCGGCCGTCGTCAGGCCGCTGACCGGGGCTTCGAGGATCGGCTTCACGCCGAGCGCCTCGGCGCGGGCGACCATCGCGTCGATCAGCCGCTGGTGGCCGCCGACGATGTGACCCATCTCCTCCTGGCCGCCGCCCTTGCCCTGCCGCGCGCCCGACATCCTGCGGGTGCGGGCCCAGAGGTAGGTCGCCGGCAGGCCGCTGAAGTCGCCGTCGAAGCGCGACTCCAGCAGCGGCTTCCAGATCCGCTCGAAGACCTGTCGCCCGCAGTGCCGGCGCAACCAGACGTCGAGCGGTATCCGCTCGAGCGCCTCATAGGAGCTGCGGAGCTGGCACTGGGCGACGAACCAACCGAACCGCAGGCGCGCGGGCGGGCTCAGCGACGAGAAGCGCAGCAGGTCGGCGATGCCGTTGAAGTCGTGCATCTCGCCGCCGGCGAAGAACCCGGCGCCGACGGGTTTGAACCGAAGCTCCTCCCCCAGCCCGACCTCCTCGGCCATCGCGATCATGTTCGCGTCGGAAGGGGTGATCACGTGGTAGAAGCGGTCGACCTCGTGACCGCCGAAGTCGATCGTCCCGGCCAGGCCGCCGAGGCTCGGCCCGCGCTCGATCACGGTCACGTCGGCGCCGGCCTGGGCGAGGCGCAGGGCCAGCGAGGTCCCGAGCACGCCGCCGCCGACCACGCCGACCCTGGTGGGCCGGGCGCTCATCCCGTTCGGGCGAGCTCGTGGTCGGCGGCGGGGCTCGGTGTCTCCCCCCCGGTCGCCGTCCCCGGCGGCGACACTGCCGCCTGCGTTTCGCCGAGCGGCGAAACCGGCGGGGGTTGGATGCGGCCGACGAGATGCGCCGCCATCACCCGGAGGTAGGCGAGCACCGTCGGCTTGAGCTGCATCTTCGACTCGCCTTTGCGGGTCGACCAATCGTTGACGGTCGGCACCTCGGCCACCGTCGCGCCGGCGTTGTAGAGCTTGAGCAGTAGCTCGACGTTGGCGGCGAACCCGGGCTCGCGGACGAGCAGGTAGCCGTAGGTGTCGGCGGCGCGGCGCAGGGTCCCGGCGCGGTAGACGCGGTAGAGGGAGGACAGCGTGTGCATCTCGCGCAGGCCGCCCAGGTAGCGGAAGGTGTTGGAGACCGATTTGCTCGCCAGCAGGCGCCAGCCGGCGACGCCGATGATCTTGCCCCCGGGCGCGTAGACGGAGGCGAGGACGACGTCGTTTCCCTGCTCGAACAGCTCCAGCATTCGCGGCAGGTCGGAGAGGTCGGAGGTGGTGTCGGCCTCGAGGGTGACGATCGCGTCGTCGTCCGAAGACTCGCTCAGCGCGGCCCGCAGCCCAGAGTTGATCGCCGTTCCCAGGCCCCGGTTGGGATTGTGGGTGACGATCGCCAGGTGCATGTCCTGCGCGTGCTCACGGATCACGTCGGCGGTCCCGTCGGTCGAGCCGTCGTCGACGAAGATCACCCGGGCGCCGAGGTCGCGGGCGACCGGCGCCAGCTGCGAGAGCAGCCGCGGGATGTTCTCAGCCTCGTTGTAGGCGGGGATGACGAAGCGGATCACGCGATCGCCTCCAGCGGCTTCGATTCGAGCGGCCGCGGCTCCGGGATCGCGAGCAGCTCCACCGGCCGCCGGACCGCCGCCGACTCGCGCATCGCCAGCGCCGCGGCGAGCGCCTTGACGCCGTCGTGGGCGCTGACGGGCTCCGGGGTGTCGTCGAGGACGCAGCGGCAGAAGGCCTCCAGCTCGACGCCGAGCGGCTCCCGCTTGGCGAGCGAGAAGCGGACCGCCGCTCCCTCGCCGTCGCCGCGGAGCATCGAGAGCCCGTCCCACTGCAAGGGCGCGGCGGCGGACTCCACGAACCAGACGTCCTGGGTGATGTAGCTCGCCCGCAGCAATCCGTTTTCGCCGATCAGCGAGATCTCGCGCTTCTTCTCCGGGGTCAGCCAATTGACGTCGAGGAGGCCGAGGCTGCCGAGCTCCTCGCCGCCGAAGCGCGCCATGCAGGTGAGCAGGTCCTCCTGGGTGCTGTGCATGAACCGGCCCCCGTCGGCGTAGATCTCGCGGATCGAGAGACCGAGGATGTGCTGGAGGATGTCGAGGTCGTGGGTCGCCAGGTCGATCGCGACCCCGGTGTCCTGGATCCGCGTCGGCAGCGGCCCGACCCGGGTCGCCTTGGCCCTGTAGACGCGGCCCAGGCGCCCATCGGCGACCAGCTCACGGACTTTCGCAACCGCCGGGTTGAAGCGCTCGACGTGGCCGACCATCAGCTTGCGACCCGCTTCCAGCGCCGCGCCCCGCATCCGCAGCGCGTCCGGGAGGTTGGTCGCGATCGGCTTCTCGACGAGGACGTGGAGGCCCGCGGCCAATGCCTCCAGCGCGACCTCGGCGTGGGTTTCCGAGGGCGAGGTGATCGAGATCGCGTCGAGCTCGTCGGCGCCGGACTCGATCAGGTCGCGCCAGTCGGAGTACTCGAGCATCGGCATCCCGGCGCGCGCCCTGGTCCGGGCCGCCGGGTCCGGGTCGGCGATCGCGACCAGCTCGGCGCAATCGAGCTGCGCGTAGTTGCGGACGTGAAAGCCACCCATCCGCCCGCAGCCGACGACCCCGATTCTCAGTTGCTCAGACAGGGGAGCCCTCCAGGCTCTCGGCGAGCATCGCGACGGCCAGCTCGGCGATCCGCTCGGCGGCGTTGCCGTCGCCGAAGATCGGGGGTCGTTCGGCGGGCGCCGGCTTCTCGAGCGCGGCGCGGAACTGGTCGACGTCGACGCCGACGAGCGAGTTCCAACCGGTCGAGACGGTCTCGATCCACTCCGTCTCCTCGCGCATCGTGATGCAGGGAACTCCCCACAGGTAGGCCTCGCGCTGCACGCCGCCCGAATCGGTCGCGATCGCGATCGCGTCGCGCTCGAGGACCAGCATCTCCGTGTAGGTGACCGCGTCCCGGACCTCGACGTTCGCGGGCACGTCGAGACTCCAGGTCTCGAGGCTCTTGCGGGTCCGCGGGTGCATCGGAAGGATCACCCGGCAGTCGGCCGCCTCGAGGCAGTCGAGGACCGCGCTCAGCCGCTCGGCCGAGTCGGTGTTGTAGTTGCGGTGGACGGTCGCGAGGACGTAGTCGCCCTGCTGCGAGCTCTGCGGAAGGCGGCTGCGGGTCGCGAGCAGCACGTCGGCGAGGACGTCGCCGGTGACATGGACCCGTCCCGGGACCTCCTCCTTGAGAAGGACGTCGCGAGCGTGCTCGCAGGGAGCGAAGAGCAGGTCGGAGATGCGGTCGGTCTCGATCCGGTTGTGCTCCTCCGGCATGTCGTCGCGATAGCTGCGCAGCCCCGCCTCGACGTGCATCAACGGCACCTCGGCGGCGACGGCAGCGCGGGCGCCGGCGATCGTCGCGTTGGTGTCGCCGCGGACCAGGACGGCGTCGGGCTCCTCGCTTTCGATCACCCTCGCCAGGCGCTCTTCGGCGACGGTGATGCTGCGGTCGTTGGGGAGCGAGCCGACCCCGAGGTTGTAGTCGGGGAGCGGCAGCTTCAAATCGGCGATCTGGAGGTCGGACATCCCGGGGTCGTAGTGCTGACCGGTGTGGACGATGATCTCCTCGACCACGTTCGAGAAGGCGAGTGCGAGCGGCGCGGCCTGCACGATCTCGGGGCGGGAGCCGATGACGGAGACGATCCGAGGAGCCATATGCCCGATCAACGCGCGAACGGCCCGTTCCTTTTGCGGCCGACCCAATTTCGTCCGGCGAAAGTGTTTCGGCGGTGGATGCGTTCTTGGGGTGAGCATGGAGGCACACGAACTCGCCCAGAAGCAATCGATCGACCGGGTCAGCGCCGAGCCGCTCTGGCAGGCGGTCGTCCGGAGGACCGCGGACATCGTCCTCTCGCTCCTGCTCCTGGCGCTGCTGGCCCCGCTCCTGATCGCGGTCGCGATCGCGATCAGGCTCGACAGCCCCGGCCCCGCCCTCTTCCGCCAGCGGCGCGTCGGTCACGGCCGCCGCGAGTTCACCCTCTACAAGTTCCGCAGCATGACCGTCGGCGCCGACCCGGGGGGCCACCGCGAGTACGTCACGGCCCTGATCAACGGCAACGGCGACGGCGACGGCGGCGCACCCGCGGACGAGGACACCGGCCTCTTCAAGCTGGTCCTCGATCCGCGCATCACCCGGGTCGGCCGCTGGGTCCGGCGCTGGAGCATCGATGAGCTCCCCCAGCTCCTGAACGTGCTGGCCGGCGACATGACCCTGGTCGGGCCGCGACCGGCGATCCCCTACGAGGTCGCCGAGTACCCCGGCTGGTACCTCCAACGCTTCTCGGTCAAGCCGGGGCTCACCGGGCTCTGGCAGGTGAGCGGTCGCAGCGAGCGCAGCTACGAGGAAATGGTTCGCCTCGACATCGACTACGCCAAGCAGCGCAGCCTGCTCCTCGACTTGACGATTCTCGGCAAGACCCCATGGGTGGTCCTACGCAGAAAGGGTGCGGAGTAACGATGAAACCGATTGGCACGATCGTCGTCGGCTACGGATATTGGGGGCCGAACATCGCCCGCAACGTGGTCGAGCGACCCGAGTTCCGCCTGATGGGCCTGTGCGAGCTGGACGAGGGCAGGATCGAAGATTTCCGCCGTCGCCACCCCGGCGTCTGGGTCGAGCGCGACCTCGACACCGCCCTCGCCGACCCCCGGGTCGAAGCGGTGGCGATCGCGACGCCGCCGCACACCCACTTCGACCTCGTCCGCCGCGCCCTCGAGGCAGGCAAGCACGTGCTGGTCGAGAAGCCGCTCGCCCGTGAGGCGGCGGAGGCGGCCGACCTGGCGGTCCTCGCCGAGGAACGGGACCGGGTCCTACTGCCGGGCCACACCTTCGTCTACAGCCCCTCGGTCAACAAGGTCGGGGAGATGATCGGCGCCGACGAGCTCGGGGAGATCTACTTCATCACCTCCTCCCGCATGAACCTGGGTCTCTACCAGCAGGACGGGGTCGTCCTCGACCTCGCCCCCCACGACCTCTCGATCCTCCTTCATTGGCTCGACCAGCCGCTGGTCGAGGTGAGCGCCAACGGGCGCAGCGTCTACCAGGAAGGCGTCCACGAGACCGCGTTCCTGACGCTTCGCTTCGAGGGCGGGACCCAGGCCAACGTCCAGCTCTCTTGGCTGGCGCCGCGCAAGGTCCGGCAGATGGTCGTGGTCGGCAGCAAGCGGATGATCCAGTACGAGGACACCGCCGCCGACGACTCCGTGCGTGTCTACGATCGCGGTCTCGACTTCTCCGAACCGCCGGCGAACTTCGGCGAGTACCGCCTCACCTACCGCAGCGGCGACATGATCGCGCCCCGGGTCGAGGCGCTCGAGCCCCTGGGCCTCGAGCTGAGGGACTTCGCCGCCGCGATCAGAGAGGGGACGACGCCGGTGTCGAACGCCCGCCTCGGCCTCGAGATCGTGCTCGGCCTCGAGGCGCTCGAGAAGTCGCTGCACTCCCAGGGCAAGCCGGTCGCTGTCGCCCCGGTCGACGAGGTCCTCGGCGCCGCCCGGGACCGGGCTCGACCGCTGAGCGACCGCAGCGCCCGCTGACCCCGCGGGCGCAGCAGCGCCCCGCGGGCCCGGCTGAGGGGGAAGACGGCTCGGCGGGCCTAGCTGAGGGAGAAGGTCGGCTCGGCCAGTTCCATGTCGGCCAGGAAGACCATGATCGTGTGGTCGACGAGCCGGTTGACCGACGTGCCCTGGCGAGCGGCCTCGCGTTTGAGTGCCGCTTCGGTCTCGCTGTCGACGGCCAGGTGGAAGACGCGCCCCTCCTCGGCGTCCTGATCCTCCTGATCCTCCGTGCCGCGGCGGAACCTCGGGATATCACCCGGGGGCTTGCCCGACTTGAGCCGCCGCGCGTAGTGCGTCACCGCGGTCTCGATGCCCGCACCGGGATCGGACCCCGCCTGGGTCTTGATCCCCCAAAGCGCAAATGGGCCGACGATTACTTTCATGGTTTCGAGCAACACATGTGTAATACCCACCAGAACTCGGAATACTCACGCGGACTCGCGCGAATCCACCTAAATTCAGCCTCTCAAACACCGGCCTTGAGCGTGAGATCGATTTTTGGACGAATATTCGGCATTGACAACTGGACCAAAGAACCTGATGCTCATGGCCAGCAATCGTGAAATGGTCAAATTTCAGCCCGCATTTTGCGGCGAAACTTTTTCTCAATCAGGTTTGAGCTGACGTTCCGGGGAGGACGAAGCAAATGAGTAAGGCAGTGAACAACTCCGAGGATTCCGGAAGCAAAGGCAACACACGCCTCATCCAAGAGGCGGTGCGCCGGGCGAAGGACGGAGATTCGGAGGGACTTCACTTCCTCTACGTGCGATTCGCCCCCGACGTCCAGCGCTACGTGAACAGCATCGTCCACGATCACCACGAGGCCGAGGACATCACCCAGATCGTCTTCGCCAAGCTGATGGACCGGATCGGCAAATACGAGCAGCGCGAGGCCCCGTTCGCGGCCTGGATCATGCGGGTCGCCCGCAACGCGGCGCTCGACAGCATGCGGGCCAAGCGCGCGATCCCGACCGAGGACGTGCGGGTGACCGACGAGGGCCAGGCTCAGACCGGGATCGATCGCAGCCGCGACCTCCGCGAGGCGCTGAAGCAGCTGCCCGAAGACCAGCGCGAGGTCCTGATCCTCCGCCACATCGTCGGCTTCTCACCGATCGAGATCGCCGAAACCCTGGGCAAGTCGGAGAGCTCGGTGCACGGCCTCCACCACCGGGGCCGAAGAACGCTGAGGGCGAACCTCGTCGACCTCGGGGCCGACCCCGTGGTCATGCCGCACGCGGTCTAGTCGGCGCCGAAATCCCCTTCGGGATCGAGGTCGGTCAGGATCCGCTCGGTGATCACGCCGGATTCGGCATCGGCGGCGAAGTAGAAGATCGCGTGGGTGGCGAGGTCCGCCGTCGGCACGCCCTGGCGCCTGGACTCTTCCTCGAAGGCCGTCCAGAGCCTGTTGTCGAGGCTGAGCTCGAAGGTCGAGGCCGCGCTCGAGCGGGTCGCACCCAGTGACTCCGGGTAGGGCCGGGTCTCTCGCTTCGTCGCCACGTCGCGCAGGTAGTAGCGGAGGACCAGGTCGAGCCGCCGCGACGCCTGCTCGGCGCTGAGCTCGGCGCCCCCCAGCGCCTCCAGGGCCAGGGGCCCGAGATCGAGCGAGACCGGGACCGGGACCGAGTCTTCACGCTCGCGCGGCGAGATCGCGGCGAGGATGTCCTCGGCGGCCTGGCGAAGCGAGGCCGACTTGCTGGTGCGGCCCTGCTCGAGTTCTGTCTTCGATCGCTCGGAAGCCATGTGTCTCTAGAGTAATCGCTGGTACGGCTGGCTCCAAAAACCCCTGCTTGCGTCGCATCCCTTCTGCCGATGATCAGGCAAGCAATCCTGTCCGGTGGGCCGCGGCGGCCGTCGCCGCCAACGTCTCCCCGGCGTCGTGGCGCGGTACCCAGCCGAGCTCGCGGCGGGCCTTGGAGCTGTCCATCAGCACCGGATGGACCAGCCCGATCGCCCACTCGAGGTCGGCCGAGACGAACGAGAGGCGACGCGCCAGGCCGGCCCCGAAGCGAAACGCGGGTGCCGGGACCCTGACCGAGCGCCAGCCCAAGGCCGCGGCGATGTCGCCGATCCCGACCTCGCCGTCGCCGGCGAGGTTGTAGACCCCGGCGGGCCCTCCCCCCTCGACGGCCACCCGCAGCGCCGCGGCGACGTCGTCGTGGTGGACCAGTTGGAAGGGGACGCCGCCGTCGGGCAGGACCGGCGGCAGGTGGGGCATCCGGCCGAGCGCCCGCCGCAGCCCCGGCAGGGGGTCGCCGAGGCGGGCGGCCTTGACCGCCTGCCGGATCAGCATCGGCGCCCGCGGACCGGCGACGATGCTGGGCCGAAAGACGTAGGAGTCGATCTCCGAGCCTGCGAGCGAGCGCGCCAGGGTCCGCTCCAGCTCCGACTTCTGGGCCGAGTAGTAGAAGTCGCGGCTGCCCCGGGCGGGGTCATCCTCGCTCAGCGGATTGGACGCGCCGGGGTGGAAGCCGTAGGCGGCGACCGAGGACGTGTAGACGATTCGCTCGACGCCCGCCTCGACCGCGGCGTCGAAGACGGCGCGGCTGCCCTCGAGGTTGACCGTCCGGGTCATCTCGCGGTCGCCGAAGATCGCGAAGGCGAGGTGGACGGCGACGTCGGCGCCGTCGAACAGCAACGCCAGCGAGTCCGGGTCGAGGATGTCCCCGCGCCGGTACTCGACCTTCCGCAGGCCCTCGGTGGCGGGGTCGAACGGGCTCCGGGCCATCCCCCTGATCACGGCGACCTCGTCGCTGCGATCGAGCTCGGCCAGCAGCGAGCGTCCGATCTCGCCGGTCGGACCGGTCACGGCGACGGTCAGGCCGCGGCTGTCGGCCTCCGCGCTCAGCCTGCCGGGGTGATCCGGTAGACGTCGAAGACCGACTCGACGTGGCGGAGCCGCGAGATGCACTGCTTGAGCTGCTCGGTGTCGCCGACCTCGACCACGAATCGGTTCTTGACCATCGGGTGATTGGTGGTGCAGGTGGCGCTGATGATGTTGATCCCCGCCTCCGAGTAGGTGCGGGCGAGGTCCTCGAGCAGGCGGGTGCGATCGTAGGCGTCGATCTGGATCTCGACCCGGTAGCTGGACTCGTTCTCGCCGTCCCAGCCGACGTCCACGAAGCGGTCCGGGTCGCGTTTCAGCGCCTTCATGTTCTTGCAGTCGGTTCGGTGGATCGTGATCCCGCGCCCGAGGCTGACGTAGCCGGCGATCCTGTCGCCGGGCACCGGGCGGCAGCACTTCGCGAGCCGGACCGCGACGTTGCTGGCGCCCTTGACCCTGATCCCGTAGTTCTTCGCGTCCTTGGTGCGCCGGGCCTTGTCCTCTTTGCCGCGCTCGCGATCGGGGACCGTCTGCTCCTCCTCGACCGACTCCCCCGCCTTGAGGCGCTGGAGGATCTTGTTGGCGACGGTCTTGGTCGAGATCTTGCCCTGGCCGAGGGCGATGTAGAACTCGGTCGCTTTCTGATGGCCCATCTCGCGGATCACGTCGGCGAGCAGGGGTGAGCCGGCGACCTTCTGCATCGGCAGGCCGCGGGTGCGCAGCGCTTCGTCGAGCTTTTCGCGGCCGGTGCGCTCGGCGTCCTCGCGGCGCTCCTCTTTGAACCAGGCGCGGATCTTGTTGCGGGCGCGGCTGGTCCGCACCAGTTTCAGCCAGTCGCGCGACGGACCGCGCTTCTGCTTCGCGGTCAGGACCTCGACGATGTCGCCCGAGCGCAGCTGGTAGTGGAGCGGCACGATCGAGCCGTTGACCTTGGCGCCGACGCAGCGGTGGCCGACGTCGGTGTGAACGGCGTAGGCGAAGTCGAGTGGGGTCGAACCGGCGGAGAGGCTCTTGACTTCCCCCTTCGGGGTGAAGACGAAGACCTCGTCTTCGAAGAGGTCCACCTTCAGCGACTCGAGGAACTCCTGCGGGTCCTGGTCGCCCTCGGCCTCGACCAGCTGTCGCAGCCAGGTCATCTTCTCGCGCCTGGGATCGCGGCCGCCGCCCTCCTTGTAGGCGACGTGAGCGGCGATCCCGTACTCGGCGAGATTGTGCATCTCCTCGGTCCGGATCTGGATCTCCAGCGGCTTGCCCTCGGGACCGATCACCGTCGTGTGGAGGGCCTGGTACATGTTGGCCTTCGGCATCGCGACGAAGTCCTTGAAGCGACCAGGCAGCGGCTTCCAGAGCGAGTGGATGACCCCGATCGTGCCGTAGCAGTCGCTGACCGAGCCGACGATCACCCGCATCGCCGTGAGGTCGAATATCTCGTTGAACTCGCGGCCCTTCTTGGTCATCTTCGTGTAGATCGAGTAGAAGTGCTTGGCGCGGCCGGAGATCTGCGCCTCGATGCCGAGCGTCTCCAGCTCCTCGCCGAGGAAGTGGCCGGCCTCGGTCACGTAGACCTCGCGCTCGTCGCGCTGCTGGGCGACCAGCTGTTTGATCTCGGCGTACTTGCGCGGGTGCAGGGACGCGAAGGCGAGGTCCTCGAGCTCCCATTTGATCGCGTGGATTCCGAGTCGATGCGCGAGCGGCGCGTAGATTTCGAGCGTCTCGCGCGACTTCGTCACCTGCTTCTGCTTCGGCAGGGCGCCGAGGGTGCGCATGTTGTGGAGACGGTCGGCCAGCTTGATCAGGATCACCCTGACGTCGGTGGCCATCGCCACCATCATCTTTCGATAGTTCTCCGCCTGCCGCTCGTCGCGGCTCTCGAAGGTGATCCCGGTCAGCTTCGTCACTCCGTCGACGAGCTGGGCGATCTCCTCGCCGAACTCCTCGCGGATCTCGTCGAGGCTGGCGCTCGTGTCCTCGACCGTGTCGTGGAGCAAGGCCGCGCAGAGGGTCGCGGTGTCGAGGCGCATCCCGGCGCAGATCTGGGCGACGCCGACGGGGTGGGTGATGAACTCGTCGCCCGAGTGCCGGAGCTGGTCCGCGTGGCGGTCGCAGGCGAAGTCGAAGGCGCGCTTGACGGCGGCCCTGTCGATCGCCAGGCTGGGCGCGACCGCGGTTCCGCCCGCTCCTCCGGCGGCCGGCGCATCGCCGTTCTCGCCCGAGTGGGAGTCGAACTCCTCGACGACCGCGAAGAGATCGGCGAGTAGCTCGCCGCGCTCTAGCTCTGTTTCAGTCCTTCGAGGTATCGGAGTCCCTCCTGGTGTCTGGCGCCGAAGGCCCGATAGGCCTGCGAGCGCTCGAGATCGGTCCTCTCTGAGGATACGACCCCGACCGTGCCCCCGCCGCGGTCGGGCTTTCCGTGCACGAGCCCGAGCTCGGCGAGGACGCGAAAGCAGCGCGCCGCGGCCTCCGGCGTTCGCGGGTGCTCGCCCTTGCCGCACAGGGCCGCGCGCAGCTCCTCGCCCCCGCACTCTCCCGCCTCGCGCAGGTCTCGATAGACCGCGATCAGCACCTCGCGGCGGGCGAGCTTCGCATCGAGGGCTGCGATCGCGAAGCGACGCTCGCGCTCGCCCCAGGAGACGTGGAGGTAGCCGCCGCCGGGGGCGGGCAGCGCCGCCAGCGCGTCGTCGCGCGGCGATGGAGGCGGGTCGACGAGGACGACATGCTCGAACTCCGCCGCGACCTCCGGCTCGCGGGCGAGATCGTCGTACTCGAGCACCCGGGCTCCGGTCTCCGCCAGCGAGGCTCGGTGCGGTGCGTCGGCCACCAGGGCCAGGACCGGCTCGCCGGAGGACGCGAGCTCGGCGAGAATCGCCGGGATCGAGCCCCCCACCCGAGCCCGCACCCGCCCGCCGTCGACGGGCCGAATTGTCGGCTCGGGCTGGACATTTCGGCCCGTCGGCGAGGGGTCGGTCGCGAGCTCGGCCTCGAAGCGCTGCCACCACTCGGCGTCGGGCTTGCCCTGCACGGCCTCGGACTCGTGCGGGTAGAGCTCCCTCAGCACGACCCGCGGCTCGACCGCGCCGTTCCAGTGGTTGAGCTCGAGGCGGACGGCGGCGTCGACGGTGTCGGAGTCGCCGACTCCGAGGCTGGAGCGTCCGAAGGCGACGCCGAGGGCCCGGTGCTCGCCGCTGTGGAGGCTGAAGCGCGCGTGCTTGCCCTCCCCCATCGGCCGCACGTCGCGGACGCTCGCTCCCGGCACCAACAGCCTCACTCCAGGGTTGCCCATCCCGAACGGAGCGAGCTGCCCCAGCTCCTCGGCGAGTTCGAGGCCGAGGTCGGCGCCGCCGACCATCGCGTCGATCCGCTCGGTTCTGACCAGGTCCTCGGGGGCGAGGGTCGCGGTGGCGTGGGCGGCGAAGGCCTCGCGGAAGGCCTCGAGGCTGTCCTCGCGCAACTCCAGGCCGGCGGCAGCCCGATGCCCGCCGAATCCGACCAGGTGCTCGGAGCACGCCTCGAGCGCCGCCAGCAGGTCGAAGCCGGGGATGCTACGACCCGACCCCCGCGCTCCTCCTTCGCCGTCGAGCGAGATCACCACCGTGGGTCGGTTGTGGCGCTCGACCAGGCGCGAGGCGACGATCCCGACGACCCCGGGGTGCCAGCCCTCGCCGGCGACGACGATCGCCGGAGCCTCGCGGAGCTCCTCGGGCAGCTCCCGGCGGGCGGCCTCGGCGGCGGCGTCGACCTCGCGCTCGGTGGCGCGACGCTCGCCGTTGGCCCGGCCGAGCTCCTCGGCGATCGCGGCTGCCCGCTCCTCGTCCTCGGTGAGGAACAGCTCGACCCCGGCGTCGGCCCGGTAGAGGCGCCCGGCGGCGTTGATCCGCGGCGCCAGCCTGAAGGCGAGGTCACCCTCGTCGAGGCGCGTCGGCTCCGAGCCCGAAGCCGCGATCAGCGCCCGCATCCCCGGCCGCCGCGCCCGCCGCGCCTCCTCCAGCCCCCGCCTCACGAGACTTCGGTTCTCGCCGACCAGGGGCACTACATCGGCAACGGTTGCAAGGGCTACGAGGTCTAGATCGGCGTCGGGCAGGGGTCCCCCAGACGCGCTGACGCGCTGAGTGTCTGTGGGACCCCCACCCGACGCCGACCGCAGAGCGCAAGCCAATTTCCAGGCAACGGCCGTCCCGCAGAGGTCGGTGAACGGGTAGCCGTCGAGGGACGGGTGGAGGATCGGGCAATCCGGAAGCTCGTCGGCGGGCTGGTGGTGGTCGGTGACTATGACGTCGAGGCCGAGGGACATGGCGTGGGCGACCTCGTCGACTGCGGTGATCCCGCAATCGACGGTGACGATCAGTCGGGTGCCGCGCTCGGCCAGGACCTCGATGTTGGCGCGGGAGAGCCCGTAGCCGTCGGCGATCCGGTCGGGGATCAGCCAATCGCACTCGGCGCCCAGCTCGCGCAGGGCGCTGACGAGGATCGTCGTCGCGCAGACTCCGTCGACGTCGAAGTCGCCGTGGACCGTGACCCGCTCGCCCTCCGAGATCGCCGCTCGCAGCCGCGCGACGACCGCTTCCATCGACCTGAACTCGTCAGGGGCGTGCGTCTCGTCGGCATCGAGGAAGGCGCGGGCTTGCTCCGGTGTCCGATAGCCGCGGCGGACAAGGGTGATCGCGACCGGGCCGCTGAGCCCGAGCTCCCGCGATAGCGCCGTCGCCTCCTCGTAGGAATAGGGCTCCGCCCGATATGCCTTGATGGTCTCCACCAGCCCAGATGCTGGCCCCGAGGTCGGACACCACCAACCGCGCGGTTTCAACGGAAACTCCAGCATCGGCGCGCACCGGGGACCGCAAGGCAGTCCCGACCCCAAGCGCCTCCGCAAGCTGAGTCTCTCCGAGGGGGCCTCGAAGAGCGGGGGTGGCCCCTAGGCCTGCTGGCGCTCGCCGCGGACGCCGATCACCCAGACGACCGCGAGACCGATCGCGGTCCCGGGGATCGCGAGCAGCGCCGTCGAGATGTCGGTGTCGCCGAGGCTGCGCCCGGAGGCGGCGAAGACGATCATCCCGAAGACACAGGATCCGATCACCGCTCCGAGGAAGGCGCCGACGATCCCCTGCCAGAAGTGGTCGGGCAGGAAGACGGTGAAGTGCCAGAGCGCGATTCCCATCGTGAAGAAGACGAGCAGTGCCATCGGTCAGCGATTCCTCCCGTGCTTGCGACGCTGCTGGCGCCGTTCGCGTCGTTCGGCGTTTCGTCTCCGGCGCTCGGCCGATTCCTCCTGGGCGGCGGTGCGGGCGCGCTGGGCCTCGGTTTCCGAGGCGGGCTCGAGCTCCGGCTCGGGCTCGGGCCCGCGGAAGACGCCGTCGGCGTCCGGCTCCTCGGCGATCGGCTCGGCGTCCGCCGGCGGCTGCTCGATGCGGTCGCCTTCGGCCTCGGAGTCGTCGGCGAGCCTGGCCAGCGTCGCCTCGTCGGCGAAGGCGGGCACGGTCCCGTCGATCTCGCGGATCCGTTCGCGGCGCCGCACGAAACCGGGCTCGCGTTCCTTCCAGGCGGCCAGCACCGGCGAGGCGATGAAGATCGACGAGTAGGTACCGGAGAGGATCCCGACCAGCATCGCGAAGGCGAAGTCCTGAAGGGTCGCGCCGCCGAAGATCAGCAGCGAGGTCACCCCGAGGATCGTCGAGAAGCTGGTCGCCAGCGAGCGGGTCAAAACCTCGCTCATCGAGCGGTTGACGATCTGCGTGAACGCCGCCCGCGGCATCCGCGGCATGTTCTCGCGGATGCGGTCGAAGACGATGATCGTGTCGTAGAGGGAGTACCCCAAGATGGTGAGGAAGGCGGCGACCGTCCCGCTGTTCACCTCCCTCCCGGTCAGGGAGTAGACACCGGCGGTGATCAGGATGTCGTGGAAGATCGCGATCAGGACCGGGACCGCGAACTTCGGGTCGAACCGGAAGGCGATGTAGGCGCAGATGATCAGCAGCGAGAAGATCAGCGCTTTGATCGCCGAGTCGGCCACCTGTTCGCCGAAGGTCGGGCCGACGCTGGTGCTGTCGAAGCCGTTTTTGGCGATCCCGTACTCGGCGCTCAGCGCCTCGTTGGCTTCGTCGACGCGGTTCGGGCCGAGCTCGCGGGTCGAGATCTGGAAGACGTTGTCGCCGAGTTCCGGATCGCTTACCTGCTGGATCTCCTCGGCCTCGATGCCGGCGGAGTCGAGGGTGCCGCGGACCCCTTCCTCGTCGGTCGGGTCGACGAGCGCGACCTTGATCCTCGTGCCCGACTCGAAGTCGATCCCGAAGTTGAGCTGCGAGGTCGCGAGGGCGAGGGCGCCGATCGTGAGGATCACCCCCGAGGCCGAGAAGAACCAGCGGCTGGCGCCCATGAAGTCGAAGCGCCAGCGGATCCGCTCTTTGGCGGCGCCGAGGACGCTGGGCGAGCGCAGGACCTTGGTCCGGCTCATGCTCATCAGCAGCGACTGGGTGAAGACGACCGCGGTCAGCAGCGAGACGATCGTGCCGACGCCGAGGGTGAAGGCGAAGCCCTTGACGCCGGCTGTCGCGAGGACGAAGAGGATGAAGGCGGTCAGCAGGGTGACGACGTTGGCGTCGACGATCGTCCCGATGCCTTTGCGATAGCCGGCGGCGATCGCGGTGGGCATGGATCTCCCGGCGCGGGCCTCCTCCTTTATTCGCTCGAAGATGACGATGTTCGAGTCGGCCGCGACTCCTACCGTCAGCACCAGACCCGCGATCCCCGGCAGCGTCAGGGTGATCGGGATCAGGTTGATCAGGGCGAAGAAGATGATCCCGTAGGCGACCAGGGCGAGGACCGCGATCACCCCGAGCACGCGGTAGAAGGCGACCAGGAAGATGATCACCGCGATCAGGCCGATGATCCCGGCCTTGATCCCGGCGTCGAGCGCCTGGCTGCCGAGGGTCGCCGAGACCTGGGTCTGCGAGATCAGGTTCAGTTCGACCGGCAGGGCGCCGATCTGGAGGATCGTCGCCAGATCCTGGGCCTCGGTCGGGCTGGTGAAGCCACCCGAGATCTGAGCGCCGGTCCGACCGTCGATCCCGTCGGGGTTTTCGGAGAAGTTGATGATCGGCCGGGTTTTGACTTCGTTGTCGAGGACGACGGCGAAGTGGCCCGAGAGCGCTTCCGCTTCGGACTGGGCCGGGAGCCCGATCGCCTGGGCCTGGCCGCGCTGGGCGATCTTGCGGGTGACGTCGTGGAAGGCGTCGCGGCCCGCGTCGGTGAACCCGAAGGTGACGATCGGCTGGCTGAATTCACCGCGTTCGGCCTTCGGGTCGGTGATCTCGGTGCCCGAAAGGGCCGGTTCGTCCTTGAGCGCGTACCAACCGGGGTCCGCGTCCTCGAGCGCTTCGCCGGTGCCGTTCTGAGGGAGTTCGGAGACGACGACGGTCCCCGGCGGGACGGAGTGGACCTCGCCCCCGCGTTTGATCTTCCGGCCTTCGGCGTTGGTGTAGAGGTCTTCTTTGCTCGACTCGGGACCGGAGATCAGCTCGTGCTTGTCGTCTTTCGAGAACAGGTAGTAGCGGGTTTTCGTCGTCGAGCATTTGGTGCAGTCGGGCTGCGGCTCCTGTTCTTCGGCGAGCTTCACCGCCCCGAAGGCGGACGGGTAGGCACCGGCGAAGATCAGACGCTGGTTCTGCGGGTTTTTCGGCGGCCTGCCCGCCTCTCTCCATTCCTCTTCGGCTTCTTTGAGCGGTCCGGCCGGAGGCTGGCGGCCCGGCTGTCCGCCGATCGCCTTCTGGCGGCCGAGGAGGCTCGGCTCCCAGTCGTAGAAGTAGAGCTGGGCGGTCGTGCCGACCTGGTCGATCGCCCGCGAGGCGTCGGTGACGTCGGGCAGGCTGACCGAGATCTGGGTTTCGCCCAGGCGCGAGACCTCGGGCTCGGCGACGCCGAGGGTGTCGATCCGCTCGCGGATGATTTCGATCGAGCGGTCGATGTCACTGCCGCTGACCTCCTCCGTCTGGCCGGTCGGCGTCCCCTCGTAGACGAGCTCGACGCCGCCCTTCAGGTCGAGCCCCAGCTTGGTCGAGGTCTGGGTGATCACATAGGCGGACACCGCGACCAGGCCGAGCACGAAGAGCAGTACGAAGAGATGCCGCCGTTTCCCCCCCATTTGGCGGTGCTCAGCTCTCCGGGGTGAGGACGATCAGCAGGCCGCCGTCCTCGTCGTAGGCAGGGAAGACGTCGGCGACGGCCTCCGCCGGAAGGTCGCCCTCGGCGTTGACCGAGACGCGCTTGCCGAGCGACCGCACGCCCCACTCGAGCGATGTCTCGATCGGGTCGGTGGTTCCGTCGGCATCGGTGTCGGCGGCGGGGCCCCCTTCGCCCGGGTCCCGCCATTGCAGGCCGAGGACTTCTTTGACCGGCCGCCCGATCACGTCTTCGTCGGAGAGCCCGGTCAGCTCGTAGCTTCCGCGTCCGGCGTCGATCACGCGGGCCTGCTGGTCGCAGACGAAGAAGGCCGCGTTGGGGGCCGGGTAGTAGTCGTCGAGGAGCTCGAAGACGAAGCCGAAGCCGCATTTGGCGCAGCCCTTCGGCCGGGTGCTGAACCCGGCAGTTCGTTCGGCGCTGGCCTCCCTATGGCCGCAGTTGGGACAGATGAAGAACGGCATTCCCTCGCCAGGTTACTGAGAGTCCGGCACGAACCGACCTCAGAACAGACTCTTGGCGCCTTCCGGGGCGGGAATGCCCAGGTGGCGGTAGGCCCGCTCGGTGAGGACGCGACCGCGCGGGGTGCGCTTGAGCAACCCCTGCTGGAGCAGGTACGGCTCGAAGACATCCTCGATCGTGTCTTCCTCCTCGCCGATCGCGACCGCCAGGGTCGAGAGTCCGACGGGGCCGCCGCCGAACTTCTCGGCGACGGTGTCGAGCAGGGCCCGATCGCTGCGGTCGAGGCCGCCGGCGTCGACCTCGAGCATCTCCAGCGCCGCCTCGGCCACCCCGGCGTCGATCTCGCCGCCCCCTTTGACCTGGGCGAAGTCGCGAACCCTCTTCAGCAGCCGGTTTGCGACCCGCGGCGTCCCCCGCGAGCGGCCCGCGATCGTCTCCGCTCCGGCGCCGTCGATCTCGACCCCGAGGATCCGGGCCGAGCGCGAGACGATCTCGGCGAGGTGCTCGGGGGCGTAGTGCTCGAGGCGATGGCAGACGCCGAAGCGGTCGCGGAGCGGGGTCGTCAGCAGGCCCGAGCGGGTCGTCGCCCCGATCAGGGTGAACGGCGGCAGCGGCAGGGTCACGGTGCGGGCGCCGGCCCCCTGGCCGAGCACGACCGGCAGCTCGCCGTCCTCCATCGCCGGATACAGCGTCTCCTCGACCGCGCGGCCGAGGCGGTGGATCTCGTCGACGAAGAAGACGCTGCCCGGCTCCAGCGAGGTGAGGAAGGCGGCGATGTCGGCCTTGCGCTCGAGCGCGGGCCCGGCGGTCTGGACCATCGAGACGCCCATCTCGGCGGCGACGATGTTGGCCAGCGAGGTCTTGCCCAGCCCCGGGGGGCCGGCAAGAAGGACGTGGTCGAGCGGCTCGCCCCTCCCCCGCGCCGCCTCGATGAAAACCGAGAGCTGCTCGGTCACCTGCGACTGGTTGACGAAATCGGAGAGGGTCCGCGGCCGCAGCGAGCGGTCGAGGTCCTCGTCGGGAATGTCCGCCCTGGCGTCGTGCACCCGCACGTCATCCGCCGCCTCCTCTGCCCCCGCGAGGGCCGAGAGATCGGATATGGATCGACCCTCGCTCCCGCGTCCGGGGGTGGCGGGGGAATCGATCCCCGGGGTCCGGATCCGGTTCGGGTTGATCCCGCCCTCCTCGCTCATGCGGCCTTTCCGGCCGCGGCCCGGCGCAGGGCGCCGGCGACGAGCTCCTGGGGGTCCTCGCCGCCGAGGCCGTCGAGCAGCTGCTCGGCCTCGAGCGGCGCGTAGCCGAGGTTGACGAGACCGTCGCGGGCGAGGTCGCGGGCGTCGCCGCCGTCGGCCAGCGCCGCCACGACCTCCTCCTCGAGGGTCGCGGCGACCTTGTCGCGAAGCTCGACGATGATCCGTTCCGCCGTCCGCTTGCCGATCCCCGGCACCGCCTGGAAGCGCTTGGCGTCACCGGCGGCGATCGCCCGCAGGAGGTCGCGGGCCGGGCCTCCGGAGAGGACGGCGATCGCGACCTTGGGGCCGACTCCGCTGACCGAGACGAGCTGGACGAAGAGGTCGCGCTCCTCCTCGGAGGCGAAGCCGAACAGCGCCAGCGAGTCGTCGCGGGCGACGAGCTCGGCATGGAGGAAGGTCTCGCGGCCGGTCGCCGGCACCGCCTTCAGCGTCTCGGCGGAGACGGTCAGCCTGTAGCCGACGCCGTTGGCGTCGACGACGACGTGATCGGGGCGGCGGACCAGCACCTCGCCGCGGACCGCGGCGATCATCAGGCGACCCGTTCCCGGGCGGTGGTGGCCGCCTCGACCGCGTCGCGGCGACCGGAGCCGCCGCCGTGGCAGATCGCGACGGCGAGCGCGTCGGCGGCGTGGTCGGGGGAGGGTGGCTCGGGCAGGCCGAGCAGGGTGCCGACCATGCGCTGCACCTGCTTCTTGCCGGCGCTGCCGGACCCGCATACGGCCAGCTTGATCGCCTGCGGCGTGTAGGAGAAGCATTTGACGCCGCGCTCGGCCGCGGCCAGCATCGCGATCCCGCTGGCCTGGCCGACGGCCATCGCCGAGCGGACGTTCTTGCCGAAGTAGATGTCCTCGATCGCCATCGCCTTCGGCTCGTGCCAGGCGAGCAGCTCGGAGAGCGAGCGGTGGATCCGCTCCAGACGGCGCTCCATCGGCAGGTCGGCGGGCGTTTCGACCACGCCGCCGTCGAGGGCGACCATGTGGCTGCCCTCGAGCCGGACGATGCCGAACCCGAGGTTGGCGGCGCCGGGGTCGATCCCCATCACGACTTGCATGGGAAGGGATTCTGCGCCCTGGCTCGGATGCCTCCCCGCGGCGCTCCCTAGACGGCGACTTCCTCGAGGATCTGCTCGGGGATGTCGAAGTTGGCGTGGACCTCGCTGACGTCGTCGTTGTCGTCGAGGTCGTCGAGCAGGCCGAGCAGGGACTTCGCGTCGCCCTTGCCGACCTCGACGGTGTTCTTGGGCTCCATCGTCACCTCGGCCGATTGGATCTCGACCCCGGCCGACTCGAGGGCGGCGCGGACCTCGCTGAGGGCGCTCGGCTCGCACAGGACCCGGAGCAGGTCGCCGTCCTCGCTGACGTCATCGGCGCCGGCGTCGATCGCCGGCAGCACGTCGTCCTCGCCGTAGCGGTCGCCGTCGACGCTGACGACGCCGCGTTTCTCGAAGATCCAGGCGACCGATCCCGGCTCGCCGAGGCTGCCGTCGTGCTTGGTGAAGGCGAGCCGCACGTCGGCGGTGGTGCGGTTGCGGTTGTCGGTCAGGGCCTCGACCAGGATCGCCGCCCCGCCCGGCCCGTAGCCCTCGAAGCTGACCGACTCGATCGCAGCGGCGTCGGCGCCGGCGCCGGTGCCGCGATCGATCGCCCGCTGGATGTTTTCCTTGGGCATCGAAGCGTCTTTCGCCTTCTGGACCGCGGTCGCGAGGGCCGGGTTGCCGTCGATGTCGCCGCCCCCGTCGCGGGCGGCGACGATGATCGCCCGCGCCAGCTTCGAAAACAGCTTGCCGCGTTTTTTGTCGGCGGCGCCCTTCTTGTGTTTGATCGAAGACCACTTCGAGTGTCCTGACATGCATGTCATTCTATGAACCTCGCGATGATCGCCGGAGCGCACACCCATCACACCGGTCGCAGCGTGGCCGCCAGCTTCATCTTCGTCGCGATGCTGCTCGCGGCGCTCTCGCTGTGGACGGCGCTCCCCCTGAGCTGGCTCTACATCGGCTCGAAGGTCTCGAAGACCCAGTTCCCGGCCGAGGCCCCCTACGCCGTCGTGATCGTCGGACTGATCGCCTCGATCGTGCTCGTCGCCTGGCTGATCAGCCGCCTCAACCGCCTCTACATGGACGTGACCGGCACCAACCGCCTCGCCCCGATGCGCCCGTCCTGGATGCGCAGCATGCGCGACTCGGTCTCACCGCCGAACAACACGACAGTGGTCGAGGCGGTCCTGATGGGCTCCGTCCTCCTCGCCGCCCTCGCCCTCAGCATCTGGTTCTTCTTCCTGGCCGGCTCCCCCCTGCCGAACCAGTAACAGCGAAAAGCGCCGCCTCCCTTTTTTACACGGGACGCTCGTCACGTGGGCGGGCGGTCGGCGCCCCTTCCCAAAACACTCCAGAGCCGCCGCAAGGCGGCTCGTTTTGGGAAGGGGTGCCGACGACCCGCCCCTACACCACGAACTTCCCGTCCTCCTGCATCACCTCACCGTCGACCTCCAGCTTGCCGCCGAGGCGGAGGTCGCAGACGAGGTCGGTGTGGACGGCCGACTCGTTGCTGCCGCCGGACTCCGGGTAGCTGGCGCCGACCGCCATGTGGACGGTGCCGCCGATCTTCTCGTCGAGCAGGACCTCGCGGGTGCCGCGGTCGATCGCGTAGTTGGTGCCGATCCCGAGCTCGCCCAGGGTGCGGGCGCCCTCGTCGGTGTCGAGCAGCTCGATCAGGAACTCCTCGCCGCGCTCGGCGCTCGCGTCGACGACGCGGCCGGACTCGAACTTGAGGTGGACGCCGGAGACCTCGCGGCCGGAGATCACCGCCGGCAGATGGAACGAGACCTCGCCCTCGACCGAGTCCTCGACCGGCCCGGTGAAGAACTCGCCGTCGGGCATGTTGTGCTCGCCGTCGCAGGGGATGAACGTGCGGCCGGCGATGCCGAGGGTGATGTCGGTTCCCGGCGCCGTAACCCGGACCTCCTCCTTCCCCTGGATCCAATCGGCGAGCCGATGGGTCTGCTCGGAGGCCTGCTTCCAGGCGGTCAGCGGATCGGCGTCGGCGGCCAGGCAGGCTCCGAAGTAGAAGTCCTCGTAGTCGGCGAGGCTCATCTCGGCCTCGGACGCGTAGGCGCCGGTCGGGAACAGCGTGTAGCACCAGCGGAACGACCCTTCGGCGCTGCGCTTCATCGAGCGTGACATCAGCTTGCCGGTCGCCGCACGACGGCGGGTCTGGCGCTCCGGCGCGACGGCCGAGAGCTCGCGGGTGTTGGTGCTGGCGCCGACCGAGATGCTGACGTCGGCGTTGTCGACCGTCCACTCGGTCAGCGGCGAGATCCACTCGAGCTGAGCGTCGGAGGCGTGCTTGTAATAGGCGGCCGCCTGACCGTCGAGGGAGACGTTGACGATCGGGTTGCCCCCCGCCTGGAGCACCTGCTCGTAGATCGCGAGCAGCAACGGCTCGGCGGCGATCTCGCCGTCGATCGTGACGACGTCTCCCTCCTTGACCTTGGTCGAGTACCCGACCAGGATCCTCGCCAGGTTTTCGACTCTCGCGTCCCTCAACTCTCAGCCTCCTCTCGCTCACGACCCGCGCCGGAGTCGATCGAGCTCGTTGTCATCGCCATGAAAAGCGCGTGCATCCTCGGGTCATCGGTCAGCTCGGGATGAAAGGCGGTCGCCAGCACTCCCTCGCCGCGGATCGCGACCGGGTGACCCCCGTACTCGGCGAGCACCTCGATCCCGTCGCCGGTCCGGGCCACCCAGGGGGCGCGGATGAAGACCGCCGAATAGGGCTCGTCGCCGATCCCGGCGACCGCGATCTCGGCCTCGAAGCTCTGAAGCTGACGGCCGAAGGCGTTGCGCTCGGCGGTCGCGTCGATCAGGCCGAGGTGGGCGTCGTCGCAGACGATCATCCCGGCGCAGGTGCCGAACACGGGACGGCCGGAGGCGTGGTGCTCGCGGATCGGCCCGGCGAGGCCGGCTGCGGCGATCCCCTTGCTGATCGTCGTGCTCTCGCCGCCCGGGATGACGAGCGCATCGAGTCCGGTCAGATCCTCAGGGACCCGGACCGTCCTGGTCTCGGCCCCGAGCTCTCCCAGCATCCGGAGGTGGGCCTCGAAGCCCCCCTGGACGGCTAGGACCCCTACGAGCAGGTCAGGCTCCGCGGTTCTGGAGCAGCGCGTCGGCGGCGGCCAGCTCGCCGATCTCGAGGCCCGCCATCGCCGCGCCGAGCCCGGTCTGGGCGGCGGCGACGCGCTCGGGGTCCTCGAAGTGGGTCGTCGCCTCGACGATCGCCTTCGCCATCCGCTCGGGGTCGGAGCTCTTGAAGATCCCGGAGCCGACGAAGTTGCCCTCGGCGCCGAGCTGCATCATCAGGGCCGCATCGGCCGGGGTCGCGATGCCGCCGGCGCAGAAGAGCGGGACCGGGAGACGGCCGGCGGCGGCGACCTCGCGGACCACCTCGAGCGGCGCCTGGTGCTCCTTGGCGGCGCCGGCGAGCTCCTCCGGACCGAGCTGGGCCAGGCGCTTGATCCCCGAGGTGATCTCGCGCATGTGGCGGACGGCCTCGACCACGTTGCCGGTCCCGGCCTCGCCCTTGGAGCGGATCATCGCCGCTCCCTCGCCGATCCGGCGCAGGGCCTCGCCGAGGTTGGTGGCGCCGCAAACGAACGGCACCTGGAAGGCGAACTTGTCGATGTGGTTGGCCTCGTCGGCCGGGGTCAGGACCTCGGACTCGTCGATGTAGTCGACGTCGAGCGCCTGAAGGACCTGGGCCTCGGCGAAGTGCCCGATCCGTGCCTTGGCCATCACCGGGATCGTCACCGCCTCCTGGATCCCGGTGATCATCGTCGGGTCCGACATCCGGGCGACGCCGCCGTCCTTGCGGATGTCGGAGGGAACACGCTCGAGCGCCATCACCGCGCAGGCGCCGGCATCCTCGGCGACCTTCGCCTGCTCGGGCGTGACCACGTCCATGATCACCCCGCCCTTGAGCATCTCGGCGAGGCCGGTCTTGACCCTGAAAGTCGCGCGCTCGGCCATGGGGTAGATATTACGGGTCACCGTTTAGCGAGCATCACGATGTGATGCTCGGCGAGCGGCGCCGGTTTGGCGATTGCCACCGCCCCCGGACGCGAAGCGGAGGAGGCGGTGGTTGATTACTTCAGTTTGTAGGCCCTGATGCGGTCTTTGTGGGCCGCTTCATCACGGGCGTAGAGCCCGTGCGCGAGGGCCTGGACGAGCGCCATCAGGGCGGTGTTCGAGCGGGCGAAGGAGGGGCTGTTGGAGGAGAAGTAGAGGGTCTGTTCGGCGTGCTCCCCCACCTCCGACATCGAGGCGTCGGAGATCGCCAGGGTGTTGGCGTTGCGATGCAGGGCGAGCTTCATCGCCCGCAGCAGCAGGGGATGGGCGCGACCCGAGGAGAGCACGATGACGAGCGTTTCGTCGTCGATCCGCCCGAGGCGCTGGAGCGACTCGCCGCCGGTGCTGGCGACGATCTCGGAGCGGATGTCGAGGAGGCTGAGGGTGTGGCGCAGGTAGCTGGCGAAGAATGCCATCTGATCGACCCCGACGATCACGATCCGGTGCGCCTCGGCCAGCGCCGCGACGGCTCCGTCGACCTGCTCGCGGGTGAGGTTGCGAGCGGTTTCCTCGAGGTTCGAGTAATCGGCCCCGAGGCTGCCCTCGAGCTCGGAGTGATCGAAGGAGAAGAGGGCGCCGTTGCCGCTGCTGGCGCTGGCGCCGGCGGTGGCGATCGCGGTCCTGTACTCCTCGATCGCGGCCTGCTGGAGCTCGGGGTAGCCCTCGAAGCCGAGGGCCTGGGAGAAGCGCACCACAGTCGATGACGAGGTGCTCGCTCTCCTGGCCAGCTCCTCGGCGGTGAGGAAAGCCGCCTCGTCGAGGTGATCGACGATGTAGCGGGCGACGTCCTTCTGGGAGCGGGAGAATTCGTCGAAGCGCTCCTGGATGTACTCCGAGAGGGACTTCAGCTGAGGGGTGGTCTTGGTGGCAGTCTTGGTCACGGCCGTCTCTTTCTCCGGGGCGCGTGCTTTCCCTTCCATCTGGTTGGATGGGTTTCACGATGGACCTCGAGCAGGCTCTTCGACTCACCAACCGCAACATGATCGCCTTCGACCTCGCGCTCGGCACCGGCGCGGTGCTGGCGCCGGAGGTGACGCTCAGGATCCTCGGGCACGACGAGCCCTCGCCCGACGCCGCCCGGCTGTTCCAGCGCAGCGGCCCGGTCTGGCTCACCTTCGCCGCCGCCCACCTGGTCGCCGAGGCCCGGGGCGAGCGACGCGACTGGTGGGCGCTCGCCTGGCTGCGCGGAACCGAGATCGCGACCGACGCCCTCTGGGCCGGGTCCCCCGCGGTCAACCGCCCCGGGGCGAAGCTCGGCCTGCGGATGGCCGGGGTCGCGAACCTGGCGATGGCCGCCGGCTTCGCCTGGCTCTCGAAGCGATGACCGATACCTCCGGGCTTCCCAGCGTCCGCTGGAGCTTGCGCGGGCTCACCGACGAGGGCGACGAGGCCTGGCTGATCCGCGGCGTCTCCCGCAAGCTCTACCGCTGCCCGGGCTGCCACGGCGAGATCGAGATCGGCGCCGAGCACACCGTCGTCCAGTTCGTCGGCCGGCTCGGGGGCACCGAGCACCACCACTGGCACCGCCGTTGCGCCGAAGAGCTGCTGATCCCCGACCTGCGCCAGGTCAGGCGCGTGGCCGCGAACGAGTCCTCGCAGAAGAAGCTGGAGCGACGCGGGCGGGTGCCGTCGGGACGGCGGCGGAGGCGCTGAGGTGAAACGGCTGGGAGTCGAGGTCGCCGGCCTCTACCGGGAGATCTGGCGCACCTACTTCGCCTGGGCCCGGACCCTGATCCCGCTCGCGGTCGTCGTCTTCGTCCCGCTCGGCCTGATCCACGCGATCCCCGCCCACGCCGACGTCCAGAGCCTCGATTTCGCGGGTTGGCTCCAGATCTTCGCGATCGCGATCGCCGTGATCGCGCTCAGCGCCGGCTCGCTGATCGGCGAGGTCTTCTACGCGGGCGCCGTCGCGATCGCCCTAACCCACCCTCACGAAGGACGGCCTCCGACGCTGCGGGAAGTCGCCGCGATGATCAACTACCGGCGCCTGATCGCGGTCGACCTGATCTACGCCGCCGCCGTCGCGATCGGCTTCGGCGCCCTGATCCTGCCGGGGATCCTGATCTACATCTACCTCGGACTCGCCGCCCCGGCCGTGGAGATCGAGAAGCGGACGATCAAAGGGGCGTTCCGCCGCAGCCTCGAGCTCGTGCGTGGCCACTTCTGGCTCGTCTTCGCGGTCCTCGTCCCGATCGAGCTGCTCGGCAACGCGATCACCGCCGGCGCCCTTTCGCTCAGCCACGACCTGATCGGCGACACGATCCTCGACGAGTGGTTCACCGACACCGTCACCAACATCCTCTTCACCCCCTTCTACGCGGTCGCCGCGGTGCTGCTGACCCTGAAGCTGATCGGCGACGCCGACGGCGAGAGGCTGGAACTCCGCGCTACTCCCCCATCGCCTTGATCACGAGCCGCTTCGGCCGCCGGCCGTCGAACTCGCAGTAGAAGACCTGCTGCCAGGGGCCGAGGTCGAGGCGGCCGGCGGTGACCGGCACGATCGCCTGGTTGTGGACGAGAAGGTTCTTGAGGTGGGCGTCACCGTTGTCCTCGCCGCCGCGGTGGTGGCGGTAGTCGCCACCCTCGGGCAAGAGCTTCTCGGCGACCTCGTTCGCGGGCGGGGCCCAGCTCGGAGGCGCGATCTTGTCGAGCCACTCGAGGACGTCCTCGTGCAGGCCCGGCTCGTCGTCGTTGATCCAGACCCCGGCGGTGATGTGCATCGCCGAGACCAGCACCATTCCCTCCTCGATCCCCGCCTCCGTGACCGCCGCCTGCACCTCCTCGGTGATGCGAATCAGCTCGCGCCGCCCCTCGGTCTCGAACGTCATATACGCGGTGTGCGTCTTCACCGCACCCCCCGACGGGCCGAATTGTCGGCTCCGGCTGGACTTATCGGCCCGTCGGCGGCTTGCTGGAACGGCCACTCCTCGAAGGCGGCGCAGCGGCCGGCGGGACCGAACCGCAGAACCCAGAGGTCGCGGTAGGCGGCGCCGGTCGCGTAGTCGACGGCGAGGCGGACGACGCCGGTGTCGCCATCGACGGCGACGATCTCGTGGGAGATCTCGAACACCTCCTCGTGACCCTCCCGCTCGCGCTCCCAGAGCCGGCCGATCTCATCGAGACCGCGGGCGGGCTCGGCGTAGGGGGACATCCGGTAGCTGGCCTCCGCTTCGAAGAGGTCGGACAGGGCGGCCGTGCCCGGGCTGCGCCAGGCGCGCTCGTAGTCTGCGACCCAGGCGCTGAGGCGCTCCGCGTCCATCTGCCCACCCTAATCCCCGCTCAACACAAACGGGCCGCCGAGGCCAGGCGCGCGCGTAACATCGGGTCCAAGCAGATGCGTCGTTTTGTCATACCAATTGCGCTCGTCCTCGTGGCCCTGGCGGCCGGCCTCGCCCGCGGCGAGATCACCCAACAGGGCAACCTCCGCCTTGCCTTCAACGGGCGTCTGGCGCCGAAGAAGCTGCCGCGCTCGATCCTGGCGCCGATCAAGATCCAGGTCCGCGGCGCGATCTCCACCGCCGACGGACGGCGACCGCCGGCGCTGCGCCGGATCGAGTTCGCCTTCAACCGCTACGGCAAGGTCTCGACGAAGGGACTGCCGCGCTGCAAAGCGGCCGAGCTCGAAGGGACGACGACCAAGATCGCTCGCGAGCGCTGCCGCCGGGCTCTCGTCGGCAAGGGTGGCTTCCGCGCCTACGTCGAGGTCCCCGGTCGCAAGCCCGTCCCGTTCGACGGAATCGCGCTGGCCTTCAACGGAACCGTCAACCAGAAACCGGCGGTCCTGCTCCACATCTACGGCTCGACCCCGACCAGCGTCGCCTTCGTGCTCCCGTTCCTGATCCACCGGGTGCCGAAGGGCGAGTTCGGAACCGTCTTCATCGCCCGGCCGCCGAAGATCGCCAGCAACGTCGGCTACATCACCGAGCTCGAGGTCACCCTCGGCCGCACCTATCGCTACCAGGGCGAACGTCGCAGCTTCCTCAGCGCCCGCTGCGCCGCGCCGGCGGGCCTGCCCGGCGCGACCTTCACCCTCGCCCGCGGCGAGTTCTCGTTCCTCAACGGGCAGCGGATGGCGATGAGCCTCGGCGACAACTGCTGGGTGCGCTGACCCTCCCTACGGCGCGTAGTCTTCCTTCGCTTCTTCGGCGGCCTTTTCGGCGTCGGCCTTGCCCTCTTCGACGCTTTCTTCGGCTTCCTTCTTGCCCTTTTCGGCTTCCTTCTTGGCGTTTTCGAAGCCCTTTTCGGCCTCGTCGCCGCCGGCCTGGATCCCCTTCTTGGCTTCCTCGATGCCCTTCTCGACGCCCTGCTGGGCCTCGTCGACGCTGTTCTGAAGGCTGTCTTCGATCGAGCTCCGGTTGGTGTCGCTGTCGCTGTCGCCGCAGCCGCTCCAGACGACGCCGCCGGCTGCGAGGACGCCCACGCACGCCGCCACCGTTGCGATCCTCCGCGACCTTCCGCTGCTCACGCTCTCCTCAGGCACATCCGCTCCCCTCGTTGCGAAATCAGTTGGACGCTTCGATCTTCCCACCTGCCTAAGATCGGCGCGTGCCCGAGCTCCACGTCCTCCGCGTCTTCACGAACGACGATGGCGAATGGGGCAACCCGCTCGGCGTCTTCCTCGACGGCGACGGGGTTCCCGAGGAGCGGCGCCAGGCGATCGCCGCCGAGCTCGGCTACAGCGAGACGGTCTTCGTCGAGGACCGCGAGAGCGGGAGGGTGCGGATCTTCACGCCCGGGATCGAGCTTCCCTTCGCCGGCCATCCCAGCGTCGGGACCGCCTGGCTGCTGGCTCGGACGGGGAACCCGGTGGCCTCGCTCGACACCAGGGCCGGGACGGTCGGCGTGCGCGACGACGGGCGCGCGACCCACGTCTCCGCCCGCCCGGAGTGGTCGCCCGAGCTCGAGTACGTGGAGCTGCGCACGCCCGCCGAGGTGCGGGCGCTCGACGGTCCTCCGGGGGGCTCGCAGGCCGCGTATGCCTGGGCCTGGATCGACGAGGACGCCGGCACGATCCGCGCCCGCGCCTTCATCCTCGAAGCGGGGATCGACGAGGACGAGGCGACCGGCTCGGCGGCGATCGTCCTCGCCGCCAGGCTCGGTCGAGCGGTGACGATCCACCAGGGCCAGGGGTCGGTCCTCGAGGTGACGCCGCTGGACGACGGCCTGGTCGAGGTCGGTGGCGGCGTCGTGCTCGACGAGGTCCGCGACCACCCACTCTGAAGGCCAGGTCCGCGCCCACTCCGGGGCGGGTGTCGCTTTAGCACCTACGTGGGTGCATAAGGCGACAACGCCACGCCGCCACTCGCTGCATCATCGGCGGTCAGGGCTACATGCGGCCGATTGCGACGATGCCGGCGACGCAGCTCGTCGCGAGAACCACCAGCGCCATGTTTTCCCTGCCACGTTTGGAGAGCGTGTACTCGATCAGGTCGTCGAGTCGATAGCGATCCATGCCCCTTGTAACACGCGTCACAGCCGATTGCTGCGGCCCGAACCCATAGGGTCGGCCGATCGACCAGCTGATTCAGATCGTCGGCGCGCTGCTGATCCTCTCCGCCTTCGCCGCGGTCCAGTTCGGACGCATGCGGCCAGACACCCGGACCTACCTCGTGCTCAACCTGGTCGGCTCGCTGATCCTCGCGGTGCTCGCCGTTATCGAGGTCCAGTGGGGGTTCGTGCTGCTCGAGGGAGTCTGGGCGATCGTCTCGGCGATCGGCCTGGTGGGGGCGATGCGCGATGCCCCGTCGGACTAGCCGAGCAGCTTCGCCTTCTGGGCGGCGAACTCATCCTCGGTGAGGATCCCCTGCTCTTTGAGCTCGCCGAGCTGCTTCAGCTGGTCGATGACCGAACCCCCGGGAGGGGCCGGCTGCGCCGGCGCCGCGGGCGCCTGTTCCACCGGCGCCTGCGCCTGCGAAGCGGCTTCCTGCTGGGCCCAGCGCTCTCCCTGGCGTTTGGAGACTCGATTGCTGACCGAGGTCGCTGTGCCGGCGATCACCGCGGTCCGTGCCACACCCCTCAGAAGTCCAGGCATCCTTGCTCCTCCTACCCTGCGGCCTCGGCCGCGTCGAGCGCGGCGATGACCTCGTTGATCGGAATCCGGCCCGATGCGACCAGTTGCGCCCCCGAGCGGCGGACGGCGGTGGCGAGCGGCGCCGCCCAGCTGTTCTCGTAGACCAGGAGGGCGGCGGCGGTCCCGGCCTCGAGGGTCCCGCCCGCCTCCTCGATGTCCTCGTCGGAGAGCAGGCCGGCGGACGCGCCTTCGAACTCGGCAAAGGCGCTGACCTCATCGCCGAGCTCGGAGATCTCGAGCCTCGCGACCGAGCCGTCGTCGCCCTTGACGACGATCGCCAGGTCGATGATCCGGATCAGTCCCCGGTCGACGAGGTCGATCAGGTGGGGAGCGATCTGGCCGTCGGGCTGCTTGTCGGGCCACTCGACCAGCAGGTAGTCGATCGGGCCCATCTCGATATCGGTGCTCATCGGGACGACACCCTATTGCGACCCGTCGAGTTCCGCAAACCATTCGCCCAGCGCCCGAACCCCGTCGGCCTGGACCCGGCCCCCGCCGAGACCCCGGAGCGGGCCCTCGGCCCGCATCAATCGCAGCTTCAGCTTCTCGCCTTCCGTCGTCTCGATCCTCAGGGTGAGCGCGAGCTCGTCGACCAGCATCGTCTCCAGCTGCATCCAGTCGCCGGCGCCGCCTTCCGCCTTCGCCGAGGCGATCCGCTCCGCTGGCAACGAGAGCACCTCGCCGTCGGGCTCGAACCTGCGGTTCATCCGCTGGAGGGCGAGACGGCGGTCGGTGACCGCGATCGCGACCATCCAACCGCGAAAGGCGCTCTGCCGGGTGGCGAGGCAACAGCCGCGCAGCACCTCGCCGGGCTCCAGCAGCCCGCGGGCGACCGGTTCGAGCTTCTCGGCGAGCTCAGCCATCGGGCCTCGTTCCCACCGATCCGCGCGTCAGGCCCAAACTCAGAGGCCGAGTCCGCCGACCCCGCCCTCGTCCCAGCCGAGATGGTGGGCGAGCTCGTGGCGCAGCGTCCGCTCGACCTGGGCGGCGAGCAGGGCACGGTCGTGGCCGAAGTCCTTTTCGAGGGTGTCGCGGTAGATCACGATCCGGTCCTCGTAGAAATCGCGGGCGACGCCGTCGCCGAAGTACTGCCCGTAGGCGTTGACGGCCGCCCCGTCGTCGTTGACGACGACCGCGATCTTCGCCAGCTCCTCCTGGAATTGGGGCGGCAGCCGATCGATCGCGTCGACGACCATCGTCTCGAACTCGTCCAGCTCCTCGGCGTCGGGCATTCACCAAATCTAGAGGGGTCGCGGCTCGCGCCACATCCGCCAGACCGGCGGCGCACCCCGGGCGATCGTGTCTTCGTCGGTGACGGCGAAGCCGTGGCGTTCGTAGAGCGCTCGGTTGCGGGGGGTGCTGGCCTCGAGGTAGGCGGGGATGCCCTCCTCGTCGCAACGCGAGAGCACCGGATGCATCAGCCGCGACCCGAGCCCCCTCCCCTGGCGCTCGGGAGCGACTCCCATCAACGCGAGGTAGAAGTGGGGCTCGCTCGGGTGTCCCCGTTCCAGCGCGGTCAGGCCGCGGAGGGCGCGCGGGGTCGACCTTCCCCAGACGCAAGCGAACTTGGGCAGCAGTCGCAATTGATCCGCCAGGGATTGCTTCCAGTGACCGGGCGGATGCCAGATCGCCGCGCCGTCGGCCTCTCCCGCCGTGTAGGACTCCCCGAGCTCGAGCCAAAGCCGCCGCAGGAACAGGGCGAAGGCGGGATCGAGGACCGCCGCGCGGCGCTCGGGCCGCGGCAGGACCCAGCTGAAGACCGGGTCGGAGTGGAAGGCGCGGGCCAGGGTGCGGGAGATGGCGCCGGTCTCGGCCTCCGTCGCCTTGCGGACCTCGGGCGGCATCGACCAAGCCTAGTCGTGGGAACCAGACCCCCGGGCCCCCGCTGCCCTTCCCCTACGCTGCGGATTCGACCGATGCCGACCAAACGCGAAGAAGACGAGGCTCTCGCGGCCCACCGCGCCGCCGGCTCCGGCGCCGCGGACCCGGGGTGGTACCCGGATCCCGACCACCCGGGCCGGGAATGGCAGTGGGACGGATCCCGCTGGAGCGGCCGCCACCGAAGGAAGCGAAACGCCGCTCCCGGCTGGTACCCCGACCCCGACCAGGCGTCGAGGGAGTGGCACTGGGACGGCGTCCGCTGGTCCGGCCGCCATCGCGAGCGGGTGCCGCGCAACGGCTTCGCCTCCGCCTACGGCCTGCTGCCGGTCTGGGCACGGGTCGTGATCCCGATCCTTCTCGTCATCGGCCTGATCGCGATCCTCGCCGGTGACGGCGACGACGGTCGCGGCTTCCACCATCCGGGCGGCGACCCGATCGAACGCGAAGAACGGCGGCGCCAGCTCGAACTCGAGCATCTCTCCTAGCGACGGGGCGCCGACCTTCGGCGGCCTCGCCCCGCGCGGGGGTCCTTGCCGCCGCGGTCATGGGGCGGGCTGGACTCGAACCAGCGACCAAGGGATTATGAGTCCCGTGCTCTGACCAACTGAGCTACCGCCCCGGGGGTCGATTATCGCCGCTCGGGCGGCCGAACCGACTAGGCGCTGAACAGCTGGGCCAGCGAGCGGCCGACGTCGGGTGGCTCTTCCTTGCCCTCGGCGGCCGCGGACGCGCCCTCGGCGAGCGCCTTCGCGGCATCGGCTATCTGGTGGCCGCGGCCACCGCGGATGACACCCGTCTTCTTCGCTTCGGCGAGGTCCGATTCCATCAGCCCGGCGAGCTCGGCGAGGCGGCGCAGTCCGACGACGGCCGCGGTCCCCTTCAACGCGTGGGCTTCGGCGCGCATCGTCTCGAAGTCGGTGGTCTCGGTGGCAAGACCGGCGGAGATCACGTCGCAGCGGCGCCGCGCCTCATCGGCGAACGATTTCAGCAGCTCGGGGTCGGGCTCCGCCGGCGCTTTGAGGTCTTTCTTGTCGCTCTTCTTGCTCATCCGCCGGTGACCTTTTCGACGGCCCGCGTCAGTTCCTCCACGCCGAAAGCGCCCTCGAGCGCTTCCGTGATCGTCCCTTCCTCGTCGATCACGAACAACCACGGCTCGCTGGGCAGGTTGTAGGCGCGGACCTGGGGCCTGGTCTTGGGGGGGTCGTTGTCGACGTAGATCTCCATGTGGATGAAGGCGGCCTGGTCCCCGTAGGCCTCCTTGACCTGCTCGGCAACGTCGACGACCGGCCCGCAGACCCGACTCTGGCAGAACTGGGGGGTTGCGAACAACAGCACGATCGGCTCCTTGCCGTAGGCGTCGGCGAAGTCGACCTGGTTCTGGGTGTCGGGCGGGATCCTGGTCGTGATCTGGGCGAGATCGCCACCGGCGTCCTCCGGGGTCGGCGTGTGGATCACCGGCGCCTTGTCCCCGACCCGGGGGATCCCGGGCGAGTTACCGACGATCACGCTCGGGAGCAGCGTCGCCGAGTACTCGTCGCCGTCCTTGACCAGTGCTGCGATCCGCCACTCGCCGTCGGCCGGAAAGCCGACGTCGGTCGAGTAGACCGTGGTCGCCGAGTTGGGGTCGTCGCTCGTGGTCAGGGCGCGGAAGGCGGGCTCGGTTTCGAGGCTTTCGATCCGGGCCGGGAAGGGACCGTTCGCGGGTTCTTCGAGGGCTTTGATGTCGGCGCGGGCGTCGGCGCCCTTGGCGTTCGGCTTCTCGGCTTTCTCGTTGACCTTCGGGACCTTGGCGAAGTAGAGCGCGACTTCGGCGTCGTCGACCGGGGCGCCGCCCTTGTCGAAGACCCCGAACGGGAAGCGGTTCTCGCCCCGCTCGAAGGCCATCGCGGCCGGCGAGATGACGAGTTCGGACGGCTTCGCCGACTCGAGCACCTCGGCCAGCGAGCGCCCGTCGGCTGCCGGGAACTCGGCCTTGGCCGGTGCGGGGCGACTCTCGACCGGTCCCGAGGAGCCGGAGGAGGCCGTGTCGGAATCATCGGAGCCACAACCTGCGAGGAGCAAAGCGCCCGCGAGCAGGCAGGCGGCAGCGGCATTGGTGTGGACCCGGCGCATGCCGCCAATGTTATTGGGGGGCGATATAGGGTGCCCTCGACCCGACGGCTAGCCAAGGAGACTGAGGTGGCGCAAGAGAAAGCGGCGTTGATCACGGGGGGCTCCAGCGGCATCGGACTGGCGATCGCCCGGACCCTTGCGGAGGAGGGACACGCGCTGACGATCGCCTCGCGCCGCGAGGAGAAGATCGAGGCCGCCGCCGAGGATCTGCGCGGGGAGGGCCACGAGGTGCTCGCGGTCGCCGCCAACATGACGTCCGAGGAGGAGCTGCTCGAGGTCTTCGCCAGGCATCGCGATGCCTACGGCCGCCTCGACGCCCTCGTCAACAACGCCGGCGTCGGGATCGGCGCCCCGATGGCCGAGATCCAGACCAAGCACCTCGACATGCAGCTCGACATAAACCTGCGGGCGCTGATCATCGGAACCCGGGAGGGGCTGCCGATGCTGCGCGAGGCCGCGGCCGAGCACGGCAAGGCGCTGATCGTCAACACCGCCTCGATCGCCGGCAAAGCGGGCCAGGGCTGGCTCTCGATCTACGGCGCCACCAAGGCTGCGGTCATCAACTACACCCAGGCCACCAGCCGCGAGGCGGGCGCGGACGGGGTCCAGTGCACGGCTCTGGCCCCGGCGTTCGTCGACACCGCGATGACGGAGTTCGTCAAGGGCCAGGTGCCCGCCGAGGAGATGATCCAGCCCGAGGACATCGGCGAGGCGGTGCGCTTCCTGCTCCGGACCTCGCGCTACTGCCACGTGCCGGAGATCGTCTTCACGCGTCCCGGTGAGGCCCTCGGCGCACCGTAGTTTGCGCCTGCTGATCGCCGCTTTCGGCGACGCCGGCCACGTCTTTCCCGCGATCGCCCTCGGGCGCGCCCTCGCCGAGCGCGGCCACGAGGTGGTGCTCGAGAGCTGGGAGGAGCGGCGCGGTGCGGTCGAAGGCGCCGGCCTCGGCTTCACGCCGGCCGAGGAATACCGGATGTTCCCGCCACCGGATCCCGACTCCGACGAGGGGGCCCACGCGGCCGAGGCGGCGCGGGCGCTGTTGCCGCTTCTCGACGAGCTGCGCCCCCACGCCGTCGTCAGCGACATCCTCACCCTCGCGCCGGCGCTGGCGGCGGAGAAGGCCGGGGTCCCGCTGGCGACCCTGATCCCCCACATCTACCCTGTGGTCGAGTCCGGGTTGCCGTTCTTCGCGATCGGACTGCAACCGCCGCGCACGCCGCTCGGGCGTGGTGTCTGGCGGGCGGGAACGCGGGCGCTGAACATCGGCCTCGAGCACGGCCGGCGCGACCTCAACCGCCAGCGCGAGCGCCTCGGCCTGCCCCCCACCGAGCGCTTCCACGGCGGCATCAGCCCCGACCTCGCCCTGGTCGGGACCTTCCCCCAGCTCGAGTACCCGCGGCGCTGGCCGGATTCGGTCGCGGTGACCGGGCCGATGACGTTCGAGCTGCCCCACCCGGAGATCGAGCTGCCCGCGGGCGAGGAGCCGCTCGTCCTCGTCGCCCCCAGCACCGCCCACGACTCCGGCAACCATCTGGTCCGGACCGCGCTCGCGGCCCTGGCCGAGGAGCCGGTCCGGATCGTCGCCACGACCAACAAAGTGGTGCCGCAACGGCCGATCGAGGTCCCCGACAACGCCCTGCTCGTCGACTGGCTCAGCTACAGCCAGCTGATGCCCGCGGCCGCGCTGGTCATCTCCCACGGTGGTCACGGGACCGTGGCGCGGGCGCTGGGAGCGGGCACCCCGCTCCTGATCTCGCCGATCATCGGCGACATGAGCGAGACCGCGATGCGGGTCGCCTGGGCGGGCGCCGGCCTCTCCCTCCCCTGGCGTCTCTGCCGTCCGCGGCCGATGCGCTGGGCGGTCGGTCGCCTGCTCGAGGAGCCTTCCTACACCGCTCGGGCCGCCGAGCTCGCCACCTGGGCCCGCGACCACGACGGCGCCCGGCGCGGCGCCGAGCTGGTCGAGGACCTGGCTCGAGTGATGAATTGACCCCAGCCGGGTGTGGTCGATTCATCACTCGGCGCTCCGAACTCCGGGGGTGGGACTCGAACCCACAACCCCGCGATTAACAGTCGCGTGCTCTACCGATTGAGCTACCCCGGAACGAGGGGAGCAATTTAGCCGACTCTCTCGGCGTGGGCGATGCGTTCGACCAGCGCGGCCCGCTCCTTGCTGAGCTGGGCGCGGCGCTCGCTTTCCTCCGCTTCGCCGGCGCTGGTGATCTCGGCCTCGAGCCGGCGCTGCTCGAGCTGGAGGAAGTTGAGCTCCATCGCCTCGGCCGAGGCGGGCTCGTCGCCGGCGACGATCACCAGCTCGGCGATCAGCCCCGCGAGCTCGTCGTCGCCGCTGGGCAGGTTCGATGCGAGTTCCTCGGGATGCTCGCGGATCCAGGCCAGCGCCCGGCCGCCGAGCGGCGTCAGATGCGCCTCGGTGAGGCGATCGAGGTACTGCCTGCCCTCCGCCGGCATCGCGACGCACATCGCCAGCAGCGCCCGCTCGCGGCGCTCGCGCGACGTCAGCTCGCCCGCCGTGCGGCGAATCGGCGCCGCAGCCGCCTCGCGCGGCTCGGGCCCGCCGACGGTCGGGGTCGCCGCGGTCATCCGCCCCATGATCATCCCCACCTCGAGGTCGAGCCGCTCTTTCACCCTCCGCACCTGCTCTTCGCGGCCGGGGGTGTTCCCCATCGCCGCGAGGACCGGGGCCACCTCGTTGAGGGCGCGCTCGCGGTCCGCCGCCGAGGAGACGTCGGTGCCGTCGAGGACGAGGCCGACCTGGAAGGCGGCCAGCTCGACGGCGCCCTCGACCAGCGCCGCGAAGCGCTCGGCGCCGCCCTCGGCGGCGACCATCTCGGCCGGGTCCTCGCCGGCCGGCATCGCCGCCACCCGGATCCGCATCCGCCGGCCCGCCGCCACCCGCTGGGCCCTCAGCATCGCCTCCTGGCCGGCCGAGTCGGCATCGAGGGCGAGGACGACCTCCTCGACCATTCCCGACAAAGCTGCCACCTGATCATCGGTGATCGCCGTCCCCATCACCCCGACCGCCTCCTCGATCCCTGCCTGGTGGAGCGCCAGCACGTCGGTGTAGCCCTCGACGACGACGGCGCGACCGGCCTTGGCGATCGCGGCCTTGGCGCGATCGATCCCGTAGAGCATCTTGCTCTTGTGGAAGAAGTCGGTCTCGGCGGTGTTGACGTACTTCGCGCCCTGGTCGGAGCGCATCGCGCGGCCGCCGTAGCCGAGGGTGCGCCCACGGCGATCGCGGATCGGGAACATGATCCGGCTGCGGAAGCGGTCGTACTCCCCTCCCCCGCGCCCGCGCTGGACGAGCCCGACCTCGCGTAGCTCGTCGACCTTGAAGCCGGCCCGCTGGCCCCGCAGCAGCACCTGGTCCCAGGCGCTCGGGGCGTAGCCGACGCCGAAGTCGATCAGCACCTGCTTGCCGAGGCCGCGCTCTGCCATGTAGTCGCGGGCCTTGCCCGCCTCATCGGCCTCCCAGAGGAATTTCGCGTAGAAGGACGCGGTGCGATCGAGCAGCTCCTCGAGCCGCCGACGCTGCTGGCGCCGGGCCTCGGCGCGGGGGTCCTCCTTCTCCCGCTCGAGGTCGACCCCGTAGCGGTCGGCGAGCAGCTCGACCGCGTCGGCGAAGCTCAGCCCCTCCTTCTCTTCGACGAACTTGATCGTGTCGCCGCCCACCCCGCAGCCGAAGCAGTGGTAGAGCTTTTCCTGGGCATCGACCGAGAACGAGGGCGTGCGCTCCTCGTGGAACGGGCAGAGCCCGACCCAACGGGCGCCCTGTCGCCGCAGGTCGCTGTGGGCGGAGACGACCTCGACGATGTCCGCCGCCTGCTTGACCCGCTCGAGGCTGTCGGTCGAGATCAACGCCACTAGAACCTCGTCGCCTCCGGCACCGCGAGCCGGCTGAAGCGGGCGATCGCGAAACGGTCCGTCATCCCCGCCAGGTAGTCGGTGACCCGCTGGTCGTCCCTGACCCCGGGCTCGCTCTCGGGCACCTCCTCGGGGTGCTCCATGTAGTGGTCGAAGAGCGCCCGCATCGTGCGCCGCACCCGCTCCTGCTCGCGCAGGGCCGCCTCGCCGAGGTAGACCCGGTCGAACATGAACTTGCGCAGCCGCAGCATCGCGCCGCCGACCTCCTCGCTCTGGACGATGTCGCCGGCCTCCTCGGAGCGCTCGACGATGTCGCGGACGAGGGTGTCGATCCGAGTCGATCCGGTCGGGCCGAGCAGCGCGATCTCGGCCGCCGGCAGGTCCTCCGCCCGCAGGACCCCGGCCCGCAGGGCGTCGTCGATGTCGTGGTTGATGTAGGCGACCCGGTCGACGAGCTTGACGATCCGGCCCTCGAGGGTCTCCGGCTTGCCGGGGCCGGTGTGGTTGAGGATGCCGTCGCGGACCTGGCGGGTGAGGTTGAGGCCCTGGCCGTCGCGCTCGAGCGCGTCGACGACCCGCAGCGAGTGCTCGTTGTGGCGGAACCCCGCGCCGCCGCGCTCGCGCAGGGCGGTGTCGAGCGAGTCCTCGCCGATGTGCCCGAAGGGCGGGTGCCCGAGGTCGTGCCCGAGGCCGATCGCCTCGGTCAGGTCCTCGTTGAGGGCGAGGGCGCGGGCGACGGTGCGGGCGATCCCGCAGGCCTCGAGGGTGTGGGTGAGGCGGGTGCGGTAGTGGTCGCCCTCGGGCGCGATGAAGACCTGGGTCTTGTGCTTGAGGCGACGGAAGGCCTTCGAGTGGACGATCCGGTCGCGGTCGCGCTGGAACGGGGTTCGCAGCGGGCTGTCGGTCTCCTCGATCCGCCGCTCCGCCGGGTAGGAGCGGGTCGCCCGCGCGGAGAGGTACTCGCCCTCCCAGGCAGAGACCCGGTCTTGAATCGCGACGGTCACGGACACCCGTCGATCATAAGGAGCGAGGCCGGGCGCGGCGGAGCATCTGCGCTCTGCTCCGAGGAGCCGCTCCGCGCTCGCCGTTACGCCGCGGCCCGCAGCTGCACGTGCGCGTGGTGCTCGAGCGTCTCGCCGACCGCGCGCTCGACCTGCCGCAGCTCCCGCGGCGAGGACTCCGGAGCCTCGGTCAGCGGCTTCGCCAGCGCCTCGACCATGAACCCGTGGGCCGCCTCCGAGAGCGGGAAGGATCCCGCCTCGCAGGCGTTGCAGACGACGCCCCCGGCGGCGCCGGAGAAGCCGGTCAGGTGGTCGACCTCCCCACAGCGCGCGCAGGAGGCGAGCTCCGGCGAGAAACCGGCGGCGAGGGCGAGCTTGAGCCGGAAGGCGAGCGCCGTCTCAACCCCGGCCGCGCGCCCCGGGTCGGCGGCATCGAGCATCGAGAGGTAGCGGCAGAGCAGGTTGTAGGCGGGGCGGTTGGTTTCGACCGAGTCGAACAGGCGCAGGACCGTGTCGCAGCCGCGGGCGGCGGCGTTCAGGGACGGTCCGGAGGCCCGCAGCCGGGGATAGCCGTCGACGGTGGAGACGCTGGTCACCGTGAGCAGCTCGCTGCTCCCCTCGTGGAGGACGAGGTCGAGGCGGAAGAACGGCTCCAGACGTCCCCCGAAGCGCGACTTCGGTTTCCTCGCCCCCTTCGCGATCGCGTTCATCCTCCCCCGCGCCGAGGAGTAGAGATGGAGGATCCGATCGGCCTCCCCGTAGCGGATGCTGCGCAGGACGATCGCCTCGGTCTTGACCGTGGTTCCGGGCACGCTCCTACTTTGAGCGGCGGGCCGGACGGCGTTTGGGGCGTTTGCGAAGCCGGATCTGGCAGTTGGGGCAGTAGTACGTCGAGCGGCCGCCGACGACGATTCGCACGATCGTGCCGCCGTCCTCGCGCGGGCAGGGCTCGCCCTCGCGGGTGTGGACGAGGAACTCGTTCTGCATCTCCCCGCGCTCGCCGCGGCCGTCGCGGTAGTCGTCGATCGAGGCGCCGCCGTGCTCGAGCCCCGCTTCGAGCGCCGCGACGATTCCGTCCCGCAGCGCCTCGGCGTGCTCGGGACGCATCGAGCCGGCCGGCGAGAGCGGATGCAGGCGCGCCCGGAACAGCGCCTCGTCGGCGTAGATGTTGCCGACCCCGGCGATTCGGGCCTGGTCGAGCAGGAACGACTTCAGCGGCGCCTTCCTCCCCCCCGCCTGGGCGTCGAGCTCCTCCGTGGTGAAATCGGGCGAGAGCGGCTCGACGCCGAGCCCGGCGAAGCGGACCGGCAGCTCGTCGTCGTCGATCACGAAGGCCTCGCCGAAGCGGCGCGGGTCGGTGAACCAGAGCCCGCGGCCGTCGTCGAGGTCGAAGCGCGCCCGCAGGAACCGCTCGGAGGCCGATCGCTCGCCCTCGTAGAGGCGCATCCCCTCCGACGGATCCAGCTTCCTCTCCCCCTCGACGAGGACCAGGTTGCCCGTCATCCGCAGGTGCATCACCAGCGTCTGCGCGCCGTCGAGGCCGAGCAGCAGATACTTGCCGCGCCGCCCAAGTCCCTCGATCCTGCGCCCCGAGACCGCCGCCTCCATTCGCCCCGGTGGGACCGGCCGCGACCAGCGCTCGTCGAGCACCGCGAGGCGCTCGATCCTCCGCCCCTCGAGCTCCGGCCCGAGCTGGCGGGCGACGGTCTCGACCTCGGGCAGCTCGGGCATCGCCCGGTTCTACCGCATCGGGTGTCAGTTCTCCTTGGCGCGCGGGTGGGCGTCGAAGTAGACGTCGCGCAGCCGCTCGCCCGAGAGGTGGGTGTACATCTGGGTCGTCGAGATGTCGGCGTGGCCGAGCATCTCCTGCACGGCGCGCAGGTCACAGCCGCCGGCGAGCAGGTGGGTGGCGAAGCTGTGGCGCAGGGTGTGGGGGCTCATCTGGCCGCCGAGCCCCGCCGCCCGCGCGTGGCGCTGGACGATTTTGTAGAGGCCCTGGCGGCTGAGCGGCCCGCCGCGGAAGTTGACGAAGAGCTTGGCCTCGTGGCGGTCGCCGACCAGCTTCGGGCGGCCGCCGCGCAGGTAGACGCCGATCGCCGCGATCGCTTTGCGGCCGAGCGGGACGAGGCGTTCCTTCGATCCCTTGCCGCGGGCCCGGAGGAACCCCTCGCGGAGGTCGACGTCGGCGATCTCGAGCCCGATCGTCTCCGACGCCCGCAGGCCGCAGGCGTACATCACCTCGAGCAGGGCCCGGTCCCGCTGCGTCGTCGGCTCGTCGCCCCGCGGAGCGGCGAGCAGCTTCTGGACCTCGGCGTAGTTGAGGACCTGGGGCAGCTTCTTGGCGCGGCGGGGAGCGCTGAGGACCGCCGTCGGGTCGTCGACGATCAGCTCGTCGCGGCGCAGGTGCTTGTAGAAGGAACGCAGGCAGGCGGCCTTGCGATGGATCGTCGAGGCCGAGCATGGCGGTCGTCCGTTGCCGGTCGCGAGCTCGGCGAGGAACTCGCCGACGTCGGCCGGGCGCACGGTCAGCGCGTCGGCGTCGTGGGCGGCGAGGAATTCCCCGTACTGAAGAAGGTCGGTGCGGTACGCGTTCAGGGTGTTGCGGGAAAGGCCGCGCTCGAGCTCCAGGTAGGAGAGGAAGTCGAGGACCAGCCCCTCGAAGCGCTTGCTCGCCTCCGGCCCCCCGGGTCGGGGCGCCTGCGCGGGCTTGATCGCAACTGCCATGGCGGCTGGTTCTCCCAGCCGGGCCTCATCCCTTGCCGCGCAAGGAGGCGCCCGCGGCGAGCGGCGCCGCGAAGAACAGCGGATCCTCCTCGAGGCTGCGCCCCATCGTCGTCGTCGGCAAGCCCGAGCCGGCGTATCCCTCGACGTCGGCGGCGACGGTGGTGAGGCGATGGCCACGGGCCGCCTGCTCGAGTTCGGCGACCACCTCCTCGGGGGCGTCGTCGGGGACGACCACCCGCGCCTGCGCCAGCAGCAGTTCCAGCACGGTGTGGGTGTGGTGGCTGACGGAGCGGTGGCGCTCGCGCGGATCGGAGCCCGAGAGCCGCGGCGAGATCGACGTCTCGAAGCCCAGCGCCATCGCCGCGTGGGCGTTGTCGAGCGCCGCCATCCCGCCGTGGCCGAACTCGCTGTCGGAGCCGATGATCCCCGGGCCCGGGCCGACCAGGACCGCATCCCAGCCGAGCCGGCGGGCTGCGTCGAGGGCGCCGGTGAGCGAGATCGCCTCCAGCTCTCCCCCGTAGGCGGGCGCCGCGGTGATGTGGCCGCAGATCAGACCGCGATCGCGCAGCTCGACCACGTCGCGGCTGAGCGAGCCCGGCAGCGCCCCGCCCTGGGTCTGCACGTAGCCGACCCGCATCCCCCGCTCCGGCTCCCCTCCGGGCTCGGGCGCGGGCCCCGCCGCCGCCCAGGCCGCGGGCGCCAGGTGGCCGTGCAACGGCAGCACCAGCGCCGCCGGCTTCGCGGTCTTCCGCCCGCTGGTCGAGGTTTCCCGCGAGGCTCCCTCGTCGACGAGAGCCTCGACCGGCGCCACCGGGTGCTGGAGCGAGGTGTAGTTGAGCTTGATCACGTGCTCGTCCACCGCCGCCCCGCCGTCGAGGCCGCGGCTGAGGTTGACGTGGACGACGTCGAAGCCGCCCGAGTCGAGGCCGAGGTCGATGGCGGCGACGTTGACGACGACCTCGTCGCCCTCGCGCATCTCGCCGAGCAACCCGGTGTCGGCCCAGGCCGCCCGGCGCTCGCCGTCGACGTCGACCGTCAGCGGGTCGGCGGCGACGACCACGCCCCGCCGCAACCGCAGCCGGCCGCTCACCGCTCGGCCGCGGCGTCGACGATCGACTCGCAGACCGCGAGCATCGTCTCGAGGCTCTGGACCGAGACCTGCTCGTCGGCGGTGTGGACGGCGTCGGTCCCGTTCGAGAGCAGGACGCAGTCGAAGCCGTCGAGGCGCAGGGCGTTGGCGTCGCTGCCGCCGCCGATCGCGACCCGCCGGGGGTCGATCCCGTTGCGCAACAGCCCCTCCTCGGCGAGCGCCAGCGCCGGCGAGTCCTTCGGCAGCTCGTAGCCGCGGAACAGCTCTTCGACCCGGACGTCGACGTCGCAACCGTGCTCGCTCGCGCCCCAGGCGCAGGCCTCGGCCATCGCGCCGGCGAGCGCCGCGGCGCGATCGGCGTCGAGGCTGCGGGTCTCGGCGACGAGCCCGCAGTGGCCGGGGACGACGTTGCCGGAGGTCCCGCCCTCGATCAGGCCGACGTTCGCGGTCGTCCCCTCGTCGAGGCGCCCGAGCTCCATCCGGGTGATCGCGGCGGCGGCAGCGGCGATCGCGTTGCTGCCCTCCTCGGGCTTGATCCCGGCGTGGGCCTCGACGCCGGCGAAGTCGGCACGGATCTTCTGCTGGGTCGGGGTCGCGACGATCACCTCGCCGACGGGACCGGCGTGATCGAGCACGAAGCCGCAGTCCGAGCGCAGGCACGAGGTGTCGAAGGCCTTGGCTCCGCGGAGGCCCTGCTCCTCGGCCACGGTCAGCACAAGCTCGATCCCGACCGACCCGGGGCCGGCTTCGGCCCGGCGGGCGACCAGCTCCATGAACACCGCGACCGCGGCCTTGTTGTCGGCGCCGAGGATCGTGTCGCCGCGGCTCCTGAAGACGCCGCCGCTCTCGACGACCTCGACCTGGCCCCGGTGGGGAACCGTGTCGATGTGGGCGCAGAACATCAGCCAGCGATCGCCGCTCCCCGGCAGCCTCGCGAGCAGGTTCCCGGCGCCGGCCTGGGCCGGGCCCGCCGCGTCGTCCTCGGAGACCTCCAGCCCGAGCGCGCGCAGCTCGGCCGCCAGCGAATCGGCGACCTCGCGCTCCTCTCCGGTCGGGCTGCGGATCTCGCAGAGCCGGACGAACCTCTCGGACAGCCTCTCCATGGCGGGTCCGGGCTCCGTCATGCCGAGTCCTCGGTCACTTGCGTGCAGAGCACGCTGCGATCCCTGCGTCCTTGCCTAACGCTGCCTAGACCGCGCCATCTCAGATGCATCGTCGGCCTCCGAGCCTTCGGAGAGCTCGGCGCCGTCGGCCGGCCGGGCGCCGGCGTGATGGGCGGCGGCGCCGACGAACTCGCGGAACAGGGGCTCGGGGCGATTCGGCCGCGAGTTGAACTCAGGGTGGAACTGGGAGGCCACGTAGAACGGGTGGTCGGGCAGCTCGACCATCTCGACCAGGCGCTCGTCGGGGGAGGTCCCGCCGCAGACCAGGCCCTCGTCCTCGAGCCGACGCCGCAGCTGGTTGTTGACCTCGTAGCGATGGCGGTGGCGCTTGTAGATGACGGCCTCGTCGAAGATCTCGCGGGCTCTTGTGCCCTCGTGAAGCTTGACCGGGTCGGCCCCGAGCCGCATCGTCCCGCCCATGTCGGAGACTTCCTTCTGCTCGGGCAGCAGGTCGACGACCGGGAACGGGGTCTCGGGATCGAACTCGGAGGAGTTGGCGCCGTCCATCCCCGCCACCGTGCGGGCGAACTCGACGACCGCGATCTGCATCCCGAGGCAGATCCCGAGATAGGGGATCGACTTCTCGCGGGCGATCCGCGCGGCGGCGACCTTGCCCTCGATCCCCCGCTCGCCGAAGCCGCCGGGGATCAGGATCCCGTCGACGTCCTCGAGGCGCTCGGGGTCGAAGTTCTCGGAGTCGACGAGCTCGACGTCGACCTCGACCCCGTGGTGGATGCCGCCGTGCTCGAGCGCCTCGATCACCGACTTGTAGGCGTCTTCGAGCTTCACGTACTTGCCGACCAGGGCGATCCTGACCTTGCCCTCCGCCGCTTCGGCGCGGCGCACCATCGCCTCCCATTCGCCGAGGTCGGGTGCCGGGGCCTCGACCCCGAAGTGGTCGAGGACGATGTCGTCGACGCCTTCGGCCCGGAAGACGAGCGGGACCTTGTAGATGTTGTCGACGTCGTGGGCCGAGATCACGCTGTCGGTCGGGAGGCTGGCGAAGAGCGCGATCTTGCTGCGGATCTCGCGGTCGAGGCGGCCTTCGGAGCGGCAGACGAGCGCGTGCGGCTGGATCCCGATCCGGCGCAGCTCGTTGACCGAGTGCTGGGTCGGCTTGGTCTTCAGTTCACCGGCGTGGCCGATGTACGGGACCAGGGTCAGGTGGACGAACATGCTCCGCTTCGGCCCCAGGTCCGTGTAGAGCTGGCGGATCGACTCGAGGAACGGCAGCGACTCGATGTCGCCGACGGTGCCGCCGATCTCGGTGATCACGAAGTCGACCGACTGCGACTCGGCGACGATCAGGATTTTGTTCTTGATCTCGTCGGTGATGTGGGGGATCACCTGGACCGTGGCGCCGAGGTAGTCGCCGCGCCGCTCGCGCTTGATCACCGAGTTGTAGACCGAGCCCGCGGTCACGTTCGAGGCCCGCGAGGTGTTCTCGTCGGTGAAGCGCTCGTAGTGGCCGAGATCGAGATCGGTCTCCGAGCCGTCCTCGGTGACGAAGACCTCGCCGTGCTGGAACGGGCTCATCGTTCCCGGGTCGACGTTGATGTAGGGATCGAACTTCTGGAGCTGGACCCGGAAGCCGCGGGAGACGAGGAGACGGCCGATCGAAGCGGCGGCGATGCCCTTGCCGAGGGCCGAGACGACCCCGCCGGTGACGAAGATGAAGCGGGTGTCTCCTGTTTTTGCGCGACTCATTCTCTGCCGAGCGAGTCTAGCCAGCGCAGTGGCGGAATCGAGTCGATCGTCGCCGAAATCGAACGCAACTCTCCGTAAATGGTGAAAACGGCGACCGCAGCGAGGGCGATCAGGCGCCCATCCCCGCCGAGGCTCGTCAGCAGCCAGACGCCGGCGATCGCCCCGATCAGGTTCGAGCCGGTGTCGCCGAGCATCGCCCGCTCGCGCAGCGTGAACCAGGCTCCGACCAGGACCGCACCGGCGAAGATCCCGAGCAGGTCGAGGGGCGCCAGGGTCCAGGCCCCGAGGCAGAGGCCGGCGCCGAGCAGGGCAAGGCCCTTCTCCGCCCTCCCCGGCCTCAGGTCGAGGAGGTTGAAGGCATTGGTGGCGAGGATCAGGAGGGCGACGTCGGTGAGGTAGCGCCAGTCCTCGAGGCCGCGGCCCGAGACCACGTAGGCGGCCAGCGCCAGCGCCCCGATCGCCTTTATCGCCCCGGTCGAGAGGCTGCCATCGCGCAGGGCACGGGCGTGGCCGCGCCAGCCGCGCGGGCTGCCCGGGGCCTCCCCCCCGCCGAGCGCGTCGTCGAGGAAGCCAAGGAACGCGACCCCGATCAGGTAGGGCATCCAGCGCCGCAGCTCGGGGTCGAGGAGGTCGAGGTCGGCGCGATCGTCGAGGAAGGCCAGCGGCGCCAGCGCCACCAGCGCGGCGGTGGTGATGATCGCCCCGAGCGGAAAGGCGAGCGTGGCGCCGCGGTAGTTCTCGCGCCCGAGGCCCGCGTCGCGCAGCCCCCGGACCCCGGCCGGGACGACCAGGAGGGCCGCCGCGACGCCGGCCGGAAATGCGATCCAGGTCACAGTTCGCCGGGGGCGAGCAGGTCCGGAAGCAGCCGGTCCGCGCTCCCCTTCACCCCGAAGCTCCCCTCGGCCCCGAGCAGCGAGTAGACCATCGCCAGCTGCCCCGCGGTCAGGTCGAGGTCGTCGACGCTGGAGAGGTCGTTGCCCTGGAAGAACGAGATCGAGGAGTCATCGGTCCCGGTGTCCTCGACCCCGACCGCCGGGGCCCTGGTCGCGACGACGCCGCCGATCAGGCCCGACTCCAGCTGCCCGGCGCTCTGGCGTTGGACCGGGCCCATCTCGTCGGGCTGGTCGCGGACGACGATCACGCCGTCGAGGCGGCCGAAGTTGCCGGAGGCCCGCGAGAAGAGATGCCCGCGAACACGGTCGAGCAGGGTGCCGCCGATGACGATCTGGCGGCCGACGCCGGCGCCGAAGGCGGTCACCGTTTCCGGGTTCTCGGCGATGTCGGCGAAGCGGGTCTTGGAGAGGTCGCCGGCGAGACCGCGCAGGTCGACCGGCTCGCGGACGACGCCGATGCCGACCAGGTGGGCGCCCGTCGGTTGCAGCGCTTCCTCGATCGCGTCGGCGTCGCCGCCCGGCAGGTCGCCGAAGGCGAGGACGGCGATCCTCTTGCCGTCGAGCTGGTCGCGGACCATCACCGGATAGACGCGCTCGGCGAACTCGTTCGCGCGCCCGAGTTCGCCGCCGATCTGATCGGCGCGGTCGCGGGCGTCCTCGAGGTTGCCGGTGAGGCTGCGCTCGAGGTCCTTGCGGGTGTCGTTGAGGGTGTCGCCGCCGAACTCGGCGCCGATCAGGATCCCGATCGCGAGGGCGAGGAAGACGGCGACGAGGGAGACCGCGTGATAGCGCGCGCTGTAGCCCATTGGAGCGGAAGCCTAGTTGCGATGCAGGGCGGGATGCCGTTGTAGCCTGAAAGCCGTGAGGGGCCCGGCGTCCATAGCCTCGGCGGTGATCGCATCGGCGGCGATCGCCCTGGCGCTGGCGCTCGGGGCGGGCGACGGCGATGCCGCGCAGGGCTCCGATTGCAGGTCGGGAGAGATCCGCTCAGCGCTCGATTCCTTCGCCCACGCCTACAGCGGGGGCGATTTCCCCAGGCTGGATCGGATCTTCGCCCCCGAGCCGCGGTTCGAGTGGTACTCGACCGACGCGCCGGGACGACGACTTTCGCGGAGCGCGAAAAACCGGGCGACCCTGATCCCTTACTTCAGGGCGCGCCACGAGCGACATGACCGGATCGCGCTGCGCAGCTTCCGATTCAACGGCAACGCGCCCCGCTGGGGCAATTTCCAATTCACCCTGCGGCGTCGGACCGACGGCTATCGCGGCGGCGCCTGGTTTCGGGTCTGGGGCAAGGGGGCGGCGTCCTGCGAGGCCGACGAGGTCAGCATCTTCGTCGTCAGCCTCGGAACGCTGCCGGCCCGCTGAGCCCTATCGATCCCGGCCCTATTCGATCCCGAGCCAGATCTTGATCTTCAGCCAGACCAGCTCGGCGAGGTCGCTGAGCGCCGGCGAGGTCGCAATCACGATCACGAGCAGGACGATGAAGGCGGCCATGAAGAGGACCAGCGGCGCGAACGTGGCCGGCGGCCAGTAGAGGCGGCTGACCCCCTTCGCGTCGACGAGCTTCTCGCCGATCCGCAGACGGGTCAGGAACGTCGAGGACATGCCGCCGCGCTTGCGGTCGAGGAACTCGATCAGGTTGAAATGAGCGCCGACGCTGACGATCAGATCGGCGCCCTTCTCGAACGCCATCAGCATCGCCACGTCCTCGCTGGTGCCCGGCGCCGGCAGGACCGAGTGCTCGAGGCCGAGGTCGAGAAGGCGCTCGCGCCCGGGGGCGCCGCGGCCGTCGGGGTAGGCGTGGACGATCAGCTCGGCCCCGCAGCGCAGCGCCGCGTCGCTGGCCGAATCCATGTCGCCGAGGATCACGTCCGGCCTCAGGCCCTGTTCGATCGCGCCGTCGGCGCCGCCGTCGACCGCGACGACGATCGGACGCACGTCGCGGATGTAGGCACGGAGCGCCTTGATGTCGCGGCGATGGCGGTCGCCGCGGACGACGATCAGGACGTGCCTGTCGCGGAAGACGGCCCGGGTCGCGGGGAACTGGACGCTGCCGGTCAGCAGGTCGGTCTCACCGCGCACGTGGGCCACCGTGTTCTCGGCGAACTCCGCCAGCGCCTCGTCGACCCGCTCGCGCTGCTCGTCGAGCTGCCGCTCGAGGACGTCGGCGTCGAGGACCCGGCCGCGGGCGACGACCTCGCCGCGGGCGCTGACCGCTCCTCCGGCGATCGCGATCCGCTCGCCTTCGCGCAGCGACTCGAAGGGGTCGCCCTCATCGACGTCGAGCAGGAGGACGCCGGCGCGGGCGAGCATCAGCGGGCCGGCGTTCGGGTAGCGGCCGTTGCTCGACTCCGACGCGTTGACGACCGCCCGGACCCCGGTCGCGATCAGCTCCTCGGCGGCGATCCCGTCGATGTTGAGGTGGTCGATGACGGCCACGTCGCCGGGCGCGAGCCGCTTGACCAGGTCCTTGGTCTTGCGGCCGAGGCGGGCCTGGCCCTCGATCGCGGTTTCCCGAGCGCCGCCGTTGCGCCGCGAGAGCAGTCCGTTGAGGCGACGACGACTGGCGGTTGCCACGCGGTCAGATTAACCGCTTGAGCAAGCGCCAGGGAGGGCTTCTACGCGGCCGCGAGCAGCTCCCGGGCGTGGCGGTTCGCGGCCTCCTCGGCGCCGTCGGCGCCGCCGCCCAGCATGCGGCCGATCTCCTCGACCACGCCGTCGCCCTCGAGGTGCTCGACGGTGGCCCTCGCCGGCTCGCCCCCGAGATCCTTCTCGATCTTGAAATGGTCTCCGGCCAGCGAGGCGACCTGGGGCAGGTGGGTGATGCAGATCACCTGTCTCGCCGCCGCCAGCGCCCGCAGTCGCTCGCCGACCACCCGCGCGGTGTTGCCGCCGACGCCGGCGTCGATCTCGTCGAATACGAAGGTCCCGGGGCCGCCGCCCTCGCCGAGCCCGCTGAGGGCCAGCATCACCCGCGAGAGCTCGCCGCCCGAGGCGGCGTCCCGCAGCGGCGCCGGCTCGATGCCGGGATTCGGTGCGACCCGCAGCTCGACGGTCTCGCGGCCGCTCGGGCCGAAGCCCGACGGTTGCGCCTCGAGCACCACTTCGAGCGCCGCACCCGGCATCGCCAGGCGCTCGAGCTCCTCGGCGACCCGCTCCTGGAGCGGTGCGATCGCCTTCTCCCTGCCCCTGGTCAGCTTCGCCCCCAGCTTCTGGCGCCGCTCCCGCGCCTGCGCCAGGGCCGCCTCGACCGCGGCGCCGCGCTCCTCGCCCCCCTCGAGGCGGGCGATCTCCGCGCGGCAGTGCTCGGCGTGGGCGAGCACCGACTCGATGCTGCCGCCGTGCTTGCGCCGCAGGCGGTCGAGGGCTTCGAGGCGCTCCTCGACGGCGAGCAGCCGGGCGGGGTCGGATTCGACGCCGTCGGCGTAGTCGCGCAGCTCGGCGCCGACGTCGGCGAGCTCGACCGCGAGGGCGCTGAGCCGGGTCGCGATCGCATCGAGGCCGGCGTCGACGCCGGCCACCGCCCGCAGGCCGGACTCGCCGGCCGCCAGGGCTCCGGCCGCCCCTCCCCCGTCCTCGTCGACCCCGGCGGCCGCGGCATGGGCGCCGGCGGCCGCATCGCGCAATCCCTCGGCGTGGCGCAGCCGCTGACGCTCGGAGGCGAGCTCAGCCTCCTCGTCGGGGTCGGGCCCGACCTCGTCGATCTCGGCGAGCTCGTAGCGGAGGAGGTCGAGGTCGCGCTCGCGGGATCCGTCCCGCTGGCGCAGATCCTCCAGCTCGGCCTCGAGGCGCCCGCACTCGCGGTGGGCCTCGCGATAGCTCTCGCGCACGGCGAGATGGGCCTCGCCGGCGAACCCGTCGAGGATCTCCATCTGGGCCGAGGCGATCGTCAGCTTGCGGTGCTCGTGCTGGCCGTAGAAGGCGATCAGCGCTTCGCCGAGCGCCTTGAGGTCGGCGGCCGAGGCCGAGCGCCCGGCGACGAAGGCCGCGGTCCTGCCAGAGGCCGAGACCCGACGACCGAGGACGATCTCCTCGGCACCCTCGGGGAGACGCTCGGCGAGCTCGGCGAGCGCCGGCTCCTCGAGCAGCCCCGGCGGCAGGTCGAAGACCCCCTCCACCCAGGCCTCATCGGCGCCCGGCCGGACGATCTGGGCGCGCGCCTTGCCCCCCATCAGCAGGTCGAGCGAGTGGGCGAGCACGGTCTTCCCGGCCCCCGTCTCGCCGGTGATCGCGTTGAGGCCCTCGCCGAGCCGCAGCTCGGCCCTCTCGATCAGGAGCAGGTTCTCGATCCGGAGCTCGCGCAGCATCCACCCTGTCTAGCAACGGGGGACGACAGATCTCCGGCCCGGCGCCTAGCCGCCGGCCGCCGGGCCGTCGGTGGGCTGCACGAATGCGCTCGAGCGGACGAGGAGCAGGCCCAGCGCCGCGCCGACGAAGGAGAGCACCGCGGCGATCAGGATGATCTCGTTGAAGCCGCTGACGAAGGCGGTGTCGGCGGCCTGCGCGACCTGGAGCTCGTGCCCGGGCGGCGCCGCGACGACCGCCGTCCTGGAGCCGCCGGAGGCGACCAGTTCGCCGAGCCCGTCGGGGGCGTTGGGGAGCAGCTGATGGAGCTTCGAGTCGACCCGTGACTGGAAGATCGCGCCGAGCGCCGCGACCCCGGTCGCGATCCCGACCTGGCGGAAGGTCGTGTTGATGCCCGAGCCCATCCCCGACTTCTCCACCGGGACGACGGCGATCGCCGCCTGCCCGATCCCCGGGTTGGTGACGCCGATCCCGACCCCGGCGACGAGGAAGCCCGCCAGCAGCGCGGTCCAGCCGGAGTCGGCCTCGACTCCGTGCATCAGCGCCAGGCCGATCCCGACCAGCGCCAGACCGGCGCCGAGCAGGACCCGGATCGGGATCCGGTGCGAGAGCGAGCCCGCGATCGGCGAGGCGATGAACGAGAGGACGGTGAGCGGCAGGAACCGCAGGCCGGCCTCGAGCGGGGAGTAGTCGAGCACGCCCTGCATGTAGATCGTCAGGTAGAGGAACATCGCGAACATCCCCGCGGAGAGCCCGAAGGCGACCGCGGAGACACCGTTGAAGGCGGGGTTCCGGAACAGGGCGAGGTCGAGCATCGGATGCGCCGAGCGTGCCTCGATGGCGACGAAGGCGACCAGCAGCGCGACCGCGCCTCCCAGGCAGGCGAGGATCAGCGGGCTCCCCCAGCCCTCGGGGTTGCCGCGGATCAGCCCGAAGATCAGCAGGAAGAGCGCCGAAGAGAAGGTGACGAGTCCGGGCACGTCGACGGGCTCGGGATCGGGCGAGACGACGTTCGCGATCCGCCGCTCGGTGAGGACGATCGCGGCGATCCCGATCGGGATGTTGACGAAGAAGATCCACTCCCAGCCGAGGTGCTCGGTGATGACGCCGCCGACCAACGGGCCGATCGCCACGGCGCCGCCGATCGTCGCTCCCCAGACCCCGAAGGCGGTCGCCCGGTCCTTGCCGTGGAACTCCTGGCCGATCAGCGCCAGCGAGGTCGCGAACATGCCGGCGCCGCCGACCCCCTGGAGGCCGCGGGCGAGGTTGAGCAGGGTCGGGTCGCCGGCGATGCCGCAGAGGAACGAGGCGCCGGTGAAGATGCCGAACCCGATCGAGAAGACCCGGCGGCGGCCGAGACGGTCGCCGAGCGAGCCGGCGGTGAGGAGAAAGGCCGCCAGCGTCAGCGAATAAGCGTCGACCACCCACTGGAGGCTGGAGAGGCTGGCGTCGAGGTCACGCTGGATGTCGGGAAGGGCGACGTTGACGACCGTGATGTCCAGCAGCAACATGAAGGTCGCGATCGAGATCAGGACCAAGGTCCACCATTTGCGCTCCATTGCGCAAGCACCCTAAAGAGTGGCTGCGCTCAGACGGCGAGGTGGCCGAACTTCTCGCGAATCCGGTGGTAGAAGCTCGTCCCCGGCAGCTGCGCGAGCCGGGCGACGTCGTCGACGAAGCGGACCTCGAGCGCCGCCCCGGGCTCGAGCTCGCCGACCTGATCGCCGTCGACGGCGACTTCGACGGCGGAGCGCCCGGCGGCGTTGCCGACGTGAAGGACGTCGGCGGGGGCGACGACGAGCGCCCGCGCGGTCAGCGAGTGGGGTGAGATGTAGCTGACCGCGTAGCCCTTGACCCCCCAGGCCAGGATCGGACCCTGGTTGGCGAGGTTGTAGCCGGTCGACCCGACCGGCGTCGCCGCGACGAGGCCGTCGCAGCGGACGTGGCCGACCTCCTCGCCGGCGATCTTGTAGCTGAGCTCGGCGACCCGGTCGCGCGGACGGCGGCTGAAGCTGACGTCGTTGACGGCGAGCAGGGCGCCGTCGAGATCGACCTCGAGCCCGGGCAGGCCGATCGTCTCGGTCTCGCCGGCGAAAGCGCGGCGGATGCCCGCCTCGGCCTCGTCGCGCTCGATCGCGGCGAGGAACCCGACGGTTCCGAAGTTCACCCCGAAGACGGGCACACCGGTGCGGGCGAAGTGGCGCAGCGCGTAGAGGATCGAGCCGTCGCCGCCGAGGACCAGGCAGAGGTCGACGTCGGTGGCGGGCAGGTCGGCTTCCTCGATCCCGGCCGCCGCCGCGCCGTGCTTGGAGAGCTCGTCGGCGGTCGCAACCAGACGCCAGCCGGTGTCGGCGGCGACGGCGACGGCGAGGCGCACGGCATCGGTCGTCGCCGGCGGATGCGAGTGGCTGATCAGGGCCGCCGTCCCGGCGCTCATGAGCCGGCCCCCACGATCGCCGCCTCGAGGTCGTCGATTCCGGCCCCCGTGCGGGCGCTCCAGACGAAGGTCTCGAGGTTTCCCTTCGGGCCCGGCAGCCCCGAGGACGCGAATCCGCGAACGGCGAAGTCGAGGCCCCGAGCCGCCTCGGCGACCCCGAGGATCGCCTCGCGGCGGTCGGCGGCATCGCGGACCACCCCCTTTCCGACGCGGTCGCGGCCGAGCTCGAACTGCGGCTTGACCATCGCCAGCACCTCACCCGCGGGGTCGAGGCAGCGGGCGACCGCGGGGAGGATCTTCGTCAGGGAGATGAAGGAGACGTCGATCACCGCGAGCTCGGGCGCGAACGGCAGGTCGCCGGACTCGAGCGCACGGGCGTTCAGCCGCTCGATCACGGTGACCCGGCTGTCGTCGCGCAGCTGCTGGGCGATCTGCCCGTAGGCGACGTCGACCGCCGCAACGGCGGCGGCCCCGCGCTGGAGCAGGCAATCGGTGAACCCGCCGGTCGAGGCTCCGACGTCGAGGCAGCGCCGGGCGGCGACGTCGACCCCGAGCGCCTCGAGGGCGTTCTCGAGCTTGATCCCGCCGCGCGAGACGAACCGCGGGCCGGCATCGACGATCAGGTCCGCCTCGGGCTCGACCAGCTGGCTCGGGCGCAGCACGATCGGCCCGTCGGCCCCGACCCTCACCTCTCCGGCGCGGACGGCGCCCGCGGCCGCCGTCCGCGAGGGGAACAGCCCTCGCTCGGCCAGCGCCGCGTCTATCCGGGTCTTGGTCACGGCTGCAACCGTAGCGTCGCGGCTCGATTTTTTACGTGTTTTCGAGACGAGGTTTACGTTCTCCTTACTATTGGGTAGCATCGTCCCGTAAGCAATCAGCCCTGGGCGGGAACCGGGGCTCTGTGACCCGAATCACACACGAATCGCACATACGTTCGTATTCTGGTTCAAGGATTTGCCGAGGAGGACCGATCAAGGAGTAAGCAAAAGACTTTTTGGCTGGGTTCCGCGCCGTCACATACAGCGACCATTGCTTCCCACAATGCTCGCGCCGACGGCATTCAGGGCCCGACCTACCTCCCACAGATCCACATATATAGAGATGAATATCTCTCCTCCCTGTAGTAACCCCAGAAGCGCCCCGCCTCCCCGGCGGGGCGTCTTCTGTTGTGGGACCTTCTAGCCCTCGATCCCGCGAATGCGCGACGATCGCGGCGTGAATCCGCGCTGGGGACTGCTCGCATCGGGGGTCGCGACGATCGCGCTGTTGCTGGCGATGGCGCCGGCCGACGAGCGCATGCAGGAGGGCGGCGGCCCCGGAATCGTGCCCTTCGAGCTCAGCGGCGGCCAGGACCGCGCCGACGACATCCTCGCCGAATGGGGCGAGGAGGGCCGGGACGCGGCCCGTGAGTCGCTCTGGATCGACTTCGGCTTCCTGCTCGCCTACGGGACCTTCCTGACCCTGGCCCTGGCCTGGGCTCGCGAGACGATCGCCCGGCGAGACTTCCCGCGGCTCGCCCAGGCGGGGCCGGTCGCGGTCTGGCTCGGCGCCGGCGCCGCGGCCTGCGACGCGGTCGAGAACGCGTTCCTCTTGCTGACGCTCGACGGGGCAGGAGCCGCCGCGCCCGCGCTCGCGACGGTCTTCGCCGCCGCCAAGTTCGCCCTCCTGGCCGCCGCGATCATCTACATCGTCGCCGGCCTGGTGACGCGCTTCCGCCCCGTTCCCTGATCCGCGCGCGCGGAAGCCGAGCCTTCCCGAGCTCGGCGTTCCGGGCAGCGGTCCGCCTGCCTGCCGGATCCGCTTGCTAGAGGTGTCTCTTTTTCCCTGTAGTAACCCCAGAAGCGCTGGACCGTGGTCCGTCACTTCCTGCCATCACTGAAGAGACCGCGGAAACCTATCCGATTGAGCGTTTTGGTTCAAGCTCGATCGAGGGCGGGCTCGCCGGAGCCGAGCGCGACGAGAATCCGATCGGCCACCGACTCCCCCGTCAATCCGACCTCCTCGCGCAGGAGCGCCGGCTTGCCGTGGGTCACGTAGTCGTCCGGCAGGCCGATCCGCAGCACCCGGGCGCGGGCCTCACCGCGCTCGGCGAAGGCGTCCTCGAGGTGCTCGAGGACGGCGGAGCCGAAGCCGCCCGGAAGGACGTTCTCCTCGATCGTCACGATCAGGTCGTGCCCGAGCGCCAGGCGCTCGAGGAGCTCGGAATCGAGCGGCTTCGCGAAGCGGGCGTCGGCGACGGTCGGCTTGACGCCGTGCTCGCCGAGGCGCTCGGCGGCGTCGAGGGCGATCGCGACCCCGTAGCCGAAGCCGAGCAGCGCGACCCGCTCTCCACTCGCCAGCAGCTCGCCGCTGCCGATCGGGATCGGCTCGGCCGCGGCCGGGATCGCGACGCCCTCGGCGGCCCCGCGCGGGTAGCGCAGGGCGGCGGGCCCGTCGTGGTCGATCGCCGTCCGCAGCATCCGGACCAGCATCGCCTCGTCGCGCGGCGCCATCACGACGACGTTCGGGATCGGGCGGAAGTAGGAGATGTCGAAGGCGCCGTGATGGGTCGGGCCGTCGTCGCCGACGAGGCCGGCCCGGTCCATCGCGAAGGTGACGTCGAGCTTCTGGAGGCAGACGTCGTGGATGATCTGGTCGAAGGCGCGCTGGAGGAAGGTCGAGTAGATCGCGCAGACGGGCTTCGCGCCCTGGATCGCCAGCCCGGAGGCGAGCAGGACCGCGTTCTGCTCGGCGATGCCGACGTCGTAGTAGTGCTCCGGCAGCTCGTCGGCGAGGCGCTGGAGGCCGGTCCCGCCCGCCATCGCGGCGGTGATCCCGATCACCCGCTCGTCGCGTTCGGCTTCGGCGACGATCGCGTCGGAGAACACCTGCGTGTACTGCGGCGGCGCGCTCGGCGGCGGCGGCTTCTCCAGCAGCTCGATCTCCTCCGGCGAGTCCGTTTCAGCCACCGGCACGGGCCGACGGGCCGAATTGTCGGGTCCGGCTGGACTTTTCGGCCCGTCGGCGGCGGCGGGCTTGCCGTCGACGATCGAGTTCGGCTTCGCGGCGTGCCATTTCTCCATCGAGGCGAGGCCGCCCTCCTCGGCGGCGGCGAACCCCTTGCCCTTGACGGTGTGGATGTGGACGACGACCGGGCGTTCGGCCTCGAAGGCCTCCTCGAGGGCCTCGCGGAGGGCGTGGACGTCGTGGCCGTCGATCACCCCCATGTAGGCGAGGTCGAGCTCCTCGAAGAAGAGACCCGGCGCCCAGTAGGCCTTGATCGCCGACTTGATCTCGGGGCCGAGCCGCTCGATCCGCTTCCCGAGGCCGAGCGGGAGCTTCGTCAACCGGTCCTCGACCCCCTCGCGGGCGTGGTAGAGCCGCGGGTTGAGCCGGACCCGGTTGAAGTAGCGCGAGAGCGCCCCGACGTTGGGCGAGATCGACATCCCGTTGTCGTTGAGGACGATCACCACCGGGGTCTGGAGGCCGCCGGCCGCGTGCAGGGCCTCGTAGGCGACGCCACCGGTGAGAGCGCCGTCGCCGATCACCGCCGCGACCCTCCCGTCCTCGCCGATCCCCTTGCGCATCGCCTCCTTGAGGCCGACGGCGTAGCCGATCGAGGTCGAGGCGTGGCCGGCGCCCATGATGTCGTGCTCGGACTCGAAGATCGAACAGAACGGCGCCAGGCCCTCGTACTGGCGGATCGTCGGCAGCTGCTCGCGACGCCCGGTCAGGATCTTGTGGGGGTAGGCCTGGTGACCGACGTCCCAGAGGATCTTGTCGCGGGGCGAGTCGAGCATGCTGTGGAGGGCGACGGAGAGCTCGCAGGTGCCGAGGTTGGCGCCGAAGTGGCCGCCGATCTCGCCGATCGTGTCGATGATGTACTCGCGCATCTCCTGGGCGACTTGCTGAAGCTCCGCCTCGTCGAGGTGATGCAGGTCGGCCGGGCGCTCGACGCGATCGAGGATCGTCCCCTCCGGGCCTCCGCCGTGCTCGTTGTCGTTGCCGTTCTCGCTCATTCGTTCCTGGTGAAGATGTAGTCAGCCACCCGTCTCAGCCCCTCGAGGTCGACACCGTCGGCCTGCCCGAGCGCCGCGGTCGCCTTCGCGTGCGACTCGGCCGCCAGCTCGCGCGCGCGCTCGAGGCCGAAGAGGCTGACGTAAGTGAGTTTTCCATGTCGCTGATCGCTTCCATGGGGCTTGCCGAGCCGCTCGTCGCTCTCGGTCACGTCGAGGATGTCGTCGACGATCTGGAACAGGACTCCGAGCTCGTCCGCGAACCGACGGTAGGGAATTGTCTCAGGTTCGGGCCTTCCCTCGAGCGTCAGCACCACCCCGACGCTTGCCGCGATCAGCCGGCCGGTCTTCAGCTCGTGCAGGGCGCGCAGGCCATCGGCGTCGGTCTCCTCGCCGGCGACGTCGACGTACTGGCCGCCGACCATTCCGTCGACCCCGGTCGCGGCGCTGAGCTGGGCCAGCGCCGCGAGCACCCGCGCGGGCGGCCCCGGCTGCTCGGCGAAGATCCGCACCGCTTCGGCGAACAGGCCGTCGCCGGCGAGGATCGCGACGTCCTCGCCGAACTTGACGTGCGCGGTCGGCTGGCCGCGGCGCAGCTCGTCGTCGTCCATCGCCGGCAGGTCGTCGTGGATCAACGAGTAGGTGTGGATCAGCTCGATCGCGCAGGCGGCCGGCAGGAAGCGCTCGGGCTCGGCGCCGAGCGCACGGGCGGTCGCCAGGGCGAGGACGGGCCGCACCCGCTTGCCGCCGGCGAGCAGCGAGTAGCGCATCGCCTCCTCGATGCCGGCGGTCGCGGCGGCGTGCGAGAACCGCAGCTCACCGAGGGCGTCGTCGACGAGCGCGCGCAGATCGTCCGGGTACATCGGCCGGCTGCTCAGCCGCCGGCCGAGGAGTTGGCTTCGCGCATGCGCAGGTTGGCTTCCTCGACCGCCTCGGCCGAGAGCTCGGCGGCCTCGCGAGCGAGAGCGGCGGCGCGCTCGTCGTCGGCCTCGCTGCCCTCGAGCTCGGCGGCGATCGCCTTCAGCCGCTCGGAGATCTCGGTCAGGCGGCCGCTCACGAGACCTCCTCGCGCTCGCGGACGATCGCGCCGAGGATCCCGTTGATGAAGCCGGGCGCGTCGGCGCCGCAGTACTCCTTCGCGGTCTCGACCGCCTCGTCGATCGCGACCTCATACGGGACGTCGGTGTGCTCGATCTCGTACAGGGCGACCCTCATCACGTTGAGGTCGAGGGGGGCGATCCGGTCGACCGACCAGCCCTTCGCGTGGGCCTCGATCTCGTCGTCGAGCTCTTCGCGGTGCTCCTCGACGCCCTCGGCGAGCTCGCGGGTCAGCGGCCGCGAGTCGGCGACCAGCTCCTCGAGCGGACGCCCGGTCACGTCGCGCTGGTAGCTGGCGAAGATCGCGTCACGGCGTTGGTCAGATCGGCGCACGGCCTCACCATAGTGGCGCTTCAGGCGCGCGAGACGTACTCGCCGCTGCGTGTGTCGATCCTCACGGTCTCGCCCTCCTCGATGAAGAGCGGGACCTGGACCTCGACTCCCGACTCGAGCGTCGCCGGCTTGCTGCCGCCGCCGGAGGCGGTGTCGCCCTTGAGCCCGGGCTCGGTGGTCGTCACCTTCATGTCGATCGCGCTCGGGACCTGGACGTCGCTCGGACGTTCGTCGACGAAGAGGATCTCGACCTCGGCGTTCGGCAGCAGCCACCGCATCGAGTCGCCGACCGCGTCGGTCGGGATCTCGATCTGCTCGAAGTCGCGGTTGTCCATGAAGACCGCCGCGTCCCCCGAGTCGTAGAGGTACTGCATCTTGCGCGACTCGGTGCGCACCGGGCGGAACTTCTCCCCCGCCCTGAAGGTTTTGTCGATCACCGAGCCGTCCTCGATCCGCCGCAGCTTGGTGCGCACGAAGGCGCCGCCCTTGCCCGGCTTGACGTGCTGGAACTCGATGATCTTGAAGATCGTCCCGTCGATCTCGATGTGGGACCCGTTCTTGAACTGGTTCGTTGAAATCACGGCTCGGAATCCTAGGGACCGCGGCTATTCGACGGCGAACAGCCGCCACTCGCCCGGGGCGCCCTTCAGCGTGTGGGCGCCGCGTTCGGCGAATTCGAGGCCGGACCCGACGACCAGCTCGCGCACCGTGCTCGAGACGAGGATCTCCCCGGCTCCGGCGAGGGAGCCGATCCGGGCGCCGATGTTGACCGCCATGCCGCCGACGTCGTCGCCGATCAGCTCGACCTCGCCGGTGTGGATGCCGACCCTGACGTCGACATCGATGCCGTCGAGTTCGGCGCGGATCGCGTCGGCGCAGCGGATCGCCCGCGCCGGGCCGTCGAAGGTGGCGAGGAAGCCGTCGCCCATCGTCTTCACCTCGCGGCCGCGATGGACCTCGAGCTGGCGCCGCACCGAGGCGTCGTGGCGTTCCAGCAGCGCCCGCCAGCGGGTGTCGCCGAGCTCGGCCGCCCGTTCGGTGGAGCCGACGATGTCGGTGAAGAGGACCGTGGCCAGCGCCCGCTCGGGGTCCCGGGCCCGACGGCTGCCGAGCAGGAACTCCTCGACCTCGTCGAGCAGCGCGTCCTGGTCGCCGGTGAAGGGCAGGTGGTCCTCGCCGGGAAGCTCGACGAGACGGGCGTCGGGAATGTGCTCGGCCAGGTAGCGGCCCTGGCCGGCGGAGATGATCCGGTCCTCGGCTCGGTGCAGGACGAGGGTCGGGACGCGGACGCTGGAGAGGATCGGCCGGACGTCGATCTCGCGATAGAGGTCGACGAGGGCGATCGCGCCGGAGGGGCTCGTCCCCTGGCGCAGGAGGCGCGCCCACCAGGTTTCGAACTCGGCGTCGCCCTCGGCGCTCGGCGCCCAGACGTCGACCCCGACGGGCCCTCCCCATTCCCGCTCGACCCGTTTGCCCCAGCGGTCGAGCTGCTCCGCGGGCAATCCCCACGGGAAGTCGGGCGAGCGCAGCATCTTCGCCTGGGTCCCGTAGAGGACCAGCGAGCGGGCCCGGTCCGGGAAGGTGGCGGCGAACAGGGTCGACATCGGCCCGCCCTCGGAGATGCCGACGACGGCGGCGCTCTCGCAACCCGCCGCGTCCATCACCGCCCGCATGTCCTCCATCGAGTCCTCGAGCGTCGGCGGCTGGCCGGGCCGGTCCGAGAGCCCCTGGCCGCGCTTGTCGAAGATGATCAGGCGGCCGAGTCCGGCCAGGCGGCGCAGGAATCGCGACATCCCCGGGCTTTCCCAGGCGAGCTCGACGTGGGAGACGAAGCCGGGCACGAAGACGATGTCGAGCGGTCCCTCGCCGTGGACCTGGTAGGCGATGCTGACGTCGCCGGAGCGCGCGTATCGGGTCGGGGAGTCCATGGCTCCGCACCATTCTCCTCTAGGCTGTGTTCAGCAGGGGGAAGATGTTGAAACGACTGACGACAGCCATCCTGGCACTCGGCGCGACGCTCGCGATCGCCGGGATCGCCTCCGCCGAGATCCTCGTCGATCCGCCCTCGCGGGCCGAATACGTCTCGACCGTCGACCCGATCTGCAAGAAGACCTTCGACACGAACAAGAAGGTCTTGAAGAACGTCAGGCCGCTGGTCAGGGCGGACAAGTACAAGCCCGCCGCCGCCAAGTTCGCGACCGCCTCGAAGAACGTCGCCGCGATGATCCGCTCGCTCGAAGCGGTGCCGCGCCCGACCGAAGACTCGCCGCGGCTCGAAAAGTGGTTCAAATTCCTGAAGATCATCAAGACAAACCTGGGCAAGATCGGGGTCGCCCTGAGGCAGGAAAACGAAGTCAAGGCGAACCACGAAACGATCCGCACCGAACGCAGCAGCAATGCGGCCAACAACGTCAGCTTCGTCTTCCAGTTCAAGTACTGCGCGCTGAAGCCCTCGCAGTTCTAGGCGCCGCTCGACCCGCTCAGGCTTCGTCGGCGGTGCTGGTCGTCAGCGTCGAGGCCGCCCCGCCCGAGAGCACCCTCCGGGTCAGCCCGGGAGCGACGATCCGGGCGACCGCGGCCAGCGCGTAGGCCCGCGGGACGTAGCGCTCAGCCCGCCCCCCGGGGCCCGCCTCGAAGATCGCCTCGGCGACCTTCTCCGGCTTCGAGACGATCCAGCGGGTCAGCGCCCTCTCGCGCAGCTCGGTCGCCGGGAAGCCCTCGGTCTCGATGTAGCCGGGCAGGACCAGGCCGACGTGGACCCCGGAGCCCTTCTCCTCGGCGTAGAGCGCGTCCGAGAACCCGATCAGGGCGAACTTGCTCGCCGAGTAGGAGCCGGTGCGGGCGCGGGCGACGCGGCCGGCGGTGCTGGCGACGTTGACGATCGCCGCCGGCGCCGAGGCCCGGAGCAGCGGCAACAGCGCCTCGGTCAGGCGCACCACCGCGTCGAAGTTGAGGTCCATGTGGCGTTTGACGTTCTCGTGACCCGACTCGGCGAAGCTCCCACGCCAGGCGGCGCCGGCGTTGTTGACGAGCAGCCCGAGGCCGTCGTGCTGCTCGGCCAGGTGGGTGCGGACGCGATCCGGGGCGTCGGCATCGGTCAGGTCGGCGGCCAGGTAGGTGGCGCGGCAGGGCAGCGACCCGGCGAGCTCGGCGAGCAGCTCCTCCCGGCGCGCGACGAGGGCCAGCTCCCAGCCCGGCTCGACCGCGAAGCGCCGCGCCGTCGCCGCGCCGATCCCGCTCGAGGCGCCCGTGATCACGGCTGTCTTCGTCGCCGGCACTACGAACAACCTATTCTCTCGCCGATGGCCGAGACGCCCGCATTGCTCGACGAACTGCTGCGCACCGGCGCCCCCTCCGGCTACGAGGGCCCGGCGGCGCGGGTCTGGCGCGAGGCGGCGTCGTTCGCGAACCTCTCCAGCGACGGGCTCGGCTCCTCGGTCGCCCGGATCGGCGAGGAGGGCCCGCTGCTGGCGGTCGTCGGCCACATCGACGAGATCGGCCTCGTCGTCACCCACATCGATGAGAAGGGCTTTCTCTACTTCGCGCCGATCGGCGGCTGGGACCCGCAGATCCTCGTCGGCCAGCGGGTCGAGGTCCGCGGTCGCGACGGACTCGTCCCCGGCGTCGTCGGACGCAAGCCGATCCACCTGCTCGAGCCCGAGCAGCGCAAAAAGGTCGTCGAGCTCAAGGGCCTTCACATCGACATCGGCGCCGCCGACCGCGACGAGGCCGCCGCGCTGATCCGGGTCGGCGACCCCGCCGTGATCGCGGCCGAGCCGGTCGAGCTGATCGGCGAGCGCCTGATCTCGCGCTCGATGGACAACCGCCTGGGCGCCTACGTCGCGCTCGAGAGCCTGCGCCGGACCGACGAGTCCGATTCCTTCGCGGCGAGCTTCGCCGCCGTCGCCGCGGTCCAGGAGGAGATCGGCCTGTTCGGAGCCCGCACCTCGACCTTCTCGATACGACCCGACCTCGCGATCGCCGTCGACGTCACCCACGCGACCGACGCCCCGGGGGTCGACGAGAAGGAGGTCGGCAGCCACCCGCTCGGCTCGGGGCCGGTGATCGGGCGCGGCTCGACCCTCTCGCCGAAGGTCTTCGAGCTGCTCGTCGCCGCCGCCGAGGAGGAGGGCATCGACCACACCGTCGGCGCCAGCGGCCGCGGCACCAGCACCGATGCCGACGCGATCCAGATCTCCCGCTCGGGGATCCCGACCGGCCTCGTCTCGATCCCGCTCCGCTACATGCACTCCCCGGTCGAGCTCGTCGACCTCGGCGACGTCGAGGCGGCGGTGAGGCTGATCGCCGCCTTCGCGGTCCGCCTCGACGGCGAGATCGACCTCAGCCGCTGAGCTCGATCACCAAGGCCCGCTAGGCGACGATCTCGAGCTCTTTCGGCAGGCCGCTGAGGTTGCGGTGGCCGTCCGCGGTGACGACGACGAGGTCCTCGATCCGCACCCCGAGCCTTCCCGGCAAATAGACGCCGGGCTCGACGGTCACGACTTCGCCGGCGCTGAGGACGTCGTCGGAGCGCTGGGACAGGCGCGGGCCCTCGTGGACCTCGAGGCCGACCCCGTGTCCGAGGCCGTGGCCGAACCGATCCCCGTGCCCGGCCTCGGCGATCGGATCGCGGGCGGCCGAGTCGACGTCCTCCCCCTTCGCGCCGGCGGCGATCGCCTCGAGCGCCGCCGCCTGCGCCCGCAGGACCAGCTCGTAGACCCGACGGCCCTCCTCCCCCGGCTCGCCGACGGCGTAGGTCCTGGTGCCGTCGGAGCAGTAGCCGTCGAGCTTCGCCCCCATGTCGAAGACGACCAGCTCCCCCTCCTCGATCGTCCGCTCGCCCGGCTCGGCGTGAGGGAGGGCGCCGTTCGCGCCGGCGGCGACGATGGTCGGGAACGAGGGCTCGGAGCCGAGCTCGCGCATCCGCGCCTCGGCGGCCGCGGCGACGTCGCGCTCGCTGCGGCCGCCGAGCCCGCGTTCGAGGCTCCAGCGCCAGATCTCGTCGGCAAGCTCGGCGGCGGCCGCGATCGCGGCCAGCTCGGCGGCGTCCTTGACCCGGCGCAGCTTCTCGACCGCCCCGCCGGCGGCCTTCAGCTCGACGCCGTCGGCGAGTTTCTCCTTCAGCTTCTCGATCAAGCGGACCGAGGTGTGGTCGTCCTCGAACCCGACGGTCCCGGTCAGGTGCTCGGCGATCCCGGCCAGCCAATCGTCGCGGACCGTGACCACGTCCCAGCCGTCGATCTCGGCCTCGGCCCGCTCCGTGTAGCGGAAGTCGGTGAGGAAGACACGGGTCTCGGGTCCGCAGACGCAGGCGCCATTGGTGCCCCCGAACCCGGTCAGGTAGCGGACGTTGACGAGCTCGGTGACGAGCATCTGGTCGAGCTCGGCCTCGGCGACCGCCGCCGCCAGGCGCGCGCCCCGATCGCTCATATCCCCAACTCCGCCGCCGCGACCCGGAGCGCGTCGCGGTACCCGTCCGGACCCCTGCCGGAGATCTTCTCGAGCACGAGGCCGTCGAAGACGGAGACCCGTCGCCACTCCTCGCGGGAGTCGACGTCGGAGAGGTGGACCTCGACGGCGGGAACGCGGGCGACGTCGAGGGCATCGGCGATCGCGCGGCTGTAGTGGGTCCAGGCGCCGGCGTTGACGATCGCCGCGTCGGCGACGTCGGGGAGCCGGTGCAGGTACTCGACGAACTCGCCCTCGGCGTTGGTCTGGAAGAAGATCGCCTCGAGGCCGAGCTCCCCGGCCCAGCCGGAGATCCGCTGCTCGAGCTCGCGTAGCGAGAGGCCGCCGTAGACCCCGGCGTCGCGACGCTCGAGGATGTCGAAGTTGACCCCGTGGAGGACGGCGACGCGGTTGTGGGCGCTGGTCATGGCCGCAACCCTTCCACAGCGTCGCGCACGGCATCGGGAGGAAGCACCTGGCCCTCGCGGGGCTCGCCCGGCGTCGAGAGCAGGACGAAGCCGACCCCCTCCGAGGTCCGCTTCTTGTCGCGTTGGAGGGCGTCGAGCACCTCCTCGACCCCGATCGAGGCATCGAGCGTCCTCGGCAGCCCGTGGCGGGCGAGCAGCGACTCGACCTCGGCGGCGAGATCGGGCGCTCCCGAGAGACGCAGCGCCGCCAGCAGGCCGAGGCCGACCGCCTCGCCGTGGCGGTAGCGCGAGTAGCCGCTGGCCGCCTCGATCGCGTGGCCGACCGTGTGGCCGAGGTTGAGAACCTGGCGGAGGCCGCCGTCGCGCTCGTCGGCGGCGACCACCGCGCACTTGTAGCGGGCGCAGGCGAAGACGACGTCGTCGAGCCCGTCGGCGTCGAGGGCCTCGATCGAGCGGACCCGATCCCAGAGCGCGCCACCCGCCAGCAGACCGGTCTTGATCGCCTCGGCGAATCCGGCCGCCAGCTCCTCCGGCGGGAGGCTGGCCAGCAGGGAGGTGTCGGCGAGCACCGCGCTCGGCTGGTGGTAGGCGCCGGCGTAGTTCTTGCCCTCGGGGAGGTCGACTCCGGTCTTGCCGCCGTAGGCCGAGTCGACCTGGGCGACGAGGCTGGTCGGCACCTGGACGAAGGGGACCCCACGCTGGTAGGTGTGGGCGCAGAAGCCGGCGAGGTCGCCGACGACGCCGCCGCCGAGCGCGACGACGTGATCGGAGCGGGTCATCGCCGCGCCCGCGAGCTCGCGCAGGACCCGCTCCGCCTCGCCCATCGTCTTCGCGCTCTCGCCGGGCGGCACCTCGACCATGGCGGCGAGCGGCCCGACCTTCTCCGCGTAGAGGGCGGCGACGTTCGCGTCGCTGACACAGAAGCGGCGGCTCTCGATCGGCCACCAGTCGGCGTCCAGAAGGCGCGGGCCGACGAAGGCCGGGTACTCGGCCGAAGCGCTCGCGGCCCACAGCATCCGGACCCCGTCCGGCAGCCCGGCCAGCGCCCGGATCCACGGCAGCGCCCGCGCTACGCCGCCGCGGTCGAGGGACGGAACGACCGCGTCGGCGAGCGCTTCGTAGAGCGGCAGGCGCTCGGCGAACATCGCCCGAACCCGCTGCTCGTCGTTGGCCAGCGGCCGGTTCGAGTGGGCGATCCGACGCCAGGCCTCCGATGCGTCGATCTGGAGCCAGACGACGGTGTGGCGGCCGAGCGCCTCGCGCACGCGGGGACTCAGCACGCTGCCGCCGCCGAGGGCGATCGCGCCTCCGTCGGCGCCCTCGAGCAGCTCGCCGACGACCTCGGCCTCGCGGGCACGGAAGGCCTCCTCCCCGTCGTTCTCGAACGCCTCGGCGATCGGCTTGCCGAGCGCGGCCTCCATCAGCTCGTCGACCTCGGTGGTCGCGATCCCGGCAACGCGGGCGGCGGCCAGGGCGGTCGACTTGCCGGCTCCCATGAAGCCGATGAAGACGATCGCCGGCTCGCTCATATGCGCCACCTCCTCCGCTCCCGCGCGGCCGCGCCCGTCAAGACCGGCGATCTCGCGGGCGCGCTTCGGCGTCCGCGGGTGAGCTCCCCAGCTTCAACCTCGCCAGTCAATTCTGGCCTTGTAGGCGTCGACGGCGGCGTGGACGTCGTCGATGTGATCGCCACCGAACTTCTCCCGGTAGCAGGCGGCCAGGATCAGGCAGACCATCGCCTCGGCGACCACCGCCGCGGCCGGGACGACGGTCGAGTCGGTCCGCTCGCGCAGGGCCTGGGCGGGCTGCTTGGTCTCGGTGTCGACCGAGCGCAGCGGCTTGGTCAGGGTCGAGATCGGCTTGATCGCCGCTCGGACCGAGAGCGGCTGTCCGTTGGTCATCCCGCCCTCGAGACCGCCCGCGTGGTTCGTCTCACGCTGGTAGCCGTGCTCCTCGGACCAGAAGATCTCGTCGTGCGCCTCGGAGCCGGGACGGCCGGCGACGTCCCAGGCCTCGCCGATCGCCACCCCCTTCACCGACTGGATCGACGCCACCGCACCGGCGAGGCGCCCGTCGAGACGGTCTTCCCAGGAGATGTGCGAGCCGAGCCCGGGGACGAGGCCGAAGGCGCGCACCTCGAAGCTGCCGCCGAGGCTCTCGTTGGCCTTGCGGAGGCGGTTGATCTCGGCGACCATCGCGGCCCCCGCCTCGGGGTCGAGGCAGCGGACCGGGTCCTCGTCGACGGCGTCGAAGTCCGCCGGCCTCAGCTCGGGGCGCTCGGGCGCGCGGACCGAGGCGATCTGGAGGACATGACTGTGGACGCTGACCCCGAGGGCGGTGAGGAACCCGCGGGCAAGGGCCCCCGCCGCGACCCGGGCGGCGGTCTCCCTGGCGCTGGCGCGCTCGAGGACGTTGCGGATGTCGCGGTGTCCGTACTTCTGGGCGCCGACGAGGTCGGCGTGGCCGGGGCGCGGCAGATGGACCTCTTCGGGCTCGAACCCCTCGACCGGCCAGGGGTTCATCCGCTCCTCCCAGTTCGCGTAGTCGCGGTTGGCGACCAGCACCGCGATCGGGCTCCCGAGGGTGCGTCCGTGGCGGACCCCGGAACGGACCTCGGCGCTGTCGGTCTCGATCTTCATCCGCCCGCCGCGCCCGTGCCCGAGCTGGCGGCGGGCCATGTCGCGGTCGAGCGAATCGCGGTCGAGCTCGAGGCCCGCGGGCATGCCCTCGACGATCGCGACCAGGCCTGGCCCGTGCGACTCGCCGGCAGTTGTGAATCGAAGGCCGCCCATCGCGGTCAAGGCTATAGGTGGGCGACTAGCGAGGGCGGCGGTTGCGCTTGAGGAGAACGTTCATCGAACGCAGTCCCGGCGGGCCGCCGGCGGTCGGTTCGAAGGTGACCTTGAGCCTGACCCGCGTCTTGCCGAATTTGTTCAGCCGCACCGTGGTGATCGCCCAGGGCTGGATCGGCAGCCTCACGATCCCGGCCGAGGCGGTTTTGCGGGTCACGAACTTGACCCCGCTGCCGGTCAGCCCGGCGATGCCGGCGGCGGGCACTTCGACCTGGACCGAGCCCTTGCCGCTGCGTTTGTTGAGCTTGAGCTTGAGGATGCGGAATTGCGGCTTCGCCGGCTCCGGCGGGGGTGGAGGCGGCTGTGGCGGAGTCGGGCATTGGCCCTCGGGGGAGCGCTCGTAGGCGCCGGCGTCGGGCAGCGGTCTCGCGTAGGGGCCGAGGCAGCTCGGCTGGGCACGGCCGGCGCCGTCGATGTCGATGCCCCCGTTGAGCGGGTCCTCGACGCCGGCGTCGAGCGTCGGCGAGCCGGCCGCCGGGCGGAAGTTCCCGCTGGCGGCGTCGACGAACAGGGGAGCGGCGGTCGAGTTCCCTTCGCTGCCGGGGTCGGTGACGTCGATTTCGACGTTGGTCTCGGCGACGCTCGCGTAGTTGGACCCGGCCATCCGGACCAGCACGCGGGGGAGGACTTTGGGTTCGGCGGCGCTCGCCACGACGTCGACGCCGTTGGCCGCGCGGGCGATCACGTTCTTGGCGTCGACCAGCACCTGGGCGTTGCCGCCGGCGAATGCCTCGAGGCCGTCGCCGCCGCGGCCGGCGGCGACCGCGGTCACGTTGCGGAGCTGCACGATCTTGTCGGGGCCCTGGTCGCCGACGCTGATCCGCAGCCCGGCGGCGGTGCTCGGGCCGTTCGCCTCGTTCGACCAGCAGACGCTGTCGCGGAGCGTCGCGGCGGCGCCGGTGGTGTCGAGCTTGACGATGCAGGCGGCGGGGGGTTCGGCGACGACGGGCTCGTCGCTCGAGTAGGAGACGAAGACGCGCTCGACCGTGCCGGATTCGATCAGCAGCGGGCCGCCCCCCTCGAACGCGAGATCGTGGATGCGGGCCCCCGGGCCGGCGTCCCGGGTGATCTGGAGGAACTGGAGTTCGGCCGTGAGGAACAACGGCCGCGCCCCGGGGGCGCCGCCGATGTCGATCGCCTCCGTGACCTGGAGCGGCGTGAGCGGAAGGTCGCCGGGCTGGTAGATGCCGGCCCCGACCGAGATCGAGTCGCCGTCGCCGGCTTTCTCCACCGCGGATGCCAGTTCGCATGGGTCCGCCTGATCGCAGGTCGCGTTCGGCTGGGCGCCGGGTGTCGTGTGGAAGGTCTCTCCCGCGGCCGAGGCGGCGGCGGGCACGAGCAGCGCCGCGGCCAGACACAGCAAAGCAGCGGCGAGAGCGCGCCGAAGCCCCCATGCTTCCCCCACAACCCTGTGTCCCACGGGTCAAGGCTACACCCGGACGGCGGCCGCGCGCATCTCCTCGATCGGGGCGTCGAGCCCGGTCCAGATCCGGAACGAGCGGGCTCCCTGGCGGACGAGGACCTCGATTCCATCGACCGTCTCGGCCCCGGCGGCGGCGGCCGCGACCAGGATCGGCGAACGCCGGGGGCCGTAGACCATGTCGACGACGACCTGGCCGGGCGCGAACCGGGCGGGGTCGAGCGGCAGCGACTCGAAGGGATCGCCGCCGTCGAGACCGGCGGCGGTCGAGTTGACGATCAGCTCGTACTCGCCGGGGTCGGGGTCCTCGACCGGGTGGCCGCCGAGCTCTTCGCAGAGGTGCTGCGAGCGGAGCGCGGTCCGGTTCCAGACCTCGACCGCGGCGCCCTCCCGCTGGAGCCCCCAGACGACGGCCCGGGCGGCGCCCCCGGCGCCGAGCAGAAGGGCGCGACGGCCGGCGGGAGACGATGGCAGGGCCTCCAGCAACCCGGCGGCGTCGGTGTTGTCGGCATCGATTCCGTCGGCGCCGAAGCTGAGGGTGTTGGCGGCCCCGATCTCCCGCGCGGTCTCCGAGAGGCGGTCGGCGAGGGCGAGCGCCGCCCCCTTGTGGGGGACGGTCACGTTGGCGCCGACGAACCCCTCCGCCACCATCTCCCGCACGGCGCGGTCGAACCGGTCCGGCCCGAGGTCGATCGCCTCGTAGGACCACTGATCGTCGATGCCGAGGGCGGCGAAGGCGGCGCCGTGCATCGCCGGCGAGCGCGAATGCGCGACCGGGTGCCCGAGGACGGCGAGGCGCTTCATTCCTCGCAGGTGTCCGGCGAGTTCCCGCCCGCGGCTTCGCGGGCTTCGTTGTAGGCGGCGGCGTCGGCTTCGAATTCGGCTTCCGTCTTCGAGAACTCGAGTTCGTTGCAGGCGCCGGGCTTGGTCACGTAGAAGAGATAGTCCTCCTTGGCCGGCCGCGCCGCGGCTTCGATCGCGGCGAGCCCGGGGTTTCCGATCGGGCCCGGCGGCAGTCCCGGATTGATCCGCGTGTTGTAGGGCGAGTCGATCGCCAGCTCCGATTCGGTCAGCGGGCTGTCGAAGTTGCCGACCGCGTAGCGGACGGTCGCGTCGATCCCCAGCGTCATGCCCGCTTTGAGCCGGTTGTAGATGACCGCCGCGACAAGCGGGTCCTGCGCGGGGGTCCCGGACTCGGCCTGGACCATCGAGGCGATCGTCAACACATCGAAGACGGTCAGGTTCTTCGACTTCGCGTAGCTCATGTCGACCCCCGCGATCCGCCGCTTGAAGTCCTCGACCTGGAGCTGGACGAGATCCGCGGCGGGGGCGCCGGGCTTGAGTTCGAAGGTGTCGGGAAAGAGGAATCCCTCGAGGCTCTCGGCCCCCTTGCCGCCGTACTTGGCCGGGTTCAGGTACCTGGAGCTGACGCTGGCATTCATGTAGCTGCCCTCGAGGCCCGATTCCTCGGCGAGCGTGGCGATCTGCTCCCGGGTGTAGCCCTCGGGGATCGTCAGGGTCGAGACCTCATTCACCGGCGCGGTCGAGAGCGTTTCGATCGCATCGCCGTAGGACATGTCCTTCGTCATCACGAATCGGCCCGGGTAGAGGTCCGAGCGCTTTCCCGAGATCGTCACCCTGACCTGGAACAGGGTCGAGCTCGAGACGACCTCCCTCTCGCTGAGGATGTCGCCGACTTCGCTGACGCTCGAGCCTTTCGGGATCTGCACCACGACCCGGCCCGAGCCCTCGCCGTGGAAGGGCTGAAAGAGCGCGACCAGGAACCAGAGCAGGAGCAGACCGAGGACCGCCCCGATGATCCTGAACGGGTGGCGGCGCAGGGCGTCGAGCACGCCGGCGCCGGGCCGCGGCGGGCGCGGGCCGCGGGGTGGGCCGGCCGGCGCTGACGGCGCCGCGGGCGCCGCCCGCTCGGGCGGGGGCTCCTCCTCGTCCTCCTCGAAGGGCTCGGGGTCCTCGTCCCAGAACTCCTCTTCGGCGGTCCGCGGCGGCACCGGCGGCACCGGCGGCTCCGGGGCGGGCGGCGGAGGCGGCGCGGGGGTCGGCGCGGACGGCTCCGCCTCCTCCTCCCCGCCCCCACGCTTGCGACGCCGCTCTTCGCGCTCGCGGCGGCGCTGCTCGCGGGCGGCGGCCTCGGGGTCGTCCGGATTCGAGAACGGGTCGGTGCGCCACTCGTCAGACATCGTCGCCGTCCCCCTTACCCGCCCTGGCGGCCAGGTAGCCCTCGAGCAGGTGGGCGGCGGCGAGCGAGTCGGCGGAGGCGGTGGCGCCCTCGCGACGGCTGGCCTCGGCCATCCGGGTCGTCAGGCGCTCGTCGTAGGTCTCGACCTCGACGCCCTTGAGGATCGCCTCGAGTTCGGCGCAGAAGGTGCGGGCGATCGCCGCCTGCGCGCCTTCCTCGCCGCTGAGGTGGAGCGGCAGCCCGACGACGACCAGCTCGACCCCGTGCTCGGCGACCAGCTCGGCGACCGATCGCGGCTCGGGCGGCTCGATCGTCGGCAGGGGCCGGACGAGGGTGCCGCTCGGGTCGGAGATCGCGCAGCCGATCCTGACCGTGCCGTGATCGAGGGCGAGAACACGCATCGGGGTGGCGCTACCCGATCTCCCGCTCGATCGCGGCCCGGGCGGTCGCGAGCGCCTCGTCGAGCCCGCCGGGGTCCTTGCCCCCGGCCTGGGCCATCTCGTCGCGGCCGCCTCCCCCGCCCCCGACGGCCGGCGCCGACTCGCGCACGATCGTCGCGGCGGAGAGCCCGAGAGCCGTCGCGTCCTTCGAGGCGAGGGCGACGAGGCCGACCTTGCCGCCGTCGGCGCCGCCGAGCACGACGACCGACGCGCCGCCGAGCTTCGACTGGACGCGGTTGGCGAGGTCGAGCAGCTGCTTCTGGTCGGCGATCGGCGCCCGGGCCGCGACCACCTTCGCGGCCCCGACCTCCTCCGCGGCCGCGCTCAGGCGGTCGGCCTCGCCGGCGAGCAGCTCCCGGGCCGCCGCCTTGGCCCCCTTGCCGGCCTCCTCGAGCTTCTCGGCCGCGCGCCGGGCGCCGCCGACCGGGTCCTGGGGCGAGCCCAGCAGCTCGCCGATCTGCTCGAAACCGCGCTCGCGCTCACGGAACCAGTCGATGGCCTCGGGACCGGTCAGCGCCTCGATCCGCCGCACGTTGGCGGCGCTCGAGCTCTCGGAGGCGAGCTTGAAGATTCCGATCTCGGCGGTGTTGGCGACGTGGGTGCCGCCGCAGAGCTCGCGCGAGACCCCGTCGACCTCGACGACCCTGACCCACTCGCCGTATTTCTCGCCGAACAGGGCCATCGCGCCGAGCTTCTCCGCCTCGGCTCGCTCCATCTCCAGCCAGCGCACCGGGCGGCTGGACTTGATCCACTCGTTGACCCGGTCCTCGACGTCGCGCAGCTCCGCGGCACTCAGGCCCTGGCCGTGGGTGAAATCGAAGCGCAGCTTGTCGGGGCGGACGGCGGATCCCGCCTGGCGCACGTGGTCGCCGAGGCGTGCCCGCAGGGCGGCGTGCAGCAGGTGGGTCGCTGTGTGGTTTCGCATCGTCGCGTGGCGGCTCCCCGAGTCGACGATCGCCTCGACCTGGCCATCGGCCCGGGGATCGGACTCGAGCAGCAGCGCCTGGTCGTCGCCGAGGCGGAAGACGTCCTCGACCGCGATCTCGCTGCCGCCTGCCCGCACCACGCCAGAGTCGGCGACCTGGCCGCCGCCCTCGGCGTAGAAAGGGCTCTCGTCGAGCTTGGCGAGGAAGCCGCCGTCGAGCTGCTCGACCGAGGCGATCCCGGTCTGAACCCGCAGGGTCTCGTAACCGACGAAGGTCGTCGGCGGCGCCGCGGCGGCGAACGCCCGGACCCGCTCGTGGGTGTCCTCGGAGCCGTGGGCGGTGGCGGCGCCGGTGCGGGCGCGCTCCCGCTGCTCGTCCATCAGCTCGCGGAAGCCGTCGTCGTCGACCGAGAGGCCCTGCTCGGCCAGCAGCTCCTTGGTCAGGTCGTAGGGGAACCCGTATGTGTCGTGGAGCTTGAAGGCCTCCTCGGCGTCGATCCACGAGGTGCCGGCCTCCTTCGCCTCGTCGACCAGGCGCTCGAGCAGCTCGGTGCCGCGCTCGAGCGTCCGCCCGAAGCTCTCCTCCTCGTCGGCGATCCAGCGCTCGATCGTCGGCCGCTCCTCGACCAGGCCGGGGTAGGTGTCGCCGAGGATCTCGATCGTGCGCTCGGCGAAGCGGCCGAGCCAGGGCGACTCGAGCCCGAGGACCCGGCCCTGTTGGATCGCCCGGCGCATGATCCGGCGCAGGATGTAGCCGCGATCTTCGTTCGAGGGGACGACGCCGTCGGCGATCAGGAAGCTGGCGCCGCGGGAATGGTCGGCGACGATCCGCATCGCCCGCATCACCTTGCTGCCCTCCTCGTAGGAGTGTCCAGAGAGCTCCTCGGCGAGGTCGAGCAGCGGCCGCACGAGGTCCGTCTCGAAGACCGAGGGGACGTCCTGGAGGATCGCCGCCATCCGGTCGAGGCCCATGCCGGTGTCGATGTTCCTCATCGGCAGCTCGGTCAGGGTCCCGTCGGCGGCGAGGTCGTAGGTCATGAAGACGTGGTTCCAGAACTCGAGGAAGCGGTCGCTGTCGTCGCCCGGACGATCGTCGGCGCCGCCGAAATCCTCGCCGCGGTCGAAGTAGAGCTCCGAGCACGGCCCGCAGGGGCCGGTCGGCCCCGCCTGCCAGAAGTTGTCCTCGCGCCCGAGCCGCACGATCCGCTCGTCCGGCAACCCGACCTCCCGCCAGATCGCGATCGCCTCCTCGTCGGGCCCGAGGCCGAGCTCCTCGTCGCCGCCGAAGACCGTCACCCAGATCCTCTCCGGGTCCATCCCGAAGCCCTGCGTCGGCAGCTCCCAACCCCAGGGGATCGAGTCCTCCTTGAAGTAGTCGCCGAAGCTCCAGTTGCCGAGCATCTCGAAGAAGGTCAGGTGGCGGGCGGTGTTGCCGACCTCCTCGATGTCGGTCGTGCGGAAGCATTTCTGGACGTCGGCGAGGCGCGGCGCCGGCGGCTTCTCACGGCCGAGGAAGTAGGGCTTGAAGGGCTGCATCCCGGCCGTGGTCAGCAGCACCGAGGGGTCGTGCACGGACGGCACCAGCGATGCCGAGGGAACGATCTTGTGTCCCCGTTCCTCGAAGAAGGAGAGGTAGGTCTGGCGGATCTCGGCGGCCTTCATGGGGGTCAGAGCCTAAGCGCTGTCGGCGGCGACGGGAGGCGGGTCAGGCGGCGGCCGCGATGGTGCCGTGGCCGACGATCGCCTCGCCGGCGAGCAGCACCGCGGTCTGCCCGGGGCTGGCGGCCGAGAACTCCTCGCCGAGCTCGACCTCGAGCGCCTCGTGGCGGCCCGGCCCGAGCCCGCCGGCGGCGGTCGAGGCGGGGAGTGCCCGCGAGTGATAGCGGAGCCGGATCCCGTCGATGACGCTGCCGTCGCGGTGAAGCTGGGCGTCGTGGAGCCGGACCGTCGTCGTCGCGAGCTCGGCCCGGGTGCCGACGGTGACGGTGTTCGCATCGGCGTCGGTGGCCAGCACGTAGAGCGGCTCGGGAGCCGAGACCCCGATCCCGCGACGCTGGCCGACGGTGAACTCGTGCTGGCCGCGGTGGCTGCCGAGCCGGCGGCCGGCGCGGTCGACGACGTCGCCGCGCCGCGGCTCGAGCCCGCCGTGGCGGCGCAGGAAGCGGCTCTTGCCCTGGCCGGCCAGGAAGCAGAGATCCTGGCTCTCGGGCTTCTTCGCGACCGCGAGGCCGTGGCGGGCGGCGATCTCGCGCACCTCGGCCTTGCTCAGCTCGGTGAGCGGGAAGCGCAGGCGCCCGAGCAGTTGCGGCGGCAGCGCCGCCAGCATGTAGCTCTGGTCCTTGGCGGCGTCGGCGGCGGCGGCGAGCAGGGGGCCGTCACCGTCGTCGACGATCCGGGCGTAATGGCCGGTGACGAGGCTCGAGGCGCCGAGGCGCTCGGCGAGGTCCAGCATCGCCGCGATCCGCACCTCGCCGTTGCAGACGATGCAGGGGTTGGGCGTGCCGCCATCGGCGTAGCCGGAGAGGAAGCTGCCGACGACCCGGCGACGGAAGTCCTCCTCGAGATCGAGGGTCACATGGGGCATGTCGAGGGAGTGGGCGACGGCGCGGGCGCCGAGGACGGCCTCGGGCGAGCAGCAGGCCTTGGCGCCGTCGGTCTCCGGGTCGGTCCAGAGCTTGACCGTGACCCCGACCACGTCGGCGCCGCGCTCGCGTTCGAGGAGGGCGGCGACGGCGCTGTCGACACCGCCCGACATCGCGACCGCGACCCGCCCCGGGCTCGCGGCCGCGAAGCGCTCGGACGAGGCTGCGGCGCTGGCGAGAGCGCGGTGGAGCGCGTCGGCGGCGAGCTGCGCGGCGTGTCGCTTGGCTGCGGTAAGACCACCGAGCGCGGCTTCGACCTCGTCGGTCCCGATCCGCGCCGCGGCCAGGACCGCCTCGCCGTCGACCATCTCCGCGACCGCCGCGGTGGCGGCGCGGGCGGCCCCGCAGCCCTCGGCATCGAAGCTGATCGCGGCGACCCGCTCCCGCTCGATCGCCAGCGAAACCCGCGAGAGATCGCCGCAGGCGGCGCCCCCGGCCGCGCCCGTGTAACCGCCGTCGATCGGCGGCCCCAGGCGCGAGTCGTCGCGCAGGTAGTGCTCGAAGTGCTCCTGACTCACGCCTTGAAGGGTACGTGGGCGCGCAGCTCCGGCGCGCCACTCGCCGAGTTCGAGGGTGCGTGCGGGCGCCGTTTCGGCGCGCTACTCGCCGAGCAGCGTTCGAATCTCGGCGGCGATTCGTCCCGGCTGCTCCTCGAGCTGCCGCCAGGTGACGCGGGTGACTCGCCAGCCGTCCGCAAGCAGCAGGCGATCCCGTTCCCGATCAGCCTCGAAAGCCATCGGGGTCGAGTGTGCGGCCCGTCCGTCCAGCTCCAGCGCCAGGCGATGCCCTCGCCAGAGGCAATCGATCTCGAAGATGCGGCCGGCGACTTGCAGCGGAGCATTGAGAGTCGGGCGAGGAAGTCCCTCGCGCCTCACGAGCGCCGCGAAGCGCTCCTCGAAATCGTTTCGGGTGACGCCGGCAGCGGCGATCGCTCCGCCCAGGATCTCCCGCAGGACGCCGCTGCCCCGGCGACCGGGATGTCGCTCGATCAGATCGGGCAGCGAAACGCGATCGGTCAGGCCCAGCACGCGGGCCTGCTCGATCGCCCGCTCGAGCTGATCCCGCTCGACGATCGCGGCCAGGTCGAAGAGGGTGCGCGAGACCGACGTGACGGGGATCGAGTCGATCACGTCGGTTTCGTCGGACCTGAGCCGCGTGAGGTGAGTCGCGACCCTGTTCCGCAGCGTCCGCGGCGAGCTCGATTCGACTCGCGGAACCGCTCCCGCCACGACCAGCTCCGAATGGCGCCGGATCCCCCACAGCTGTGCGGCCGAACGGTGGCTGAGAACCGCTCCCTCGCCGCAGGCGAGGACCGCGGCCAGCCAGTGCGCCCTCATCGTCAGCGGTCGATGCCCGACCGCGTAGACACCACGGTGCAGACGGTGGAAGGCGCCGCGCCCCAGCCGCCCCCCGATCGCCCGCCTGCCCATTCCCAGCCCGACCAGCTGAGCCCTGGAGACGACCCCGTGCTGTTCATCGGCCAAGGCGGCGACTGCGCGATCCAGGTCTGCCGGGGATGGACGAGCCGCCGGGAATCGACGAGCGGTCAGCCGTCGAGTTGAATGCTCTGCACCCTGTGGGTGCTCAATATTCGACTCGTTCGGCACCCGCCCAGGTTGCCGCGCGAAACCGCGCAGGGGGCGCGCGAAGGGTGAAACGTCGGGCGGGTCCCACGGAAAAGAGGCTCCAGCCCGCCGGTACCGCCTCTGGCTTTGATCCCTTGAAGTAAAGGGTGGGCGCCTACTCGCGATCCCACAGGACCGAGAGAAATCGGCTCCCGCGCCGTTTGTGTTGGGTCAAACGGTGAGACGGCTCTCGTACGGGCTCGAGCCTCGGCTTCAACTTACCACCGGGCGACCGTCGTGGCGAGGGTTGATCGCGGCATTTCACGATCGAGATTCGTTGACCGAATCACCGAAATTCCGGCGCGAACGGGAGCGCCTCAGTCGAGGTCCAGGTTCGAGAGCAGGAGCTCCGCCTCGCTCCAGTCCTCGGGCCGCACGCAGAGCCAGATTTCGCCGAGACCGAAGCGGTCCGGCTCCCAGTCCGCGGTGAGGGCCGCCTCGACCCCCGACTCTTTCAGGGCTTGGTGCCAAGCCCGGGCGGTGCGGACGTCGCCGAACTCGCGCACCGTCTCCCAGGCGTCGAAACGGGCGTCGCCGATGTGAATCGGTGTCTGGCCGGGGCCTGGCCCTCGGCCGCGGAAACGATCAAGAAAACTCATGGCGAAGTATCAGTGCGCACATGTCAGCAGACGGGGGATGCAGACGAGGGAAAGCAGACGGGGTCAGCAGACCGGGGGAAGTGTGCGGGAGAAGCAGACCGGGGAAGTGTGCGGGGCGGCGCGTGACGGCATGTGGCGGCGCGTGGCGGCATGCGGAGAGTGCGGCCGGACGCGGCGTGCACGGGCACCTAGTGCCCTGCCATGCCCCGCTTGTGGATCGCGACGCCCAGCTCCTTGAGCTGGTGCGCGTCGACGGGCGCGGGCGCGCCGGTCAGGGCGTCGGCCCCGGAGGCCGTCTTCGGGAAGGCGATCACGTCGCGGATCGAGTCGGCCCCGGCCAGTTTCTGGACGATCCGGTCGAGCCCGTAGGCGATGCCGCCGTGGGGCGGGGCCCCGTAGCGCAGCGCCTCGAGCAGGAACCCGAACCGCGCCTCGGCTTCCTCGGCATCGATCCCGAGCGCGGCGAAGACCCGGCTCTGGACCTCGGGGTCGCTGATCCTGATCGAGCCGCCGCCCATCTCCTGGCCGTTCCAGACGAGATCGTAGGCCTGGGCCCGCGCGGCTCCCGGATCCTCCGAATCGAAGTCCCCGGCCGGGGCCGTGAACGGATGGTGAAGCGGGTCCCAGCCACCTTCGCCGTTCGCCTCCAGCAGCGGCCAATCGACCACCCAGAGCAGCCGGTGCTCATCGGCGCCGATGAGATCGAAGCGTTCGGCGAGGTCGATGCGCAGCTGGCCGAGGACCGCGTTGGCGACCTTGGGCTCGTCGGCCACGACCAGCAGCAGGTCGCCCTCCCCCGCCGCGAGCCGCTCATTGAGGTCGGCCAGCTCCGCCGGGCTGAGGAACTTCGCGGTCGGCGAGCGCCACCCGTCGCCCTCCCGAAAGGCCCAGACCAGGCCCTTCGCCCCCAGCTCCTGGGCGCGGGAGATGAGGCCGTCGAGCTCGGAGCGCGGCAGCTCGCGGGGGCCGGCGTTGATCCCGCGGATCGTCCCGCCCCCCTCGAGCACCGAGCGGAAGACCTTGAACTCGGTCTCCCGCAGGGCATCGCCGAGGTCGACCAGCTCGAGGCCGAAGCGGGTGTCGGGACGGTCGGTGCCGAAGCGTCCGATCGCCTCGTCGTAACACATGCGCGGCATCGGCTGCTCGATCCGCGGCCCGCCGACGCGCTCGAAGACATGCGCCAGCAGACGTTCGTTGACCGCGATCACGTCGTTGCCGTCGACGAAGGACATCTCGATGTCGAGCTGGGTGAAATCGGGCTGGCGATCGGCCCGCAGGTCCTCGTCGCGAAAGCAGCGGGCGATCTGGTAGTAGCGCTCGAAGCCGGCGACCATCAGCAGCTGCTTGAAGAGCTGCGGCGACTGCGGCAGCGCGTAGAAGGAGCCCTGCTGCATCCGACTCGGGACGAGGAAGTCGCGGGCGCCCTCCGGGGTCGAGCGGGTCAGGACCGGCGTCTCGACGTCGAGGAAGCCCTCGCCGTCGAGGAACTCGCGCATCGCGCGGGTCACCCGGTGGCGCAGCTCGAGAGCCTCGCGCATCCCCTCGCGACGCAGATCGAGGTAGCGGTGGCGCAGGCGCGCGTCCTCGCCGACCTCGCCCGAGAACCCCTCGATCTGGAACGGCGGGGTCTCGGCGTCGGAGAGCAGGTCGGCGGCGGTGACGGCCAGCTCGACGGCGCCGGTCGGCAGCTCCGGGTTGACCGTCTCCTCGGAGCGCCGAACCACCGTCCCGGCGGCCGAGATCACGTCCTCGGCGCGCAGCTTGTGGGCGAGCGCGAACGCCTCGCCGGAGGAGTCGGGGTGGAAGACGAGCTGGACGAGGCCGGTCCGATCGCGCAGGTCGATGAAGATCAGCCCGCCGTGATCGCGGCGCCTGTGAACCCAGCCCGCGACCCGCGCCTCGGCGTCGACGCGGTCCTCGAGCACCTGACCGCACCAGGCGTCGCGGTAGGAATTGGCAGCGGGGGCCGGAAGGTTCGCGCTCATCGAGTCGGCAGTCTTGCAGCGACCGGCGTCAATCGCCGATCTCGGAGAGGACGTCGTCGGGGCGAACCTGGCGCTGCTCCCCGGTCGCCATGTCCCGCAGTTGGGCGACGTCCTCGGACTCGAGGATGACGACCCGCCTGGCGCCGATTCGGTCGGCGTGCTTGAGCTGGCCCTTGAGCGTGCGCCCGGCGAGGTCGATCTCGACCGAGTGGCCAGCGGCGCGGATCCGCCCCGCCAGCGCCATCGCCCCGCGTCGCTGGTCCTCGTCGGCGACGGCGACGAAGGCGTCGCGGGCCGTCTCCCCCGGCTCGTCGCCGAGTGCCAAGAGGATTCGCTCGACCCCGGCGGCCCAGCCGATCGCCGGCGTCGCCGGGCCTCCGAGCTGCTCGATCAGGCCGTCGTAGCGACCGCCGCCCCCGACCTCCGACTGGGCGCCGAGCCCCTCGCAGACGAACGAGAAGATCGTCCGCGTGTAGTAGTCGAGCCCGCGGACCAGGGTCGGGTCGATCGCGTAGGCGACGCCGGCGGCGTCGAGCAACGCTCGCACCTCCTCGAAGTGCTCGGCGTCCTCCCCCTCGAGGCGCTCGACGATCGTCGGCGCCGCCGCCATCACACCGCGGGTTCCATCGTCGTCAGAGTCGAAGGCGCGCAGCGGGTTGATGTCGATCCGCTCGCGGACGTCCCCGGAGAGGTCCGATTCGTGGGCGTGGAGATGGGCCTTGAGCTCCTCCAGGTAGGCGCGGCGAGCCTCCAGCGAGCCGAGGCTGCCGAGCCGCAGCTCGACCCCGGGCACCCCGAGCCCGTCGAGCAGGTCGGCGAGCAGCGAGATCGCCTCGGCGTCGGCGAGCGGCGAGTCGCTGCCGATCGCCTCGGCGCCGATCTGGTGGAACTGGCGGTAGCGGCCGGCCTGGGGCCGCTCGTGGCGAAAGAATGGACCGCTGTAGAAGAGCTTCACCGGCTGCGCGAGCTTGTGCATCCCGTGCTCGACATAGGCGCGGCAGATCGGCGCCGTCCCCTCCGGCCGCAGGGTCAGGCTGCGCCCGCCCTTGTCCTCGAAGCTGAACATCTCCTTGCGGACGATGTCGGTCGATCTGCCGACCCCCCGCTCGAACAGCTCGGTGTCCTCGAAAGCCGGGGTCGCGATCCGCTCGTAGCCGGCCCGGGCGAAGATCCCCTCGGCGGCCGCCTCGACCTCGGCGCGGGCGCGAGCCGCCTCCGGCAGGACGTCGAAGGTGCCGCGCGGTGCCTGGTACTTGCTCAACGGGCCAGCTCGGCCAGGAACGGGTTCGTCGCCCGCTCCGCGCCCAGCGTCGTCGTCCCCATGTGCCCGGGGTAGACGGTGGTCTCGTCCGGATGGGAGTCGACGAGCTTGCGGATCGACTCGATCAGGGTCGGGCCGTCGCCGCCGGGCAGGTCGACGCGGCCGACCGAGCCCTGGAAGAGGACGTCGCCGGAGAAGAGCGCGTCCTCGCCGCGCACCGAGTAGGTGACGTGTCCGGGGCTGTGTCCGGGCGTGAAGAGGACGTCGAGCTCGAGCCCCGCCAGCTCCAGGGTCTCGCCGCCCGAGACCTTCTCGTCGGCCTCGTAGCTCTCGAAGGGGCCGAAGCCCGGCCAGGGGACGAAGGACATGATGTCGGCGAGGACCGGGACCTCGATCTCGGGGCAGTAGACGGGCGCCCCCGTCGCCGCGGCGACGGGCGCCACGGCCCCGATGTGGTCGAAGTGGCAGTGGGTGAGGAGGATCGCCTCGGCCCTGCCGCCGAACTCGTCGAGCTTGGCGAGGATCCGCTCGGCTTCGTCGCCCGGGTCGACGATCAGGACGCGGTCCGAGCCCTCGCGTCGGAACAGGAAGCAGTTCTCGGCGACCTGGCCGACGGTGAGCATCTCGACCTCGAGGCTTATTTTTGCTCCCCCCGCGCGCGGATCCTGGCCCGCTCGCGTTTGCGCCACATCATCATGTCGACGTAGTAGCCGGCCGGGATGTAGAAGACCAGCATGAAGCCACCGAGCGCGAGCGCGGCGGGCAGCGGGCGTTTGAAGATCAGCGCCAGCAGGACCGCGAAGATCACCGCCGCGACGAGGCCGCGGATCACCGAGCTGCGCCAGGTCGGCGGGTTGTCGACTTTGCCGCTCGGGGTGCGACGGGCGCGAGCCTGCGATTTGGCCTCGGCGCGGGTCCGCGGTTTGGCGCGGCGGCGGCTGGTGTCGATGCGGCCGCCCTGGGTCCCCTTGTGCTTCTTACGTCGCTTCTTCCTCGTCTGCGCCACGGCCCAAATCTAATCGGTCGAGGCCGCCAGCCGCCGCTCGATCGTGTGTCTGGCGGGGTCGAAGCCCCGAATCGGCACGTCGTCGGGGTAGCCGGCGAGGGCCGCCTCGGGCAGCAGCCCGACCAGCTCCGCCTCGAGCGGGCGGGCGTCGAGCGGCGCGGCCAGGGCCCGCACCCGCTCGACGACGAGGGCGAGCGGCGTGCCCAGCGGGTCGTGGACGTTGGTCGAGACCTGGGCGCGCCCGGCGCTGAGGCCGAGGCCGATCGCGCGCACCCCGGCCAGGCCTCCCCCCGACTCGCGCAGTCCGGCGGCGACCGAGCGGGCGACCTCGACGTCGTCCGTGTCGAGCTCGATGTTGAAGGCGGCGAGCGGCGGCCGCGCCGTGACCAGGGTCGCCCCGGCGCGCGGGTGCGGGCTGGTGGGACCGTGATCGGGAACCAGCTCACCGCTGTCCATTCGCAGCGAGAGCTCGCGCAGCCCGCCGTTGCGAAAGTAGGCGCGCTCGGCTCGCTCCGGGGAGCTCGCGAGCGCCCCGTAGAGGAAGACCGGCACACCGAGCTCCGCGATTCCCGCGGCGACCTCGCGCGCGGTCGCCACCGCCTCTTCGTGGTCGCGCTCAGCGGTCCAAACCAGCGGGCAGACGTCGAGGGCGCCGACCGCCGGATGGAGGCCGGCGTAGGTGGACATGTCGATCGACCGGACCGCGCCCTCGGCGCCCGCGAGCAGCGCCGTCCGCAGCGCGCCCGGCTCGCCGGCGAGGGTGAAGACCGTGCGATCGTGGTCGGCGTCGCAGTGCCGGTCGAGCTCCGAGGCGCCGGGACCGGCGAAGGAGGCGCCGAGGGCGTCGATGAGGGCGCCGTCGCGTCCCGCGGAGACGTTCGGGACTGCGAGCAGCGGCGTCACGCTCAGACGAGGAGCTCGCCGTCGTCGAGCAGCGTCTCGCCGTCGATCCGGACGGTCGGTTCGAGGACGACCACGTCGAGGTGAACCGGCACCTGGATCGTGCCGCCGATCGCGGCCGAGGCGCCGAAGGCGACGTGGGCGGTGCCGAGGATCTTCTCGTCCTCGAGGATGTTGCCGGTCAGGATCGCCTCTTCGTTGGTGCCGATCCCGAGCTCGGCGACGTTGGTCCCGTCCCCCCCGTGCTCGGTCAGGAGCGCCAGCAGCGCCTCGCCCTCTGCATTCGCGGCGTCGGTGAGGTGGCCGTCGCGGACCGTCAGCGCGACCGGGGCCTCGACCCGTCCGACGCCGGCGATCGAACCGTCGACGACGAGGGTCCCCTCCCCGGTCCCCTCGAGCGGGGCGATGAAGCCCTCGCCGCAGGGCAGGTTGCCGAAGGCGCCCGTCGTGGTCAGGTCGCCGGCGTCGACGATCGAGGTGCGCCCCTCGACCCCGAGCCGCAGGTCGCTGCCGTTCGCGCAGGTGATCCGCGCCTCGGAGCCGGCGTCGAGCGCGGCGCAGATCGCCTCCCCGCGCCGCCTCAGCTCCGCCATCGAAGCGCCCATCACCCGCGCCAACATCTCCTCGGTGACGCCGGGCATGGTCGCGATCCGCGCCCCCGCTTCGCTCGCCGCCTTGCGGGCCGCGGTGTGGGAGAGCGACTGGATCGTCGGCGCCACGACCACGTCGGCGGCCAGCATCGCGGCGGCGACCGTCGCCGGCGGCTCGGCCGCGTGCGAGTCGCGCTCCGACATCACCGCCAGGGTCGCGTCGGCGCCCTCGCCCTCGGCGACGGTCCGGATCAGCGCCCCGAGGTCCTCGTTGGCCGGATTGCAGATCACGAGCACGTCCTCGCCCCCGCGCACGCCGAGGCACTCCCTGACCACCACCTCGACCGCGCGATCCAGCTCCTCGACCACGCCGCAAGGCTAACCCCTCGAGCCCGTCCCGGTCAGACGCTCGCCGCTACCATCCGCGTCCCCGCCGGAGTAGCTCAGCTGGTTAGAGCAGCGGAATCATAATCCGCGTGTCGGGGGTTCGAGTCCCTCCTCCGGCATCAGCGCTGCCTTCAGCGATTCCACGAACGCGGCGGGCTGCTCGATGTGCGGGACATGCCCCGCATCGTGCACGACGTGCAGCGGCCAGCCGAGCCTCGCGCTGGTGCCTTCGGCGAGGGAGAGCGGGGTCATTCGATCCTGGTCTCCCCACAGCAACGCGACCGGGACGCGGATACGCCGCAGCTCGTCGTCGGGGATGCGCTTCTTCCCCGCGGCGATCAACTGCCGCATCGCGCGCCTGACGTGGGGCACCGAGGCTCGGGAGACCATGTAGGCGGCAAAGGCCCGGAACCATTCGGGGTCTCGTTCGCGGGTTCGTTCGGGCTCGAGGAACGGCCACGGGAGGAACCGCTCGAAGCTCGCGTCGTTGTGGCGAAGGCTGAAGCGAATCGCGGCGGCCATCAGGCCGAATGGCATCTGAAAGGGGCCGATTCCGGGAACTCCGTAGAGGACGAGGGATCGGAGCCGGTCCGAGTCGCCGGCCGCGAATCGCGCAGCCAGGCTGCCGACCATCGAGTGTGCGAGCAAGCTCGGCTTCTCGGCAGAGTTGGTCTCCTGGAGCAGTGCCCGGAACCACTCGCCGAAGGCGGCGGCGTCGATCCGGCGAGGCGGCGCCGACTCTCCGACCCCCGGTACGTCCGGCACTACGAGGCGGAAGCTGCGGGCGAGCGGGGGGATCACCGGCGACCAGTACGCGCCGCCGCACTCGATGCCGCCGTGAAGCAGGATCAGGGTCGGTCCCTCGCCCCCTTCGAGCAGAGTGGTCGAGCTTCCGGCCACAGACACACGGCGCTCGCTGACCGGTAGGCCGGAAAGGACTCGCTGGCGCGGCTCTACGGCCGTCCCCATGGACCGAAGGTCTCACAGGGTGAAGGGGGAGTCAACGGCAGCGGTCGGCGGGGTGACGGCGCTACCCACGGATGCGGACCGCGTGTCGGGGAATCGAGCCCTCCCTTCGGCGCGCGCTCCTACCTCTTCGAGACCTTGCGCTTCTTCTTGGCGCAGCCGGTCTTCGCCTTGACCCGCTGGCGATGCCTGAGGCCGTTCTGGCCCCGGTAGGCGACCGCGATCACGGGCCTGTGCCTGCACAGGTTGCGGGTGTTGGCGAGGTATCCCTGCTTGCCGCCGAAGATGAGGAGGCGGAAATGGCCGATCGGCGCGTCGGGCACGACCGCAACGGTGGTCCTGAGCTTGCCGTTGCCCACCGATTTGGTTTCAGCCCGCGGAACGAGGGTCACCTGGCCGTTGAGCAGGAAGGCGAGCCTGGGCAGGCCGCCCGAGCCAGATACGGCGTAGACCGGGCCGGAGAGCGGCTGGTCGAGCAACGGGGTCGTCGTGGTCGCCTTGCCGATCGCGGTTCGGCCGGCGCACTGTTTCTCGATCAGCTCCCGCTCGGAGCAGATGTTGCCGAGGTGGCTCTGGTCGATCGCGAAGGCGCTGGGGAGGGTCACCGAGAGCGCTTTGATGTTCGCATCGCCTCCACGGGTCCGGAGGTCGAAACGCAGGGCCGGATTCTGTGATCGCGCGGTCTTCTTGCCCATCTGCCTGACGGACATCCTCGGCTTGAAGGGCAGGTTCGCGCAGTTGACGGCGATGAAATAGGAGGAGAAGTCGGTGATCGTTCCCTGATCGCCGATGCCCTGCGAGTCCACCGACATCGGCGAGCAGTTGGTCGGATTGATCGTGAACCGTGGTCGATCGATGCTGACCTGAATCGAGCGCAGCCTGATCGGAATTCCGCCGATGATCGCCGGGACGGTGTCGGAGACGGCCTGAACCTGCACGGTCTGCCGATCGAGGTGGAGTGCCACCCGCACCACGACGACGCCATAGTCGTAAGGGCCGGCCAGAGCGGGTGTGACGGCCACCAGGCTCAGTGGAGCCCCTTTGAGCGGCCCGGCCAGGTACATCTTTCCGACCAGGTTGAACGGATGCCTGCCGGGCCCGGCGGAGACCCGCGTCGTGCCGACCTGGCTGGCGGTCGGGCAGCTCGAGATCGCCAAACGCGGGTGATCCTGAACGCAACCCCTACCGCTTCATCCCGGGCGCCGCCCCGCCGCGCCTCAGGCTGTGCGATCGCGAGGGCGCGTTCCTTCCCGCGTCGGATCGCTGGCGGCGTAGGCGCCGATGCCGAGCAGGCCTAGGATCAGGTGGAGGATGTTGTCCTCGGTGTTGACCGGTATGAAGCCGAGGATCGACTCGTGGTCGCCGATGATCAGGCCCCAGATCGCAACGACCAGATAGACGAGGCCGAATGCGAGGGCGTACGTGCGCGAGGCCTGCGCCCCGGCTCGGAATGCCAACACGCCGAGCAGCCCGCTGAGGATGTGGACGATGTTGTGCCAGGCGTTGACGTCGAGGACGCCGATCACGGCGTCGACCTCCCCGGGGGACCCGAACGAAGCGCTGTAGAAGAACCCGATGACCCCGGCGATCAGCAGCGTGGCGCCGATCAGGCCTGCGTAGAGGCTCGCGGGGGTGTGGTCGTTTCGCCGGCTGTCGTTCATCGGACGAGACTCCTCTCTGGCGCTCGCGGCGTTCGGCGGTTGCGACCAGATGAATACCCGTTTTCTTGGGCCCGAATCGCTATTCGGAAGCGGCGGCCCGACCGTGGGCATGCCGCCGGCCGGCCTGACTGGCGCTGTAGCTCGGACCCCGCAGCCGGTTGATGAAGCCGACCGGCTCGAGGCCGCCACCGCTGTTGCCGGGGTCGAGGTCGAGCTCCTCGGTCACCGCCTCGGCGAGTCGAGGGCCGAGGCGCAGCGTCGCCAGCGGGCGCGGCGGGCCGCGCCGGCCCGCCAGTCCGAGGCGAAACTCGAGGCCGGCGTGCTCTCGCTCCCGCAGGTCGGCAAGCAGTGGTCCCGGCGCTTCGGACGCAAGCGGATGGGCGACCACGACCATCCTTCGGCCGCCGACCTCGTAGGGCAGGATTGACGAATACGGCCGGTCTCCGAAGCCGCGGCTGGGGTTGATCAGACGGCGCCCGAGCGGCGAACCGCCCGCCGAGGTGAGCAGCAGGTCCTGGTGGCGACCGGGGCCGTGAGCGTCCGGGATCCGCACCCCGAGGCCGCACGGGTCGGGAAGCCACTCGGGCAGGCCGATCGAGCGCGAGAGGCGCACGAGTGCCGTCCCCCGCAGCTGCGGGGCGCCGGCGGGCGGCAGGTCGACCGGAACCACCTCGCCCTCGAACCCGGCCCCGAACGGATGGAAACCGCGGCGCCCCCGCAAGCGCGAGATCGCCTCGAAGAGCCGCGCAACCGGGGCCGCGGCCGGGCCGCTGAGATCGTCTCCATGTGGCACAGCATGCGGCTACCGCATTCGGCCGCCGTCAAACGGCTAGCCGCTCGCGATCGCCTGGACGAACACCGGGCACGCATTGGCGACGTTGGCGGCCATGTTGAGGTCGAAGACGACGATCGTGACCGGCGCGGTCCGGGTGGCGGCTTTCATGCGCAGCGCCGCATACGCTTCCGCGCCGAATTCGATCGCCCCTGCGCTCGGGATCGTGCCGGCATCGGTACCGCTGGTGTACTCAAGCGTCTGGTCCATGGTCTCACCGGATTCGTTCCGGAAGCTGAAATCGACCTTGGGGTAGGTCGTCCCCATGCTGCATTTGGCGCTCATGGTTCCGACCCCCGGCACGGCGACCAGCGCCTCCGATTGGCCGAGCTCGAACTGGCGGCGAACGCTGAAGACCTGGGCGTTCCCGCGAACGAAGGAGCTCGGCGCATGACCTTGCAGCGTGCCGGCGTCGGTGGCCGAATCGGCCCGAGCGGCGCTGTCTGCGCGGACGGCGCTCGGCACCGTGCCCAGGGTCGAGAGCCTGATCTTCGCGCCGGTCACCGCGCCCTTCTTGATTTTCGCCGCGGTGACCGAGCTCTTCTTCAGCTGCCGGGCGCCGACGCTGTTCTTGGGCAGCTGGGAAATCGCATAGCTGGTGCCGCCCAGGGCGATGAAGACGGCGAGGACCGACATCACGTTGGCGAAGCTCATTCGTCTGCGCAGCCTGCTCATCCGTTCACCTCTCCGTGGTTGCGACCATCTAGCCGATCGATTCGACCGGCATCCGAAACCAGAGCCCGCTCCGATCCGAGCTGACGCCCCACTCGTCGACGAGCGCTTCCACCACCGTCAGGGCCCGGGATGCGCTCGAGTCGTTCCTGGCGTCGCCGACGGCCCGCGCCACCTGACCGGAATCGACGATCGAGCCTCGCGCTTCCTCGCGGTGGATCGACACCTGGAGATCGATCGCCTCGGAGGCGCCGTGCATGACGCAGAGACCGACCAGCTCGCTGACGACCATCCGCAGCGAGGTCAGCGAGTTGCCGTCCAGCTCATCGGAGAAGACCAACAGCGACTCTCTGGCGACCGCGGCCGCCTTGCGACGCGGGTCGACGGTCAAGCTCAGTGACTCCATGCCCAGGTGCTCTTCCTGCTTCGGTGCTTTGCAGCCTTGCTCGAGAACCTAGGCTCAAGCCCTCGAGGCTGCAACCAACGGCGGTACACATCGGGGCGGGCCGAGGGAACCGGCGAGCTGGCTCAACCGCGGGATCCGGCCCGCTTCGCCGGGCCGACCTCGGGCCCCTCGCCGACCGCCTCGCGGACCCGTGCCTCGGGCGCGGCCTCGTCGGCGGCTTCGAGGACGACCGTCATCCTGCCGCTGAAGCTCTCGGCATCGCCGGCCACGCCGCTCGCGAGCCCGCTCTTCGTCAGCCCGGCGCCCTCCAGGGCCCGGGCCATCTCGTCGGCGTCCTCGCTACGCACGGGAACCTTGAAGTTGGGCACGGTGTCAGCCTACCCGCGCTCGGTCGAAATCCGGTCCGAATCGACGTTCGGCGCGGCCCGGGTCCTCAGCCGAGCCGTTCGCGGATCGACCGGACCAGCTCGAGATCGAGCGGTCGGAGCTCTTTGATCGCCGTCGGCATGACCAGCAGCGCTCCGGTGTCGGCGTCGAGGTCCCGCTCGTCGCCGACCCTCGCCTCCATCTCGACCACGACTTTGCCCTCGAGCTCGTCGTCGCGCTCCGCCAGGTAGCGATATAGGCCCCGGCGAGCGGGAAAGGCCGCGATCCCGCGACGGACGGTGTGGTCGATCCGGCCGTCGCCGAGGCACGCCGGGCAGGTCTCCTGAAACCGAACCCGGCCCGCGCAGGCCGGGCAGGAGGGGTCCGCCCCCGCCTCCTCGCATGAACGACAGCAATACAGGGTCACCCCGGCCCCCTCGCACTTGTCGCAGGGCCCGTGATCGTGGCCGTCCCAGGGTTCGGTGAACTGGCGGTCGGGATCCAGGAGCGCGTCGGGATCCGAGTCGGCGGGGCAGCAGTGGAAGAACGTGCGCGCCAATTCCTTGCTCAGCTACCCGGGGGAATCGATCGAAAGCCTCGATTTCTTCGGCTGCGGGCGGGTAAGGGTCATGTGTCAACCCCCAAGGAGGACGATCATGGCCGAGAAGGCACGAGACATCATGACCGGCGGCGCCGAGTGCGTCGGCGAGAACGAGAGCCTCGAGGAGGCGGCGAAAAAGCTTGCCGACCTCGGCGTCGGCGCGATGCCGATCTGCGGAGAGGACAACCGGCTCAAGGGGATGCTCACCGACCGCGACATCGTCGTCAAGGCGGTCGCCCAGGGCAAGAACCTGGCGGAGACCAAAGCCGGCGAGCTCGGCGAGGGCAAGCCGGTGACGATCGGCGCCGACGATTCGATCGAGGAGGCGATCTCGACGATGGCCGAGCACAAGGTGCGCCGCCTGCCGGTGATCGACGGCCACGACCTGATCGGGGTCGTCAGCCAGGCCGATGTCGCGAAAAAGATCGACGACGAGCAGACGGGGCGCCTGGTCGAGGCGATCTCTTCGGGCAGCTAGCCGGTCCGCGCCGGGCGGCGAACCGCCGCCCGGCAGTTCACAAACGCCGGCGGCGGGTAGGTCACCACTGTGCGCTCCTTAGAAATGAAGATCGATTCCAGCCGCCGGGCGGCTCTCGACGCGAGGGAGTCGCTGCTGGCCTGGAGCGACGAGGTCGATCGCAGCTCGTTGTCCGATCTGCGGATGGTCGTCAGCGAGCTCGTCGCCCTCAGCGTCGTCAACGGCGCCTCCCCGGAGATCGCCCTCGAGCTCGAGCTCGACGACGGTGAAGCCCACGGCTCGGTCGCCGATTCCGGGCACGTGGTCCGGGCCCTGGAGTCCGTCCGCTCCGGCGAGGCGGACTCCTGGGCGGTGCAGATCGTCGAGGCCCTCGTCGACGAGTGGGGCATCAGCCCCAACCACGACGGGGTCTGGTTTCGAATGCCGGTGGAGCGCCTGCAACACCATTGACGGGGCCGCGCCTATGGGTAGCATTGCCGCCATGTTCGAGCTGAGCGAGCGCGACCTCGGGGGCGGCCGCCTCGAAATCATGGTTTCGGGAGAGATCGATCTCGCGGTCGCCTCGGAGCTTCAGTCGGCCCTGGACGAAGCGACCGAGGTCGAGGTCGTCGTCCTCTCGATGGAGCGCTGCGAGTTCCTCGACTCGACCGCGATCGCGGTGCTCGTGCGGGAGCAGCTGCGGCGCCAGGAGGACGGCAGGAGTTTCGCGGTGGCCGGCTGCACCAAGCAGGTCCACCGGATCCTCGAGATAACCGGCCTGACCGGCAACGGTCTGGTCTTCGAGAGCGTCGAGGACGCTCTCGCCGCCGCCGAGCGCTAGCCCTCGCCGCCGCGACCGGGGCGGGCGACCGCGTCGGCCTCCCGGACCCCGAGCTGGACGATCGGGATATCGCGACCCGACTTCGCGGCCTGGCGCCGGTAATCGGCATAAGGCGCGAAGACGTTGTCGGCCAGGGCCCAGAGCCGACGGCGCTCGGCCTCGTCGACGACGACCGTCGCCCGCATCGGCAGGCCGCCGAGGACGACGTTCGGCTCGTCGAGGAGATTGTGGAACCAGGCCGGGTGCTCGGGCATCCCCAGCTTCGAGGCCACGATCGTCGCCAGGTCCCCGTCGTGGAAGTAGATGACGACATTGCGGCGCGGCTCGCCGCTTCTCGCCCCCGTCGTCTCCAGCAGCGCGGTCGGCATCGGCAGACCCAGGCCGAGGCGGCTGCCCGTCGCCCGCATCAGCCACGGATCGACCTTCCAGACCAGGTGCTCGGAGAGGAAGCGCCCGAGGCGCGTGTTGGCGAGCGCCGCATAGGCGCGGCGGATCGGTCCGGGGCGGCGGGTCGGATCGACGTGCTTGAGCCCCGTCATCGATCGGTCAGCGGCTCCCCCGGCCGACCGCCCCGAGCCGGCGCTCCGCTCGATCGCCGGCCCGGCAGGGCTGCGAGACCGACGGGCTCGCCTCCGAGCCGTCGCCGTAGGTGAGAACCGCGCGCAGGATCGGGAAGGCCGCCCGCTCGCTCCCGGGCTCGGCGGGGCAACGGCCTTCGACGAAGCCGCGCCGCTCCCCGCCGGCGGCAAAGCGGCGATCGAGGGTCATCCGGAGCTCGGAGATATGCCCGTAGACCCCTTTCAGGGTGTAGGGCTGGGCGAGACAGTTCGGGTGCCCGGCCGCGCACTTGCCGACGATCCGGCTCATCCGCCGCACGACCAGCCCGTTGCCGTAGGCGCCGGCCGCGGGCTTGACCGAGAAGGGGATCACGTAGGTGAGGGGGAGCGGCTCGCCGGTGACGACCCGGGCGAGCACCCGGGCCTGGCGATGGGTCTGGTTGAAGAAGGCGACCAGCTCGCCATCGACCGCCCGCGGCGCTCCCCCCGGCGGCGCGATCTCCGAGGCGACGGCGCCGTGGCCGATGATCGAGCGCGGGCAGGGCCTCTCCTCCTCGTAGAGGTCCGCCAACGGACAGCTCGGAAGCCCGCCGCGAAAGCGAACCCGGTCGCCGACCTCGAGGGCGATCCGCCGCAATTCGGGGGTCGGGGCGCCGGCCGCGTCCGAGGCGAAGGCGATCCGCAGTCGCGCCGGGGCGAACTCCTCTCGCGGCAGCTCGCGGGGGATCAGGTCCGCCGCTGCCGCGGTACGGGTCTCCGCCGCGGTTTCGCCGCGGGCGGCGACGACGAGGACAACGGCGAGACCCAGCAGGCAGGCCGCGGTCGCCAGCAGCCCCCTCACGGCTCAGGCGGTGGCGGTGGCGGGCTCGGCGAAGAAGGCACGGGCGCGGTCGGCGACCAGGTCAGGGCGCTCGTCGGCGATGAAGTGACCGCAACCGGGGACCAGCTCGACGGTCATCTCGTCGGCGTGCTTCTCGTAGCCGGCGAGCAGCTCCGGTCGCAGGGCGAAGTCCTCGGCTCCGAAGACCAGCAGGGTCGGAACGGTCAGCCGCCGGTCCAGGTAGCTGCCCTTCATCAGCGCCCAGGTCTCCCTGAGGTTGAAGAGGCGGTAGACCTGGACGCAGGCGCGGGCCCGGTCGGGCTCGGCGAGGTTCTCGGAGAAGCTGCGCAGGGCGGCCTCGCCCTCGGGCCCTTCCCAGACCGACTTGATCTCGCTGCCCCCGGCGATCACCCTGGGGATCAGCTTGCCGCTGCGGTGGAGTCGATAGCCCAGGCCCGGCGTGAGAATCATCATCTGGTACCAGAACCGCCAGGCATGGGGTGCGACGTTGCGGACGCTGATCCACGGATGGACGATGTTCAACGCCAGGAACCGGCTGAAGCGGCCGGGGGCCTTGAGCGCGAGCAGGAAGCCGATCCAGCCGCCCCAGTCGTGCCCGACCAGCTTCACCCGCTCGAGCCCGAGCTCGTCGAGGACGGCGAGGACGTCGTCCGCCATCTCCTCCTTCAGATATCCCTCGCGGGGGGCGTCGGACCAGCCGAAGCCACGCAGGTCCATCGCCAGGACCCGGTGTCCCTCGGCGGCGAGAGCCGGCATCAGGTGGCGCCACTCGTACCAGTGCTGGGGCCAGCCGTGGAGACAGAGGACGACGTCGTCCCCCTCCCCCGCTTCGGCGACGTGGAACTCGATCCCGCGCGCCCGCACCCGGCGATGAGCGACGCCGTCGACCTCGGGCGGCGCGCCCATCCGGCTAGGCGACCGGGGCGCCGACGCCGGTGCGGCGGAAGTCGTTGACGACTTCCTCCATCGCCGAGACGTTGCAGGGCACGTTCTCCGGCCAGGGCCGGATCGGCTGCTCGCTGAGGGTCTTCAGCCCGTTGCCGCTGATCACGATCACAACGCTGTCGTCGGGGCCGATGACGCCGCGCTGGGCGAGCTTCATCGTCGCCGCGACGGTGGTCCCGCCGGCCGGCTCGGTGAGGACGCCCTCGGTCGCCGCGAGCAGCTCCATCGCGGTGATGATCTCGCCGTCGGGGACGGCGCCGGCCGAGCCGCCACGGCCGCGGACCGCGTCGACGACGAGCCCGCCGTCGCCGGGGGCGCCGATCGCGAGCGAATGGGCGAGCGTCTCCGGCACCTGGTTGACGATCTCACCGCCCTCGCTGATCGCGGTGGCGATCGGCGAGCAGCCGGTCGGCTGGCCGATGTGGAGCTTGGTCTGCGAGGTCCGGGCGAGGCCGACGGCCTCGAGCTCGGTCAGCCCCTTGTGGACTCGCGAGGAGAGGGTGCCGCCCGCGGCCGGCATCACCACGTGGTCGGGCGAGCTCCAACCGAGTTGCTCGACGACCTCGTAGGCGAGGGTCTTGGCGCCCTCGGCGTAGAACGGCCGCAGGGTGATGTTGGAGAACTGCAATCCGGTCGCTTCGGCGAGCTCGCGACAGGCCTTGTTCGCCTGGTCGTAGTTGCCGGCGACCTGACAGACCTCGGCGCCGAGCGCGCGGACGCTGCGGGCCTTCGCCCGCTCGAGGTTGGCGGGATAGAAGACGTAGGGGCGGAGGCCCGCCTTGGCGCCGAGCGCGGCGGTCGCGGTCCCGACGTTGCCGGTCGAGACGCAGCCGATCTCGGTGCAGCCGAGCTCGAGGGCGCGGGCGACCGCCATGCCGACCACGCGATCCTTGTAGGACAGCGAGGGTCGGTTGGTCGAGTCGTCCTTGATGTAGACGTTGCGGAGACCGATCTCGGCGCCGAGCCGCTCGGCCCGGATCAGCGGCGTCAGGCCGGAGAAGAGGCCGACCCGCTCGGGGACGGTGCCGTCGCCGATCGGCAGCAGCTCCTCGTAGCGCCAGATGTTGTTCGGCCGTTCCTCGGGGCGGACCTCGCCGATCGTCCGGCGGGCGCGCTCGAGGTCGTACTCGACGTCGAGGCCCTTGTCACAGGCCGGGCACCTGAAGGTCGTCTCCGTCAGCGGGAGACGGGTGTCGCAGTCAGGGCAGACCAGCTCCGTCGCGCAGGAGCGGGTTCGCTGGTCGGCCGACAGGCTCATCGCCCCGCGGTGCTCCGGGCTCGCGAAGGCAGGCCGCCGGCCTTGGCGAACCGCATGCGGCGCTTGTCGAGATTTCCCTGTTGCAGCTCGAACATCGACGGTTCAGGATAGCGACTCGACTGGCTGAGGCCAGCGGGACAGCTGCTCGATGTCGGCCTCGCGTCCGGACGCCAGCAGCAGCCCCTCGGAGAAGTGCGGCGCGAACGGCGCCAGCACCCTCAGCAGCAGCACCAGCGCCTCCGCCTGGGCCTCGGCGTCGGCTCGGCTCAACCGCCCGCGACGCTTGACCACGCGCTTCTCGAAGTCCTGGACCCGCTCGAAGAGGCGGGTCACGTTGCGGACCGCCTTGTGCATCTGGAGCTCCGAGAGGTCGTCGCCGATCCGCTCCACCCCGCTGTCGCACCATTTCACCAGCCGGTCGCGCATGAAGCCCGTGTCGGCCTCGGCCTCATCGTCGCGGGGCGCCTCCTCGACGGTCGCGAAGCGCTCGATCGCGTAGTTCCAGAGTCCGTTGAGGAAGCGGCTCGCGAAGCGCATCGCGCCGTCGTTCCAGTTCAGAGTCTTGGCCGGGCCGGCGGCGTAGAGGATCGCGACCCGGACCGCGTCGGCGCCGTGCTCGGCGACCAGCTCGTCGGGGTCGACGACGTTGCCCAGGTGCTTGCTCATCTTGCGGCCGTCGGCGACGACCATCTCGTGGAAGAGGCAGCCGGCGAAGGGCTCGCCCGCGGCGAGGAACTCGAAGGGGCCGAGGTCGCGCAGCGCCTTGGTGACGACCCGCTGGTCGAAGACGAAGCTGCCGCTGTCGTTGCCGGCGACCAGCCGCTCGGAGGGCAGCCAGCGCCGCAGGTCCGGGTGGGTGAACATCTGCTCGGCACGGCTCGCGGGCGGCACCGCGGCCGGGACCCAGAGCCAGAGGGCGTCGAAATGGCAATCGAGGGTGTCGGTCTCCCGCTTCGCCGGCGCCCCGCAGCGCGGACACTCGACGTCGACGAAGTCGGCGCGCTCGGCGAGCGGGTTGCCGGCGCCGGTCGGCTGGATGTCGCGTGGGAGGACCACCGGCAGCTCCTCGACGGGCACCGGCACCGGACCGCAGGAGTCGCAGTTGACGACCGGGATCGGCGTCCCCCAGTAGCGCTGGCGGCCGATCGAGAAGTCGGTCGCGCGGTAGCGGGTCGCCGGCCGCAGCTCTGCGGTCGCGAGGCCGGCGGCCGCGGCGGAGCCGGTTCCCGGAACCCGCTCGGCGAGCGCGGCGTCGGCCTCGTCGGCGCTCGGGATCCCGAGCGCGGCGGTCGGGCCGTAGCGGGCGTCGACGATCGGGGAGACGACGATCGGCAGCTCGCCGCCGCCCGGCACCCCGAGGGCGGCGCCGGTGTCGATCACCGGAACGGCGCGGGCGTCGCGGGCGCTCCGGTCCCAGCCGCCCGAGCGCAGGGCGTCGAGCTCGGCGCGGACCTCGGCGGCCGCCGTCCACTCCTCGACCCTCGGGTGGCGCGGCGAGACGAGGACGAAGCGCGCCTCGGCAACCGCTCCGGGATGCGGCGTGAAGACGGCGACCGCGTCGCCAGCCGGGGCCTCGAGGTCGAGCTCGACACCCTCGCTGCGGCCGAGGATGTAGCGCTGGGTCTTGAGCGAGAGCTCGTCCCAGTCCTCGAGCCCCTCGAGGTTGCGGTCGTTCTCCTCCAGGTAGGGGGTGACCTTGAGGAACCAGGTCGGACGGCGGATCAGGCGCACCTCGTTGTGACAGCGCCAGCAGCGCCCGTCCTCGACCTGGAGCGCGGCGAGGGTGGTCCGGCAGTGGTCGCACCAGTCGACCGTGGTGTCGGCGCGGTAGACGAGCCCGGCCTCGAGCAGGGTCACGAACAGCCACTGCGACCAGCGGTACTGGCTCTCGTCGGAGCTGTAGAAGACGCGGTCGTAGTCGAAGGAGTAGCCGAGCCGCTTCATCTGCGCGAGCATCCGCTCGCCACTCTCCACGACCCACTCGGCGGGCCGCTCGCCCCGCTCGATCGCCGCCATCTCCGCCGGCAGGCCGAAGGCGTCGAACCCGAAGCCGAGCAGGACCGAGTCGCCGAGTGAACGGCGGTAGCGAGCGTAGGCGTCGCCGATCGAGTAGTCGCGGACGTGGCCCATGTGGAGGTTGCCGGAGGTGAACGGGCTCGAGGGCTTGACGTAGACCGGGGCCCGCCCCTCGTCGGGGTCCGGCGTCCGGTAGGCGCCGTCCTGCTCCCAGGCGGCCTGGCGCTCGGGCTCGATCGCTCCCGGGTCGTATTTGGGTCGTGCGTCGCTCATCAGATCCAGTCTTCCAAAGCGCGCAAGCGCCGAGCCGGGCCTCGCGGGCGCGGCCCGCCGCTCAGGCGAAGGTCCAGAGCTTGTTGCCGAGGAAGTTGAAGGGCATCGCGATCGCGACCGCGATCGCCTGCGCGGCGAGGCCGCCGAGGTCGGCGCCGGTGACCAGGGCCTCGAGGACGATCAGGTTGATCACCAGCCCGGCGATGCTGATCGTGAAGAACCGCACCGCCTGAAAGCCGGCGTGACCATCGCGGGCGGCAAAGGTCCAGTGGCGGTTGAGGACGAAGTTGTTGGTCACCGCCACGCAGAAGGCGCCGACCGCTGCGGCGACGTGATGGAGATCGAAGTTCTCGCTGAGCAGCGCGAAGACGGCGAGGTTGATCAGGTAGCCGGAACCGCCGACGAGCCCGAATTTGACGAGCTGGATCCAGCTCGCGGGTCGACGGGCGGCGGCACCGAGCCGATACGCGAGTTGGTAGGCCGGGGTCATTGGGAGCCGATAAGAGTACGTAATGTTCCGGCCCCCATGCGGGCCCTGACTCCACCGATCAGCTTTCTCGCCGCGCTCGTCGCCGCCCTCTCGTGGGCGGGCTGCGGCGATTCCTCGTCGAGCGCCGAGGCCGAAGCGGTGCCGGGCAAACCGTCGATCGATTTCATCTCGCCGCGCAACGGCGCCGTCCAACGCGGGACCGCGGTCGTCGCCAAGGTCGACGTCGAAAACTTCAAGCTGGCGCCGCGCCACTTCGACCGCGAACCCCTGCTCGGGCAGGGCCACATCCGCTTCAGCCTCAACCGCGTTCCCGACTGCGTCGACCCGGTGAAGCTGGAACGGGCGATCAACAGCCCGTTCGGCAAAGGACGCCTGGTCGGCGCATCGTTCGACTATCCGAAGTGGGCCGGGCCCAACGGGGTCCTCGGCGAACGGATCGGCTCGAGCGGAAGCTACTCGCCGGCGACCCGCTCGGAGATCTTCTACAGCCAGCTGCGACCGGGCTTCTACCGGCTGATCGCGACCCTTGCCACCAACGACGGCACGACGATGCCGTTCCACGACGTCACCAGCTTTCAGATCCTCGAGCGTCCCGGTCACGAGATCGCCGACTGCGTCGGCGGCAAGGTCTCGAGCGCCGACGCGGCGGCCGCCGCCGCCGCCGACTGACCGCTGCCGAAGCCAATACTTCACTTTGTATAGTGGTGGGTCGTGCGGACCTACCGGCGCCTGACGGGTTTTCTGCGCCCCTACCGGAAACAACTGTGGGGCTCGCTGATCTTCGCCTGGGCGGCGATGGGGATGACGGTCCTGATCCCATGGCTGATCGGTCGCGCGATCAACGCGATCGAGGACGGTGAGCAGCCCGACCTCCTCCCCCTCGCGCTCGCGATCGTCGGCGCCGGGTTCCTCCGCCTCGGGCTGACCGTGGTCCGACGCCTGGTCGCCGGCAGGGTCTCACTGGCGGTCGAGTTCGACCTCCGCCAGAGCTTCTACGCGCACCTCCAGCGACTCGAGCTCGGCTTCTTCGACGGTCAACAGACCGGGCAGCTGATGTCGCGGGCGACCGTCGACCTCCAGTCGATCCGCTTCTTCCTCGGCTACGGCCTGATCTTCATCACCCAGAACCTCCTGACGATCTTCCTCGTCACGATCGTGATGGTCGCCATCAACCCGATGCTGGCGCTGATCGCGCTGGCGCCGGCGCCGCTGATCGTCTACACCGCCTCGCGCTACAACCGCGTCTCGCGGCCGGCCCTCCAGGAGGTCCAGCAGCGGATCGCGGAGCTGACCGCGGAAGCCGAGGAGAACATCTCCGGGATCCGCATCGTCAAGGCCTTCGCCCGCGAGGAGCACCAGCTGGCCCGCTTCCGGCGCGCGGTCGGCCGCGTCTTCGACCAGAGCATCTACTCGACCCGGCTACAGGCGTTCTTCTCACCGCTGATCGGGCTGCTGCCACAGCTCGGGATCGCGCTGGTGCTGCTGATCGGGGGTCGCCAGGTGATCGACGGCAGCCTCAGCCTCGGCGATTTCACCGCCTTCTACACCTACATGGTCATCCTCGCCGGGCCGATGCGGATGCTCGGGGTGACGATGGGGATGGCCCAACGGGCGATCGCTTCCGGCAACCGCCTGTTCGAGATCCTCGACCGCGAACCGCGGATCGACAGCCCCCCGGGGGCGCCGCCGCTTCCCGCCGGCGGCGGCCGCGTCCGGATGAAGGGCGTCTCGCTCGCCTACGACGAGCTGAGGTCGGCGAGCGCGGCGCCGCGGTCCGACGGCGGCGGGGCGGCCGAGGCGCTGAAGGGCATCGACCTGGAGGTCGAGGCGGGGCGCACGGTGGCGCTCGTCGGGCCCTCGGGGTCCGGCAAGACCAGCCTGGTGGCGCTGATCGCGCGCCTCTACGACCCCAGCGCCGGCGCGGTCGAGATCGACGGGGCCGACGTGCGCGAGGTGGACGTCGGCAGCCTGCGGCGCGAGATCGCGTTCGTCGCCGACGACAGCTTCCTGTTCACGGCGAGCGTCGCCGAGAACATCGCCTACGCTCGCCCCGGGGCGGGCCGCGAGGAGATCGAGGAGGCCGCGCGTCGTGCCCAGGCCGACGGCTTCATCGGCGACCTGCCCGACGGCTACGAGACGATGGTCGGCGAGCGCGGCATGACCCTCTCGGGCGGCCAGCGCCAGCGGGTCGCGATCGCCCGCGCCCTGCTCGCCGACCCGCGGATCCTGATCCTCGACGACGCCACCTCCTCCGTCGATGCGACCACCGAGGCGGCGATCAAGTCCGGGCTCCAGGAGGCGATGGAGGACCGGACCACCTTCGTCATCGCCCACCGGCTCTCGACGGTCTCGCTGGCCGACGAGGTGATCGTCATGGATGGCGGCGAGATCGTCGATCGCGGCAGCCACGAGGAGCTGCTCGAAGGGTGCGGCTTCTACCGGGAGATCGCCGAGCACGGGCTCGCCGACTCGGTCTTCCTCCAGCGCGACCTCGAGCAGCGCGAGGAGATGGCGCGGCTGTGAGCGAGGAGCGCAACCCCCTGAAGCGGATCTACCTGCTGTTCGCGGCGCTCTGGCAGCTGGTTCGCGGGCAGGACCAGCGCGGTCGCAAGGTCCGCTGGATGATCGGGTTGCTGCGTCCCTACCGGGCCAAGGTCGCGCTGATGTTCGTGGCGCTGCTGGTCGGGACCGGGGCGGGCCTCGCTCCCCCCTACCTCGCCGGACTCGCCGTCGACGAAGGGATCATCGCCGACGACGTCTCGGCGCTCGACACGATCGTCGTCGCGTTCGTCGTCGTCAGCGTCCTCTACGCGGCGGCCACCTACCTTCAGACCTACCTCGTCGGCTGGGTCGGCACCCGCGCCCTCCAGGACCTGCGCGAGCGCGTCTTCATCCACCTCCAGGGGATGTCGATCGGGTTCTTCACCCGCCGCAGCCCGGGGGTCCTGATCAGCCGCATGACCAACGACATCGAGGCGCTCAACCAGCTCGTCACCAGCGGCGTCGTGACGATGTTCTCGAGCACCCTGACCCTCGTCGGGGTCGTCGTGATCCTGCTCGTCCTCGACGTCCAGCTGGCGCTGGTGACCTTCCTCACCTTCCCCCTGATCGCAATCGCCAGCATCGCCTTCCGGATCCTCTCCCACGGGGCCTACCGGCTCACCCGCGAGCGGATCGCGGCGGTCACCGCATACCTCCAGGAGAGCCTCAGCGGGGTGCGGGTCGTTCGCAGCTTCGGCCAGGAGCCCCGCCACCTGAGCGCGATGACCGAGCTCAACGAGGCCAACCGCGAGGCCAACATGAAGACCGTCTACCTCAACGCCTCCTACTTCCCGGCGGTCGAGCTTCTGGCCGCGGTCGGCACCGCGGCGATCCTCCTCTACGGCGGCAGCCAGGCGATCGACGACAAGATCGAGATCGGCGTGATCATCGCCTTCGTCGGCTACCTGGCGACCTTCTTCGAACCGATCCAGCAGCTCTCGCAGCTCTACACGACGTACCAGCAGGGGATGGCGGCGCTCGACAAGATCTTCGATCTGCTCGACACCTCGCCCGACATGGTCGACGCGCCCGATGCGATCGCTCCCGGGGAGATCAGGGGCGAGATCCGGATGGAGGGGGTCTGGTTCTCCTACGCCGACGATCCCGAGCAGGGGGGCTGGGCGCTCGAGGACGTCGATCTCCACGTGCCGCCCGGGCAGACCCTGGCCTTGGTCGGCGCCACCGGCGCCGGCAAGTCGACCTTCGCGAAGCTGGTCGCCCGCTTCTACGACCCGCAGCGCGGAACGGTCTCGGTCGACGGCCACGACCTCCGCGGCGTCCGCCAGCAGGCGCTGCGCGGCCAGCTCGGGATCGTCCCCCAGGAGGGATTCCTGTTCTCCGGCAGCGTCCGCGAGAACATCGCCTTCGGGCGCCCGGAGGCGACCCTGGCGGAGATCGAGGCGGCCGCCGCGACGGTCGGCGCGACCGAGTTCATCGCCGCCCTGCCCGAGGGGATCGAGACCGAAGTCGGCGAGCGTGGCGTCCAGCTCTCTGCCGGTCAGCGCCAGCTCGTCGCCTTCGCCCGCGCCCTGCTCGCCGAGCCGCGGATCCTGATCCTCGACGAGGCGACCTCGAACGTCGACGTGCGCACCGAGAGGATCATCGAGCGCGGCCTCGAGCGCCTGCTCAGCGGTCGCACCGCGATCGTCATCGCCCACCGCCTCTCGACGATCCGCCGCGCGGGCAAGATCGTCGTCATGGAGCAGGGCCGGATCGCCGAGCAGGGCACCCACGATGAGCTGATCGGCGCCGGTGGCCCCTACTCCCGCCTCTACGGCGCCTGGGAAGACTCCGCCGCCTAGGGGGCGAGCCCCGTCGCTTCAGCACTTGACCCCCCTGTGGTGGGGAAAAGTGATGAAGCGAAGCAGGACGCTGCCTGGGCGCTGGCGCGGGCGCAGCATGGGCTCGTGACCAGGAGGCAGTTGCTGGACTGCGGTTTCTCCTCCCGGGCGATCGAGCATCGACTTCGCATCCGGCGCCTGTTCCGCGTGATTCGTGGCGTTTACGCGGTCGGTTGGCCAGAGATGACGAACCAGCGCAGATGGATGGCCGCGGTACTGGCCTGCGGACCTGGCGCAGTCCTCAGTCACCGCAGCGCGGGGGCGCTCTGGGGATTTGCGAAGGATCGGCCTGCGGATCTCCGGGTCTCGATTCGTGGGCCGGTTGGACCACGACGACCTCGGATTCGAGCGATATCGCGACCAGCCCTTCGAGAGCACGAGACCACCACGCACATGTCCATTCCTGTGACGACGGTCGTCAGAACGCTGGTGGACATCTCCAACGAGATGAACGAGTTGGAACTGGAGCGGGCGATCAACGAGGCCGACAAGCTCGACCTGATCGACCCGGTCACGCTCGCGTCGGCTCTCGAGGACTTCAGGGGGGAGCGAGGAATCCGCCAGCTGCGGGGCATCCTCGAGCGTGGCGCCTTCCGTCTATCGGATTCAGATCTGGAGATTCTGTTCCGGCGGATAGCGGAGACGGCGGGCCTCCCTCCACCGATGACCAAAGAGCACGTGAATGGATTCGAGGTCGACTTCTACTGCCCAGCCCTGGGCCTCGTGGTGGAGAGCGACGGACTTCGATATCACCGGACCGCTTCGACCCAGGCGCGTGATCGCCTACGGGACCAGGCACACACGGCTGCCGGCCTCACATGCCTGCGGTTCACCAACTGGCAGGTGCGCCACCGACCCCAGGAAGTACAACAGGTCCTGGAAAAGTCCACCGCCCATCTCCCTCGCACCAAACCGCGCTTCAGCGATTGACCACACCACAGTGTGGAAAAGTGCTGAAGCGACGAAGGTTGGGGTTAGCCGGGGCCTATGCCGCCGGCGGAGCCGCCGCCGCTGCCGGCTTCGCCGCCGGTTCCGGTGCCGCCGCCCGCGGTGCCGCCGGCGCCGCCGGTTTCGGGCGCGACTTCTTCCGGTGCGGCTTCTTCCACTTCGGGAGCGACTTCTTCCGGTGCGGCTTCTTCTTCCGGGGCGACTTCCATTTCTTCTTCGCCGGGAGCGCCGCCGCCGGCCGGCGCCACCGGGGCGCTGGGAGCCGCGGCGCAGTCCTCGAACCCGTAATCAGAGGCGGCTTCCTGGAAGGCGTCGAGAGCGGAGGCGGCGCTCGATTCCGCTTCGGCGAGGCTTTCGTCGCCGCGCGCGGCGGCGAGGGCGAGGTCGCTCTGGGCCTGGTCGAGCCCTTCAGCGGCGTCGATGAATTCGGAGTAGCCGCCGCTGTCATCCGGGGCGCCGAGGCCCTTGAGGCGCTCGACCATGCCGCTGTAGAGATCGGCCACCTGGGAGATCTGTTCGTCGGATTCGCCGGACTGGGCCGAGCCGACGGCGGCATTGACCTCCGCGCATATGCCGTCGCCCTGCGCGATCAGCTCCTCTTTGGTCAGCGAACTCGCTTCTTCGGTCGTCACGGGCGCCGACGCGGTCGTGTCGTCGTCGCCTCCCCCGCCGCAGCCGGCAAGGGCAAGGGCGAGCAGGACCGCGAGCGAGATGAGAAATGGCCGGGGGGTCATCGAAAGCCGAAGTTAGCAGGGAATTCGGACTGCGCCCCAGGGATTCGAACCCCGACTACCTCGTCCAGAGCGAGGCGTGCTGCCATTACACCAGGGCGCAACGTGAGCCCTGGAGGATACCCGCAGGCCGTGGCAGCCAGTCGCGTCAGCCGACGATCTCGGAGAGGTCGGCGGCCGGGTCCGCGATCCGGCCCTCGGTGCCGGAGACGTCGACCCCGTCGGCCAGCATGCGGCGCGCCTCGGCGAGGTCTTCGGAGCGCTCGACGCTGAGCGCTCCGGCGACCCTGCCGCGGTTCAGGTACCAGACCGAGAACTCGCCGGAATCCCGGTCCCCGCGCCAGATCTCCTCGTCCCACTCGAAGGCGGGCCCGACGTACTCGAGGCTCGCCCAGTCGGCGAGGTCGCTGAAGAAATAGGGGACGACGTCGTAGTCGCGTTCCTCGCCGAGCATGTTGCGGGCGGCGTGCATCCCCTGCTGCATCGCGACATCCCAGTGCTCGACGCGCAGCCGGCGTCCGTGGACGACGCTGTCGTAGGAGCAGCAATCCCCCGCCGCGTAGATGCCGGGCGCCGAGGTCTCGAGCTTCGAGTCGCAGACGATCCCGTCCTCGACCGCCAGCCCCGCCCGCTGGGCGAGCATCGCGTCGGGCCGGACGCCGGCGCCGACGACCACGGTGTCGCACTCGAGCGCCAGGCCGCTCTTGGTCAGCACCGCGCCCACCCGACCGTCGCCCTCGAACGCCTCGAGCTCCTCGCCGCCGTGGAACCGGACGCCGTGCGATTCGAGCCGCTCCTGGAACCAGCGCCCGGCCTCGACGCCGAAGGTCCGCGAGAGGGCGACATCCTCCAGCATCACGATCGAGCAATCGACGCCGCGGGCAACCAGCGACGCCGCCACCTCGCAGCCGATGTAGCTGCCGCCGATCAGGACCACGTGCTCGGCAGAATCGGCATCGGCGCGGATCGCGTCCGAGTTCCCGTAGGCACGCAGGTAGTGGATCCCCTCGTTCTCGGCACCCTCGACGCGGAGGATGTTGACCATCGCCCCGGTCCCGATCAGCGCCCTGCCGAAGGCGATTTCCTCCCCGCCCTGGATCGTCGCCGTGCGCGCCTCGGGGTCGAGCGCCATCACGTTGCGGCCGGTCAGCAGCTCGATCTCGTTCTCCTCGTACCAGGAGACCGGGTTGACGTGGGCGTCCTCGCGCCGGCCCTCCTCGCGCAGGTACTCCTTCGAGAGCGGCGGCCGTTCGTAGGGGGGTTCCGGCTCGCGTCCGACCAGCAGGACCGACCCGTCGGCGCCGCGCCTGCGCAGCTCCGAGGCGCAGTGCGCGGAGGCCATGCCGCCGCCGATCAGGAGAAAGTCGACCTCGCGGTCGGCCATCAGGATCCGGCCGAAGACGCCCCGTTGCCCCCGGCGGGACCGAAGATGTCTTTCAGCTCCTCCTCCTTGCCCGGGTCGAGGACGGCGAGGACCTCGTCGCCGACTTCGAGCACGGTGTCGGGCCCCGGCACGAACCCCTTGCCTTCGCGGAGGATCGAGATCAGGAGGCTGCCCTCGGGCATCGAGAGGTCGCCGACCCGGCGCCCGGTGACGCCGGAGTCCTTGCCGAGCAGCATCTCGATGATCTCCAGCTGCTCCTCCTGGAGGTCGAGCAGGTGGACGAGGCCGTACTCGGGCACCTCGTGCTCGAGCAGGCGCAGGATCAGGTCGGTGGCGGAGACCGAGGGCTTGATCCCGAGCAGGTCGAAGTGGGCGCGGTTCCGCGGGTTGTTGACGCGGGCGATGATCCGCTCGACCATGTACTTCTCTTTCGCGACCTGGCAGATCAGCATGTTGTCCTCGTCGTCGCCGGTCACCGCGATCACCATGTCGGCGCGCTGGATCCCGGCCCGCTCCAGCACCCAGAGCTCGGAGGCGTCGCCGTAGGAGACGTTGTGCTCGAGCTCCTGCTCGACGGTCAGGTAGCG